>Ga0209909_100120_pt1 | contig 140604 bp, 132 predicted proteins | sample FECB22metaG_FD_188302 | JGI IMG/M metagenome (GOLD analysis project Ga0209909, IMG submission 188302) | Cyanobacterial communities from the Joint Genome Institute, California, USA - FECB-22 (SPAdes) (version 3) | ecosystem: Environmental > Aquatic > Thermal springs > Hot (42-90C) > Microbial...
GCCGCGAGGTCGTGAACTACCACTACCTCGAGCGCGAGGCGGGCCGCTACCGCACCGCCGCCCGGGCGCCGGAGCGCTCGGCCGTCGAGCGCCAGGAGATCCCCGCGTGGGAGGCCCACTGGCTGCCGGGGTTCCTCGCCGGCGGCTGAGGGGGCAGGCTGGGCGCATGAGCGCAGACGCAGGGTTCGACCCCGAGGTGGCACCGTCCGGTCCCGGCTGCGTGGAGTGCGAGGCGACCTCCGGGTGGTGGGTGCACCTGCGCCGGTGCGCGCAGTGCGGCCACGTCGGCTGCTGCGACACCAGCCCGTCGCAGCACGCGACCGCGCACCACCGGGAGACGGGCCATCCGGTCGTGCAGAGCTACGAGCCGGGGGAGGACTGGTTCTGGGACTACGAGCGGTCCACCGGTGTCGACGGCCCCCGGCTGGCCGACCCGCAGAGCCGCCCCGACGACCAGCCCGTCCCGGGACCCGCGGGCCGGGTGCCCGACGACTGGCGGGACCACATCCACTGACGCCCGCGCGGGTCGTGCCATGCTCACCCCATGCGTCGTACGCCGCGCAGCAGACGGGCCCGCAAGCCCCTCGCCCGACCGCAGGTCGTCGCCCACCGCGGCAGCAGCCACGAGACGGCGGAGCACACGCTCGCGGCCTACGTGAAGGCCCTCGACGAAGGAGCCGACGCGCTCGAGTGCGACGTGCGGCTCACCGCCGACGGCCACCTCGTCTGCGTGCACGACCGTGACCTGCGGCGCACGGCCGCCACCCCCGGCCTCGTGTCGACGATGAACCTCGCCGAGCTCGACGAGCTCGACTTCGCCTCGTGGAAGAGCCCGTGGGCCGACCTCGACGACGAGGCGCCCGACCGCACCGCCCAGGACGGCAAGGTCCTGACGCTGCGCAAGCTGCTGGAGACGGTCGCCGACTACGACCGCTACGTCGAGATGGCCATCGAGACCAAGCACCCCACGCGCTACGGCGGGCTGGTGGAGCGCCGGCTGGTCGAGACGCTCGGTGACTTCGGGTGGGACCGGGCCGGGTCACCGGCGCGGGTGATGAGCTTCTCGCTCAACGCGGTCAACCGGGTGCGCAAGCTGGCCCCCGACCTCGACGTGGTGATCCTGGTCGAGAAGGCCCACCACTGGCCGGTGCTGCGCCCGGTCGTCGGCGACGACTGGATCATCGGGCCCGGCATCAAGGAGCTGCGCGACCACCCGGGCCTGGGACGGCACCTGGTGAAGGAGGGGCGCGAGATCCACGTGTGGACCGTCAACACCGCCGACGACCTGCAGATCTGCCTCGACCTGGGGGTCACAGCGGTGATCAGCGACCGTCCTGGCTACATGCTGGAGCTGCTCGGCGGATAGCGCGCTCCAGGGTTTCGACGCGCCGTCGCGACCTCGCGGGCTCGGTCGCGGGCTTGCTCCACCCCCTCACCCACGCCGAGCACTCGTCCCTCGTGCCCGACTAGGGTTCGGGCATGGCCAAGAAGTCCCGCAACCGCACCCAGCCCGCCGACGCCTCCCCCGGGGAGGTCGGCCCGCGCCAGCCCTGCCCCTGCGGCTCCGGCAAGCGCTACAAGGCCTGCCACGGCGCGGCCGGCGGTGCCGCACCGACCTTCGTGGCCCGTCCGTTCGAGGGCATGCCCGGCGAGTGCGACGTGATCGCGCTGCGCGAGCTCGTCCCGGCCGCGACCGCCCCTCTCACGCTCAAGGACGGCGGGCGCACGGTCCGGCTGGCCACCCTGCTCCCCGGTGCCGCCCCGGCGATGGTGCGCGAGTCCGGCGACGTGTGGCTCGGCCTGCAGGTGCAGCACTCCTACGGCAACCCGGCCCGCGACCTGGGCGCCGTGCTCGAGCGCGCGCTCGCCACCGACGAGCCGGGCATCGTCGGCCTCCCCACCGACCCCGGCGAGGGTCCGAGCCTGCAGGACCTCATCAGCAACACCGACCTCGACATCACCGTCCACGACGGCTTCGAGTACTGGATCGACGACATCCCCGACCGCGACGCCAGCATGGAGGCCGCCCTCGAGCAGGCCAACGCCGGCGTGATGCCCACCAGCCGGCTGACCTCGGTCGAGGCGGCGTACTGGACCAACGTCGGCACCAAGGAGCACCTGCGCTGGGTGATGCCGCACCCCGAGGACCAGCTGCTCGACGCCCTCGCCCGCCTGCACGCGGCCGGTCAGGACTCCGTGGCCGAGGGGTCGCGCTTCGTCGGGATGTTCCGCGCCCACGGGCTGCTCGCTCCGGTCTGGGACCTGCCCCTGGGCACCGGCGCCGAGGTGCTGGAGGAGCCGGCCGCCCGGTTCGCGAAGGACCTCGAGCAGGCGATGGACGGCGGCGAGCTCAGCGCCGCCGAACGCTCCGCGCGAGCAGGACTCGCCAACCGTCAGGTCACGATCAGGTAAGGACCGCCCCTCTGTTTCGCCACGACCTGAACACAACCGGGCCAACGGTTGTGCGCGCGCTCACGGGCGGAGTAGATTTGCTGCTGCCCGGTCGTTGTTGTTTCCCCCGTCAACAACGGCCGGGCTCCTCATGTCCCGGATCAATGTCCCGGGTCAGTCGTGCGGCCTCGGCTTCACCCGCCAGGCCTCGAGGTGGTCGAACCCCTTCGCGGAGACCCGTCGCAGCCGGCGACAGCGCCAGTCCGTGTCGCCCGGCTCGTCCTCGCCTGCCTCGTCGGCCGTCAGGGCGTCGTGGACACCCGCGTCGACGAGCACGGTGCCCGGGCGGGCGGCCGAGGTCAGGCGTGAGGCCGCGTTGACGGTCGAGCCGAACACGTCCCCGAGGCGGCGTACGACGGGTCCGTGCGCGATGCCGGCCCGCACCGCGGGGAACGGGTCGTCCGGGTCGGCGCCGCGCCCGGTCAGGGTGAGGGCGATCGTGACGGCGGCGGCGGGGTCGGCGACGGTGAAGAGCACCTCGTCGCCGATGGTCTTGATGACGTGCCCGGAGTGGTCGACGACGAGCGTGGTGGTGTCCTGCTCGAAGCGGTCCACCCACTCCACGAGCTCGGCGCCGTCGAGGCTGCGGCTCTGGGTGGTGTAGCCGACGATGTCCACGAAGCAGACCGAGAGCCGGGTCTCGGGCTGGGTGAGCACCGAGGTGTCCTCCAGGAGGTGCCCGGCCGCGCTGGCCAGGTGGCGACGCCAGACGTAGGTCTGCAGAGCCTCGACCCGCGGCAGCACGTCGGTGGCCAGCGAGGTCAGTCCGGCCGCCGGGTCTCCCTCCTGCACCGCCAGCCCGGCGAGGAGGGTGGTCTGCCACTCCGCCAGCCGCGCGTAGCTGCGGCCCCACGTGCGCACGAGCGCGGCCTGGGAGTCCGGCGGGAGGATCCCGATGTCGACGAGGTCGGCGGAGAGCCGCAGCGCCTCCACGTCGCTCTCGGCGAAGGCGACGTCGTCGTCGTGGTGGTGCGGGAAGCCGAGCTGGTGCCAGAGCGTGACGGCCAGGTCGAGGGGCACGCCCGCGCGCTCGGCGACCTGCACCCGGGTCAGGGTGGGCTCCTGGCCGAGGAGGTAGGCCTCCAGGGCGCGAGCGAGGTCCGCCGGTGCGTCGGAGGCGGGCGGCGCCGGCTCCGCGCCCACCCCGGTCAGCTCCCCTGGAGGCGTCCGGCCGCTGCGGCGCGCAGGGCGGCGCCGAAGGCCGGGACCTCGTCGGCGAGCTGCTCGATGCGCTCGCTGGTGAAGTGGACCACCTTGAGCGGGGTCACCGCGACCACGGTGGCCGTGCGCAGCGTGCGGTTGACGATGGCGCTCTCGCCGACGACGGCGCCCGGGCCGAGGGTCGCGATCTCCACGCCACCCTTGCGCACGGACACCTCGCCCTCGGTGATGAGGTACGCCTTGTCAGCGGGGGTGCCCGCCGCGATGGGCGACCAGCCCTGCGGCACGGTGAGGGCTTTGCCTGCGGCCAGGACGCGCTCGGCGTCGGCGGGCTCGAGGGCATCCAGGATGGATTCAGTCATGCCCGTCCAACGATCCACTGCGACGAACGTGATGCCGGGTCTCGATACGCCCGGCTCGTCCCTCGCCGGGCACTCGACCACCGAGGGGGGCCTCAGTCGACGGGCAGCGGCTCCCGGGAGATCGGGCAGCTCATGCAGCGCGGGCCCCCGCGACCGGAGCCCAGCTCGGAGCCGGCGATGCGGACGACCTCGATGCCGGCGTCCTCGAGCCGGTCGTTGGTCTCGTCGTTGCGCTCGTAGGCCACCGCCACCCGCGGCGCCAGGGCCAGGGTGTTGTTGCCGTCGTCCCACTGCTCGCGCTCGGCCGTCACCGGGTCGAGGCCGGTGTCGATCTGGTGCAGCGTGTCGATCTGCATGGCCTTGGCCGCGGCGACGAGGAACGGCTCGGACTCGCTGACGCTGAGGGTCAGGTCGGACTCGTCGGAGCCCTGGTCGCCGAGGGTCACGGTCACCGCGCGCAGCGTGTCGGCGACGTTGGGGTACATCACGACCTTGTCGACGTCGACCATCGTGCAGACGGTGTCGAGGTGCATCGTCGCGCGCTCCTGCGCGATCGGCACGGCCAGCACCGTGTGGGCGAGGTCGGCGTGGAAGACCTGGCGGGCGAGCCGCTCCACGCCCGCGGGCGTCGTACGCTCGCCGACCCCGACCGCGATCACGCCGGGCGCGAGCAGGAGGACGTCGCCGCCCTCGACGTGCTCGTTGTGCCAGCCGTGGATCTTGCGGGTGCCGGCGAAGCGCGGGTGCTCGGTGTAGATCAGCTCGGTCAGCTGGGTCTCGCGCTTGCGCGCCGGCATCGCGAGGCTGGTGACGGCGACGCGGTCGCGCACCCACACGCTCGAGTCGCGCGTGAACAGCAGGTTGGGGAGCGGGTCGACGAGGAAGTCGTGCGGATCGAGCAGGCTCGTCACCAGGCCGTGGCCGCCCTTGACCTCGTCGTTGCGGATGCCGGCGGTGAGCACGTCGGTCAGCGCGGCGGGCGACAGCTCGCGCAGCGCCTGGGCGAGGTAGCGGCGCATGGTGTCGCCGAGGTGCAGGCCCGACAGGGCGCTGGTGATCGCGTGGTTGCGCGCGAGCTCGCTCTCGAGGGTCTCGGTGAGCAGCTCGGTGAGGTAGAGGACCTCCACCCCGCGACTGCGGAGGGTCTCGGCGAACGCGTCGTGCTCCTCCTGCGCCCGGCTCACCCACGGGATGCCGTCGAAGAGCAGCCGGTCGTTGTTGCGGGGCGTCAGGCGCTTGAGCTCGTTGCCGGGGCGGTGCAGCATGACGGTGGCCAGGCGACCGACCTCGCTGTCGGCGCCGTGCGGGGCGCCACTGCTGATGGGGTTGGACATGTCGCGACTCTAGTGGCGGCGCCACTCCTCGGCGAGGAGGGCGTACTCGAACGAGTCGGTCCAGGTGCCCTTGGACCAGAAGTCGCGGCGCTTGTGGGACTCGCGCCGCATGCCGAGCCGCTCGCAGAGGGCGGCCGAGCGGTCGTTGCGGGCGTCGAGGTTGGCGACCACGCGACGCAGCCCGTAGTCCTCGAAGGCGAGGCGCAGGATCTCGCGGGCGGCCTCGGTGGCGTAGCCGTTCCCGGCGTGCTGCGGCAGGATCGTCCAGCCGATCTCGCCCTCGTTGAGCCCGGTGCCCTGCAGGACCAGGATCGAGTCGCCCACGACCTCGCCGGCGTGCTCGACGACGAGGCCGACGAAGCGCCCGTCGCCGGGCTCGGTGCGGCGGCGGACCATGTCGGCGACCTCGGCGCGGTTGAGGGTCCCGGTGAGCAGCAGGCTGGTCCACTCCTCCGAGGCCCAGGCGTCGACGAAGGCGTCGGTGTCGGTGGGCCGGAACGGGCGCAGGACGAGCCGCTCGGTGCGCAGCGTCCACGCAGGCGAGGGCGGGGTGAGGAACTCCGCGCGCGGGGCCTCCACCCATCGCTCGCGGACCGTCGGGCCGCCGAAGCGGAGCCGGTCGTAGGCCGTCATCGGTCGCAGCAGGGAGTCCAGCCCGGGAACGGCCAGCACGCCGTCGACGGCCTCGCCGAGCATCCCGCGCCCGATCGGGTCGTGGCGGTCGCGGCGCAGCAGCTCGACCGCCGCCTCGGCCTCGGCGACGCGCTCGGTCCTGGCCTTGATGCGGGCGGGCGTCACCTCGTGGAGGCAGACGTACTGCCCGGACAGGTAGTGCCCCCACTCCGCCTCGCCGGTGGCGGGGTCGTCCTCCCAGAACGCGACGAACCACCTCCGCAGCCGGTCCACGCCGCCCGCGACCGGGACCAGGTCGCCGTGCGTCGCGGGCACCATCGGCGTCCCGTCGCCGAGGACGTACGACGGCAGGGGCAGGCGGTCGGCCAGCATGAGGGCCATCGCCTCGGGCGTGGCGGCGACGAAGCCGTCGCGGACGTAGGCGTCGTCCTCGGGGGTCATCGGGTGCTCCCCGTTGACCGCGAGATAGCGGTCGCGGACCGCCTCGAGCGTGCGCCTCAGCGCGTCATCTCCCACACGGTCAACCCTGCCATCAACACGCAGACCGTCGCACCCACGTAGTGCAGCACCGACTCCTTCACGTGCTGCAGCAGCACCCGGCCGACGATGACGGCGAGCCCGGAGACCGCGAGGAGCGCGCCCCAGGCGCCGAGGAAGACCGACAGCGGGGCGTCGTACTTCGCGACCAGCGAGATGGTGAGGAGCTGGGACAGGTCGCCCCACTCGGCGGCGAAGAGCACCAGGAACGAGGTCACCACCACCTTGAACCCGTGGGCGGTCACGTCGGACTTGGCGGCGTACTCCTCCTCCTGCTCGGCCTCGTCCTCGTCGGCCGAGCGCGCCTCCCGGACCAGGATGACCGCGCCGATCAGGAACATCAGCGCGGCGATCGTGTGGATCAGCTGCTCGGGCAGGAACGAGGCAACCTTGCCGACGCCGACCGCGACGCCGGTCTGCACGAGGAAGGCGAGCGCGACCCCGATCCACACGAAGAGCGGTCGCATCTTGGTCGACATGACGAGCGTCGCGATGAAGGTCTTGTCGGGCAGCTCGACGACGAAGATGGCGCCGAAGGCGAGGGCCACGACCAGCAGATCGATCACCGGGGGAGTGTCTCAGTCACTCCGCGCGGAAGGGGTCGGCGGGGTAGACGCCGAGGACCTTGACCTCCGTGGTGAAGAAGGCCAGCTCCTCCAGCGCGTTGTGCACGCCCGGGTCGTCGGGGTGGCCGTCGACCTCGGCGAGGAACTGGGTCGCGGTGAAGTGGCCGCCGACCATGTAGCTCTCGAGCTTGGTCATGTTGACGCCGTTGGTCGCGAAGCCGCCGAGCGCCTTGTAGAGCGCCGCGGGCAGGTTGCGGACGTTGAAGATGAACGTCGTCACGACCGGCCCTTCGCCGCGCGGCGCCTGCTCGAAGTCGCGGGAGAGGACCACGAAGCGGGTGGTGTTGTGGTCCTCGTCCTCGATCTCCTCGCGCAGCACCTGCAGGCCGTAGATCTCGGCAGCCAACGGTGGGGCGATCGCGGCCTGGGTCACGTCGCCGGACTCGGCCACCTCGCGGGCGGCGCCGGCGGTGTCACCGGCCACGACGGGGGTGAGGCCGAGCTCGCGGATCACGCCGCGGCACTGGCCGAGCGCGTGCACGTGGCTGTGCACGGTGCGCAGCGAGTCGATGCTCGCCTCCGGCAGGGCCATCAGGGAGAACTGGATGCGGAGGAACCGCTCGCCCACGATGTGCAGGTCCGACGTCGGGAGGAAGTGGTGGATGTCGGCCACGCGCCCGGCGATGGAGTTGTCGATCGGGATCATCGCGAGGTCGGCGTCTCCGTTCTCGACAGCCGCGAAGGCGTCCTCGAACGACGCGCACGCCCATGGCTCCCAGTCGGGGTAGGCCTGCTGGCAGACCAGGTGGGAGTTGGCCCCGGGCTCTCCCTGGTAGGCGATGCGGCGGCTCACGCCGGCGAGTCTGGCACGACCGGCCGTGTCCGGCCGGCCGTGACCGCCCCCCGAACATAGGCTCCCCCCATGCTCGATGTGGTCGCCGTCGTCCTGGCCGTGCTGGCCTGCGTGCTCGCTGCGCTCGCCCTCCGTCGTACGCCCCGACGCCCCGCCGTCGACGGCGTCGACGCCCTGCCCGAGGACGTGCACGGCCTCCGGCAGGAGGTCGCTGCCCTCAAGGCCGAGAACGCCGACGCGCTGCGCCACCTCTCGGTCGTGCGCTACGACGCCTTCGGCGACGTGGGCGGTCACCTCAGCTGGAGCCTGGCGCTGCTCGACGATGCCGGCCACGGAGTCGTCCTGACCTCGATCCATGGCCGGAGCGAGGCTCGCACCTACGCCAAGTCGATCTCCTCCTGGTCCTGCGAGCAACAGCTCTCGCCGGAGGAGGAGGAGGCGATCGAGCACGCCCGTCCCTGAGGCCGGACGGGGCGCTCAGCGCGGGACGCGCACCAGCAGCCGCCCGTGGATGCACTCCATCCAGAGCTCGCGGCCCTCGCCGATCGAGTCGCCGTCGAGCTGGCGCGGGGTGTCCGCGGACGCCTTGACCCGCACGCGGGAGCCGGTGCGGCGGTCGAGCGTCTCGTCGACGATCGTGCTCTTGCGCAGCACGCGCATCGCCACCGTGATCCACGACAGGAACTGCCGCGGGTGGATGATCACCACGTCGAGGATCCCGTCGTCGATCGTCGCGTCGGGCAGGAGCGGCATCCCGGCCTGGAGGAAGCCGACGTTGCCGACCACGACCGTGCGCGCCCGGTGCACCGTGGGCTCCTCGTCATCGACCTGGACCTCGACCCTGATCGCCGGGAACATCAGCGACTTGAGGCCGGAGATGATGTAGGCGACCCAGCCGATCTTCTTCTTGATCTCCTCGTTGACGCCCTCCATGATCGCGGCGTCGAAGCCCATGCCGGCCATCACCATGAAGTGGCTGTCCTCGATGTTGTCGCCGCCCACCCGGACCAGGTCGATGGCCCGGTCCTGGCCGTTGAGGGCGACGTCGATGGCCGAGCGCAGGTAGAGCGGGATGTCGAGGTTGCGGGCCAGCAGGTTGCCGGTGCCGGCGGGGATGATGCCCACCGGGATGCCGGTGCCGGCGAGCTCGGCGCAGACCTCGCGCACCGTGCCGTCGCCGCCGCAGACGATCACCAGGTCGGCCCCCGAGACTGCGGCCTTCTCGGCCATGCCGGTGCCGGGGTCCTCGATCGTCGTGTACTGCCAGGTCGGCTCGGACCAGCCCGACTCCTTGGCCATCTCGCCGACGATCGAGCGGAACTGGCCGACGTCCTCGACCTTGATCGGGTTGAGGATCACGGCGAGCCGGCGCTGGGACGCGTAGACCTCGGGCAGCGGCTCGGCCTTGGCGGCGGTGGAGCGCGGGCGCGGGTCGATGAGGGCCAGCGCGAGGAAGAAGAACCCGAAGCCCAGCAGGGAGCCGGCGATCACGTCGGTGGGGAAGTGGCGGCCGAGCAGGACGCGGTCGAGGCAGACGACAAGCCACCAGCCGACGGCGAGGGTGATGCCGAGGCGGCGCAGGCTGGCGCGTCGTACGAAGAGCGACAGCAGCATGGTCAGGATCGCGGCGTACGCGGCGGTCGAGGACGCGTGGCCCGAGGGGAAGCTGAAGGAGTTGAGCAGCCCCAGGTCGCCCTGCCACTCCGGCCGGTCACGGCCGAGCCACACCTTGAGGGCCGAGGTGGCCAGGGAGGTCGCGATCATGACGACCGCGGCGAACAGCGCCGCCCAGCGGTGCCGGCGTACCAGCAGGCCGACGACGAGTAGCACCGTCAGGATCGTCATGCCGGCCGTGCCGAACGCGATCTCGATCCCGCGCAGCACGTCGATGACGAGGGAGGAGTTGTCCGCCCAGTCCTCCAGCTGCTTCCCCTCGACGTCGAAGGCGTCCAGTGGCGCGCGGTCGCCGGTCACCAGGTAGCCGAGGACGGAGAAGAGGACGAGCGAGACGCCGGCCCAGAGGAGGTTGCGGGTGCGGGAGGCAGGAGTCACCCGCGAAGTATGCCCAAACCGGGTCGTTTCCCCGATCTCCCGACGGCTAGCCTTTCCACATGATCGACCCTCGCCTCCTCCGTGACGACCCCGACCGCGTGCGCGCCGCCCAGGCCAAGCGCGGTCTGTCCGACGACGTGGTGGACCGGGCGCTGGAGGCCGACTCCGCGCGGCGGCAGGCGATCGCAGACTTCGAGTCGAAGCGGGCCGAGCAGAAGGCCAGCGGCGCGCTCGTCGCGAAGGCGCAGGGCGAGGAGAAGCAGGCCCTGCTCGCGCAGGTGAAGGAGCTCGCGGCCGGCGTGAAGGCGGCCGAGGCCGCCCGCAACGAGGCGGAGGCCGCGTGGGACGAGGCGATCAAGGCGATCCCCAACCCCGCGGCCGACGAGGCTCCGGCCGGCGGCGAGGACGACTTCGTCGTGCTGGAGCACGTCGGCACCCCGCGCGAGTTCGACTTCGAGCCGCGCGACCACATCGAGCTCGGCAAGCTGCTCGGCGCCATCGACCTCGAGCGCGGCGCCAAGGTGAGCGGCTCGCGCTTCTACTTCCTCACCGGCATCGGCGCCCAGCTCGAGCTGGCGCTGGTCAACATGGCGATGGACCAGGCGCGCAACGCCGGCTTCACCCAGGTGATCGCCCCGTCGCTGGTCAAGCCGCGGGCGATGGAGGGCACCGGCTTCCTCGGCCAGGCCGCCGACGACGTCTACCGCATCGAGGGCGAGGACCTCTACCTCGTCGGCACCAGCGAGGTCGCGATGGCGGCCTACCACTCCGACGAGATCCTCGACGCGGGCTCGCTGCCCCGGCGCTACGCCGCGTTCAGCCCCTGCTTCCGCAAGGAGGCCGGCTCGCACGGCAAGGACACCAAGGGCATCATCCGGGTGCACTGGTTCGACAAGGTCGAGATGTTCGTCTACACGACCGTCGAGGAGTCGTACGCCGAGCACCAGAGGCTGCTGGCGTGGGAGAAGGAGTTCCTCGACAGGCTCGAGGTCGCCTACCGGGTCATCGACGTGGCCGCCGGCGACCTGGGCCTGAGCGCGCAGCGCAAGTTCGACTGCGAGGTCTGGATCCCGACGCAGGGCAAGTACCGCGAGCTGACCTCGACGTCCAACTGCACCGACTTCCAGTCGCGCCGCCTCGACATCCGCACCCGCGAGGACGGTCAGACCGTGCCCGTGGCCACGCTCAACGGCACGCTGACCGCCATCACCCGCACCATCGTCGCGATCCTCGAGACCCACCAGAACGAGGACGGCTCGGTCACGGTGCCGCAGGCGCTGCGTCCCTACCTCGGCGGACTGGAAGTCCTGAAGACCCTTGGCTGACTGGATCCCCCGCGTCGTCGCCCTCGACATCGACGGCACGCTGCTCAAGTGGGTCGACGGTCAGACCGAGCACTACGAGACGATCACGCCCGAGGTGTACGACGCGGTGCACCGCGCGCTCGACGCCGGTGCGCACGTCGTCCTCGCCAGCGGCCGCTCGCCTCACGGCATGACGACGATCGCCGACCTGCTCCACATCCCGCGCGAGGAGGCCGACCAGCTGTGGGTCGTGGCCTCCAACGGCGCCGTGGTCTTCCGCTACCCGCCCATGGAGGTCGTCCACGAGGAGACCTTCGACGCCGCGCCCGCCGTCGCCGCCGTGCTGGAGCACCACCCCCACGCGCTCGTCGCGGTCGAGGAGCGCGAGGTCGGCGGCTACCGGGTCAACCGGGTCTTCCCGGACGGCGAGCTGTCCGGCGAGCAGATCATCACCCACGTCGACGACATCGTCGGCGAGCCGGTCAGTCGTGTGATCGTCCGCGACCCCGAGGCGACCGCCGACGACTTCATCGAGCTCGCCGCCAAGCTCGGCCTGCACGGCACCGACTACGTCGTCGGGTGGACCGCGTGGCTCGACCTCTCGCCGGTGGGCGTGTCCAAGGCCTCCGGCCTCCAGCACGTGTGCGACAAGCTCGGCCTCTCGGCCGCCGACGTCCTCGCCATCGGCGACGGGCGCAACGACATCGAGATGCTGAGGTGGGCCGGTCGCGGGGTCGCGATGGGCCAGGCCGTCGACGAGGTGAAGGCAGCCGCGGACGACGTGACGGCCACCGTCCACGACGAGGGCGCGGCGGTCGAGATGGCGCGGTGGTTCCCCGCCTGATGCCTGAGCTCCCCCGGCTCGTCGCGACCGACCTCGACGGCACCCTCCTCCACTCCGACGGCACCGTCACCGCGCGCACCCGGGCGGTGCTCGACGTCCTCGACGCCCGCGGCGTGCCCGTCGTCTTCACCACCGGCCGCCCGATCCGCTGGATGGCGGACCTGTGGGAGGCCGTCGGCGGCCACGGGCTGGCCATCTGCAGCAACGGCGGGATCGTGTACGACGTCGCGCGCCGCGAGGTGCGCACCGCCCGGACCATCCCGGCCGAGGTGCTGCTCGACGTCGCCGCCCTGCTCCGCGCGGAGGTGCCCGGCACCGTCTTCGCGCTCGAGAAGACCACCGGCTTCGCGCGCGAGCCCGGCTTCATGCCGCGACTCAAGGTCAACCTCGCGGACGACGTCGCGCAGGGTTCGTTCGAGGACATCGTCGACGACACCGTCGTCAAGCTCCTGGCCCGGCACGAGGACCTCGAGGCCGAGCCGTACTGGCAGCGCGTCGCCGACGTCGTGGGCGAGCAGGTCGTCACGACGTGGTCGTCGGTCGGCACCCTCGTCGAGATCAGCGCCGCCGGCGTCACCAAGGCCACGACCCTCGCCTCGATCGCGGCCGAGATGGGCCTCGGCCCCGAGGAGGTCGTCGCGTTCGGCGACATGCCCAACGACCTGCCGATGCTGGAGTGGGCCGGCACGTCCTACGCCATGGCCAACGCCCACGCGTCGGTGCAGGCGCTGGCCGACCACCTCGCGCCGAGCAACGACGACGACGGTGTCGCCGCGGTGCTCAGCGAGCTGTTCGCCCTGCCGGGGTGAGCCCGCCGACTCGGGCCTGATGCCCCTGCTCGCTAGGCTGACCGCCATGTTCCGTGCCCTCCACGTCGCCGCCGCGATGCTGCTCGCGTGCCTGGGCCTGGTCCTCACGGTCAGCTCCCCGGCCTCCGCCGCCTGCACCTGCAAGCAGGGACAGCTCGAGCAGCAGGTCGGGCGGGCGGACGTGGTCTTCATCGGCACGGTCGACAACGTCGAGACCGCGGGCAACGACCAGACCTACGACATCACCGCGTCACGGGCCTACCAGGGCATGCCGGAGCGGTCGACGCAGGTCTTCTCCGCCGGGGGCAAGAAGGCGTGCGGCCTCGGCAAGCTCGGCGTCGGCACCACCTACGTCTTCTTCGCCACCGGCACCGAGGCGCCCTACGACGCCGACAGCTGCGGCGGCACCAGCGTCGCCAACCCGACGAAGGTCCAGAAGGTCGAGAAGCTGCTCGGCGAGGGCACCCCGGTCGAGCCGCCCCCGCCGCCCACCGCCACGCTGACCCGGGTCGAGGACTCGCCCCCGGCCGGCCTCGCGCGCACGGCGGCCCCGGGCGCTGCGGCCGCGCTGATCGGCCTCCTCGGCCTCGTCGTCGTACGCCGCCTGTCCCGGAGATGACAGCCCGGCTGGTCTCTCGCCTGGTCTCTCACCTGGGCCCTGCCCTGGTGGTGCTGGTGGGCGGGCTGCTGCTGGTGCCGGCCAGCCCTGCCGCCGCGTGCTCGTGCGTGCGCGACCAGCCTGCCGAGCTCGCCGTCCACGCCGACGTGGCCTTCACCGGCGTGCTGCAGGAGCAGCGCGCCGACGACGAGGACGTCGCGCACCGCTTCCGCGTGCAGACGGTCCACGCCGGTGACGTGCACCGCATCCAGGACGTGGTCACGCCCCGCGGCGGGGAGGCTTCGTGCGGGATCGAGTGGGAGACCGGCGCCGACATGGTGGTGCTGGGCTACGTCGACGAGGAGGGCCGGGTCGCGGCCAACCTCTGCACCGGGAGCGCCGCCCGCACCGATCCGTCGTACGACACCGTGCTCGGGGCGCTCGGCGAAGGAGCCGCCCCGTTGCCGGGCAGGTCGGTGGTGGAGCTGGACCGGTTCCGGCGCGAGGACCTGCGGTGGTTCTCCCTGGCGATCGGCGTCATCGGGCTGACGGCGCTGGCCGTGCTCGCCCGCCGCCGCCTCCGCTCGAGGTAGTCAGAGGTACATGCCGCTGCGGCTGCCGCCGGTGTCGTCGCTGTCCTCGGTCGGCACGTTGGGCATGCCCATGTGGGCGCTCGGCGCGTGGCCCCCACCGGCCGGGAGGGCGCGACGCATCTGCTCGAGCTGGGCTCGCGAGGCCATCTGCTGGGCGTAGATCGCGGTCTGGATGCCGTGGAAGAGGCCCTCGAGCCAGCCCACGAGCTGGGCCTGCGCGATCCGCAGCTCCCCCTCGGAGGGGGTGCCCTCCTCGGTGAACGGCAGGGACAGCCGCTCGAGCTCGTCGACGAGCTCGGGGGCGAGCCCGGTCTCGAGCTCCTTGATCGAGGCGGCGTGGATCTCCTTGAGGCGCTGGCGGCTGGCCTCGTCGAGCGGCGCGGCCTTCACCTCCTCGAGCAGCTGGCGGATCATGCTGCCGATCCGCATCACCTTGGCGGGCTGCTCGACGAGCTCGGTGATGTGCCGCTCGCCGTCGCCGTCCGGGTCGTCGCCACCGGACGCCTGGGTCATCTCCGGGAGCGCGCTCGCCGGGATCGTGCCGATCGGCTGGCCGTCAGGCCCCACGACCACGACCACGTCCTCCTCGGACGTGGTGGTGCTGGCGCTGGGCTCGGGCTGCTGCTGCTCGGTCATGCGGCCAACCCTATGACCTCCGCGGTGGCGCCCGGGTCGAGCGGTGTCTCAGAGGGTGAGGACGATCTTGCCGGCGTGCGCGCCGTCCTCCATGAGCTGGTGCGCCCGGGCGACGTCCTCCAGCGGCATCGTGGTCTCGACGATCGGACGGATGGCGCCGGCGGCCACGAGCGGCCACACGTTCTCGACCACGCCGCAGCAGATGGCCGCCTTCTCCGCCCGGGGACGGGCCCGCAGGGTGGTGGCCGTGACGGAGGCACGCTTGCGCAGCAGGGCGTTGATGTCGAGCTCACCCTTGCTGCCGCCCTGCATGCCGATGATCACCAGGCGTCCGCCGGTGGCGAGCGCGGCGACGTTGCGGCCCAGGTACTTCGCGCCCATGTTGTCGAGGATGACGTCCGCACCGCCCGCCTCCGAGAGGACCTCGACGAAGTCCTCCTCGCGGTAGTCGATGGCCCGGCTCGCGCCCAGCGACCGGCACAGCTCGAGCTTCTCCGGCGACCCTGCGGTCGTGAAGACCTCGGCGCCGCGCGCGGCGGCCAGCTGGATGGCCATCGTGCCGATCCCGCCCGCTCCGCCGTGGACGAGGAAGCGCTCGCCCTTCTGCAGGTGGGCGGTCATGAAGACGTTGGACCACACCGTCGCGGCGACCTCGGGCAGCGCCGCCGCCTCGACGAGGCCGACGCCGGTGGGGACCGGCATGACCTGGCCGACGGGCACGGCCACGCGAGCGGCGTACCCGCCACCGGCGAGCAGGGCGCAGACCTCGTCGCCGACCGTCCAGCCCTCGACGCCCTCGCCCAGCTCCGCGACCCGGCCGCTGCACTCGAGGCCGATGATGTCCGGGGCCCCGGGCGGCGGCGGGTAGAACCCCTGCCGCTGCAGGGTGTCGGCGCGGTTGACCGCGGTCGCGACGACGTCGATCAGCACCTCGCCGGGTCCGGGGCGCGGGTCGTCCACCTCGCCGACGGACAGGACGTCGGGGCCACCGGCCTCGGTGGCGACAACAGCTCGCACGCGATCAGTCCTCGTAGAGATCGGACGAGTGGTCGACCGACGAGTCGTCGGGCACCTCGTCGTCCACGTCGTCGGGGTCGGGCGCGTCGGCCGGCCGGTCCCAGCTCTCGGCGAGCTGCTGGGCGCGCGCTGCGAACTTCTCGATGGTCTCGGGGTCGGCGTCGTTGGCGCCGGCGGCCACACCGAGGAGGTAGGCCGTGATGGGCGCTGCCGTCCTCTGGACGTTGTGCGCCGCACAGCGGGCGAGATCGAGGACCAGGCCTTCGTCGACCTCGGTCTCGACGTCGAGGACATCGCTGAGCTCGTCGATCCAGTCGTGAAGGTTCACGAGCCCAATGTCTCGCACCCGACGTGCGCGCGGCAAGGGAACCGGCCCGAGTCGGGCCGACCGGCGCGGCTCATCCGCCGAGGTCGCGCAGGTCCGTCCAGGCGTCGATGTCGATCGCCTCGTCACCGTCGGCCCGCACGTCGGCGAGGCGCAGCTGGCCGAGCAGCCGGTGCAGCGCCATGTTGTGCTGGGCCTCGAGCCCGGGTCGGACCGCGGCCAGTCGCTCGGCGTCCAGGACGCCCGCGAGCTGCCGGCGCCCGTCGCCGTCGACCAGGAAGGCGCCGTCCCAGCCGACCGCCGCGTCACGCAGCCGGCGCATCGTCGACGCGGTCACCCGGGGCATGTCGACGGCGAGCACGCCGACCAGCCGGGGCCGCCGCAGCAGCGAGTCGACGCCGGTCAGCAGGCCGGCGACGGGCCCGCCGCGTGGCGGGTCCTCGCAGACGAACGTCACGGGCCGGCTCGTCGGGACGCTCGTGGGAGCGACCACGACGAGCTCGTCGGCGTCGACGAACGCGTCGACGGCGTACTCCAGGAGGGTCCGCCCCGCCAGCTCGACGCTCGCCTTGTCGACGCCGTCCATCCGGGCCGCCGTCCCGCCCGCGAGGACCACGCCGCAGAAGCCGCCGGCGGTGAGGTCGAGGTCCATGCGCACATCCTCGCAGCCGGATCCCGGCCCTAGGCTGGGGCCATGAGCGAGGAGCTGCGGGTGCGCGTGCACCAGTGGGCGAGCGGGCTCGACCCCGAGGACAACCGTGTGCGTCTCGCGGAAGGCGTGGCGCCCGGCGCCGACCTGGTGGTCTTCCCCGAGGCCTTCGCACGCGACTTCGGTGAGGCGGGGTCGGACGTGAGCCCGTACGCCGAGCCGCTCGACGGCCCCTTCGGGCGGGCCGTCTCGCTGCTCGCGGACCGGGGCGGGTGCACCGTGGTCGCCGGCATGTTCGAGGTGGCCGAGGACCCGGACCGGCCCTACAACACCCTCGTCGTCGGCGGCGCGAGCCAGGCGGCCTACCGCAAGATCCACCTCTACGACTCCTTCGGCTACCGCGAGTCCGACCGCCTGACCGGCGGTGCGGCGGAGCCGGTCGTCGTCGACGTCGCCGGGTGGCAGGTCGGGCTGATGACCTGCTACGACCTGCGCTTCCCCGAGCTGGCCCGGCGCCTGGTGGACGCGGGCGCCGAGGTGATCGTCGTACCTGCGGCGTGGCTGCCGGGCGAGCGCAAGGTCGAGCACTGGCGCACCCTGCTGGCCGCGCGCGCCATCGAGAACACCTGCTTCGTCGTCGGCGCCGGTCAGCCGGAGCCGCGCTACAGCGGGCACTCCGCGGTCTTCGGGCCGCTCGGGGAGACCCTCGCCGCGGCCGACGGCGCCGAGGAGACCCTCGAGGTCGCCCTGGTGCGTGACGACCTGCTGGCTGCCCGGCGTACCAACCCGTCCCTGGCCAACCGCCGGCTGTAACCTCGTCCGACGTGTCTTCCCCCACCTCCGAGAGCCCGCGCGGGTCGTCCCGCGGCAAGCGGGCTGCCGAGCGGCCGCCGTCGCGGCTGAGGCGCACCCGCAAGGCTGAGGAGGTCAAGCCCGAGGAGGTCCGGGTCCCGGAAGCCGGGGTGACGCCCGCGCCGGAGGCCGCCGACGCCTCCGAGCCGCGGCCGACCTTCGACGGTCCCCGGCGGTCGCTGCTCGCGCTGTGGCTCGCCGTGCTGACGATCGGGGTCGCCGCGCTGCTCTGGTCGGCGATCAACGGGGTGCTCCACGACAGCGCCGCCCTCGAGCGCCTCGGTCCCGCGCCGGGCTGGCTGGACGGCGCCGGGTCGGTCGCCGTGGTCACCGCGCTGTCGTGGCTGCTGGCCACGCGCACCGCCGGCCGGGCGATGGTCTCGGCGGGCCTCGCCGTCGTCCTCGGCGTCACCAGCCTCGTCGTCGGCGGCCGGGTGCTGCCCACGGGCGCGGCGGTGATGACGTGCGTCGTCGGCAGCGTCTACGCCGTGATGGTCACGGTGCCGGCCGTCACGTGGTGGAAGGCCGTGCGCGAGACGCTCATCGCCACCTTCGTCGCCGCGGTCACGGCCCTCGCGGCCGTGGGCTTCGAGCCGACCGTGGCAGCCGAGCGCTTCGACCTCGCCGCCCTGCTGCTGGCGCTGGCGATGGTCTTCACGACCGTCTACCGGCTCGGCGCCGGCCTCCACGGCCTCGGCCGTCGCGGGCTGATCGTCGTCGCGATCGGCCTCGCGGTCCTCTTCGCGACCCTGGCGTACGCCGAGCTGCTGCGCCGCTACGGCGCCCAGACCTTCGTCTCGTCCATCCTCGACTTCGCCGACGCGACCTCCGAGCGGATCGGGGCCTTCCCCCGCCCACTCGTCGTGCTTCTCGGCATCCCCGCGCTCGTGTGGGGCACGCACGTGCGGGCCCGGCGCCGGCAGGGCTGGTGGGTCTGCGCGTTCGGCGTGGCGGCGACGGTGCCGATCGCCTCGGGCCTGGTCGCGCCGGACAGCTCCTACCTCGAGGCGGTGCTCCGCGCGGCGTACTCCCTGGTCCTCGGCCTGCTCCTGGGCTACCTGGTCATCCGCGCCGACCTCGCGCTCACCGGGCCCAAGGGCCGCCGCGGCCGCCGGGCCGAGGAAGCCGGCCCGCACCGCCCCGAGCCCCGCCGCTTCTCCGAGCTCTGAGCCGGCCGTGGGTCGTCCGCGAGGACTCCGGGGCCGTCGATCGACGGCTACGCCCGGGTAACCGCTAGCGTCGAGCGCATGGCCCGCCCCACGTCGTTGGAGATCGTCTCCGAGCTCGTCGCCAACGTCCTGCTCATCGAGGTCGCCGTGGGCGACCACGTCGAGGCCGGCGACACCGTCGTGCTGCTGGAGTCCATGAAGATGGAGATCCCGATGCTGGCCGAGCGCAGCGGCACCGTCACCGCGATCAAGGTGACCGTCGGCGACGTCGTCCAGGACGGCGACGTCCTGGTCGTGCTGGACTGACCTCGCTCAGGGCGTCTCGCTAGTGTCGGGGGAATGGAATTCCGATACCTCGGCAACAGCGGACTGAAGATCTCCGAGATCACCTACGGCAACTGGCTCACCCACGGCTCCCAGGTCGAGAACGACGTCGCGTCGCAGTGCGTGCGCGCGGCGCTCGACGAGGGAATCTCGACGTTCGACACCGCCGACGTCTACGCCAACACCGCGGCGGAGACCGTCCTCGGCGAGGCCCTGAAGGGCGAGCGGCGCGAGTCGCTGGAGATCTTCACCAAGGTCTACTGGCCCACCGGCCCCAAGGGCAAGAACGACACAGGCCTGTCCCGCAAGCACATCATGGAGTCGATCAACGGCTCGCTGCAGCGGCTGCAGACCGACTACGTCGACCTCTACCAGGCGCACCGCTACGACGTGGAGACCCCGCTCGAGGAGACGATGCAGGCGTTCGCCGACATCGTGCGGCAGGGCAAGGCGCTCTACATCGGCGTCAGCGAGTGGACGGCTGACCAGATCCGCGCCGGCGTCGAGCTGTCGAAGGACCTCGGCTTCCAGCTGATCTCGAGCCAGCCGCAGTACTCGATGCTGTGGCGCGTCATCGAGGACGAGGTCGTGCCGGCGTCCAAGGAGCTCGGCGTCTCGCAGATCGTGTGGAGCCCCATCGCCCAGGGCGTGCTGACCGGCAAGTACCAGCCGGGCCAGGCGCCCCCGGAGGGTTCGCGGGCCACCGACGCCAAGGGCGGCGCCGACATGATCTCGCGCTGGATGAAGGACGACGTCCTCACCGCGGTCCAGGACCTGCGGCCCATCGCCCAGGACCTCGGCCTCACGATGGCCCAGCTCGCGGTCGCCTGGGTGCTGCAGAACGACAACGTCGCCTCCGCCCTCGTCGGCGCCTCGCGTCCCGAGCAGGTCGCCGACAACGTCAAGGCGGCCGGCGTGAAGCTCGACGACGACGTGATGAAGCGCATCGACGAGGCCATCGGCTCGGTCGTGGTCCGCGACCCGAAGCTCACCCAGGTGCCCGAGGGCCGCGTGGCCTGACCGACCCCTTCCCTCAGTGCGGTGGCTGTGACGCATCAGGTACGTCACAGCCACCGCACTGCCTCAGGACCTGCGGTCGGTCCTGACACCAGGCGTGTCGTCACCGCGGCTGCGAGGAGTCAGACGACAGCCCGCGTCACCCGGTAGCGGACGAACGCCGGCACCGCGAGGGCGGCGAGGACGGTGAGGACCACGACCAGCGCACCGCCGCCCGCTGCGGCGACCGCGGCTCCGGTGGCCGCCGCGGTCGCGCCGTGGGCCACGTCGGCAACGCGCGGGCCGCCGGCGACCACGACGATGAAGATCCCCTGCAACCGCCCGCGCACCTCGTCGGCGGCCGCGGACTGCAGCATCGACGTGCGGAAGGCAGCCGAGGCCATGTCTGCGGCGCCGCCGATCGCCAGCATCAGGACCGCGAGTCCGAGCATCGGCCCGGGCGCGAACGACGCGAGCATCGCCGCGACGCCGAAGCCGACCATCGCGAAGCCCCACACGAGGATCGACACGATCACGGCGAGGCCCTGACGCTCGACGTGCGAGACCCACCCCGAGAGCACGCCGCCCACCACCGCGCCGGCGGGGATCGCGGCGAAGAGCAGCGCGAAGGCCAGGCCACCCCCGCTCGGGCCGCCGAAGTCGACGTCCGCCATCTCGGGGAAGAGCGCGCGCGGCATGCCGAAGACCATCGCGATGATGTCGACGACGAAGGACATCATCAGCACCGGCTGGGTGCGCAGGTAGCGGAAGCCGTCGACGACCGCCCTGATGCCGGGCGTCACCGTCGCGCCGACGATCGGCAGGGCCGGGAGGCGTACGACGGCACCGAGCGTCGCGAAGAGCGTGATGGTGTCCAGCAGGTAGAGCCACGAGAAGCCGATCAACGGGATGAGGGCCCCGCCGACCAGGGGTCCGGCGATGCCGCCGGCCTGCATCACGGTCATGTTGAGCGAGTTGGCCGCGGGCAGCTGCTCGAGCGGCAGGAGCCGCGGCAGCAGCGCCGAGCGGGTCGGCTGGTTCACCGCGAAGAAGGCCTGCTGCACCGCGAACAACGACAGCAGCAGCCACACGTCCTCGGCCCCGAGCGCCGCCTGGAGCCAGAAGCCCGCCGAGGTCAGGATGAGGCCGGTCGTGGTGACCATCAGCAGGGTGCGCCGGTCGAAGACGTCCGCGAGCGCGCCTCCCCAGAGACCGAAGACGACCAGCGGCACCAGGCCGAAGATGCCGGTCAGCCCGACGTAGGCCGACGAGCCGGTCATCACGTAGATCTGCGCGGGCACCGCCACGACCGTGAGCTGGGCGCCGACGACGGTGATGATGTTGGCCAGCCAGAGCCGGCGGAAGTGCGGGTTGGCGAGCGGCCGGGTGTCGGCCAGCAGTCGCTTCTCCACGACCGCAGGCTAGGTCACCCCCTCAGCCACCCCCTCAGTCGCCCGACGAGGAGACCTGGTCACCCCAGGCGGAGCGGGCTCCCGAGTCGCCGACGCGGTAGACCTGCACCGACGTGGCGAGGGCGGCGACGACCGCCAGTGCCGCGACGGTGCGGACCATGCCCGCGCTCGTCGTACGGGCGGTGCCGGCTGCTTCGGCGGTCGATCCCGCGGCACTGCGGCGGTCCAGCCACCACAGCGCTGCGGCGAGCAGCAGCATCGGGAGGGCGAACCAGATCAGCTGGTCACCGAGCTCGGCGTGCTCGCCCGGGTTGCCGACGCGCTTCTCCAGGGCCTCGCCGCTCGAGGTCGCGACGGGGATCATCACGGTCGCGAGCGCAGTGCACGCCACGACCAGCAGGCCGTAGGGGCGGCGCCAGGCGGGACGCACGGCGATCGCGATGACGCCGAGCGTGGCGAGCGGGAGCAGGACGACGACGGCGTGCACCACGAGGGGGTGCACCGGCAGGCCGTTGATCAGATCGAACATTCCCCGGACGCTAGGAGGAGCTACCTGCACGCCACCTGATCGCGGGGCAGACTCTGCAGCGACGTCAGTCAGGTTGTGTGCAGGCACGGGGCGGCAACGTGCGGTCGGTGCCGCCCCCTGGAACGAGGAACGATCGATGGCCCGAGTAGGACTCTGCGAGGACGATGTCGCCATCCGGCGGGTGGTGACCGATGCGATGCGCCTCGCGGGGCACGACGTGGTGGCTGCCCACGACGGCGGCGAGGCGCTCCGCCTCTTCGTCGACGACGACTCCCTCGACGTGGTGATCCTCGACATCGGCCTGCCCGACGCCGACGGGCGCGACGTGTGCCAGGCGCTCCGCTCGGCGGGCCAGTCGGCTCCCGTCCTCTTCCTCACGGCGCTCGGTGCGGTGCACGAGCGGCTGGCCGGCTTCAGCGCCGGCGCCGACGACTACCTCCCCAAGCCGTTCGACGTCCTCGAGCTGATCGCCCGGGTCGAGGCGCTGGCCAAGCGCGGCCGCCTCGTCGTGGCCGAGGCACCGACGGACCTGGTCCTGGACCCGGCCCGCCACTCCCTGGCCTGCAACGGCACGGAGGTCCTCCTCACGCCGACCGAGTTCCGGATGCTGGCCGCGATCACGTCGCGTCCCGGCGAGGTCGTACGTCGTCGCGCGGTCGTCGCCGCGGCGTGGCCGCAGGGCGGTGCGGTCAGCGACAACACGGTCGACTCCTACGTCCGACGGATCCGCGTCAAGCTCCGTGAGGTCGACTCGCCGCTGGAGCTCACCACGGTCCGCGGCGTGGGATACACGTTGAAGTGATGGACTGAGGGGGTGCACCTCTTCGCGCCCCGGTCGTTCCGCGGCACCATCGTCGCCGCGACCGTCGGGCTGACGACGCTCGCCATGGTCGTGGTGGTGCTCGGCATCCAGCTCGTGCTGGAGTACACCGCCCAGCGCGACATCGAGCAGGTGCTCCGCGACCGCTCGCAGGCGATGGTCACGATCGTCCAGCGGGCGTCGTCCGAGCGGCTGACGGTGCCGGCGGACCTGCTCGAGCCCGGCATGGTCGTCTACGACGACACCGGCGAGCGGGTGGCCGGGTCCGTGGAGAGCAACGTGCGGGAGCTGGCCGACTCGCTCGGCGCGAGCGACCGGCCTCGCGGCGTCCAGGGCCCTGGCGACGAGGAGCAGCTGCTCGCCACGCCCTTCACCACCCCGAGCGGGGACTCGGGGGTGCTGGTCGTGAGCCAGGAGACGGGCCCCTACGAGCGGTCCGAGCGCTACGCCATGCTCGCCACGATCGTGCTCGCCCTGCTCGTCATCGGCGCGACGGCCGTGATCGCGCTCAAGGTCACCACGCAGGCGCTCAAGCCGGTGACCCGGATGGCCGACCGCGCGGCCGACTGGAGCGAGCACGACCTGACCCACCGCTTCGACCTAGGCCCGCCGACCAACGAGCTCGCCGCGCTCGGCGAGACCCTCGACCACCTCCTCGACCGCGTCGCGTCGGCGATCCGCTCGGAGCAGCGCCTGACCTCCGAGCTCGCCCACGAGCTGCGCACGCCGCTGACCGCCATCCAGGGTTCTGCGGACCTCGCGCTGCTGCGCGGCGTGGAGGACGAGGCGGTGCGCGAGGACCTGAGGCAGATCTCGGCGTCCGCGCGCGACATGGCGGGGGTGATCACCACCTTGCTCGACGCGGCCCGCGACAGCACGGCGACCGGTCGCGCCTGCCGGGTCGCGGACGTCGTTCCCGGGCTGGTGGCGATCGTCGCCGACCGGGTGGAGGTGGTCGACCGTACGGCCGAGTCGTCCGCCCGCATCGCAGCCCCGGCCGACCTCGTCGTACGAGCTGCCGCTCCCATCGTCGACAACGCCGTTCGCCACGCGCGCCGCCGCGTCGTCATCGAGGCGACCGACCACCCGGACCGGGTGGAGCTGGTCGTCAGAGACGACGGTGAGGGCGTCGACGCGTCCGTGCGCGAGCACCTCTTCGAGCCCGGTGTGTCGGGCAGGAGCCGGGGCGCCGGCCTCGGGCTGGGGATCGCCCGCCGGCTCGCGCGCTCGTTCGGCGGCGAGGTCGACCTCGACCCCCCGGCCCACGGTGGCGCGTCCTTCCGGATCCGTCTGCCGCGCCGCTGAGGCACGCACACGACGGCAGTCAGGTTCCTTGCAGGTAACGCTGCCCATGATGTGTCGTGCGGGCTCGTCCTACCCCCCGGGGACGGGCCCGCCACCACTCCTGCCGCCACGCCCGGCCTCGCGCCACGCCACGCAGGCCAGCCCAGAGGAGGCGGACGATGCGCGTGCTGCTGGCCGAGGACGACGCCCGGCTGGCCGGCGTCCTGGCCCAGGGCCTGACGGAGGCGGGGTGGGAGGTCGAGGCCGTCGACGACGGCCGCGCCGCCTACGCCCGGGCGCTCGCCGACAACCCGCCCGACGTGCTGCTGCTCGACTGGATGCTGCCGGGCATGGACGGGCTCACCGCGTGTCGCCGCCTGCGCGAGATGGGCGTCACGACGCCGGTCCTGGTGCTCACCGCGCGCGGCGAGGTGCGCGACCGGGTCCACGGCCTCGACGCCGGCGCCGACGACTACCTGCCCAAGCCGTTCGACCTCGACGAGCTCCTTGCCCGGCTGCGCGCGCTGCACCGGCGGTCGTCGTACGACGCACCCGAGGTCGTCACGGTCGGTGACCTCGTCGTCGACGGTGGGGCGCGCCGGGTGAGCCGGGGCGGGACCGACATCGAGCTGTCCGCTCGGGAGTTCGACATCCTCTGGCTGCTCGCGTCGCGGGTCGGCACGGTGGTGTCGCGCTTCGCGATCCTCGACGAGGTCTGGGACGGCGACACCGACCTGCGCAGCAACGTCATCGACGTCCACCTCGGCGCCATCCGGGCCAAGGTCGACAAGCCGTTCGGCACGAGCAGCATCGTCACCGTGCGGGGTGCGGGCTACCGCCTCGAGCCGTCGTGAACGTGGCCGACCGGCTCCGGTCCCTTCCGCTGCGCACGCGCCTGGTGGCCGGCTTCGCCGCCGCGATGCTCGTGCTGCTCACCGCAGCCGGTGGCGTCGTCTACTGGCGCGTCCAGTACGCCCTCGACCGCGGCCTCGACACCGAGCTCACCTCGGCCCGGTCGGTCATCGCCCCCCTGGTCGGCGCCGACGGCACCGTCGCCTCGCCCCGCGCCGCCGACGCGACCGGGACCGCGTGGCAGGTGCTCGGCGCCGACGGCACCGTCCTGGACTCCGGGGGCCCGGCTCCGGCCCGACCCCTCGTCCGGGCGTCCGAGCTGCCGACCGACGCCACGCGCACCCTCGACGTCGGCACGCTGCTCCCGGTGGCCGACGCCCCGTTCCGGGTCGCGGTCACCAGGCTCGACGACGCCCGGGACGGCGCGGCGTACCTGCTGGTCGGCGTGCGCCGCGACCACCGCGACGAGGCCCTGCGCGAGCTGCTGCTCCAGATGGCCCTCGCCGGGGTCGGTGCCCTGGTCATCGCCTCGTTCGTCGGCGACCTGCTCGCGCGGCTCGCGCTCCGACCGGTGGAGCGCTACCGCCGCCGCGCGGCCGACATCGCCGCCGGGTCCTCCCACCTGCGCCTCGACGTGCCGTCCGACCGCGACGACGAGGTGACCCGTCTCGGGCACACCCTCAACGAGATGCTCGGCGCGCTGGACGAGTCGCTCGACCGGGAGCGGCAGTTCGTCGGCGACGCCAGCCACGAGCTGCGCACCCCGCTCACGGTGCTGCGGTCCCGGATCCAGGTGGCCCGCCGCCGCGAGCGGTCGGTGGCCGAGCACGAGGCGGTGCTCGACGAGCTCGCCGTCGACGTGGACCGCCTCGCCGGCCTCGCCGAGCAGCTGCTCGCACTCGACCGGGGGTCCGCGACCCGCACCCTGCCCGCCGACCGGGCCGACCTCGCGGACGTGGCACGGCGCGAGGTGGCCCGGTGGCAGGCCGCGCACCCCGAGCGGGCAGCCGACGTGGTGCTCGAGCTGCCGGCGGGCCCGGTCCCGGTGGCCTCCGACGGGCACGCGCACGCCCGGGTCGTGACCAACCTGCTGGCCAACGCGCTGGTCCACGGCGCGCCGCCGGTGCAGGTCGTCGTACGCCGCGACGGCGGCTACGCCGTCCTGGCCGTGTCCGACGCGGGCCCGGGAATGGCGCCCGACCTCCTGGCCCAGGCCACCCGGCGCTTCAGCCGGGCGCCCGAGGCGAGGTCGCGTCCCGGCTCCGGGCTCGGTCTCGCGCTCGTCGAGCACCTCGTCGCGACCGCAGGCGGCGAGCTGCGGTTGTGCCACGGCGGGCACCACGTCACGTCAGGGACCCCGGCGGACGTGCCGTGCCGTCACGACGACCGGATGACCGCGACCGTCCTCGTCTCCCTGGGCTAGCGCTTCATCATTCCTTCATCCTCGGATTCCTACGGTGGCCGGCATGACCACCACCACACCGATGGACCGGGACGACGGGGCCGCCGTCGACGTCTCCGGGATCACCAAGACCTATGGCTCGCTCGTCGCCGTCGACGACGTGTCGATGCGCGTCTCGCCGGGCGAGGTCTACGGCATCCTGGGCCCCAACGGGGCCGGCAAGACCACCCTGCTGCGGATGCTCTTCGGCCTCATCCGGCCCGACAGCGGCACCATCCACGTCTTCGGCCGGACGTGGGCCGAGGCGGGCGTGCACACCCTCGACGGCGTCGCCGGCTTCATCGAGAGTCCCCGGTTCTACCCCTACCTGACGGGCCGGCAGAACCTCGAGGGCCTCGGCCTGCTCGACGGCCCGGCCGAGAGGGCGAGCCTGCCCGACCGCGTCGACGAGGTGCTGGACGTCGTCGACCTCGTCGAGCGCCAGCACGACAAGGTGGGCGGCTACTCGTACGGCATGCGGCAGCGGCTCGGGGTCGCGGCCAGCCTGCTTCGCAGCCCCCGGCTGCTCGTGCTCGACGAGCCGGCCAACGGGCTCGACCCGGCCGGCATCAGGGACATGCGCGCCCTGGTGAAGCGGCTCGCGGCCAGCGGGCTCACCGTGCTCCTCTCCTCGCACCACATGGACGAGGTGGAGGAGATCTGCGACAACGTCACGATCATGCGGCAGGGCTCGGTGGCGTTCCACGGCACCATCGCCGACCTCCGCGCGATGGCTCCGGACCCGGGGCACCTGCTCCGCACCGGCGACGACGCCGAGGCCGTGGCGATCGGCCGGTCCCGCCACCCGGAGGTGATGGTGGAGGCCGGGCCCGGCGGTGGGCTGGTCGCGACCGGCTCCGCGCACGAGCTGTCGGCGTACGTCGCCGACCTGGTCCGCGCGGACGTGCCGCTGCTGGCCTTCACCCCGACGCGGACCCCGCTCGAGGCGCTCTTCTTCATGCTCACCGATGGCGATCCGGACGAGGTCGACCCCGTCCGGGACCAGATGGAGGTGGTCCGATGACCACGACGACCGTGGTGCGACCGACCGGTCGCACCGTCGACACCGGAGGCGCGGGCGTCCCGGCCGGGCTCGGCGCGGCCGTGCGCTGGGAGACCCGCAAGCTGCGCGCGCAGCTGCGGACGAAGGCGCTGCTCGTCGGCACCCTGGTCGCCCCCATCGCCGTCGTGGTGATCGTCGGCGCCCAGTCGCGTCCGCCCAAGGACAGCCTGTTCGGCCGCTTCTCGACCGAGAACGGCTTCGCGATGGCCCTGCTGGTGCTGGGCTTCGCCAGCCAGTGGCTGCTCCCGCTCGTCACCGCGATCGTCGCGGGCGACATCTTCGCCAGCGAGGACCAGCACGGCACCTGGAAGACCGTGCTGACCAGGTCGGTCAGCAGGTCCCGGCTGTTCTGGGCGAAGGTGCTGGTCGCCGTCGTCTTCGGCCTGCTGGCGCTCGTCCTGCTCGCGGGCGCGACGATCGCCTCCAGCCTGCTCATCGTCGGCCACCAGCCCCTCATCGGCCTGTCGGGCCAGGTGGTCGCGCCCGGTGCGGCGCTGGCGCTGGTCGCCGCGAGCTGGGCGACGATGGCGCCGCCGCTCGTCGCGTTCACCTGCCTGGCGCTGCTGTTCTCGGTGTGGTCGCGCAACGCCGCCGTCGGCATCGCCGCGCCGGTGGTGCTGGGCATGGTCATGCAGCTCGTCGGCTCCCTCGGCGGGATCGAGGCGATCCGGCCCTTCCTGCTCACCACGCCCTTCGAGGCCTGGCACGGCCTGCTCGCCGAGCCCCGGTTCACCGGACCGCTCCTCGACGGCCTGCTCACCAGCGCCGTCTGGAGCGTGGCCACCCTGGCCACCGCCTTCCTCGTCCTGCGCCGTCGCGACATCACCGGAGGTTGACCATGCGCCGCTTCATCATCAGTCTCATCGCCGCACTCGCCGTCGTACTGGCGGTCGGTGGCGCCGTCGTCGCCGGCTCCGGGGGCGGGAGCACCGTCACCAGGGCCCGCCTCGAGCGGTCCCTGCCCACCACGTTCGCCAACCTCTACACCGCCCAGTCGAAGCTGCTGGGCCACCCGGGCGTGACGCCGGCCTCGCTCCACGCCAGCGCCATGTGCGACAAGGGCGGCGCGGTCGAGCCCGACGTCGGGCCCGGCAGCAACTGGAACTGCCTGGTCAGCTGGACCGACCCGGACAACCCGATGCCGCCCGAGGGCTACGGCAAGCTCGAGCTCCAGGTCCACAGCAACGGCTGCTACACCGCCGGGGCCCCGAGCAAGCTCGTCGGCTTCGCCACCCTGACCGACACCCGCGGTCGTGTGGTGACCAACCCGGTCGCGGAGTTCGACGGCTGCTTCGACCCCGACGGCAGCAACGCGCCCACCGGTGTGGAGTTCCCCTCGCTGCTCAGCGTGACGACCACCGCCCTGCGGCCCGACAGCCAGCGACGGGTGTCGGTGCAGGCGACCTGCGGCACCGGCAGCACCGGCTGCCACGGCACGGTCACCGCCGTGGCTGACGGCACGGAGCTCGGCACCGTCCCGCTCGACGCCGACGAGGAGCAGACCGCGACGCTCGCCTTCGCGAAACCGGTGCCCGAGGGGGCCGCCGAGGTCACCTTCGCGATCACCCTCACCGAGGGGGTCGGGCCGCCCAAGCCGGTGACCCTGGAGATGCCCGCCTGAGCCCGTACGCCCGGTGGCGCGGCCCGTGCCGCGTCGCCGGGCGAGGCCTATCATCGCCGCACGGGGGCTGCGGGGCCGCACGGCGACGGAGGGCTCGATGGGAGCAGGGCACGGCCACGGCCACGCCGGTGCGCGGCACCGGTGGCGCCTCGCCTCGGCCTTCGGGCTCGTCGCGTGCTTCTTCGGCGTCGAGCTCGTCGTGGGCCTGGTCAGCGGGTCGCTGGCGCTGATCTCCGACGCCGGCCACATGGCGGCCGACGTGGTGGCCCTCGGCGCCGCCCTGGTCGCGACCAAGATCGCGACCCGGCGTGACGACACCGGCCGGCGCACCTACGGCTCCTACCGCGCCGAGGTCTTCGCCTCCGGGCTCACGGTCCTGGTCATGCTCGGCGTCTCGGCCTACGTCGTCGTGGAGGCGGTCCGCCGGACCGGGCAGGGCGTCGAGGTCTCGTCCGGTCCGATGCTCGTCGTCGGCGCCATCGGCCTGGTCGTCAACCTCGTCTGCCTGGTGCTGCTGCGCGGGGGCGCGCAGGAGTCGATCAACGTCAAGGGTGCCTACCTCGAGGTGGCGGCCGACGCCGCCGGCAGCGTCGGCGTGCTGCTCGCGGGTCTCCTCGTCGGCCTCACGGGCTCGGGGGTGTGGGACACCGTCGTCGCCGTGGCGATCGGCGTCCTCGTCGCGGTGCGCGCGGTCCTGCTCGGGCGCGAGGTGCTCGCCGTCCTGGGCCAGCACGCACCGCACGACGTCGACCTCGCGGCCGTCGTGCGTGACCTCGAGGGCGTCTCGGGCGTCGCGGAGGTGCACGACCTCCACGCGTGGACCCTGACCTCGGGGATGAACGTCGCCACCGCCCACCTGGTCACCCGGGTGGGTGCTGACGCGCAGGCGGTCCTCACCGCGGCCCAGGCCACGCTGCGCGAGAGCCACGGCATCGAGCACGCCACCCTGCAGGTCGAGGCCAACCCGGCCAAGGAGTGCCACTCCGCCACCTGGTGACCTCGCAGATGACACACTGAGGCGCGCAGGCGCCTGATCAGCACGCGCCCGGGGGAACGAGGTGCACGTGTCCGAGCTGGTGATCGAGCGCTCCGCGACGCCGGCCTTCGCCAGGACCGCCAACGTCTTCGCCAAGGGCGCGCTGGTCCTGCTGCTGGTCCTCGCGCTCCTCTACCCCGACCAGGGCAACATGCGCGACAAGGCCGCCGGCATGCGGGCCGTGGGATACCCGCTCATCTCGTTCACGGTCCCGGTCCTCTGGTGGACGCTGTGGTGCGAGCGGATCTCCTTCCCGTGGCTGACCGACCTGCTCATCACGATCACCTGCTTCACCGACATCCTCGGCAACCGGATGGACCTCTACGACACGGTCGTGTGGTTCGACGACTGGATGCACTTCATGAACACCGGCCTGCTCGCCGCGGCGTTCATCCTGCTGACGCTGCCCCGCGACGTCGGCCTCGGTCGCGTCCTCGAGCGCGCCCTGGCCTTCGGGGCGACGGCTGCGATCGCGTGGGAGCTCGCGGAGTTCTTCGCCTTCATCAGCGAGTCGAGCGAGCGCGAGCTGGCGTACGCCGACACGCTGGGGGACCTCGCGCTCGGTGCCGCCGGCGCGGTGCTGGCCGCCGTCGTGATCCACCGCTCGTGGCGCGGCGGTCGCCTGCTGCAGCCGGCGCCGCTGACGTAGTCGAGTTTGTAGACCTGCCGACTTGACTTTTGGGTCTCGGCAGCGGTTCGGTGCTCCCATGCCCGCGCCGCACGCGTCCCAGCGCGACGTCATCCCCCTCCGCCAGGCGACCGCGGCCTGGTTCGCGATCTCGCTCCAGACCTTCGGTGGTCCGGCGGGGCAGATCGCCGTCATGCAACGGATGCTCGTCGAGGAGAAGCGCTGGATCGGGCAGCAGCGGTTCCTCTTCGCGCTGTCCTACTGCACGCTGCTCCCCGGGCCCGAGGCCCAGCAGCTGGCGACGTACGTCGGGTGGCTGCTCAACGGCGTCAAGGGGGCGCTCGTCGCCGGCATCCTCTTCATCATCCCTGGGGTCGTGGCGCTGCTCGTGCTGTCGGGCGTCTACGTCGCCTACGGCGAGACGAGGATCGTCGAGTCGTTGTTCCTCGGCCTCGCACCGGCTGTCATCGCGATCGTCGTGCAGGCCGTGGTCCGCGTGGGGCGCAAGGGGCTCGGGCACCCGGCACTGGTCGTGCTGGCCGTGGCCTCGTTCGTCGCGCTGACCGTCTTCGGCGTGCCGTTCCCCGTGGTCGTGCTGGGCGCGGCCGTGCTCGGCTGGGCGCTCGGGCGGCGCATCCCGACGCTCACCCACCCGCCCAGGACCATGGCGGACGACGGTCCGCCGCCGCTCGTCAGCGACGACGCGCTGCACGCCGAGCGACCGTCCGGTCGCCGCGCGGCGCTCACCCTGGCGGTCGGGCTGGTGGTGTGGTTCGCACCGGTCGCGGTCGCCGCCGCGGTCTTCGGGCGGTCGAGCATCTTCGTCGACCAGGGCGTGTTCTTCTCCGGTGCAGCCGTCGTCACCTTCGGCGGGGCATACGCCGTCCTGGCCTATGTCGCCCAGCAGGCCGTCGAGGTCTACGGCTGGGTCGCGCCCGGCGAGATGGTCCGCGGCCTCGCTCTCGCCGAGACCACCCCGGGACCGCTGATCATGGTGGTCCAGTTCGTCGCGTTCGTCGGCGCCTACCGCGCGCCGGGCGACCTCGACCCCTGGGCGGCGGCGCTCGTCGCCGCGCTGCTGACGACCTGGGTGACGTTCGTCCCGTGCTTCCTGTTCATCCTCCTCGGGGCGCCGTACGTCGAGCGCCTCCGCGGCAACCGGGACCTCGCCGCCGCGCTGGCCGGGATCACCGCAGCGGTGGTCGGCGTCATCGCCAGCCTCGCGGTCTTCTTCGCCCTCCACACCCTCTTCGAGGAGACCGGGCGGGTGACCGCCGGGCCGCTGGACCTGGCGTACCCCAGGCTCGCGTCGCTCGACCCGGTCTCGCTGGCGATCACCGCCCTCGGCTGCGCCCTCGTGTTCTGGCGACGCTGGTCGGTGCTGCGCACCCTCGGCGCGTGCGCGCTCGCCGGGGTCGTACTCGGCCTGGCCCTCCCGGGCTGAGACGACGGCTCAGGCGTCCTCGGGCAGCAGCATCTGGCCGACGAGCGGCACCACGTCCGCGATCGAGTCGACCACCTTGGTCGGGCGGTAGGGGAAGTCCTGCACCTGGTGGCGCTCGGTGGCGCCGGTGGCCACCAGGATCGTGCGCATGCCGGCCTCGAGGCCGCTGATGATGTCGGTGTCCATCCGGTCGCCGATCATCACCGTGGTCTCGGAGTGGGCCTCGAGCCGGTTGAGGGCGCTGCGCATCATCAGCGGGTTGGGCTTGCCGATGAAGTAGGGCTGCCGGCCGGTCGCGGTGCTGATCAGGGCGGCCACCGAGCCCGTCGCCGGCAGCATCCCCTGCGTGCTCGGCCCGCTCGGGTCGGGGTTGGTCGCGATGAACCGCGCGCCGTCGTTGATGAGGCGGATCGCGCGGGTGATCGCCTCGAAGGAGTAGGTGCGCGTCTCTCCGAGCACGACGTAGTCAGGCTTGTGGTCGGTCATCACGTAGCCGATGTCGTGGATCGCCGCGGTGAGCCCGGTCTCGCCCACGACGTACGCCGACCCGCCCGGGCGCTGGTCGTCGAGGAACTGCGCGGTCGCGAGCGCCGACGTCCAGATCGACTCCTCGGGCACGTCGATCCCGCTGCTGCGGAGCAGGCGCACCCGTAGGTCGCGCGGGGTGAAGATCGAGTTGTTGGTCAGGACCAGGAACGGGGTCCCGGTCTCGCGGAGGGCAGCGATGAACTCCTTCGCCCCGGGGATCGGGTCCTCCTCGCGCACGAGGACTCCGTCCATGTCGGTCAGCCAGGTGCGTACGGGACGGGATTCGCTCACGGCACCATCTTCGCAGGCGGTGCGTGGTGCACCGGGTGGCTCCGTTCGAGGCGGGCGCCCTCGACGTCGACGTCGGGCAGGATCCGGTCGAGCCAGCGCGGCAGCCACCAAGCCTTCTCGCCCAGCAGGTGCATCGCGGCCGGGATGATCAGCATCCGCACCACGAACGCGTCGAGCAGCACGCCGAAGGCGAGCCCGAAGCCGATCGGCTTGATCGTGGCGTCGTGGGAGAACACGAAGCCCGCGAAGACCGAGATCATGATGATCGCGGCGGCCGTCACCACGGCCCGCCCGGCGTGCAGGCCGTGCTGCACCGCGACCCGCGCCGGGGCGCCGTGGGCGTACGACTCCCGCATCCCCGAGACGAGGAACAGCTGGTAGTCCATCGCCAGGCCGAACAGGATCCCGGTCGCGATGATCGGCAGGAAGCTCAGGACCGGCCCGGGAGCGTGGACGCCGAAGAGGTCGGCGAGGAAGCCGATCTGGAAGATCGCGGTGATCCCGCCGAAGGCCGCGAGCAGCGACAGCACGAAGCCGAGCGTCGCCGTCAGCGGCACCAGGATCGAGCGGAAGACCACGACCAGGATGAGCAGCGAGAGCCCGACGACGAGCACGAGGTAGAGCGGGAGCACGTCGGCGAGCTTGTCGGAGATGTCGATCCCGGCGCTGGCGTTGCCGGCCACGCCGAGGGTCGCCTCGCCGCCGGAGGCCGTCTGCGGGGTCAGCGTCCGGAGGTTCTGGACCAGCTCGGCGGTGGACTCGCTCGACGGCGATCCCTTCGGGACGACCTGGAAGGCGAGGGCGGATCGGTCTCGCGAGGCGCCGATCGGCACGACCGCCTCGACGTTCCAGACCCGGCCGAGCTGCTCGCCGATGGCGGCCTGCTCGGCGACGACGTCATCCTGGGCGACCGCCCCGGGCAGGTCGGCGACGACCAGCAGCGGGCCGTTGGAACCGTCGCCGAGCTTCTCCGCCTGGACGTCGTACGCCTTGAAGGCGGCGGACTCCGGCGGCTGGGTCGAGCCGTCGGGCAGGCCGAGGTGCATCTGGGTCGCCGGCGCGGCCACCACGAGCAGGGCGACGACGCCCAGTCCGAGGGCGGTCCACGCGCGGGAGCTGCGCATCGGGCGGTCGCGATCGGTGATCGCGGCGTCGTCGTCGGCGACGGCACCGGCGGCGAGGGCCGCGCGCTCGCGCCGGCGCAGGATCCGCATGCCGACGAGCGAGAGCACCGCAGGCGTGAGGGTGACGGCCATCAGGATCGCGACCAGGACCGCGACGGCGCCGACGGTGCCCATCAGGCCGAGGAAGCCGACTCCGGTGACGTTGAGCGCGAGCAGCGCGACGATGACGGTCACGCCGGCGAAGACGACGGCGTTGCCGGAGGTGCCGTTGGCCAGTCCGATCGACTCGTGGAGGTCGGCGCCCTGCTTCAGCTGGCGGCGGTGGCGGTTGATGATGAAGAGCGAGTAGTCGATGCCGACGGCGAGGCCGAGCATGACGCCGAGCACCGGGGTGACGGACACGAAGTCGACCAGTCCGGAGAAGGACAGTGACGCGAGCGACGCGACGCCCACGCCCAGCAGGGCGGTCAGGAGCGGGAGCGCGGCGCCGATCAGGGTGCCGAGCATGACGGTGAGCACGATCGCGGCGATGACGACGCCGGCGATCTCGCCCGGGCCGAGCACGGACGGGACGGTCTGGGCGATGTCCTGCGAGGGGTAGGCCTCCACGCCGTCGATGTCGGCGCCGGCGACCAGCTCCTCGATCTCGGTCTTCACCTGGGCGTCGACCTCGTTGATCGCCACCGTGAAGACGACGTTGGCCACGGCGGCGGAGCCGTCCTCGGAGACCGCGCGATAGCCCGAGGACAGGTCGGACAGCGTCGCGCCGTGCTCGAGCTGCGGCGCCTGCTCGTCGACCTTCGCCTGCTGACGGTCCAGCTCGGTCTGCCCCTCGTCCAGCTGCTGCTCGGCAGCGTCGAGCTGGTCGCGCACCTCGTCGAGCGTCCCGGCCTTGCGCGCCTGCGCACGCTGCTGGGCCACGGCATCGCGACCGAAGTCGATCTGTGACTGCGCGTCCCGGAGCTTCCGCAAGCCGTCCTCGAGCTGCCGCTGGCCGTCGGCGACCTTCCTCGCCGAGGCGTCGAGCCGCTCCTGGGTGGCGAACGGGTCGGTCACGTCGCTGACGTCCTCGACCTCGGCGACCCGGTCGAGGAGTGCGGTGACCTCGCTGCGCTGGGCGGAGGTGAGCGCCTGTCCGTCCGTCGTCTCGACCACGATCGCGCCGTTGCCGCCGCCGGTGCCCTCGAAGTCCTCCTCCAGCTGCTGGGAGACCCGGGTGGTGGGGGTGTCGGGGAGCGTGATCGACGAGGACAGCGCGCCGGCGAACGACACGTACGTCACCGCCGAGACGGCCAGGACCGCGAGCCAGGCGCCGATGACGGTCCAGTGGCGGCGGGCCGCGAAGCGACCGATGCGGAAGAGGAGCTCAGCCATGTCGGGTGACGGGCCTTTCGTGTTCGGGGTCGTGGGGTGCTCAGCCGGCGTGGCCGACGCGGAGCCGGTGCAGGAGCCGGTCGAGGAGTCGGCCCCAGTCGGCGCGGGCGTCGGGCGTCACGTCGGGGGTGAGCTCGGGGTGCTGCTCGAGCCAGTGCCGGGCGAGGGTCGCGAGGCCGCTGGTGAGCAGGGCGAGGCTGAGCTCGAGGTCGAGCGGGTCGAGGCTGCGCGCCTGCGACAGCAGCCGCTCGCGCAGCCGGCCGACGACGTGCTCGAGCGCCGTGCGCGAGATGGCGTCGGTCCGCTCGTCGGGGTCCGACGGCGCGCCGAGCGCCTGGTGGATCGTCGCGATCGCGGTGGGCAGGTCGACCTCGCGGGTGGCCTCGCCGACGGCGTCGAGCGCGGCCCGGCTGCCGTCGTCCCCGGCGGGCAGGTCGGCGGTGCGTCGCTCGACCCCCTCGACGAGGGCGTTGGTGACCTCGTCGAGGATCTGCTCGCACACGGCGACCAGGAGCTGGTCGAGCCCGGCGAAGTGGTTGAAGACGGTGCGCCGTGAGACGCCGGCCAGCGTGGCCACCCGGTCGACGGTGAACCCGGCGGCCCCGTGCTGGGTGGTCAGGGTGCGGGCCGCGTCGACGATGGCGGCCCGCCGCTGCTCGCGCAGCGTGCTCCGGCCGTCGGCGCGGGGGGTCTCGGTCACCCGACCAGTGTTGCACTCAGTGCAAATAACTCCCGCATCCCGGAGCTGATGCGATCACCGGGTACCCGGTGATCGGCGTGGTTCCTGCCCGTTGCAACGGTCGAGAAGCGCAGCGAAGGGACTGTCGGATGCCGGCCGCACGCTGTCGCCGTACGCTCGTCGACGTGGACGACGACACCCCCGCGCTCCGTGCGCTGGCCGCCTCGGGCATCGAGCACGATGTCACCCGGCACGGTCGGGTCGGCTCGCTCGCCGAGGCCGCGGCCGTACGAGGGGTGGAGCCGTCGGCGGTCGTGAAGACGATGGTCGTGCGCCGCGGCGAGGGCGACCACCTCTTCGTGCTCGTTCCCGGGGACCGCGAGATCTCGTGGCCCAAGCTGCGCGCACTCCTCGGCGTCAACCGGATCTCCATGCCGGACGCCGACGCCGCCCGCGCGGTGACCGGCTACGAGCGAGGCACGATCACGCCCTTCGGCTCGGCCGTCGCCCTGCCGGTGATCGCCGACGAGCGCATGGCCGGTCGGACGATCTCGATCGGGGCCGGTGCCCACGGCGTCGCCGCGACCCTGTCGGCCGACGACGTCGTACGCCACTTCGACGCCCAGGTAGCGGACGTCACCGACCCGGCCTGAGACCGGCAGCAGGACGACGATCGGGCCGGCCCGCAGTGCGGACCGGCCCGATCGGCTGGCGGTGGCGGTGGGATTTGAACCCACGGTGGGTTTGACCCCACACATCATTTCGAGTGATGCACCTTCGGCCGCTCGGACACGCCACCGGCGCGAACCTTACCGGAGGGTGAGCACGAGTCGAAAAACGGCGTCTCGTCCACGAACTGGGCCTGCGCCGTGGCCAGCAGGAGCGCCTGACCGGTAACTTCGGCGCACACCTGTGCTCGCGCCCCGCGCGAGCGGGAAAGGAGCGGTGCTGACTCGTGCCAGCCGTCCGACGCGCCCGTGACCTCGCGAGATCCGCACTGCCCAGGAGGGTGGGGGACCGGCTGCCGGCCGCGCCGCCGCAGGAGGTCACCGAGCTGCTGCACGACAAGCGCTTCCAGCGCGCCGTCGCCGAGGCGGCCGACGAGCAGGGCCGGCCGGAGGAGGAGGTCTGGGAGGAGGTCAAGGGCTACCTCCACGAGATGGCCGCCGCGCACGACGACCGTGCCTCGCAGGGCTGGGCGCGGTTGGGCGAGTGGTTCCTCCGGGCCTACGACGTGCTCGTCGACGAGGACGACATGCAGGCGCTCAAGCGGCTCGACCGCTCGCACAGCCTCGCGCTCGCGTTCAGCCACCGCTCGTACCTCGACGGCATGGTCATCCCCAACGTCCTGATGGCGCGGCGCTTCTCGCCGACCTACACGTTCGGCGGGGCCAACCTCAACCTGCCGGTGATCGGGTCCTTCGCGAGCCGCACCGGGCTCATCTTCATCCGCAGGGCGACGCAGGAGATCCCCGTCTACCGGCTCGCGCTGCGCTCCTACATCCGCCAGATGGTCACCAACAAGCGAAACCTGGCCTGGTCGATCGAGGGCGGCCGCACGCGCACCGGAAAGCTGCGCCCGCCCGTGCACGGCATCCTCAAGTACCTCACCGACGCGGTGGAGCGCCATGACGAGGACGACGAGGCGCCCGACGTGCAGGTCGTCCCGGTCTCGGTCGTCTACGACCAGCTCCACGAGGTCTCGCTGATGACCCAGGAGGCCCGGGGGGCCAGCAAGACGCCCGAGGACTGGCGCTGGCTGGTGCGCTTCGCCCGCCTCCAGCGCAACCGGCTGGGCCGGGCCTACCTCACCGTCGGCGAGCCCTTCTCGCTCCGCGAGCGGATGGAGGCACTCGCCGCGGAGGGGGTGACCGGGCACCAGGCGGTCGAGCGGGTCGCGCTCGACATCTCCCACCGGCTCAACCGCGCCACCCCGGTGACGGTGACCGCGATCGTCTCCCTCGCCCTGCTCGGCGCCGACCGGGCGCTGACCGTCGACGAGGTGCTCGAGACCGTCGAGCCGCTGGCCGCCTACATCGACGCCCGGCAGTGGCCCGTCGCCGGAGCCGCCGACCTCCGGGACCGCTCGACCATCCGTCGCGCGCTCGCCGAGCTGGCCCGCAGCGGCGTGCTCACGGCGTACGACGGGGGCACCGAGCCGGTCTGGAAGATCGGGGACGACCAGCACCTGGTCGCCGCGTTCTACCGCAACACGGTCATCCACATCCTCGTCGAGCGCGCGATCGGCGAGCTCGCGCTGCTGACCGTCAGCGAGCTCGAGCCCGACGCCGAGCTGCCGCCGGGCGGTGCGCTGCAGGTGGGTTGGGAGGAGGCGAAGCGGATGCGCGACCTCCTCAAGTTCGAGTTCTTCTTCCCGGGCCGCGCCGGCTTCGAGGAGGACCTGCGCACCGAGCTGCGCCTCCTGGTCGGCGAGGGGGTCACTGACCTGACGCCTCAGCGCGCCCGCGAGCTGCTGGTGACCGCGCGACCGCACCTCTCGCACCTCGTCCTGCGCCCCTTCCTCGACGCCTACCTGGTGGTGGCCGATCGCCTCGCCGACCACGGCGACAGCGCCGTGGAGGAGGACGCCCTGCTCGCCGACGCGCTGGCCGTCGGCCGGCAGTGGGCGCTGCAGCGTCGCGTCGCGAGCGCGGAGTCGATCTCGCTCGAGCTCTTCCGCACCGCGATCGCGCTGGCCCGTCACCAGGGCCTGCTCGAGGCCGGCGACGGCGTGGGCGCGGCACGCGAGGCGTTCGCCGCCGAGCTGCGCGACTCCGTGCGCCGGGTCAACATCGTCGGCGAGATCGCCGGCGAGCCGGTCCAGGTCGTGGTGTCCGAGCCGGAGTCGCAGTCGCAGTCGCCGTCGCGGGAGAACAGGTGAGCGGGCTCTCGACAGCGGTCCAGGACGCGATCGCCGCCATCGAGGCCGGCCCGCATGGCCCGTCGGTCGGCGCGTTCTTCGACCTCGACGGCACCCTGGTCGCGGGCTACACCGCCGCCACCTTCTACGGCGACCGGCTCAAGGGGCGTGACGTGTCGCCAGCCGAGTTCCTCCGCACGGTCGTGACCGCGGTCGACGGCGAGCTGGGCGGCGACCCGACCCGCATCGCCCACGTCGCCTTCTCCGCGATGCGCGGTGAGTCAGAGGAGGCCTTCGCCGACCTCGGCGAGCGGCTCTTCCGCTCCAAGATCGCGGGCACCATCCGGCGCGAGTCGCGCGCGCTCGTGCAGGCCCACCAGCGTGCCGGGCACACGGTCGCGGTCGCCTCGGCGGCCACGAAGTACCAGATCGCGCCGGTCGCCAGGGACCTCGGCGTCGAGCACCTGGTCTGCACCCAGCTCGTGGTCGAGGACGGGCAGTTCACCGGCGCCACCGATGGCCCGATGCTGTGGGGCCGGCACAAGGCCGGCGGCGTACGCGCGTTCGCCCGCGAGCACGCGGTCGACCTGGCGGAGTCCTACGCCTACGGCAACGGCTACGAGGACGTCGCCTTCCTCTCCTCCGTCGGACACCCCACCGCCCTCAACCCGCACCGCGACCTCCGCGCGGCCGCCGCTCGCCTGGACTGGCCGGTCCTGGACCTCTCCGACCCGGTCGGGGGCTCGCTCCTCGCGGCCGGGCGCACGGTGGCCGCCCTGGCGGGGATGAACGCCGGCGTCGCGGCGGGGATGGCCTACGGCGTCGCGCGCGGCAACCTCCGCGAGGGCCGCAACACCGCCATCAAGCTCGCCACCTCGCTGCCGATGGCCCTGGCCGGCGTCTCGATGGACGTGCTCCACCGCGAGCGCCTCTGGACGCACCGGCCGGCGATCTTCGTCGCCAACCACCAGAGCTCGCTCGACATCCCGGTCCTGGGCAACCTGCTGGAGCGCGACTTCACCATCGTGGCGAAGAAGGAGGCGCGCTGGGACCCGCGCGCCGTCGTGGGGTCGGTCGTCATCGACCCGGCCTGGATCGACCGCTCCGACTCCGAGTCCGCCCGCGCCACCCTCGACGGAGTCGTCGAGCGGATCCGCAGCGGCACCTCGCTGATGATCTTCCCTGAGGGCACGCGGTCCGCGACGCCGGTGCTCGGGCCGTTCCGGAAGGGCGCCTTCCACCTCGCCGCACAGGCCGGCGTGCCCGTCGTACCCGTGGTGCTGCGCAACACCGGCGAGCTGATGCGGCGCAACTCCCTGGTGCTCAACCCCGGCGTCGTCGACGTCTGCGTGCTCGAGCCGGAGACCGACTGGAGCACCGACGACATGAGCGAGCGGATCGCCGCGCTGCACACCAAGTTCGAGCAGACCCTGGCGAGGTGGCCCGCATGAATGACGACTTCGAGCGCTGGGGCGGCGCGGCGGCATGGTCGAGCTCAGCTGAATTGACCTCAATGCAGACGCTGCTGTGGCGCGCGGAGCGGCACCCCGTCCAGTCGTCCACGTCGACCGTGGTCATCGACCTCGACCGGGCGCCGGACTGGAAGCGCTTCGTCGCCGCGACCGAGTGGGGCACCGGGCTCGTACGCCGCCTGCGCCAGCGCGTCGTCGAGCCGGTGGTCCCGACCGCCGCGCCGACGTGGGCCGACGATCCCACCTTCGACCTCGACTACCACCTGCGTCGCGAGCAGGTCGCGAGCCGGGAGGAGATGCTCGCCCGGGCCGCACAGCTGGCGCTGCACCCCTTCGACCGCTCGCGCCCGCTGTGGGAGGGAGTGCTTTTCGAGGTGGAGGGAGCGGGGGCGTCCTACGTCCTCAAGATCCACCACGCGCTGGCCGACCCGCTCGGCACGGTGCAGCTGCTGTCCATGCTCCAGTCGGGCAGGCGAGCGCACACCGCCCGCAAGCCGGTGGGCGACGAGACGGCGGCCACGACCACCCCGGACCCGGTCGAGCTCGCGGTCACCGGGGTGCGCACCGACGTCGCGACACTGCCCGAGGTGGCGCTCTCCGCCGCGCGCACCCTCGGCCACGCCGCGACGCGGCCGCAGGCGGTGGTCTCCTCGACCCTGCGCTACGGCGCCTCGGTCCGCCGCCTCCTGACCCGGGCGGCGCACCCCTCGCCGGAGCTGTCGCCACGCACCGGCAGGCGATGGACGTTCGTCACCCTGGACGCGCCGCTCGAGCCGCTGCGCACGATCGCCCGGCAGGGTGGCGGCACCCTCGACGACGCCGCGGTCGCACTGGTGCTCGGCGGGCTGCGCCGCTACCACGCGCGACGCGGCAGCGACCTGCGCGAGATCCCGGTCGGCGTACGCGTCTCGCTCGACCGAGCCGACGACCTCGGCAACCGCTTCGCCGGCGCGCTCATCTCCGGACCGCTCGCGATCGAGGACCCGGTCGACCGCGTCGCGGCCGTGCGCGGCGAGGTGCTGTCGCTGCACACGGAGCGTGCGCTCGAGGTGCTCGACGCCGCCGCTCCGGTGATGAACCGGATGCCGTCCTTCGTCGGTGCCTCCGCGCTGCGCGCCGCCGCCGCGCCCGACGCCTTCGTGCTCACGCTCCCCGGCCCGCCGCGCAAGCGCTACATGGCCGGCGCGGAGGTGCAGGGGATGTACGTCCTCGGGCCGCTGCCGGGCGCCGCGCTCACCGTCGTCCTCACCACGTGCGGCGACACCGCCTGCATCGGCGTCAACATCGACGCGAGCGCCGTCGCCGACCTCCCCGGTCTCGAGGAGTGCCTCGCCGAGGGCGTGGAGGAGATGGTGTCGACGGGATGAGCCCGCCTCACCTCACGGCAGGGTGACGAAGTCCGCCAGGAACGCCCGCGCGGACGCAGTGTCGAGGCGGTAGACCACGTTGGTCGAGCGGCACACGGCGTCACCGGTGATCGTGGTCGCCGCGACGATGTCGGTGGTCCCGAGGAAGTTCGGGCCGCCGGAGTCGCCGTAGCAGGTCCCGCCGTTGCCGGTGCTGGCGTTCATCGAGATCCGGAGCCAGGTGTTGTTGATCGCGTTCAGGCGTGACAGGCTCCTGACCAACCCTTGACCAACGAGACGCGTGGTCCCCTACGCGCGTGACGACACTCACCACCGAGAGCATGCGCGCGCAGGTGGCCGATTCCTGGCACCTGTCCGCGGCCGCGGGGGTCGACGCCGAGACGGCGCAGGCGCCGATCACCCTCGAGGCGAGCGACCTGCGCGACCACCGCGAGGCCCACCCGCTGGCCCGGGTCTTCCCGCTGCTGGACGACGTGCTCGGCCAGGCCGCCCGCGAGTGCGGGGCGATCATGGCCGTGAGCGACGCGTCCGGACAGCTGCTGTGGGTGTGCGGCACGCCGTCGATGCTGCGCAAGGCGGAGCGGATCGGCTTCGTCGAGGGCTCCAACTGGGACGAGCGGATGGCTGGCACCAACGCTCCCGGCATGGCGCTCAGGCTCGGTCAGTCCGTGCTGGTGCGCGGCTCCGAGCACTTCCGCCGCTCGGTGCAGCAGTGGAGCTGCGCGGCCACCCCGATCCTGGACCCGGCGTCCTCCACCCTGCTCGGCGTCCTGGACGTGACCGGCGGCGACGACATCGCGGTCCCGCAGACGACTGCCATGGTCCGGGCCGCGGCGCGAATGGCGGAGGCCGAGCTGGCGCGCGAGCTGCTGAGCGGCGGTCCGCAGCAGCTCGCCGGCGCAGCGGGCCTCCAGGTCGGGATCGAGCTGCTCGGCCGGCACGAGGCGCTGGTGTCCGTCTCCACACCTGGCCGGAGGGGTACGCCGATCCGGCTCACGCCACGCCACAGCGAGATCGTGCTGCTGCTCGGCACGGCCTCGCACGGCCTGTCGGGTGACGAGCTCGCCGTCCTGCTCTACGAGGACGACGGTGCCTCCTCCACGCTTCGCGCCGAGCTCAACCGGCTGCGGCACCTGCTCGGCGACGAGCTGCTGCTCTCGCGCCCCTACCGCCTGGCCACCACGATCGCCGGCGACTGGCTGGCCGTCGAGGCGCAGCTCGCGGCGGGCGACCTGCGCGCGGCGCTGCGGGGCTACCGCGGTCCGGTCCTGCCGCGCTCGACGGCGCCCGGCGTCGTACGCCTGCGCGAGCGGCTGCACCACTCGCTGCGCGCCGCGCTGCTGGCCAGCCGCGAGGCGGACCTGATGTCGGCCTGGGCCCGCACCGCCTGGGGTGCCGACGACTACGAGGTGTGGCTGGCCCAGCGCGACGTCATCGCGCCGGCCTCCCCGATGCGTGCCCTGGTGGAGGGACAGATCGCGCGGCTGGACCGCGAGCTGGCCTGACTCCTGCAACGTCGATGCAACGTGGCCGTTCCTAGCGTGACGCTCATCACTTCACTTCACGCTGGGAGCACGCCATGACCGTCTACGCACAGCCCGGATCCGCGGACTCGACCATCGAGGTCAAGAACCGCTACGGCCACTACATCGGCGGCGAGTGGGTCGACCCGATCAAGGGCGTCTGGTTCGAGGACATCTCGCCCGTCAACGGCAAGCCCTTCACCGAGGTCGGCCGTGGCACGGCCGAGGACATCGAGGCCGCGATCGACGCGGCCTGGAACGCCGCCGACGCGTGGGGGCGTACGTCCACCACCGAGCGGTCCAACATCCTGCTCAAGATCGCCGACCGCATGGAGCAGCACCTCGAGGACCTCGCGGTCATCGAGACGTGGGACAACGGCAAGGCCGTGCGCGAGACGCTGAACGCCGACATGCCGCTGGCAATCGACCACTTCCGCTACTTCGCGGGCGCGCTACGTGGGCAGGAGGGCGGCATCTCGGAGATCGACGAGCACACGATCGCCTACCACTTCCACGAGCCGCTCGGGGTCGTCGGCCAGATCATCCCGTGGAACTTCCCGATCCTGATGGCGGTGTGGAAGCTCGCCCCGGCGCTGGCCGCCGGCAACGCCGTCGTGCTCAAGCCGGCCGAGCAGACGCCGTGGTCGATCCTCAAGCTCGTCGAGCTGATCGGCGACCTGCTGCCCGCGGGCGTGCTCAACGTCGTCAACGGCTTCGGCGTCGAGGCCGGCAAGCCGCTGGCCAGCAACCGCCGGATCCGCAAGATCGCCTTCACCGGCGAGACCACGACCGGTCGGCTGATCATGCAGTACGCCAGCGAGAACATCATCCCGGTGACGCTGGAGCTCGGTGGCAAGAGCCCCAACATCTTCTTCGACGACGTCGCGGCCGAGAAGGACGCCTTCTACGACAAGGCTCTCGAGGGCTTCACGATGTTCGCGCTCAACCAGGGCGAGGTCTGCACGTGCCCGTCGCGGGCGCTCGTGCAGCGCTCGATCTACAGCGACTTCGTCCCCGACGCGATCGCGCGGGTGGAGGCGATCACGCAGGGCAACCCGCTCGACGTCGCCACGATGATGGGCGCCCAGGCCTCCAACGACCAGCTGGAGAAGATCCTGTCCTACCTCGAGATCGGGAAGGCCGAGGGCGCGAAGGTGCTCACCGGTGGCGAGCGCAACGTGCTCGAGGGCGACCTCGCGGAGGGCTACTACGTGCAGCCGACGGTCTTCGAGGGTGACAACTCGATGCGGATCTTCCAGGAGGAGATCTTCGGCCCGGTCGTCTCGCTGACCAGCTTCGACGACGAGGCCGACGCGCTGAAGATCGCCAACGACACCCTGTACGGCCTCGGCGCCGGGCTCTGGACGCGTGACGGATCGCGGATGTTCCGCGCCGGCAAGGCGATCGAGGCGGGTCGCGTCTGGACCAACTGCTACCACGCCTACCCCGCACACGCGGCCTTCGGCGGCTACAAGCAGTCCGGCATCGGCCGTGAGAACCACAAGATGATGCTCGACCACTACCAGCAGACCAAGAACCTGCTCGTCTCCTACAGCCCGGACAAGCTCGGCTTCTTCTGATGTCCCGAGTCTCAGTCTCCGGTGGGGCGGCGGACCTGGTCCGCCGCCTCACCGGGCTCCACGGCCCGGTGATGTTCCACCAGTCCGGCGGCTGCTGCGACGGGTCGGCCCCGATGTGCTTCCCCGACGGCGAGTTCCGCCTCGGCGGGTCCGACGTGCACCTCGGCGACATCGACGTCGGCCTGGAGCGACCGGTCGCGGTGTGGATGTCGGCCGCGCAGTTCGCGTACTGGAGGCACACCCACCTCACCATCGACGTCGTGCCGGGCCGCGGCGCCGGCTTCTCGCTCGAGGCGCCGGAGGGCGTGCGTTTCTTGATCCGCTCGCGGCTGATGACCGACTCGGAGTACGCCGAGGATCAGTCGGTCGGGCCGACGTAGCAGAGCATCCGGTAGTCGACGCCGGACTCGATGTTGACGAAGCCGTGCCGCTCGTAGAACCGCCGGGTGTCGGCGTCGACCTCGTCGACGTTGATGTGCATCTCCGGCGAGCCGAGCTCGCGCACGAGGCGGCGCGAGAGGTCGAGGACCTGGGTGCCGATGCCCTGCGACCGGAGGCGGGGTACGACGTAGAGCTCCTCGAGCTGGGAGACCGGGCCGTCGAACCAGATGGCCGGGCGCAGGCTCACCAGGGCGAACCCCGCCGGGCTCCGCCGATCACCGGTGTCGTCCTCCGCGAGGACCGCGACGATCTCGGGCAGGCCCAGCAGCCGGGCGAAGCGGGCCGCGAGGACCTCCGCGTCGTCGGTCTCGGTCTCGAACTCCGTGTTGAAGTCCCACAGCAGCCGGCCGAGCACCTCGGCATCGGCCGGCGTGGCGCGGCGGACGTCGCTCACCCGACCTCCGGCGAGCGGTGGTGGGCGAAGAACTCCTCGAGCAGGGCGGTGGACTCCGCCGCCAGCACGCCGGCCACGACCTCGGGGCGGTGGTTGAGCCGACGGTCGCGGACCACGTCCCACAGCGAGCCCACGGCGCCCAGCTTGTCGTCGTACGCCCCGAAGACGAGGCGGTCGACCCGCGCGAGGACGAGCGCCCCGGCACACATGGTGCAGGGCTCGAGCGTCACCACGAGCGTGCAGCCGGTGAGCCGCCACTCGCCGCGGACCTTTGCGGCGGCGCGCAGGGCCACCACCTCCGCGTGGCCCGTCGGGTCGCCGTCGGACTCGCGGGTGTTGCGCCCCGTGCCGATGACGGCGCCGATCTCGTCGAGGACGACGGCGCCGACGGGCACGTCGTCACCGGCCAGCGCGGCCTGCGCCTCGGCGAGGGCCAGGCGCATCGGGGTCTCCCACGTCATGCTGAGGTGAGGCCCACGGCGTCGTCGAAGAGCTTGCCGAAGCCCAGCCGGCGCGCGATCTCGGAGAGCATCTCGTCAGGGTAGAGCTCGACGTCGTCGAGCAGCGCACCCATGTCGATCGCGTGCAGGCCCAGGTCGCCGAGCAGGTCGAGGTCGCCGGCGGGCACCTCCACGTCGTCGTCCTCCGGGGCCGGCAGGCCGAGGAACTCGATGGCCGACTGGGCCAGCTCCCACTCGTCGGCAGCGGTCACGTCGGAGAGCAGCACGCGGGTCGTCGACCCGTCCACGCGGACCAGGACGAAGAAGTCCTCGTCGACCGCGACGATCCCGACGGCGCCCGCCTCACCGGAGACGTGGCGCAGGGCGTGGCTCAGCGACTCGATCGAGTCGAAGGCCGGCGGCGCGATGTCCTGGAGGTGCCAGGTGCCGTCCTCGAGGTAGGCGGCGAGCGCGTAGTCGACCTCACCGTTCTGCTCAGACATCGGACCGACCTCCCCACCGGCTGCGGACTACCCAATGTCGCAGACATCCCGAGGCCCGCCAAGGGCCTTTCGGACTCGTTCGCGGTCAGGACGGCCCACTAGGGTGACCCCCATGCGCCTGCACGTGGTGAACCACCCCCTCGTCTCCCACAAGCTCACCGTCCTCCGCGACCAGGACACCGACTCACCGACCTTCCGTCGGCTCACCGACGAGCTGGTCACCCTCCTCGCCTACGAGGCGACCCGCGAGGTGCGTGTCGCGCCGATGGAGATCACCACGCCGGTCAGCCCGACGACCGGTGTCTACCTCGCGCAGCCCAAGCCCATGGTCGTGCCCATCCTCCGCGCCGGGCTCGGCATGCTCGACGGGATGATGCGCCTCCTGCCGACCGCCGAGGTCGGCTTCCTCGGCATGGTCCGCAACGAGGAGACGCTCGAGGCGTCGACCTACGCCGAGCGCCTGCCCGAGGACCTCTCCGGGCGCCAGTGCTACGTCCTCGACCCGATGCTCGCGACCGGCGGCACACTCGCCGCGGCGATCCGCTTCCTCACCGACCGCGGCGCCGACGACATCACCGCCATCTGCCTCCTGGCCGCGCCCGAGGGCGTCGACAACCTCGAGAAGGCGCTCGGCGACCTCGACGTCCCGGTCGCCGTCGTGACCGCCGCGCTCGACGAGAAGCTCAACGACAAGGGCTACATCGTCCCCGGCCTCGGCGACGCGGGCGACCGGTTGTACGGCGTCGCGCACTGACCCTCCCTCCCGTCATCCGGGTCGAGTGCGCTCGCGGTAGTAGTCCCCGCAGGGGTGCGCACTCAACCCAGGGTGGGTACGCCGAGGGCGATGAGGTCCTGCATGACCTCCCACGGCTCGTGCCTGATCTCCCAGGCCGAGCACTGGACGACGACCCGCGTCGCGGTGGTCAGCTGGCGATTGCGACGCCGGTCGAGCGTGGCCTGCATCGGGTCGTCGTGCCACCCGCCGTCGACCTCGAGCACCAGCAGCCGTCCGTCGGGAAGCAGCCACTCGGCGTCCGTGTAGCGGCGGCGGCCCCGGTTGTCGGTCCTGGTGCGCTGTGACCTGGGCGGCTGCACCCCGAAGGTGCGGCAGGCGTCGCGGAGGTCGACCTCGGCCATTGAATGTGCGCCGTCGGACACGTCTCCCAGCAGGACGCGCAGGTCTCGGGAGCGACGGAGCGGCGTCAGCCGGTCGAGCCAGGCCACGAGGGCCTCGGCGGTCGTGAGTCGCTGCTGGACGGTCGCAGCGACTGCGCCCAGCGCCGTACGCAGGTGTGGCTCGTGCGCCGCGAACATCAGCACGGCGGGTTCGAGGCGGCAGGCCGGCAGCTCCCCCGACCCCAGGAGCACCTTGTAGGGCCGACGGGTCCGGAAGAAGCGGTAGCCGGGGAGCGGCTCGAAGCTCATCGGGTTGCTCACCAGGATCGTGATCTCGTCACGCTCCCACCGCTTGAGCCCGCGGTGCCCCGCTGCACTGAGAGCGCCCACCATCGCACTCGGACCTCCGTGCAGCACGCCCAGCCACAAGGCCTGCTCCCGGGAGAGTGGTCCGGTAGTGGTGCTGACGACCTCGCCGGACCGTGCCGCCCAGCGACCGACGCGGAGATGGTTGCGGATCTCCCCGCGCGGGACGCCGAGCTCGCGAAGCTGGCGGTGGCTGAGCAAGCCCACCTGCGCGTCGGCGAGGTCCCGCCACAGTGCTTCCCCCATCCGGGCAGTGTCGCCGCGGCGGGTCCATGCCCGCTCGAGTCATCCACAGTCCCGAGGTCGAGTGCGCATCTATGTGGCGAGTAGTACCGCGGGCGCACTCGACCCGGGGCGTCAGCGGGGAGTGAGCCGGCGCAGGGGTACGACGTGGTCGGGCGTGAGCTCGTCGAGGGTCCGCACGCCGAGGAGGCGCATGGTGCGCTCCACCTGGCCGCGCATGATCTCGATGGTCCGGTCCACGCCCTCGCGTCCGCCGGCCATCAGGCCATAGAGGTAGGCCCGGCCGATCAGCGTGAAGGTCGCGCCCTGGGCCACCGCGGCCACCACGTCCTGGCCGGACATGATGCCGGTGTCCAGGTGCACCTCCACGTCTGAGCCGACGGCCTTCACCACCTCGGGCAGCAGGTGGAAAGGCACGGGCGCGCGGTCGAGCTGGCGGCCGCCGTGGTTGGACAGGAGCACCGCGTCGACGCCGACGTCGGCGCACCGGCGGGCGTCGTCGACGGTCTGCACGCCCTTCACGACGACCTTGCCGGGCCACTGCTCCTTGATCCAGGCCAGGTCGTCGTAGGTCACCGTGGGGTCGAACATCGTGTCCAGCAGGTCGGCCACCGTGCCCGACCACGAATCCAGGGAGGCGAACGCGAGCGGCTCCGTGGTGAGGAAGTCGAACCACCACGCGGGCCGGGGGATCGCATTGGCGACTGTGCGCGCGGAAAGGGTCGGCGGGATGGTCATGCCGTTGCGCACGTCGCGCAGTCGGGCGCCCGCCACTGGCACGTCGACGGTGACCAGCAGCGTGTCGAAGCCGGCCTTCGCGGCCCGGTCGACCAGCGCCATCGACCGGTCGCGGTCCTTCCACATGTAGAGCTGGAACCAGTTCCGTCCACCGGGTGCGGCCGCCGCGACGTCCTCGATCGACGTGGTGCCCATGGTGGACAGCGAGTAGGGGATGCCAGCCGCTGCTGCCGCCGTCGCGCCGGCGATCTCACCCTCGCTCTGCATCATCCGGGTGAAGCCGGTGGGTGCGATGCCGAAGGGCAGAGCGACTCGCGCGCCCAGCACCTCGCGAGACGTGTCGACCTCCGAGACGTCACGCAGGATCGCTGGCCTGAACTCCACGTCGGCGAACGCCTCGCGCGCCCGGGACAGCGAGACCTCGCCGTCGGCCGCGCCGTCGGTGTAGTCGAACGCCGCCTTGGGTGTACGCCGTCTGGCGATGCGCCGCAGGTCGTCGACGGTCAGCGCCTTGGCCAGTCGTCGTTCGCGAGCCGACCACGTCGGCTCCTTGAACTTCAGCAGCGGCGCCAGGTCGCGTCGCTTGGGCAGCTGTCGCTTCATGTGGTCACTCCATCATGCGGTGTTGGCTGGGGGGCAGGGTGCGCGGCTCGTGGAGTCGCAGGTCCTGGGTGCGGGCCACGAGGGCGCGCAGCTCGTCGAGCCCCCCCGAGATGGCCCCGGCGGCGCGACCCTGGACCAGCACGTTGCCGAGTGCGGTCGCCTCGACGGGGCCGGCGACGACCGGCAGGCCGGACCGGTCGGCGAGGGCCTGGCAGAGCAGGACGTTCTGGCTGCCGCCGCCCACGACGTGGACCTGCCGGACGGTGCGACCCGCGAGCGAGTCCGCGGTGCGCAGCGCATCGGCGTACGCCGCCGCGAGGCTCTCCACGATGGAGCGCACCAGTGAGACGTCGTCGGCCGGCGCCTCCACCTCGTGCTCGGCGCACCAGGCGGCGATGCGGGCGGGCATGTCGCCGGGCGGCACGAAGCGCGGGTCCTGCACGTCGAAGACCGGGACGGGTCCGGTGACGTCGGCCGCCGCGGCGAGCAGTGGCTCGAGGTCGTCGCGACCCCAGGTGCGCAGGGTCTCGCTGAGCAGCCAGGTGCCCATCACGTTGGTGAGGAAGCGGATCCTGCCGTCCACGCCCCCCTCGTGCGTGAAGTTGGCCGCGCGCGCCGCATCGGTCAGCACCGGGGCGTCGAGCTCGAGCCCGACGAGGCCCCACGTGCCGAGCGAGACGTACGCCGACTCGTCGCCCGTCATGGGTACGCCGACCACCGCCGAGGCGGTGTCGTGCGAACCGACGGCGACCACCGGCAGGCCTGGCGCGCCGACGGTCTCGCCGACCTCGGGCAGCAAGGTGCCGATCGTGGTACCCGGGTCGACGAGGTCCGCGAACAGCTTCCTCGGCAGGCCCAGCGCGGTGAGGAGCGGCTCGTCCCACGTGCCGGTGGTGACCGAGAGCAGCCCGGTCGTGGAGGCGTTGGTGCGCTCGGCCACCTCGGCGCCGGTGAGCCAGAAGGCGAGCAGGTCCGGCACGAGCAGCAGCCGGTAGGCCTCGGTCAGGCGCTCGTCGGCGGCGAGCTGGTAGACGGTGTTGAAGGGGAGGAACTGCAGGCCTGTGCGGGCGTAGAGGTCCGCGGCAGGAACGCGGGCGTGCACCAGGCGCGGCCCGGCCTCGTTGCGGTGCTCGTCGCGGTAGTGGAACGGCTCGGCGAGCAGCCGTCCGTCCCGCAGCAGGCCGTAGTCGACGGCCCACGAGTCGATGCCGACGCTCGCGAGGCTGCCGGGGGCGGCGGCTGCCGCCGCCCGAAGGCCGTCGACCGCGTGCCGGTGCAGGGCCGACACGTCCCAGTGCAGCCCGTCGGGTCCGGTCACCGGGCCGTTGGCGAACCGCGCAACCGCGGTCAGGCGCAGGACGTCGGGACCGACCTCGCCCAGCATCACCCGGCCGCTCGACGCCCCGAGGTCGACGGCCGCGACGTGGACGGGGCCGCCCCCCGCAGTCACCTCTCCCACGGCTAGCGCAGGAACGCCGCGGCGACGCCGGCGTCGACGGGGACGTGGAGGCCGGTGGTGTGGCTGAGCTGCTCGGAGCAGAGCACGTAGACCGCGTTGGCGATGTTCTCCGGCAGCACCTCGCGCTTGAGCAGGGTGCGCTGGGCGTAGAACTTGCCGAGGTCCTTCTCCTCCACGCCGTAGACCGCGGCCCGCGACGCACCCCAGCCGCCGGCGAAGATGCCGGACCCCTGGACCACGCCGTCGGGGTTCACGCCGTTGACCTTGATGCCGTGCTCGCCGAGCTCGGCGGCCAGGAGCCGCACCTGGTGGGCCTGGTCGGCCTTGGCGGCGCCGTACGCCACGTTGTTGGGGCCCGCGAAGATCGAGTTCTTCGACGAGATGTAGACGATGTCGCCGCCCATCCGCTGCTCGATCATCGCCTTCGCCGCGGCCTTCGCGACGAGGAACGAGCCCTTGGCCATCACGTCGTGCTGGAGGTCCCAGTCCTGCTCGGTCGTCTCCAGGAGCGAGCGCGACAGCGACAGGCCGGCGTTGTTGACGACGAGGTCCACGCCGCCGAAGGCGAGCACGGTCGCGTCGAGCGCGGCCTGCACGGCCGTCTCGTCCGACACGTCGACCTGCACGCCGACGGCGACGTCGCTCGACCCGATCCCTGCCGCGGCGGCCTGTGCCTTCTCGAGCGACAGGTCGGCGATGACGACGCAGGCGCCCTCGGCGGCGAGCTTCTTCGCGGTCGCCAGTCCGATGCCTGAGGCGGCGCCGGTCACGAGCGCGACGCGGGTGGCGAGGGGCTTGGGCTGCGGCATCCGCTGGAGCTTGGCCTCCTCGAGCGCCCAGTACTCGATGCGGAACTTCTCCGACTCGTCGATGGGGGCGTACGACGACAGGCCCTCCGCGCCGCGCATCACGTTGATCGCGTTGACGTAGAACTCACCAGCGACCCGGGCGGTCTGCTTGTCCCTGCCGTAGCTGAACATGCCGATGCCCGGCACCAGGATGATCAGTGGGTCGGCGCCGCGCATCGCGGGCGAGCCCTTCACCTTGTTGCGCTCGTAGTACGCCGCGTAGTCGGCGCGGTAGACCTCGTGCAGCTCGGCGACCCGGGCGCGCACCTTGTCCAGCGGGGCGTCGGGCGCGAGGTCGAGCACCATCGGCTTGACCTTCGTGCGCAGGAAGTGGTCGGGGCACGACGTACCGAGCTCGGCCAGGCGCGGGTGGTTCTTCGAGGCGAGGAAGTCGAGGACGACCTTGTCGTCGGTGAAGTGGCCCACCATGGGGCGATCGGCGGAGGCGATGCCGCGCAGCAGCGGGGCGATCTCGGCGGCGCGGGCACGACGCCGGGCGGGGGAGAGCGGCTCCCACTTCTTCACCCGCGCACCGAACGGGTTCTTCCTCGAGTGCTGCTTGATGTAGCGCTCGGCGGTGCGGATGATCCACAGCGAGCTCTTCTGCGCCTGCGCGCTGGTGTCGCCCCACGCCGTGATGCCGTGGCCGCCGAGGATGCAGCCGATGGCCTGCGGGTTGGCCTCCTTGATGGCGGCGATGTCGAGGCCGAGCTGGAAGCCGGGGCGGCGCCACGGCACCCACACCACCTTGCCCCCGAAGACCTCCTTGGTCAGCTGCTCGCCGTCGGCGGCCGTCGCGATCGCGATGCCGGAGTCCGGGTGCAGGTGGTCGACGTGCGCGGCGTCGACGAGGCCGTGCATCGCGGTGTCGATCGAGGGAGCGGCACCGCCCTTGCCGTGCAGGCAGTAGTCGAAGGCCGCGACCATCTCGTCCTCGCGGTCGACGCCCGGGTAGACGTCGACGAGCGCGCGCATCCGGTCCAGGCGCAGCACCGCGAGGCCCGACGGGGTCAGCGTGCCGAGGTCGCCGCCGGAGCCCTTCACCCAGAGCAGCTCGACGTCCTCGCCGGTCACGGGGTCGGTCTCGGTGCCCTTGGCGGAGGTGTTGCCGCCGGCGTAGTTGGTGTTCTTGGGGTCGGCGCCCAGCCGGTTCGAGCGTTCGACGAGCTCGGCAACGGTGGGGTTGAGGTCACTCACGGTGCGGGTTCCTTCGCTGTGGATCGGGGATCAGGAGGGTCTCAGTTCCAGCCGGCCTGCGAGCCGCCGACGCGGTCCGCCTCGATCTGCTGCTGGTAGCCGGAGTCGAGGTAGGCGCGCATCGGCTCGGCCGGGAGGCCGCGCTCCTCGCGCCACGCCGCCAGGTCACGGCGTACGTCGGTGTAGAAGGCGTCCATGAAGATCTCGTTGGCGAGCAGCACGTCGCCGGCGGTGCGGGCTTTGTCGAGGGCGTCGGTGTCGAGGAGCAGCGCGCGGGCGGTCATCTCCTGGACGTTGAGGACCGAGCGGATCTGGCCCGGCACCTTGGCCTCGATGTTGTGGCACTGGTCGAGCATGAACGCGACGTCGCTCTCCGGTCCGAAGCCGCCGCCGCGGATCACCTCGACGAGGATCCGGAAGAGCTGGAACGGGTCGGCCGCGCCGACGATGAGGTCGTCGTCGGCGTAGAAGCGGCTGTTGAAGTCGAAGGAGCCGAGCTTCCCGAGCCGGAGCAGCTGGGCGACGATGAACTCGATGTTGGTGCCGGGGGCGTGGTGGCCGGTGTCGAGGCACACCATCGCCTTGTCGCCGAGTGCGGCGCAGTGGGCGTACGACGTGCCCCAGTCCGGCACGTCGGTGTGGTAGAACGCCGGCTCGAAGAACTTGTACTCGAGCACCATCCGCTGGTCGTCCCCGAGTCGGTCGTAGATGGTGCTCAGGCCCTCGGCGAGCCAGTCCTGGCGGGCCCGGATGTCGCCCTGGCCGGGGTAGTTGGTGCCGTCGGCCAGCCAGATCTTCAGGTCGCGCGAGCCGGTCGCGTCCATCACGTCGATGCAGTCGAGGTTGTGCTGCACCGCCTTGGCGCGCACGGCCGGGTCGGCGTGGGTGAGGCTGCCGAGCCTGTAGTCATCGTCCTGGAACGTGTTCGAGTTGATCGTGCCGAGCTGGACACCCAGGTCCGCGGCGTACGACGCCAGCGCGGCGTAGTCGTCGACGAGGTCCCACGGGATGTGGAGCGCCACGCTCGGGGCGAGGCCGGTGAAGCGGTGCACGGCGGCGGCGTCGGCGATCTTCTCCTCCACGCTGCGGGGGGTGCCGGGGGAGCCGAAGACCTTGAAGCGGGTGCCGGAGTTGCCGTAGGCCCAGGACGGCACCTCGATCGCGAGGGCGCCGAGCTGGTCGCTGATGTCGGAGAAGCTGGTCATCGGGAGTCCTGGGTCGTCGTGGTGATGTTGGTGGGAAGTGCGGCGAGCTGATCCTCGAGGTGGAAGACCTCGGTCAGCTGCCAGAAGCCCTGGTCGGGAGGGAGGTCGAGGTCCTCGAAGAACTCGGCCATCTCCGCCTGCCAGCGGGCGTTGACGTCGGTGCGGGCCATGCCGGCCTGCGCCGCGGCCAGGTCGGGCGTCTCGAGGTAGCCGACGAGCAGGCCGTCCTCGCGCAGGAAGAGGGAGTAGTCGTGCCAGCCGGTGTCGTGGAGCGCGCGGAGCATCTCGGGCCACACGGCGGCGTGGCGCTCGGCGTACTCCGCCATCCGGTCGCGGCGGACCTGGAGGGTGAAGCAGACCCGCTGCATCGCGGTCTCCTTTCGTTCATCGTTGGTCGAGGAAGGCGCGCCAGCGCCTGTCACGAGACCCTGGTCTGGTTTCGAGACGGGTCGCGCAGCCCCTCACACGTTCGGGTCTGCGCGACCCTCCTCAACCTGATCGGCTGTTCCGGCCCTCGCGAGCTCGGGTCGGGCCGATCAGAAGTCGAAGTCGCCGATGTTGTCCTTGGTGAAGGTGAACGGCTCGCCGAGGAGCACGACGCCGTCGGCGCCGACCTCGAACTCGCCCAGGTCGCCGGCCTCGAAGGAGTCGCCCTCCTCGCCGGAGATGTCACCGTTGACCAGGGCGGCGGCCGCGTAGGTCGCGAGGTAGCCCAGGTCGCCCGGGTTCCACAGCGCGAACGACGTGACCGTGCCGTCCTCGACGAACTCGCGCATCTGGTTGGGCGTGCCCAGGCCGGTCAGCGCGACCTTGCCCTTGTACTGGCTGTCGGAGAGGTAGCGGGCGGCCGCGGCGATGCCCACCGTGGTGGGCGAGATGATGCCCTTGAGGTCAGGGTGGTTCTGCAGCAGCGCCTCGGTCTGGTCGAAGGACTTCTGGTCCTCGTCGTCGCCGTAGACGGTGTCGACGAGCTCGATGTCGGCGTAGTCCGGGTTGTCGGCCAGCTCGGACTCCATCATCTCGATCCACGCGTTCTGGTTGGTCGCGTTGGCCGACGCGGACAGGATCGCGATCTCGCCCTTGCCGCCGATCTGCTCCGAGATCAGCTCGAGCTGCTTGGCGGCGATGCCCTCGGCGGTGGCCTGGTTGATGAACAGGTCACGGCAGTCGGGGTTGGTGTCGGCGTCGAAGGTGATGACCTTGACGTCGGCGCTGCGGGCCTCGTCGATCGCGTCGCAGAGGGCTTCGGGGTCGTTGGCCGACAGGATCAGGGCATCCTTGCCCTGCTGGGCGACGGTGTTGATGTAGGACACCTGGGCGTCGGGGCTGCCGGTCTCGGGTCCGACCTCCTCCATGTCGGCCCCCAGCTCGTCGGCCGCCTTCATGGCGCCCTTGGTGCTGGTGTCGAAGTAGGCGTTGCCCAGGTTCTTCGGCAGCATCGTCATGCTCAGGTCGCCGCCCCCGGTGCCGCCGTCGCCCGTCGAGCCGCCGTCACCCTCGTCGCTGCCGCATCCGGCAAGGGCGAAGGTCGCGGTGAGCAGGAGCGCGGCCAGAGCCGTCGGCCGCCTGGTGTGGAACTTCATGTGTCACTGCCTTTCGTGTTCCGCAACGTCGGCGGATGCCGCGTTCTGGTGGTGGGACTCGCTGGGAGTCGTGGGTGCCGCCTTGCGGGGGAGCCTCGAGGAGGTCCACGCGAGGACGCTGGGGAGGATCACCGAGGCCACGAGGAGCAGGCCGACGATGATGTTGGTGACGTTGACCGTCACGCTCTCGAGGCGCAGGGCGCTGGAGATGACGCCGATCAGGACGACGCCGGCCAGCACGCCGTGCAGCCGACCGCGGCCGCCGAAGATCGAGACGCCGCCGAGCAGCACCGCCGCGATCACCTGGAGCTCGTAGCCGGTGGCGTTGTCGCCGCGGGCGGAGCCGAAGCGCAGGGTGAAGTAGATGCCGGCGAAGGCCGACACGACCCCGGAGAGGACGAAGAGGACGAGCTTGGTGCGGGCCACGTCGATGCCCGTGAAGCGCGCGGCCTCGTCGTTGAGCCCGATGTCGTAGACGCCGCGACCGAAGGTCGAGAAGTGCAGCAGCACGACGAACCCGACCGCGAGGACCGCGAAGGGGATCATGACCAGCGGGATCCTGGTCTCGCCGATCGTGTCGGTGGCGAGGTCGGCCCACCTGTCGGTGAAGTCGGTGATCGCCTTGGTGCCGAGGAGCCCGACCGCGATGCCGCGGAAGAGCGCGAGGGTGCCGATGGTGACGGCGAGCGACGGCAGCCCGACGTAGGCGATGAGGAACCCGTTGAGCGCCCCGCACGCGAGCCCGGCGAGCAGGGCGAGGAGCGCGGCGGACGGGACGGACATCCCGTTCTCGTGGAGCACCCCGAGCAGCACGCTGCTCAGGCCCATGATGCTGGCGACGGACAGGTCGATCTCGCCGGTGATGATCACCAGCGTCATCGGCAGCGCGATCAGCAGGATCGGCGCGATGTCCTGCAGCAGGAACTTGAGCGTCAGCGGGCCGTCGAAGTTGGGCACGTTGAGGATCGAGTAGAGGACGACTGCGGCGGTGAGCGCGATGACGGCGGTCTCACGGGTGAGCAGCACCCGCTGCCACAGTGGCGCCGAGTAGTCGTCGTACGAGCGGGCGGGGGCGACGGGGGCCGCCGGGGACTGGGTGGTCATGAGTGGTCCCTCGATTCGGCGAGCCGGCGGGCCTGTCTGGCGGAGAGGACGCGGTCGAGGACGATCGCGCCGAGGATGAGGGCGCCGACCACGGCGCGCTGCCAGAAGTCCTCGATGCCGAGGCTGGGCAGCGCCCGGTTGATGGTGACGAGCAGGAAGGCGCCGATGGCCGCGCCCCACACGGTGCCGCTGCCGCCGAAGATCGCGATGCCGCCGATCACCGCGGCGGCGACGGCCTGGAGCTCGATGCCGCTGCCGACGCTCGAGCTGACCGTGCCGTAACGGGCGGTGTAGAGCGCACCCGCGAGGCCTGCCAGCGCGCCGCTGAGGACGAACGCGGCGAGCAGGCGGCGGCGTACGGCCAGGCCGTAGAGGACGGCCGCGTCGGGGTCCGAGCCGATGGCGTAGAGCTCGCGGCCGCCGCGCGCGGTGTGGAGGTAGTACCCGACGGCAGCGAGCACGAGCACCGCGAGGATCGTGAGCAGCGGTACGCCGACGATGGTCCGGGTGCCGAGGCGCAGGAACTCGCGGGGCAGGTCGCCGGCGTTGATCCGGTCGCTGCCGGCCCAGGTGAGCATGATGCCGCGGTAGATGTAGAGGGTGCCGAGGGTGATCACCAGCGCCGGCACGTTGCCGTAGGCCACCAGTGCGCCGTTGACGAGGCCGAGGACGGCTCCCACGAGGAGGCAGGCGGCGAGGACCGCGACGATGGGGAGCCCGGGCTGCTCGATGAAGAGGCGTCCGGTGAGGTAGGCCGTCAGGGCCATCACGGAGCCGACCGAGAGGTCGACGTTGCGGGTGATGATCACGACCGCCTGCCCGACCGCGAGGAGCAGCAGGATCGAGGGGTTGAGCAGGAAGTTGCGCCACCCGTCGGAGCTGAAGAGGAAGCTGTTGTTCTTCGTCGTGGCGAGCACGACCACTGCGACGAGCACGAGGAAGATCGAGAGCTCGCGCGAGCGAAGCACGGTGGTGAGCGCGCGCCGGGTCGGGGAGAGCCTGCTCGGCTCGACGAGCAGCGCCTCGCTCGCGGACACCTCGGCCCCCGAGTCGGGGCGCTCGACGTCGGTCTGGCTCATGCTGGCTCCAGGTGGTGGGTGGCGGCGTGCATGACCGCTTCGGGGGTCGCGTCGGCGCGGTCGAGCTCGGCGGTGATCCGGCCCTCGCAGAGGACGAGGACGCGATCAGCCATGCCGAGGACCTCGGGCAGCTCGGAGGAGATCATCAGGATCGCGAGGCCCTGGCCGGCCAGCTCGGAGAGCAGTCGGTGAACCTCGGCCTTGGTGCCGATGTCGATGCCGCGGGTGGGCTCGTCGATGATCAGCAGCCTGGGTCCGGTGGCCAGCCACTTGGCGATGACGACCTTCTGCTGGTTGCCCCCGCTCATCGTGGCGGCGTTCATGTCGAGTGCGCTGGTCTTCACCTCGAGCTTGCCGGCCCACGGTGCGGCGGCCTTGTTCTCCATCGCCGACGTCAACAACCCGGCCTTTGCGATGCCGCGACGGATCACGCCGGCGACGTTGCGGGTGACCGAGGAGTCGATGACCAGGCCCTGCTTGCGGCGGTCCTCCGGTATGAACGCCATGCCGGCACGGATCGCGGAGCGCGGGTCGTGCGCCCGGACCTCCTTGCCGGACATGGTCACCGAGCCCGAGTCGTAGCGGTCGACACCGAAGACGGCCCGGGCCACCTCGCTGCGACCGGCGCCGACCAGGCCCGCCAGCCCGACGATCTCGCCGGCACGGACCTCGAGGTCGACGCCGTGGAAGACCCCGGTGCGACTGAGGCCGCGGACCTGGAGCACCGGCTCGCCGATCTCGGCCGCGACCTTCGGGAAGAGCTCGTCGACGTCGCGGCCGACCATGAGGGAGACCAGCTCCGACGGCGTCGTCCCGTCGATGCGGCGGGTGCCGATGTAGGAGCCGTCGCGCATCACGGTGACGGTGTCGCAGAGCGCGAAGACCTCGTCGAAGCGGTGGGAGATGAAGACGAGCGCGCGACCCTCGTCGCGCAGGCTGCGGGCCACGGCGAAGAGCCGCTCGACCTCGACGCCGCTCAGCGCCGCGGTCGGCTCGTCCATCACGAGCAGGCGCGCGTCGAGCGAGATGGCCTTGGCGATCTCGATGATCTGCTGGTCGGCGATCGAGAGGCCCTCGGCGGGACGGCGCGGGTCGATGCGCACCCCGAGCCGCTGGAACAGGCCCTCCGCCTCGGCGTACATCGCCTGCCGGTCGATGCGACGGCCCCGGGCCAGGGGCTGCCGGCCCATGAAGATGTTCTCGGTGACCGAGAGGTCGGGGAAGAGGGTCGGCTCCTGGTAGATCACCGCGACCCCGGCGTGCTTGGACTCCGCGGTCGAGGAGAAGTCGACGGCCTCGCCGCCGAGCTCGAAGGTGCCGGCGTCGCGCCGGTGGACGCCGGCGACGACCTTGACCAGCGTCGACTTGCCGGCGCCGTTCTCGCCGATGAGCGCGTGGATCGAGCCCGCGTCGACGCGGAGGCTGCCCGAGCGCAGGGCGACGACGGGGCCGAAGGACTTCGACACGTCGCGCAGCTCGAGCACCGGCGCAGCGGTGGTGCTGACGGCCATGGGACTCCTCGCGTTGAAAGGTTTCAACGAAACGTAAGTGAGCGCCGTCACACCTGTCAAGGGTCGGTCCGGGCCATTTTGCGCGACCAAGTTGGGCGTCAACACTCGGACGAGCGGCGATGGCGTACGCTGCCGCCCGCATCGTTTCAACTCCGGAGCGACGAACAGCACGGGAGGGAGGTGGACGATGGCCCGCGCCTCCTCGGTCAAGGACGTCGCCGCTCGCGCCGGCGTCTCGCTCGGCACCGTGAGCAACGTCCTCAACCGGCCCGACCGCGTCTCGCCGGAGACCCGGGCGAGGGTCGAGCAGGCCATGCGCGACCTGGGCTTCGTGCGCAACGAGTCCGCCCGCCAGCTGCGTGCGGGGCGCAGCCGCACGCTCGCCTACGTCCTCCTCGACGCCCGAAACCCGTTCTTCACCGACGTCGCCGAGGGCGCCGAGCGGGCCGCCGAGGCCGCCGGGCTCTCGCTCTTCCTGTGCCACTCCGACAACCGCGCCTCCCGCGAGGGCGACTACCTCGCGCACCTCGTCGAGCAGCGCGTCCAGGGCATCCTGGTCACGCCGGTGGACCCGCACGCCGCCGTCCTCGACGACGTACGCCGCAACGGCACGCCCCTGGTGATCGTCGACCGCAAGCGCGATGACGAAAAGTTCTGCTCGGTCGCCGTCGACGACGAGCTCGGTGGCCGGCTCGCCGTCGAGCACCTCATCGAGCGCGGGCACACCCGTGTCGCCTTCATCGGCGGCCCCGACACGATCGGCCAGGTGCGCGACCGGCTCGAGGGTGCGCGCAGGGCCTGGGCCGACGCCGGCCTGCCCGAGGAGCGGCTGACAGTGGTCCCGACCGATGCGCTGACGGTCGTCGAGGGCCGCTCGGCCGGGGAGCGGGTGATGGGCATCGGCAAGTTGGTGCGTCCGACCGCCGCCTTCTGCGCCAACGACCTCCTGGCGCTCGGCCTCCTCCAGCAGCTGAGCACCTCGGGCTTCGCCGTGCCCGGCGACCTGGCGATCGTCGGCTACGACGACATCGAGTACGCCAGTGCCGCGGCCGTGCCGCTCACCTCGGTGCGCCAGCCCCGCCAGGAGCTCGGCCGCCGCGCCGCCGAGCTCGTCCTCGACGAGGCCGAGGACCCCGGCCACGTCCACCAGCAGGTCGTCTTCACCCCCGAGCTGGTCGCTCGCCGCTCCACCCACGGCTGAGCACCCGCGTCGGGTCCGGTCCGGTGCGCCCGCCGCCCACCCGCCCTACGATGTCGGTCGGAGGGAGGCCGCGATGTCCGATCGGGTGCGCGACGTCATCGGTGACTACCGCGCCTTCGCCGAGCGGCAGCGCGACCGCCTGCTCACGCGGAGCATCGACATCAGCCCCTACGAGCTCAGCCACCTCGCCTTCCGCGTGCCGGAGTGGGAGCAGTACGGCCACGTGCGGACGCTGCTCGAGCGCCACGCGGTGAGCAACAGCGAGAACGTCTGGAACGGCCGCCCGATCTCCCTCATCGTGCCCGCGGAGCCGCTCGAGGTGCTCGACGGCAAGGTCGTGCCGCTCATCGAGCTCATCCCGCCCGTGCACCAGCGCGTCTACCGGATGGGGCTGGAGCACCTCGGCGTGGTGGTCGGCGACGGCTTCGACGACTTCGTCGAGGCCCACAAGCCCGTCCTCACCGGACAGCAGTTCCAGGGCCCGAACAGCAGGCCCGACCCGGTCTACATCCTGTTCGAGGACTTCACCCACGTGAAGTTCTACCGACTGTCGCTGAGGGCGTCCGTCGAGCTCGATGCCGGGCCGTTCCGCGACGGCTTCCACCACGTCGACGACTGGGTGCCGCAGCAGCTCGTGACCGCCACCGGGCCCAACCCGCTGCCGCGCTGAGCGTGCGGAGCCACGCGCGGACGTGACGCGCGCCACCTGAGACTCCCGTGACACGGGGGCTCCTTTCGATACGTTGTGGCCCGGCCAGCACGCCGCTCAGGTCCTGACCGGTCCCGAGCTCCCACCCAGGAGGCAGCAGTGCGCATCGGCATCCCACGTGAGTCACGACCCGGCGAGACCCTCGTCGCCGCGACGGCGAAGACGGCGTCGCAGCTCGCCGCGCTCGGGTACGACGTCGTGGTCGAGTGCGGGGCCGGCGCGGCGGCCGACCAGCCGGACACCGCGTACGACGACGCCGGGATCCGCCTCGTCCCGGCCGACGAGGTCTGGGCCAGCGACGTCGTGGTCAAGGTCAACGCCCCGACCGCCGACGAGGTCGCCCGCCTGCGCCGCGGTGCCACGGTCATCAGCCTCATGGCTCCGGCGCGCAGCCCCGAGCTCGTCGAGCAGCTGGCCGCCGCCGGTGTCACGGGCCTCGCGATGGACGCCGTCCCGCGGATCTCGCGCGCCCAGTCGATGGACGTCCTCTCCTCGATGGCCAACGTCGCGGGCTACCGCGCCGTGATCGAGGCGGCCCACGAGTTCGGCCGCCTGTTCACCGGACAGGTCACCGCCGCCGGCAAGGTGCCGCCGGCCCGCGTCTTCGTCGTCGGCGCCGGCGTGGCGGGCCTGGCGGCCATCGGCGCGGCGGGCTCGCTGGGCGCGATCGTGCGCGCGTTCGACGTACGCCCCGAGGTCGCCGAGCAGGTCGAGTCGATGGGTGCGGAGTTCGTCACCGTCGACATGGAGCAGGAGGTGTCCTCCGACGGCTACGCCAAGGAGATGACCGCCGAGCAGGAGGCCGCGACCGCCGCGATGTACGACGAGGAGGCGCGGGCCGCCGACATCGTCATCACCACCGCGCTGATCCCCGGGCGCCCTGCCCCGCAGCTGATCACCGCCGACACGGTCGCCGCGATGCGACCCGGCTCGGTCGTCGTCGACATGGCCGCGGCCAACGGCGGCAACGTCGCCGCCACCGTCGCCGACCAGCGCGTCGTCACCGACAACGGCGTGACCGTGCTCGGCTACACCGACCTCGCCGGCCGCCTGGCTGCGCAGACCAGCCAGCTCTACGGCACCAACGTCGTCAACCTGCTCAAGCTGCTCACGCCCGAGAAGGACGGCGTGCTCACGCTGGACATGGACGACGTGATCCAGCGCGGGATCGCGGTCACACGCAGTGTCGAAGGGGGTGGGGAGACTGCTGAAGTCATGTGGCCGCCGCCGCCCGTGCAGGTCTCCGCCGCGCCGGCCGCGGCGCCCGTCGCCCCAGCCGAACCCACCGAGCCCAGGCCCGCCCTGACGGCTCGGGGCCGGATGACGATGGTGGCCGCCGTGGCGGTCGCCCTCTTCCTGCTGATCGCCGCGTCACCGCCACAGCTGCAGCTCAACCTGACGGTGTTCGCGCTGGCCATCGTCATCGGCTACTACGTCATCGGGCACGTGCACCACGCCCTGCACACGCCGCTGATGTCGGTGACCAACGCGATCTCCGGGATCATCGTGGTCGGCGCACTGCTGCAGCTCGGGTTCGAGAACGGCGCGATCATCGCGCTCGCCGCCCTGGCGACGCTGCTGGCGAGCATCAACATCTTCGGCGGATTCGCCGTCACCCGACGCATGCTCAGCATGTTCTCCAGGAGTTGACCATGAGCATCGAGACCGCCAGCTACGCGGCGTACGTCGTCGCGGGCCTGCTCTTCATCCTCGCGCTCGCGGGACTGTCGAAGCACGAGACCGCCCGGGTCGGCAACCAGTTCGGCATCCTGGGGATGGCCATCGCGCTCGTCTCCACGATCGCCCTGGCCGTCAACGGCAACCACGAGGACCCCAGTGGCCTGGAGCCCATCGGCATCGGGTTGCTCGTGGCGGCGGTCGTCGTCGGGGCAGCCGTGGGTCTGTGGCGGGCGAAGGTCGTGGAGATGACCGGAATGCCCGAGCTGATCGCCCTGCTCCACAGCTTCGTCGGCCTCGCCGCGGTGCTCGTCGGCTGGAACGGCTACCTCCACGTCGAGCACGATGCCGGCGGCGACGCAGCCCACGAGCTGGACGCAGCCGGGTTGCTCGGCATCCACAGCGCCGAGGTCTTCATCGGGGTCTTCATCGGTGCGGTGACCTTCACGGGGTCGATCGTCGCCTTCCTGAAGCTCTCGGCGCGGATGAAGTCCGCGCCGATGGTGCTGCCCGGCAAGAACCTGCTCAACGTGGGCGCGCTCGTCGTGTTCGTCGCGCTGACGGTGTGGTTCGTGCTCGAGCCGTCCCTGTGGCTGCTGGTCGGCGTCACCGCCATCGCGCTGCTGCTCGGCTGGCACCTGGTGGCGTCCATCGGGGGCGGTGACATGCCCGTCGTCGTCTCGATGCTCAACAGCTACTCCGGCTGGGCGGCTGCCGCCGCGGGGTTCCTGCTCAACAACCCGCTGCTGATCATCACCGGCGCGCTGGTCGGCTCCTCCGGTGCCTTCCTGAGCTACATCATGTGCAAGGCGATGAACCGCTCGTTCATCTCCGTCATCGCCGGTGGGTTCGGCATCGAGGCCGGCCCCGGCGACGACAAGGACTATGGCGAGCACCGCGAGATCCAGGCCGACGACGTGGCCGACCTGCTCGCCCACGCGTCGTCGGTCGTGATCACGCCCGGCTACGGCATGGCCGTCGCCCAGGCGCAGTACCCCGTCGCCGAGATGACCAAGAAGCTGCGCGAGAAGGGCGTGGAGGTCCGCTTCGGCATCCACCCGGTCGCGGGCCGGCTGCCCGGCCACATGAACGTGCTGCTCGCCGAGGCCAAGGTGCCCTACGACATCGTGCTCGAGATGGACGAGATCAACGACGACTTCCCGGACACCGACGTCGTACTGGTGATCGGGGCCAACGACACGGTCAACCCGGCCGCCCTCGAGGAGCCAGGCTCACCGATCGCAGGCATGCCGGTGCTCGAGGTCTGGAACGCCAAGGACGTCATCGTCTTCAAGCGCTCCATGGCCACGGGCTACGCCGGCGTGCAGAACCCGTTGTTCTTCAAGGACAACACGCAGATGCTCTTCGGTGACGCCCGCGACAAGGTCAACGAGATCGTCGCCGCCCTGGGGGCCGACGAGGTCGCCCGCCGGTAGGGCGCTCAGCCCTTGGTGCCACCGGCCGTGAGGCCGGCCACCAGGTGCTTCTGGGCGAAGAAGAACACGATGGCCGCCGGGACGGTGATGAGCACCGCGCCCGACGTCAGCAGCTCCCAGCGGGGGCTGAACTGCGGCACGAACTGCTGCAGGCCGGCGCCCAGCGTGTAGTGGTTGCTGCCCTGCATGAAGGCGATGGCGTACGCCACCTCGCCCCACGCCGTGAGGAACGTGTAGAAGGCGGTGACCGCGAGCCCCGGCCGGGCCAGCGGCAGGACGACCCGCCAGAAGGTGCCGAACGGGCCCAGCCCGTCGAGCGCCGCGGCCTCGTCGAGCTCGCGGGGGATGGTGTCGAAGTAGCCGCGGAGCATCCAGGCGCAGAACGGCACCGCGACGGTGCAGTAGGCGATGATCAGCGACGGCTTGGTGTCGATGAGTCCGAGGTTGGCCATGATCGTGTAGATCGGCACGATGAGGATGGCCACGGGGAACATCTGGGTGAGCAGGAAGACCCACATCAGCGGGCGCTTGCCGGGGAAGTTGAAGCGGCTCAGCGCGTAGCCCGCGGTCGCGGACATCGCGATGCCGAAGACCATCGTGAAGGCCGCGACGATCACCGAGTTGAGGAACCACGTCGGGAAGTCGGTCTCGGTGAGGAGCTTGCCGTAGTTCTCGAGGGTCGGGCTGGCGAAGAGCTGGATCTCTGTGCGGCGGATCTCGCTGGCGGGCTTGATCGAGCTGAGCACCACCCACAGGATCGGGAAGAGCGCGCTGAAGGTCGCCAGGAGGAGGGTGGCGTGCAGGCCGATGCTGGCGAGGGGTGAGCGCTGACGCCCCTGCCGGGGCGGGCGCGACCGGGCGTCGAGGGGGCCGGCACCAGCGGTGGCTGCCGGGGCGATGGCCTCGGCGGGCAGGACCTCGGACATCAGAACACCTCTCCCTGCTTGGCGAGCATGCGCTTGTAGACGCTGGCGTAGACGACGAGGATCGACAGGATCAGCACGCCGTAGGTCGCGGCGAGCGAGTAGTCACGGATGCCCTCGAACGCCGCGCGGTAGGCCCCGGTCACCAGGATCTCGGTCTCACCGGCCGGCTGGCCCCGCGTCACGAAGTAGATGATCGGGAACATGTTGAAGGTCCAGATGGTGCCGAGCAGGACCACGGTCGAGGTGACCGGTCGCAGGCCCGGCAGGGTGATGTTGACGAAGCGCTGCCACGGGGTGGCGCCGTCGATCTGGGCCGCCTCGTAGAGGTCGCCGTTGATCGACTGCAGCCCGCCGAGCAGGGCGACCATCATGAAGGGCACGCCGAGCCAGACGTTGGCCACGATGGCGGTGAACAGCGAGGTCCAGCGGTGCTCGAACCACGACACCGGATCGAGGCCCACGGCCCGCAGGGCCCCGTTGATGACGCCGAACCGCTCGTCGAAGATGAAGCGCCACGCGAAGGCGGCGACGAACGCTGGGACCGCCCACGGCAGGATGAGCGCGACGCGGTAGAAGCCGCGGCCCCGGAACTCACGGTTGAGCATCACGGCGAGCCCCAGGCCGATCCCGAAGTGGGCCGCGACGCAGGCGACCGTCCACACCAGGGTGTTGGCGAACTGGAGCCAGAAGTGGCCTTGGGCACCCGTGAGGATGTCGACGTAGTTGTCGAGGCCGACGAACTTCGCCGCGTCGGGGTTGGGCTTGCACGTCACCGCGCCGCCGAGGATCTTGGTGCAGATCTCCGAGCGCTGGTTGGACTCGTTGAGGTTGGTGAAGGACTGCCACACGCCCTGGACCAGGGGGTAGAAGACGAGGACACCGAGGACGATGACGGTCGGGATGACCATCGCCCAGGCGTACCAGTGCTTGTCGAAGCTCTTGCGCATCCGAGTCTCCGTGGTTCAGGGGGCAGAAGTGGGGGGTGCGTCCCGAGGAGGACCGGGCCGGGTGTCCCGGTCCGGTCCTCCTCGGTCAGCAGGGTGTCACTGCAGCGAGTAGTCGGGGACGACGTCGCTCTTGTAGGTCTTGGCCGCCTTGTCCAGCGAAGCCTGGACGGGCTTGCCCTGGATCAGGACCTCGGTGGCCATGGTGTCGAGCGCGGCGAAGAACTGTCCACCCTCGGGGATCCACGGCCGCGGCTGGGCCACGTCCATGGCGTCGGCCCACAGGGCGACGCGCTCGTTGGTCACCATGTCGTACGCGTCGGCGTTGCCGGGCAGCAGGCCGAGCTCGTCGGCGATGAACGCCTCGGACTCCGCGGAGCTCATGAAGGCGATGAAGGCCGCAGCGGCCTCCGCCTTGTTGTCGTCCATGCCGGAGTAGACCACGTAGTTGTGGCCGCCGACCGGAGCACCCTGGCCCGCGCTGCCGGCCGGGACCGGCGCGACGCCGAGGTTCTCGATGCCGCCGAAGTTCGGGTCGTCGCTGATGCCCGCGACCTCCCAGGGGCCGTTGATGATCATGCCGACCTTCTGCTCCTTGAACAGGGTCATCATCGTGCCGTAGGGGTCGTTGGCGGTGGGCTTCACCGCGCTGCCGTCCTTGACGAGGCTCTGGGCGGTCTCCATGCCGGCAACGGCCTCGGGGCTGTTGACGGTGATGGTCTGGTCGTCGGTGTTGACCAGGTCGCCGCCCTCGCCGTAGAGGAACGGCAGCAGGAAGTAGCCACCGGAGTTGATGTAGATGCCGTCGACCTTGGCCTTGCTCTTCAGGGCCTTGGCGGCGTCACGGACCTCGTCCCACGTGGTCGGCGGGGCCTCGGGGTCGAGGCCGGCCTTCTCGAAGAGCTCCTTGTTGTACATCAGGCCGAGGGTGTCGGTGACCTGCGGGACGCCGTAGGTCTTGTCCTCGTAGACGTTGCTGGAGAGCGGGGTCTCGAGGAAGTTGTTCTCGAGGGCGGCCGTGCCGTCGAGGGCGTAGAGGTAGCCCAGCGAGGCGAACTCCGGTGTCCAGGCGACCTCGGCACGCAGGATGTCGGGAGCACCGGAGCCGGACTCGGCAGCGGTCTTGAACTTGTTCTGCGTCTGGTCGAACGGCACCGTCTCGTGCTTGATGGTGACGTCGGGGTACTCCTCGTTGAACTTCTCGATGAGCTTGTCGTAGGCAGGGGCCTCGTTGGTGGCGTCCGAGGTGTCCCACCAGGTCAGCTCGGCGCTGAGGTCGCCGGAGCTGCTGCCCTCGGTGTCGGTGTCGGTGTTGCCGTCCGAGTCCCCGCCGTCACTACCGCACGCCGCGAGCGTGAGGGCGAGGGCGGCGACGGCGATACCGGCGGTGCCGGCCTTGAGTCGACGCATTGGTGTCTCCCAGTGAGTACGCGCCCCGGGTGGGCGCTGTGATCGTGATCACCGGAGGCTAGCAAGGAACTGGCAGAAAATGAAAGATGTTGCACAACCGTTGCAAGCCTGCTTTCATTCGCTGCATGGCAACCCTGGCGCAGATCGCCGCAGAGGCCGGCGTCAGCGAGGCCACCGTGAGCCGCGTCCTCAACTCCAAGCCCGGCGTCAGCGACGCCACGCGCCAGGCGGTGGTGACCGCCCTCGACGTGCTGGGCTACGAGCGACCGACCCAGCTGCGGCAGCGCAGTGCCGGCCTCGTCGGCCTCGTCGTCCCCGAGCTGGAGAACCCGATCTTCCCGGCCTTCGCGCAGGTGATCGAGGACGCGCTCGCCCGCCGCCGGTTCACCCCCGTGCTCTGCACCCAGTCGCCGGGCAGCCTGTCGGAGGACGAGTACGTCGAGTCGCTGCTCGACCACGGGGTCGCCGGCATCATCTTCGTCTCCGGCAAGCACGCCGACACCCGGGCCGACCACGACCGCTACCGGGCGCTCCTCGAGCGCGGCCTGCCCGTCGTCTTCGTCAACGGCTACGTCGCCGACCTGGCCGCGCCCTTCGTCTCGGCCGACGACCACGTGGCGATGGACCTCGCCGTGGCGCACCTCGCCGCGCTCGGCCACCGCCGCATCGGCCTGGCGATCGGCCCGTCGCGTTTCATGCCGTCGGCGCGCAAGCACGAGGGCTTCGTCACCGCCCTGACCTCGCACCTCGGGCTCGGCAGGGCCGAGGCCCGGACGTGGATCGCCGAGACGATCTTCTCCGTCGAGGGCGGTGCCGCCGCGACCCGCCAGCTGCTCGACCAGGGAGCGACGGCGGTGGTGTGCGGGTCGGACCTGATGGCCATCGGCGCGATCCGCGCCGCGCGGTCGGCGGGGCTCGAGGTCCCCGGTGACGTGTCGGTCGTCGGCTTCGACGACTCGCCGCTCGTGGCGTTCCTCGACCCGCCGCTGACGACCGTGCGGCAGCCGGTCTCCCAGATGGGCAACACCGCTGTGTCCGCCCTGGTGGACGCCATCGGGGGCGACCCCGTGGCGTCGCGGGAGTACCTCTTCGCCCCCGAGCTGGTGCTCAGGGGCTCGACCGGTCCTGCGCCGACGCGGGACTGACTCCCGGCCGGACGCCGTGCCGGTCAGCCCAGCTGGACGCCGGCGAGCATGCCGATCAGGTAGGTCACGCCCATGGCGAGCAGACCGCCCGAGACGTTGCGCAGCACCGCGGGCAGGCGCGGGCTGTAGCCGATGCGCGCGCTGACGAAGCCCGTGAGGGCCAGCGCCGCCACGACGCTCACGACGGTGACGGGCACCCGGTAGCCGTCGGGGACGAAGGCCACGATCAGCAAGGGCAGGAGCGCGCCCACGGTGAAGGCGAGCATCGAGGCCCACGCGGCGTGCCACGGGTTGGTGAGGTTGTCGGGGTCGATGCCGAACTCGATGTCGGCGTGGGCGCGCAGGGCGTCGTGCTCGGTGAGCTCCCGGGCCACCCGGGCGGCGGTCTCGCTCGACAGGCCCTTGCCCTCGTACATCTTGGCCAGCTCGCGCTCCTCGGTCTCGGGCATCCGCTCGAGCTCGACGGCCTCCAGGGTGAGCAGCGACTTCTCGGAGTCGCGCTGGGTGCTGACCGAGACGTACTCGCCGGCGCCCATGCTCAGCGCGCCCGCCGTGAGGGCGGCGATGCCGGCGATCACGATCGCGCCGCTGTCGTCGGTCGCACCCGCGACACCCATCACCACGCCCGCGGTCGACACGATGCCGTCGTTGGCGCCGAGGACCGCCGCGCGCAGCCAGTTGAGGCGCGTGCCGACGTGGTCGCCCATGTCGTCGTGGAAGTGCTGGGGCTTGTCGTCGGTCCCGATCTCCATGCTGCTCACGGCTTGATCCTCGCCCCGCGGCGTACGTCGTGCAACGAAGGTGAGGCTGCGCTCAGCGACCCCGGCCACCCAGGGCGTACGTCCCGACGACCTCGTGGCGCGGACGCCGGCGCGGTCCCTCGCCGAGGTGGGAGGCGACCAGCGCGATCTCCTCGGCCTCCCAGTCCGGACCCTCGTAGGCCTCGAGCAGGCGCACCCACGACGTCACGTTGTCCGGACGACCCAGCCGGCCCAGCGTGAGGTGCGGTCGGAAGCGCTGCCCGTCGACCCTGGCCCCGGCCTTCGACATCGCCGCGCGGCAGCCGGCGGCGAGGAGGGCGAGCCCGGCGGCCGCCTCGTCGCTCGCCCCCAGGCGGGCGTAGAGCACCCGGGCCCGGTCGGGGTGCGGGAAGGCGCCGCCGCCGGCGACCCGCAGGTCGAGTGGCGTACGCCGTTCCGCGAGCCGCGTCAGCCGCTCGTCGAGGTCGTCGAGGCTGCGGTCCGGCACGTCCGCCGCGAACGCCAGCGTCAGGTGCCACTGCGCCGGGTCCGACCAGCGGAAGGCAGCCGCGTCGCGGCGCCCGGCGAGGAAGTCGTCGAGGTGTGCCACCGCCTCGGGCGGCGGCACCACCGCGACGAACATCCGGGACATGCGCCCAGTGTGACCCGACTACAGCCCGAGGTCGCGGCCGATCAGCATCTTCATGATCTCGTTGGAGCCGGCCCAGATCTTCGTCACGCGGGCGTCGCGCCAGGCGCGCGCGACGCGGTACTCGTTCATGTAGCCGTAGCCGCCGTGGACCTGGACGCAGTGGTCGAGGACGTCGTTCTGGACCTGCGAGGTCCACCACTTGGCCTTCGCCGCGTCGACCGGGGTCAGCTCCTGCTTGGTGTGCGCGATGACGCACTGGTCGACGAAGGCCTGGGTCACGTCGATGCGGGTGACGAGGTCGGCCAGCAGGAACTGGGTGTTCTGGAAGGCGCCGATCGGCTGGCCGAAGGCCTGGCGGTCCTTGGCGTACTGGATCGTCTCCTCGAGGATCTGCTTGGCGTGGGCCAGGTTGGTGATGGCCGAGCCGAGGCGCTCCTGCGGGAGGAACTGCATCATCGAGATGAAGCCGGTGTCGAGAGGACCGACGAGGTCGTCGTTGCTCACCCGGACGTTGTCGAAGGCGAGCTCGGCGGTGTCGGACTCGTCCTGGCCGACCTTGTCGAGCACCCGGCCGACGCTGAAGCCCTCGAGGGTCGTGTCGACCGCGAAGAGGGAGATGCCCTTGGCCTTCTTCTCCGGGCTGGTGCGAGCCGCGACGAGCACGATGTCGGCCGAGCCGCCGTTGGTGATGAACGTCTTGGACCCGTTGATGATCCAGTCGTCGCCGTCACGCACGGCGGTCGTCTTCAGGTTGGCCAGGTCGGAGCCGCCGCCGGGCTCGGTCATGCCGATCGCGGTGAGGATCTCACCGGTCGCGGCTCCGGGCAGCCAGCGCGCCTTCTGCTCGTCGTTGGTCAGGTGCACCAGGTAGGGCACGGTGATGTCGGCGTGGATGCCGACGCAGCTGGGCAGGGTCATGTTGACCTTGGCGAGCTCCTCGGTCAGCACCGCGTTGAAGCGGTAGTCGCCCGCCTCGGAGCCGCCGTACTCCTCGGGGATCTCCAGGCCGAGGAAGCCCTGCTTGCCCGCGGCCAGCCAGAAGTCGCGGTCGAGGCCGTGGCCGGCGGCGTACGCCTCGAGGTGCGGGGTGACCTCGCGGTCCAGGAACTGCTTGACCGAGGCGCGGAAGGCCTCGTGGTCCTCGTCGTAGATCTCACGCTTCATGCCCCCTATGTTACCCGCGAGTCACTTCCCGCGCGAGGTGCTCGTCGACGTACGTCGAGGAGCAGGTCCGCATCGCTGCTCCCGGGACCGCATGCACTCCGCCCAGAACGGCCGCTGACGGCGGTCCTCACCCCTGAAGGTCAAGTCCTTGCGAAAGCTCCACCCGAGGCGTCGGACCGCGCCTACCATCCCCTTGGCTAGGAGGCGAGAGCGCCATGGACGGTGGGGCAGGGGAGCGCCGGACGCGCGACCTGAGTTGGGGTGACGCACGTGCTCGGGCGCTGATGCACGCCCTGGCGCGCGACGCGGCCACGCGTGCCGGCTTCCGGGTGTGCGCGATCGAGGTGGTGCGGCCCAAGGGTCTGCTGGAGTTCGTCGCGATCTACGGCGACATGACCAACGCCGAGGAACGGCTCGGCACCGCCTCCCGCCTGTCGGACATGCAGGCGGCGATCGCCGACGGAGAGCCCGTGGGGCACTTCGTCTGGATCCCGGACGAGAGCTACTCCGACGCGACCCGCCAGCGCCTCGACGGCGTCCTCGTCGTCCCCGACGTCCCGGTCACCGGCGATCCCGACGACTGGCACCCGATGGACATGCTCGTGGCGCAGGTGGCCGACGAGCGCGGGGACCTGCGGGCCCTGCTCTACCTCGACGTCCCCGCCGACCTCAAGCGCCCCAGCCGGGACCGGCTGCTGCAGATCTCCGACGAGCTCGCGATGACCCTGCGGTCGGTCGTCACCGCGGTCGAGCGCGAGGAGTACGCCGACCACATGCGGGTCATCCGCGCCACCCGCCGGCTGGCCCGGTCCACCCTGGCGCGCCACGACGTCAACCACCTGCTCCGGGAGGCACGGACCACGCTGCTCGGGGCGCTCTCGGTCGACGAGCTGGAGATCCACGTCTTCCTCGACGAGGACGCCGAGACGCCCGACAGCCTCGGGCTCGGCATGGCTCCCGAGGTGCGGCAGGCGCTCGACGCGGCGGCCGCCCGGGCGTGGGAGCACCAGCGGGTGCTCATCATCGAGGCGGGTCGCATCTGGGGTGACCCGGTGCTCGACGCGCACCACGCCGACTGGTTCACCCAGGCCATGCAGGCGGCCGGGTTCGAGGCCGTCGTGGTCGCGCCCGTGGGCGTCGACGACGAGGTGCTCGGCATGCTCATCGCCGCGCGCCGGACGGGGTCGCGGCGGTGGACCGACGGCGAGGGTGTCGCGGCGCTCGAGCTCGGCCACGACCTCGGCCGGGCCATCGCCAACGCCCAGGCCACCCAGCGCGAGCGGCGCCTGCTCGAGGAGCTGCGCGAGCTGGAGGAGGCCAGGCACCGCTTCCTGCGCGAGCTCACCCACGAGATCAACAACCCGATGACGGTGATCGCGGCCAACGCCGAGTTCCTCGCCGGCAGCGAGCTGGTGGACGACCGCGACCGCCGGAGGGCCCAGGCCATCCTGCGCGGCACCGAGCGGCTGGGCGACCTGCTCGAGGGTCTGGCGATGCTGTCGAGCGTCAGCGACCCGCAGCACCCGCCGAGCATGGAGCGCATCGACCTCGTCGCGATCGTGGACGAGACGCTCGCGTCGATGGCGGCCGTCGCGGAGAAGTCCGGCATCACCCTCCAGCTGGTCGGTGAGACCCACCCGGCCCTCGTGTTCGCGGACCGGCACGAGGTCGCGAGCGCCGTCACCAACCTGGTCGACAACGCGGTGAAGTACTCCGACGCCGGCGACGAGATCTTCGTCGGGGTGGAGCGCGGGGACGACGGCTCGATCACGTTCTCCTGCCGGGACGAGGGCATCGGGATCTCCGCCGCCGACCAGGCCAACCTGTTCCTGCCGCTCTTCCGCTCGACCAACGAGGAGGCGCTGCGGCGCCCCGGCACCGGCCTGGGGCTCGGCATCGTGCGGGAGGTCATGCAGCGCCACGGCGGCAGGGTGGAGGTCGAGTCACGCCTCGGCCGCGGCACGTGCGTACGCCTGCACTTCCCGCCGGTGCCCGAGCGCGGGGTGGACGGTCAGTCCCCGAGCACCTCGTCGACCCAGTCCGGCACGAGCCGGGTGGCCGGTCCCTGACGGGACCGGGCGAAGTCGCTGGCGCCCGCGCTCGGCTCGAGGTTGAGCTCGAGGGTCTCGCCGCGCGCCCAGTGCACGAAGGCTGCGGCGGGGTAGACGACGCCCGACGTGCCGATCGAGACGAAGAGGTCGCACTCCCAGAGGGCTTCCTCGACGAGGTCCATGCCGTAGGGGATCTCCCCGAACCACACGATGTCGGGGCGCAGGCTCGCGGTCCCGCAGCCGGGGCACGAGGGGCCGTGGGCCAGCGGGCCGTCCCACGCGTGCCGCTCATCGCAGGCCGTGCACCACGCGGACTGCAGACGCCCGTGGATGTGGTGGACGCGCCGCGAGCCGGCGCGCTCGTGGAGGTCGTCGACGTTCTGGGTGACGACCAGCAGGTCCTCGCCGAGCGCCTCCTCGAGGCGGACGAGGGCGTGGTGGGCGGCGTTGGGCTGCACCCGCGACAGCGCTGCGCGCCTCTCGTCGTAGAACCGCTGCACCAGCGCCGGGTCGTCGGCGTACGCCTCCGGGGTGGCGACCTGCATGGGGTCGTGCCCCTCCCACAGGCCGTCCGCGTCGCGGAAGGTCGACAGCCCGCTCTCCGCGGAGATGCCGGCACCGGTGAGCACCACGACCTTCATGCCTCCAGTAGTACCAGCCCTCCACCCGTAGGGGTGCGGGTCGGTGGGGTGCGCCGCCCCGCGTGGGGTAGACAGTGGGCCATGACGGACTGGGAGGGAACGTCGGACGCCGTCGCGTTCGTCGGCGACTGGCACGGGCCCGTGGTGGCCACGTCGGTGCACGCCGGCCACGACCTGCGGCCCGAGATCGCCGAGGCGATGGTGCTGGACGAGGCCGAGCGGCTGCGTGAGGAGGACCCGTTCACCGACCGGATCGCCTCGGTCGTGGCCGACCGGGTCGTCACCTCGCGCTCGCGCTTCGAGGCCGACCTCAACCGACCCCGGCGCGAGGCCGTGTACCGCAAGCCCGACGACTGCTGGGGCCTCGAGGTCTGGCGCGACGGCGTGCTGTCCGACGAGCTGTTCGAAGGCAGCCTGGCGACGTACGACGCCTTCTACGACGCGCTCGCGCCGCGACTCGACGCGCTGGCCGAACGTGGCCCGTTCGTGCTGCTCGACGTGCACTCCTACAACCACCGGCGCGACGGCGCCGACCAGCCGCCCGCTCCGCAGGAGGAGAACCCCGAGGTCAACGTCGGCACGGGCAGCCTGGACCGCGAGCTCTTCGGACCGCTGGTCGACCGGTTCGTCGGCGAGCTCCGCGACGCGCGGCTCGACGCCCGGGAGAACGTCGCCTTCGAGGGTCGCAACCTGGCGTGGTGGGTGCACGACCGCTATCCCCGGGTCGGCTGCGTGCTGGCGCTGGAGTTCAAGAAGACGTTCATGGACGAGTGGACCGGTGTGCTCGACGAGGAGCGGCTGCGCCACGCGCAGGACTCCCTCGCCGCCACCCTGCCCGGCCTGCACGAAGAGCTGGAGCGGTTGCGGTGACCGGTGGCGGCGAGCACGCGGAGCTGAGTCCCGCCGACCTCGCCGTGGACCACAGCCTGGCCCTGCTCGCACAGAGCTTCCGCTTCCTCCTCGACATCACCCCGGTCGACGCCGACGACCTCCGCGACGACTTCCTCGAGGGCCGCGAGCCCGAGCCCGACTTCACCTACCGCGAGCTGGAGACCGACCCGGCCGTGGTGCGCACCGAGCTCGAGGCGATCGACCTCGGCGAGGTCGAGGACCCTGTGCTCGGGCAGCTCCTGCGGGCCAAGCACCGGGAGATGGAGCTCCAGCTCGACATGCTCGAGGCGCGCGACACCGACGACTTCCTGCCCCTGAGCGTCGAGCTCTACGGCGGTGTCTCGCCGACGCTGCGCAAGCAGGCCGAGGCGCTGCTGGCGAGCATCACCCGCACCGAGCCGACCGGCGAGGTGCTCGATGCCGAGGAGTTCCTCGCCCTCGCGCTGGAGGAGATCGGGCACTACCGCCAGGAGGACCCTGATCTCGACATGCACGCCGAGATCCGGCCCGACGTCAACGGCGTCATGGTCTCCGGAGACGTGCTGCTCATCGGGCCGGAGACCAAGGTGCAGCGCGCCCGCGCGCAGGCCCTGCTCCACCACGAGGTCGGCACCCACCTGGTGACCCAGTCCAACGGCAGCCACCAGCCGATCAAGGTGCTGGGCGTCGGGCTCGCGGGCTACGACGAGACCCAGGAGGGCCTCGCCGTCCTCGCCGAGATCGCCTGCGGGGGCCTCACCGCCTTCCGGCTGCGCCAGCTCGCGAGCCGGGTGGTGACCGTGCACCGCATGATCGGCGGCGCGACCTTCGCCGAGGCACACGAGGCGCTGGTCGCGGACGACTTCCCCGAGGGGAGCGCCTGGACGACCGTGATGCGGGTCTACCGCTCCGGTGGGATGACCAAGGACGCCATCTACCTCCGCGGGCTCGTCGAGCTCCTCGAGCACCTCGGCGGCGGCGGGTCGCTCGACCAGCTCTGGCTGGGCAAGTTCTCGCTGCGCGACCTGCCGCTCATCGGCGAGCTGGAGGAGCGCGGGCTGCTGCGGCCGCCCCGCGTCCTGCCGCGCTACCTGCACGACCCGGCGACCCCCGCCAACCTGGCCCGCGCGGTCGGGACCCATGATCTCGGCACACTCCTGGAGGGACACGTATGAAGATCGGATTCGTCGTCAACGACATCGAGACCGAGAAGGCGGAGTACACGACCAACCGGCTCGCACTGGCGGCCAAGGAGATGGGGCACGAGGCCTGGTACATGGGCATCGGCGACTTCGCCTATGAGCCCGACGGCTCCCTGAGCACCAAGGCTCGCGCCGGTCAGGCCAAGACGTACCGCTCCCTCGAGCGGCACATGTCCGACGTGAAGCGCCCCGACGTCGAGCAGCTCATCGGGATGGACGAGTTCGACGTGGTGATGCTGCGCAACGACCCGGCCGACGACGCCGAGACCGACCCGTGGCGCAACAACGCCGGGGTCGCGTTCGGGCAGCTGATCGCCTCGTCCGGCGTCCTGGTCGTCAACGACCCGACCAGCCTGGCCAACGCGCTGTCCAAGGCGTACTTCCAGCACTTCCCGGAGATCGTGCGACCGCGCACCCTCATCTCGCGCGACGAGGCCATGATCGAGGCGTTCATCAAGGACCTCGGCGGCAAGGCGGTCCTCAAGCCGCTCCAGGGCTCCGGCGGCGCCGGCGTCTTCCTGGTCGACCGCAAGGAGGCGCCCAACCTCAAGCAGATCATCGAGGCGATCTCCCGCGACGGCTACGTCGTCGCCCAGGAGTACCTGCCCGAGGCCGCCAAAGGCGACGTGCGGATGTTCGTGATGAACGGCCAGCCGCTGATGGTGGACGGCAAGTACGCCGCCTTCCGTCGTACGCCCTCCACCAAGGACATCCGCTCCAACATGTCCGCCGGCGGCAAGGCGGAGAAGGTGGCCGTCACCGACGAGATGCTCGAGATGGTCGAGGTCGTGCGGCCCAAGCTGGTCGCCGACGGGATGTTCCTGGTGGGGCTCGACATCGTCGGCAACAAGCTCATGGAGATCAACGTCTTCAGCCCCGGCGGCCTCGGCAGCGCCCAGGCCCTCTCCGAGGTCAACTTCGCTCCCGTCGTCATCGGCGAGCTCGAGCGCAAGGTGAACATCCGCCGGCACTACCCGGAGATCGACAACCACACGCTCGCGACCAGCTGAGTGGTCGATATCTGAGGACGTGGTGCACGGATCTTCGAGGATCCGCGTTCACAGCGTCCTCAGATTCGCTGGACCTCAGTAGTACCAGGGGTACGGCGACCAGTCGGGCTCGCGCTTCTCGAGGAACTGGTCGCGACCCTCCTGGGCCTCGTCGGTCATGTAGGCCAGGCGGGTGGTCTCACCGGCGAAGAGCTGCTGGCCGACCAGGCCGTCGTCGAGGAGGTTGAAGGAGTACTTCAGCATCCGCTGGGCCGTCGGCGACTTGCCGTTGATCTTGCGGCCCCACTCGAGCGCCTCGCGCTCGAGGTCGGCGTGGTCGACGACGCGGTTGACCGCACCCATCCGGTGCATCGTCTCGGCGTCGTACTCGTCGCCGAGGAAGAAGATCTCGCGGGCGAACTTCTGCCCGACCTGGCGGGCGAGGTAGGCCGAGCCGTAGCCGCCGTCGAAGGAGCCGACGTCGGCGTCGGTCTGCTTGAAGCGGGCGTGCTCACGGCTGGCGAGGGTCAGGTCGGCGACGGCGTGGAGGCTGTGCCCACCGCCGGCGGCCCAGCCCGGGACCACGCAGATGACGACCTTGGGCATGAAGCGGATCAGCCGCTGGCACTCCAGGATGTGCAGGCGGGCGAGCCTGGCCTTGTCGATGGGGTTCGGCTCGGCGCCGGCGTCCGTGTGACCGTCGGTCTCGTACTGGTAGCCGGCACGCCCGCGGATCCGCTGGTCGCCCCCGGTGCAAAAGGCCCACTTGCCGTTCTTGGCGCTCGGGCCGTTGCCGGTGAGGATCACGCAGCCGACGTCCGCCGACGTGCGCGCGTGCTCCAGCGTCCGCAGCAGCTCGTCGACGGTGTGCGGGCGGAAGGCGTTGAGCACGTCGGGGCGGTCGAAGGCGATCCGGACGGTGCCGTGCTCCCGCGCGCGGTGGTAGGTGAGGTCGGTGAGATCGTCGAAGCCGGGCACGACGTCCCAGGCCTCGGGGTCGAAGATCTCGCTGACGCCCTCGATCGCACTCATGCCCGGGAGGCTAGTTCACCGGGCTGCGTGGAAGATCGGCGCCGCCCGTGCTGTTGGGGCAGGCATGGCACTGACTGGAACGTACGTCCCGAGCACGGCGCAGTGGGTCCGCGACCAGGTGGCCGACTACGAGGCCACCAACGGTGAGAAGGCTGGCACGCTGCGTGACACCGGCTACCCGATCGTGGTCATCACCTCGGTCGGCTCGAAGTCCGGCAACCTCCGCAAGAACCCGGTCATGCGCGTCGAGCGCGACGGGGCCTACCTCGCGGTCGCGTCGCAGGGCGGTGCTCCTGTCGACCCAGCGTGGGCGGACAACTTCCGCCAGCACCCGGAGGTCGAGCTCCAGGACAAGGCCGAGAAGCGCACCTACCGTGTGCGCGAGCTCGCGGGCGAGGAGCGCGAGGACTGGTGGCGGCACGCGGTGGACACGTGGCCGACCTACGCGTCGTACGCCGAGAGGACCGACCGCCTGATCCCGCTGTTCCTGCTCGAGCGCGACTGACGTCGCGTCAGCTGGGGGGCTGCTGGGCAGCCGGGTCGATCTCGTCGACCACGGCCTCCTCGTCGGGGTGGTCGACGTGCACGACGGTCTCCGCGTCGGGGTCCTGGTGGGCGGGTGCCTCGGGCTCGTAGGGCTCGAACTCGTCGTCGATGACGTCGGGCGCCGGGTCGTCGGTGGTCATCACGCCATTCTCCCGCTTCGGGGCTCGTGAGGGTAGCCGCAGCTCAGGCACCGCATGTGCGCCCGGTGAGGGGGTACGGCACCCACATGGACGTCGTGGTCACGGGAGCATCCGGCAACATCGGCAGCGCGTGCGTCCGCGAGCTGGCGCACGCCGGCCACGACGTGCGCGGTCTCGCCCGGAGGCGTCCGGACGGCATCGGCTCGGGCCAGGGATCGGTGGCCTGGGTGACCGCCGACGTCGCGACCGACGACCTCGCCCCGCACCTCGAGGGCGCCGACGCCGTGGTGCACCTGGCGTGGAGGTTCCAGCCCACCCACCGCCCTGAGGTCACCTGGCAGACCAACGTCGTGGGCACCCGCCGCGTGCTGGACGCCTGCAGCCGCGCGGGCGTGCCGGCGGTCGTGTGCGCCTCCTCGGTGGCGGCGTACTCGCCGGTGGACCACGACGAACCCGTCACGGAGTCCTGGGCCACCGACGGCGCCTCCGGTGCGGCGTACTGCCGCGAGAAGGCGTACGTCGAGCGGCTCCTCGACGACTTCGAAGCAGGGCACCCGCAGACCAGGGTCGTCCGGCTCCGGCCCGCGTTCGTGTTCCAGCGCTCCGCCGCCAGCGAGCAGCGCCGCATCTTCGGGGGCGCGCTGGCACGGCCCTGGATGTTCGACGTGCGCCGCATCCCGGTGCTGCCCGTGCCGACGGGGCTGCGGCTCCAGGCCGTGCAGTCCGGTGACGTCGCCCGGGCCGTGACGGCGGCCGTCGAACGGCCGGTCAGCGGCCCCTTCAACCTCGCCGCCGAGGGCGTGCTGCGCCGCGACGAGCTCGGCGAGCTCGTCGGGGCACGGACTCTCCCGGTGCGGCCCGGTCTCGTGAGCGGCGCGATGGCAGTGGGCTGGCGGGCCCGCGCCCTGCCCGTCCCGGGCAGCCTCTTCGACGCCCTGATGCACGTGCCGCTGATGTCGTCGGAGCGCGCCGCCCGCGAGCTCGGCTGGCGTCCCGAGCACGACGCCGCACACGCGGTCGGGCAGATGCTGGACGGAGCGCGCCTGCGGGCCGGCAGCGGGATGCCGCCGCTGCACCGCTGACGCGTCGTCGTACCCCTGTCGCGGGGGACAGCTTGGCCCCACAATGACGCCGTGACCACCCAGGCGGCAAACAGATCGGCCTTCGACGAGCCGGTCGAGGCACCCCCGGCCCGATGGGTCGGAGCCCTGGTGCTGCTCAACCTCGGCGTGATGGCCGGCTGGTTCGGCCCGATCCAGGTGCTGCTCGCGCAGCAGGCCGACCGCATCGCGGACGCCGAGCCGGGCGGCATGAGCAAGGAGCTGCTGCTCGCGGTCGTGCTCTTCACCGGCGCGGCGGTGTCGATGCTCGCCAACCCCGTGTGGGGTGCGTTCTCCGACCGGACCCGGTCGCGCCTCGGCAGGCGGGTGCCGTGGGTGCTCGGCGGGGTGGTCCTCGGCGCGGCCTCGCTCCTCCTCCTGTCGTGGGCGGAGGGAGCGGTGCTGATGGTCGTGGCGTGGAGCCTCGTCCAGCTCGCCCTCAACGCCGCGTGGGCCGGTGGTGTCGCTGCGGTGCCCGACCAGGTGCCGGTCGAGCGGCGGGGCCTGATCGGTGGGCTCGTCGCCATCGCCGGCACCGTCGGCGTGCTGCTCGGCATCAAGATCGCCGAGCTGACCGGGTCGATCGCCCAGGGCTACCTCGTCATCGCCGTGGTGATGCTGCTGCTGTCGGTGCCCTACCTGATCGGCTCCCGCGACGTCGCGCTCCCGGCCGACCACCACCTCGAGCCGTTTCGGTGGACGCGGTTGCTCCGCTCGCTGTGGGTCTCGCCTCGCGAGCACCCCGACTTCGCGTGGGCGTGGCTGACCCGGCTCCTGGTCAACCTCGGCAACTGGATCGCGCTCAACTACCTCTACTACTTCCTCACCGACGGCCTCGGCTTCAACGACGACGACGCCACCGCCAAGCTCGGCCTGCTCGTGCTGATCTACGGCGTCGCCACCGTGGCGACCACCGTCGTTGTCGGGCACTGGAGCGACCGCGTCGGCAGGCGGAAGGTCTTCGTGATCTGGTCGGGCGTGCTCATCGGGGCCAGCTCGCTGGTGCTCGGCCTCTGGCAGGACTGGCCCGGCGCACTGCTCGCCGCCATCGTCCTCGGCGCCGGTTTCGGGGTCTACCAGGCGGTCGACTTCGCGCTCATCACGCAGGTCCTGCCCGGGGCCGGCGACCGGGCCAAGGACCTCGGCGTCATCAACATCGCCTCCGCCCTGCCCCAGGTGCTCGCCCCCGCGGTCGCCGGGCTGATCCTGGTGCTCGTCCGCGAGCTCGGCGGGTCGGTGGCCACCCACGGCGAGGGCTGGTCCCTCGGCTACGGCGTGGTCTACCTCGTCGGCTTCGCTCTCTGCGTGCTTGGGTCGGTCTTCGTGACCCGGATCAAGTCGGTCGCCTGACCGGGCGCTTCCTCGCGCTGCACAGCGCTGACCGGGCACTACCTCGCGCTGCACAGCGCTGACCGGGCACTTCCTCTCCCATCGACCGCGGACTTGATCGCGAGGAAGTGCCCGCTCGCTGGGTGTCAGCGCGAGGAAGTGCCCGCTCGCCGGGTTTCAGCGCGAGGAAGTGCCCGCTCGCCGGGTGTCAGCGCGAGGAAGTGCCCGCTCGCGGGGGGTCAGTCGCGGCTGATCGTGATCGCCAGGCCGAGCAGGTGCTCGAGCCGGGCGAGCTCGGAGTCGAGGAACTCCGGGCCGCCGCGCCGGCCCATCAGCACGACGTCGCCGGCGAAGGGGGCCGCGCACTCGACGTAGACCTCGTCGCCGGGGAGCCGGGTCGGGGAGCTGATCGTGCCGAGGTCGAACTCGCTCGGCGCCGCGTCGGTCGCGTGCACGACCTTGACGGTGTCGCCGTCGGGCCGGATGCGCGCGGCCCAGTCCACCCGGAAGGCGATCGGCAGCAGGTCGACGAGGCGGTCGCGGGCCGTGGACGGGTCCTCGGTCAGCGACTCGACGACCTCGAGGTCGAGGAACAGGTTGCCGCCGGCGGCGTAGCGGTTGATCCACAGCACGCTGACGCCGTCGAGGATGGAGCAGGCCGAGACGACCGAGTCGGGCATCGTGCCCGGAGCCATCTCGAGGAGCACGTCGTCGACCGCGAAGCCGTCGCGCTTCTCGACGATCTCGATCGCCTCGATGTCGCCGCCGGCCTCACCGATCGCGCCCGCGACGCGGCCGAGCGACCCGGGGACGTCGGGCAGCTCGACGCGCATGAGGTACGGCATGCGACGAGGTTATCCGGATTCTGTGTCCGGCACGTTTCGGGTGCGCGTCCGCGGGACGGAGGCTCAGGGGGCTGCAGCGAGGCGCACGGCGAGCCCGCTCGCGCGCTGGGCCCGTCGGCCGATCGCGGCCCGGATCGACGCCTCGGAGCCGACCACCCGCACGCGCTTCCGCGCCCGGGTGACCGCGGTGTAGAAGAGCTCGCGCGAGAGCAGGCGCGACTCCGCGTCGGGCAGCAGCACGGTCACGACCTCGGCCTGCGAGCCCTGCGACTTGTGGATCGTCATCGCGTGCATGGTCTCCACGTCACCCAGGCGCGACGGCGCCAGGTCGCGCGGACCGTCGCTGGCCGCGATCACTGCCCGCGGACCCTCGGGTGTGAGCACCACCACGCCGCTGTCACCGTTGTAGACGCCGAGCTGGTGGTCGTTGGCGGTGACGAGCAACGGCCGGCCGACGTAGGCCCGCTCGTGCAGCGGGTCGCCGGTCTCGGCGGTCAGCCAGTGCTCGATGCGACGGTTCCAGTGGCGTACGCCGAACGGGCCGTCGCGGTGCGCGCACAGGAGCCGGTGGTGGTCGAGCGCCGTCAGCGCACCTGGGACGTCGCCCCGCTCGGCGGCGTCGCGGACGGCCAGGGCGGCGGCGAGCGCGGTGGTGCGGATGCGCGGCGCCGGGTCGGCCTCCTCCACCCACTCGACGGCCTCGTGCCCGGCGGACAGCACGGCCAGCGCGCCGTCGGCGTCACCGGTGCGCAGCGCCTCGGCCAGGGCACGGATCTGCTCGCCGAAGCGGTGCGTGCTGCGCAGCTCGGCGACGGGGGAGTCGGACCGGCCGTGGAAGCCGCGGACCACGTCGCTCAGCACGGCGCCGGCCTCGACCGAGGAGAGCTGGTGCGGGTCACCGACGAGCACGAGCCGCGCGTCGGGCCGCACCGCCTCGAGCAGGCGCGCCATCTGGGTGAGCGAGACCATCGACGACTCGTCGACCACGACGACGTCGTGCGGCAGTCGGTTGCCGCGGTGGTGGCGGAAGCGCGTGGAGTTGCCCGGGTCGGGTCGCAGCAGCCGGTGCAGCGTCGACGCGGTCACGCCGGCCAGGCGCACCTGGTCGGACTCGTCGAAGGCCTCGGCCTCGGCGTGCACCGCCTGCTGGAGCCGGGCGGCCGCCTTGCCGGTCGGGGCGGCGAGCGCGATGCGCAGCCCGCCGGGGTGCTGGTCGAGCAGGCCGACCAGCAGGCTCGCCACGGCCGTCGTCTTGCCGGTGCCGGGCCCGCCGGTGAGGACCGTCGTCCACTGGCCGGCCGCCGACAGGCACGCCTCCACCTGCTCGTCGTACGTCGTCCCCGGGCGGGCCCGCTGCATCGCGGCCACCAGACGGGCCATCGACGCGGCCATCCGGTCGGGGTCGTGGTCCGGCGAGGTGGCGGCGCGCGAGAGCAGGTCGTCGACGACCTGGGTCTCCTCCTCGTGGTAACGGTCGAGGTAGAGCAGGTCGTTGTCCCACCGCACCAGCCCGGCCGCCACGAGCGGGCTGGCGGCCACCGCAGCCGCCCAGCCGGGTGCCGCCGGCCAGGGCAGGTCGGGCGGGTCGGCGACGGTCGCGAGGTCGAGGGCGACCGATCCAGCCCGGACCGCGCGCACGGCGAGGGCGACGGCCAGCAGCACCTGCTCGTCGGTCTCCCGGCCCAACCGGCCGAGGGCGGCGGCGACGTGGACGTCGGCGCTGGTCAGCACGCCGGCCGCGTTGAAGTGCGCGAGCAGTCCGGTCGCGCCGAGGGCGAGGCGCGCGTCGGTGGCGTCGACGGGCTCGAAGAGGTCGGTCATGCGGGGTCCCTGCGGCGTTGTTCGGGGGAGCGAAGCGGCGGAGAAGAACGTCGTGGGGTGCTCATGGTGTCGCTCCGTCCAGCAGGTCGGACAGCGCGGTCACCAGGGCGACCGGCGGCTGCCACGAGAACACCCCGCACGGCCGACCGTCGACGCTCGGCGTCTGCGGTCCGCACATCCCGCGGAGGTAGAGGTACAGCACGCCACCGAGGTGCTCACCCGGGTCGTAGTCGGGGAGCCGCCAGCGCAGGTAGCGGTGGAGCACCACGGTGTAGAGCAGCGCCTGGAGCGGGTAGTCGGAATGGCCCATCGCCTCGTCGAGGACGGCGGGGCGGTAGTCGAAGGCCGTCGCCGGCGCGGCCCGGTCGCCCAGCCAGTTGGTCTTGTAGTCGATGGTCAAGTAGCGGGTGCGGCCCGCGACCGGGACCCGCACGACGACGTCGATGGAGCCGGTGAGGTAGCCGAGCAGTCGCTGGCCGGCGAGGTCGCGGTCGCCCTCGAGCGTCTCGGCGAACGCCAGCAGGGGATCGCCAGCCGGCAGGTGGGCGCGCAGCAGCGGGCCGAGGTCGCCGAGCACCACCTGGGCGGCGGGACCGCGCCGCGCGAGGTCCCCACCCGCCAGCGGCACCTCGAAGTCGAGCTCGCGCAGCCGGTCGGGCACGTGGATGTCGCGCAGGGTGAGGCCGCCGGCGAGCGCGCCGAGCGGGGAGTCACAGACCGCGACGAGGGCGTCTGCGAGCACCTCGGCGTCGACCTCGACCGCCCACCAGGCCCGGTGCTCCTCGATCTGGGCGAGCAGCTCGACCCGCAGGTCGGGCGAGGCGGGGTCGGCGTGCTCGAGCACCTCGTGGACCAGCGACCCGAACTCCGCACCCACCGGCAGGTCGGCCATCGGCGAGGGCACGGCCGTCAGCGCGAGGTCGGTCTCGGGAGCAGGCGCGTCCTCGTCGAGCACGGACAGGTCGGTGTCGTCGAGCTCGGGGGCGTCGTCGGGCTCGGAGAGCACCCGGTCGGGCGCGCCCGCGTGCGGGGCACCGGCCGCGGCGAGGGCGGAGTAGGACGTGCGGCGCCAGTCGGTGTCGACGGCACGCTCGAAGGAGCGCACCGACAGCGCCGGGAGCGGACGGTCGATCGGGGTCGTGTCGACGACGCCGGGCCGGGCGAGCTCGGGCTGCGGGCCGCCGGCGACCTTCCAGCGGCCGAGGATCTCCACGACCTCGTCGCCACCGAGCACGGGCTGCTCGTCGTTGACCCCGGGGTGGCCAGGCGCGCGGCCGAAGAGCATCCGGTGGAGCGGTGCGGGGGCGGTGTTGTTGGCGGTCGGGCAGTACCACGCGACCACCTGCGACTGGGCCCGCGTCAGGGCGACGTAGAGCAGTCGGAGGGACTCGCCGGCGTCCTCGTGCCGGCTCCGGGCCACGGCCGCGTCGCGCCACCTGCTCGGCCCACCGACGTCGCGGCACCGCTCGCCGTCGGCGTCGTGGAAGAGCGGCACGTCCTCGTCGCGCACCCACCGGTCCCACAGGGTGGGGAGGTAGACGATGGGGTACTCGAGTCCCTTGCTGCCGTGGATCGTCACCAGCTGCACGGCAGCGGCGTCGGAGTCGAGGCGGCGGGTCCGCTCCGAGGCGACCTCGATCTTGTCGTCGGCGACCTGGGCGCGCAGCCAGCCGAGCAGCCCGACCACGCCGAACCGCTCGTCGACCGTCACCTTGTGCAGCGCCTCGCCGATGTGGCGCAGGTCGGTCAGCGTCCGCTCGCCGCCGACGCGGCCGAGCACCCGGGCGGTGAGCCCGTCGAGCACCGCGCACTCCAGCACGGCGGCGACGCCGCGGGCCGCGAACACGTCGGCGAGGCGGCGTACGTGGTCGCTGAGTGCGTCGGTCGGGTCGGGCTCGGCCTGGAGCTCCTCGGCGGTGCGGCCGAAGAAGTCGGTCAGCGCCGCGGCCCGCACCCGGTCGGCGCGGTGCGGCTGCTCGAGCGCCTCCAGCAGGGTGAGCCACTGGGTGGCGGCCGCGGTCTTGAAGACCGACCCGCCCGCGTTGAGCACGGCGGGTACGCCGACGGCGGCCAGCGCGTCCTGCGCGGCGAGCAGGTCGGCCCGGCGGGCGGCGAGGACCGCGACGTCCTTCGGCTCGACCGGGCGCCGGTCGTCCCCGGTGCCGACGGTCGCACCGCTGGTGAGCAGCCGCTTGACGTCGGCGGCCAGGTCGGTGAGCACGTGCGCGCGCCAGTCGCCGATGCGCGGCTTCTTGCGGCCCAGCTCCTCGTGGCGGACCACCCGCAGGCGGAACGGAGGACCGGCGCCGTCGAGCCGCGACAACGCGTGGTGCGCGGTGACGGGGTGCACGGAGATCCGCTCGTCGCCGAGCGCGGCGCCCTCGACGAGCACGTGGAGCGACTCGAGCAGCGGCTGGTCGGCGCGCCAGTTGACCCCGAGCGTCTGCCGGGTCGTGGCCTGCTCGGCGGCGTCGAGGTAGGTGACGATGTCGCCGCCGCGGAAGGCGTAGATGGCCTGCTTGGGATCGCCGATCAGCACCAGCGTCGAGACGCCGTGGAACGCGCGCTCGAAGACCTGCCACTGCACCGGGTCGGTGTCCTGGAACTCGTCGATCAGCGCGACCTTCCAGCGCTGCCGCATCCGCGACCGGGCGGGGGAGTCGTCCGGTCCGAGGGCGTCGGCGAGCTGGCCGAGGAGGTCGTCGTAGGAGAGCACGCCGAGGCGTCGCTTGCGCCGGTCGATCTCGTCGAGCACCTCGCAGGCGAACCGCACGCGCGCGGCCGCCCCACCGTCGGGGTCCTCGGCCAGCGCCTCCTGCGGAGCGACCCGTGCGCGAGGGTCGTCGACCACCGCGCGCGCGATGGCGAGGGCCTCCTCGCGGCTCCACGCCGCCTGCTCCCGCCGGGCGAAGAGGTGGAGGTAGCGGTCGTCGGTGACCTCGGTGGTCAGCTGCTCGAGGTCCTCGACGAGCACGGCTCCGGTGTCGGTGTCGCCGGCCACGCCGAGGCTGCGGAGCACCTGCTGGCAGAACTGGTGGATCGTCGCGATCGTGGCGGCGTCGAACGACGTCAGCGCGTCGGTGAGCCGGCCGAGCCGGACCGTGCGCTCGGACTCGTCGGCGTCGAGCAGCCACTCGTGCAGCCGGTTGGCCGGGTCGGCGGTCGCCGGGTCGGCGAGCACTGCGGCGGCGTCGTCGAGCTGGCGGCGTACGCGGTCGCGCAGCTCCTGGCTCGCCGCACGGGTGAACGTCACGACGAGCATCTCCTCGAGGGTCGCGACGCCCTCGGCGAGGTAGCGGGTGACGAGGGCGGCGATGGTCCACGTCTTGCCGGTGCCGGCGCTGGCCTCGAGCAGGGTGGTGCCGGTCGGCAGCGGGCCGCAGATGTCGAAGGTGTCCATCGGCAGGGTCATGTCAGATCCCCCGCACCAGCTCGTGCGACAGCAGCGGCGACCAGACCCGGAGCGCGTAGTGGCCGAGCCGGTGCGGCGCAGGACCTTCCTCGCCGGGGAGGAGCGGTGCGGCGAGCAGGTCGTAGGGGGCGGCCTCGCCCCACGCGCGGACGTGCCACTGGTCGCCGTCCTCCTTGGGGAAGCCGGTGTCGTTGAAGCGGGGGGTCACCCACTCGCCGCGGGCCTTGAGGTCGGGGTCGGCGGGTCCCCGCTGGCCGATCGCGAACTCCTCGGCGAAGGCCAGGCTGGTCTTGATCGGCAGTGGAAGCGGCTCGCACTGGCCGCGCTCCATCACCGCGACGAGGTCGCGGAGGATCGTGCGCGCGTCGTCGTCGGTCATCGGCGAGACGAGCGCCCGCCGGCCGGACCTGCCCCAGCGGCCGATGGTGTGGGCCGTCCAGTTCTCGTCGGGGTGGCCGGCCGCCAGCGCGAGGGCGTCGAGCCAGGCGGCGAGCCGGTGCTTGGCGCCGAGGCTGGAGTAGCTCACCGCGACGAGGTTGTTGCCGAAGACGCCGGAGACGGTGCCGGTGAGGCGGCGGTCGCCGAGGTCGATGTCGACGTCGAGGGTGCGCGAGGGACCGGAGCGCAACGGGGTGGCGGCCTCGACCAGCGGGCGCACCCGCGTGACGATGTCGGTCAGCATCGCTGCACCGAGGTCCTCCGGGGGCAGCAGCCCGCGCAGCTGCTCGGCGAGCATCGCCGCCTGCGGGTCGCCGCCGGCCAGCACGTCGTGCACGAGCCGGTCGCCCACCTGCCACTTCTCCAGGCCGTCGAGGGTGATCGGGATGGCGTCCTTGGTCTCGTCGACGTCGTAGGGCGTCGTCACGCGCAGCCGCTGCCGCAGGAAGCTGCGCACGGGGTGGGCGAAGAAGTCGTGGAGGTCGCTCAGCGAGACCTCCTCGGCCACGTCGGGGGCGCGCAGCGGCACGGGCACCAGCGACGGCGGCACGGGGCGGGGCGCACGCGCCGCCCGGGCGCCCGCCAGCGCGGTGCGGTCGAAGGAGAAGGGTCGGCTGTCGGCCCGGACGAGCGCACCGGAGGTCAGGTTGGCCTCGTCGAACGGCTGGAGCGGGTGGTGGATCACGACGTCTGCGCGGACCGGCGCGCTGGCCGTGCGGTCGAGGGCGTCGAGCAGCTCGCCCAGCGGCACCGCCGGGGGCTTGTCGTCGTTGGTGTGCTCGCCGCGGCCGGCGTAGGTGATGACCAGCGTCTCGGTCGCCGCCCCGATCGCGTCGAGGAGCAGCTGCCGGTCCTCGGAGCGGACGTCGCGCTCGCCCGTCCTGGGTCGACGGGCCAGCACGTCGTCGCCGTCGACGGACTCCAGCCGGGGGAAGACGCCGTCGTCGAGCCCGACCAGGCAGACCACCCGGTGCGGCACCGACCGCATCGGCACCATCGTGCAGACCGTCAGCGTGCCGGTGCGGAAGTTGCTCCGGGTCGGCCGTCCGCGCAGGCGGTGCCGCAGGAGGGCTCGTACGTCGGCGTGGCGCAGGCGGGTCTCGTGGTCGCCGACGCCGGCCGAGATCCGCGCGAGCTCCCGGTCGAACTGCGCCACCCGCCAGGCGTCGTCGGGTCCGCTCGCCGTGAGCCCGTGCACGGCCCGGCCGAGCGCGGTGGTCCAGTCGGCCACAGATGAGGCGTCCGTCGCGGCGCGGACGAAGGTGTGCAGCCGGTCGACCATCTCCACAAAGCTGCCGACCAGCTCGAGGTGGCCGTCACCGACGTCGTCGAGAGGGAGCGTGCAGCCCACGGTGCGGTGGCCGTCGCCCGACATCGCCGCGCCCAGCAGGACCCGCTGCAGGCCGGCGAGCCAGGTGTTGGCGTCGAGGTCGAGCCCGAAGGCGCCCCGGTGGTCGCGGTCGTAGCCCCAGCGGATCGCGGCCTGGTCGACCCACCGCGCCATCCGCTCGAGGTGGTCGTCGGTGAATCCGAAGCGGGCGCGCACCGGCTCGGTGGCCGCGAGGTCGAGCACCGCGGTCGCCGTCATCCGCCCCGCGGCGAGCTCGACCAGGTCGGCGGCCACGCCCAGCAGCGGGTTGGTCGCGCCGGGGGACCGGTCGGCCAGGCGCACGCGCAGGCGGTGGGCCGGGTGCCCGACGTCCTCCTGGGCGACGTCGGCGAGTCCGAAGCCGGCCGAGATGAGCGGCGCGTAGGTCTCGATGTCGGGACACATGACGAGGATGTCGCGCGGCTCGAGGCTCGGGTCGTCCTGCAGCAGCCCGACCAGCACCTCGCGCAGCACGTCGACCTGGCGGGCGGTGCCGTGGCAGCCGTGCACCTGCACCGACAGGTCGTGCGGCGCGCGCACCCGGGCGGCCAGCGTGGCCGGGTCGGGTGCGCGGTTGGCCCGGAGGTCGGCCTGCAGCCAGCCGAGGAGCGTGGTGGGGTCGGCGTGCCCGGCCGGCTCGTGCTCGGCGGCCAGGTCACCCAGCGTGCGCCGCAGCTCGCGCGCGTCGCGGCCCAGCGAGGCCAACAGAGGGTGCCCGACCAGGGAGGCCGAGTCGTCGTCGGCGCGGGCGACCGGGCCCGCGGCCGCGGTCGGGGCGAGGGCCTGCCACAGCACGTGGGACGGCTGCGGCAGCCAGAGGTGGACGTCGCGGTGCTCGCCGAGCGCGCGGAGCAGCTCGACCTCGGTCACCGGCAGCCGGGTGTGGCCGAACAGCGACAGCCGCCCGGGCAGGTCGAGCCCCTGGTCCGATCCGGGGGCGCCATCACGCAGCCGCTCCAGCGTCGAGGCATGGCGTACGTCCGGGGCGGGCGCCTCGACCCGGGCGACCAGCCGTCGCCAGAGCTCGGTCTGCCAGCGCAGGTCGGGGTCGAGCGCCCCGCCGGCGCCGTCGGTGTCCTCGCCGGCACGCCAGTCACGTACCAGCTGGGGTCGCTGGACGGCGTAGGACGACAGCAGCCCCGCCAGCCGTCGCGCCACGGCGTAGCGTCGGGCGCTGCGCTCGTCGGTCGGGTCGCCGTGGCCGAGGTGCCGGCTGAGGTCCTCGAACCCCGGCTCGTCGAGGCACTGGTCGATCACCTCGAGCAGCGGCCAGGCCAGGCGGTCGGCGCTCCACGGGTCCTCGGCCTCGCGGTCCAGCAGCATCGAGACCAGCGAGTGGGGGGTGACGAAGTCGACCCCGGCGCACACGCCGTCGCCCCCGCGCACGCCCACGCCGAGCCGGTGGGAGAGCCGCTGGGTGAGCCAGCGCTCGACCCCGCGGGCAGGCACGACGACCACCTCGCGGGCGAACGGGTCGGGCAGAGGGGTGACCAGCAGGTCGGCCAGGCCGTCGGCGAGCGCATCGGTCCGCTCGGCGGTGTGCAGGTGCAGGGTCACGGGCGCCACCCTATGAGCGGCGACCGACATCAGGTCGGAGACGTCACCGGTACTCCGGGTTCGGGTGGTCGGGGTCCGACAGGTCCCAGTTGAACGTGCTGGTGCCATGGGCCGGGATGCCGCCGGCGTCCTTGAGGCGGCGCGCCGCGTGGAGCATGTTCCACGCGGCGAAGACGGTGTTGCGCGTGGTCCAGTGGTTCTGCGCCCCCCGGTTGTCGTCGAGGTACGACGGCCCGGGGCCGGCCTCGCCGTTCCAGTAGGCGTCGACCTGGGGCGGGATCGTGAAGCCGATGTGGCTCAGCGCGTAGAGCATCTGGGCCGCGCAGTGCTTGCCGCCGTCCTCGTTCCCGGTGACCACGACGCCGCCGACCTTGCCGTAGTAGCTCCACTGGCCGGCGGCGTTGAGCTCGCCGGACCAGCCGTAGAGCCGCTCGATCGCCAGCCGGGTCATCGACGACTGGTCGCCGAGCCAGATCGGGGTGGCGAGGACGACGATGTCGGCCGGCTCGATGATGCTGCGGTAGATGTCGGGGAAGTCGTCGGTCTCCCAGCCGTGCTCGCGCATGTCGGGCATCACCCCCGGCGGGACGACGTGGTCGACGAGCCGGACGACGTCGACCCGGGCGCCGACTCCCTCCAGCACCCGCCGGGTGATCGCGAGGAGCCCGTCGGTGTGGCTCGGCTCCGGGGAGCGTTTGAGGGTGCCGTTGAGGATGGCGACCCGCAGGTCGTCGTAGCGGGTCGTCGCGGCGGCGACCTCGGCGTCGATGAACGCAGCAACGCTGTCGGGGATCATCCCGCGAGCCTACGAGCAGGTGAGGGCCTCCCGCCCCGCTCGGACGGGGCCCTCTAGTCCGCTTCGTCCCCGGGCTGCACCCGCTCGCCCGGCCCCTGCGACGCGCGGCGCTCGCGGTCCTCCGCGATCGGCGTACGAGGACCGGAGCCGGCGACGGAGCCGTGCGTCCAGTCGATCTCGCAGCCGGCCACGTCGACGACGTACGAGCCCCGGTGCAGGAGGCGTACGACGGCGGCGACGGCCCACGGGCCCATGTCGGGCTTGCGGTCGTAGCCGAGCAGCGAGCCCGGTCCGCCACGTCCCACGACGAGCTCGCGGACCACGAGGCCGCGCCCGGGCTCGGGTCGCGCGCGGACGTCGATGACGCGTCCGTCCGGCTCGCCCTCGTAGGTCACCGGCGATCCGAGGAGCTGCCCCAGCCGGGCCCGCTCGGGGTCAAGGGCCGGTGCCGGGGGAGCCGCGCCCGCGCGGCGGGTGCGCAGGCGTACGCCGCTGTCCAGCCGCTCCACCAGCGCGAGGTCGATGCGGTCAGGGACGTGCTGGCCGGGCCGTTGCGGCGCCGCGGCCACCCAGAGCTCGTGCGCGCGTCGCCAGAGCCGCGGGAGCAGGGCGTTGGCGCCCAGGAGCAGGCCGGACACCACGAGCATCCCGTCGTCGGTGCGCGTGAGCTCGACGTCGTCGACCTTGCCGACCAGCGCACCGTCGGCGTCCTGCACCTGGCGGTCGAGCAGGTGGAGGGCGAGGTCGAGCTCGTCCTCGAAGCGGCCACCCGGCAGTCCGGCGTTCATGCGCCCATCCCCGTCATCACCATCAGCGGGATCGCGGCCACGGCCACGACCACGATGAGCACGAGGTAGATCGTCCCGAGGACGTTGGTCAGGCGCCCGTTGACGTGCCGGCCGACGTAGTCGGGATCGTTGGCGATCACCAGGATCGGGAAGTAGGTCAGCGGCAGCGCGACCGCCGAGAACACCACTGACACCTCGGTCACGACGATCGGGTCGACACCGGTCAGCAGCACCGCGGCCGCGGCCAGCGAGCACAGCAACAGCACGGTGTGGAAGGCGACGGCCGCCTCGGGCCGGACGTACTTGCCCCACTGCCCGCCGACGTACTGCATCAGCGAGTAGCCGACGGACAGCCCGGTCTCGCACGCGGCGCCGAAGGTGGCGGCGACGAAGCCCAGCACCGCGATCGCCACCCCGATCTTGCCGAGCGCCTCCGCGATCGGCAGCGCGGTCTCGCCGAGGGTGTCGACCATGATCCCGTGCGGCTGCAGCACGACCGCCGCGCAGCCGGCGATCGCCAGGGAGAGCAGCCCGCCGAGCGGGAAGCCGATGAAGACGTTGGCCCGCATGGTGCCCAGGTCCTTGGCGGTCCAGCGCTCCTCGACGCCGCCGGAGGAGAAGAAGAACACCTCGTACGGCGTCATCGCGGCGCCGAACAGCGCGACGGCGTAGTAGCACCAGGTCGCCCACGACTCGCTGCCCGGCTTGTCGACGGTGACGGCCTGGTGGGCGAGGGCTCCCCAGTCCGGCCCGAGCTGCCACAGCGCGACGGCGAAGACGATGAGCGAGAGGCCGAGCAGGCCGAGCACGTTCTCGATCGCGCTGAACTTCGCCCGCCACAGAAGCAGCCAGACCGCCAGCGCCACGAACGGCACCAGCAGCAGCTCGCTGACCGAGCTCACCAGCTGCAGCGACAGCGCGACGCCGCCGATCTCGGCGATGAAGGTGAGGAAGGTGACGCCCATCGACCCGGCCAGGTTGAGCAGGCCGATCCGCGGTCCGAGCCGCTCGCGCACCAGGTCGAAGGTCGCGCGCCCGCTGACCGCGGCCACCCGGCCCGACATCTCCGCGAAGAGGCAGATCCCGACGACGCCGATGACGACGGCGGGGGCGATGGAGAGGCCGAAGCGCGCCCCCACCTGGGCGTTGGTCACCAGGTCGCCGATGTCGACGAAGCCGCCGATGGCGGTCAGGATGCCCAGGGCGACGGCGAAGACGCGCTTCACCCGAGCTCCTGCCGCTCGGCGTCGAGGTCGTCGGAGAGGGCCAGCAGCCGCTCGCGCAGCCCGTCGTACGACGACTCGTGGCCCGCGGTGATCGCGATGCGCGCCTCGCGGACCAGGTCGGTGGCCCGGCCCAGCAGGTCGGCGACCGTGCGGTCCTCCCGGCGGAGGTCGCTCGGCGGCTGCTGCGTGCTGAGCGTCTCCTCGGCCTTGGCCAGCGACTCCTCGGACTCCACGGCGGCCACCCGTGCCGCGCGACCGGGCAACCGGTCGCCGGACTCGAGGTCGAGGACGAGCGCCACGGACTCCACCTCGCTCACCGAGTCCTCGAGCGTCTGGCGCGCTGCCGAGCGCCAGTCCGCTGCCGAGGGCTCGCCCGGGACGCAGCCGGTGAGTGCCAGCAGCGCGCTGCCGGTCACCAGCAGCGCGCGCAGCCGAACCACCTTGCGGACAGGAGCAGGCACGGCACTTGTATACCCCTGACGGGGGTCGCGCATGTGTGGGGCTGGCAGTGGCGCGCCGGGTCGGAGAGGATCGGCCGGTGGACCACACGAGGGCACGCGGGCTCATCACGGCCCTCGTCCTCGGCCTCGGCGCCGTTCTGGTGGCCGCGTGCACCAGCGCCGAGCCGGAGGCCGAGCGCGTCCGGCTCTCCTGGGTCGAGCACCCGCTCCCGGCGCCTCAGGGCGCGCCGGGACGCACCGTCGTACGCGATGCCGTGCAGTGCGGTGAGGGCTGGTGGGTCGTGGGGGCGGTCTTCCTCGACCACCCGACCGAGACCCGTGACACCCGCCCGGCCGCGTGGTTCTCCCCCGACCGCATGACGTGGACGTCCGTGCCGGTGGACGCACGCACCTACTGGGGGCGCCGCGCGATCCTCGGCTCCATCGCCTGCTCGCGCGACCGGATCGCGGTGGTCGGCGCCCGTTCCGGAGGCGCCCACGGCAACCCGAGGGTGACGACCTTCTGGCTGGACGAGCGGACGCTGGTCGACGTGCGCACCACCTTCATCCAGTACGGCGGCGTCACCGCCACCAACGTCGGGCCCGTCGCCGGCGGCCCGACCGGCTGGCTGATCACCGGCAACCGCACGTCGGGGCCGGGGGTGTGGTTCACCGACGACCCGCGCGAGTTCACCCGCGTCGAGGCCGAGCCCGGCCTCACCGACGACGGCGACCTGGAGTCGCTCGCCCAGGCCGGCGGCTGGGCGGGCGAGGAGTGGGTCGTGGTCGGCGCGGGCGCGCGGACCGGCGAGCACGTCGACCCCGACCCGCTGGCGTGGACGTCACCGGACGGGCTGACCTGGACGCCCGAGGAGATCCCGGCCGCGGACGGCGCCCAGGACGTCCACCGCGTGCTCGCGCTCGACGACGACCGACTGCTCGCCGTGGGCCTGAGCGCCGGTCGGTTCGCGGCATGGCTCCGCGACGACGGGGTCTGGCGGGATCCGGTGGTGTTCGGCGCGGTCGCCGACGAGTGGCACGGGGCGCCGTACGTCGCCTCGCTGGCGCGCACGCCGGCCGGCGTCCTCGCGACGCTCAGCACCGGCGACCACTACGAGATGTGGCGGACCGAGGACGGCCGCGACTGGCGCCGGGTCGACGTACCCCTCGAACCGCAGACCGCCGGCGACCACACGTTGGTGGTCGCCGGCGGCGAGGACCTGCTGCTCGTCGCCGATGCCGGCGACGGGGGGCACGTCTGGGTGGGTGAGCTGGTCAGCTCTTGAAGGCGTCCTTGACGTTCTCGCCGGCCTGCTTGAGGTTGGCGCCCATCTGGTCGCCCTTGCCCTCGGCCTCGAGCTTCTCGTCGTCGGTGGCCTTGCCGGTGGCTTCCTTGGCCTTGCCCTTGAGCTCGTCGGCCTTGTTGTCGATCTTGTCGTCGAGACCCATCGTGTTCCTCCTGTGACGTCGGTGCGACCGGTCGGTCACCTCGAACCTGCCACGGGGGTGCACGGGTCACGACACCCGTGCGGGTGGGATGCCCGTCCGCCGCCTGGGGCAGCGCCTCACTCGCCCAGCGAGCGGGGGGTCTGCGGGGAGGGCGCGATGCCCGGCGACGGACGGGGGACCGGGGCGGGCCTGGTGTGCTCGATCTCCTCGGCGCGGGAGGCGTCCAGCCTCCAGATCACGGCGCAGCCGACGATCGCGACGATGATGGCGACGGTGCTGATGAGGATCACGCTGCCCATGGGGGTCTCCTGGTGTGTGTGGTGAAAACCTCTACAGTCATGTATAAGTTATTTCAGCATCATGCACAAGGGGTGAAGGGTGGCGGAGATGGACGACCGGTCGGCCGAGGGATTCAGCATCGGCGTGCTCGCCGCGCGGACCGGACTGACCCCGGCGGTCCTGCGCACGTGGGACAACCGGTTCGGCTTCCCGGCCGGCGGGCGGTCGGCGACGGGGCACCGCCGCTACTCCGACGACGACGTGGAGCAGGTGCGCCGGGTGATCGAGGTGCGCGACACCGGGGTGCCGCTCCGGCTCGCGATCGACGCGGTGACCCAGGGTGTCGAGGGTGGCGACGCGACATCGGTGCACGCAGCGCTGGCGGCCCGCTTCCCGGACCTGCGCCCGCAGCGGCTGGGCCGGCACCCCCTGCAGGCGGTCTCCCACGCGGTCGAGGACGAGTCGCTCGCCCGGGCCGACCGACCGGTGGTGCTGGGCGCCTTCCAGGAGGGGCACCGCTACGAGCAGTCGCGCCACCGCTGGGAGGAGCTGGCGCGTACGGCGTCGTGGGCCGCCGTGGTCGCCGACTTCGACGAGCAGCTCCCGGCCGACCCGACGGCGCGGCCGGCGCGCTGCCAGCTCCCCGCGGACTCGCCGCTGCGCCGGGAGTGGACCGTCGCCACCCTGAGCCCGTCCCATGCCGCGGTCGTGTCGGCCTGGGAGGTGCCGGCTGCCCCGGGCGCGGAGCCGGTCTTCGAGGCCGTCATCAGCACGCACCGCCCTGCCGTGGTGGTGGCCGCACGCGTGCTCTGCGACGCCGCCCGCCGGGCGGGCGCGCGACCCCCCGCCGAGGTCGAGCGCCTCGTCGACGCGGCGGCCGCCGGCCCGGCCACTGCGGCCGTCGACGCCGACCGGATGTGGCTGCGGACGCTGGCGCGGCTCGACCGCCGGGGCTGACGCCGCCGGCTGTCGACCCCGGGGTCAGTGGTTGCGGAGCGCGTCGATCAGCTCGGCCTTCGACATCGACGACCTGCCCTCGATGTCGAGCTCGGCCGCACGCTTGCGCAGCTCCTCGACCGTCCGGTCGTCGTAGTCCTTGGCCTCGCCGCCGCGCTCGCCGACCTTCGACCGCCCCTGGGCGGCGGAGGCGTTGGCGATGCGGGCCGCCTTCTCCTTGCTCGCACCGTCGTCACGGAGTGCCTCGTAGACCTCGGCGTCCTTGACCGACGGGCCCGGGTCCCTCTTCTTGTTCCCAGCCATGCACACCACCGTGCCACCGGCCCCGGGCGGTCGGCTCACCCGTCGGGAGGTGGGCGGCCGCGGCGTCCTGAGTAGCCTCCGGAGCGTGTCGAAGGGACGACGGGACGAGACCCCGCAGGAGCGCGCCGACCGCAACTGGAACGACATCCTCCAGGAGCTGCGGGTCAGCCAGACCGGCGTACAGCTGCTGGCCGGGTTCCTCGCGACCCTGCCCTTCCAGTCGCGCTTCGGCGAGCTCGACGCGTTCCAGCGTGGGTGGTACGTCGCGCTGCTGTGCCTGGCGTTCGCGACCGTCAGCGTGCTGCTGGCGCCCGTGGCGATCCATCGGCACGTCTTCCGCGAGGGCGTGAAGGAGGAGCTCGTCCAGGCCGGTCACGTGCTGACCTCCGTGGCGCTGGGCCTCATCGGCCTGCTGCTGGGCGGGATCCTCTTCCTCGTCGTCGACGTGCTCTACGACCGCACGGCCGCAGCCTGGAGCGCGGTGGGCTCGGTGGTCGTGCTCGGCGGCCTCCTGGGCGTCCTGCCGAGGCGGGTCGTCAAGGACTGAGGCCGGCCGGGCTGCGCTCAGCCGGCTTCGCGGTCCAGGCAGGCGCGGAGCTGGTCGACCGTCTTCCTCGCCAGGATCGGGAGGTACGCCGCCACGGCGGGCGACGCCAGCCTCGACAGCCCCGAGAAGGACATGTCGGCCCGGTAGGTGACCTCCGCGCCGCGACCCGAGGGCCGGATCTCGAAGATGTCGTGACCCTCGAACGACTCGTTGCGGCCGCGCAGGTGGACGCGGGTGGGCGGCGCCAGCTCGGCCGTCGTGTAGGTGAGCTCCACCTCGCGGCCGAGGAAGGACGAGACGTTGCGGTACGTCGTGCCGACGCCGCCGTCGCCGGCGGTCCGCACGCAGGTCCGGGTGCCGGGGTCCCACGACTCCGCGTGGGTGAAGTCGGCGAGGTAGGCGTAGGCGGCCTCCGGGGAGGCGGACGTGGTGAAGGTGCGGGTGACCGAAGGCATGCCTCCACGTTAGCCAGACCTTGCCCACGGGCGGGCCACCCGACGGGCTGGGGCGGGGTCGGCCTCTAGGCTCCACACCCTGCTGACCTCCTGGGAGGACCGATGATCGACCCGACCCTCGTGCGCGGAGCACTCGAGCTCGAGCACACCGACCGCGGCCTGCTGCCGCACCGACTCCCCGCGTGGGCGAGGGCGCAGACCGACGACCCGCAGCTCCACCTCGTCGAGGCCCAGCCCGCCGGCGTACGCCTGGCGCTGCGCACCGACGCCACCCGCCTCGAGCTCGACGTCCTGCCCACCAAGCGCCGCTACGTCGGCACCCCGCAGCGCGCCGACGGCTGGTACGACGTGCTCGTCGACGGTGAGCTGGTCGAAAGGCTCCAGGCGCCCGGGGGCAACGTCCTCGACGTCGACATGATGACCGGTGCCAGCACCCTGCACGCCGGCGAGCCGACGACGCTCACCATCGCCCTGCCGGCAGGCCCGAAGGACGTCGAGGTCTGGCTGCCCCACGACGAGCAGACCGAGCTGGTCGACCTGCGTGCCGACGCGCCCGTGGCGGCCCTGCCCACCGACCGACCCCGGTGGGTCCACCACGGCAGCTCGATCAGCCACGGGTCGGTGGCGACGCACCCGACCGAGCCGTGGCCCGTGGTGGCCGCACGGCTGTCCGGTCTCGACCTGGTCAACCTCGGCCTCGGCGGCAGCGCGCTCCTCGACCCGTTCGTCGCCCGCACCATCCGCGACGTCCCGGCCGACCTCATCAGCCTCAAGCTCGGCATCAACGTCGTCAACCAGGACCTGCTGCGGCGCCGGGCCCTCGGCCCCGCGGTGCACGGCTACCTCGACACGATCCGCGACGGGCACCCCGACACCCCGGTGCGGCTGATCTCGCCGGTCCACTGCGGCATCCACGAGGCCGTGCCCGGCCCGACCGCACCGGACATGGCCGCGCTCGGCGAGGGCCGCCTCGCCTTCGTCGCCGCCGGCGACCCCGCCGACGCGGCCCGCGGCGCGCTCACCCTCGAGGTGGTCCGCGAGGTCCTCGCCGAGGTCGTCGAGCAGCGCGGCGACAAGCACCTGACGTACGTCGACGGGCTGGGCCTCTACGGCGCAGTCGACGCCGAGCGGCTGCCGCTGCCCGACAACCTGCACCCCGACTCCGCCGCGCACCGGCTCATCGGGGAGCGGTTCGCGGCGCTGGGCGATTGGTAGCTGGGCCAGTGGTAGGAGTAGGGGCATGAGCGAGGCCCTGGCCCCCCGACCCTGGTTGCCCGACGCCGTCCGCGACCGGGTCGCCGCCTCGGCGGCTCCGCTGGACAGCCTCGACGCGCTCGGCGTGCAGGCCCTGCTGGCCGACCTCGTGGCCGAGAACGGTCGCATCCACGACGAGACCTGCCTCAACCTCAACCCCGCGACCAACCGGATGAACCCGCGCGCCGAGGCGATGCTCTCGGCGGGGCTCGGCTCGCGGGCCTCGCTGGGCTATCCCGGCGAGAAGTACGAGACGGGGCTCGAGGCCATCGAGCAGATCGAGGTGCTCGCCGCCGAGCTGGCGGCGCGGGTCTTCCACGCCTCCTTCGCGGAGGTGCGCGTCGGGTCGGGGGCGCTGGCCAACCTGTACGCCTTCATGGCCTGCTGCGAGCCGGGCGACACCATCGTCGCCCCGCCCCCGTCCATCGCCGGCCACGTGACGCACCACGGTGCGGGTGCCGCCGGGCTCTACCGCCTGCGCACCGTCCCGGCGCCCATCGACCCGGCCGCCTACACCGTCGACCTCACGGCGCTGGCTGCCCTGGCGCGCGAGGTGCGGCCCCGCATGATCACCGTCGGCGGCAGCCTCAACGTGACCCACCACCCCGTCGCGGCGATCCGGGAGATCGCCGACGAGGTCGGTGCCGTCGTCCTCTTCGACGCCGCCCACCTGGGAGGCGTGATCGCCGGCGGTGCGTGGCCCAACCCGCTCGACGAGGGCGCCCACCTGATGTCGATGAGCACCTACAAGAGCCTGGGCGGACCGCCCGGAGGTTTGTTGCTCGGCACCGACCCCGGACTGGCCGAGCGCATCGAGGCCATCGCCTACCCCGGTCTCACGGCCAACTTCGACGCCGGCAAGACGGCCGCGCTGGCCCAGACGATGCTGGACTGGCTCGTCGCCGGTCCCGCCTACGCGCGGGCCATGGTCGACACGGCCGCAGCGCTCGCCGACCACCTGGTCGCAGCCGGCGTACCCGTCCACCGCCGCGACACCGTGCCCACGCAGTCGCACCAGCTCGCCGTCGAGGCCGCGGCCTACGGCGGCGGGCAGACCGCCGCCGCACGCCTGCGCCGCGCCAACCTCCTCGCCTGCGGCATCGGCCTCCCGGTCGCGCCGGTCGAGGGCGACCTCAACGGGCTGCGCATCGGCACCCCCGAGGTCGTGCGTCTCGGCATGACCGTCGACGACATGCCCACCCTGGCCGGCTTCATCGAGCGAGCCCTCACGGGCGAGCCCGAGGACGTCGCCGACGCGGTCACCGCGTGGCGGGCCCGCTTCCGCGACATCCACTTCACGACCGATCGCCCCGACTGACCGGCGCCCGGCGCCGGCGGGCGGCGTCGTCGCGGTCGAGGGCGAGGAGCGCCAGGGCGAGTGCCCCGACGAGCAGGCCGAAGTCGCGCAGCGCGACGTCGTAGTAGTCGCCCAGGGTGACCAGGTCGACGATGATCCCGGCCAGCCAGCCGGCGACCAGCAGGGCGCCGAATCGCGGGACGACCGCAACGGCGAGCCCGGCCACGACCTCGACGACGCCGACGGCCAGCATCGCGTCGTGGGCGTTGCCGGGGACGAGGTCGTTGATCCAGGGGGCGAGGTACTTCTCCCAGTCGCCGGTGAGGAGTCCGGCGAACTTGTCGAGGCCGAACGCGATCGGTGCGACGGTGAACACGGTGCGCAGCAGCAGGAAGGCGCGCTCGGCGCCGAGGCCCGTGCGGGTGCTCCCAGGGGCGGTGGTGGTGGTCATGGTGGTTCCTTTCAGATGGGTCAGCGCAGGGTCAGTGGAAGCGACGGGGGAAGGCGCGGACGATGCCGCTGCTGAGGACGTCGGCCATGCCGAGGATGTGGTGGTGGACCTCCTCGTAGTCGGCCACGCTCGCGGCGTACTGCCCGGTGAGCTCGTGGCTCGCCTCGGCGAGGGTCATGTCGAGGTGGCCCCTCATCGCGGCGCGCATGGCAGCGCGGGGCCAGTAGTGGGGGTTGGCCCGCGTGAGGAAGCCGGCGATGTCGTCGGCGTTGGCGTACCAGCCCCTCTTCGCCCTCGCGAAGGCGGCGTCGTCGCCTGACTGGGCGGCCTGCAGGAGCTCGACGGCGATCCCGATGTGGTCCTCGAGCAAGGCGGTGAGCTGGTGGCCCGCGGCCTTGCCGTAGAACGGCTTGATCGCGTCGCCGATGTCCTTCTGGTTCCTCATCAGGCGCGCGGCGGTGGCGTCGAAGCCCGCCGATCCGTCCGCGAACGTGACGATCGCCAGGCGGGTCCAGGTGACGTGGTCCTCCCAGAGCTTGCGCATCCGGTCGTGGAACGCGGCCGCGTCGAGCGAGGTCGCCGACGTCTCCCGCATGGCCGACGGGTGGGCGTGCGTCCCGGACTGGTGGGCCGTCGGGGCGGTCTGTCCCGCAGCGAGGCCGCTGGTCATGGTGGCGACGAGCGCGAGCCCGGCGAGCAGGGCGAGGATCCTGCCGGGACGGTGGGACAGCGGCGATCTGGGCATCTGTGCCTCCTGCTGGTGAGGGGTGATCGCCTGTTGGTGTCCGCGGGCGCACCGGTCTTACCGGCGACCGCGGGTAAGACCTCGCCGCGGAGCGACACCTACAGGGCATGACCGTCGAGCTGCTCGAGCCGGGGTTCCCCGCGCACCGCGGAGGTGGCACCGTGACGACCGTGGAACCCGCCACCCCGGACGTGGTGCCCCCGCCGCCCTCGGACGAGGCCTGGCGGGGCGACCTCTCCGACGCGGGCCCGGCCGGTCAGCTGGCGCAGGCACGCCTGCACCAGCTGCTCCTGCGTGCCGCTCGCCACCAGGTCTGGCGCCTGCGCGACCTGCTCCCCGGAGCCGGCGCCGGCGACCTGGAGGACCTGGCCCAGCAGGCCGCGGACGACGCCCTGGTCGCGGTGCTGCGCCAGCTGCCCACCTTCGAGGGACGCAGCCGCTTCACCACGTGGGCCTACAAGTTCGGGATCCTGCACGCCGGCGTCGCCGTCCGCCGCCAGGCGTGGCGGCACCGGGAGGTGCACCTCCCCGACGGGCTGCCGCTCGTCGACACCTCGCCCGGCCCGGAGGCGCACAGCGAGGGCGTACAGCTGGCCGAAGCACTCCGGGCGGCGATCGCCGCCGAGCTCACGCCGCACCAGCGTCGCGTCGCCCTCGCGCTGCTGGTCGAGGAGGTGCCGATCGACGTGCTGGCCGAGCGGCTGGGCAGCACGCGCAACGCCCTCTACAAGACCCTGCACGACGCCCGCCGCCGACTGCGAGCCGCCCTCGTCGACAGCGGCCACCTCGACGACCGCACCCACCGGAGCACACCATGAGCGACCCGACCCGCGACCTCAGCGCCGAGACGATCGCCGGCCTGCTGGCCGACACCAGCCCCTACCTCTCCTGCGACGACTGCTTCGCGCAGCTGGACGTGTACGTCGAGCGCAGGCGCGCCGACGCGCAGTTCGAGGACCCCGCGATGGTCGCCCACCTGGCCGGGTGCGGCGCCTGCGCGGAGGAGGCCGCCACCCTCCAGGAGCTGCTGGACGAGGACGAGGTCTGACGCCTGGTGCTCAGTAGTTCTGGCCCGCGGCCGCCACCAGCTCGGCCATCGAGGAGGAGATGCCGTCGGTGAGCACCCCGAGGTCGGGCGCCGTGTCGTAGTCGCCGGTGATGCCGAAGGTGAGGGTGTCGCGGTAGGAGAAGATCGCCACCCCGATCCGGACCCGGTCGGCGATCGGGACGTAGGGCAGGATCTGCAGCGCCTCGCGGCCCAGGGCGTACAGCGTGGTGCGGGGACCCGGGACGTTCGTGGTCACCGTGGCGACCTGCCGTTGGGGAAGCCGCAGCCCCAGGCGGATGCCCCAGGAGACCGGCGGGAACGGGACCAGGCCGGCAGCCGCCGTGACGCTTCCGCCGGCCTCGGGCTCGTGGTGCTCGCGCAGGTCGATGACCCTCTCGCGCACCGCTCCGAGGCGCTCCACCGGATCGGCCAGGTCGACCGGCAGGTAGGGCAGCATCAGCGAGACGCGGTTGTCGAGGATCGCCTCGGCACCGGGCTCGCGCGTCGAGACCGGCACCAGGGAGCGCAGGGCGCGCGCGTCGGGCTCCTCGCCGCGCGAGAGGAGCAGCAGCCGGAACCCGCCGCTCAGCACCGCGAGCGCCACGTCGTTCACGGTGACGCCGTACGCCCGCCGGACCGCACGCACGTCCGCGAGGGACACGTCCGTCCACGCATACCGGCGGCTTCCCTCGAGGGGGCCGGTCAGGGAGGTGGGTCGCACCGGGCGCAGGGCCGTGGCCATCGCGAGCAGCCCGCTCGCAGTCGCGGCGGTCGTGCGCGCGAGCCGCCGTGGCGCGGCCAGGGCGCCGGCCACGGCCCGTGCGGTCGTCACCGGCGAGGTGGCGAGCTCCCACGCGGCCTGCGCCGTCAGGGCCACCGCCGAGGGCGCACCCGCCGGGGCCCACTCGTCGGGCACGGCGGGACGCGGCGCCGGGGTCGGGTCCAGCACCAGCCGGTAGAGGTCCGTCCCGGACACGCCGTCGACGAGGCTGTGGTGCAGCTTGGACAGCAGCGCCCACCGGCCGTCGGGCAACCCCTCGCAGAACCAGTACTCCCACAGCGGCCGGTCCCGGTTCATCCGCCGCGACATCACCCGGCTCATCAGGCGGCCGATCTCCTCCGGCCCGCCCGGGGCCGGCAGGGCGGTGTTGCGGACGTGCCACCTGATGTCGAAGTCCGGGTCGTCGACCCACACCGGCGCCGCCAGGCCGAGCGGGACGCTGTGCAGCTTCTGCCGGTAGCGCGGGATGAGCGGGAGGCGTCCGGCGACCATCTCGACGAGCTCGTCGTACGTCGGTGCCGGCCCCTCGAAGACGCACAGCGAGCCGATGGCGAGCGACGACCTCGGGTCCACGTCCTCGGCGTCCAGGAAGGCGGTGGCCAAGGGGGTCAGGCGTTCCATCCCCCCAGTCTTGGAGGCGGCCGCCCACCGGGCCAGCGCCGTTGGACCACCGTCCGCGGGCCGATCGGCCTCTCGCGGGTCAGCCGGTGACGGGCGCCGAGGTCCTGACCGGCGTGGGCACGGGCGCCTGCTTGTTCTTCTTGGGACCGTTGGTCTCCTGGACCACCGGAGCGGGACCACCACAGGTCGCGGACGCGACGACGGCGACCACGTTGCCGCCCACCTCGAGGCGCAGGCCCTCGACGGTGAAGTTCTCACCGTCGCGCGTCTGGTGGTTCAGGGTGATCCTCGCGACGGGGGCCAGCTCCGGGGGCAGCAGCTGCGTCTCCGGGGCGACCTCGCCGGCGAGGACCGGCTGAGGCGCTCCGAGCACCTTGACGTCGCTCAGGGTCACCGAGCCCGTCTGGTCGGTGCACTGCGCCTGCAGGGTCCCGACGGTGGCGAGGGCGAGGATGTCCGAGTCGAGCAGGCCGTTGCAGAAGGCGGTGGCGGCCTCGACCGTCGGCACCTGGACGACCTGGCCGAGGCCGGGGACCTGGTCGAGGGCGTCGTTGAGCGGGGCGACGACCTCGTTCGCCTGGGTGCCCTGCTCCGCGGCGCTGCACACCTGGGTGAGGTGGGCGAGGCCGTCCTTCAGCTCCTGCGGCAGCTGCGCGACGGCACTGCCCAGAGTGAGGCCGGTGACCGCGGCAGTGGCGTGGTCGTCCCCGGCGCTGAGCGCCAGCACGCCGCCGGACGCCAGCGGGCCGAGCTGGTCGGGGACCTGGCCCCCACCGGTCTGGGTCCCGGAGCCGTCGGACTCCACGGCCGGCTGACCCGGGGTGCCGCCGAGGGAGACCCCGTACGCCGACGAGCTCGACACGTCGTCGCCGCTGGCCGTCGAGGTCGTGGCCACGAGCAGGGCTGTCGCGGTGATGGCGAGTCCGGTCGCGCCGGCCTTCCATGACGTTCTCATCTGTTCCTCCGGGGTCTACTGCTGATCGACGATGACGAGGGTGCCGAGCGGCACCTGGCGAAGCTGGTCGAGTGCGTCGGCGGGCACACGGATGCATCCGTGGCTGACGGCCTGGCCGAACACGGACGCGTCCGGCCAGCCGTGGAGGGCGACGGTGCCGGGACCGCCGCCGTACGAGTCGAGGGTGTCGCTGTGCGCGCCCAGCGGCAGGATGAGCGGGGAGTAGCTCTGGCCGTCGTCCACGATCGAGCCGAGCAGGAAGGTGCGGCCCACCGGGGTCGGCGTCGCGGGCGCTCCCACGGCCACGCTCCACGATCCGACGCGGTCGCCGTCGCGGAGCAGCTCGAGGCGGCGCGATCCCACGTGCACGCGGATGACGTACGGGGTGCGCCGCTCCTGCAGGTGGGCGGTCCGCAGCCACCCGGTCGAGCCGTTGGGACGGGACGGGAGCAGCACCTGGGTCCAGCGACCCTTCCGGTCGAGCACCGGGAGCCAGGTGTCGTTCATCTGCTTCCGGGTGATCTTGGCGAACGGTCGGCGGCCAGGCGTGGCGTACACCGGCAGCGTCCGGCGGGGGTGGACGACGCGGCCGTCGGTGGTCCCCGTGGGGTCCTCGTCCCGAGGGGCGCGCTTGATCGTGGCGTTCGTCGTGGAGGCGACCAGCGACGTCAGGTCCACGTCAGCGCGTCGCCGCTCGTTGCCCTGGTCGCCACAGGCGGTCAGGCCGGCGAGGACGACGATGGCCACGGCGAGCAGGGCCATGCCTGAGCGCAGCGTGCCGAGCACGCCGCGTCTGCTGGCGGCGGTGCTGGTCGTACGTCGGTCCGTCACGAGGTCCCTCCCCTCCTGCCGGATCAACGAGGCGACCCGAGATTGGTGACGGGACAGGTCGGGACGACGGCCCCGGTCGACCGGGCCCTTCGGACCTTCCGGCACACGGCGGTTGCACGGGAGCGTGGGGTCACCGACGACTCCGGGAGGTCCCTATGCACCAGTACGTCCAGCACGGTTGGTCGCCCGCTCTCTACGCGGTGCTGCTGCTCTCCCTCGCCACGCTGTTCGTGGTCGGGATGCTGCTGTTCCTGTTCGAGGTGGGTCGACAGCAGCGCGGCTACAGCGCCAGGCATCACACCGTGAAATGACAGAACGCCCCGGGGTCGGGGGGCTTCCTCGCCCATGTCCTGCTCAGGCTAGGCGCACTTCAGTCGGGTGAACTCGGCGTGGGCGCCCCAGTCGACCCCCGTGAGCAGCGGGACCACGAGCCGAGCCCGAGAATCGGGAGGCAGGCTTCCGATCCGCGCACCTTCCGTCCCGATGATCACCCCCTTCGAGAGAAGGTTGAACCGCACGGTCAGTCCTCGCGAACAGTCCGTCGCAGAGTCGGAGCGGACCAGCATGACGAGGCACGGAGTGTTCGTGCACCGGGGGTCAGCGAGCGCCTCGACCTGAGCCTCTGTCATGGGCCTGTGGAAGAGCCCCTCGGCTCCGATGCCGTCGTCGAAGCTCGTCCAGCCCTGCTTCTCGAGTCGCGTCCGTTCTTCGACCTGTGCTCGCGCCGCCTCTGCCTCCCTCGAGTACTGCGCGCGTCGCTCCTGCTCTCGTCGCGCCTCCTCCTGTGTGACGCATCCACTGATGGTCCAGGAGTGGCCACCGGAGTCGCACTCGGCCTCACTCAGCTGGTGCACCGGAGCATCGCTCGGCTCCGGCGCAGCCTTCCTGGCGTGAACGACGACCGCACCGATGGCGACCACGACAGCCACCATGAGAAGTGCACCGGCGAGGCGCAACTTGCTGATCACGGCGAGACTGTAGGGGAGCCGGGCGCCATGCGGTGCCGGATCGCTCCCTCGCGCGGCCCGAGATGCGAAGAACCGCAGGTCAGCGGGGGCTGACCTGCGGCTTCGTGTCTTGCGCGCCTGTAGGGATTCGAACCCCAAACCTTCTGATCCGTAGTCAGATGCTCTATCCGTTGAGCTACAGGCGCCCGTCGTTCGCACCAGCGGCGCGAGGACTCGACGAGGATAGCCGACGCCGAGGGAGTGGGCGAAATCAGGGAGCGGGCGCCTCCGCCGGGACCTTCCCCGTGCAGTCGGGACTTCTGCCCCGGTCAGCCACCTGAACGGTGCCCTAGGGTGCAGACACCAGACCGAGAGGCGGGGGACCGCCGCACCCGATGAGAGGCAGCGCGATGGCAGATCTCGAGGCAGTCCTGGACGAAGCAGGACTGACGAACCCCCAGGTCCGTGAGTTCGTGAAGGAGTACGCCGAGCTGACCGGCGCGGAGCACGTCGAGGTGGTCAACGCCTCCGACGACGCCCGGCTCCTCGAGGAGGCCGTCGCCGCCGGCGAGCTGGAGATGGCGGGCGAGGGCCGCTACTACTCGCGCAGCTACTACAAGGACACCGCCCGCTCCGAGGAGCGGACCATCGTCGCGACCAACGACGAGAAGGACAAGGGCGTCTACAACAACTGGCGTCCGGCCTCGGAGATGAAGCCGATGCTGCACGACCGGATGCGCGGTGCCTCCGAGGGCAAGACGATGTACGTCATCCCCTACCTGATGGCGCCCCCCGGCAACGAGCTCGCCCCGTGGGCGGCGGGCGTCGAGCTCACCGACACCCGCACCGTCGTGCTCCACATGATCCGGATGTCGCGCGTCGGCGTGCAGTTCGTCAACGACCTCGAGGACCCGGACTCCTTCGTCCGCGCGGTCCACGTCACCGGCGACCTGGAGCACCTCGGCCAGGGCACCCCCGACGACCAGCGCTACTTCGTGACCGTCGCCGACGAGCGCACGATCCTCCACTTCGGCTCGTCCTACGGCGGCAACGCGCTGCTCGGCAAGATCGCGCACGGCCTGCGGCAGGGGGCGTACGACGGCTGGGCCAGCAAGAAGTTCCTCGCCGAGCAGTACATGCTCATCGGGATCCACGACAAGGAGACGGGGGAGACCTACCACGTCTGCGGCGGCTTCCCGAGCGCCTCCGGCAAGACCAACCTGGCGATGATGGCGGCCCCCGACGCGCTGGGCGACCGCTACCACGTGTCGTTCTACGGCGACGACATCGCCTGGCTCTGGGTCGACGAGGAGACGGGTCGCCTGATGGGCATGAACCCGGAGTACGGCGTCTTCGGCGTCGCCAAGGACACCAACGAGACCACCAACCCCAACGCGCTCTCCTCCATCGCCGAGGGCACCCAGACGATCTTCACCAACGTCGCCTACAACCCCAGCACGGGCGAGGTGTGGTGGGAGGGCAAGACCCCCAAGCCGCCGAGCGACGTGCACGGCTGGCTCGACTGGACCGGCGCGCCGCTGGCCGACCGCAAGGACAACGACACCGCGGCCTGGGCGCACCCCAACAGCCGCTTCACGACCACGCTCGACAACGTGCCCAACATCGCGCCCGACTACGACGAGCCCGCGGGTGTGCCGATCGACGCGATCATCTTCGGCGGCCGCACCCGCGACCGCGAGCCGCTGATCCGCGCGATCACCGACCTCGCCGAGGGCGTCTACGACGGCCTCACGCTCGGCGCGGAGGCCACCTTCGCCGCCGAGGGCGTCGACGGCCAGCTGCGCTACGACCCGATGTCGAACCGCCCGTTCATGGCCTATGGCGAGGGCGACTACGCGCGGCACTACCTCGACGTGGTCGGAGCGGCGAAGGAGCAGCCGATCTTCGCGCACGTCAACTGGTTCCAGCGCGACCCCGAGGACGGCCACTTCCTGTGGCCCGGCTACCGCGACAACCTGCGCCCGCTGCTGTGGCTGCTGCAGCTCAAGAACGGCGAGGTCAAGGGCCGGCGTACGGCCGTGGGCATCCTGCCCACCGAGGAGGAGCTCGACCTCACCGGGATGGACGTCCCTGCCGAGGACCTCGAGCGGATCCTCACGATCGACAAGGAACGCTGGCAGCAGGAGATGGGCTTCCGCGAGGAGCACCTGGCCCAGTTCGACCGCATGCCCGAGGAGATCTGGGAGGCCCACCGCCGGGTCGCCGCCGACCTCGACGCCGAGGACTGACACCAGGGCGTCGCACCCGGTTCCCCTACGATGGCCGGGTGCGACGTCTTGTCTCGGGGTCCGCCGCACCAGGGTCCTCCTACCACGACCTGCGGCGAGGCACGCCCGCCGTGGCCGTGCCCTTCGCGGTCGTGGCCCTCATCGGTCTCGTGACCGTGCTGCTGCCGCCCTACGAGAGGCCGTGGTGGGTCGCCGGGCTGGCCGTCCTCAGCCTGGCGTCGGTGGTGCTGGTCTACGTCGCGAGCCAGCGCCGCGAGCAACGTTCGTGGCTCGACCCGCTGGCGGCGTACCTCCTCTTCCCCTATGCCGCGCTGCTCCATGACGCCGCGGGTGCGGGTGCGGGCGGCACGTCGTCCGGGATGACGGTCGTCCTCCTGCTGCCCATCCTGTGGCTCGCCATCACCGGCACCCGACGTGAGCTGTGGGTGGCCAGCGCCCTCGCCGTGCTGACGTTCGTCATCCCGATCCTCCTCATCGGCCCGCCCGGCTATGCGCTCGGCGACTGGCGCAGGGCCGTCGTGTGGGCCTCGGTCGCGCTGGTGATCGCGCCCGTGGTCCAGCGCATGGTGCGCGACCTCGATCGCCAGAGCCGCCGTGCCCGCACCGCCAACGAGCGCGTCGAGCGGCTCTTCGAGGACGCCCCGCACGGTGTCGCCCTCCTCGACATCGACGGCACGATCATCCGCGTCAACATCTCGATGGCCGTGCTCGTCGGCCTCGACCCCCCGGACATGGTCGGGCACCGGCTGCGGGACTTCGAGACGCCGGGTGAGGGACGCATCGAGGACCACCTGAGCCGGTTGATGCAGGTCCGCGGGGAGCCGCTCGACACCGAGTGCACCCTGCGCGACTCCGGCGGCAACGACGTCAGCGTCGCCCTCAGCAGCGCCGTGGTGGGCGACCGGGTCATGGGCGAGATCGTGATGGTCAACGTCGTCGACATCTCCGACCGGCGGCGCTACCTCGACCGGCTCGCCCACCTGGCCGACCACGACGTGCTCACCGGGCTGGCCAACCGCCGGCGCTTCGAGGGCGAGCTCGAGCGGCACCTCGACCGGTGCCGTCGCCACGGACCCACCGGTGCCCTGCTCCTGCTCGACCTCGACAACTTCAAGCAGGTCAACGACACGCTCGGCCACAACGCCGGCGACCAGCTGCTCGTCACGATCGCCGGCCTGCTGCGACGCTCGATCCGCAGCACGGACGTGGTGGCCCGGCTCGGGGGTGACGAGTTCGCCATCATGCTCACCGACGGCGACCAGGCCGATGCCCAGCGCGTGGCCGAGCTCGTGGTCGGGCGCATCGGCATGCACGCCGCCACCCTCGACGGCGTCGCCCGCCGCGTCACCGCGAGCGTCGGGGCGGTGACGTTCCGGGCGGCGTCCGAGCACGCCGCCGACGTGCTCGCCCTCGCCGACATGACGATGTACGACGCCAAGGAGGCGGGCCGCAACCGCGCCGTCGTACTCCCCGAGGGCGACGCCCGCGGCCCGCGGACCGCGGCGCGGCTCCACTGGCAGAGCCGCATCGAGGCGGCGCTGGCGGAGGACCGCTTCGAGCTGCACCTGCAACCGATCATGAACATCGCCGACGGCCGGATCAGCTCCGCCGAGGTGCTGCTGCGGTTGCGCGACCAGGACGAGCTGGTGCCGCCCTCGCGGTTCGTCTACATCGCCGAGCGCGTCGGGCTGATGCCCCAGGTGGACGCGTGGGTGGTCGACAGGAGCCTCGAGATGCTGGCGCGCCTGCGCCGGGACCACGACCCGGACTTCGAGCTCGAGGTCAACCTGTCCGGCCACTCCATCGGCCACCCCGACATCGAGGGCGCCATCGTCGACGCGCTCGCCAGGCACGGCGTCGACCCGTCGGCGCTGATCCTCGAGATCACCGAGACGGCGGCCGTGGCCGACGTGGCGCTCGCGCGGCTGTTCGCCGAGCGGATGACCGAGCTCGGCTGCGCCTTCGCCCTCGACGACTTCGGCGCCGGGTTCGGTTCCTTCTACTACCTCAAGCACCTGTTCTTCGACTACGTGAAGATCGACGGGGAGTTCGTCGCGCACGTGCACGAGTCCCCGGTCGACCGCACCATCATGCGCTCGATCGTCGGCATCGCCCGCGACCTCGGCAAGCGGACGGTGGCCGAGTTCGTCTCGGAGCCGGAGATCCTGCGGGTGTGCCGGCAGGAGGGCGTCGACTTCGCCCAGGGCTACCTGATCGGCAAGCCGGTGCCGTACGACGAGTTCGTCGCGGCCCACCTCCCGTCCCGCGCGACGAGTCCCCCGAGCGGCTGACAGGCATACCCGGAGGTAGCGAGACCCGCGTCACATGTCTGTGATCGATCCAATATGTGCGTGCATTCACAAGGGCTAGCGTCCGGCGCAAGTCGCCGACAACGAGGCCGCGCGAACCAACCGCGACGCACCCTGAAGGAAACGGTCATGACCGCCACCATCGACACCCAGACGACGCACGGCAGCCAGCCGGCACCGACCACCCACCCCGGCATCCTCGCCTGGGTCGCCGAGGTCGCCGAGCTCACCCAGCCCGAGAGCATCCACTGGTGCACCGGCTCCGACGAGGAGTGGGAGCAGCTGACCCGCTCCCTCGAGGCGACGGGCACGTTCACGCGCCTCAACCCTGACGTGATGCCCAACTCGTTCCACGCCGCCTCCGACCCCACCGACGTGGCCCGGGTCGAGGACCGCACCTACATCTGCTCGGTCGACGAGCGCGACGCCGGTCCCACCAACAACTGGATGGACCCGGAGAAGATGAAGGACCTCATGCGCGGGCTCTACGCCGGCTGCATGCGGGGCCGCACGATGTACGTCATCCCCTTCGTGATGGGCCACGTCGACGCCGAGAAGCCGATGTTCGGCATCGAGATCACCGACTCCGCCTACGTCACCGTCTCGATGCGCGTCATGGCCCGTATGGGCACCGAGGTCCTCCACCGCATCGAGGAGCTCGAGGCCGCCGGCGAGGACCCGCAGTGGGTCCCCGCGCTGCACTCGGTCGGCATGCCGCTCGAGCCCGGCCAGGACGACGTGGCGTGGCCGTGCAACGACACCAAGTACATCGTCCAGTTCCCCGAGGAGCGGATGATCTGGAGCTTCGGCTCGGGCTACGGCGGCAACGCCCTGCTCGGCAAGAAGTGCTACGCGCTGCGCATCGCCTCGGTCATGGCGCGCGACGAGGGCTGGCTGGCCGAGCACATGCTCATCCTCAAGCTCACCTCGCCCCAGGGCGTCACCAAGTACGTCGCCGCGGCCTTCCCGAGCGCGTGCGGCAAGACCAACCTCGCGATGCTCAAGCCCACCATCCCCGGCTGGACCGTCGAGGCCATCGGTGACGACATCGCGTGGATGCGCATCGGCGAGGACGGCCGCCTGTGGGCCGTCAACCCCGAGTTCGGGTTCTTCGGGGTCGCCCCGGGCACCAACGAGCACACCAACCCGCACGCGATGGAGACCATCCGCAAGGGCAACTCCGTCTTCACCAACGTGGCGCTCACCCCTGACGGCAACGTGTGGTGGGAGGGCCTGGAGAACACGCCCGCCGAGGCCACGAGCTGGAAGGGCGAGCCCTGGACGCCGGACAGCGACGAGCTGTCCAGCCACGCCAACAGCCGCTACTGCACCCCGATCAAGCAGTGCTCGATCCTCGCCGACGAGTACGACGACCCGCGCGGCGTGCCGATCGACGCGATCCTCTTCGGCGGCCGTCGCAAGACGACCATCCCGCTGGTGACCGAGGCCCGCGACTGGAACCACGGCACCTTCATGGGCGCGACCCTCTCGTCCGAGACCACCGCGGCCGCGGTCGGCGCGGTCGGCGTGGTGCGCCGCGACCCGATGGCGATGCTGCCCTTCATCGGCTACAACGCCGGCGACTACTTCAACCACTGGGTCACCATGGGCAAGGACCACGACGCCGCCAAGCTGCCCAAGATGTTCTACGTCAACTGGTTCCGCCGGGGTGCCGACGGCGACTTCCTGTGGCCGGGCTTCGGCGAGAACAGCCGCGTCCTCAAGTGGGTCATCGAGCGCATCGACGGCCAGGCCGCCGCGGTCGAGACCCCGATCGGCCACGTGCCGGCGCCCGGCTCGCTCGACGTCGAGGGCCTCGACCTCACCGACGACCAGCTCGCCCAGGCCCTCGCGGTCGACGTGGAGGAGTGGAAGGCCGAGCTGCCGCAGATCGAGGAGTGGTTCGAGAAGTTCGGCGACGACCTCCCGGCCGTGCTGTGGAGCGAGCTCGACACGCTGAAGGCGCGCCTCGACGCCTGATCTCCCGCTGCGCACCACCGGCCCGTCTCCCGCTCACCCGGAGGCGGGCCGGTTGCGGTTGCGGACGTGGCCGTTGTGGTAGGTGTGGCACGATCCTCACACGGGGCTGGTGGGACAGGAGGTGGGTCATGCCATTGGGGCAGCACGAACGTGGTCTGTTCGAGGAGCAGGCCGCTCCGCTCTACGAGGAGATCGTGACCTCGGGCGGCATCAGCGCGGCGGACAAGCGCATCACCAGGAGCGGCGAGCTGCACCAGGTCTTCGAGCTGCTGGTCGAGGTCGGCCTCGTCACCAAGGGCGAGGACGGCACCCAGTGGCGCGCCGTCGACCCGGCTGCCGTGCAGGCCCAGGTCGTGGCGCCGCTCGGGCAGCAGGGCGCGGAGCTGATCGCCGAGTCCGCCCACTGGGCCCAGGCCTTCAGCACCCTGTCCCACGTCTGGCGCCGCTCGCCCAGCGCGGTCGGCGGCCCGCTGGCCACGATCCGTGGTGTGAGCACGATCGGCAACTTCCTCGACTCGCTGGTCAGCGACGCCGAGGAGGAGCTGCTCACCGCCCAGCCCCAGTACCGCCGCGGCGTCAAGCAGCTCGACGCCGGCGTCGGCACGCGCGACATCGCCGCCCTCAAGCGCGGCGTGAAGATGCGCACGCTCTACCAGCACGCGGCCCGGCGCGGCGCTGACACCCGCAAGTACGTCGCCGCGGTGACCGCCGCCGGCGCCGAGGTCCGCACCCTCGACGAGTTCTTCAACCGGCTCATCGTGGTGGACCGCCGGGTCGCGCTCATCCCGGGCCACGAGGGCCTCGACACGGCGATGGTGATCAACGACCGGTCGATGGTGGGCTACCTGGTCGACATGTTCGAGCGGCACTGGGAGCGGGCGCGCCCCTTCACCAGCAGCGAGACCTCGCTGATGCGCGACATCGCGGCCGAGCAGCGCGCGATGACCATCCGGATGCTCCTCGAGGGCCGGGCCGACCCGGCGGGCGCCAAGCGCCTCGGCGTCAGCCCCCGGACCTATGCCGGCTACGTCGCCGACCTCAAGAACGAGTTCGAGGTCGAGACCCGGTTCCAGCTCGGCTACGAGATGGGCAAGCGGGGGATCTCCGGCCGGGAGACCGAGGAGCCGGCCGGGAAGTAGCGACCACGGGACACAAGTCGAGGGCAGCAGCTCGACGAGCTGCTGCCCTCGTGCTGGGACGGGCCTGTGGGGGAGGCCGTCCGGACCAGAACTCGTGGGGGGTTGAGGGGTCCGTGTCCCAGCTCTTCACTGCGTGCCCATCATGGCACGAACTGGCTCTAGGGGGCCTTGATCTTCGCGCCCCAGCTGGTGTCGATGCCTGCGTTGGCCGGGCCTGCGCCAAGGCCGACGAATCCGAGTCCGAGCGCGGCCACGAGGGCGGCGGCGGCGATGCGGCGTACTGGGGTCATGGGGTTCCACCTCGATTGTCACGGCGTCACAGGGGATGACCAGTTCATTCTCACCCACGGTCCGGGGTCGCGTCTGCGCGATGCGGTTGCAGTTGTGTGCATTGCAGGTTCCTGCAAATGTACGCACGCTGCTGCTCGGCCCCCTTCCAGCGGAAGGGGGCCGATCGCGGCGGAGGCGGAGGGATTTGAACCCTCGATGGGGTTTTAGCCCCAAACCCGCTTAGCAGGCGGGCGCCATAGACCGGACTAGGCGACGCCTCCATGCCCGAGCAACGCCGGGCGCAGTGAAGGTTACAAGGCGCGACGCGCTCGCGCCGAATCAGGTCACCACTTGCGCAGGCCGTGTCCGCGCTGGAGGTACGCCTGGACGTCGCGCACGAACGCCTCGCGGTCGACCGCGAGCATCTCGACCGGGATCGTGGTCGTACGTCCGTCGCGCAGGCGCAGCACCACCACGGGCGAGTCGGCGACCGTCGCGGTGACCGCGTCCTCGACGTCCTTCCACCGGCCCGAGGCGGCGCCGACGCCGCGGACCCACTGGATCCGGTAGCCCTCGGCGGTGAGCCGGGCGACCCAGCCCTTCCGGCGCCACAGCCACCAGGTGGCGACCAGCAGCAGGAGCGTGAGCCCCACCGGGACGAGCAGGAAGACCGTGTGGAGGTCGACCACGGCGATCAGCACGGTGCTGAGCAGGATCACGACGGCGACCAGGCACAGCACCGCGCCCAACAAGCGCGCCGCGACGGCGGGGGCGAGGCGGTAGACGGTGGTGGTCTCGGTCTCGGTCGTCACGACAGGATTTTCCCACGCGGACCCGGGGGTTGCGGTCCCGGGTGGGCGGCAGCCGGCCGTACGGCGACTCGAGCGGACATATGGCCGCTCGAGTCCACCCATGCCGAGCGTCGAGCGACCATATCGGGGTCCCAGTTGGGCGGGTCGACGGTCGTGGTTGGGTAGAGTCCCGCGGTGTGCGGCGCCCCGGTGCCGTACGAGGAGGGGTGCCGGAGCGGCCGATCGGAACCGCCTTGAAAGCGGTCGTAGGGAGACCTACCGCGGGTTCGAATCCCGCCCCCTCTGCTGAGCTCCCTCCCTGTAACGCCGGGTTGTGTGATGTACCCACCCCCGTGCATGGGGGTGGGTACAGGGAGTAACCCGGCGTTACAGCGGGACTACGCTCGCCGGGTGACCACCTGGTTCGAGTCCCCCGATGATGCCGCGGCGCGCCTGCGCGGAGCCGGCTACCTCACCGACGACGCGACCGCGCTGACGGCGTACCTCGCGGGCGCGCTGGAGAAGCCGCTGCTCATCGAGGGCCCGGCCGGGGTCGGCAAGACCGAGCTCGCCAAGGCGGTGGCGCGGGCGACGGGTGCCGCGCTGGTGCGGCTGCAGTGCTACGAGGGCCTCGACGAGGCGCGGGCGCTCTACGAGTGGAACTACAAGAAGCAGCTGCTCCGGATCCAGGCCAGCGGCGGCGACCAGGCGTGGAGCGAGACCCACGACGACATCTTCACCGAGGAGTTCCTCCTCACCCGGCCGCTGCTCAGCGCGATCCGTCGCGACGAGCCGACCGTCCTGCTGGTCGACGAGGTCGACAAGACCGACGTCGAGGTCGAGGGGCTCCTGCTGGAGGTGCTGAGCGACTTCCAGGTGACCATCCCCGAGCTGGGCACGGTCGTCGCGACGCGTCGCCCGTTCGTGGTACTGACCTCCAACGCCAGCCGCGAGCTGTCGGAGGCGGTCAAGCGGCGCTGCCTGTTCCTGCACCTCGACTACCCCGACGCCGAGCGTGAGCGGGAGATCGTCACCAGCCAGGTGCCCGGCCTGGACGACAAGGTGGTCGCCCAGCTCGTCGACGTCGTCGTACGCCTGCGCGAGCTCGAGCTCAAGAAGGCACCTTCCATCGCAGAGTCCGTCGACTGGGCCCGTACGTTGATCGCCCTTCAGATCGGCGACCTCGACGAGGCGACGGTCGCGCGCACCCTCGGCGTGGTGCTCAAGCACGCCTCGGACCAGCGCCGCGCGACCAAGGAGCTCAAGCTGGCCCTCCCATGAGCCTGCTCGACACCCACATCGGCTTCGTGGAGGCGCTGCGCTCCGCGGGCCTGTCGGTGTCGCTGGCCGAGGGACTCGATGCGATCAGCGCCCTGGAGAAGGTGCACTGGCACGACCGTGAGACCGTCCGCGCCGCCTACGCCGCCACGCTGGTCAAGCGCCAGCCGCAGCGGGTGACCTTCGACGCGGTCTTCGACATCTACTACCCGCGCCTCATCGGCAGCGGCGTGGCCGGCGAGGACACCGTGCCGGGCGAGGGCGTCGCGGACGCCGGTCCCGAGCTCGAGAGGTTCCGTGAGGCGCTGGCCGAGGCACTGGCTTCTGCTGAGCAGCAGGCCACGGACGGTCGAACCCTGCAGGACCTCGCAGTGGAGGCGGTCGCCCGCTTCGGCGCGATGCCGGGCAGGGGACCCGGCCTGTCGAGCTGGTCGGCGTACACCTCCCTCCAGCGGGTCTCGCCCGCCGACCTGATGGACCGGCTCGTGCAGGGGCTGCTCGGCCAGGGCCTCGACGGCGAGCAGGCGCAGCGGCGGGCAGGGCAGCGGATCGGTGACTTCACCCGCCTCGTCGAGGGCGATGCCCGTCGACGCATCGCCGAGGAGAAGGGCGCGCAGCACGTCGCCGACGTGACCGTCCGGCCCACCATCGACCGGCTCGACTTCACCGCCGCCCGGCGCAGCGACCTCGAGGAGATGCGGCGCGAGATCTACCCGCTCGCGCGGCGACTGGCCGCGCGCCTGACCAAGGAGCAGCACGCGCGGCGTCGCGGGCCCCTCGACGTACGCCGCACGGTGCGGGCGTCGATCGGCACCGGCGGGGTGCCGCTGACCACCCACCACCGGCCCAAGCGACCGCACCGCACGGACCTCGTCGTGCTGTGCGACGTGAGCGGGTCGGTCGCCAACTTCGCCCAGTTCACCCTGCTGCTGGTCTACGCCCTCCGGGAGGCCTTCAGCGGCGTGCGGGCCTTCACGTTCGTCGACGACGTGGTCGAGGTCAGCGACCAGTTCCGCCCCGGGGCCGACGTGGTCGAGGTGATGGAGTCACTGGCGGCGAGCATCTCGCACGCCGCTCTCTGGGGGCGCACCAACTACGGCCGCGCCCTGACCCGTTTCGCCGAGGAGCACGCCGACGCGATCGGACCGAAGTCGTCGCTGCTGGTGCTCGGCGACGCCCGGTCCAACTACAGCGACCTCGCCCTCCCGGTGCTCAGCGACCTGGCCGGGCGCGCGCGTCACGCGTGGTGGCTCAACCCCGAGCACCCGCGGCACTGGGGGACCGGCGACAGCGCCGCCGACCGCTACGGCGAGATCGTGCCGATGGTGGAGTGCCGCAACCTCGCCCAGCTGGGCGAGTTCGTGCACGAGATCGTCTAGCCGCCAGCTCGTCCAGGGCTGTCGTATGCCGCCACCCGACGAGGCCCAGGGCGGTCAGCCGGCGAGGTAGCCGAGGTCCTGCATCCGGGTGATCTCGGCCCGCAGCTCGGGGTGCTCGGCGCTGTCGGCGGCCCTGGCTCCGGTGACGTAGACGTGGCTGCCGCCGGAGTCGCCGCCGTCGAAGACCACGGTGAGCCGGTTGGTGGTGCGGGCGTTGATCAGGGAGCCGAGCAGCGCGACCGGGTCGCCGCGGTCCTCCAGCGACAGCACCCGCGTGCCTGCGGGGATCCGCGGCACCTGGGCCGACGGCGCGCCCGCGGTCACCACCTGGTCGACGACGAACCGCGACGAGGTCGCGGTCGCGGCGATCTCGGCGGCCACGGTGCCGCCGGCGGCCGAGCCGACGAGCATGACGCGGGCGTCGTCCTCGGTGACCACCTTCTCGATGGCGCGGATCACCTGGGCGGCCGCCGTGGTCGGGTCGGCGCCGACGAGGCGCAGGCGTGCGGGGTCCGCACCCAGGGTGCCGGGGAGGTAGGCGATGTAGCGGCCGGTGCCGACCCGCTGGACGCTGATCCTGCTGTCCTCCGCGAGGAGGTTGGCCATGAGCTCCTCGAGCGAGCGCGGGGCGTCGGCCGACCTCGCGCTGGCCTCGGTCGCCTGCTCGTCGGTCTCCACGAACGAGCCTGCGGAGTCGCGGAAGGCCGACACGGCGTCGGTCGGGAACGGCTCGACGCCGATCGCCCGCAGGCCTCCGCGCGCCGCGTGCGCCCCCTGGTCGGAGGCGAGCCCGCCCACGGTGAGCAGCGAGCGCATCTGCAGACCGTCGAGCAGCCCCCCGCCGCCGGACATGTGGTCCATCAGCTCGGGGTTGTTCTCGGCGAGCTCGCTCAGGTAGGCGGTGACGTCGTCGCGGTCCAGCGCGTCTGTCTCGATCAGGCCGGCGCTGACGATCGCGCCGCCCAGCGCGACCTCGGGAGCGAGGTAGCCGATGGCCCGGCCGGCGATGGAGCCGAGCGTCTTGTAGGCCGCCTGCTGGAGCTCGTCGATCCAGCGGTAGGTCAGCACCGTGGCACGTACGACGAGCGCGTCGGCGTCGAGCTCGACCGAGCGGGCCAGCAGCCCGTGCGTGCCGGTCGTCGCCGCGCGGATGTCCTCCTCGGCCTGGCCCCACGTGGCCTTCGACAGCTCGGCGGTGTCCACGACGTCGTCGTCGCCGAGGATCTCGACGCCGAGCCGGGCCCGGGCGCGCATGTCACTGCCCGAGGAGTCGAAGAGGTCGGCCAGCGCCAGCATCTGGTCGTACTTGTCGGATGCCACCGACGCCGACGAGTCGTCGGGGGAGTCGGCGCCGTGGGTGCGCGGGATGTCCAGGTCGCTCATGTCGGGGCGTCCTCTCGGATCGTGACCTGTGCCAGGACCGGGGCGAGCTCGGTCGCGAGGGCGTCGTGGTCGACGCGGGCGACGGCGACGCGGGCGCCGTCGTCGTGGCGCGGGGTCAGCGAGTGCCACCCGTCCTTGAGCAGCACCCACGACACGACGCCGACCGAGGTGGTGGCCCGTTCGGAGACCTCGGCGGCCAGGATGCGCAGCCGGCCACGGCCCTCGGAGTGGACGGCGGAGAGGACGGCTGCCGCTTCGGCGTCACCGAGGTCGGCTCCGTCGGCGCGGACCGCGTCCCCTGCCTGGCCGATGAGCACGGGGACGAGATCGGCGCGGCCCGAGCGCAGGGCCTCGCCGATCGTGTCGGCCAGGGCATAGGGGACGTCGAGCAGCGCGGGGACCTGCGAGGTCTCGAGCGGCAGGTCCTCGGGGACCGCGGCGACCCGCGCCAGCTCGGTGGTCCACTGGTCGACGGGGAACCACGCCAGCTCGAAGACGATGCCGTCACAGGTCGACAGGCTCGCGACCGCGTTGCCGTCCTGCCGGTGCCAGGCCTTCACCTGGGTGGCGCCGGCGGCGACGTCGATGTCGAGCGCGAGGCGAGGTGTGGCCAGCAGCCCGACCGCCCCGATGATCCCGGGGTCCGCCCCCTCGTCGGTGAGGAGGCCTCGGCGGCGCAGTGTCCCGTGTGGGTCGTGCAGGGCGCCGATCGCGTCGGCGTAGGAGGAGTCCTCCACGGACCCGCGGCTCTGGCCCAGGCGTCCGGACAGGCCGCCCGTCCCTTCGGGCGTGCCGGTGCCGGAGGCGTCGTCGTCGTGGACGTCGAAGGGGAGGGGTGCCCCGCCGGCCAGCTCGGCGACCAGGCGCAGCTCCGGCAGGGTGAGCGCGAGGCGTCGGGCCATGGCGTCGAGGATGTTCGCGGGCGGAGCGGGCGGTGTGGTCAGGTCGACGGTCACCATGTCAGAGTCCCGGGAGGTCGACGGTCAACCAGTCCTGGTGACCGGGCGGAGGAGGGTCGAAGGCCAGCAGCGCGGCGTCGGTCTCGTCGGGCTGCGCACCCTCACCGGTCGCGCTCGCCCGGGTGCGGGCGTCCTCGACCAGGGTCGTGGCCTTGTGCGCGCGCGTGTCGATGGCCTCCTTGAGCGTGTCGACCTCCCCGAGGTGAGTGGCCAGCGAGTCGGCCGCCGTCTCGTGGTGCGCGGCGGCGGCACGCAGGTGGTCGGCGCGCTCCTTGATGCGCTCACGCATCGCGTCGGCGGCCTTGCCGTGCCACGGGACGGCCTCCGCCTGGGAGGCCAGGCGGGCGGCGAGGGCCCGGATGTCGCCGCTCTGCTCGCGCAGCTGCGCGACCCGTTTGCGGCCGGCGGCGGTGTCGCCGTACATCGATCACACCCTTTCGTCGGGCACCGCCTACCCGGGAGACGCGGTGCTCAAACGTCCGGGCGACCGATTCCGCCTCGCCGCGACCGCGTCCCGTCGTGCTGGAACCCGGCGGTCGGCGAGCGTCCCCACCGATAGGATCAGGCCCAGCCCTGACCTGCCGATGCCGACCACCGAGAGGTGCGATGACGTTCGACGTCCACCAGCTCGATGCGTTCGTGCTGGTCGGGGCGGTGGTGACGCTGGCGGCGATCCTCGCCGTACGGGTCTCGGCGGGCGTGGGCCTGCCCTCGCTGCTGATCTACCTGCTCATCGGCGTGCTGCTCGGCGAGGCCGGCCCGTTCGCGATCCCCTTCGAGGACGCCCAGCTCGCCCACGCGCTCGGCTTCGGGGCGCTGGCGATCATCCTGGCCGAAGGTGGTCTCACCACCGACTGGCGCCAGATGAGGTCCAGCATCAGGCTGGGCCTGTCGTTGTCGACGCTCGGGGTGGCGGTCTCCGTCGCCGTGGTGGCCGTGGGCGCGCACTTCCTGCTCGGCCTGCCGTGGGAGCTCGCGATCCTGCTCGGCGCCATCTGCTCGCCCACCGACGCCGCGGCGGTGTTCTCGGTGCTCCGCGCCCTCCCGCTGCCCAAGCGGCTGACGGGCGCGCTCGAGGCCGAGTCCGGGCTCAACGACGCCCCCACGGTCGTGCTCGTCGGCATCATCTCGACCGGCGCTGCCGGGGAGTCGGGGGTGTTCGAGACCGCGGGCATCATCGTCTTCGAGCTCCTTGCCGGTGCCCTGGTCGGCGTGGTCTGCGGCGTCGCGGGGGCCTGGATCATGCGGCGGGCGGCGCTGCCGTCCTCCGGCCTCTACCCGCTCGCGGTGATGTCGCTGGCGTTCACCGCGTACGGCGCAGCGGCCGCGTTGCACGCCTCCGGGTTCGCCGCGATCTACGTCGCCGCCCTCATCCTCGGCAACAGCGAGCTGCCGCACCGGGTGGCGACCCGGTCGTTCGCCGAGGGGGTCGCCTGGCTGGCGCAGATCGGGCTGTTCGTCATGCTCGGCCTGCTGCTCTCGCCGGGCCGCATCGACCTCGACACCGTCGTCCAGGCGCTGGTCACCGGGCTCGTCCTCACGGTGGTCGCTCGCCCGTTGTCCGTGCTGGCCAGCAGCCTCGTCCAGCCGATGGCGCTGCGCGACCTCGGCTTCATCTCGTGGGCCGGCCTGCGCGGTGCGGTCCCGATCGTGCTCGCCACCATCCCCCTGGCCGAGGGCGTCGACGGGGCCGACGACCTCTTCGACATCGTCTTCGTGATGGTCGTGGTCTACACGCTGCTCACCGGCCCGACCCTGCCCTGGGTCGCGGGCCGGTTGGGGGTCGCGCGACGCTCCGAGCCGCGTGGGCTGGACGTGGAGGCGGCTCCCCTCGACAAGGTCGCCGCGGACCTGCTCCAGGTCACGATCGCGCCCACGTCGAAGATGCACGGCGTCGAGGTCGGTGAGCTGCGGCTGCCGCAGGGCGCCTCGGTCTCGCTGGTGATCCGCGCGGGCAGCTCGCTGGTGCCGGAACGACGTACGGTCCTGCGCTCGGGCGACGACCTGCTGGTGGTCACCCCGCGCAAGGTGCGCGAGGCGACGGAGGCGCGGCTGCGGCAGGTCTCGGCCAACGGCCGCCTCGCCCAGTGGCTGGGGGACCCGCACCGGCCCGACCGCGACTGAGCAGCCCGCCAGCCGCCCGGCTCAATCGGAGCCGGTGGCCTTGCAGAACGTCGCGTCGGCCTCGGCGAGCACCGACTCGACCTGCTTCTTCTTGAGGGTCTTGAACTTCTCGCCGACGACGACCACCACGCCGACGCCGATCGCCTCACCGGGGACGACCTTCGCCTTCTTGAACTGCTGCTGGACGAGGGCGACAGCGGGGTTGGTGGGGTCGTCGGCCCAGATCTGGGTGGTCGCGGCGGGGGTGGGGGAGTCCCCGACGTCGCCGGTGACGAAGCCGCGCTCGGCGAGCTGTGCGCTGGTGGCCCCGGCGAGCCCGCTGCGCTTGCTGCCGTTGAACACGCTGACCACGACCTGGTCGCGGCGCACCTCGCTGCCGGCGGAGACCGTCGTGTCCTCGCAGATGGCCACCGGCTCGTCCTCGGGGAACGGCTCGGTCAGCGCCGACCACCCCCAGACGGCCGCGACGAGCACCAGCAGCGTGAGGACGCCCAGGGTGACCGCGGTCCTGAGCCCAGCGCTCACTGGTCGTCCGCCTGGTGGATCCGGGCGTGCAGCACGCTGCGCTGCTGGAGCGCGGCCCGGAGCGCGCGGTGGAGGCCGTCCTCGAGGTAGAGGTCGCCCTTCCACTCGACGACGTGGGCGAAGAGGTCGCCGTAGAACGTGGAGTCCTCGTCGAGCAGCGTGTCGAGGTGGAGCGTGTCCTTGGTGGTCACCAGCTCATCGAGCCGTACCTGGCGCGGAGGCAGCTCGGCCCACGTGCGCGAGGTCAGTCCGTGGTCGGGGTAGGGCCGGCCGACGCCCACCCGCTTGAAGATCACGCCGGTGATCATAACGACGCCCTCGTCGAGGCTCCCCCGGGCTGACTAGTCTCCCCGTATGACCGAGACCCCTGAGGCACAGCCGGCGGCCAGCGACCCGATCTCCGAGGCGGTCGCGCCGGGCTACCGGTTCGAGGGCCCCGCGCTCGAGCTCGGCGGGCTGATGCTCGACGCCGACAACCTCAGCGACGTCCACATCAAGATCCCCCTCGGCATGCTCAACCGGCACGGCCTCGTCGCCGGCGCGACCGGCACGGGCAAGACCAAGACCCTCCAGCTGCTGGCCGAGCAGCTCAGCGCCAACGGCGTACCCGTCTTCGCCGCCGACATCAAGGGCGACCTGTCCGGGCTGAGCGTCCCCGGCGAGAGCAGCGACAAGCTCACGGCCCGCACCGCGAGCGTCGGCCAGCAGTGGACGGCGACCGGCTTCCCGACGGAGTTCTACGCGATCGGCGGGCAGGGCATCGGCGTACCCGTGCGGGTCACGATGACGGCCTTCGGCCCGACCCTGCTGGCCAAGGTGCTCGGCCTCAACGAGACCCAGGAGTCGTCGCTGGGGCTCGTCTTCTACTACTGCGACAAGAACGGGCTGCCGTTGCTCGACCTGTCCGACCTGCGCGCGGTGCTGCAGTACCTCACCGGCGACGAGGCCGGGAAGGCCGAGCTCAAGGGCATCGGCGGCCTGTCGCCCCAGACGGCCGGGGTGATCCTGCGCGAGCTGATCTCGTTCGAGGCGCAGGGCGCCGACGTCTTCTTCGGTGAGCCCGAGTTCGAGACCAAGGACTTCCTCCGGACCACCGACGACGGTCGCGGGGTGATCAGCCTGCTCGAGCTGCCCAACCTCCAGGACCGCCCGGCGCTCTTCTCGACGTTCCTCATGTGGCTGCTCGCGGACCTCTTCCACGACCTGCCGGAGGAGGGCGACCTCGACAAGCCCAAGCTGGTCTTCTTCTTCGACGAGGCGCACCTGCTCTTCAACGACGCCTCCGACGCCTTCCTCGACCAGATCGCCCAGACGGTGCGGCTGATCCGCTCCAAGGGCGTCGGCGTCTTCTTCGTGACGCAGTCGCCCACCGACGTACCCGACGAGGTCCTCGCCCAGCTCGGCTCGCGCGTCCAGCACCAGCTCCGCGCGCACACGCCCAACGACGCCAAGGCGCTCAAGGCGACCGTCAACACCTACCCCAACAGCGCGTACGACGACCTCGGCGAGGTCATCACCTCGCTCGGGATCGGCGAGGCGATCGTGACGGTGATGAACGAGCGCGGCGCGCCGACACCGGTCGCCTGGACCCGCCTGCGCGCCCCCGAGTCCCTGATGGACGCGGCCGAGCCCTCGGCGATGGAGGCGGTGGTCAAGGCCTCGCCGCTCACCGCGAAGTACGCCGAGTCGCTCGACCGCGAGTCCGCCCGCGAGCTGCTCGCCGAGAAGCTCGAGGAGGGCGCGCGCAAGGCCGCCGAGGACGCCCGGATCAAGGAGATGGCCCGCGAGCAGAAGAACGAGCGGGTCACCGAGAAAGCCTCCAAGCCGGCCAAGGAGAAGGACTCCATGGTCGAGACGGTCGTGAAGTCCACCGCGTTCAAGGACTTCATGCGCACCGCGGCCCGCGAGATCGCGCGGGGGATGTTCAACAGCGGCCGCCGCTGAGCTCCTCGCCCTGGTCGTGGGCCGCTGCCGCCAGGGTGGCGGCATCCGACATGCCGCGGCCGCCAGGGTGGCGGCATGTGACAGGTTCCCGGTCGATTGGCGTGTCGTGTGCCGCCAGGGAGCGGATGGCGGATGTCGTATGCCGCCACCCCCGGGCGAGGGACTGCCCGAGGAGCGGCACCCGCTCACATGGTCGGGTCGAGCCAGGCCAGCTGGGCGGCCTCGGTGCCGCGGTCGCGGGTGACGATGCGGGCGCGGCCCTCGGGGGCGGGCTGCGGGCGGATGTTGCCGATGAGCACACCCTCGTCGCGCGGGCCGGAGAGCATGACGCCGGGCATCGCGAGGTCGCGCAGCGACTGGATGACGGGCTCGTAGAGCGCGCGGGAGGCACCACCCGTGCGTCGCGCCACCACGACGTGCAGGCCGACGTCGCGGGCCTGCGCCATCAGCGGCTGGAGCGACGAGACGGGTGAGGACTGCGCGGTGGCGACCAGGTCGTAGTCGTCGACCACCACGAAGACCTCGGCACCGGTCCACCACGAGCGGTTGCGCAGCTGGTCGGGCGTGACGTCCGGCCCGGGGATGCGGCCCTCGAGGTAGGTGGCGATGTCCTTGAGCGTCGGCGTCGCCTGGGTGGCGGAGGTGAGGTAGTTGAGGAGGTACTCGTCGGGGACCTCGCCGAGCAGCGAGCGCCGGTAGTCGACGAGCACGATCTGCGCCTCCTTGGGCGTGCGCGTGCGCATGACCTCGTGGACGTACGCCCGCAGCAGGGCGCTCTTGCCCGACTGGCCGTCGCCGAAGACGAGCATGTGCGGCTCGCTGTCGACGTCGAGGCCGACCGGGGCGAGCTCCTTCTCGTTGATGCCGAGCAGGATGTGGCGCTCCGGCACCTGCCGGCGCACCGCGTCCTCGCGGATCGCCTCGAGGGTGACCTTCTCCGGCAGCAGGCGCAGCTTGGGGCCTTGCGGGCCCTTCCACGCCGCGACCATCCGGTCGATGAGGTCGTCGACGCCGTCGCCGAGGGTGTCCGCGTCGCCGTTGCCGTCGATGCGCGGCAGCGCGCCGAGGAAGTGCAGCTTGGAGGGGACGAGGCCTCGACCCGGTCGCCCGACCGGGACCAGCGCGGCGACCTTGCGGTCGACCTCGGAGTCGAGCGGGTCGCCGAGGCGCAGCTCGAGCTTGGAGCCGAAGACGTCGCGCATGGCGGCGCGGTAGTCGGCCCAGCGCGTGGAGGCGGTGACGATGTGGAGACCGAAGGTCAGGCCGCGCGCGGCCAGCTGCTGGATCTCCATCTCGAGGTCGTCGAACTCCGCGCGCAGCGTGCTCCACCCGTCGATGACCAGGAACACGTCGCCCCAGCCGTCGTCGGCGCGGCCCTGCGCGCGGCGCGAGCGGTAGGTCTCGATCGAGTCGATGCCGTTCTCGCGGAAATAGGCCTCGCGCCGGTCGACGATGCCCTCGACCTCCGCCATCACCCGGCGTACGACGTCGGGCTCCGAGCGGGTCGCGACACCCGAGACGTGCGGGAGGCGGGTGAGCGGCGCGAACGTCCCGCCGCCGAAGTCGAGCACGAAGAACTGTGACTCCAGCGGGGTGGTCACGAGCGCCATGCTGGTGACGATGCTGCGCAGGAGGGTGCTCTTGCCCGAGCGCGGACCACCCACGACGGCGACGTGGCCGGCGGCGCCGGTGAGGTTGAGCGTCATCGTGTCGCGGCGCTGCTCGCGCGGACGGTCGACCGTGCCGAGGGGGATGACCAGCCCCGGCACCTGGCGCCACTGCTGCGACGTGAGGCCGAGCTCGGGGTGCTCGGCGAGGTCGGGCATGAGCTCGTCGAGGGTGTCGGGGACGTCGAGCGGCGGCAGCCACACCTGGTGGGCCGCCGGGCCCTTGCCGATCATCCGCTGCACCGCGACGTCGAGGAGCGAGGGCTGCTCGCCCTGCTGCGGCTGGGGCGCCACCACCTCGCGGCTCTCGTCGGCGGTCGGCTCGAGCGCCTGCACCTCGGAGATCGTGAAGGGCAGGATGCCGCGGATCGCGCCGCCCTCGTCGCGGGTGACGCGGGTGCGGCTCGACGGGGGCCCCGAGACGTACGCCGCCTTGAACCGCAGCAGCGTGGACTGGTCGGGCTTGAGGTAGCCGAGGCCGGGGACGGCGGGCAGCTCGTAGGCGTCCGGGACACCGAGGACCGCACGGGACTCGCCCGCCGAGAAGGTGCGGAGGCCGACCCGGTAGGAGAGGTGCGACTCCAGGCCGCGCAGGCGGCCCTCCTCGAGGCGCTGCGAGGCGAGCAGCAGGTGCAGGCCGAGCGAGCGGCCCAGACGGCCGATGGCGACGAAGAGGTCGATGAACTCCGGCTTGGCCGAGAGCATCTCGGAGAATTCGTCGACGACGATGAACAGCGACGGCATCGGCTCGAGGGGCTCGCCGTTGGCGCGCGCCTTCTCGTAGTCGCGGACCGAGGCGTAGTTGCCCGCGTCGCGCAGCAGCTCCTGGCGGCGCGTCATCTCGCCCGAGAGCGCGTCCTGCATGCGGTCGACGAGGGTGAGCTCGTTGGCCAGGTTGGTGATGACCGCCGAGACGTGCGGCATGTCGGCCATGCCGGCGAAGGTCGCGCCGCCCTTGAAGTCGACGAGCACGAGGTTGAGCTGCTCGGAGGAGTGCGTCATGACGAGGCCGAGCACCAGCGTGCGGAGGAACTCCGACTTGCCGGAGCCGGTCGCGCCGATCACCAGCCCGTGCGGACCCATGCCCTGCTGGGCGGACTCCTTGATGTCGAGATGGATCAGGCCGCCGGAGTCGCCGATGCCGATCGGCACGCGCAGCCGGTCGCGAGCCGGGCGCGGGCGCCAGGCGGTCGCGGGGTCGTAGGTGAAGATGTCGCCGAGCCCGAGGAGGTCCATGTGGTCGGGCGTGGTCGAGGTGATGTCGACGGCCCCGCCGGCCGAGGCGGACTCCGCGCTCGCGGTCTTGAGCGGCGCGATGCGTCGGGCGAAGGCCTCGGCGGTCGCGAGGTCGCACTGGTCGGCCAGCGCCTTGATCGGCTCGCCCCGTAGGCGCAGCGCGCGCACCGGGCGCTTGCCCAGCTCATCGGGGGCGTCGGCGAACTCGAGTCGCAGGCGGGTGGAGTCCTCGAGCTCGTCCCACCGGCTCGGGAGGTCGAGCAGGGTCACGCCGTGGAGGCCGTCGGGCGGGACGATGTGGTTGCCGGGCGGCAGGTGGCCTCCGTCGATCACCAGCAGGATGTGCGGGGTCGCGGCGCGCTCGTCGGCGCCGAAGCGCGGCCGGTCGCTGAGATCGGGCGGGAGCAGGCTGCCGAGGTCGTCGAGCGAGGTGGAGACCAGGCGCATCGGGCCGACGGCGTCGGCCTCGCGGGTGCTCTGGGCGTGGGGGAGCCACTTGACCCAGTCCCAGTGGGTGAGGTTCTGCTCGGAGCTGAGCACCGCGACGATGAGCTGGTCGGGGTTCTGGAAGGCGGTCGCCGAGCAGATCATCGCCCGCGCGGTGGAGCGCACCTCCTCCGCGTCGCCGCACAGCTCGATGCGGTCGAAGGCCCGCAGGTCGATGGACGCCGGCAGGTGGGGCTGGAGCCGGTGCACGACCAGGAGCCGGTGCAGGGCCGACGCCGCGGCCGGGTCGACCTGGTCGACGGGTGCGCTCTCCGGCGGCACCAGGTCGAGCGACAGCGGCTGCGAGCAGAGGCCGTAGCGCACGTGCAGGAAGTTGTCGTCGGAGGCGGTGTGCTCCCACAGCCGGGTCCGGTCCTCGGCGAGGGAGGGGAGGGCCGCGGGCTCGGGGTGGTGCCAGTTGAGCGCCCGCCGCTGCTGGTCGGCCGCGTCGCGCGCCACCTTGCGGATGTTGCTGAGGTAGCGGAGGTACTCGGTCCGCGAGCCGGTGACCTGCTGGGCCCGCTGCTTACGCTGCCGGTCGATCTGGACGACGATGAAGCCCAGCGTGGCGAAGAGGAACATGCCGGCCGCCAGGAAGCTGCGGCCGCGGTTGGCCCCGCCGCCCATGGTGGCCACCAGCACGATCGAGCCGAGGCTGCCGAGCATCGGGATGGCGTTCATCAGGACGCCGCTCGCGCCCTCGCCCTCCTGCAGCTCCGGCGGGGGCTGCAGGACGATCTGGCCGCCGGGCATCTCGGGCTCGTCGAGCCTCTGGCCGCCACGCAGTGTCGTGCTCACGCATCCCCCGTTGCCTCACCCGATGAAGTCGCGACGATGATAGGTGCTCCGCTGCCGGCCGCCACTGCGACTACTCTCCAGCGGAGAAGCGCTCGATGCACGCGAAGGGGGAATCCGTGTCGGACGTCGCGATGCCCGGCTCTGCCGACGCGACCATCGCCGTGAGCATCCACGGCCCCGCCGGGGTTCTCGACCTCGTCGTGCCTGCCGGCGCGACCTCCGTCGACGTCGCCCGCGAGTACGCCAGGCAGGCGCAGCTCTCCGGCATCCCGCTGCTGCAGACCGCGGTCGGCGAGCGGCTCAACGCCGCCGTCGCCCTGGGTGAGGCCGGCGTGCAGCCCGGCGACGTGCTCGTCGCGACCAGCGGGGTGCACCGCCCCCGCAGGGTCACGCTGCTCCAGGCCGCCAAGAATGCACCCGAGAGCCCGCAGCTCGCGTCGATGATCGCGACGATCGCCGCCCTGTTCGCCGCCCTGGCCGCCTGGTACGCCGGTCGCGCCGGGGAGGACACGGTCCGCACCGTCGCGGTCGGGGTGCTGCTGGCCTGCGCCCTCGGCGGCGTGCTTCCGGTCGGACGCCACACACGCCAGCGCGCCGCCGCGGCTCCGGCCTTCGCAGCCGCGGCTGCCTTCGCGGCGCTCTACGAGCCCGGCGCCCACCTGCTGCCCGCGATCCTCGGGGCGGCGGGGATCTCCGCCGCCGTGGTCGCCGGCATCGGCCGTGCCCTCGCCACCGACGGCGACGAGACGAGCACCGTCTGGATCGCCGGCGGTCTCACGGTGTTCGCCTGCTGCGCCCTCCCGGCGTTCCTCGGCTGGGACGCGCGGGTCGCGTGGACCCTGCTGGTCCTCGGCTCGATGATGGCGGCCCGCTTCGCACCCTCGCTCGCCATCGACGTACCCGACGAGGCGCTGCTCGACCTCGACCGGCTGGCGGTCACCGCCTGGTCGGCGCGCGACAGCCAGCGGGCCGGGCGGCGCGGCCGGATCGTCGTCGGTGCCGACGCGATGCAGCGCATGGTCCACCGGGCCTCGCGCATCGTGACCGGTGCCTCGGTCGCCATCCTGGTCACCGTCGCGATCGCCAGCCCGCTGCTGCTCCGCAGCGCCACCATCGACCTCGACCGGATCGGGGCGCGGTGCCTGGTCCTCTTCGCAGGGTGCTCGCTGCTCCTGGCCGCGCGCTCCTACCGCCACGCCACCGCGCGAGCACTCCTGCGACTGGCCGGGCTGAGCGCCCTTGGCGCCCTGGCCGTGCACCTGGTCGCCGGTCCGGGTGCCCCGCTGGTCGACTCCTTCTTCTACGTGGTCGTCGGCCTCGGGGTCGTCGCCCTCGCCGCCGCGGTGGCGACCGGCCGCGGCTGGAGGTCGGTCTGGTGGTCGCGGCGCGCCGAGGTCGCGGAGTCGTTGTGCGGGAGCCTCGCGTTCGCGTCGGCGGTGGTCGCGGCAGGCGTGTTCCGGCGCCTGTGGGAAATCACCTCGTGAGGTTTAGCCCCGATCTCGTCGGGTAGATGCCCGTCAGCGCGGGGGGCCGGGACGTCTCCCCGAGCACCGGATCACCACCATCGGGTGGATCACTCACAACAAGGAACTCGGTCGGTTCGACCGCCGGGGGAAAAGGATCGACCATGAGCGAGTTGTACGGCCAGACAGAGAAGGCCCTCTCCAAGGGCGCCGACTTCGTCGACCAGGCCCGCGGAGACGTCAAGAACAAGTGCGGCGTCCTCTCCGGCAACATCCAGACCATGATGGGCGGATGGGGCGGCCAGGGTGCCACCGCGTTCAACAACCTGATGATCGCGTGGGACCAGAAGCAGGAGACGATCCTCAAGGCTCTCGACCAGCTCTCCGCGTCGATGAAGGAGACCGAGCGCGACAACGTCTCGACCGACGAGAACCAGTCCGCCACCCACGCCAACCTCCAGGGCCGCCTCGGCTGACGCCGGGCACCCCACCAGACACAGGAGATCATGATGAGCTTCGACGGAATCAAGGTCCAGCACGGCCACCTCGACGCCGGTGCCGCCGACGTGATGAAGGCGGCCAAGGACATCGAGGCGCGCCTCACCCAGCTCGAGAACGAGCTCAACCCGCTGAAGTCGGACTGGAACGGTAACGCCAAGATGGCCTACGACCAGGCCAAGGCGAAGTGGGACCAGGCGATGTCCGAGATGACCCTCCTGCTCCAGCAGGCCAGCCAGGGTGTCGACGCGTCCAACGCCGAGTACAAGGCTGCTGACGCGCGCGGCGCCAACCGCTTCTGAACGCCACGCACTGCCGAGGCCGGTCGTCCCCAGGGGGATGACCGGCCTCGGACCATTTCCCGCGCGGCCGTCGCCTAGGCTGCACTCCGTTCAGTGCCCCTGCCCCTCGGGTGGGTGCAGGAAGCACATTCAGGGGGAACACCAATGAGTCAGGGGTCCTCGGTCGCCTCGGGCCTGGTCCGGGTGACCATCGCCTCGGGGTCGCGGCGGGTAGATCTGGTGCTGCCGGGGGCCATCCCGGTCGCCGAGCTCGTCCCCGAGCTGGCCCGCTCCGTCGGCCTGCTCGACGCCTCCACCGTCTACGGCGGCTACCGCCTGGTGACGCAGGACGGTCGGAGCCTCGCCGACAACGCCGGCCTGACGATGCAGGGCATCGAGGACGGCGGGCTGCTGACCGTCACCGCCGGCGTCGACGACAAGGCGCCCCGCGTCTACGACGACGTCGTCGAGGCGATGGCCGACGTCGTCGAGAACGAGCTCAAGCCCTGGGAGCCGGCGGCAGGCCGTCGTACGGCACTGGGCGCGGGCAGCATCCTGCTCGGCCTCGGCGCCCTGGCCCTGCTGCTGCAGGGCGAGAGCCTGCTCGGCGGGGTGGCCGCCGCGGTGATCGCCGGCCTGCTCGTGGTGGGCGGCGTGGTGCTGGCGCGGGCGCAGGACGAGCCCGAGGCCGGTGTGGTCGTCTCCCTGCTGGCGGCCCTCTACGCCGGCGTGGCCGGGCTGCTCCTCGCGCCCGGCGACCTGCCCGGCTGGAGCTGGCCCCTCGACGACGCGTTCTTCACCGACCCGCTGCTCTTCGCCGGGCTCGGGATCCTCGCCATGGGCGTGGTGGCCGTGGTGGGCCTGCAGGACGGGCGTCCGCTGGTGATCCCGGCGATCGTGGTCGGCGCGGTCCTGGTGGCCAGCTCGGTGCTGATCCGCGTCGCCTCGCTCGAGCCCGGCCCCGTCTACACCGTGCTGATGACCCTCGTCGTGCTGGCCGGCAGCATCTTCCCGTGGCTCGCCCTCGGGGTCACCGGCACCAACGTCGACCAGCTCTACTCGCTGCACGACATCACGGCCGACCCCGACGAGATCGACCCCGAGGAGGTCGCCGACGACGCGCGCGTGGGCCACGAGATCCTCCTCGCGGTCTCGGCCACCGTCGGCACCCTGCTGGTGCTCTTCGCCCCCTTCGCCGTCGGCCGCGGTGTCTTCGGCACGGTGCTGGCGGGGATCTGCTGCCTGGCCGTCATGTTCCGCACCCGGCAGTACCGCACCGGCGCCGAGGTGCTGGCCGGCCTCACCTCCGGGATCCTCGGCCTGGTGTCGGTGGCAGTCTCGATGCTGCTGATCCACGACGGGTGGCGCGCCGGCGCCGCGATCGGGCTGGCGGGCGTCGGTGCCGCGCTGCTCGCGCTGACGCTGGTGCCGGCCTCGGCCTCGGTGCGCCGCGGCCGGATGGGCGACATCGTCGAGACGTTCACGTTGCTGGCGCTCCTGCCCCTCATGGTCCTGGCCGCCGGCTTCGTCTCCGCCGTGGCGGGCTGAGCCGATGGCGACCAAGAAGGACCTCGTCGAGGCGCACGCCTTCAGCCGGCGCCGCCTGGTGACGGCGTTCGTCTCCGGCGCCCCCGGCGGCCGCGAGGTCGAGCCGGTGCGTCCCGGCCGGGTGCTGATCGGCGGCGTCGCGCTGTCCGTGCTGCTCCTCGCGGGCGCGGCGATCGCCGGGTTCCTGCTCGGCCGGCCGCCGGCCCAGTGGCTCGACGAGGGCAGCTTCGTCATCTCCAAGGACACCGGTGAGCAGTACGTCGTCCTGCGCGGCGGCGACGACCCGCTCCTGCAGCGGGTGCCCAACTACGTCTCGGCCCAGCTGCTGCTCCAGCGCGCGGACCTGACGCCCTTCACCGTGCGCGACAAGTACATCCGCACCGTCCAGCTCGGGGAGGACCTCGGCATCGAGGGCGCCCCGGCCGGGCTGCCGTCGGCCGACGAGCTCGTCGACGACGGCTGGACCGCGTGCACCGGGTCCGGCGTCGGCATCAAGGTCGCGGTCCAGGAGAAGCCCACGGTGGACGACCTCACCGGGTCGGCCTTCCTGGTCTCCACCAAGGGCCAGGAGTGGCTGATCGCGACGGCCCCCGACCTCGGTGGCCGGCCGGGGCGGGCCTACCGCTTCCCGATGCCGGCCGACCGGACCAGCGCCTCCACCATCGGCAACAAGCTCGGCTTCAGCGCCTCGCCGGTCGAGGTCGACGCCGACTGGCTCAACCTCTTCCCGCGCGGCGACGCGCTGGAGAAGGAGGCCTACGGCGTCACCAACGAGGGGCAGGCCGTGCCCTACGCCGACACCCGCACCGACCTGTCGAGGTACCGCATCGGCGACCTGCTGCTCTCCAGCACCGGGTCCTACTACCTGCTCGGCGACGAGGCTCCCGAGCGGCTGGGCGACTTCGCCGGCATGGTCTACGACGTCGTCGGCGCCCAGGCCACGCAGCTCGACGGCGACCTGGCGGCCGACTTCCGCGACCCGGAGTACCCCGCCGAGTGGCCCACCGGCCTCCCCGTCGCGGTCACGGGCAGCGCGCTCTGCGGGGTGCTCCACCCCGCCACCGGCACGGACCCCGCGGTCAGCCTCGCCACCAACCCGACCGGCGCCGCCGACCCGGCCGAGGTCTCCCGGGGCCGCCACGAGGTCGACGTCGCGCCCAGCGTCGGGGCCTACGTCCTGGCCGGCTCCGACGCCTCAGCTGCGGGCGGCACGCCCTACGTCATCGACACCAAGGGCGAGAAGTACCTCATCGGCCCGCAGGTCTCCGAGTTCATCGGCTACGCCGAGGTCGAGCCACCGCTGGTGCCGAGCACGTGGCTGGAGTTCTTCCAGCCCGGCGTCCCGCTGACGACCAACAGCGCGCGCCGGGTGCCCGAGGACGCTGCGCCGCCCTCGGACACCGAGGAGGACGCGGGGTCATGAGCCTGCGTACGACGCTCGCGGCCGGGGTTGTCGCCGCGTCCGTGGTGCCGGTGTGGGCCGGGGCGCCGGCGTACGCCGACCACGAGGCGCCGTGCTCCGCCGGCGAGGTGCCGGGCTCGGAGCCGCTGGCCGACACCCACACCTTGGACAACCCCGCCTTCGACCGGATGCACGTCGCGCAGGCGCAGGCGCTGGCGAGGGGAGCGGGCACCAAGGTCGCCGTCATCGACAGTGGCGTGATGCCGGTCCGGGGGCTCGACCGGCCCACCGCCGTGGCGGTCGGCGGGGCCTCGGGCGACGGCCTCCTCTCGGGCCACGGCACGATCGTCGCCGGCCTGATCGCCGGCCCGCACGGCGTCGCCCCGGACGCGGAGGTCCACGACTACAAGGTCTTCGACTCCGAGACCGCCGACCCCTCGCAGGGCCAGAAGGCGGTCACGTCGGCGGGCATCGTCGCCGGCATCGAGCAGGTCATCAGGGACTACCCCCGCGAGAAGTTCGACGTCGTCAACATCTCCCTCGCGGTCACGCAGGACGACCCGAAGCTCCGGGCCGCGGTGGCCCGGCTGGTGGAGCTCCCGCTGGTCGTCGTCGCGGCTGCCGGCAACGTCGAGGAGGGCGACGGCTCCGACGAGGAGGACTTCGCGGGCACCCCTGGCAACGACTCCGACGTCTACCCGGCCGACTACCCGGGCGTGCTCGCGGTGAGCGCGACCCCGCCCGACGGCGCCGACCCCCGCACCTACGTCGTACCCAACATGGACACCGACGTCGCGGCGCCCACAGTCGGCGCCATCTCGGCCAACGCCACCGGGCAGGTCTGCGTGGTGGGCGAGGTCGCGACGTCGTGGGCCGCGGCCGAGGTCAGCGGGATCCTGGCGCTGCTGACCGAGCACTTCCCGCGCGAGACCCCGAAGCAGCTCGTCGCGCGGCTGCAGGCCACCACAGAGGGGGCGGGCGCACCGGAGGGACCGGACGGCGTCGTGGAGAACCCGTGGACCGGAGCGGGAGTCGTGCAGGCCCACGACGCGCTCACCCGCGAGCTCGAGCCAGGTCGCCAAGGCAGGGTCGAGCGGACGGTCGCCGAGACCCGGGCCGACGCACAGGCACCGCCGGCGCCGGAGCGGGTCGACCTGTTCAGCACGCCACGTGCGATCCTGTTGTGGTCGGGGCTGGTCGCGGGGTCGCTCCTCGCGCTCGCCTTCATGCTGCGTCCGCTCCTGCGGCGCTGAGGCCGACGCATAGCCCATTGCGGGGATGCGCATACCCAAAACGTGATGCCATCGTGGGTCACGACCATCTCAAGGGGGGACCTGTCGATGACCGAGACCTTGCACGAGCCTGTGGCCGTGATCCTGGCTGGGGGCCAGGGCTCACGGCTGTGGCCGATCAGCCGTGACCGCGCGCCCAAGCAGTTCCAGCCGGTGGTGCGCGACCGGCCGCTCCTGACGGGCACGATCGAGCGCCTGAGCGAGATCGTGCACCCGAGCCGGATCCACGTCTCCACGCGCGCCCGGTTCGCCGACGCGGCCCGGGCCAACCTCGGGCCCGTCCCGCCGCAGAACCTGATCCTGGAGGAGGAGCCCGCCGGTCCGGCGACGGCGTTCGCGCTGAGCATCGCCACGCTGTCGCACCTCTACGGCAACGTGCCCGCGCTGATCGCGCCCTCCGACCACCTCATCAACGAGGAGGAGGCATTCAACGCCGCCTCGCGCGACATGCTCGCGCAGCTGGAGGAGACGCCCGCCTCGATGGTGGTGCTCGGCGCAGAGCCGACCCGCTTCGACCCGAGCCTGGGCTACATCCTCACCAAGGGCGGTGACGACCCGGTGCAGGTGATCCAGTCGTTCCACGAGAAGCCCGACCAGGAGACGGTGGACGAGCTGAGCGAGACGGGCTCGCTCTACTGGAACACCGCCTGCTACGGCGTGCACGTGGGGGAGGCGTGCGACGCCTACCGGACGGCGCTGCCGCTGATCTTCGACTCGATCGAGCGCTTCGCTCGCGGTCGGACGAGCGACCAGAGCTATCGCGGCGCGACGATCGGCGGCCACGAGATCTACCCGCTCATGTGGGCCGGGATGGAGTGCCTGGTGGTGCCGCGCCAGCTGGGCTGGACCGACGTGGGCACGTGGACGCGCCTCGAGCGGGTCCTGCAGGACCAGCGGGTGACGTCGATCGGTCCCGCCTTCCAGCTCGACGCCGAGGACACCCTCGTCGCGAGCATGGACGGGCGGCCGGTGGTCTCCCTCGGCGCCCGTGGTCTGATCATCGTCACGCACGAGGACGGGGTCTACGTCCTGGACAAGCAGAAGGCCCTCGACCCCGGCACGCTGGAGCGCCTGCGCTCCCTCCTCGCGGCCAGCAGCCGCGAGGACCTGCTCTGACCCACCCTGACGCACCGGACACACGACGCATCACAGCCACGAAGGAACGCCATGTCCTCCCAGAACAGCCAGCACATCGTCGTCGTCGGCACCAAGCCCGACATCATCAAGCAGGCGCCGATCTACCACGAGCTGAAGGCCCGCGGCCACGACGTGGTGCTGTGCCACACCGGCCAGCACTACGACCACAACCTCTCCCAGTCGATGCTCGACGAGTTCGGCGTGCGCGAGGACGTCAACCTCGAGGTGCGCGGCGGGGTCAACGACCTGGTCTCGGGCATCACGGCCAAGCTCGCGCTCTACCTGCGCGGCTTCGCCGAGCGCGGCGGCTTCCCGATCACGTACGTCCACGGGGACACCACCACGGCCATGGCGGGATCGCTCGCCACCTTCGGTGAGCGGCAGGCGCTGGTGCACGTCGAGGCCGGGCTGCGGACCCTGTCGCCGAAGCCGGAGGTCCTCCGCGGCTGGATCGAGCAGGGCCGCGACCTCGACTGGGCGTCGTTCCGGGAGCAGTCCATCGCCCGGGACAGCTGGTCCAAGGGCAGCAAGGAGCCCTCGCCGGAGCAGTTCAACACCCGCGTCGCCGACGCCGGCTCCGACCTGCACGCCGCCCCGGTGGAGCTCAACCGCGAGTTCCTCATCGACGAGGGCTTCGCGCCTGCCGCGATCGACGTGGTCGGCAACTCGGTCGTCGACGCGCTCGAGCAGGCCATCGCCGGCAGCGACAAGAACCAGGTGCTGGAGAAGTTCCCGCAGATGGGAGACGGCACGTTCCTGCGCTTCTGCGTCCACCGTCGCGAGAACACCACCAACCGTGCGCGGTTCAACCTGCTGATGGACGCGATGGAGCAGCTGCTGGAGATGGGCCACCACGTCCTCTTCATCCGCCTCCTCGGCACCGAGGCCGCGATCGACAACTTCGGCCGGCGCGAGTGGCTCGAGGACCTCGAGCGGAGGTACGGCGACGCGCTGATCACCACGCCCGTGTGGGACAGCTACCTCGACGTCGTCGCGGCGATGTCGATGTGTGCGGTGATCGTGACCGACTCCGGCAGCATCGTGGAGGAGGCCAACGTCCTGGAGGTGCCGTGCGTGACGCTGCGTTTCGGCTCGGACCGGTCCGAGACCTTCCTGGCCGGCAGCAACTTCCTCGCACCGCCCATCGACAAGGCGCTCATGGTCAGCGTGGTGCACAACGTCTTCGAGCACCGCGCCGAGCTGGAGTGGGAGCGCGTCTACCCCGAGAAGGCCTCGGCGATGCTGGTCGACGCGGTCGAGCGGCGCCTCGAGGACGACAGCCTGCTGATCTCCGAGGAGTGGCGCTACGGCCTGCGGGCCCAGCTGCGCTGATCCGACGCCCCACCCGGAATGGATTTCCACTCGTGCGAGTGGAGATCCATCCGGGCCGCACGCTCACGGGCCCGAAATGCACCTGAACTTCCACTCGAAAGGAGTGGAAGTTCAGGTTGAGTGGCGGAGGTAGGGGGATTCGAACCCCCGAGGGCTGTTAACCCAACCCGCTTTCCAAGCGAGCGCCATAGGCCACTAGGCGATACCTCCGCCGAGGAGAGTACCGGTCGGCTCTGCGGCCGGTGAAATCGCGTGCCCGTTGGCTGGGGCAGGGCCGGGTTTGGGCGCGCGTCCGCGCCTCGCCTAGACTGCCCGCAACCCCCCACGCGGCGTCACCTCGCCCAATCCCCCAGGGCCGGAAGGCAGCAAGGGCAAGTGAGCTCTGACGGGTGCGTGGGGGGCCTTTTCATGTCCTGGCTCCCACGGTGGTCCCAGCCTGTGCGCACTGTGGGTGGGCCCGGTTAGTGTTCACGACGTGGAGTCACCGCTCGCGCTCTATCGTCGCTACCGGCCCGAGACCTTCCAGGAGGTCATCGGGCAGGACCACGTGACCGAGCCGTTGCGCGCCGCGCTCGCGGCCAACCGGGTCAACCACGCCTACCTCTTCTCCGGCCCGCGTGGCTGTGGCAAGACCACGTCGGCGCGCATCCTGGCCCGCGCGCTCAACTGCGCGCAGGCGCCGATCTCCGACCCGTGCGGGGAGTGCGACAGCTGCCGCGACCTGGCCCGCGGCGGGCCCGGCTCGATCGACGTCATCGAGATCGACGCGGCGTCCCACGGCGGCGTCGACGACGCGCGCGACCTGCGCGAGAAGGCGTTCTTCGCGCCGGTGCGCGACCGCTACAAGGTCTACATCATCGACGAGGCCCACATGGTCACGACGCAGGGCTTCAACGCCCTGCTCAAGCTGGTCGAGGAGCCGCCGCCCCACCTGCGGTTCATCTTCGCCACGACCGAGCCCGACAAGGTGCTGCCGACCATCCGCTCGCGCACCCACCACTACCCGTTCCGCCTCATCCCGCCGCGCCTGCTCAGCGACTACCTCTCCCAGCTCGCCGGTGAGGAGGGCGTGGCCATCGAGCCGGCCGCCCTGCCCCTCGTCGTACGAGCCGGGGCGGGGTCGGCGCGCGACACGCTGTCCGTCCTCGACCAGCTGCTCGGCGGCGCCGGTCCGGGCGGCGTGACCCACAAGCTGGCCACCGACCTGCTCGGCTTCACGCCCGACTCGCTCCTCGACGAGGTCGTGGAGGCGTTCGCCTCGCGCGACGGCGCGGCCGTCTTCTCGGTCGTCGACAAGGTCGTCGAGACCGGCCAGGACCCCCGCCGGTTCACCGAGGACCTGCTGCGCCGGCTGCGCGACCTGGTCATCGTCACCGCCGTGCCCGACGCCCCCGCCACCGGGTTGATCGACGTCTCCGAGGACGCGGGGGAGCGCCTCGTCGCGCAGGCCGCCCGCTTCGGCGCGATCGAGCTCAGCCGCGCCGCCGACATCGTGGCCGCCGGGCTGACCGAGATGCGCGGCGCCACGGCGCCGCGGCTCCTGCTCGAGCTGCTCTGCGCGCGGGTCCTGCTCCCCGGCGCGGACCACACCTCCGACGGCGTGATGGCCCGCCTCGAGCGCCTCGAGCGTCGCCTCGACGTCACCGGTGCACCGGCGCCGGCCGCGTCCGCGAGGGCCGCAGCCGCGGCTCCGGCCGGAGCCCCCGCTGGCGCCGCGCCCGCCGCTCCCGCACCCGCTCCCGCGGCGGCCCAGCCGTCTGCCCCTGCGCCCACCGCTGCGCCCACCGCTGAGCCC
>Ga0209909_100123_pt1 | contig 135526 bp, 128 predicted proteins | sample FECB22metaG_FD_188302 | JGI IMG/M metagenome (GOLD analysis project Ga0209909, IMG submission 188302) | Cyanobacterial communities from the Joint Genome Institute, California, USA - FECB-22 (SPAdes) (version 3) | ecosystem: Environmental > Aquatic > Thermal springs > Hot (42-90C) > Microbial...
GGTCGACCGCGCCCTGGAAGACGTCCTGGTAGGCGAAGTTCTCCACCTTGTTGTGCCGCGCCAGGACCTCGCCGGTCACGCCGTCGACGAGGCTGGTGAAGGCGAGCGAGGCGCCGCCGGTGACGTTGACGACGTTGGCCTCGAGCACCGGACGGACGCTTCCGTCGGCCATCGGCAGGGCGCGGAGGCGCACCTGCTGCTCCTGGGCGAAGCCCGGGACGGTGAGGCGGGTCCACCCGCCGCTGACGGACTGGGTGATGTCCGCGACCTGCGCGGTGGGGACGCCCACGGAGAGCTCGTCGGCGGCCTGGAGCCAGCCCTGCAGCGGCGTCAGCGTGGCCGCGGGCATCGCGCCGGTCGTACGAGCCAGGGACGAGGACACGTAGGCGACCTTGCCGTCGGCGACCCCGACCGTGACCAACCCGCCGAGCGCGGGGGCGACGCCACCGAAGTCCTGGCGGAAGAGCACCGCGCGGGCCTCCGACCGGGCCAGCGGTTGGGAGGACACAAGCTCGAGCGCGTCGATGCCGGCCGCATCGGTGCCGAACAGGTCCGCGTGGTCGCGCAGCCAGGCGCGTGCCCCGTCCACGGGAGCGCCCGGTGCGGCGCCGAGGGAGCCGTCGGCGGGGAGCAGGGAGGCGGGCGTGCCGAGCTGGTTCCACCGCGCGGTGACGTCGCCCATGGCGGCGACGGCCTGGCGTTGGAGGGCGGTCGGGAGGGCGGTGCCGCGCGTGTCGCGGTCGCGCGGTCCGGCGACGGGGTCGGCCAGGGTGCGGACGTCGGCCGGGGTGGGGCCGGGGGTGATCGCCTTGTCCCCGGCGGAGGAGGGCTCGGCGGTGGCCGGCGCGGCGATCGTGGTCAGGGTGGAGATCGCGAGGAGCGACGCGGCCGCGAGGGTCGTGCGGCCGAAGCGGTGGCGGGGCAGGGTCATGCCGCAACAACTGCGTTTGCTACCCGTGAGTTATGCAACGGATCCCGCCGGGTTCTTGGATCGATCCAAGAAATGCCCTAGCGTGCTGGACCGTGCGAGCGTTCCGACGATTCACCGTCCGTCCTGTCCTGCCCGAGCCCCTGGGTGCGCTGTCCGTCCTGGCGGGCAACCTGCGCTGGTCGTGGCACCCGCCGACGCAGGACGTCTTCTCCTCGATCGACCCCGTGCTGTGGCGCGAGGTCAAGTGCGACCCGGTGCGCCTGCTCGGCGCCGTCGGGCGCGAGCGCCTCGAGCAGCTCGTCGAGGACGGCGACTTCCGGGCCCGGCTCGACGCCGCCCACGCCGACCTCCAGCGCTACCTGACGGAGGACCGCTGGTACGCCCGCAAGGCCGGCGACGACGCGCCGCGCTCGATCGCCTACTTCTCGCCGGAGTACGGCATCACGTCCGTGCTGCCGCAGTACTCCGGCGGCCTCGGCATCCTCGCCGGCGACCACCTGAAGGCGTCCTCCGACCTCGGCATCCCGCTGACGGGCGTCGGGCTGTTCTACCGCCACGGCTACTTCAAGCAGGCGCTCGACCGCGACGGCTGGCAGCAGGAGAGCTACCCCGTCCTCGACCCCGACGAGCTGCCGCTGACCCAGCTCCGCGAGGCCGACGGCACCCGCGCCACGGTCTCCATCGCGCTGCCGGACGGGCCCGACCTCGTGGCGCGGATCCTCGTCGCCCACGTGGGCCGCGTGCCGCTGCTGCTGCTCGACACCGACATCGAGGACAACAGCGCCCACTACCGCGACGTCACCGACCGCCTCTACGGCGGCAACTCCGAGCACCGGTTGCGCCAGGAGCTGCTCCTCGGCGTGGGCGGCGTACGCGCGCTGCGGGTGTGGTCGCGCATCACGGGCGCCCCGGCGCCCGAGGTGTTCCACACCAACGAGGGCCACGCCGGCTTCCTCGGCATCGAGCGGATCCGCGAGCTCACCGTCGGTGAGGACGGTCCGCACCTCGACTTCGACACCGCGCTCGAGGTCTCGCGCGCCGGGACGGTCTTCACCACGCACACCCCCGTGCCGGCCGGCATCGACCGGTTCCCCCGCGAGCTCGTCGAGCAGTACTTCGGCGGCGGCAGCTCGCCGACCCCCGGCGTCCCGGTCGACCGGGTGCTCGCACTCGGCGCCGAGGACTACGACAGCGGCGACGCCGGCGTCTTCAACATGGCCGTGATGGGCTTCCGCCTCGCCCAGCGCGCCAACGGCGTCTCCCAGCTGCACGGGCACGTGTCGCGCGGGATGTTCAACGGCCTCTGGCCCGCCTTCGACGAGGCCGAGGTGCCGATCACGTCGATCACCAACGGCGTCCACGGCCCGACCTGGATCGCGCGTGAGGTCATCGAGCTCGCGGCGAGCCGCGGCGGTGACATCGACGGCGACGACACCGACGCCCTGTGGCCGCTGGTCGACAGCATCGGCGACCGCGAGATCTGGGACCTCAAGCGCACCCTGCGCACCCGCTTCATCGAGGACGCCCGCGACCGGATGCGTCGCTCGGCCGCGAAGCGCGGGTTCGCCAAGGCGGAGACCACCTGGATCGACAACGCCCTCGACCCCGACGTGCTGACCATCGGCTTCGCGCGTCGCGTGCCGACCTACAAGCGCCTCACGCTGATGCTGCGCGACCCGGACCGCCTCAAGAAGCTGCTGCTCGACCCCGAGCGCCCGATCCAGCTGGTCATCGCCGGCAAGGCGCACCCGGCCGACGAGACCGGCAAGCGGCTCATCCAGGAGATGGTGCGCTTCGCCGACGACCCGGAGGTCCGGCACCGCATCGCCTTCCTGCCCAACTACGACATCGCGATGGCGCAGCCGCTCTACCCCGGCTGCGACGTGTGGCTCAACAACCCGCTGCGCCCCTACGAGGCGTGCGGCACCTCGGGCATGAAGGCCGCGCTCAACGGCGGTCTCAACCTGTCGATCCTCGACGGCTGGTGGGACGAGTGGTACGACGGCAACAACGGCTGGGCGATCCCGTCGGCCGACGGCATCGAGGACCCCGACCGTCGTGACGACCTCGAGGCGGCGGCGCTCTACGACCTCATCGAGACCGACGTGGTGCCGCGCTTCTACGAGACCAACGACGAGGGTGTCCCGCCGCGCTGGCTGGAGATGGTGCGCCACACCCTCAAGTCGCTCGGCCCCAAGGTGCTCGCCACCCGCCAGGTGCGCGACTACGTCCGCGAGCTGTACGCCCCCGCCGCGCACACCGCGCGCACCCTCAACTCCGACTACGCAGGGGCGCGCACCCTGTCCAGCTGGAAGCAGACGGTGCGCGACGCCTGGCACGGCGTCCGCGTCGAGCACATCGACTCGGAGGGCGTCGGCGACCAGGCGGAGGTCGGCGCGACCCTCGCCGTCCGTGCCTGGGTGGCCCTCGGCTCGCTCTCGCCCGACGACGTCGAGGTGCAGGTCGTGCACGGCAGGATCGGCTCGGACGACGTGCTCACCGCGACCTCGGCCACGCCGATGCTGGTGGGGGAGTCCTACGACGGCAACCGCCACCGCTTCGACGCCGCGGTCCCGCTGCAGCACTCCGGCCCCTTCGGCTACACGGTGCGGGTGGTGCCCCGCAACGAGGCGCTGGCGTCGGTCGCCGAGCTCGGCCTGGTGGCGGAGCCCGCCTGAGTCCATGTCCGCCCCGGCTGCGGTCCGGGCGGCCGGTGGCAGTGCGGTCCTCGTGACGTGCATGGCACGTCAGGAAGACCGCGCTCTCGTCCAGCGCGTCCGCGTCGGCGGTCGTCAGCGGCGTCCATGCGACCGACTCTGGCCACGTGGCTGAGCAGAGGGTGCCGAGCCAGGTGCGAGGGTCACGCCCGGACGGCTCAGCCGAACGTCAGCCAGAGACCGACGGCCGTCGGGACGACGCCGAGCAGCAGCCACGGCGACACGATCCGCTTGCCGTGGATGGCGAGGCCGGTGGCGACCGCCATCGAGCCGAAGATCCCGGCGATGACGTTGAGCCCGACCTTGGAGGTGTCGGGCGCGTCGTCCAGCATCACGGCCGCCACGACCAGGCCGACGACGAGGTGCAGGATCGTGGTGACGGCCAGCGTCGACATGACCCACCGCTGGACCCGGGCGAGGTCGCGGGCGTCCTTCTCCGGGTCCTGGACGACCCGGCGGGGCGCGTCGAGGTCGAGCAGGTGGCCGCGACCCTTCTCCTGGCGTCGGGCGGGAACGCTGCTGGCCATGTCTTCCTCGGGTCCTCGGTTGCTTCGCTGGCAAATTCATTGCTGTGACAACGGTTGCTAGGCTAACAAAGTGACCAGCGCTCCGCAGAATCGCGACGACGACCCGCTCGCCCTCGAGCGACAGGTCTGCTTCGCGCTCGCGGTGGCCTCGCGCACGGTCATCTCGGTCTACCGCCCGGTGCTCGAGCCGATGGGGCTGACCCACCCGCAGTACCTCGTGATGCTCGCCCTCTGGGGCGAGGAGCCGCTCTCGGTCACCGAGCTGAGCCGCAAGCTCGAGCTCGACGCCGGCACGCTCTCCCGCCTGCTCAAGCGGCTGGAGGCGGCCGACCTGGTGACCCGCGACCGCAACCCCGCCGACGAGCGGACCCTTGCGGTCGCGCTCACCGCGAAGGGCCGGGAGCTGCGCACGCAGGCGCTGGACGTGCCCGCCACGATCCTGGCGCGCCTCGGCATGGACCTCGAGGACCTCGTCGGGCTCCGCGACCGGCTGACGGGCGTGATCGAGGCAGCAAAGACCGCGACCAGGACGGCAACCTGGGAACCCGCGCGCACCTGACGGGCACAGGGCCAGGCCAGGATCAGGCCTGGACCAGGCCTGGACCGGCCCCCGGATCAGGTCTCGCGCAGCACGAGCACCGAGTGCGCCTGGAGCTCGAGCGTGCTGCCCGTGACGGCGGGCGTGCCCTCCGCGATCTCGGCGTTGGTGGAGAGCACCACCTCGCCGTGGTGGACCCACTTGTTGTCCGGCAGCGTCAGCTTCACGTCGTCGTTGCCGGCGTTGAGCCAGATCATGAACGACTTGTCGCGGATCTGCTCGCCGTGAGGCCCCGGGTAGCGCAGGGGGGCACCGTTGAGGAACATCCCGACCGTGCGGCACGAGTCGTCGTTCCAGTCGTCGGTCGACATCTCGCGGCCGTCGGGGTGCACCCAGACCAGGTCCTTGATGCCGCCCTTGATCGTCGGGCGGCCCTCGAACCAGTGCCGCTGGCGGAGCACGGGGTGGTCGCGGCGCAGGCGCAGCGCGGTCTTGGTGATCTCGTAGACGTCGAGCCACGCGTCGTCGGGGCGCCAGTCGATCCAGGAGACCTCGTTGTCCTGGCCGTAGGCGTTGTTGTTGCCGCCTTGTGTGCGCCCGCGCTCGTCGCCGGCCGTCAGCATCGGCACGCCGCTGGAGAAGCACAGCGTCGCCATCAGGTTGGCGGCCTGGCGCCGGCGGATCGCGATGACGTCCGGGTCGTCGGTCTCGCCCTCCACGCCGCAGTTCCACGAGCGGTTGTTGTCGGTGCCGTCGCGGTTGTCCTCGCCGTTGGCCTCGTTGTGCTTGTGGTTGTAGGACACGAGGTCGCGCAGGGTGAAGCCGTCGTGCGCGGTGACGAAGTTGACCGACGCGTAGGGCGAGCGGCCGTCGTCGGCGTACAGGTCGCTGGAGCCGGCCAGGCGCGTGGCGACGGTGCGTACGCCGGCGGCGTGGCCGCGCCAGAAGTCGCGCATCGTGTCGCGGAACTGGTCGTTCCACTCGATCCACGGCGGCGGGAACTGGCCCACCCGGTAGCCGTCCATCGAGGCGTCCCACGGCTCGGCGACGAGCTTGACGTGGCGCAGGACCGGGTCCTGGCCGATCGCGGTGAGCAGGTGGCTGCCCATGTCGACGACCTGGTCGGTGCGGGTCAGCGCGCTCATCAGGTCGAAGCGGAAGCCGTCGACGTGCATCTCGTTGACCCAGTAGCGCAGGGAGTCGAGGATCATCCGCAGGCTCTGGGTGTGGGTCGAGTCGACCGTGTTGCCGCACCCGGTGACGTCCCAGTAGGTGACCGGCATCGGCTCCTCGCCCGGCTCCGGCTCCGGCGGCACCACGCGCTGGTAGTAGCCGCGGTCGTCGAGCCCGCGGAAGCTCAGCGTCGGTCCGCTCGGGCCGGCCTCGGCGGTGTGGTTGTAGACCACGTCGAGGATCACCTCGAGTCCCGCGTCGTGGAAGGCCTTGACCATCTGCTTGAACTCCCGCACCTGCTGCCCGCGGTCGCCCGAGGAGCTGTAGGCGTTGTGCGGGGCGAAGAAGCCGAGGGAGTTGTAGCCCCAGTAGTTGACCAGGCCCCGCTCGGCCAGGGCCGGCTCGGAGAAGAACTGGTGCACCGGCAGCAGCTCGACCGCCGTCACGCCGAGGTCGCGGAGGTAGTCGGTGACCGCGGGCGTGGCGAGGCCGGCGTACGTCCCGCGCAGCTCCTCGGGCACCCGGTCGTGCAGCTTGGTCATGCCCTTGACGTGCATCTCGTAGATGACGGTGTCGCGCCAGCGACGGAACTGCGGCGCGTCGTCGCCCCAGTCGAAGTCGTCGTCGTGCACGACCACGCTGCGCGGCATGTACGGCGCCGAGTCGAGGTCGCTGGGCGTCTCCGGGTCGCCCATGGCGTAGCCGTAGATCGCGTCGTCGACGACCAGGTCGCCCGAGACGGCCTTGCCGTAGGGGTCGAGCAGCAGCTTGGCTGCGTTGAAGCGCAGGCCCGCGGCGGGGTCCCAGGGGCCGGCGGCGCGGTAGCCGTAGAGCGAGCCGACGGCGACGCCCGGGATCGCGCCGTGCCACACGCCGAGCGAGTGCTCGGTGAGCTGGTGGCGGACCTCGGTGCCGTCCTCGTCGAACAGGCACACCCACAGCGACGTGGCGGCCGGCGCGTAGACCGCGAAGTTCGTCGACTCCTCCGACCAGGTCGCGCCCAAGGGATAGTTGCGGCCGGGCCAGACCGTCATGGTCTCGCCGTCGTGGTGCCAGACGGCTGACGTCTCGGGGGGCGGTGTCACCGGGTCATTGTGGTCGAGAGACGACCGCACGGCACAATGCGGCCCAATCGTGCATCGCCAGCACGTGCCCGACGATGAGGAGCAGCCATGGAGTTCGTCTCGATCGACGTGACAGACGGGGTCGCCGTGCTGCGGCTCGACCGCCCCAAGATGAACGCGATCAGCGTCCAGGTGCAGGCCGACCTGCGGGAGGCCGCGGCCGAGCTCACCGAGCGCGACGACGTACGCGCCGTGGTGGTGTGGGGCGGCGAGCGCGTCTTCGCCGCCGGCAACGACGTCAAGGAGATGGCCGACCTCTCCTACGCCGACATGGTGAAGGTCGCCGCGTCCGCCACCTCGGCGACGACCGCCATCGCGCGGATCCCCAAGCCGGTCGTCGCCGCGGTCAACGGGTACGCCCTGGGTGGCGGCTGCGAGCTCGCGCTCGCCGCGGACTTCCGCTTCGCCGCCGAGGACGCCGTCCTGGGCCAGCCCGAGGTGCTGCTGGGGATCATCCCGGGCGCCGGCGGCACGCAGCGCCTCACCCGCCTCGTCGGCACGGCGAGGGCCAAGGACATCATCTTCACGGGCCGGTTCGTGAAGGCCGAGGAGGCGCTGCGGATCGGCCTGGTCGACCGGGTCGTCCCCGCCGACCAGGTGCTCGAGGAGTCGGTCGCCTACGCCGCGCAGTTCAGCGGCGCCGCCGCCCTGGCGATCCGCGCCGCGAAGGAGTGCATCGACCGGGGGAGCGAGACCGACCTCGACACCGGCCTGGAGATCGAGCGCCAGCAGTTCGCCGCGATCTTCGCGACCGAGGACCGTACCCGCGGCATGACCTCGTTCGTTGAGAACGGGCCGGGCAAGGCAACATTCGTCGGACGCTGACCCAAGGAGACATGACTGTGGCATCGAAGATCCGGGCAAGGCTGGCACAGCTGGTGTGGCTGGTGGCCGCACTGTGCGCCCTGCTCCTGGCGGTGGGGGCGCTCCTGATCGCCCTGGACGCCAACAAGTCCAACGACCTGGTCGACTTCGTGCTGCGGGCGGCCGACTTCGTGGACCTCGGGGTCTTCTCGCGCCAGGACGGCATCAAGCAGTTCCGCGGGCAGGGCGCCGAGGTCAAGAACGCGCTGTTCAACTGGGGCCTCGGTGCGATCGCCTGGCTGGTCGTCGGGCGCATCCTCGACCGCATCATCAAGCCCTGACCCGGGGCGCGGTCGCCCGACCGTGACAGTGTCACTGTGATTGACCCCACCCGAGACGCCATTCCGGTCCGGGTGAGTGACTTGTAACCTCACGAGCACATCCGATTGCACAGGAGGGGCCGCGAGGCCACACCACCATGAACATTGTTGTCTGTGTGAAGTACGTGCCGGACGCGACGGCCGACCGCAAGTTCGAGGACGACAACACTGTCGACCGCGTCGGCGTCGACGGTCTGTTGTCCGAGCTCGATGAGTACGCCGTCGAGCAGGCCCTGCAGTTCCGCGAGAAGCGTGAGGGTGAGGAGATCACCGTCACCGCCCTGACCGTGGGTCCGGAGAAGGCGGTCGACGCGGTGCGCAAGGCGCTGCAGATGGGTGCCGACTCCGGCGTCCACGTCGTCGACGACGCGATCGCCGGCTCCGACTACCTCGCCACGTCGCTGGTGCTGGCCAAGGCGGTCGAGAAGATCAAGGCCGACGCCGGTGCCGACCTGGTGATCTGCGGGATGGCGTCGACCGACGCCTCCGGCTCCGTGGTCCCCGCGATGCTCGCCGAGCGCCTCGGCCTCCCGCAGGTCACGCTGGCCTCCGTGGTCGAGTCGCAGGGCGACCAGGTCCGGATCAAGCGCGACAACGAGGGCTCGACCGAGGTCGTCGGCGCGACGCTGCCGATCGTGCTGTCCGTGACCGACCAGTCGGGCGAGGCCCGCTACCCCTCCTTCAAGGGCATCATGGCCGCGAAGAAGAAGCCGCTGGAGACCTGGTCGCTGTCCGACCTGGGTGTCGACGCCGGCGAGGTTGGCCTGTCGGTGGCCTACACGCAGGTGGAGGACACCACGGCCCGTCCGCCACGCACGGCCGGCGAGATCGTCACCGACGAGGACGGATCGGGCGCCGGCGCGCTGGTCGAGTTCCTCGCCTCCAAGAAGTTCATCTGAGGAGCACCCAGACATGTCTGAAGTTCTTGTTGTCATCGACCACGCCGACGGCGAGGTCAAGAAGCCGACCTACGAGCTGCTCACCATCGCCAAGCGTCTCGGCGAGCCGTCCGCGGTGTTCTTCGGCTCGCCCGACCAGGGTGACGCCGTGGCCGAGAAGGTCAAGAAGTACGGCGCCGGCAAGGTCTACGTGATCGACGACGCCCAGATCAAGGGCTACCTCGTCGCCCCGAAGGCGGAGGCCCTGCAGCAGCTGGCCGAGAAGACCAGCCCCGCGGCGATCCTGCTGCCCTCGACGTTCGAGAACAAGGAGGTCGCCGGTCGCCTGGCGATCAAGCTGGGCTCGGGCCTGATCACCGACGCCGTCGACGTCGCCGACGACGGCACGACCACGCAGAGCGTCTTCGCCGGCAACTACACCGTGCAGGCCAAGGTCACCACCGGCACGCCGATCATCACGGTCAAGCCCAACTCGGCCGCCCCCGAGGAGGCCGAGGGTGCGGGTGCCGTCGAGGCGTTCGCCGTCACGGTGTCCGACGCGGCGAAGACCGCCCAGATCGTGGCCACCCAGCCGCGGCAGTCGACCGGTCGCCCGGAGCTGACCGAGGCCGCGATCGTGGTCTCGGGTGGTCGTGGCACCGGCGGCAACTTCGAGCCGGTCGAGGGCTTCGCCGACTCGCTCGGTGCGGCCGTGGGCGCCTCGCGTGCCGCGGTGGACTCGGGCTGGATGCCGCACGCGTTCCAGGTGGGGCAGACCGGCAAGACGGTCTCGCCGCAGCTCTACGTCGCCAACGGCATCTCCGGTGCGATCCAGCACCGCGCCGGCATGCAGACCTCGAAGACCATCGTCGCGGTCAACAAGGACCCCGAGGCGCCGATCTTCGAGCTCGTCGACTTCGGTGTCGTGGGTGACCTGCACACCGTGCTGCCCGCCGCCACCGAGCAGATCACCGCTCGCAAGGGCTGACCCGGCACACAGCGCCACGCACGACCCGGCAGGTCCGACCTGCCGGGTCGTCGCGCGTCCGGGGTCAGCGCCGGGTGCGCCGGACCGTCCACCCGTCGTCCGTCTCCACGAGCCGCACGGTGTAGCCCGTCCACCTCGCGTAGACGTCGAAGCGGTAGGGCAGGTCGACGTTGGACGAGCGGGCACGCACGCAGTCGGTCGGGAAGGTCGGCAGCCGGGTGCGCGACAGCGTCCGCCAGCCGTCCGCCGCGGACGCCTTCAGCACGGTTGGCCACCCCCGGTGCCGGCCGGCCGAGGTGAGCAGGACCGCGGCGTCCGGGCCGTCGGGCACGACCACGTCGCACCGTCCGCTCACCCCGCCCGGCAGGGTCACGACACCGCGCTCGGGGGAGATGACGTGGGTCCGGCTGCGGCCGGGCGCAGCGACGTAGCGCCCGTCGGGGGAGAGCCCGTAGGGGTGCCGGCCCAGGCGCAGAGCCTGCCACGGCGCGCCGTCGCGGACGGTGAGGACGACGTTGCGACCGCCGCAGGACAGGGCGGCCATCACGACGCCCGGCGGCTCGGCCCACCAGTTGTCGCCCCACCTGCACCGCTTGCGCCCGGCGTCGTACGCCGTCGTCGGCCGGCCCCAGGTCTGGCTCAGGCGGTCGTACGCCTGGGCGCGCACCACACGGCCGCGCGCCGAGCCGACGGCGTACAGGAACTGTCCCGGGGCGGTGAAGAAGCGCGTGGCGAGCCGGCCGTCGGTGTCGTCGAGACCGGGTGCAGTGGCCGGGGCGATCGCGGTCACGGCCCACGGCGAGCCCGCGTCCGCGCGCGAGATGACGCTCACCCACCCGGGATTGCTGAAGTCGCCGAACCACGCGGTGTCGGAGTCGACGTTGGCGAAGTTGGCGTCCTGGCAGGCGTCGGCGAGCGGGACCTCCTGCCGGGAGGGGGCACCATCCCCGGTGCGGGTGAGCACGAGCAGGCGGCACCGGCGCGGGGCGACGTTGGCGCCGTAGAGGTAGGACACCTGCGCGTCGTCGGTGATCGTCGCGGTGGCGGTGTACTCCCGGCCCGGGGCCTCGAGCGCGTGGCGGGTGAACCCCTCCGGCCCCCACGTGACGTAGCCGCGGAGCTCCGGCCACACCGCCCGGCTCCCGTCGGGGGAGATGCCGGGCTCGTCGTAGGCCTCGCCCTCGAGCTCGTACGACGACCAGGTGACCGTGTCGGCCGACCACAGGGCACGGGAGCCGGTCGGGGCCTGGTCCTCGGCGTAGGTCTTCCCCGAGTCGCATGCCGCCATCACCGCCACGGCGCCGTTGCTCGTGCGGGCGTCGACGCTGCCACAGGCGAGGTCCTTCTCCCGCAGCACCACCCGGCGCCCGCTCCAGACGCCGGTCGCGGCGTCGAACCGCCTGCTCCACACCGCGCGCTGGTCCCGGTCCACCCACACGCGGAAGAGGTCGCCGTCGGCCAGGGTGAGCTCGACCCCGCCGCGGATCTCCCGCGGCAGCCCGGCCGCCTCTGCCGTCGCTGGTGGCGGCTCGGCTCCCACGGTCGAGCCGGACAGGACAGCCGCCGTCGTCGCCAGAGCGACGATCACCCCCGTGATCCGAGACATGGATCCAGCATAGGTGCGCCCGGCCTACGCTTGAGGGCATGAGCAGCGAGGATGCCGTCCGCGAGGTCGCCGGTCGGGCCCGGACCGCGAGCCACGAGCTCGCCACCGCCACGCGCGCGACCAAGGACGCCGCCCTGCACGCGATGGCCGACGCACTGATCGCCTCGTCACCGGAGATCCTCGGGGCCAACGCGGAGGACGTCGCCCGCGCCGAGGCCGGCGGCACGCCCGCCAACATCGTCGACCGGCTGCGGCTCGACGCCAGCCGGCTCGCGGCGATGGCGCAGGGGCTGCGGGACGTCGCCGGCCTGCCCGACCCGGTGGGCGAGGTCCTGCGCGGCAGCACGCTCGCCAACGGCCTGGAGCTGCGCCAGGTGCGGGTGCCGTTCGGCGTCGTCGGGATGATCTACGAGGCCAGGCCCAACGTGACGGCCGACGCGGCGGGCATCTGCCTCAAGGCCGGCAACGCCGTGCTGCTGCGGGGCTCGTCGAGCGCGCGCTCGAGCAACGCGGCCATCGTCGGGGCGATGCGCGGTGCGCTGGCCGGCAGCGGCCTGCCGGAGGACGTCGTACAGCTGGTGCCGGGGGAGACCCACGACAGCGTCAAGGCGCTGATGCGCGCCCGCGGGCTGGTCGACGTGCTGATCCCGCGCGGCGGGGCGGGGCTGATCCGCAGCGTCGTGGAGGAGTCGACCGTGCCGGTGATCGAGACCGGCGTCGGCAACTGCCACGTCTACGTCGACGCCTCCGCCGACCTCGACCAGGCGCTCGCGATCGTGCTCAACTCCAAGACCCAGCGCACCAGCGTCTGCAACGCCGCCGAGTCGCTCCTGGTGCACCGCGACGTCGCCGACGAGTTCCTCCCGCGGGTCGTCGAGGCCCTCCAGCAGGCGGGCGTGCTGGTGCACGGCGACGACGCGTTCGCGGAGTACGACGACGTGGTGCCGGCGACCGACGAGGACCACGCGGCCGAGTTCCTGGCGATGGAGATCTCGGCGGCGGTCGTGCCGGACGTCGAGGGTGCCATCGACCACATCCGCCGCTTCTCCTCCGGCCACACCGAGGCGATCGTGGCCCGCGACCAGGCGACCATCCGACGCTTCGTGGCGGCGGTCGACTCCGCCGCGGTGATGGTCAACGCCTCCACCCGCTTCACCGACGGCGGCGAGTTCGGCTTCGGTGCCGAGATCGGGATCTCCACGCAGAAGCTGCACGCCCGCGGGCCGATGGGCCTGCCGGAGATGACGTCGAGCAAGTACGTCGTGGTGGGCGACGGGCACCTCCGTTGATGCCGGTAGGATCGCGGCCATGCTGAACACCCTGACTGTCCTCGCAGCCGAGGCCGAGCACGGCGACCCCGTGGTCAGCCCCTACGTCGTGGGTGCCGTCGCGCTGGCCCTGCTGCTCGTGCTGCTCCTGGCCGTGGTCTCCTTCGGTGGCGGACGCGAGCACAGCTGAGCCCGTGGCACAGCGTCGCGTCGGGGTGATGGGCGGCACGTTCGACCCCATCCACCACGGCCACCTCGTGGCCGCGTCGGAGGTGCAGGCGTGGTTCGACCTCGACGAGGTCGTCTTCGTCCCCACCGGCGACCCGTGGCAGAAGAGCGACCGCGACGTCACCGAGGCCGAGCACCGCTACCTGATGACCGTGGTGGCGACGGCGGCCAACCCACGCTTCATGGTCTCGCGCGTCGACATCGACCGCGACGGACCGACGTACACGATCGACACGCTCCGCGACCTGAAGGCCGAGATGCCCGATGCGGAGCTGTTCTTCATCACCGGCGCCGACGCCCTGGCCGACATCTTCACCTGGCGTGACGCCGACGAGCTCTTCGAGCTCGCCAACTTCGTCGGCTGCACCCGGCCCGGCTACGCCATGGACCCGGAGACGCTGGCGAAGATCCCCGCCGAGAAGGTCACCATGGTCGAGATCCCGGCACTGGCGATCTCCTCCACCGACTGCCGCGACCGCAAGCGACGTGGCGAGCCCGTCTGGTACCTCGTGCCGGACGGCGTCGTGCAGTACATCGCCAAGCACGACCTCTACTCGTCCCATCCGAGCACGCACCCCAGCGCGCACCACAGCCCGCACCACAGCAAGGACTCCGCATGACTGCCACCGACCACGCCCTCGAGCTCGTCGCCATCGCGGCCCAGGCCGCGCACGACAAGAAGGCCGAGCAGGTGCTGGCCTTCGACGTGAGCGACCAGCTCGCCATCACCGACGCCTTCGTGCTCGCCAGCGCCAGCAACGAGCGCGCGGTCGGCGCCATCGTCGACGAGATCGAGGACAAGCTGCGCGACGCCGACGCCAAGCCGATCCGGCGCGAGGGGCACCGCGAGGGACGCTGGGTGCTGCTCGACTACGGCGAGATCGTGGTGCACGTCCAGCACGAGGAGGAGCGCTCCTTCTACGCCCTCGAGCGTCTCTGGAGCGACTGCCCGCTCATCCCGCTCGACCTGAAGTGAGGCGGCTGGTCCTGCTCCGCCACGGGCGCACGGAGTGGAACGACACGGGCCGCGCCCAGGGCCACGCCGACGTGCCGCTGGACGAGGTCGGCCTCGCGCAGGCCAAGGAGGTGGCGCCGGTCCTGGCCGCGCTGCGGCCGGTCGCGGTGTGGTCCTCGGACCTCCTTCGTGCCTCCCAGACGGCTGCCGCGGTGGCCGCGGAGTCGGGCCTGGAGCCCGTCCTCGACGACCGGTTGCGGGAGTTCGACATCGGCGCCAACCGCACCGGCCTGACGGCGGAGGCCTATGCCGCTGCCCACCCTGAGGAGCACGCCGCACTCCTCGCGGGCGACATCGACGCGATCCCGGGCCGCGAGACCCACGACGACGTGCTGGCGCGCTTCCTGCCCGCGCTCAGGTCGTACGCCGACGGGCTGGGGGAGGGCGAGACCGGCCTGGTCGTGTCCCACGGAGCCGCCCTGCGCGTGGTCGTGCCCGCCTTCCTCGGCTGGGAGGGCGACCCCGGCGAGTCGTTCGGCGTGCTCGCCAACTGCGGCTGGGTGGTGCTCGAGCACTCGGCCTCGACGTGGACGGGCGGGGTCGAGCGGTGGCGGCTGACGGCCTGGAACAGGGTCGTGACGTGACCGATCGCGCCCGGGAGGTCGACGTCACGCTGAGCCGCCAGGTGGCCCGGGTGATGGACGACGCCGTCACGGTGCCGGGCACCCGCATCGGGCTCGGCCTGGACGCGGTGATCGGGCTCGTCCCGGGCATCGGCGACGCCCTGGGCAGCGCCCTGTCGGGCATCATCGTCCGCGACGCCGTCCGGGCGCGGGTGCCGATGGTCGTGCTGGCGCGGATGGGGTTGAACCTGGTCGTGGACGCGCTGCTCGGGCTGCTCCCGGGCCTCGGTGACCTGCTCGACGTCGCCCACCGGGCCAACCGCAAGAACCTCCACCTGCTGCTGCGCGAGATCGAGCGGGAGCCGCTGCGCGAGCCGCCGACGACCGGCTACGTCGCCGGCGCGGTCGCCCTCATGATCGTGCCGCTGCTCGCCGGAGTCGCCGTCACGGTGCTCGGGATCTGGCTCCTGGTGCGCTGGCTGACCTGACCGGGGACCCCGATTTCACCTCCTCGGAACTGTCGGCTAATGTTCTCGGCTGTTGGGGCTGTGGCGCAGCTGGTAGCGCATCTGCATGGCATGCAGAGGGTCAGGGGTTCGAGTCCCCTCAGCTCCACCGACGCAGAAGGCCGGATCCGTCAGGGTCCGGCCTTCTGCTTGTTGTGCTCGTTGTGCCGCCAGGGTGGCGGCATACGACATCCGGCTGGTCGTGGGTGGCGGCATCCGACATCGGATCGGGGTCGTCGGACGTCGTACGCCGCCAGGGTGGCCGGCCGTGACGTCGTATGCCGCCAGGGTCGCAGAAGGACATGTCGTACGCCGCCAGGGTCGCCGGCCGCGCTCCTGTTGTGCCGCCGGGGTGGCGGCATACGACATCCGGCTGGTCGTGGGTGGCGGCATCTGACATCGGATCGGGGTCGTCGGACGTCGTATGCCGCCAGGGTGGCCGGCCGTGACGTCGTATGCCGCCAGGGTCGCAGGACGTGATGTCGTACGCCGCCAGGGCGCGGCTCTCACTTCGGCGGTTTGCCGGGGGCGGTGGCACCATGTGCTCATGACCGCGACTGACCTCTCCACCGGCACCATCTCCGAGCGCACGGCAGCCCACATCGAGGCCACCGAGCGCTGCGCCGCGCACAACTACCACCCGCTCCCGGTGGTGCTCGCCGAGGGCGACGGCGCCTGGGTCATCGACGTCGACGGCAAGCGCTACCTCGACTGCCTCGCGGGCTACTCCGCGCTCAACTTCGGGCACTCCAACGAGCGCCTCGTCGCGGTGGCGCGCGAGCAGCTCGGCAGGCTCACGCTCACCAGCCGCGCGTTCTTCAACGACAAGCTCAGCGGTTTCGCCGAGGCGCTCACCCGCCTGACCGGCAAGGACATGATCCTGCCGATGAACTCCGGTGCCGAGGCCGTCGAGACGGCCATCAAGGTCAGCCGCAAGTGGGGCTACGAGGTCAAGGGCGTGCCGGCCGGGCAGGCCTCGATCATCACCATGGAGGGCAACTTCCACGGTCGCACCACCACCATCGTGAGCTTCTCCGACGACGAGGTGGCGACGTCGGGCTACGCGCCCTTCACGGGCGGCTTCCGCAGCGTGAAGTACGGCGACGTCGCCTCGATCGCCTCCGCCATCGACGACACCACCGTCGCCGTGCTCTTCGAGCCGATCCAGGGCGAGGGCGGCGTGGTCATGCCGCCCGAGGGCTTCCTCCGGGAGCTGCGCGAGCTCTGCACCGAGCGCAACGTGCTGATGGTCGCCGACGAGATCCAGTCGGGCCTGGCTCGCTCGGGCAAGACCTTCGCCTGCGACCACGAGGACGTCGTCCCCGACATCTACATCATGGGCAAGGCGCTCGGCGGCGGCATCTACCCCGTCTCCGCGATCGCCGCCGACCGCGACATCATGGACGTCATCACCCCCGGCTCCCATGGCTCCACCTTCGGTGGCAACCCGCTGGCCGCGGCCATCGGCACCGAGGTCGTCGCGATGCTCGAGGAGGGCACCTTCCAGGCCCGCTCCGCCGAGATCGGCGCGCAGCTGGAGGCCGGCTTCCGCACGCTCGTCGGCAAGGGCCTGTCCGACGTACGCGTCCGTGGCGCCTGGGCCGGCATCGACATCGACCCGTCGCTGATGAGCGGTCGCCAGATGTCCGAGGCCCTCATGGCGCGCGGGATCCTCGCCAAGGACACCCACGGCTCGACCGTCCGCTTCGCCCCGCCGCTGGTCGCCAGCGACGAGGACATCGCCGGGCTGGTCACCGCGGTGACCGAGATCCTCGCCGGCAGCTGAGCAACGCGTGGTGGCCGCTCGCTTCGACCACCTCGTCGTCGCCGTCGCGGACCTCGACGAGGCGGCTGCCCGCTGGCGCGCGGCCGGCATCCCCGCCGAGCGCGGTGGTGCGCACCCGGTCGGGACGGTCAACGCCCTCGTCCGCGGCCCCGGGCCGGCGTACGTCGAGCTGATCTCCGCCGGGAGCGAGGAGTCCAACCCCTGGCTGGACCGCGTACGCCCGGCCCGCGGCCCGATCTCGTGGGCGATCGCCGTCGATGACGTCGAGGCCGCCCGGGAGGCGCTGGCCGCAGCCGGCTTCGACCCGGCGCCGGCCGTCCCCGGCTCGCGCCGCACGCCTGACGGCGACCTGGTCGAGTGGCGGGTCTGCGACGTCGGGCCGGGACCGTACGACGGCTCGCTGCCGTTCCTCATCGAGTGGACGACCCCCATGGGTCCTGCCCCGGCCGACGGCCCCGTGGTCGAGTGGTTCGGGCTCCGCCCGCCGGATCCCGACCGGGTGGCGGACCTCCTGGTGGCCCTGGGCCTCGAGCCGAGCACGCACTGGCCGCGGCGCCAGTTCGAAGACGTGAGGGGCCTGGTGATCACCCTGAGCCCGCTCGGTGCGCCGACCGACCTCGACGCGGCCTCGTGGACGATGTCGTGGGAGGAGCCGGACGAGCCGGCGGCCTCGCTGTCGCTCACGCTGCCCTCCGGCGAGCTGTCCGCGAGGACCCTCGACGGGGTCCGTGTGACGACCCGGCCGGACCGCCGCCGGTTCGCCGCGTCCGCCCTGCAGCCGGCCGATGGCGGTGACTCGGCGCCCGAGCGCGCCGACGCCTGGGTACGCGCCGTGGTCGAGGCGGGGCTCGGCACCGCCCGCGAGGTCGAGGTCTCCTGGGCAGAGGGAGAGGGGGTCAACCTCGACGTCCTGAGCGCCGTCCGACTCGCGGGGCCGGCGGGGACCCAGCCCGTCACGGTCGTCCACGGGAGGCACCCGGTCGACCCCGGCGACGTCGTCGTGGTCGGGATCGGTGAACCGGTCGAGGTCCTCGAGCGCCAGCCCGTGGGCCCGCGACCGGAGGGCCGGGCGCGCCAGGTCGCGTTCGTCGACGACGCCTTCGTGCACGCCCTGAGCGGAGGGGTGTATGCCGTGCGCGGTCGCCGCAGGTCCGTGGTGCGTCACTTCAACGGCTGGAGCGCCGACGGCAGGTTCGCCGACGGTGAGCCCGAGCAGTGGCTCGAACAGGCTGCCGCCGGACGACGCACCGACGGCGTCCTCGCCGGCGAGCCCTGGGTCTGACTCGCGAGCGATCAGGCGATCGTCAGGCCGCCGTCGACCGGGATCATCTGCCCGGTGACGTAGCCGGCGGCGTCGGAGGCCAGCCACACCGCGGTCGCGGCGAGCTCGCGGGGGTCGCCCTTGCGGCCGGCCGGCACCCGCTGCATGGCGAGGTCGAGGTAGCCGTCGGGGTAGGTGTCGGTCATCTCGGAGGCGAAGAACCCCGGCGCGAGGGCGTTGACGCGGATGCCCTTGCGGCCCGTCCACTGCTGGGCCAGGTCGCGCGTGAGGCCGCCCAGCCCGGCCTTGGAGGCGGAGTACGCCGCCTGGGGCAGGCCGCCGGTCGTGATGCCGAGGATCGAGGAGATGTTGATGATGCTCGAGCCGGGCTGCATGACCCGGCCGCAGGCCTGCGCCATCCAGTAGCACCCGTTGAGGTTGATGTCGATGACCGAGCGGAACTGCTCGGGCGTCTCGTGGGTGGCGGGCACGGCCGTGCCGACACCGGCGTTGTTGACGAGCACGTCGACCCGGCCGAACTTCGCCATCGCCTCGTCGACGAGGTGCTGGCACTGGTCGGGGTCGGCCACGTCGGTGGCCACCGTGTGCACGCGGCGGCCGGTGGAGCGTACGGAGCCGGCGACCCGCTCCAGCTTCTCCACGCGACGCGCGCCGAGCACCACGTCGGCCCCGGCCTCGGCGAAGCAGTGGGCGAACGCGACGCCCAACCCGCTCGAGGCGCCGGTGACGATGACGACCTTGTCGTCGAGACGGAAGAGGTCCATGACACCCATGCCGGGACCCTACGGCGTGGCGCTCGTCACCGGCTCGGTCGGGGTGGCCGGTGCTCGCGGCAGGTCGCGCACCGACCGGGAGCAGAGCACCAGCCCGACCACCGCGACGTACGCGACCGCTGAGGCGACCAGCACCGGACGGAACCCGAACGCCGCGGCCAACGGACCGTAGGCCAGCTGCCCGATCGGCATCGCGACGAAGGACCCGAGCGCGTCGTAGGAGTAGGCGCGCGACAGCAGCCGGTCCTCGATGTTCTCCTGCATGGCGAGGTTCCAGCCCATCCCGAAGACCTCGGTGCCGGCGCCTGCCAGGAACGCGGCCGTGACGAGGCCGACGAGGTGCGGGGACACCCCGAGCAGCAGCATCGGCGGAGCGATCATCGCGATGCCGAGCATGCCCAGGAGGAGCGGTCGCTCCAGCCGTACGCGCAGGAGGACGACCGTCGTGAGCAGGAGCCCCGCGGCCTCCGCCGAGAGGACGTAGCCCCAGCCCTGCCGCCCGATGGTGTCGTCGGCGACGGCCGGCCCGAGGGTGAACCACGCGCCGGTGTGGATCGCGTTGAGCACGCCGAACCCCACGACCACCGTCCACAGCCAAGGGGTGGCCCAGAAGAAGCTCCAGCCCTCGCGCAGCTCGCTGATGGTGTCGGGCGCGGCGCCGCCCGGCTCCTTGGGCGGGATCGTGACCGGCAGCAGGAGCAGGGCCGAGACCAGCCAGGTGGCGGCGTCGACGGCCAGCGCCCAGCCGGACCCGACGGTGACCACGAGCAGGGCACCGATGGTGGGGCCGAGGACCATCATCCCGTTGCGGGTGAGCGACACCAGGGCGTTGGCGGGCTGGAGCTCCCCGCGCGCCACGAGCTGGGGTAGGACACTGGCCATCGCCGGGAACGAGACGCCGGAGACGGCGCCGTGCACGACGGAGAGCACGACCAGCATCCAGATCTCGGCGTGCCCGGACAGCACGAGCACCGCGATGGCGCCCTGGCTGGCCGCGGACGCGACGTTGGACACCTGCAGCACGAGCGTGCGTGGGAACCGGTCGGCGATCACGCCGCCGTAGAGCAGCAGCGCGATCATCGGGATCGTGTGCGCGGCCAGGACCTGCCCCAGCGCGCTGGGGGAGTCGGTGAGGTCGAGGACGGCGAAGGCCAGCGCGATGCTCGCCATCATGTTGCCGAGGGTGTTGACGAAGCGCGAGGCGAAGTACCACGCGAAGTTGCGGTTGCGCAGGGGCGCGACGGCGCTCGACCAGGTCATCGGGCGTGAGTCTGGACGGCGCCGGGCCCACTGTCAAAGACCTGTGGGAGGTGAGCAGGGGGCGGCCCCGCACCGACCCCTGACGCGACCCTGAGCAGACCCCGGAACAGGATGAAATCGCACCTGTGGCGTGCTTGGCTGGGAGCCATCAGGGGCACCCGGCCCACCGAGGAGTGAGTGAGATGTCCGACCAGTACCCGCAGGACCCGCAGACCGACCCGACGCAGGCCTACGGCCAGCAGCCCCCGCCGGCCTACCAGCCCCAGCAGACCTTCCAGGCCCGTCCCGCGACGATGTCGGCCGAGGACGAGCGGACCTGGGGTGCCATCAGCCACGCCGGCGCGGTCGTCGCGATGATCTGCTCGGCCGGCTTCCTGGGCTTCCTCGCCTCGATCGCGGTCTACGTGGTCTACAAGGACCGCGGCCCCTTCGTGCGCGCGCACGCCGCGAACTCGATCAACATCCAGATCACCATGTTCATCTGGCTGGTCGTGCTCGGCATCCTCACGATCCCGATCGCGATCTTCACGCTGGGCCTCGGCCTGGTCGTGATGCTGCCGGCGCTCGCCGCCGCCTTCGTCGTGGCCGGCGTCCTGCACGTCATCGGTGCCATGAAGGCCTACAACGGCGAGTGGTGGAGCCCGCCGCTCACGCCGCAGTTCGTCAGGTGAGCCTGCCTCACCTGAGCTGGGCCAGGACCTCGTCCTGCCACGCGAACGCTGCCCGGGTCCGGACCGCCAGGTCCGGCCCGGGCAGCAGTGCTTCCAGCCGCTCCGCGAAGCCGGCGGGCAGGTCGGTGCGGAGGTAGCGCAGCCCGAAGTCGTGGCGCGCGGGGCAGTGCCGGATCCGCAGCAGCGTCACCAGGGGCTCGAGCGCGAAGCGCATGTGGAACCACGTCGCCTCGGCCAGGTCGTCCCGCGCGATCGCGCGCTCGACCAGCCACGCCCCGGTCTGGCGCCTGGCCGCGGCCTGCTCGACGGCCTGCCGCCGCTGCGCGGCCATCGCGTCCTCGTCGTCGTGCTCGAGGACCAGACAGCCGTCGGGGTCGTGCAGCACCACGGGCGTGCCGTGACGGCGTACGTCGATCGTCAGCCGCTGCGGCAGCAGGTCGACGAACAGGTCGACGAGCCGCGTCGGGCGGGACAGGTCGGCGGCATCGGGCTGGAGGTGGATGAAGCCCTGCGCCGCGGTCGGCCAGCGGTCGGCCGCGACCCGCCACACGTGGTCGACGTCGAACCGCTCGTGCACCAGGGCCAGCACGGCGTCGTACGTCGCAGCGGCGGGGCCGCTGCTCCAGACCTGGACGTCGAGGTCGGAGTGGCTGTCGTAGCTCCCGGTGACGGCAGAGCCGCTCACCACGACGACCCGCACGTCGGGACGGTGCGCGGGCAGCTCGCGGAGGAACTCCAGCCAGTCGTCGTACCTGCTCAGGTCAGCGGCCATGCCGAGCAGTATCCCGGGGAGAGTATGCTGGTGCTGTGCACGAGCAGCTCCTTCTTCGACAGCCGCGCTGATCGGGTCCTCCCGCCCACGGAGACCGACACGCGGCCACCCCTCCATGTGAGGGGTTTTTTCATGCCCGACCCCAGCACCACCCCCGCACTTGCAGAGGACACGCCATGAGCAGCCCAGACACCGCAGACACCGGAGCCCACGAGGCCGAGCGCGCGACGTACGACATCGCCGCCACCGAGACGAAGTGGCAGCCGGTCTGGGAGGAGCTCCAGCCCTTCAGGGCCGACGACGCCAGCCCGCGCGAGAAGCGCTACGCGCTGACGATGTTCCCCTACCCGAGCGGCGACCTGCACATGGGCCACGCCGAGGTGTTCGCGCTGCACGACGTGGTGGCGCGCTACTGGTGGCAGCGCGGCTACGAGGTGCTGAACCCGATGGGCTTCGACTCCTTCGGCCTGCCCGCGGAGAACGCCGCGATCCGCAACGACGAGCACCCCGACACCTACACGCGCGCCAACATCGCGCGCTCGATCGAGTCGTGCAAGAGGTACGCCGCGTCGTTCGACTGGTCGCGCACCTTCAACACCTCCGACCCGGAGTACTACCGCTGGACGCAGTGGCTGTTCCTGGAGTTCTTCAAGCGGGGCCTGGCCTACCGCAAGAACAGCCCGGTGAACTGGTGCCCCAACGACCAGACCGTGCTGGCCAACGAGCAGGTCGTCGGCGGCGTCTGCGACCGGTGCGGGGCGGAGGTGACCAAGAAGGAGCTGACCCAGTGGTACTTCAAGATCACCGACTACGCCCAGGAGCTGCTGGACGGCCTGGACGACCTGGAGAAGACCTGGCCCGACCGCGTCGTCACCGCGCAGCGCAACTGGATCGGCCGCTCCGAGGGGGCGCACGTCGACTTCGCCATCGACGGCCGTGACGAGCCGGTCACCGTCTACACGACGCGGCCCGACACGCTGTTCGGCGCGACCTTCATGGTCGTGGCGGCCGACGCCGCCTTGGCCTCGGAGCTGGTCACCGACGAGCAGCGACAGGCGCTGGAGGACTACCTGGTCGAGGTCCGCAAGGAGACCGACATCAACCGGCTGGCCACCGACCGGGCCAAGACCGGCGTCTTCTTGGGCGTGCACGCGACCAACCCGCTGACGGGCACGCAGATCCCGGTCTACGCCGCCGACTACGTCCTGGCCGACTACGGCACCGGCGCGATCATGGCCGTCCCCGGCCAGGACCAGCGCGACTGGGAGTTCGCCGAGGCGTTCGACCTGCCGGTGATCCGCACGGTCCAGCCGCCCGAGGGGTGGGAGGGCGAGGCGTTCACCGGCGACGGCCCCGCGATCAACTCCGCCAACGACGAGATCGACCTGTCCGGGATGGGCGTCGCCGAGGCCAAGTCCACGACGATCGCCTACCTGGAGGCCCATGGCCTGGGCCGCGGCACGGTGAACTTCCGGCTGCGCGACTGGCTGATCAGCCGCCAGCGCTACTGGGGACCTCCGATCCCGATCATCCACTGCCCGGTCGACGGCGAGGTCCCGGTGCCCGAGGACCAGCTGCCGGTGACGCTGCCCGACCTGCGCGGTGCGGACCTCAAGCCCAAGGGCACCTCGCCGCTGGGCGGGGCGACGGACTGGGTCGACACGACCTGCCCGACGTGTGGCGGCCCGGCGACCCGCGACACCGACACCATGGACACGTTCGTCGACTCGTCCTGGTACATGTTCCGCTACTGCTCGCCGCACGACGACACCCAGGCCTTCGACAGCGCCAAGGTCAACGCGTGGATGCCGTGCAACCTGTACGTCGGCGGTGTCGAGCACGCCGTGCTGCACCTGCTCTACGGCCGCTTCTTCACCAAGGTCCTCAACGACATGGGCCTGGTCGACTTCCGCGAGCCGTGGTCGGCCCAGCTGAACCAGGGCTTCGTGATCAACCAGGGCAAGAAGATGAGCAAGTCCCTGGGCAACGGCGTCAACCTGGGTGACCAGCTGGCGGCCTTCGGCGTCGACGCCGTGCGCCTGACGCTGGTCTTCGCCGGTCCGCCGGAGGACGACATCGACTGGGCCAACATGTCGCCCGACGGGTCGCTGCGCTTCCTGCAGCGGGCCTGGCGGCTGTCCGGCGACGTCACCTCCGACCCGGGCGTGGACGTCACCACCGGCGACCTGGCGCTGCGTCGTACGACGGCGCGCACGGTGCACGACGCGGCCGAGCTGGTCGAGACCTACCGCTTCAACGTGATGGTCGCCCGGGTGATGGAGCTGGTCAACGCGACCCGCAAGGCCATCGACTCCGGCTGCGGACCGGCCGACCCGGCGGTGCGCGAGGCCACCGAGGCCGTGGCGATCCTGCTGTCGCTCGTCGCGCCCTACACGGCCGAGGAGATGTGGGAGCGGCTGGGTCACGAGCCCACCGTCGTACGGGTCGGGTGGCCGGCCGTCGACGAGGCGCTGCTGGTCGAGGACACGGTCACCGCGGTCGTGCAGGTCAAGGGCAAGGTGAAGGCGCGCCTGGAGGTGTCCCCGGACATCTCCGAGGCCGACCTGGAGGCCGCCGCCCTGGCCGACGACGGCGTGCGCCGGGCGATCGACGGAGCAGAGGTGCGCAAGGTGATCGTGCGCGCGCCCAAGCTGGTCAACATCGTCGTCTGAGGCGCGCGCCTGCCGTTAGGGTCGCCGCATGTCTCGTGTCGTTGTGGTCACCGACTCGACCGCGAGCCTGCCCGCCGAGGTGGCGCAGGCTCGCGGCATCCGGGTCGTGCCCCTGCAGGTGGTGATCGGTGCCAAGGTGCTCGACGAGGGCCCGGACGGCGCCACCCCCGAGGTGGTCGCGCAGGCGCTGCGCGACTTCGTGCCGGTGAGCACCTCGCGCCCGGCACCGGCGCTGTTCGCCGACCTCTACCGCTCCCTGGAGCACGAGGGGGTCGACGAGATCGTGTCGGTCCACCTCTCGGGGGAGATGAGCGGCACCTTCGAGTCCGCCCAGCTGGCGGCGCTGGAGGTCGAGCTCCCGGTGCACGTCGTCGACTCCGGGCAGGTCGGCATCGCCACCGGCTACGCCGCGCTGACCGCCGTCGACGTGCTCGAGGCCGGCGGGTCCGGGCAGCAGGCGGCCGAGGCCGCGCTGGCACGCGGTGAGGCCGCGTCGTCGCTGTTCTACGTCGACACCCTGGAGTACCTCCGTCGGGGCGGGCGGATCGGGGCCGCTGCCGCGATCTTCGGCAGCGCCCTGTCCGTCAAGCCGCTGCTCGAGATCAGCGAGGGCCGCGTGGTGCCGCGCGAGCGGGTCCGCACCGCGTCGCGCGCGCTGGCCCGCCTGGCCGACCTCGCGGTCGAGGCGGCGGGCGACCGACCGGTCGACGTCTGCGTCTCCCACCTCGCCAACGGCGAGCGTGCCGAGGAGCTCGCCGCCACGCTGACCGAGCGCCTGGCCGGCGGGCTCGAGGGCCGTGAGGTGATGTGCGGCGAGCTGGGCGCCGTCCTCGGCGCCCACGTCGGGCCGGGCATGGTGGCGGTCTGCGTGTCGCCGCGTCCATGACCCCACTCGAGCGGACACATGGCCGCCCGGCAAGCCGTACGCCGTCGCCCGGGCGGCCGTATGTCCGCTCGAGTCAGGAGCTGGACGCTGTCCACAGATTGCCGATCGCCCCTGTCGAGAGCCAGGTCGGCGTTCCTAGCGTGGAGGCATGCGCCGGTCCCAGTCCTCCTCCGAGCACGCCGAGGCGGTGTCGCGGCGGCTGGCGACGCTGAGTGCCGAGCTCGCCGCCGTCCGCGGGGAGTCCGAGCCGGGCGCCGACGGCGTGCCGGAGTCGGCGCACACGCGCGTGCGAGACCGGGGGGAGGAGGCGCCGGCGCCCGTCGTGCTGCCGGTGCCCGGGCGGCACGCGTCCCGGCGGCTGCGCGTGGGAGGTCTGCAGCTCGGTCCGGTGCACCTGGCGGTCGTCGCGGTCGTGGCTGCCCTGGCGGTGGGGCTGGCGGCGTGGTGGGCGGTGCGCGACCAGGCCGAGGCGGTGCCGCTCGCCCCCGAGGGCCCACCGTCCTCCACCCCGTCGCCGCTGGTCGCGGTCAGCCCGACCGCCGACTCCGATGCTCCGTCGGCTCCGGCCGAGCTCGTCGTCGACGTCGCCGGGAAGGTACGCCGCCCGGGCATCGCCGTGCTGCCGGCGGGCTCGCGGGTCGTCGACGCCCTGGAAGCGGCCGGCGGGCCCCGGCCCGGGGTCGACCTCACCTCGCTCAACCTGGCGCGCCCGGTCGTCGACGGGGAGCAGATCCTCGTCGGCGTGGCCCCGGCCGCGGGGGTGGCGGGCACGCTCGGGTCGCCGGGCTCGCCGGCGCCGCCGGGGGAGTCCTTGGTCAACCTCAACACCGCCGACCAGGCCACCCTGGAGACCCTGCCCGGGGTGGGTCCGGTGACCGCCGAGTCGATCCTCGCCTGGCGCACCGACAACGGCGGCTTCACCGCGGTCGACGAGCTGCTGGAGGTCGACGGCATCGGTGAGGCCACCCTGGCGGACCTCGCGCCGCTCGTGACGCTCTGACCCGTGCCCGACCTGCGCGCGCTCGCCCTCGGCGCGGGTGCGTGGACCGGGGCGCTCCTCGTCCTCGTGCTGCCCGGTCGGCTGGCGCTGGCGGCGGTGCTCGCGGTGGCGGTCGCCGTGGGCGCCCTGGTCCTGCGCCGGGTCGTCGTCCCGGCCTGGCTCGGACCGCTGGCCGCGCTGCTGGCGGTCGCGGGGGTCGCCGCGCTGCACCAGACGCTCGTCGCGACCTCGCCCCTGGGCCCGCTGGCCGACGAAGGGGCGGTGGTGACGCTGCGGCTCGAGCTCACCTCCGACGTACGCGTCGTGGCCGGCCAGTACGGCGACCTGCAGGTCGCGCAGGCCCGGGTGTCCCGCGTCGAGGGCCGGGGCCGGGCCTGGGCGCTCCGGGCTCCTGTCGTCCTCATGGCCGGGGCGGACTGGCCGCGACTGGCGCTGGGCACCTCGTTCGAGACGTCGGCGCGGCTCGTGCCGGCCGAGGACGACGTCGCCGCGATGGTCCGGCCCGTCGGTGAGCCCCGGGGGGTCGCGGAGCCGGACGTGTGGTGGGACGCCGCGGCGGCCGTACGCCGCTCGGTGCGCGCCGCGGTCGCGGGCCGGGACGCCGACGCGCGCGAGCTGGTACCGGCGCTCGTGGTCGGCGACGACGGAGGTCTCGATCCCGCGCTGGCCGACGACTTCCGGACCACCGGGCTCACGCACCTCCTGGCCGTCAGCGGCACCAACCTGACCCTGGTGGTGGGGTTCGTCATCGTGCTCGGCCGGTGGCTCGGCGTGCGCGGGCGCTGGCTGCACGTGCTTGCCGGCCTCGGGATCGCGGGCTTCGTGATGACGGCCAGGGCCGAGCCCAGCGTCGTACGGGCGGCGGCGATGGGCACCGTCGCGCTCGTCGGGATGGGCCGCAACGGCCGCTCGCGCGGCACGCGCGGGCTCGGCGTGGCGGTGCTGGGCCTGCTCCTGGTCTGGCCGCGGCTGGCGGTGACGGCGGGTTTCGCCCTCTCGGTGCTCGCCACGGCCGGCATCCTGCTGCTGGCGCCGGTGTGGCGCGACGCCCTGATGCGGTGGTGCCCGCGTTGGGTGGCCGAGGCCGTGTCGGTGCCGCTCGCCGCGCAGGTCGCGTGCACGCCGGTGGTCGCCGCCCTCTCGGGACAGGTGAGCCTGGTCGCGGTGGCCGCCAACCTGCTCGCCGCCCCTGCCGTCGCGCCGGCCACCGTGCTGGGGCTCACCGGCGGCCTCGTCGGCCTCGCCGGGGCACCCCTGGGCGTCGTGGTGGCGGCCCCGGCCGCGTGGTCGGCGGGGTGGATCATCACGGTGGCCCGCTGGGGGGCCGGCGTGCCGACCGCGGCGGTGGACTGGGGGACCGGACCGGTCCCGCTCGTCGTCCTCACGCTGGCGTGCCTGGCGTCCGTGCCGCTCGCCCCGCGCCTGCTCCGCAGGCCCGGCTCCGCGCTCGCCTGCACCGGCCTGCTGGTCGTGGTGATGCTGGTCCGGCCACCGGTGCCTGGCTGGCCGCCGGACGGCTGGGTGCTGGCGATGTGCGACGTGGGGCAGGGCGACGGGCTGGTGCTCCGCGCCGGTCCGCACGCGGCCGTGGTGGTCGACACGGGTCCGGACCCGGAGACCATGGACTCGTGCCTCGACCGGCTCGAGGTCAGCGCGGTGCCGCTGCTCGTGCTCACCCACTTCCACGCCGACCACGTCGACGGGATCGCCGGGGTGCTCGACGGTCGCCAGGTGGGCGCGGTCGAGGCCACGTCGCTGCACGACCCGGCGGTCGGCGTGCACGAGGTCGAGACCGTGCTGGGCCACGAGGCCGGCCTGCCGGCGTACGGCGAGACGCGGCAGGTGGGCGCGGTGACCCTGCAGGCGCTCTGGCCCAAGCCCGGCAGCCGTGCCGGTGGTGCAGGGGAGAGCGCGCCCAACAACTCGAGCGTGGTGCTGCTCGCCGAGGTGGGCGGCGTACGCATCCTGCTCACCGGCGACGTCGAGCCGTCGGCCCAGTCAGCGCTGCAGCGCGACCTCGCCGGCCTGCAGGTCGACGTGCTCAAGGTGCCGCACCACGGCAGCCGGCACCAGGACCTCGAGTGGCTGACCTCGCTCGGCGCGCGGGTCGCGCTCGTCTCGGTGGGGGAGGGCAACGACTACGGCCACCCGGCGCCCGACCTCCTCGCGGCGCTGTCGGCGGCCGGGATGCGGGTGTGGCGCACGGACCTCGCGGGTGACGTCGTCGTCGTGGTGCGGGAGGGCGAGGTCGGTGTCGTCGCCCGCCGATAGGGTGGGCACACCATGGCACGCACCCCCACCGCAGCCCAGGTCCTCGGCCACGTCGTCCTCGTGACGGGCAAGGAGGAGTACCTGTCCGCACGCACGGTCGCCTCGGTCCGCGACGCCGTGCGGGCGCACGACCCCGACGCGGAGCTCGCCGAGTCGGCGGCTTCCGACCTGACGCTCGCGAGCCTCGGCGAGATGTCCGCGCCGTCGCTGTTCTCGGCGATCCGCTGCGTCATGGTGCGCGGCCTGGAGGACCTTCCCGACGAGTCCGTGGAGGGGTTGCTGGGCTACTGCGCGGCGCCGGTCGATGACGTCGCGCTGGTGCTCGTGCACTCCGGCGGCGCCAAGGGCAGCGGAGTGCTCACCAAGCTGCGCAAGCTCCCGAAGGTCACCGAGGTGAAGTCGGAAGAGGTCCGGGCCAACGAGATGCCGGCCTTCGTGACGGCGGAGGTGGCCTCGCACGGCGCGAAGATCGACTCCGACGCCGCCGCGTTCCTCGTGCAGGCGGTCGGCACCGACCTCCGCTCGCTGGCCGCGGCAGCCGACCAGCTCACCAACGACTTCCACGGCGAGCAGCTCACCGTGGAGAAGGTGCAGCGCTACTTCGGCGGCCGGGCCGAGGCGAAGTCCTTCACCGTCGCCGACGCAGCCTTCTCGGGCAGGCGGGCCGTGGCGCTGGAGGAGCTGCGCTGGGCGCTCGACTCCGGCACCGCCGCCGTCCTCGTCACCTCGGCCATGGCCGCGTCGGCGCGGAGCCTGGCGCGTTACCTCGGCTCACCGCGCGGCGCGCGTGACGCCGACCTGGCCCGGGAGCTGGGGGTGCCGCCGTGGAAGGTGCGCACCGTGCGCGACCAGTCCCGCGCGTGGACCCCCGAGGGCATCGCGGCCGCGGTCCGCGCGGTGGCGACGGCCGACGCCGACATCAAGGGCCGCGCCCACGACGCGTCCTACACGCTCGAGCGCCTGGTGCTCACCGTCGCCGGGCTGCGCGAGGCCCGCTGAGGCCACGTGGCCTGAAATGCGAAGCACCCGCCACGAGGGCGGGTGCTCGGCGGTGAAGGACGCGGGTCAGAGCGACGCGGTCTTCTTGGCGATCGAGGACTTGCGGTTGGCGGCCTGGTTGGCGTGGATGACGCCCTTCGAGGCGGCCTTGTCGAGCGCCTTCATGGCGTCGCGACCGGCGGCCGCGGCCGCGTCCTTGTCGCCGGCCTCGGACAGCTCACGGAACTTGCGAACGGCGGTCTTCAGGCGCGACTTCACGGCCTGGTTGCGCTGGCGCGCCTTCTCGTTCTGCTTGTTGCGCTTGATCTGGGACTTGATGTTCGCCACGTGTGGATCCTCGGAGCTAGAACTGGTCTGGAATGGAAGTCTGGTGCTTGTCGGCTGCCTGGCAACCCCTGCCTGGAATCATGGAGAGGGTCGGGTGCCGGACATGCAGTGCCGAACTCTACCGTCACGCCTCGCGCGCGCCCAAATCGCCTGGGGCGCACGGAACGGGCTCACCGACCGGTGCGACGGGCGACGGCCTCCAGCATGCGACGCGACTCCCGGATGCGGAAATCGTTGAGCGTGGGCAGGTTGACGTCGACGGCGACCACCGAGCGCACCGCGAGGTGCGCGCCGAACCCGGCCAGGAACGCCGTGACGACCTCGTCGCCTGCCTCGGTGAGGGCCGGTGAGGACGCGGTCGACGCGTCGAACCACGGCTCGTCGACGCGCTCGAGCCGCGCCAGCAGCGGGTCGGCCCAGGCGGGGCCGCGCGCCGCCGTGCCCCAGTCGACGAAGACGACCTCCCCGCTGGGGCGGCGCAGCAGGTTGTCGACGCGGATGTCCCAGTGCACGACGTGGGGCATCGGGAGCGCGGCCTGCTCGCGCAGCACGCCGGCCCAGCCCTCGGGGTCCGCGCGCAGCCACGCGGGGACGGGCGTGGCCTCCGGCGCCTCGGCGAGCGTGGCGAGCGACTCCGCCCAGACCCGGAAGCGGTGGGCGACGTCGACGAGGTCCACCGACGACGGGACGTCCCGGTCCTGGAGGACCTCGGAGAGCCGGTCGACCCCGTCGAGCACCGCCTCGAGCTCCGCTGCGTCGGTGAAGTCGGGGTGGCGCCCCTCGACGTCCTCGATCAGCAGTGCGACCCAGTCGCCGTCGTCGTACGACGCCAGCATCCGCGCCCAGAGCGCGTGCTCGCCGAGGTGGGCGAGCACGGCGGCCTCGCGCCGGAACAGTCCGGGCGTGTCCGGGTTGAGCTCGGCGCCGACGGCCTTGACGAAGGCGCGGGTCCCGTCCGCGCAGGTCAGCCGGGTCGCGCAACCGGGCGACATGCCGCCGACCTGCTCGACCGTGCCGACGACGGGGGAGCCCAGCTCCTGCTCGACCCACGCGTGCACGGCCGCGGGCACGGCGGCGTACGGCAGGCGCACGCCGACGGCGCGGGGAGCCGTCACGACCAGCCCCGGCGCTCGGCCAGCCAGTCCCAGCAGACGTCGCCCTGCCAGCGCTGGTGCTCGCGCAGGTGCGGCGAGCTCGGCGGGACGGGCAGCTCGGCCTGGGCGAGGAAGTAGCCGACATAGAGGGCCAGGTTGATGTCGAGCGCCTCGGGATCGACGCCACGGAGCAGGCGGCGCTCGGAGATGACGCGGTCCACGTCGATGCCCTCGCCGCGCGGGCCGATCAGGGCGGCGAACGAGTCGAACCACGACGCCGCGAGCACCGGCCAGTTCCAGTCGCAGATGAGCGCCCGCCCGTCGGGGTCGATGAGCACGTTGTCGGAGCGGATGTCGGTGTGCGTGAGCGTGTCACCGCCGACGACCTCGGCGTAGCGCCGGGCCAGTGCCTCGGTCTCGGCGAGGTGGGCGCGATCGAGGTCGGTGCGGCGCTCGTGGATGCCGGGCCAGCCGTCGAGGAGGGGCGCGAAGTCGGCCTCGGCGGTGTCGAGGTCCAGGCCGGCGGGAGGCGGGGTCAGCGCGTCGGCCGCCTGCTCGAGCGCGTCGAGCAGGGCGTCGAGGTCGTCGTGCTGCCACGGACGCCGGGGCGTGCGGGCGGCGACGTACTCGATGCCGAGCACCACCCAGTCGTCGTCGAGGTGCCACAGCAGCCGCGGGGCCGGGACGGACGGGGGCAGCGCGGCGAGCTTGCGGGCCTCCTCGCGGTAGGAGTCGGCGAACGCGCGCTGTGCCTTGACCGACGCCGCCTTCACGAAGTGGCGCGAGCCGTCCTCGCACACCAGCACGGAGGCGAAGCCCGGCGTGAAGCCGCTCGTCTGCGAGATCGCGGAGACGACGGGTGACCCGCACTTGCGGTCGATGTAGGCCCGCAGGTTGGGCGGCAGGAAGGGCCACTCCAGTCGCCGGGCCGTCCTGTCGTGCGGGACGGGGTAGGGCGCGACGGGCGCAGGACGGGACTCGGGCCGGGACATGGCGGCATCCTTCCCCACGCTCGTCGGTGACCACGACCCGATATCGGTCCGGACCACCTCGGTGGCCGCTTGACTGTGCGTGGGTGAGGAGCACGATCGGGTCATGGATCGCACCGCTGCGCGCGCCGCGCACCTCGCGCAGACCGACCCGGACGTCGCACGCGCCCATGCCGTCGCGGAGTACGCCGCGCTGGTGGCGATGGTCGACGCGCTCTCGGCGCCCGACTGGGACCGCCCCACCGACTGCACCGAGTGGCGGGTCCGCGACCTGGTCGCGCACGTCGCCGGCGCCTGCGAGGAGGCCTGCCGGCTGCCGGTGATGCTCCGGCACCAGGCCGTCGCGCTCAACGGCGTACGACGCAGGGACGGGGCGATGGTGGACCTGCTCTGCGCCGCGCAGATCGCCGACCGGGCACGTCTCTCCGACGCCGAGCTGGCCGCGGACCTGCGGCGGTGGGCCGCCGGTGCACCGGACGGCCGGCGCCGCCAGCCCGGGCTGCTGCGCCGCGTCCCGCTGCCCGCCTTCGCCGGGCTCCGCCCGGGCACCCGGCTCTCGTACCTCCTCGACGTCGTCTACGTGCGCGACGTCTGGCTGCACCGGGTCGACCTGCACCGCGCCACCGGGGTCGACCTGCCGACCTCGACGGCCGAGGCCGAGGCCGAGGTGGTCGCTCAGGTGGTGCGCGACCTCGACCTGGAGTGGCGCGGCCCCGCCTTCGTCCTCGAGCTGACGGGTCGGGGCGCCGGCAGCTGGGCGGTGGGGGAGGGCGACCCGGTCGCCACCGTCACCGAGGACGCCGTCGCGTTGATGCGGCTGCTGTCCGGGCGCTCCGACGAGTGCGTGCTCGCCACCGAGGGCGACGCGGCCGCGGCGGACCGGCTGCGTGCGGCGCGGGTGGTCTTCTGAGGAAGGATGGCGGCATGCCGGAGCTCGTGCTGCCCACCGTGTCCGTCCGTGAGTCCTTCCTCGAGGCGATGGAGGAGTTCGTCGCCGAGGGTGCCGAGAACAGCCAGACGGCCGCGTGGATCGAGTACAACGCCCCCGGCTGGCAAGACCCCGACGTGTTCGCGACCTTCTGCGAAGCGGTGCGGGCCGACGCGCTGGAGGAGACCCCGCGGCCCCAGGCGCACGTGCCGTGCACGACGCTGTGGTGGGTCGACGGGGACGACTACCTCGGCCGGATCGCGATCCGCCACCGGCTCACCGCCTTCCTCCTCGAGGTGGGCGGCCACATCGGCTACGACGTGCGTCCCACCCGCCGTCGCGAGGGCCACGCCACCGAGATGCTCCGGCAGTCGCTGCCGTGGGCGCGCGACCTCGGGATCGGTCCCGCGCTGGTGACCTGCGACGACGACAACGTCGGGTCCATCCGGGTGATCGAGAACGCCGGCGGCGCGCTCGAGGACGTACGAGGCATCAAGCGTCGCTACTGGGTGCCGACCTCCTGAAGTATGCGGGCAGGGGTGCGGGTCCGCGTGGCCGCACCGACTCCGACGACCGCGACGACCAGCCCGACCAGCTGGGTGGCTGACAGGGTCTCGTCGAGGACCACCCAGGCCAGCACGGCCGTGACCGGCGGGCTGAGGAAGAACAGGCTGGCCGCGGCGCCTGACCCGCCGCGCAGCACCAGCAGCGCCAGCAGCACCAGGCCGACGATCGAGTTCACGACCGCGAGGAAGAGCACGGCGACGACGGCCTGGCGGCCGTCGGTGACCGGCCACGCGCCCTCCGTGGTCCAGCCGAGCAGGAGCAGCGGGGGCGCCGAGACCGCGAACTGGACGGCGGCCGACCAGAGCAGGTCCGGCTGTGCGCCGATCCAGCGCTGGCCAAGCGTGCCGAGGCTGAGGGTGAGCATGCTCAGGCAGCCGATGAGGACCGCTGCCGGTCCGCCGGCGTGCCCGAGGTCGGAGCCCAGCACCAGCAGGACGCCGACCACGCCCACCAGGAAGCCCACGACCTGGAGCCGCGAGACCCGCTCGCCCAGGATCGCGGCTGCCAGCAGCGCGGTGAGCACGGGGCTGAGGGCGTGGAAGAGCGAGGCGAGCGTGGCCCCGAGGCCGAGGTCGAAGGCGACGTACATCAGGCCGAACTGGACCGCGTTCATCACGAAGCCGACCGCGGCCACCCGACCCAGGGTGGCCCGGTCCATCCGGGTGGGCCGGCGCAGCGCGAGGGCGAGCACGGCGCCGAGGATGGCGGCGATGACGAAGCGCCAGCCGAGGACGGTGAACGGCGCTGCGGCGTGGACGGCGGCCGGCCCGGAGATGTAGCCGGAGGACCAGACCAGCACGAACGCGGCCGCCGGGACCAGGGGCAGGTGTCGCGCCGATTCGGTCCGGGAGGTCACCACGGCACGCTAGCGTCCGGCCAGGGAGGGCAGATGGAGGGGCAGCCGGACGGGCAGGTGGAGGGGCAGGCCGGGGGCTGGCCGGGAGTGACGACCGCGCTCCGGCGCCTCTGGCTCGTCGGTGCCACACTGCTCGCGGTCGGCCTGCTGCTGCCCGGCGGCGGCGCGATCGTCACGGCCCCGGCCCTCCTCGTGCTCGCGCTCTCGGCCGGCACCACCGCAGCACGGGGGCGCACCGTCGGTACGGCGTGGCGGTGGCTGTCCTGGGCGGTCCCGGTCGTGCCCACGCTCGTGCTCGCCGGGTTCGTCCTCTGGCTCCTCGACGGGCACAGCGACCCGATGGCCGTGGTCCTGGTCGTCTACGTCGTCGGCTCGCTCGTGCTGATGACGTGGGGCGTCTTCCTCCTCGCGCTGCTGGTCGACCTCCTCCGGCGCAACCTGTCGTCGGTTCGGCGAGGCCGGTCCCGCGTGGAAGAATGACCCGACCCAGACGTCGTACTCCCGAAAGCAGTCCGTGAGCCTCAAGAACGCGCCCCAGCCTGGCTCGACCGACCCGTCGATCATCCGCAACTTCTGCATCATCGCGCACATCGACCACGGCAAGTCGACCCTGGCTGACCGCATGCTCCAGCTGACCGGCGTGGTCGACGAGCGGGCCTCGCGTGCGCAGTACCTCGACCGCATGGACATCGAGCGCGAGCGCGGGATCACGATCAAGAGCCAGGCCGTGCGGATGCCGTGGACCGTGCCCGACGGCAACGCCGAGGACGCCGAGCCCGGCACCTACGTCCTCAACATGATCGACACCCCCGGACACGTCGACTTCACCTACGAGGTCTCGCGCAGCCTCGAGGCCTGCGAGGCCGCCGTCCTGCTCGTCGACGCCGCGCAGGGCATCGAGGCCCAGACGCTGGCCAACCTCTACCTCGCCATGGGCGCCGACCTCCACATCATCCCGGTGCTCAACAAGATCGACCTGCCCAGCGCCAACGTCGAGAAGTACGCCGCCGAGCTGGCCGGCCTGGTCGGCTGCGAGCCCGAGGAGGTGCTGCTCACCAGCGCCAAGACCGGTGTCGGCGTCGAGGCGCTGCTCAACGAGATCGTCAAGCAGACCCCGCCCCCGGTCGGTGACGCGGACGCCCCGGCCCGCGCGCTGATCTTCGACTCCGTCTACGACACCTATCGCGGCGTGGTCACCTACGTCCGGGTCGTCGACGGCAAGCTCAGCCACCGCGACCGGATCAAGATGATGTCGACCAACGCGGTCCACGAGATGCTCGAGGTCGGCGTGATCAGTCCCGAGCCGGTCAAGGCGCGGGAGATCGGCGTCGGCGAGGTCGGCTACCTGATCACCGGTGTGAAGGACGTGCGCCAGTCCCGCGTGGGTGACACCGTCACCTCCCAGCACCACGGGGCCACCGAGTCGCTCGGCGGCTACAAGCACCCCAACCCGATGGTCTACGCCGGTCTCTACCCGATCGACGGAGACGACTACCCGACCCTGCGCGACGCCCTGGAGAAGCTCCAGCTCAACGACGCTGCGCTGACCTACGAGCCCGAGACGTCCGGCGCCCTCGGCTTCGGCTTCCGCTGCGGCTTCCTGGGACTGCTCCACATGGAGATCACCCGCGACCGGCTCGAGCGCGAGTTCAACCTCGACCTGATCTCGACCGCTCCCAACGTGGTCTACGGCGTCGTGATGGACGACGGCACCGAGCACGTGGTGACCAACCCGAGCGAGTACCCCGACGGCAAGGTCGCCGAGGTCCGCGAGCCGGTCGTGAAGGCGACGATCCTCGCGCCGTCCGACTACATCGGCACGATCATGGAGCTCTGCCAGCTCAAGCGGGGCAACCTGCAGGGGATGGACTACCTCTCCGAGGACCGCGTCGAGATGCGCTACACCCTGCCGATGGGCGAGATCGTCTTCGACTTCTTCGACCAGCTCAAGTCGCGCACCAAGGGCTACGCCTCCCTCGACTACGAGCGCTCCGGCGAGCAGGCCGCCGACCTGGTCAAGGTCGACATCCTGCTCCAGGGCGAGCCGGTCGACGCGTTCAGCGCGATCGTGCACCGCGAGGCCGCCTACTCCTACGGCGTGATGATGGCCGGCAAGCTGAAGGACCTCATCCCGCGCCAGCAGTTCGAGGTGCCGATCCAGGCCGCCATCGGCGCGCGCGTCATCGCCCGCGAGACCATCCGCGCGATCCGCAAGGACGTGCTCGCCAAGTGCTACGGCGGTGACATCAGCCGCAAGCGCAAGCTGCTGGAGAAGCAGAAGGCGGGCAAGAAGCGGATGAAGAACATCGGCTCGGTCGAGGTGCCGCCCGAGGCCTTCGTCGCTGCGCTCTCCACGACGCAGCCGGCGGAGAAGTCCGGCAAGAAGTGAGCGAGCGGGACCTCGCGCGCGCCGGTGACGGGTCGTGGCGGATCAGCCTGGCCGACATCGACCGTGACGGCCCGCTCGCCAGGTTCGCCGGGCGACGCCGGCTGCTGACCCTCGTCGAGGGGACGGTGCTCGGGCTGGAGGTCGACGGCGAGACCCACGTGGTCGAGCCGCAGCGCCCGTTCGACTTCTCCGGCGACGCCGATGTCGTGGCCTCGGTCCCCGAGGGTGCCGTGCGGGCGCTCGACGTGGTCGTCGACCCCGAGGTCGTGTCGCCCTTCGTGACGGTGCTCGAGCTGGGCCGGTCCTCGGTCCTCCCGCTCGCCGACGACCAGGCGGCGTACGTCGTGAAGGGAGCCGAGGCGGGCCGCCTGCTCTCCGGGCCGGGCGAGGTCTCCGGGCGCTGCACCGTCGCGGTGGTCACGCTCGAGCGGGTCAGCTGAGCGACTGCTCCCACGAGGGCGGCCTCCCACGCGGCCACCGGCTCCTCGAGCTCGGCCCTGCGGGGCCGGCGGGTCCCGGCGAACCACACGACCTCCAGCGGGCGGCGCCTCGCGGACCCGGCCGGCCGGGTCGTGGCCGCACATCAGGGCGTCGAGCTCCGGCAGCAGCCGTGCGTCCGGGGACGTCTCGGGGAACTGGCGTGCCAGCGCGGCGGCAGCGAGGTCGTCCCAGGACAGCGCCACGTCTCAGCCACGCATCGGACCGCCGGGGCGGGCGTAGGACTCGGCGACGATCTCCGCCACCACGGAGAGGGCGATCTCCCCGGGGGCCTTGCCGCCGAGGTCGTGCCCCGCCGGCACGTGCAGGGCGGTGACGTCGGCACCCTCGGCGTCGAGGTCGTCGAGGAGCGCCGCCGCGCGTCCGCGGCTCGCCATCATGGCGACGTACGACGCCTCCGAGGCGAGCGCCGCCCGCAGCACCGCCGGTGCGTCCGGGGCGTCGTGGTCGCAGAGCACCACGGCGTCACCCGGGCCGGGCTCCAGGCCCGGCCCGCCGTCGTCGGCCGACTCGACGAGCACGGTGCGACCGGCCGTCGAGGCGATCACCGCGATGGCCCGGGAGATCGGGTTGTCGCTGAGGACCAGGATCCGGCCGTGCTCCACCTGCACGTCCGACCACGGCTGCTGACGCTCGCTGATGCCGCTCATGCACCTCACCCTAGGCTCGCCGGGTGCCCGTCACCATCCCGTCCGGACTCCTCGCCCAGGGAGCGCTCGGCGCCGACTGGGCCGTCTGGTTGGACCGTCTCCCACAGCTGACCGCCACCCTGCTCGACGAGTGGCACCTGACGCCCACGGCCGAGCCGCTCCACGGCTTCTGCTCGATCGTCGTGCCTGTCGACGACGCCGACGGCGTGCGCGGCGCGCTCAAGGTCAGCTTCGACGGGGACGAGGAGTCGCTCCACGAGGGACTGGCGTTGCAGCGCTGGGGCGGGCAGGGCGCCGTGCGCCTGCGCCGGGCCGATCCGCGGCGCCGCGCGCTGCTGCTGGACTGGCTGCCCGGGCCGGACCTCGGCGACGTCTGGGACGTCGAGGCGTGCGAGACCGTGGCCGGCCTCTACGGACGGCTGCACGTGCCCGCCCTGCCGCAGCTGGCCACCGTCGCGTCGTACGTCGAGACGTGGCTGCGCGAGCTCGACGAGCTGGGCCGCGACATCCCGGTCCCGCGCCGCTACGTCGAGCAGGCGCTGTCGATCGGTCCCGACCTGCTGGCGGACGGGACCGCACCGGTGGTCGTGCACGGCGACCTGCACTATGCCAACGTGATGGCCGACGAGATGGGGGAGTGGCTCGCGATCGACCCCAAGCCGATGGCCGGCGACCCGCACTACGAGCCCGCACCGATGTTGTGGAACCGGATGGACGAGCTCAGCGGCCCCCTGGCGGTGGGCTCCGTGCGCGACGGGCTGCGCCGGCGCTTCCACGCGATCGTCGACGCGGCGGGCCTCGACGAGGCACGGGCCAGGGACTGGGTGGTGGTGCGGATGGTGCTGAACGCCGGCTGGGCCGTGCAGGACGCCCGTCGCGCAGGCCGAGGCCTCAGCGCGGACGAGCAGGACTGGATCACCGGCTGCATCGCCATCACCAAGGCCGTCCAGGACTGAATGCACATCAACCCAAAGTCGCAACCTGCGTCCGTGTCCCGGACAAATGGCGCGTTTGCTACCACCCGGTAAACACAGTGATCTAGGTTACAGCCCAAGTCAGCGCAACCCCCGCTGTGTGACGCGGCCGCGTCACGCTCCGACGAATGAGTAGGTAACAGATGCCGATCACTGTCGACACGGCCTTTCTCGACACGATGCCGGCCAACGTGGCCGTCCAGTTCTTCGACCGCGTCGCCGCGTCGCCCGACAGCGAGGCCTTCCGCTTCCCGCGCGGCGAGGCCTGGGAGTCCGTCACCTGGAAGCAGGCCGGGGACAAGGTCGAGGCGCTCGCCGCGGGCCTGATCGCGCTGGGCGTCGAGCCCGAGCAGCGCGTCGGCATCGCCTCGGGCACCCGCTACGAGTGGATCCTCGCCGACCTCGCGATCATGTGTGCCGCCGGCGCCACCACCACGGTCTACCCGAGCACCAACGCCGAGGACACGACGTACATCCTGGGTGACTCCGAGAGCCGGGTCGTCTTCGTCGAGGACGCCGAGCAGCTCGCCAAGCTCACCGCGCACCGCGCCGAGCTGCCCCACGTCGACAAGGTCGTCATCTTCGACGGCCAGGGCGACGGGGACTGGGTCATGAGCCTGGACGACCTCGCTGCTCTGGGTGCGGAGAAGCTCGCCGCGGAGCCCGACGTCGTGCGCAAGACGTCGCAGGCGATCCGTCCCGACCAGCTGGCCACCTTGATCTACACCTCCGGCACGACGGGGCGCCCCAAGGGCGTGCGGCTGCGCCACTCGTCCTGGGTCTACGAGGGCGAGGCGATCCGCGCGCAGGGGATCCTCGGTCCCGACGACCTCGAGTTCCGCTGGCTGCCGATGGCGCACTCGTTCGGCAAGGTGCTCATGTCGACCCAGATGGCGTGCGGCTTCGCGGCCGCCATCGACGGTCGGGTCGAGAAGATCGTCGACAACCTGGGCGTCGTGAAGCCCACCTTCATGGGAGCTGCACCGCGCATCTTCGAGAAGGCGCACGGTCGCATCGTCACCATGCAGGCAGCCGAGGGTGGCGCCAAGGAGAAGATCTTCAAGAACGCCTTCAAGGTCGGCCTCGAGGTCGAGCGGCTCAAGCGCGAGGGCAAGTCCGTGCCGCTGGGCCTCAAGGTCCAGCACGGGCTGTTCGACAAGCTGGTCTTCAGCAAGATCCGCGACCGCTTCGGCGGAAACGTGCGCTTCTTCATCTCCGGTGCCGCGGCTCTCAACCGCGACATCGCCGAGTGGTTCGGCGCGGCCGGCATCAAGATCCTCGAGGGCTACGGCCTCACCGAGACCTCGGCCGGCTCGTTCGTCAACCACCCCGACCAGAACAAGTTCGGCACGGTCGGCCCGGTCTTCCCCGGCAGCGAGGTCAAGCTCGGCGACAACGACGAGATCATGATCAAGGGTCCCGGCGTCATGGACGGCTACCACAACCTCCCCGAGGAGACCGCGAAGACGCTGACCTCCGACGGCTGGCTGCGCACCGGCGACAAGGGCGCGGTCGACGAGGACGGCCACCTCGTCATCACCGGCCGGATCAAGGAGCTCTTCAAGACCTCCGGCGGCAAGTACATCGCCCCGCCGGCGATCGAGTCCAAGTTCAAGGCCGTGTGCCCCTACGCCAGCCAGTTCATGGTGTTCGGCGACGAGCGCAACTACTGCGTCGCCCTCGTCACCCTCGACCCGGACGCCATGGCCGGCTGGGCCGAGGAGAACGGCATGGGCGGCAAGTCCTACACCGAGATCGTCCGGTCCGACGAGGTGCAGAAGATGGTCGGCGACTACGTCGACGAGCTCAACAGCCACCTCAACCGCTGGGAGACCATCAAGAAGTGGAAGCTCCTCGACCACGACCTCACGGTCGAGTCGGGCGAGCTCACCCCGTCGATGAAGGTCAAGCGCAACGTGGTCCAGGACAACAACCAGGCGCTCATCGACGAGATGTACGCCTAGTTGTGATGTCCAGGCAGGTTGTTGTTCCTGCTGATGGGTGTGCCGCCGATCGCGGAGTGGATCCAGTGGTGATTGTAGAAGTGGAGCCAGTCGGGCAGGGCGGCTCGTCGTTCGGTTTCTGAGGGATAGAACCGGGCGTATGCCCATCCGTCGGCCAGGGTGCGGTGAAACCGCTCGCACTTGCCGTTGGTCTGCGGCCGGTAGGGCCTGGTGCGCTTGTGGGTGATGTCGAGCTCGGTGCAGGCGTCGCGCCAGGCGAAGGAGCGGTAGCAGGCGCCGTTGTCGGACAGGACGCGCTCGACGGTGATGTTGTGCTCGGCGAACCACGCCACGGCACGGCGCAGCACCGCTACGGCGGTGGCGGCCTTCTCGTCGGAGCAGATCTCGGCGTAGGCGATGCGGCTGTAGTCGTCGATGACGGTGTGCACGTAAGCGGTGCCGATGACGGGCTTGTAGTGCTTGCCGCGTTCACCGGTACGGCGTGCGGTGGCTTGGGCATTGTGCTTGCTCTGCTGGCGGCTGAGGAACCGGTGTCCACCGCCGTCCGGGATGTTGCCGAACTTGGTGACGTCGACGTGGATCATCGAGCCCGGGTGCGGGTGCTCGTAGCGGCGGATCGGTTCACCGGTGACGCGGTCGATGCGGCTGAGTCGGTTCAACCGGCACCGCACCAGCACCGCGGGCACAGTCGAGGCAGGCACAGCGAGTCGGCCACCGATCTGGACGGGCCCGAGTCGCTGCCGCCACCGCAGCTGCACGATCCGGCGCTTGAGGCCTTCGGAGGTCCGTCGCGGGCTTGAATGAGGTCGACTCGACCGGTCCTGCATACCGGCCACGCCTTCAGACCTGAATCGTGCGGCCCACTTCCGGGCCGTGGGCGGCGAGACCATGAACATCTTGGCCGCCTCGGACGGCGTCCAGCCGCCTTCGACAATCAGCCGCGCCATCCGTAGACGGGCTTTCGGGGTCAGAGCAGCGTTAGCGTGGGACACGAAGGCCTCCTGGTCGTGAAGCGGTTACTAGACATCTCCACTTCACAACCGGAGGCCTTCGCCATCCAGCAACTCAGGGCCGTGTCACGAAACAACGTCCCTGGGCATCACACCTAGTCGCTCCTCGTCCGACGGGTGCCGGTGGGAGACCGCTGGCACCCGTCCGGCATTCCCGGCGTGGTTGGATACCGGCGTGCCCCCCGCTCAACCCGACGGCGACGTCGCGCCCGAGGACGGCCTGCTGCCCGACGAGGCGTGGGCGGAGCTCGGCAGCAAGCCCTTCGGCCTCTACGTGCACGTGCCGTTCTGCAGCGTCCGCTGCGGCTACTGCGACTTCAACACCTACACCGCCCTCGAGCTCGGCGACGAGGTCGGCGCGAGCCGCTCGTCGTACGCCGAGGCGGCCATCCGCGAGATCCGCTTCGCCCGGCAGGTCCTGGGCCACCGCGACGTGCCGATCGAGACGATCTTCTTCGGCGGCGGCACGCCGACACTCCTGAAGCCCGCCGACCTCGGCGCGATCGTCGCGAGCGCCGCCGCCGAGTTCGGGTTGGCGGACGACGTCGAGATCACCACGGAGGCCAACCCCGACAGCGTGGCGGCCTGGGACCTCGAGGAGCTGCGGACCGCGGGCTTCAACCGGATCAGCTTCGGCATGCAGTCGGCCGTCGACCACGTGCTGCGCACCCTGGACCGCACCCACGACCCGATGCGGGTGCCCGCCGCGGTCGACTGGGCCCGCCGGGCGGGCTTCGACGACGTCAGCCTCGACCTGATCTACGGCACGCCGGGGGAGTCGCTCACCGACTGGGAGACCTCCGTCGACGCCGCGCTGGCCTGCGAGCCCGACCACGTCTCGGCCTACTCCCTCATCGTCGAGGAGGGCACGGCCATGGGGCGCCAGGTGGCCCGCGGCGAGCTGCCGATGCCCGACGAGGACGACCTGGCCGACAAGTACCACCTCGCCGACGAGCGGTTCTCCGCCGCCGGGATGCGCTGGTACGAGGTGTCCAACTGGGCGACCTCGCCCGACCACTGGTGCCGGCACAACCTCATCTACTGGACGGGCGGCCACTGGTGGGGCGTCGGCCCCGGAGCCCACTCCCACGTCGGCGGCGTGCGCTGGTGGAACGTCAAGCACCCGGCGGCGTACGCCGAACGGCTCGCGCGCGGCGTCTCCCCGGCCCTGGCCCGGGAGGTGCTCGGCTTCCGCGACCAGAAGGTCGAGCGGATCCTGCTCGAGATCCGCCTCGTCGAGGGCCTGCCCGTCTCCGTGCTCGAGGCCACCGGTCGCTCCCACGTCGCACGCCTGGTCTCCGAGGGCCTCGTGGAGCTCGTCGCCGAGCGACTCGTCCTCACCCAGCGCGGCCGGCTCCTCGCCGACGCCGTGGTCCGCGACCTCGTGGACTGAGCCAGCGCGCCCGTCGGTCGAGGCGCGAGCTCAGCCCCTCGTTGGTTGAGGTGCGAGCGGAGCGAGCCTCGAAACCCTCCACAGATCTCGACCACCCCCTCGCGGACCAGTGCCGGGTCGTCGGACGATCGATGAATGCCCTTCGTCTACATGCTCCGCTGCTCCGACGGCTCCTACTACGTCGGCAGCACGCGGAGTCTGGAGCTGCGCCTGTTCCAGCACAACTCGGACAGGGACGGAAGCGCCTACACGCGCACCAGGCGTCCGGTCACGTTGGTGTGGCACGCCGAGGTCGAGCACGTCGGTGAGGCATTCAGCCTCGAGAAGCAGATCCAGGGCTGGGGCAGGAGGAAGCGCGAGGCGCTGATCCGTGGCGACTTCGAGCTGCTTCCTGGGCTGTCCTCGCGCCGGGGTGGCAGCCCGAGAGCCGGCGGTTGAGGTGCCCGTTCAGCCCCTACGCCGACCGAGGGGTTTCGAGGCTCGTCGCTGGCGCTCCTCGCACCTCAACCATCGAGGGGGCGGCGCTCCTCGTACCTCAGCCATCGATGGGCGAGACAGTCGCTCAGGGAAGCGTCGTGAAGTCGATGAGCTCCTCGACGCGACCGAGGAGGGCCGGCTCGAGGTCGGCGTAGGAGGTGACCCGGCCGAGGATGTGCTTCCAGGCGCGGGCGATGTCGGCCTGGTCGCGGTGGGGCCAGCCGAGCTGCTGGCAGGTGCCGGTCTTCCAGTCGATGCCCTTGGGCACCGCGGGCCAGCGCGGGATGCCGAGACGCTCGGGCTTGACCGCCTGCCACACGTCGATGAAGGGGTGGCCGACGACGAGGACGTGCTTGCCGATGGGGGAGCGGGCGATGCCCTGGGCGATCCGCGCCTCCTTCGAGCCCGGGACCAGGTGGTCGACGAGGACACCGACACGGCGCTGCGGCCCGGGCTTGAAGTCGCGCAGGTGGTCGGCGAGGTCGTCGACGCCGCCGAGGAACTCGACCACGACGCCCTCGACCCGCAGGTCGTCGCCCCAGACCTTCTCGACGAGCTCTGCGTCGTGGCGGCCCTCGACGAAGATGCGGCTCGCGCGCGCCACGCGGGCGCGCGTCGTGGGCACGGCGACCGAGCCCGACGCCGTACGGGTGGGTGCGGCGGGTGCGCCGGAGCGGACCGGACGGGTGAGGATCACGGGCTTGCCCTCGAGCAGGAAGCCGGGGCCGAGGGGGAACGTACGACGCTTGCCGCGCCGGTCCTCGAGCGTCAGCGTGTCGATGTCGCGGTCGCAGGCGACGACCTCGCCGCACCAGTCGGTCGTGACCTCCTCGACCACCATGCCGATCTCGGTCGGGACCTCGACGGCGCGGCCGTTGCGCGGGGCGCGCCAGTCACCCGAAAGGACGTCAGTTCCGTATCTGTCGAGAGCCACTGGTCTACGTTAGGCGGCCAGTCACGAGATCTCGGGGGGCACGCCGTGAGCACGCGCGCGGAATCAGCACGTCAACGCACGGCGTCGTCGTGGTTCGGTCGGCTCGGCGCGCTGCTGCGGCGCGAGCAGGGCGAGGAGGACGGTGTCTTCCGACCGGTCCGCCTCCCGCTGTGGATCGACCTGGGTGTCTCGGCGGGGATCATCCTCTTCATGGCCGGGACGTTCGTCGGCTTCTTCTACTGGCTCGCCCAGACCCGCTGATCAGTCGTCGGACGAGGTGTCCTCGGTGGACGCGTCGGGCTCCTCGGTGGCCTGGCCTGCTCCACCGCCGGTGACGTCGTCGCCCTGCTGGTCGGGAGCCTGGCTGGCGCCGTCGTCGTTGCCCAGGTCCTCCTGGGTGGCGTCCATCTCGAGCTCCTCGCGGCTCTTGGTCGCTTCGTCGTCGGGGTCGAGCGGCTCGGCGAGCGGGTTGTCCTCTCCCGGCTGCAGGTCCTCGGGGAGCTGGTCGTCGGAGATGCCGCCGATGGTGGCGGAGTCGGGGGACGCGGAGTCGCCGGAGTGGTCCGAGTCCGCGGGGCTGGTGCCGCTCGAGGCCTGCGGGGGCTCGGTGGACTGGCCCTGGTCGGCGGCGGACTCGGTCTGGGGCTCGGTGTTCTCGCTCATCACCCAGTCCTACCGAGGCTCCGGCGGCCGCGTCCAGCCCCCTCGGGGTGGGCGGGCCTCAGATGAGCGGCAGCCGCTTCTGGCTGCGGGGCAGGTGCTCGTAGCCGAGGCGCACGGCGCTCTCGAGGAGCTCGCGGTCCCACGGCCACTCGCCCTGGGCGAGCGCCTCGGACTGCGGCACGCCGCGAGAGGCGAGGTCGCGGATCGTCTCGGCGACCACCCCGAGCTCGACGCGCTGGTCCTGGACGAACTCCCGGTCGACGACCACGCCATGGCCGGGCACGACCACGGTGGCGTCGGTCATCAGACCGATCACGAGGTCGAGCGTGGTCGGCCACTCCAGGGGCCAGGAGTCGTCGCCGATGAACGGCGGGTCCGACTCCTCGACGAGGTCCCCGGCGATGACGACGTCGGCGTCCGGGACGCGTACGACGAGGTCGCCCGAGGTGTGCCCGCGGCCCGGGTGGATCAGCTCGACCGCCCGGTCGCCGAGGTCGAGCTGGACCGCGGAGGAGAAGGTGTGGGTCGGCAGGTGCAACGTGGTCGCGAGGATCTCCTCGCGACGCGGGTGGTCGGTGGCCTGCTCGTACTTCTCGAAGGTGTGGCGGGCCGACTCCTCGATGTGGTCGCACGCCCACTCGGTGGCGTGGACCGGCATGTCGCCGAACTGCTCGACCATGGTGGCGTTGCCGAAGTGGTGGTCCCAGTGCTCGTGGGTGTTGACGAGCCCGGTCAGCGGCCCGGCGCCGAGGCGGCGTACGTCGTCGGCCACGACGCGCGCCTCCGCGGCCGAGCCGTGGGTGTCCACCATGAGCAGCCCGTCCGAGCCGCCGACGAGGGTGATGTTGACGTGCATCCAGTCGTAGTGCGCCACCCAGACCCGCGGGGCGACCTCGGTGAACCGGGGAGTGGTGTCGGGCATGCCCGGGAGCCTACGGACTCCTAGTAGTCTTGGCACTCAGGTGAATCGAGTGCCAGCCGACGAGGAGGTTCCATGGTCGACGACCGCAAGCTCGACGTGCTGCGCGCGATCGTGGAGGACTACGTCGCCACCGAGGAGCCGGTCGGCTCGAAGGCGCTCGTCGAGCGCCACGGGCTGGGCGTGTCCCCGGCGACCGTGCGCAACGACATGGCCGCGCTGGAGGACGAGGGCTACATCCACCAGCCGCACACCAGCGCCGGGCGGGTGCCGACCGACAAGGGCTACCGCCTGTTCGTCGACAAGCTCACCACGCTCAAGCCGATGAGCGTGGCCGAGCGGCGTGCGATCTCCACCCTGCTCGACGGCGCCGTCGATCTCGACGACGTGGTGCAGAAGTCGGTGCGGCTGCTGAGCCAGCTCACCCGGCAGGTCGCGATCGTGCAGTACCCCACGCTCTCGCGCTCCACGGTCCGCCACGTCGAGCTCGTCGCGCTGACGCCCACCCGGCTGATGCTGATCCTGATCCTGAGCACCGGCCGCGTCGAGCAGCGTCTGGTCGAGCTGGACGCGCCGCTGGCCGACGCCGACCTCGCCGAGCTGCGGGTCGCGGTCAACCAGGTCAGCGCCGGCGTCCAGATCGCCGCCGCGGCGTCGGCGCTCGGCGACCTGCCCGACGTCGTGCGCCCGGAGCAGGCTGACACCACCCGCACCGTCGTCGGCGTCCTCGCCGAGGCGATGTCCGACCACCGCAGCGACGAGCGGGTCGCGGTGAGCGGCACCGCCAACCTCGCCCGCTACGGCGACTTCGACACCGCGGTCCGGCCGCTCCTGGAGGCGCTCGAGGAGCACGTCGTGCTGCTCAAGCTGCTGGGGGAGTCGGGTGCCGACGCGGTCACCGTGCGCATCGGCCACGAAGGCCCCTACACCGAGCTCGCCGCGACCAGCGTCGTGGCGACCGGCTACGGCCCGCTCGAGAACCACCTCGGTTCCCTGGGCGTGGTCGGCCCCACCCGTATGGACTACCCCGGATCCATGGCAGCCGTGCGCGCCGTCGCGCGCTACGTCTCGCGGATCCTCGATGAAGGAAACCAGTGACACAGGACCCCTACGAGATCCTCGGCATCTCCCGTGATGCCAGCGCCGACGAGATCAAGAAGGCCTACCGCAAGCTGGCCCGACAGCTCCACCCCGACGTCAACCCGGACCCGGAGACGCAGGAGCGCTTCAAGGACGTCTCCCGCGCCTACGAGGTGCTGAGCGACCCCGGCAAGCGGGCGGCGTACGACCGGGGCGGCGACGCGTTCAGCCAGGGCTTCGGCGGTGCCGGCCAGGGCTTCTCGTTCACCGACATCATGGACGCGTTCTTCGGTGGCGGCGGCGCCGGCGGGGCTGCCTCGCGCGGACCGCGATCGCGTGCGCGGCGCGGCCAGGACGCCCTGATCCGCCTCGACGTCACGCTCGCCGAGGCGGCGTTCGGCGTGACCCGCGAGATCAAGGTCGACACGGCGCTCACCTGTGAGGCGTGCGAGGGCCAGGGCACCGCACCGGGCACCTCGCCGATCACCTGCGAGACCTGCCACGGCCAGGGCGAGGTCGCCGTGGTGCAGCGCTCGTTCCTCGGCGAGATCCGCACGCTGCGCCCGTGCGCGGCATGCCGCGGCTACGGCTCGATCATCCCCGAACCCTGCCGGGAGTGCTCCGGCGACGGCCGCGTCCGCTCGCGTCGCACGCTGACGGTCAAGATCCCCGCGGGCGTCGACCACGGCACCCGCGTCCAGCTCTCCGGGCAGGGCGAGGTCGGACCCGGCGGCGGGCCCGCCGGTGACCTCTACGTCGAGATCCACGTCGAGCCCCACAAGACCTTCACCCGCCACGGCAGCGACCTGCACACCACGATCTCGCTGCCGATGACGGCCGCCGCCCTCGGCACCCAGCTCACCCTGCCGCTGCTCGAGGCCGACGTCGCGTCGGCGGACTCCGGCACCGCCACGACCTACGACCTCGAGATCCGCCCCGGCACCCAGTCGGGCAGCGAGCAGGTGATCCGCGGCTTCGGCGTGCCGAGCCTGCGCGGGGGTCGCGGCGACCTGGTCGTCAGCATCTCCGTCGACACCCCGACCCGGCTCGACCCGCGGCAGGAGGAGCTGCTGCGCGAGCTGGCCGCGATCCGTGGCGAGGAGACCCCGGACGGCCAGGTCGAGGCGCCGCACAAGTCGATGTTCGGCCGGCTCCGCGACGCCTTCCAGGGCTGACCCGTGTCGCTGCCGGTCCACCTCGTCGACGCGCTGGACGGAGTCGCACCGGGGTCGGTCGTCGAGGTCACCGGCGACGAGGCGCACCACGCCGTCGCCGTACGCCGGTTGCGTGAGGGTGAGCAGGTCGTCCTGACCGACGGCCTCGGGACCTCGGTCACCGGGACCGTCGCGGCGACCGGCAAGCGCGTCTTCGAGGTGTCGGTCGCGTCAATGACCACGGACCCGCGGCCCGAGCCGGCGATCACCGTCGTGCAGGCGCTGCCCAAGGGCGAGCGGGGCGAGCTCGCCGTCGAGGTGCTGACCGAGGTCGGCGTCGACCGCATCGTGCCGTGGGCGGCCGCGCGGTCGGTCGCGGTCTGGAAGGGCGAGCGCGCCGCGAAGTCCCACGCGAAGTGGCAGGCCACCGCCCGGGAGGCGGCGAAGCAGTCGCGACGGTCCTGGCTGCCGACCGTCACGCCGCTGGCGACGACCGCCGACCTCGCCGCCCTGGTGGCCGAGGCCGACCTGGCTGTCGTGCTGCACGAGGACGCGACCGCCCCGCTCAGCGCGGTCGACGTGCCGACGACGGGCCGGATCGTCGTCGTCGTGGGACCGGAGGGCGGGATCGCACCCGAGGAGCTGTCGGCCCTGGCCGAGGCAGGGGCACGGAGCGTACGACTGGGTGCCGAGGTGCTGCGGACGTCGACCGCCGGCGTCGTCGCGGTCGCCGCCCTGCTCGCGCGCACGGGCCGCTGGGCCTGAGTCAGTCGATGACCGTGATCCGGCGGGTGTCGGTGTCGAACATCCCCGCGCCCGACGGGTCGTCGGTCCGGGAGATCACGACGTAGTCGCCCGGCGGCACGTCGGTGAGGTCGAAGGTGACCTCGAACGGGAACAGCCTGTCCTCGTTCCACCCTGCGATGGTCGGCTCCTCGGCCACCACCTCGGTGCCCTCCCAGCGCTGGATCCGCGTGACGACGTTGCCCTCGAACGAGTTGGCCGCGCCGCGGACCACGAAGGGCTCGTCGTTGTCGACGACCTGGCCCTCGAAGGGGTCGGACAGGCTGACGTGGGCGAGCACGTCCAGGTCGGGTCGGGTCGTGACGGGCTCCGACGTCGGCACGCCGAGCAGCGTGTCGACGGGGTCGCCGAACAGGAGGAACCGCACCGGCAGGCGGTCGCCCACGGCGGCCTGCGCGGTGCGGACGAGGGCCTCGATCGCGAGCTGGGCCTCCTCGGCCGAGAGCTCTCCCCGGGACCGCAGGTCGCCCTCGGGGTCGCCGCCCAGGGAGACCTCGATGGAGTCGCCGGTGGAGCTCATCTCCGCCGAGGCGTTGGTGAGCGCCGGCCACACCACCCGGTAGTCGGGATCGTGCTCATCAGCCGGGAGGGGCCTGCCGTCCGGGGTCCTCCCGACGGCTGCCGCCACGGCGACGGACAGGGTGTCGTGGCGATCCAGGGTGAGGAACTCGCGGTAGAGGCGCGGACCCGCGGGGGTGTCGCCGATGTAGTAGACGGCGCGCACGCCCTCGGCGGAGCGACGCAGCTCCTCCAGGTCGTCGACGTGCTGGGACCGGTCGTCGACGGACGTCGGGGTGGGCGACGGCTCGGCCGGCTCCGGCGCGGTCGTGCGGGGGGTACCACCGGTGGTGAGGGCGAGTGCCGTCACGACGGAGGCGGCGACCAACCCGACGCCTCCAGCGACCCACCACCCGCGGCCGCCGCGACGGGCCGAGGTCGCGGTCCGGATCGCGTCGAGCCGGTCGCCCGGCTCGACGCCCGCAGCCACCTCGTGCAGCAGCTCGCGGACCTCGTCGTCCCTCATGGGGCCGGTCATGACGGCTCCTCCCAGTCGCCGAGCAGCTCGCGCAGGGCGGTGCTGCCACGATGTGCGTGTGCCTTGACCGCGCCACGCGAGATGCCCAGCGCGTCGGCGATCTGCGCCTCCGACCAGTCCAGGTAGTAGCGGAGCACGAGCACCTCTCGCTGGCGCTCGGAGAGCCGCCGCAACGCGTCACGGACGGCGTCGCGGCGGGCCCCGCCGACGGTCGGCCCGTCGACCGTCACGTCGCCGGCCGACGACGCGCGCGCGTGACGCTCGACGACGACGCGGTGCCGCAGTGCGGAGCGCGACCGGTTGACGACCGCCTGGCGCAGGTAGGCCAGCGCCTTGTCGGGGTCGCGCAGCCGCGACCACCTCCCGTGCATCGCGACGAAGGCGTCCTGCACCACGTCCTCGGCGGCGGCCTGGTCGTGGACGAGCAGCACGGAGAGCCGGACGAGCTGGCGCCAGTGGGCGGCGTACAGCTGCGCGACGGCGGCGTCGGCGTCAGCACCGGTCAGGGCGAGGTGCTCGCGCACGGGCACCCTCCCTCGAAGCGGTGTGGTCCTGGTGGTCACGCAGTGGGACGCGCCAGGCGGGGAACAGGTTGACGCCTACTGCACGGTGATCAGCTTGGTGTCGACGCTGGGTCCGTCGCCCTCGGCGCCGCCGCTGGGGTCGTCGGTCTCGCACTGCAGGAGGACGTCACCCGTCCCGGCGTCGGCGAGCGGGATCTCGACCTCGAACGGGAAGAGGCGGTCCTCCATCCACCCCTCCGCCTGGTAGGGGACGACGGCGACCTCCTGGTCGCTCGCGATCAGCCGGCAGGGGCCGCTCGCCTCGAAGGAGTTGGCCACGCCGGTGACCGTCAGCGTGTCGCCGGTGACGGTGTCACCCTCGGCCGGCGAGGTGATGCTCACCAGGTTGAGGGTGCGGAGCGCGCTGGCGGCTGTGACCTGCCGGTCGACCGAGAGGCCGAAGAGCCGGGCCTCGGTGTCGCCGCGCTCGACGACGACCGGGATCCGCTCCTGCTGGACTCCCTGGAGCGTGTAGACCAGCTGCTGCAGGGCGAGCCTCGCCATCCGCTTCGACATGCCGTCGGGTCGCTCGGTGAACCCGTCGCCCGGGATGTCGACGAGCAGGATGCCGTCGGTGGCCGTGACGCCCGAGACCTCCACCTGGGGCCAGAGGGTGCGGTAGTCGGGGTCGTCCGGCTCGCCCCCTCCCATGACGAGCCGGGCGGCCTCGGTCAGCGGGTCGCCGGTGACACGGTGGAACTCCCGGAAGAGCCGCGGCCTGCCACCCGGGCCGTCGCCGACGAAGTAGACCGGCACCGCCGTGCCCGCCGACTCCGACGGCGTCTCGGAGGGGGTCTCGGACGGCGACTCCGTGGGGGACGAAGAGACGTCCTTGCGCGGCTTCGGGGACTTCGGAGCCGGCTCCCGGCTCTCGCCGGAGGCAGGCACCGGGTCGTCGGAACCGCTGCACCCGGCCAGGGCCAGGGTGCTGGCGAGGACGACGGCGGTCGCGCCCGCCCAACGTCGTACGAGGGGCCGGGAGGCGGGGAAGGTCATGTCGGTCACGGTAGTTGGACGTGCGGCCCGTCCTTTCGGTCACACGCCGCGGGGCCAGAGCCTAGGCTGGGGCGATGAGCGCGACCGCACCCGACTGCATCTTCTGCAAGATCGTCGCCGGCGACCTCCCGGCCGAGGTCCTCGGGCGCAGCGAGCACGCCATCTCGTTCAAGGACCTCCACCCGCAGGCGCCGTTCCACGCGCTCGTGGTGCCGTTCGAGCACCACGAGAACGCCGCTGCGTCCGCCGCGGCCGACCCGGCGATCCTCGGCCACGCAGTGGCGCTGGCCGACGAGGTCGCGAGGGCCGGAGGGTTCCCGGAGTACCGCCTGATCGCCAACACCGGCCCCACGGCCGGGCAGAGCGTCTTCCACACCCACTTCCACGTCCTCGGCAGCTCGCCGGGCATGACCGAGTCCCTGGTCTGAGCGCGATGTCCCTCCGGCTGCACCGCACCCGCGCCGCGCTGGCCGCCCTCCTCGCCTCGGGCCTGCTCGCCCTGTCCGCCTGTGGCGGCGGCGCCTCCGACGACGAGCGTCGCGCCACCCAGCCCGCCGACGCCTCGACGTCGTCGGGCGCCGAGGAGCCGTCCGAGGCAGCCGCGGAGGGCGCAGAGGGCCACGACGGCCACCACGCCGAGCCGGTCAAGGCCAGGCCGCTGCGCCCCGGCGAGACGCGTACGACGATCGCGATGCCCGGCAGCTACACGCCGTCCGCGCCCTACGGCACCGGCACCGACGACTACCGCTGCTTCCTGCTCGACCCGGAGCTCGACCGCGACACGTGGCTCACCGGCACGCACGTGCTGCCCGGAAACCCCGAGGTCGTGCACCACGTGATCCTCTTCCAGGTCCCGCCGGAGCAGGTGGCCGCGGCCGAGGCCAAGGACGCCGCCGAGGAGGACGAGGGCTGGACCTGCTTCGGCGGCACCGGGCTCGACCGCTTCCAGGACGTCGACAACGCCGCCTGGATCGGGGCCTGGGCCCCTGGGGGCCGGGAGTCGGTGGTCAAGCCCGGCTTCGGGGTCCGGCTGGCCAAGGGCAGCCGGGTCGTGATGCAGGTGCACTACAACCTGCTCGCCGGTCAGCAGCCCGACACCTCCGCCGCGCAGCTGCGGCTGGCGCCCGGCAAGCGGCCCTACCAGGCGCTGAGCACCATGCTGCTGCCCGCGCCGGTCGAGCTCCCGTGCCGGCCGCAGCACTCCGACGGCGAGCTGTGCGACCGCGACGCCGCGCTGGCCGACGTCAAGCAGCGCTTCGGCGCCGAGGGCAACACCGCCGACGCCCTCTACTTCCTCTGCGGCGGGAAGCCGCAGCCCGGCAACGTGCAGTCGTGCACCCGCACCCTGGGCGCGCCGATCACGATCCACGGTGTCGCCGGCCACATGCACCTGCTCGGCCGCTCGATCAGGATCGAGGTCGATCCGGGCACCCCGCAGGCCAGGACCATCCTCGACATCCCGGTCTGGGACTTCGACGACCAGGGGAGCCGGCCGATCGAGCCGGTGCACCTCGACGCCTTCGAGCAGGTCAAGGTCACCTGCACCCACGTGCAGTGGCTGCGCGACAGGCTGCCGTCCTTCGAGGGCCAGCCCGACCGTTACGTCGTGTGGGGTGAGGGCACCACCGACGAGATGTGCCTCGGGATGCTGCAGGTCACCCGCCCCTGAGCCACCGGTGCGACCGGGTGGGCCCCGCGTCGCTCGCTCGGTAGCATGGAAGGGCTCTGCCACCGACCCGGAAGGCCGCCCGTCACGGGCATCCATGACTGACACGACCCGCAGCACCTCCAGGGCTGACGCCCAGCAGGACAAGCCGACCCACACGGTCATCGTCCCCAACAGCATCGACATGGTCTCGGTCCTGGGCCCGGGTGACGAGCACCTCCGGTTGATCGAGCGGGCCTTCGACGCCACTGTCCACGTGCGCGGCAACCGGATCACCCTGGCCGGCGACTCCGCCGAGGTCGCGACCGCCGAGCGGCTCCTCGACGAGATCGTCACCATCGTGCGCACCGGGCAGGGCGTGACGGGGGAGACGGTCGAGCGGATCATCCAGATGCTGCGGACGGAGACCCAGGAGCGCCCGGCCGACGTGCTGAGCCTCAACATCCTCTCCAACCGCGGCCGCACGATCCGACCCAAGACGCTCAACCAGAAGCGCTATGTCGAGTCGATCGACAAGAGCACGATCACCTTCGGCATCGGACCCGCCGGCACCGGCAAGACCTACCTGGCGATGGCCAAGGCCGTGCAGGCGCTGCAGGCCAAGGAGGTCAACCGGATCATCCTCAGCCGTCCGGCCGTCGAGGCGGGCGAGAAGCTCGGGTTCCTGCCCGGCACGCTGAGCGAGAAGATCGACCCCTACCTGCGCCCGCTCTACGACGCGCTGCACGACATGGTCGACCCGGAGACCATCCCCAAGCTGCTGGCGGCCGGCACCATCGAGGTGGCGCCGCTGGCGTTCCTCCGCGGCCGCTCGCTCAACGACTCCTTCATCATCCTCGACGAGGCGCAGAACACCACGCCCGAGCAGATGAAGATGTTCCTGACCCGTCTCGGCTTCGGCTCGCGGATCGTCGTCACTGGCGACACCACCCAGGTCGACCTGCCCAACGGCACCAAGTCCGGGCTGCGGGTGGTCGAGGGCATCCTCGACGGCGTGGAGGACATCGCGTTCTGCCGCCTCACCGGCACCGACGTCGTACGCCACCGGCTGGTGAGCCGCATCGTCGAGGCCTACGAGGTCTTCGACGCCCAGGAGGAGCGCCCCCGTCCGCGGTCCGGCCCCTCGAAGGCCGAGCGGGGCCCGCGATGAGCATCGAGGTCCTCAACGAGTCGGGCCTGGACTTCGACGTACGCCGCCTGTCGCGCCTCGCGCGCTTCGTGATGGAGCAGATGCGGGTCCACCCGCAGGCCGAGCTGTGCATCAAGGCCGTCGACGAGGACACCATCGCCGAGCTCAACCAGCAGTGGATGGACAAGGACGGGCCGACCGACGTGCTCGCCTTCCCCATGGACGAGCTGCGGCCCGGGAAGGTCAACGAGGAGCCCGAGGAGGGCGTGCTCGGCGACCTGGTCCTGGCGCCGGCTGTCGCGGAGCGCCAGGGCGAGGAGGCCGGCCACGGCCGCGAGGCCGAGATCGACCTGCTCACGGTCCACGGCATCCTGCACCTGCTCGGCTACGACCACGCCGAGCCGGAGGAGCACGCCGTGATGTTCGGCCTGCAGGGCGAGCTGCTCGAGAAGTGGCGCGCGGCCCAGGGCCCTGCCTGATCATGACCGCCGACATCTGGCAGCTGGTCTCGGCCACCCTGCTGGTGCTGCTCGCCGGCCTCTTCTCGGCCGCCGACGCCGCACTCAACGGCTTCTCGCGCGCACGTGCCGAGGAGCTGCGCGCCGAGGGGCGCCCCGGGGCCGCCCGCCTCCTGGCGATCCTCGACGACCCGCCGCGCTACCTCAACACCGCGCTCCTGCTGCGCCTGCTGTGCGAGATCAGCGCCATCGTGCTGGTCACCACGTGGGCCCGCGACGCCTACAGCGGCGCCTGGCTCCCGACGGTGCTCACCACCATCGGCGTGATGCTGGTCGTCTCGTTCGTCGCGATCGGCGTCGCGCCGCGCACGGTGGGCCGCCAGCACGACGCCCGCGTCGCGCTGCTCTCGGCCGGCCCGATCTCGCTGGTGACCACGATCCTCGGCCCGATCCCGGCGCTGCTGATCCTGCTGGGCAACGCGATCACCCCCGGCAAGGGGTTCAGCGAGGGACCGTTCTCCACCGAGACCGAGCTGCGGGAGCTGGTCGACCTGGCCGAGGCCGGCGCGATCATCGAGTCCGGCGAGCGCCGGATGATCCACTCCGTCTTCGAGCTCGGCGACACCATCGCCCGCGAGGTGATGGTGCCGCGACCCGACGTGGTCTACATCGAGCGGCACAAGAACATCCGCCAGACGCTGTCGCTCTTCTTGCGCAGCGGCTACTCCCGCATCCCGGTCATCGGCGAGAACCTCGACGACATCGTCGGCATGGCCTACCTCAAGGACCTCGTCCGGCGTGACTTCGAGGCGCCCGACGCGGAGTTCACCCAGCGGGTCGACGAGGTGATGCGCCCGGTGCACTACGTGCCGGACTCCAAGCCGGTCGACGCGCTGCTCACCGAGCTCCAGGCGCGCCGCCAGCACATCGCGGTCGTCGTCGACGAGTACGGCGGCACCGCCGGCCTGATCACCATCGAGGACGTGCTGGAGGAGATCGTCGGCGAGATCACCGACGAGTACGACGACGAGGAGGTCGAGGTCGAGCACGTCGAGGGCGGCGCGATCCGCGTCTCCTCCCGCTACCCGGTCGACGACCTCGACGAGCTCGTCGGCTTCGCGGTCGAGGACGACGACGTCGACAGCGTCGGCGGCCTGATGGCCAAGCACCTCGGCAAGGTCCCGATCCCCGGGTCGGTGGTGGAGTGCCACGGCCTGCGGCTGGAGGCGGAGCGCGCCACGGGCCGCCGCAACAAGATCGACACGGTGATCGTCACGGTGCTGCCGGAGCGGGACGGGGACAGCGACGACGACGCCTCGGCGCCTCACTAGGCTGGCCGCCATGACCGACCTGTCAGCCGACCTCGACGCCGAGGACGCCAAGCTGGTGACCCTGGCACGCGCGACCCGGGCCCGCGCGCGTGCTCTCGAGGGTGCCGCGGTGCGCGACCTCGACGGACGGACCTACGCCGCCGCGAGCATCCGCCTCGAGCACCTGCAGCTGTCGGCGCTCGACGTCTGCGTGGCGATGGCGATCTCGTCCGGCTCGTCCGGGCTGGAGGCCGCGGTGGTGCTCACCGACGCCGACTCGCCCGACCTGCGAGCGGTGAGCGAGTTCGCTGGTCCAGACGTCCCGGTCCTCGTCGGCGGCCCCGACGGGCGCCTCCACACGCGGCAGAGCACGCACGCCCCCTGATCCCTCGCGAGCAGGCGCGCGACTCGCTAGCGTGGAGACGTGCGTACGCCGGTGGGTTGGGAGGTCCACTCCGAGGGGGTGGCGAGGCTGCTCGAGTCGTGGGCTGCCCTGCCGCAGGGATCGCCGGTCCGGCTGGCCAAGCGCACGAGCAACCTGTTCCGCGGTCGCGAGGCGCACGGCACGGGGCTCGACGTGTCCGGCCTCGCGGACGTCATCGAGGTCGACGGCGACGTCGCCGAGGTGCAGGGGATGTGCACCTACGAGCACCTCGTCGAGGTGACGCTGGCGCACGGCCGGATCCCGCTGGTGGTGCCGCAGCTGCGGACGATCACCCTGGGCGGGGCGGTGAGCGGGCTCGGCATCGAGTCGACCAGCTTCCGCAGCGGACTGCCGCACGAGTCGGTGCTGGAGATGGACGTCCTCACCGGCTCCGGCGAGGTGGTGACCACCAAGCCTGGTGACGACCTCTTCGACGCCTTCCCCAACTCCTACGGCTCCCTCGGCTACGCCACCCGGCTGCGCATCGAGCTCGAGCCGGTCCCGGCCTACGTCGCGCTGCGCCACGTGCCGTTCGCAGACGCGCGTGCCCTGGCCGACGCAGTCACGCGCATCGTCGAGGAGGGCGAGTGGGACGGCGAGCGCGTCGACGGGCTCGACGGGGTCGCCTTCGAGCCGGGCATCCTCCACCTCACGCTGGCCCGCTGGACCGACGAGCCCGGCCCGACGAGCGACTACACCGGCCAGCAGGTCTACTACCGCTCGATCCGACAGCGCATGACCGACCGGCTGACCATGCACGACTACCTCTGGCGCTGGGACACCGACTGGTTCTGGTGCTCGCGTGCGTTCGGCGCGCAGCACCCGGTCGTACGCCGCCTGTGGCCGCGCCGGCTGCGGCGCTCCGACGTCTACGGGAAGCTGGTCGCCCTCGACCGGCGTCTGGGCATCGGTGACCGGCTCGACCGCCGAGCAGGGCGCCCGCAGGGCGAGCGCGTCGTGCAGGACGTCGAGATCCCCGTCGACCGGCTCGCGGAGTTCCTCGACTGGTTCGACCGCGAGGTGGGCATGCGCCCGGTGTGGCTGTGCCCGCTGCGGTTGCGGAGGGACGATGCGAACGGGGCCAGGCCCTGGCCCGGCTACCCGCTGAGCCCCGGGACGACGTACGTCAACGTCGGGTTCTGGGGCGTGGTCAACGTCGGGCCCGAGGCCCCGCACTCCCCGCGCAACCGGGCCGTCGAGGCGAAGGTGACCGAGCTCGGCGGCCACAAGAGCCTCTACTCCGAGGCGTTCTACGACCGCGACGCCTTCGACCGCCTCTACGGCGGCGCCGACCTGGAGCGCGTCAAGGCGTTGCACGACCCCGACGACCGACTGACCGCGCTCTACGACAAGGTGGTGGGACGACGATGAGCCTGGGCTCCAACCTCAATGCAGGCGCTCGTGGGCGGATGTCCATCGGTGACGCGATGGACCGGCTGGTGCGCGGCGGGCTCCCGGTGCGCTTCACGGCGTACGACGGCAGCAGCGCAGGGCCTCCCGACGCCGCGATCGGGATGCACCTGCGCAACCAGCGCGGCCTGTCCTTCCTGATGACCGCGCCGGGCGACCTCGGCATGGCGCGGGCCTACGTCAGCGGCGACCTGGACCTCACCGGCGTCCACCCGGGCGACCCCTACGACGCGCTGGTGCTGCTCAAGGACCACACCAAGTTCCGCGTGCCCACGCCGGCCGAGGCCCTGCACATCGCCCGCAGCCTCGGGCTCTCGCACCTGCGCCCGCCCGCCCCGCCGCCGCAGGAGCACCTGCCGCGCTGGCGCCGGGCCGTGGAGGGCCTGCGGCACTCGATGGTGCGCGACGCCGAGGTGATCTCGCACCACTACGACGTCTCCAACCGCTTCTACGAGAAGGTGCTGGGCCCGTCGATGGCCTACACCTGCGCGCTCTACGAGACGCCCGACGCCTCCCTCGAGGAGGCCCAGGCCGCCAAGTTCGACCTGGTCTGCCGCAAGCTCGACCTCCGGCCGGGCCAGCGGCTGCTCGACGTCGGTTGCGGCTGGGGCACGATGGTCCGCCACGCCGCCGCGGCCTACGGCGTCAAGGCCCTCGGTGTGACGCTGTCGCTCGAGCAGGCCCAGTGGGCCAAGGAGGCGATCGACCGCGAGGGTCTCGCCGACCTCGCCGAGGTGCGGCACCTCGACTACCGCGACGTGGTGGAGACCGGCTTCGACGCGGTCAGCTCGATCGGCCTCACCGAGCACATCGGGGTCCGCAACTACCCGGCGTACTTCACCCACCTGCGCGACCGGCTCGAGCCGGGTGGGCGCCTGCTCAACCACAGCATCACCAGGCCGAGCAACGGCCGCAAGGAGACGGGCGCGTTCATCGATCGCTACGTCTTCCCCGACGGCGAGCTCATCGGCTCCGGCACGATCATCACCGCCATGCAGGACCAGGGCCTCGAGGTGCAGCACAGCGAGAACCTGCGCCTGCACTACGCCGCCACGCTCAGGGACTGGAACCGCAACCTGGTCGACCACTGGGACGAGTGCGTCGCCGAGGTGGGTGAGGGCACGGCCCGGGTGTGGGGGCTCTACATCGCCGGCTCGCGGGTCGGCTTCGAGCGCGACGAGGTCGAGCTGCACCAGGTCCTCGCGACCCGCAACGACGCGGACGGACGGTCCGGGTTCCCGATGCGCCCCGACTGGTGAGGCGGCGATAGCCTCGTCCGGTGAGCACCCGTGCAGCCCAGTTCCAGGCGACCGTCCGTCGCCGCGAACCGCTGACGGACCACCTCGTCCGGCTCGTTCTCGACGGCCTCGACGGCTTCGTGAGCACCGGCGTGCCCGACGAGTGGGTCGGGCTCGTGGTGCCCGGGCAGTTCCAGAGCCGCTACTACACCGTGCGGTCCCTCCGGGACGGTGAGCTCACCCTCGACGTCGTGGTCCACGACGTCGGGCTGGTCACCGAGTGGGCCATGCGCGACTGCGTCGGCGACACCGTCACGATCACCGAGCCCAAGTCGTCGTTCGCGCCGCCGGCCGACGCCGCGTGGCTGCTGCTCGTCGGCGACCTCACCGCCATGCCGGCGATCGCCCGCATCGTCGAGACCCACCCCGAGCTGCCGACGTACGTGCTGGCCGAGGTGCCCGACGACCTCGCCGGCTACCTGCCCGCGACCGCCGACGTCACTTGGCTGACGCCGCCGTCCGCGGGGCAGAGCGCGCTCGCCGAGGTCGTGGAGCGCATCGAGTGGCCCGAGGGCGAGGGCTACTTCTGGATGGCCGGCGAGTCGGCGCAGATGCGCGCGATCCGCAAGCACCTGATGCGCGAGGTGAAGCTGCCTACCAGCCACTACGACGTGATGGGCTACTGGCGGGCCACCGCCGGCCGGCAGCCGCGCGCGGTCGATCCCGGCCCGATCTGGCGCGCGGGCAAGGCGGCAGGCAAGAGTGACGAGCAGATCTGGGCTGAGTACGACGCGGCGCGGGAGGCGAGCGATGGCTGACGAGCAGGACGACCAGCAGGTCGACGAGGTCGACGAGGAGGTCGAGGACTTCGACGATGACGAGGACGACGACGACTTCGACCTGTCCGGGGTCGCCCCGGCCGGCGGGTTCTACCAGGCGCCCGAGGGCTTCCGGAGCGGCTTCGCGTCGTTCGTCGGTCGTCCCAACGCCGGCAAGTCCACGCTCACCAACGCGCTGGTCGGGCAGAAGATCGTCATCACCTCCTCCAAGCCGCAGACCACCCGCAACGTGGTGCGCGGCATCGTGCACCGCGACGACGCGCAGCTGATCCTCGTCGACACCCCGGGCCTGCACCGGCCGCGGACGCTGCTCGGCGAGCGGCTCAACGACCTCGTGCGCACGACGTGGGCCGAGGTCGACGTGGTCGCGGTCTGCTTCCCGGCCAACGAGAAGATCGGGCCGGGCGACCGGTTCCTGGTCACCGAGCTGTCGAAGGTGCGGCGTACGACCCGGATCGCGGTCGCGACCAAGACCGACCTCGTCACCCCCGAGCAGCTCGGCCAGCACCTGCTGGACATCCAGGCGCTCGGTGAGGAGACCTCGACCGAGTGGGCAGAGATCGTGCCCGTGTCCGCGGTGTCGGGCGACCAGGTCCAGCTGCTGGCCGACCTGCTCGTGGGGCTGATGCCCGAGGGGCCGCCGCTCTACCCCGACGGCGACCTCACCGACGCGCCCGAGGAGGCGCTCGCGGCCGACCTGATCCGCGAGGCCGCGCTCGAGGGCGTGCGCGACGAGCTGCCGCACTCGATCGCCGTCGTCGTGGAGGAGATGGGCCTGCGCGAGGGGCGTCCCGACGACAAGCCGCTGCTGGACATCGTGGCCAACCTCTACGTCGAGCGTGACTCGCAGAAGGGGATCATGATCGGCCACAAGGGCTCCCGGCTGCGCGCGGTCGGCACGCAGGCGCGCAAGCAGATCGAGGCCCTCCTCGGCACCCCGGTCTACCTCGACCTCCAGGTCAAGATCGCCAAGGACTGGCAGCGCGACCCGCGCCAGCTGCGCAAGCTCGGCTTCTGAACGCACCTGCCGGCCGTGTGGCGGCGGCCGCTGAGGGTGGCGGCACATGACGTGGGCTGGGGTGAGCCTGGCGGCGTACGACGTCGCAGCGGCTCGCGGGGATGTCGTATGCCGCCACCCTGGCGGGCGGGGATGTCGTACGCCGCCACCCTCGGCGGGGGACGGCGGCCGCTGAGGGTGGCCGCTGAGGGTGGCGGCACATGACGTGGGCTGGGGTGAGCCTGGCGGCAAACGACGTCGCAGCGGCTTCCGAGGATGTCGTATGCCGCCACCCTGGCGCGCGGGGATGTCGTACGCCGCCACCGTCGGCGGGGGACGGCGGCCGCTGAGGGCGGCCGCTGAGGGTGGCGGCACATGACGTGGGCTGGGGCAACCCTGGCGGCGTACGACGTCGCAGCGGCTCGCGGGGATGTCGTATGCCGCCACCCTGGCGCGCGGGGATGTCGTACGCCTCCACCCTGGCGCGCGGGGATGTCGTACGGCCGCCACCGTCAGGCCGGCACCCAGCAGATCCCGTAGCGCTGTCCGGCCTCCCACTGCCCCTCGGTCGGGCTCTCCTGCGACCAGGTGAAGTCGAGCGGGTCGTCGGCCTGGGCCCGGGCGGCGTCGCGGCACGTGGACTCCATCCGGTCGGCGATGTCGGCCTGCTTCGGCAGCCGGCCCTTGCCCGGGAGGTCGACCGTCGACGACGCGCGCCAGGTGTGCCGGGCCCCGCAGCTGACCCGCTCGAACGCCTTCGTGCCGGGCGCCGCGGTCGCGCACATCGCGACGGCGGGTGCGTCGCCCCACCCCTTCGTGCGCCGCGGCAACGGCAGGAGCTGCCTCGGCGCGGCGACCGCCACAACGTCGCAGCGGAACCAGTCCGCACCCGCCTCGGCGCGCTTCGGGCTGGGGGTGAACCACACGGCCTGCGCCATGCTCAACCGCAGCTCGCGCGGGCGCACGCCGAGGTGGCGGGGCAGCCGCGTCGTGCAGGCCTGGCGCATCTGGCGCTGCGCGGCCTGGGAGTCAACCCGGCGCGAGAAGCCAGCCTTGGTCTCAAGGTCGAGGCGCCCGACGAAGTAGGTCTGGGCCGTGTGCTTCCTCCCGCAGGCGATCGGCTCGGTCCGCCCGACCACCGCGACCGCCTGGGCGAAGGTCAGCGCGTGGCACTCACCGACCTTGGGCTTCGGGCCGGGTTCGGGCGGCACCGTCTCCGAGGGGGTGGACGCGAGGGAGGGGGAGGCCGGAGCAGGGTCGGGGGCGTCCGCGGTCGGCGGCGACGTGCAGCCCGCCAGCGCGAGGGCGGCGAGCAGCAGGGCCGCGGCGCGCAACCCCCTCATCCCATCACCAGGGCCGCGAGCGTCCCGCCCAGCTCGTACGCCGTCTCCCTCTCCGCCTCGCCCACGTCGCCCAGCACCTCCAGGACCGGTGCGGCCTGGCGCCAGGGCAGCGCACCGACGATCGACTGCACCGAGCGCACCGCGCCCGTCGTGTCGTAGCGGCCGTGGACGTAGAGCCCGTAGGGCTTCTTGCCGCCCTCGGCCGCGGCGGCCGACCCGTCGTCGGTGAGGGCCCCGCCGGCCTGCAGGAAGATCGTGTCGAAGAAGTGCTTGAGCGCGCCGCTCATGTAGCCGAAGTTCGCCGGGGTGCCGAGCAGGTAGCCGTCCGCGGCGAGCACGTCGTCGGCGCCGGCCTCCAGGGCCGCCCGGACGACGACCTCCACCCCCTCGATCGCGTCGTCGCAGGCCCCGGCGACCACCGCGTCGGTCAGCGCGGAGACCGAGGGGGTCGGGGAGTGGTGGACCACCAGCAGTCGGGGCATGGCGAGAGCCTACGAGGGCAGGTAGCGTGGCGTGCCGTGACCTTCGAGGTGGCGGGCACGGCGTACGACCGGTACATGGGTCGCTACTCGCGCCCGCTCGCCGCCCGGTTCGGCGACTGGCTCGACCTCGCTCCCGGCCAGCGTGCGATCGACGTGGGCTGCGGCCCCGGTGCGCTCACCGGCGTTCTGGTGGACCGGCTCGGCGCCGACCACGTCGCGGCGGTCGACCCGTCCGCGCCCTTCGTCGAGGCCTGCCGCGAGCGCTTCCCGGAGGTCGACGTGCAGCGCGGGACCGCGGAGGCCCTGCCCCACCCCGACGACGCCTTCGACGTCGCGGCTGCGTGCCTCGTCGTGCACTTCATGACCGACCCCGTCGGCGGCCTGACCGAGATGAGGCGGGTGACCCGCGACGGCGGCTGGGTCGCGGCGACGGTGTGGGACCTGGCCGGCTCGCGCGCGCCCATGGCGCCGCTGTGGGAGGCCGCCGCCGAGGTGGCGCCCGAGCAGCCCGACGAGCGCGACTTCCAGGGCGGCTCCCGCGACAGCCTGGTCGGGATCCTGGAGGGCGCCGGGCTGCGCGACGTCGAGTCCGTCGAGCTGCCGGTGACCGTCACCCACCCGAGCTTCGAGGAGTGGTGGGAGCCCTACCTGCACGGCGTCGGGCCCGCCGGCGAGATGGTCGCCGCGCTCGACCCCGACCGCCGCACGCGGCTCGAGGAGACCCTGCGACGCAACCTCGGGCCGGGACCGTTCGACCTGACGGCGGTGGCGTACGGCGCCCGCGGGCGGGCCTGAGACGTCTCAGTCCGCGGGAGGCGGGAGACGTCCGCACGGGCGAGGTCTACTCTGGATCCCGTCATGATGCGCAGCCTGCTCCTCCTTCGCCGCCGCAACGAGGTCTGACCCGGCCCCCTCGTTGCGGAGTGTGGTGCGCGCCGGTCGCCCCTACCGCCCACCTCATCAGCGCAGCGAGGAAGCCATGACCAACCTGAGCAACACCACCAACCGGCAGGCGCCGAGCCCGATGCCGTACGCCCGCTACACGCCGTTCGTGCCCGTCGACGTGCCCGACCGCACCTGGCCGACGAAGAAGGTCGAGAAGGCCCCGCGCTGGCTCTCCACCGACCTGCGCGACGGCAACCAGGCGCTGATCGACCCGATGACGCCGGCCCGCAAGCTCACCATGTTCGAGCTGCTGGTGCGGATGGGCTACAAGGAGATCGAGGTCGGCTTCCCCAGCGCCAGCCAGACCGACTTCGACTTCGTGCGCAAGCTCGTCGAGGAGGACCGGATCCCCGACGACGTGCAGATCTCGGTGCTCACGCAGGCCCGGGAGGACCTCATCGAGCGCACCGTCGACTCGCTCGTCGGCGCCCCGCGCGCCACCATCCACCTCTACAACGCCACGGCGCCGTTGTTCCAGCGCGTGGTCTTCAACGTCACCCCCGACGAGTGCCGCAACATCGCGGTCCGCGGGACGGAGCTGGTGATGAAGTACGCCGAGGAGCGCCTCGGCGGCATCGTTGGCAGCGAGGACTTCGGCTACCAGTACAGCCCGGAGATCTTCACCCAGTCCGACACCGACTTCGCGCTCGACGTCTGCGAGGCGGTCTCCGACGTGTGGCAGCCCGAGGCCGGTCGCGAGATCATCCTCAACCTGCCCGCCACGGTCGAGATGTCGACTCCCAACACCTACGCCGACCAGATCGAGTACTTCGGCCGGGGCCTGACCCGCCGCCAGCACTCCGCGATCAGCCTGCACCCGCACAACGACCGCGGCACGGCCGTCGCCGCGACCGAGCTGGCGCTGATGGCCGGGGCCGACCGCGTCGAGGGCTGCCTGTTCGGCCACGGCGAGCGCACCGGCAACGTCGACCTGGTCACCCTGGGCATGAACCTCTTCAGCCAGGGCATCGACCCCAAGATCGACTTCGCCCTGGGCGGCGAGGGGATCGACGAGATCCGGCGCACCGTCGAGTACTGCACCAACCTGCCGGTGCACCCGCGCCACCCCTACGCCGGAGACCTCGTCTACACGGCCTTCTCCGGCTCCCACCAGGACGCCATCAAGAAGGGGCTGGAGGACCTCGAGAAGAAGGCCGCGGCACTGGGCGTCGACGTGGGCGAGCTGCCGTGGGAGGCGCCGTACCTGCCGATCGACCCCAGGGACGTCGGCCGCACCTACGAGGCCGTGATCCGGGTCAACAGCCAGTCCGGCAAGGGTGGCGTGGCCTACGTCCTCAAGTCCGAGCACAAGCTCGACCTGCCGCGTCGTGCGCAGATCGAGTTCAGCCGCGTGGTGCAGCAGCGTACCGACACCGACGGCGGCGAGATCACGCCCGAGGAGATCTGGTCGGTCTTCCGCGGTGAGTACCTCGACCGCGAGGCCCCGCTCAAGCTCAACTCCGTGCACACCTCGAGCGCCGCGGGGGAGAAGGACCAGCTCACCGTCGGGGTCTACGTCGACGGCGTGCGCCGCGAGCTCACCGGCTCGGGCAACGGCCCGATCAACGCCTTCACCAACGCGCTCAACGAGCTCGTCGAGGCCGAGCAGGCCGCCGGCAACCCGGTGTACGCCGACCGCGGCGAGGTCCGCGTCCTCGACTACCACGAGCACGCGCTGTCGTCGGGCGGCGACGCCATCGCGGCGGCGTACGTCGAGTGCGCGGTCGGCGAGAAGGTGCTGTGGGGCGTCGGGCTCGACGCCAACATCGTCACCGCCTCGCTGAAGGCCGTGACCAGTGCGGTCAACCGCGCGTGAGGGACAGTCCGCATCACGAAGCTCGTCGGTGGACATCCGGGACCAGTCCTTTGATGCGGACTACATTGCTTCCATGCTGGTGAGCGAGCGGATCGGGCAGTTCTTCGTCGAGTCCGACGGCGGACGGGACCGGCTGGAGTACACCGAGTACGGCTCGGGTGACGAGTGGGTCGTGCTGCTGCACGGCCTGCTCATGCCGCGGCGGATGCAGCAGCCACTCGCCCGGGCGATGGCGGCGCACGGCCTGCACGTGGTCACGCTCGACCTGCTCGGGCACGGCCGCTCCGACCAGCCGGCCGACCCGCTGGTCTACTCGATGACGTCGTTCGGCGAGCAGGTGGTGGCGCTCCTCGACCACCTCGGCGCGGACCAGGCGGTCATCGGGGGCACCTCGCTGGGAGCCAACGTGTCGCTGGAGGTGGCCGTCATCGCGCCCGAGCGGGTCAAGGGCCTGATCGTCGAGATGCCGGTGCTCAACAACGCGCTCGTGGCGGGGATCCTGGCCTTCGTCCCGATCATGCTGGCCGCGCGCTACCTGCCCTTCACCGCCAACGCGCTGCAGAAGGCGTCGCGCTCGGTGCCGCGCGGGATCGTCCCGTTCTGGGTCGGGATCGGGCTCGACACGGTCGACCACCGCGCCGACTCCATCGCCTCGGTGCTGCACGGCGTGATCTTCGGGCGGCTGGCCCCCTCGTCGAGCCAGCGCCGCCGGATCCAGGCCCCGGTCTTCGTCGTGGGGCACCCGGTCGACCCGATCCACCCGTTCGTCGACGCCGACATGCTCGCGGCCGAGCTGCCGCACGTCCGCTTCGAACGCGCGTCCTCGATCCTGGAGTGGCGCTTCCGGCCCGACCGGCTGACGCAGGCGGCCGCCGACTTCGCCCTCGACTGCTGGGCGACCCCCGGCGTCGGCGCCACCCCGGTCCGGAAACGCTGACCACCGCACCCGGCCCCACCGGGGGCGGTGGGGGAGAATGACCCCGTGCCCCTCTACCGCGACGAGGCGGTCGTGCTCCGCACCCACAAGCTGGGCGAGGCCGACCGCATCATCACCCTGCTGACCCGTCAGCACGGGCGGGTGCGCGCGGTCGCCAAGGGCGTGCGGCGTACGACGTCGCGGTGGGGCTCCCGCCTCGAGCCGTTCACCCACGTCGACCTGCAGCTCGCCGAGGGGCGCAGCCTCGACGTGATCACCCAGGCCGAGACGCTCGACCCGTTCCACGCCCGGCTCGGGCTCGACTACGACCGCTACACCGCCGGCACGGCGATGCTCGAGACCGCCGAGCGGCTCGTGACCGAGGACAAGGAGCCGGCCGTCCAGCAGTTCCTGCTGCTGGTGGGTGGCCTGCGCGCGATGGCGGGCGGTGAGCACCCGGCCGGCCAGGTCCTCGACTCCTACCTGCTGCGCTCCCTGTCGGTCGCCGGCTACGCGCCGTCCTTCGACCACTGCGTGCAGTGCGGGATCGAGGGGCCGCACCGGTTCTTCAACCCGTCGGCCGGCGGCGTGCTCTGCTCCTCCGACAAGCTGCCCGGCTCGGCGACGCCCGCACCCGAGACGGTGCTGGTGCTGGGGGCGCTGCTCGTCGGCGACTGGCCCGTCGTCCACTCCGCCGACCCGCGCCACCTGCGCGAGGCGAGCAGCCTGGTCTCGGCCTACCTCGCCTGGCACCTCGAGCGCGGCCTGCGGTCCATGGCGTACGTCGAGCGCTGACGGCGACGGAGGCGCTGCCGTGGCGCCCCGGCTGGGGCGACGTCACGGTCCGGCGGCTGCTCGATCGGCTCGACGCCGGCTGACGTCATGGGGCGCGGTCGCCCGGACGACCACCCGCCATGACGTCTCGCACTACGCTGACGGCCGTGAAGCGACAGGTGAAGCCGCCGACCCCGCACCCGTCCGGCGCGACCCCGCCGCCCGTGCCGCGCGACCTCGTGCCCGAGCACGTCGCGATCATCATGGACGGCAACGGCCGGTGGGCCAAGGAGCGCGGGCTGCCGCGCACCAAGGGGCACGAGCAGGGCGAGCACACCCTCTTCGACGTCGTCGAGGGGGCGATCGAGATCGGGGTCAAGGCCATCTCGGCCTACGCCTTCTCCACCGAGAACTGGTCGCGCTCGCCCGACGAGGTGCGCTTCCTCATGGGCTTCAACCGCGACGTGATCCGGCGCCGGCGCGACGAGATGCACGCGCTGGGGGTTCGGGTCCGGTGGGCCGGCCGCGCCCCACGCCTGTGGAAGTCGGTCATCAAGGAGCTCCAGGTCGCCGAGGAGATGACCCAGGACAACGACGTGCTGACGCTGACGATGTGCGTCAACTACGGCGGGCGCGCCGAGCTCGCCGACGCCGCCCGGGCGATCGGCCGCGAGGTCGCCGCCGGACGGCTCAACCCCGACAAGATCGACGAGAAGACCTTCGCCCGGCACCTCTACGTCCCCGAGCTGCCCGACGCCGATCTGGTCTGGCGCACCTCGGGGGAGCAGCGGCTGTCCAACTTCATGCTCTGGCAGGCGGCCTACAGCGAGATGGTCTTCACCGACGTGCTGTGGCCCGACGTCGACCGCCGCCACCTGTGGGCGGCTGTCGAGACCTACGCCTCGCGCGACCGTCGCTACGGCGGCGCGTTGCCCAACGCGACCACGACCTGAGAGTCACCGGCAGGCCGGACAGGTCCCGAAGATCTCCAACGTGTGGCTGATGTCGGCGTAGCCGTGCTCGCCGGCGATGGCGTTCGTCCAGCGCTCCACCGCGGGCCCCTCCACCTCGACGGTCGCGCCGCAGGTGCGGCACACGAGGTGGTGGTGGTGCGTGTCGGAGCAGCTGCGCCAGATGGCCTCGCCGTCCTCGTTGCGCAGCATGTCGACCTCACCGGCGTCGGCGAGCGCCGACAGCGTGCGGTAGACGGTCGCCAGGCCCACCGAGTCGCCCTGCCGGGAGATCAGGTCGTGGATCTCCTGGGCGCTGCGGAAGTCGTCGAAGCCGGCCAGCGCCGCGGCGACCGCCCGGCGCTGGCGCGTGGGGCGTACGACGGGACGCTCGCGGTCAGTGCTCGTCATAGTGCTCTCCGTGCACGGCGTGACGGTGGCCGTCGTGGACGTAGTCGACGTGGTCGTCGTGCTCGACCGCCGGGTGCCCGCAGTCCTCGCCGTGCTGGTGCGGATGCTCGTCGGTGATCGTGTGGCCCGCGGCCTCGACGCTGGGGAACGGCGCGAGCAGGCGCTGGCGGTGGCGCAACCAGACGCCGATCGGCCACGTGGAGACGAACATCGCCAGTGCGAGCAGCACGATCGTCGGGCCCGGCGCGACCGTCGCCCGGAAGGACAGGGCCGCACTGAGGAGCAGACCGCCGAGGGCGGCGAGGACTCCGACGACCATCGCGCCCGCGATCGTCGTACGGAACGAGCGCGCCAGCTGCTGCGACGTCGCCACCGGCACGACCATCAGCGCGGAGACTAGGAGCAGTCCGACGGTGCGCATGGCCACGGTGACCGTCACGGCGGCGAGCACCGCGATCAGCAGGTTGTAGGCGCGGACCCGGAGTCCGGCCACCCGCGCGAAGTCCGGGTCGCTGGAGACGGTGAAGAGCTGGGGGAGCAGTCCGATCGTGACGACGAGCAGCACCACCGTCAGCCCGAACGTGAACCAGACGTCACCCGCCGAGATGCTGGTCAGCGACCCGAAGAGGAACTCCTGGAGCCGCGCGGCACCCTGACCCGCGATCCCCGTGATCAGCACGCCGCCGGCCAGCCCGCCGTAGAAGAGCAGCGCGAGCGCGACGTCCCCGTTGGTGTGGCCGCGCTCGCGGATCACCTCGATGAGCACGGCGCCCAGGACGGCGACGGCGACGGCCGTCCACGTCGGTGACGTCTTGGTCAGCAGGCCGAGGGCCACCCCGGTCACCGCGACGTGGCCGAGACCGTCGCCCAGCAGCGCGAGCCGTCGTTGCACCAGGAAGGTGCCGATCGCCGGAGCGGCCAGGCCGGTCAGCAGCGCGGCGATGAGGGCGCGATGCATGAAGGGGAGGGAGAACAGGCTCCAGAAGTCGCTCATCGCGCGCCCCCCAGGTCGTCGAGGGGCGAGCCGACGTGCGGCACGTGGTCGTGGTGGCCGGACACCGGGTGGTGGTGCCCGTCCGCCTGCAGCTCGTCCGGCACCGGTCCGTCGTGGGCGATCCGCCCGTCGCGCATGACCACGGCCCGGTCGATGAGGGGCGCCATCGGGCCGAGCTCGTGGGCGACCAGCACGATGGTGGCGCCGCGGCCCTTCAGCACCGCCAGCGCGTCGGCGAGGGCGAGCTGGTTGACCAGGTCCACGCCCGCGGTGGGTTCGTCGAGCACGAGCAGGTCGGGCTGGCCGGCCAGCGCGCGGGCGATCAGGGCGCGCTGCTGCTGCCCGCCGCTGAGCTGGGAGATGCCGACCTGGGCCCGGTCGGTGAGGCCCACCACGTCGAGCGCATCGGCGATGGCCTGCCGGTCGGCGCGCGAGAGCGGCCGGAGCAGCCGGCGCCGGGTGATCCGCCCGGAGGCGACGACCTCCCAGACCGTGGCCGGGACGCCGCCGCTGGCGGTCGAGCGCTGCGGCACGAAGCCGATGCGGTGCCAGTCGCGGAAGTCGGCGTACGGCGTCCCGAAGAGGTCCACGCTGCCCGAGGTCAACGGCAGGAGGCCGGTCACGGCCCGCACCAGCGTCGACTTGCCGGACCCGTTGGCGCCCATCAGGGCCAGGAACTCGCCCGGGGCGACGGTCACGTCGATCGCCCGCAGGATCGGCCGTCCACCGATCGCCACGGACCCGTCGCGGACCACGACGGGAGGTGCGCCCGCGCTCAGTGGCATCCGTTGGCCTTCCGGAGCGCGTCGAGGTTCTGGCCCATGAGGGAAAGGTAGTCGTCCTCGGCCGTCTCGTCCGAGAGCCCCTCGATCGGGTCGAGGACCGCGGTCTCCAGCCCGAGGTCGCCGGCGAGCGACTCGGCCATCTTGCGGCTGGCGAGGCGCTCGGCGAAGACCGTCGTGATGCCGTCCTCGGTGATGAGCGCCTGCAGCTGCGCAAGGTCGGCCGGCGTCGGCTCGGCGTCGGGGGAGAGGCCGGCGATGGCCTCGAAGTGCAGGCCGTACCGGGCAAGGTAGGCGAACGCCTCGTGGCTGACGACCGTGGTGGAGCGCTCGCACCGGGCCAGGCCGTCGGCGTACGACCGGTCGAGCTCCTCGAGCTCTCGGCGCACCTCGGCCGCGTTGTCCTTGTAGTTCGTCGCGCGGTCGGGGTCGAGCTCGGCGAGCTGCTCGGCGACCGCGTCCCCGAGGTCGGCCATGAGCAGCGGGTCCTGCCAGAAGTGCGGGTCGAGCTCACCGTGGCCGGCCTCCTCGTCCTCGTGCTCGTGCTCCGAGGCCGGCATCAGGTCGAGCACCTCGGCCGCGTCGACGATCGCCGCGTCCGGGGCGTTGGTCTCGACCGTCTCGTCGACCGCGGGCTGGAAGTCGTGCTCGAGCACCACCAGGTCGGCCTCGGCGAGGGTCGCGGTCTGCTTGATGTCGAGGGAGAGGTCGTGCGGCTCGGTGCCCGGGCCGGTGAGGTTGGTGACGTCCCACCCGTCACCCGCCACCCGACCGGTCACCCAGGCCAGCGGGTAGAACGCGGCGACGGCCGAGCGACCATTCCCGGTGGCGTCGTCGGACCCGCCACAGCCGGCAAGGAGGGCGGCGGAGGCGAGGGCGGTGGCGAGGGCGATCGGTCGGGTGACGGACAACATGAGAACGATTCTCACTGCTGATGAGAACCATTGTCAAACTGCCCTGACCCCTAGGCTGGCGCCGTGCTCGTTGTGACCCGTCTCCGTACGCCCCGCCCCGACGACGCCGCGAGGGAGGACGAGCTGCGCAGCGGGCTGCTGCAGGCGCTCGCCATCCTCGCGGCCAAGCCCGGCTACGTCGGGGGCGACGTCGGCCGCAACGTCGACGACCCGACCCTGTGGGTGCTGACCACCCGTTGGGAGAACGTCGGCTCCTACCGCCGGGCACTGGGGTCGTACGAGGGCAAGATGCACATCCAGCCGCTGATGGTGCACGCGCTCGACGAGCCCAGCGCCTACGAGGTCGTCGAGGAGGGGACCGACCTCAACGTCGCCGATCCGCGCTCGATAGGGTGAGCGTTCGCGCACGCCAGACCGGCAGCCAGCCGGCCGACGAAGAAGGAAGAGCCCGTGGCCAAGCCCGTACCCACCGCCCTGGACAACGTCGTCAGCCTCGCCAAGCGCCGGGGTTTCGTCTACCCGTGCGGTGAGATCTACGGCGGCACCCGCTCGGCCTGGGACTACGGCCCGCTCGGCGTGGAGCTCAAGGAGAACATCAAGCGCCAGTGGTGGCGGTTCATGGTCACCCGGCGCGACGACGTCGTCGGCCTCGACTCCAGCGTCATCCTGCCCACGCGCACGTGGGAGGCCAGCGGCCACCTGAGCACGTTCAGCGACCCGCTCGTCGAGTGCCAGTCGTGCCACAAGCGCTTCCGCGAGGACCACCTCCAGGAGGACCACGCGGCCAAGAAGGGCATCGACGACCCCGACACGGTCGACATCAACGAGTCGGTGGCCTGCCCCAACTGCGGCACCCGCAACGCGTGGACCGAGCCGCGTGAGTTCAACATGATGCTGAAGACCTACCTCGGCGTCATCGAGGACCAGTCCGGCCTGCACTACCTGCGCCCCGAGACCGCCCAGGGCATCTTCCTCAACTTCGCCAACGTGGTGACCTCCAGCCGCCAGAAGCCGCCCTTCGGCATCGCCCAGATGGGCAAGAGCTTCCGCAACGAGATCACGCCCGGCAACTTCATCTTCCGCACCCGCGAGTTCGAGCAGATGGAGATGGAGTTCTTCGTCAAGCCCGGCGAGGACGAGGAGTGGTTCCGCTACTGGATCGCCGAGCGCACCCGCTGGTACGTCGACCTCGGCATCAACCCTGACAACCTGCGCCACTACGAGCACCCGCAGGAGAAGCTGTCCCACTACTCCAAGGGCACGACCGACATCGAGTACCGCTTCGGGTTCTCGGGTCGTGACTTCGAGGAGCTCGAGGGGATCGCCAACCGCACCGACTTCGACCTCAAGCAGCACAGCGAGTTCTCCGGCAAGGACCTGTCCTACTACGACCAGGCCGCCGACGAGCGCTACCTGCCCTACGTCATCGAGCCGGCCGCAGGCCTGACCCGCTCGCTGATGGCGTTCCTCATCGACGCCTACACCGAGGACGAGGCGCCCAACACCAAGGGCGGCGTCGACAAGCGTGTCGTGCTCAAGCTCGACCCGCGCCTCGCGCCGGTCAAGGTGGCGGTGCTGCCGCTGAGCCGCAACGCCGACCTGTCGCCGAAGGCGAAGGCCCTCGCCGCCGAGCTGCGCCAGAACTGGAACGTCGAGTTCGACGACTCCGGCGCCATCGGCCGTCGCTACCGCCGCCAGGACGAGATCGGTACGCCCTTCTGCGTGACGGTCGACTTCGAGACCCTCGACGACGACGCGGTCACCATCCGCGAGCGCGACTCGATGGCCCAGGAGCGCGTCAGCCTCGACGGCATCACGCGCTGGTTCGCCGAGCGCCTCGTCGGCTGCTGAGGTCCGCGGGCACGTCGGCGTGCCACGATGTCGCCATGTGGCGCACCGTGGTCCTCTCGACGACCCTCGCCGTGTCGCTGGCGTCCTGCTCGGGCTCCGACCCGCAGCCGGGGGCCGAGACCGACCCCACGCCCACGGAGGCGGTCGACGTGGCCTCGACCGAGCCCGGCACCGACCTCGAGTTCGGGGAGCCGGCGACGCTCGTGTGGCAGCCGGCGCAGCACCTGACGGGCGTCCTCGACCTCATCGTCGACTCGGTCGCCGAGCAACCGCAGTCGGTGTTCGACGGCTGGAGGCGTGACGACGCGATGGCCACCGCGCGTCCCTACTTCGTGACGGTGTCGCTCACCAACACCGGTGAGACCGACCTCGGCGGGCAGGCCGTGCCGCTCTACCTGCGCGACGAGACGGGCTCCCTCGGCGCGCCCTGGACGCTCGGGGGCGACTTCACGGCCTGCCAGAGCGGGCCGCTTCCCACCCCGTTCGAGCCCGGCGCCGAGGCCGACATGTGCCTGGTCTACCTCGCGCCCGACGGCGCCCGGATCCAGGACATGGTCTTCGAGCCGACCGAGGGCTACGACGCGATCACCTGGACCGGCGACGTGGCCGGACCGGAGAAGAAGTCGGAGAAGAAGTCGGAGAAGGCACGCCGCCAGGAGGGCGGCCGGAAGAGCGGCTGATTTGGGGCGAGCGCGGGCCGGGTTCGACAATGGGCCCATGCCCGCCGTGCCCTCCTCCTTGACGCTGGGGTCGCTGCGCGTCGAGACCCCGGTCGTGCTCGCGCCGATGGCCGGCATCACCAATGCGGCCTACCGCCGGCTCTGCGCCGAGCAAGGTGCCGGCCTGTACGTCTGCGAGATGATCACCAGCCGCGGACTGGTCGAGGGCGACGAGACGACGAAGAAGATGCTTGTCTTCGACGACCTGGAGTCCGTCCGCTCGGTCCAGCTCTACGGCACCGACCCCGTCTACATCGGCAAGGCCGTGGAGATCCTCTGCGGCGACCACGGCGTGGCCCACGTCGACCTCAACTTCGGCTGCCCGGTGCCCAAGGTGACCCGCAAGGGCGGCGGGGGAGCGCTGCCGTGGAAGCGCGGTCTCCTCGGCGAGATCCTCACGTCCGCGGTCGCCGCCGCGGCGCCGTACGACGTCCCGGTGACGATGAAGACCCGCAAGGGCCTCGACGACGACCACCTGACGTACCTCGACGCCGGTCGCATCGCCGAGGAGACGGGGGCTGCCGCGATCGCGCTGCACGGAAGGACTGTCCAGCAGGCCTACTCCGGCGCGGCGGACTGGGAGGCCATCGCTGCGCTGGTCGAGCACGTCGACATCCCGGTCCTCGGCAACGGCGACATCTGGGAGGCCGCCGACGCCCTGCGCATGGTCGAGCAGACCGGAGTCGCGGGTGTCGTGGTCGGCCGCGGCTGCCTGGGGCGGCCGTGGCTGTTCCGCGACCTCGCGGCCGCCTTCCACGGTGAGGACGTCGCGACCCTGCCGACCCTCGGCGAGGTCAAGCACATGATGCGTCGCCACGCCGAGCTGCTGTCGGAGCACATGGGGGAGGAGCGGGGCTGCAAGGAGTTCCGCAAGCACATCACCTGGTACCTCAAGGGGTTCCCCGCCGGCGGCGAGCTGCGCCACCAGCTGGCACTGGTCGACTCGCTGGCGTCCCTCGACACCCTCCTCGACGGTCTCGACGGCGACGCTCCCTTCCCCGAGCGGGAGCTGGGCACGCCGCGCGGGCGGCAGGGCGCGCCGCGCAAGAAGGTGGTGCTCCCGGAGGGCTGGCTCGACGACACCGACGGTCGCGGGGCGCACCTGCGCGAGGACGCCGACGAGACCACCGGCGGTTGAGCCCGGGCCCGCCCGACGTGCCAGGCGCCACCTGACACCTCGCCCGCGGATCTACGCACGGATCCGTGCCGGGTGAGCCGGAACACGCGGAATTTTGCTGTGGAAGATTGGGACAGGGCGAGAATCCTGTGCTCTACTCGATGATCGCGCCGACGTGGGCACGGGCCCCGAGATCGAAGATCCCCGTGGATCGGCGCAGTCCCCCGTAAGCAACCGCGAAGGAATCAGCGCTGTGGCTCAGCATCGCCACAAGCGGGAAACCCCTGCTGCCCCCCGTCAGACCACGATCCGTCAGACCAAGATCCCCCGTTCCGTCCTGGTGTCCGCACCGCTCGCCGTCGTGGCGACCCTGTCGGCCGTCACCATGGGCGTCCTCGCCGCCGACCCGGCGACCTCGGACAACACCGAGCTGCTGGCCGCGTCCAGCAACAGCCAGTCGTTCTCCCGGGCGTCCGCGGTGAGCCGGCGCGGCGACGCGACCGCGTCCCGCTCCCAGATCCGCACCGCCGCGAAGGCCGAGTCGGCCGCGCGCAAGGACCTCGAGGTGGACCGGCTCGCCCGTCGGATGGCCAAGAAGACCGACGACACGATCTGGACCACCGAGGCCCTCAACCTGTGGGACGGCCCGTCCGAGAAGGCCGAGAAGATGGGCCTCGTCGACGCCCTCGAGCAGGTCCGGGTCACCGGTCGCCGCCAGGCCGGCCGCACCCAGATCGTGGTCGACGGCCAGTCGCGCTGGGTCACCTCCGACTACCTCGCGCAGGAGAAGCCGAAGCCCGAGCCGAAGGAGCCCGCCGGTCCCAGCCTGGGCGGCAGCTGCTCCAACGGATCGACCATCGACGCCGGGCACGCCGCGCTCTACGACATCCACGACGTCGTGTGCGCCAACTGGCCGGAGATCACGAGCTATGGCACCTGGCGTGGCGACGGCGAGCACGGCGAGGGCCGCGCCATCGACATCATGACCAGCGGCGCCACCGGATGGGCCGTCGCCGACTTCCTCCGCGCCAACTACTCGGCGCTGGGCATCGAGTACATCATCTACTCGCAGAAGATCTGGTCCGTGGAGCGCGCCGGCGAGGGCTGGCGCGGCATGTCCGACCGTGGGTCGACCACTGCCAACCACTACGACCACGTGCACGTCACGGTCTACTGACCGGCGGCGAGGTCACCGCCACTGACGGACCTCGGTCCATGTCAGCCCGTCGTCGTCGGACACCGCCACGGTGTCGAACCCGCTGACGACCACCAGGCCGTCCGCGACCCGGAGCCCGGCCCCGGACGTCTCGGTGCCACCGCCCTCCCTGCGGAGCACTTCCCGGAAGGCTCCGTCGTCGGCCTCGGCCCGCCACACGACGAGGTCCGGGTAGGCGCTCATCGCGAGGTAGGCGCCGGTGGGTGATCGCCGCACGACGTACGTCTCGCTGAGGTCCGGTGCCGGACGGGTGTCCTGGGTCCAGGTGGCGCCGCCGTCGCGACTCGTGTAGAGGTCGACGGAGCCGGGACCCGGCGCCGCCCAGTACGCCATCTCGCCGGGCGCGGTGTCCAGCACGTAGTCGCCGCGGGTCACCCGCGCCAGGGTGCGCACCTGCCGGCCGGCGACCGTGTCCCACCAGGCCTCGAGCCGCCCGGTCCCCGCGGTCGAGCGCGGCTTCGGGTTCGCGCCCCAGGGGAGGACGCCCAGCCCCGGCCGCACGGCGGACCCGTCCCACGCGTTCGGCCACTGGTGTGCGGTCGCCGTGTCGAGGTCGAGGGAGCACCAGGTCTGGCGCCAGCCGCCCGTGCACGGGTACCAGAGGTCCGGGTCGGCCGGCCGGATCTCAGCTCCCACACGGACGACGCGGCGTTGGGTGCCGTCGACGCCGACCAGCCACTCGTGGCCGTTGCTCTCGTCGACGAGCAGGAAGGTGCCCCGCCGTGGGGTGGTCACGTGCAGGTCGACGCCGACCTCGAACACCGGCCGTACGAACGTGGTGGTCGCGTAGGCGTCCGTCGTGAGCGCGAGCGCCTCGAAGGAGAACGGGCCTCGCTCCGCGCAGGGCCTCGAGCACTGCACCGACCACACCGAGAGCCTGGTGTCCGGGTCGTCCGGGGCGACCCCGATCGTGGTGAGGAGTGCCCCTGGCCTCGCGACCACCTGCTCGGGCGTCATGGACCTCGGCCACGGCTTCGCTGGAGATGTCGGCTCCTGTGTCGGCGACTGGACGGGTGGTGCCGGCCGGGCCGGGTCGGGAGCGGCCGCATCGCGGTCGGTGACGACGGCACCCGCGCCGATCACTGCAGCGGCCAGAGCGGTGACGACCAAGGCGGTACGACGCCGCCGGCCGGCGCGCGCCCGGGAGCGGATGGCGTCGACGTCGACGTGGGGTGGCTCGATCTCGCCGGCGATCCGTCGGGCTGCACCGGAGACGCGCTGGTCCAAGGTCATGACGTCGCCTCCCTGGGCACGGCGGTCTCCGGCACAGGCTCGCCGAGCAGCTCCGCGAGGCGCCGGGAGGCCTTGTGCGCAGTGCTCTTGACGGTGCCGGGTGCCATGCCCAGCGTCTGCGCGATCTGGGCCTCGGACATGTCCTCGTAGTACCTGAGCACCGTGACGGCGCGCTGCCGCCCGGGGAGCCGCAGCACGGCCTGCCACACCAGCTCGTGCTCGGGCACGTCCTCGAGCCGACGGTCCCACGACGGCTCGTCACGCAGGACCAGGGCCAGCTCGTGCGACGACCGCTTGCGCCACCACGAAGCAGCCTGGTTCACGACCACTCGGCGCGCGTAGGCCTCTGGCCGTCCCGTGGCCACCACGCGCGGCCAGTGCTGGTAGACCTTGACCAGCGCTCCCTGGAGCACGTCCTCGGCCTGCTGGTAGTCACCCGTCATGAGGTAGGCCGTCCGGAACAGGGAGGCCGAGCGCACGCGCACGAACTCGGAGAACTCGTCCTCGTCGACCTGCTGCACCACGCCTCCCTCCGCCGCCCCGGCTCCTCCTGCTCCCTATACGCCGCGGCAGGTGCATCCGGTTCAGCCAGCATGCGCCTGTTGCTGTCCGTGTCGTAGGGGGATCGCTAGGCTGACCGGCCGATGAGCATCGAGGACCTGTACGACGACGCGGCGCGCGAGCGCCTGGTCGCGGAGCCGCCCAAGCGGGTGGACGCGCCCGTGCGCCTGGCGTTCGAGCGCGACCGGGCACGCGTGGTGCACGCGGCGGCGTCGCGCCGGCTCGCGGCCAAGACCCAGGTGGTCGGGCCGCAGACCGACGACTTCGTCCGCAACCGGCTCACGCACAGCCTCGAGGTGGCCCAGGTCGCGCGCGACCTGGCGCGTGCCCTCGGCACCCACCCCGACATCGCCGAGACCGCGGCGCTGGCCCACGACCTGGGGCATCCGCCGTTCGGCCACAACGGCGAGCGGGTGCTCGCCGGGCTGAGTGCCGACTGCGGCGGGTTCGAGGGCAACGCACAGACCCTGCGCCTGCTGACCCGGCTGGAGTCGAAGACCTTCGACGCCGAGGGCAGGTCGGTGGGGCTCAACCTCACCCGCGCGACCCTCGACGCCTGCACCAAGTACCCCTGGCCGCGGTCGGAGGCGACCGGCCCCCACGGCATGCACGCCGACGGCACGCCGCGGGTGGTGGTGAAGTTCGGCGTCTACGACGACGACCGCCCGGTCTTCGACTGGCTGCGCGCCGGTGTCGAGGGTCGGCGCAAGTGCCTCGAGGCCCAGGTGATGGACCTCGCCGACGACGTCGCCTACTCGGTGCACGACGTCGAGGACGGGATCGTGGCGGGCAGGCTCGACCTCACCCGCCTCGACCGCGACGCCCTCTGGGAGACGGTGCGGTCGTGGTACCTGCCCGGCATCGAGGACGCCACGCTCGACGCGGCGCTGGCCGACCTGCGTGGCGTCGGCAGCTGGCCGCGGTCGTCGTACGACGGCAGCAGGCGCAGCCTCGCCGCGATCAAGAACCTCACCAGCGACCTCATCGGCCGCTTCTGCGGCAGCGTGCAGGAGTCGACCTTCGCGGCCGCCGGGGGCGAGCCGCTGGTCCGGCACCGGGCCGACCTCGTGGTGCCCGCAGGGACCGAGGTCGAGATCGGCGTGCTCAAGGGGATCGCCGCCCACTACGTCATGCAGGCCGACGACCGCGTGTCACTCATGGTGCGCCAGCGCGAGCTCGTCGCGGAGCTGGTCGAGGGGCTGTGGGCGCGCGGCGCCGATGCCCTCGACCCGGTCTTCCTGGAGGATTGGGACGCCGCGACAGACGACGCGGCGCGCCGCCGCGTGGTCATCGACCAGGTAGCGTCCCTGACCGATGCCAGCGCGGTGGCGCGCCACGCGTCACTCGCCCGTTAGGGGCTGCCTACGGCAGGTCGCCCTGCGGGTAGGGGTTGTCCTGCAGCGCGGTGCTGTCGGGGTTGAGCTGGTCCTCGAGCTCGGAGCGGTGGTGGCCGTTGCTGGACGGCGTCACCTTGTCGGCTGCGGTGCTCGCAGCGCTGGTGACCTTGTCCTTGACGACGGGCGCCTTCTCCTTGGCGAGGTCGGCCGCCTGGCGGGCCTTCTCCTGCACCCGCGGGTCTTCCTTGACGCGGGTGGCCGCCTTCTTGATCTGTTCGTAGCGCTCCCGGCCGGCACGCGTGCCGAGCACGTAGCCGACACCTCCTGCGACGAGCAGCATGAGCTTCTTCATGGTGGTCTCCCTTCCCGGATGGATCGGTGGCGTTCGTGGTGATGGGCGGACGGGGGTCTGTCAGTCGCGCCGGCGGCGCCAGAGGACGAGCACGACGGCCATCGCGACCAGCGAGCCGACGGCGGCCAGCACCTCGGGGCGCGGCTTCCCGTCGTCGGTGGTCGCGGAGTCCTTGAGGGACGCGACCTTGTCCTGTGCCTGCGACTTCACGTCGAGCTTTGCGGCCAGGTCGTCGACGGTGCCGGCGAGCTGCTCGCGCTGTGCCCGGACCTCCGCCTCGAGCTCCTCGGGCGTGCGCTGGTCGTCAGCCATGGTGGTCTCCCTTCACCGTCGCGATGTCCTCCTTGATGCCCTGGATCGCGCGCTCGGGGGCCGGTGGGCCCGCCTCGGCGACCTTGTTCTTGCCGACGACGCCGGCCACGGCCGCCGCGGCCAGCAGGACGAAGGCCACGATCAGGGCGGCGAGCCACGCGTCGACGACGTTCGCCAGACCGAGGATCGCGGTCGTCACGAGCGCGGCCAGGGCGAAGAAGCCCAGGAGGCCCGCGACGCTGAACATGCCGATCCCGACGCCGGCTCGCTTGCCCTTCTGCGCGACCTCTGCCTGCGCCAGCCGGATCTCCGAGCGGATGAGCTCGGGGATCTGCTGGGTGAGCTGGTGGACCAGTGCGCCGAGGGTCTGACCCTCTGGCGCTCCGTGCTGAGCAGTCATATTTCGACCCTGCCAAACCCGTGGACGGATCACCAGCCCAGATCCCCCGAAGGGGTGGCGGGGCCGCTGCTCGCGGGGATGTGGAGACTGCGCTCCCGCAGTGGGACGCCGCCCGTAGACTCCCCGGCGTGGCAGGCCGGATTCGCGACGACGACATCGCCGAGGTGCGCGAGAAGGCGCGGATCGACGACGTCATCTCCGGCTACGTCACGCTCAAGCGCGCCGGCGGGGGCTCGCTCAAGGGCCTGTGCCCGTTCCACGACGAGAAGACGCCGTCGTTCAACGTCAACCCGGCCCGCCAGTTCTGGCACTGCTTCGGCTGCCAGGAGGGCGGCGACGTCATCTCCTTCCTGATGAAGGTGGACGGCCTCACCTTCACCGAGACCGTGGAGCGGCTCGCCGAGAAGTACGGCGTCCAGCTCCGCCGCGAGGACGGCGACGACGCCCCGCAGCGGCCGCGGGGCCCGGCCCGCGGCCGGCTGATCGAGGCGCACAAGGTCGCCCAGGAGTTCTACGCCGAGCAGCTGGCATCGGCGGATGCCGTGGTGGCCCGTCAGTTCCTGCACCAGCGCGGCTTCGACCAGGCCGCGGCGGAGATGTTCGGCGTCGGCTTCGCCCCCCGCGACGGCGAGGCACTGACCCGGCACCTGCGCGCGCGCCGCTTCACCGACGAGGAGTCGGTCGCCGCCGGTCTCGTCGCGCTGGGGCGCTCCCACTACGACCGGTTCCGCGGCCGGCTGGTGTGGCCGATCCGCGAGGCCAACGGCGACACGATCGGCTTCGGCGCGCGGCGCATCTTCGACGACGACCGGATCGAGGCGAAGTACCTCAACACCTCCGAGACGGCGATCTACAAGAAGAGCCAGGTGCTCTACGGCATCGACCTCGCCCGCACGGCGATGAAGGACGCCCAGCAGGCCGTCGTCGTCGAGGGCTACACCGACGTGATGGCCTGCCACCTCGCCGGCGTACGCACTGCGGTGGCGTCGTGCGGCACCGCGTTCGGCACCGACCACGCGCGGGTCCTGCGGCGGTTCCTCGGCGACCACAACGAGACCAGCGGCGAGGTCATCTTCACCTTCGACGGTGACTCGGCCGGCCAGAAGGCGGCGATGAAGGTGCTGGAGAGCGACCAGGTGTTCGCCTCGCAGACCTACGTCGCCGTGGCGCCCGAGGGCATGGACCCGTGCGACCTGCGGCTCGCCGAGGGCGACGAGGCCGTCCGCGAGCTCGTCGCCAAGCGGCAGCCGCTCTACCGCTTCGCGCTCGACAACATCCTCACCCGCTACGACCTCGACCGGGCCGACGGTCGCGTCGACGCGTTGCGTGACGCCGCCGGACTGGTGGCGAGCATCCGCGACAAGACCAAGGTCGAGTCGTTCTCCCGCGAGCTCGCGCACATGGTCGGCGTCGACGTCGACGAGGTCCGCGGGGAGGTACGCCGTGCCGCGAGCCGGCCCGCGCGCACCGAGGAGCGCCGTCCCAGCCGCACCGCCGACGCGCCCCAGGTCGCGGAGCCGGCGCGCCCGGCCCTGCCGAGCCTGTCCGACCCGCGCTTCCTCATCGAGCGCGAGCTGCTCAAGCTCGTCATCCAGCACCCCTCCGGCGTGGGCCGCACCACCACCCACGTCACCACCACCGACTTCACCCACCCGACCTTCCAGGGCGTCTGGGACGCCGTGACCGCGGCGGGCGGGCCGGCGAGCGCCGCGGACGACCCCGGCTGGGCCAACAAGGTCCGGGGGGCGGCCACCGACCCCGCCGTCGTCGCGGCGATCACCGAGCTCGGCGTCGAGCCGGTCCGTGGCACCTCCGACCCCAACCCGACGTTCGCCGTGGCCTACGTCTACCGACTTCAGGAGCTCACCACGTCCCGCCGCATCGCCGACGTCAAGGCCCGCCTGCAGCGCACCAACCCCGTCGAGCACGCCCTCGACTACAACCGGATGTTCGGCGAGCTGGTGATGCTCGAGCAGCACCGCCGCAAGCTGCGCGAGGGCGCCGTCGGCCAGTCGGGAGCTCCGTCATGAGCCCGCTGTCGAGGAAGGGGTGGGGTCGTACGCCCGCTCCCTCCGTCGCCGTCGGGCCGGGGGAGAAGGTGCTGGCGTCCGCCACCGCCGCCGACGGCACCGTGCTCGCCGGCACCCGTGACGCGTTCTACGTCGTCGCCGGCGGCGAGACGCGTCGCGTCCCGTGGGAGCAGGTCGAGGCCGCCGACTGGGATCGCGACACCGACACCTTCCGGCTCTCCGAGGTCGGCAGCTGGGGTGACCAGCGCCCGGTCCACGCCGCGACGCTGGGCGAGCCCGGGCGCCTGCTCGAGCTGGTCCGCGAGCGGGTCACCGCCAGCGTTGTGCTGCAGCGTCACGTCCCGGTCGGGGGACGGCGGGGCCTGCGCGTCATCGCCCGTCGGGCGCCGTCGGGAGCCGGAGGCGTGCAGTGGGTCTACGAGTACGACGAGGGCGTCGATCCGGACGACCCGGGCGTCCGCGAGGCCGCCCGCACAGCCCTCGAGCTGGCCCGACGCGACGTCGGCCTGCCCTGATTTCACCCCTGCTCAGTGGCCTTGCTAATGTTGCGCCTCGCTGCACAAGCGATCCCCTGTAGCTCAACTGGCAGAGCATTCGGCTGTTAACCGGAGGGTTGTTGGTTCGAGTCCAACCGGGGGAGCAAGGGAAGACGGCCCGTGACCTGCGGAAACGCAGGTCACGGGCCGTTTCGCATCTCCGGGCGGCACGGCAAAGCTTGAGAGACGTGCCTCACTGCTCATCTCGGTGGTGGTCGCGGTGGTTCTTCTCATGGACATGGAAGGATCGATGGATGTTCTCGAAGCGGAAGACGAAGCATTCGCCGGGCACGGGGTCGGGCAGGGGCGGGGCACTCGGGACGCCGTCGCGGCTCCCGGAGGAAGCGCCGCCCTCCTCGGACCAAGAGGCCAACGCGGTGGTGAGCGGCGGCGGGCTGGTGGGTCCCGATGAGGACGGACCGCGAGAGGCCGCCACGTCGTCTCCATCGGAGCAGTCGCCGTCGTGACACGTTGCCGGCCCGCCGGCTCGGTGAGGCCAGGTGCGGGGGCTTCCAGCCGTGTCGCGCCTCAGGCTGAAGGGGCGGAGTACGCCGCGACGAGCTGCGCCTCGGCGCGGTCGAGGTAGCTCGCGATGGCCGTCTCGGCCTCGCCGAGCTCGCCCGCCGCGAGCAGCTCGAGGATCGCCCGGTTCTCCGGCAGGTAGGCCTCGTGGAACGCGCGCGGGGCGTGCATCACGTGGAAGACCAGCCGCAGCTCGGCGAGGAGGTGCGCCATCGTCTCGGTGACGCGGGGACTCTGCGCGAGAGCGGCCACCGCCTGGTGGAAGTGCATGTTGGCCGTACCGACGTCGACCCACCGGTCTGCGGCGGCGGCCGCCTCGCCCTCCTCGACGGCTGCCCGCACCGGGGACAGCAGGAGGTCCCACTGGTCGGGGTCCTGGGGCGCCGCGGCGAGGCGGTCGGCAGCGCGACGTACGGCGCCGCACTCGAGGATCCGGCGCACCTGGTAGAGGTCGCGGACGTCGTCCACGCTGAGCCGCCGGACGAAGACCCCGCGGTTGAACTCGTGCACCAGCAGCCGCTCGTGGCTCAGCAGGCGGAACGCCTCGCGCAGCGTGTTGCGCGAGACCCCCAGGGCCGCGCCGATGTCCTCCTCGGAGAGGCGGGTTCCGGGGGCGAGACGGCCCTCGATGATGCGGGTGCGGAGCACGTCCGCGACCCGGCCTGCGGTGCTGGCGCGGCCCAGGTCCAGGCGCTCGTCCCGGAGGTCGCTGACCCAGTCGGTGGTGGTCACACCAGCGAGCATATCGGGTCGGGGTATTGACGGATTGTTCAACAATCGGTCATCCTCGATGTGACGGGGACCACGTCCGAGCGACACCCGGACCGACAGATGGGCACCACATGACCGAGGACACCAGCCGGACCACCACCGGCTCCGACACGGCGGCGAGCGACTCCGGACGCAGGCCGGGGGCAGCACGCGGCGCCCTGCTCGGCGCGATGTTCCTGATGGCCACGAGCGCCATCGGCCCCGGGTTCATCACCCAGACCACGGTGTTCACCGCCGAGCTCGGCGCGGCCTTCGCGTTCGCGATCCTGGTCTCGATCCTCGTCGACATCGCCGTCCAGCTCAACGTCTGGCGCGTCATCGGCGTCACCGGCATGCGGGCGCAGGAGCTGTCCAACAAGGTGCTGCCCGGCGCGGGCTACTTCCTCGCCGCGCTGGTCGTCCTGGGCGGCCTGGTCTTCAACATCGGCAACATCGGTGGCACCGCCCTCGGCACCAACGCGATGTTCGGCCTCGACGTGAAGATCGGTGGCGCGATCTCGGCCCTGATCGCGATCGGCATCTTCCTCAGCAAGCGCGCCGGCATCGCCATGGACCGCGTCGTGGTGGTCCTCGGCGTCCTGATGATCGGCATGGTGCTCTACACCGCCGTCGTCTCGGGGCCCCCCGTCGGTGAGGCGCTGCGCCAGAGCGTGCTGCCCGACGACATCGACTTCCTGATCATCACCACCCTCATCGGCGGCACCGTGGGCGGCTACATCACCTACGCCGGGGCGCACCGCCTCGTCGACTCCGGCATCACCGGCCCCGAGCACGTCCGCGACATCACGCGCGGCTCGGTCACCGGCATCCTCGTCACCGGCGTGATGCGCTGGCTGCTGTTCCTCGCCGTCCTCGGGGTGGTTGCCGGCGGCGTCACCCTTGCCGTCGACAACCCGCCCGCCTCCGCCTTCCAGGCCGCCCTCGGCGAGGTCGGCGTCCGGGTCTTCGGCGTCATCCTGTGGGCGGCGAGCATCACCTCGGTGATCGGCGCGTCCTACACCTCGGTCTCGTTCATCGCCAGCTTCTCCCGCCGCCTCGAGCAGCGCCGCAACCTGGTCACCGTCGCCTTCATCGTCTTCTCCACTGCGATCTACCTCGCGCTGGGCAAGGCCCCGGTCACGCTGCTGGTCCTGGCCGGTGCCCTCAACGGCCTCATCCTCCCGGTGGGCTTCGCCGTGATCCTGTGGGTCGCCGCGCGCCGCGTCGACCTGCTCCGCGGCTACCGCTACCCGCGCTGGCTGCTGGTGGTCGGGGCACTCGTCTGGCTCCTCACGGTCTACCTCGGCTGGAGCTCGCTCGGTGGGATCGCGGACCTGCTGTGACGACCGTGCAGATCGACCTCAACGCCGACCTGGGGGAGTCCTTCGGGAGCTGGACCCTGGGCGACGACGACGCCCTGCTCGACCTGATCACGAGCGCCAACGTGGCGTGTGGGTTCCACGCCGGCGACCCCACGGTGCTGCGCCGCACGTGTGAGCGGGCCGTCGAGCGGGGCGTCGTGATCGGCGCCCAGGTGGGCTACCGCGACCTCGCGGGGTTCGGTCGCCGCTTCATCGACGTGGAGGCGCACGACCTGACCAACGACGTGCTCTACCAGCTCGGGGCACTGGAGGCCTTCGCCCGGGTGGCGGGCACCCGGGTGCGCTACGTCAAGCCGCACGGGGCGCTCTACAACGCGATCGTGCACCACGAGGCGCAGGCCGAGGCCGTCGCCGAGGCCGTACGCCGCTACGACCCCGACCTGCCCGTGCTCGGGCTGCCTGGCTCGGTATGGCTCGCCGTGGCCGAGGCCGCGGGACTGGTCACCGTCGCCGAGGCCTTCGCCGACCGCGCCTACACCCCCCAGGGGACGCTGGTCTCGCGCCGCGAGCCCGACGCGGTGCTGCACGACCCCGACGAGGTGGCCGAGCGCACGGTCCGGATGGCGACGCGTCACGAGGTGGTCGCCGCTGACGGCACGTCCGTGCAGGTGCGGGCCGGGTCCGTCTGCGTGCACGGGGACAGCGAGGGTGCCGTGGCGATGGCGAGTGCCGTACGACGTGGACTGGAGGCGGCCGGCGTCCGCGTCGCCCCGTTCGTGGGGCCCGGCTCGCCATGAGGTTGCTCCCGTGCGGTGACTCGGGCCTCCTCGTCGAGGTGGAGGACCTCGACGCGGTGCTCGCGCTCTACGCCGAGCTCGTCGACGACATGCCCGAGGGCGTCGTCGACCTGGTGCCGGCCGCCCGGACCCTCATGCTCCGCATCGACCCCGCGCGCAGCGACCCCGCCAGGGTGGGGCGCCTCGTCCGCGACCTCGAGCCGCGGGCGGGCCGCCACCTCGACGAGGGCCTGCTGGAGGTGCCGGTGACCTACGACGGCGAGGACCTCGCCGAGGTCGGCCGGCTGACCGGGCTGGGGGAGCGGGGTGTCGTCGAGGCGCACACCGCCCAGGAGTGGACCGTTGCCTTCTGCGGCTTCGCGCCGGGCTTCGGCTACCTCGTCGGCACCGACGACCGGCTCACCGTCGCGCGGCGCAGCGTGCCCCGCACCAAGGTCCCGGCGCGGTCGGTGGCGCTGGCCGGAGAGTTCACCGGGGTCTACCCGCGGGAGTCCCCCGGGGGCTGGCAGCTCATCGGCCGCACCACCCTGCAGCCCTGGGACCTCGAGCGTGACCCGCCGGCCCTGCTGGTGCCGGGCACCCGGGTCAGGTTCGTGGAGGCGTGATGGAGACCTGGCTCGAGGTGCTGGAGCCGGGTCCGCTCACCACCGTGCAGGACCTGGGGCGCTCCGGGCTCGGGGCCCTGGGCGTCGGCCACTCCGGCGCCGCGGACGCACCCTCGTTCCGGCTGGCCAACCGGCTGGTCGGCAACGCTGAGCACGCCGCCGCGCTGGAGGTGACGTTCGGAGGCCTCGAGGTCGTCGCCCACGGCAGCACGACCGTGACGCTCACCGGCGCGCCGTGCGCCATGACGGTGGACGGGCGCGAGCACTGGGCCTTCGGGGTCGTGCGGGTCCCCGACGGTGCCCGCCTGCGCCTGCGACCCCCCGCCACCGGCCTGCGCAGCTACCTCGCCGTGCGGGGCGGGATCGACGTGCCCCCACAGCTGGGCTCGCGGTCGGCGGACACCCTCGCCGACCTCGGGACCGCGGCCCTGGCTGCCGGGGACCGGTTGCCCATCGGCCGGCCGACCGGCCCGCTCCCCGGAGTGGACCTCGCCCCTGTGGCCCTTCCGGAGGCGGGCGACGTCGCCCTGCGCGTCGTCGACGGCCCGCGGTCCGACTGGTTCACCGCCGAGGCTCGCGAGGCCCTCGTCTCCGGCGCCTACGAGGTCACCGCCGACAGCAACCGGGTCGGCATGCGGCTCGCGGGCCCCGTGCTCGACCGCGCGCGCGACGACGAGCTGCCGAGCGAGGGGATGGTCTGCGGCGCGCTGCAGGTGCCGCCGTCCGGCCAGCCGACGCTGTTCCTCGCCGACCACCCCGTGACCGGGGGCTACCCCGTCATCGCCGTCGTCGTGCCCGCCGACCTCCCACGCGCCGCGCAGGTCCGACCCGGCCAGCGCATCACCTTCACCCGGACCACCGCCACCCACCCAGGAGGACACGATGACTGAGGCCACCGCCACCGAGCAGCTCGTCTCGCCGAGCGCGCTGAGCCCGGCCGAGGCCCGTGCGAGGTTCCGGTCCGGGCTCCGGGTGCCGACCTCGGGATGGAGCGCCGGCTGGACGCAGGCCAACCTCCTGGCCGTGCCCCGCGACCTGGCCTACGACTTCCTGCTCTTCGCCCAGCGCAACCCGGCGCCCTGCCCGATCCTCGACGTGACCGAGCCCGGCGCCGTGAGCAGTCCCCGGTTCGCCGGCGACCTCCGGACCGACCTGCCCGCCTACCGCGTCTACGAGCGGGGAGAGCTGGTCGCCGAGGTCGACGACGTGACCGGGCTGTGGCGCGACGACATGGTCGCCTTCCTGATCGGCTGCAGCTTCACCTTCGAGGACGCCCTGCTCGAGGCGGGGGTCCCGGTGCGTCACATCGAGCAGGGCTGCAACGTCCCGATGTACCGCACCAACGTCGACTGCCGGCCGGCCGGCTCGCTGTCGGGCCCGCTGGTGGTCTCGATGCGTCCGATGAGCGCATCGCAGGTGGCCACTGCCGTGCGGGTCACCTCGCGCTACCCGGCCGTGCACGGGGCGCCGGTGCACATCGGCTCACCGTCCGAGCTCGGCATCGCCGACCTCGACGACCCCGACTTCGGGGACCCGGTCGAGGTGCGTCCGGGCGAGGTGCCGGTCTTCTGGGCGTGCGGCGTGACGCCGCAGGCCGCGGTCATGCAGTCGCGCCCCGCGCTCGCGATCGGTCACGCGCCCGGGCACATGGCGATCACCGACATCCGCGAGAGCGAGCACATCGTCCCCTAGCAGCGGGACGAGGCATGTCCGGGTCAGTCGCCCCAGCCCAGCGGGAACACCTCGAACGTCGCAGCGTGGGTGACGCCGAGTCCCTGACCGCCGCCGCGCAGGATGCCGTCGAGGAACTCCTCGGGGTCCCAGCCCTCCCAGCCCAGTCCCTCGATGTAGGCCTGGTGCTCCTTGAGGGAGGCGACCCCCGCGGCGAAGGTGTCGGTGACGTCCACCGCGTGCGTCGCCTGCGGCGACCCGCCCGACCACACGGCCCGTACGCCACCCCACGGCTCGAGGCCGTCGGTCAGCTGCTCGGGGAAGACCCACCGGTTCCCGGCGTCGCGGACGGCGTCGAGCAGGGCCTTGCCGACCGCGATGTGGTCGGCCTGGTTGAGGGTCGTGCCGCCGAAGGTCTCGCGGAAGTTGATGGTCAGCGCGATGTCGGGCCGGTGCCGGCGCACCACCTCGGCGATGCTGCGGCGCAGCGCCACGCCGTACTCGAGGATCCCGTCGGGCAGCCGCAGGAACTCGACCTCCTCGACCCCGACGGCAGCGGCGGAGGCGAGCTCCTCGGCCTCGCGCAGCGGACCGCTCTCGTCGGGGTGCAGCCCGTCGATGCCCGCCTCGCCGCTGGTCACCATGCAGTAGACGATGCGCTTGCCCTGCCCGGTCCAGCGCGCCACCGCGGCAGCCGCGCCGTACTCGATGTCGTCGGGGTGTGCCACCACGAAGAGCGCGGACTGCCAGTCCTCGGGAAGCGGCTCGAAGGAGGGAGGGGTCGCACGCTCGTCGGTCATCGCCCGAGCATGGCACTCCCGGCCTGCTACCGCGACACGATCGCCTACCAGCTACGGCCGGGTCAGCACTGCTGCAACGGCGCGGGCTGAGGGGCCCACTCCTGCCAGGGTCGCAGACGCCGGCCCGGTCCAGTGCCCGTACCCGACCAGGTGCACCCGCGGGTCCTCCAGCGCCTGGGTGCCCGAAGCGCCGCCGACGGGGATGTGACCGCTCCGGGCGCGAAGGCCCAGCGGGCGCAGGTGACGCAGCGCGGGCCTGAAGCCGGTGCACCAGATGACGGCGTCACACGCCAGCGTGGTCCCGTCGGCCCATGCAACGCCGTCCGCAGTGAGGCGCGTGAACATCGGCTGCGCGTGCAGGACCCCTCGCTCGCGCGCGTCCTTCACGCTGTCGACCATCACGATGTCGCCGAGGCCGGCAACACCGGCGTGCTCGCGGCCCTCCTCGAGTGCCTCGATGCGCGCCCGGGCTGTGGCGAAGAGGACCCGGCCATCGACGTCGTCGGGCAGGAAGCGAGGCCGTCGGGTGGTGACCCACGTCGTCTGCGCGACCGTCGAGACCTCCGCGAGGATCTGCGCAGCGGAGTTGCCGCCACCCACCACGACGACACTCTGCCCAGCGAGCTCACCCGGGGCCCGGTAGCCGGACGCGTGCAGCTGCCGTCCCCTGAACGCACGCATCCCGGGGTAGGTCGGCCAGAACGGCCTGTCCCACGTCCCCGTGGCAGAGACGACCGCACGAGCCGACAACGAGAGCCCCGCCGCATCCACGAGCAGGCGTCCGCGGGGGTCGTCGTCCGCGCGACGCACCGACTCCACCCGACACGGCCGCCGCACCTTCAGGTCGTACCGCTCCTCGTAGCGCGTCAGGTACTCCACCACGTGGTCCCGGGGCGGGAAGCCTCTGCGCGCGTCATCCCACGGCGGCATCATCCAGCCCGGCAGCGACGAGTAGCCGGCTGGAGAGAACAGGCGCAACCCGTCCCACATGTGCGGCCATGCCCCGCCGGGCCGGTCCGATGCGTCCAGGATGACCATCTCGCGACCGGGCACGAGTCCAGCACGCCGGAGGTAGAAGCCGGTGGCGAGACCGGCCTGCCCTCCGCCGATGACCACGACATCGACCTCGTCGGGCTGGATGGCTTGGTGTCCTGCCTCGGTCGCCACGCCGCCAGTATGGTCGGACACGCCTCCGTGGCCCTCGCACGCGACCGATATGGTCACCTCTACCCGGGGGACGTGCACCCAGGGGCGGTAGCTCAGTCGGTCAGAGCAGAGGACTCATAATCCTTGGGTCGTGGGTTCGAGCCCCACCCGCCCTACAAGGGGCCCGTGTTGCTGTGTGCACCTTCGGGTGATGGGTGACAGCTGCAGCGCGGCCGGGTCCGGGCGATACCCCCACGCACCTTGGGCGCCACGTTCGCCACCCCACCTGTTCACCTCGTTCCGACACGGTCCGGCCATGCGCATCGCCCAGCTCGCCAACTTCGTCGGCCCAGCCTCAGGAGGGATGAGGACCGCGCTCCAGGCCTTGGGGCAGGGGTACGTCGGGGCCGGCCACCGACGGCTCCTCATCGTGCCGGGTCCCGCCGACTCGCGCATCACCACACCGCTCGGGGACGTGGTCCAGTTCCGGGCGCCGCGGGTGGGTGGCGGTTACCGCATGATCGTGGAGCCATGGCGGGTGATCGAGGTGCTCGAGGGCTGGGGGCCCACCTCGCTGGAGCTCAGCGACAAGCTCACCCTTCTCCCCGTCGCTCGGTGGGCCAGCCGGAACGGCGTCGGGTCGGTGCTCTTCTCCCACGAGCGGCTGGACGACATGCTCGCCCTGCGGACCGGCCTCGACACGACCGCGAAGGTGTCCGTCGGCCTGTTGAACCGGCTGCTGGTCCGCAGTGTCGATCGCATCGTGGTGACGTCGCGCTACGCGGAGGACGAGTTCCGCCGGGTCGCCGCCGGGGCCGATTGTCCGATCGTGCGGATTCCTCTCGGTGTCGACCTGGACACCTTTCGGCCCCACCGCGTCGAGCGCGAAGGCGAGCTGCGGCTCGTGCACGCCGGACGGCTGTCGAGGGAGAAGTCTCCACACCTGGCCGTCGCCACCGCCGTCGAGCTGCATCGGCGCGGCGTGCCCGTGCAACTCGACGTGTACGGCGTCGGGCCCCACCGCGACGAGCTGGTCGAGGCCGCCGGGTCGGCGCCGATCCGCTTCCACGGGTTCCTGGACTCGCGGACTGACCTGAGTCACCGGCTTGCGGCAGCGGATGTCGCGCTGAGCGTCTGCCCCGGCGAGACCTTCGGCCTCGCAGTCCTCGAGGCCCTGGCCTCGGGCACCCCGGTGGTCACCGCCGATCGCGGTGGCGCCAGGGAGCTCGTGGACGCCGTCTCCGGGGCATGGGGCCGCCCGGACCCCGCCTCGTTGGCCGATGCGGTCCTGGACGTGGCCGACCGCCCAGTCGCGTCCAGGCGGGAGGCCGCCAGGGCGCGCGCGGAGCGCTACCCGTGGTCGGCGACCGTGGCGTCGATGCTCGACGTCCACGCCGGGGTGGCGATACGACGCAGCCGTTCGCGGGCTCGCGGTGTGATGAGCAGCAGCAGCGTGAGCGCCGCCACCAGCATGGAACCGATCACGATCGCCAGGTAGGCGCCGTGCAGGGAGGAGTCGAGCGGAGCCACCAGTCCGGCGACCACCGACACGGCCAACAGCCCGGTCATCCCGAGCCGGGACAGCCGCAGGGAGCCGACGAACGGCAACACCCAGAGGAAGTACCAGAGGTGGACGACCGGGCTCAGCATCACCGTCGCACCCATCACCACAGCGACGGCGCGCACGGCGCCCGACCGCCCGGTCGGGGCCGTGAGCGCCACGCCTGTGGCGACGACCAGGATCGCCACCTGCGCAAGCAGGCGGACATGGTCGAGGAACCGCCCGTCCGGGACGTCCGCTCCCACCCCACGCGCGAGCAGGTCGAGCCAGTCACCGACCACCGTGGCGAGCGACAACGGCGTGTTCACCGTCCCCGGGACGTCCAGTGCATGGACCCAGCCGACCCCGAGACCCCAGGCCAGCCCGGGCACCACCAGCGCCGCGGCCGCAACGATGCCGACCCGCAACAGGCGGCGTACCCGCTGAGCGAGCGTGGCCCCAGCGGGAAGTGCGATCAGCGCGACCCCGAGACAGACCAGCCCGCCGGGCAGCTTCACCGCCGCCGCCAGTCCGCCGAGGAGTGCGCCGTACACCCAGCCGTGCTCCACCGTGACGACCAGCGCTGCGGCCATGAGCCCCGCCATGAGCAGGTCGTTGTGAAGGCCCCCCACGCCGTTGGCCAGCATCAGGGGCGAGCAGAGCACGAGCGCCGAAGCGAGAGCCGCACGGCTCCGGCACCATTGCGCCAGGCGAGGGACGGACCACGCGAGCAGGCCCAGACCGGCAAGGGCGACCAGCCGGTGTGCCACCACGAGCAGCCACGGGTCACCGGTGAACCCCGCGGCGACGTCGCCGAGGATCAGCGGCACCGGCCCGTAGGGCGCCGGGGTGTGGAGCCAGCGCGGGTCCACCGCTTGCACGATGGGACCGAGGAGGACCCCGGGGCCGTGCTCGTACGGGGAGATGTCGTAGTGGGTCAGCGTCCCCTGGGCGGCGTAGGACCAGCCGTCCCGGGAGAAGAGCGGAGGCGCGAGCAGCAGTGGCACTGACCAGAGGAAGGTCGCCGAGCGCACCAGCACCAGAGCGTCCCTCTGGCCAGCGTGGTCGAACCGGTCGACGTGGGCAACCGTGGTGCACAACCACAGCCAGGACGCGGCCAGCATGCCCAGTCCGAGCACCACGACGCCCAGCCCCGCCATCCGTCCCACCGTGCTCCCGCGCACAGCGCCGAGGACCCCGAGCTCCAGCGGCGTCGTGCTGGCCGGGAGGGTCGAGACCACCAGGCCGCCGAGCAGGACGAGCACGCTTCCCACCACACCCTTCGCCAGCACGATCGGCACGCTAGTCAGCGATGCTGACCTGGCTGTGAACGTGGCGCCAACGGCCGGGGCTAGCGTCGGGCCCGGCCGGAAGGCTCCGGCCGGGCCCGACGCATCCACGACGAAGGTGCTGGTGTCAGTCGGTGTCCGAGCCCGGCAGCGCCGCGCCCGGGACCTCGCCCGGCAGGTAGATCTTCGGGTCGCCCGGGTAGGGCAGGTCCCAGTGGTGCGCGTCGTACCAGGTGTAGCGGTTCATCAGCTCCGGGTTGGCGAAGTCGGCCCGTGCCCGGCGACCACTCAGGTGCTGATTGTCCTTCCACTTCTCCCACGCCGTCGTGTAGGAGACCGCCTTCGCGGTGGGGGCCGGGGGAGCCGCGACGGGGTCGGCAGGGGTGTCGAGCCCGCACGCCGGAGGGGTCTTGATGTTCTCGGTCAGCGGTACCCGGTTGGGCAGGGCGGCGAACGGTGTCAGGTCCGCCTTCTTGGAGAAGGCGTCGAACATCGGCGTCGCGGCCGCCACCTTCTGGTTGAGCGGTTCGGCGCCGAGGATCTGCTCGATGGTGCGCACCATGTTCATCTGCGTGTAGTAGGTCGAGACCGTCCTGCCGTGCACGGCCCAGGGGCTGATGACCTGGATCGGCGCGCGGTGGCCGTCGACGTGGTCGGCACCGTTCTGGCTGTCGTCCTGCACGACGAAGATCGCCGAGTCCTTCCAGTACTTGCTGTGCGAGATCGTCTCGACGATCTGCCCGACGGCCAGGTCGCCGCTGGCCACGTTGGAGCGCGCCGACACCGGGCCGCCGGTGTGGTCGTCGGAGAGCCAGATCATGTTGAAGTCCTGCGGCCCGTTGGCCTCGAAGTCCTGCTTCCAGATCTGATAGCGGTAGAGGTCCGGGATCGACATGTCGAAAGGCGGCGAGAGCGGGTGGGTGATCTCGTTGAGCGAGGGGATCACTGAGCCGTAGTCGCCCTTCAGCTCCGGGGTGGTCAGCTGGGCGGGGTCACCGCCCCGCTCGACGCTGCGCGAGGCGCAGTAGTACTGCTGCCAGGTGCCGGACGGCTTGCCCTCGGTGTAGATGAACTCGCCGTAGTTCCTCGCGCTGTGGCCGGCCTCCTGGATCGCGGTCCAGAGGAAGCCGGAGCGCTGGTGGCCGAGCACGTCCTCCTCGGTGTCGTAGCTGCGGACGTACTCGCCGGCGCTGGACTCGGTGTACTCCGGGTTGTCGCCCTGCATCAGCCAGTTGTGGCCCTCCGCCGAGTTGGTGCCGGTGTCGTAGACGTTGTCGTAGAGCCCGAACTGGCGTGCCAGCGCGTGGATGTTCGGCGTCACCTGCTCACCGAACTGAGCCAGCGAGGGGTCGCCGTTGCCCTCGGGCATGTCGCCGTGGACCTGGTCGTAGGTGCGGTTCTCCTTGACCAGCATGAAGACGTGCTTGATGGTCGAGGGGTCACCGATCCGCCTCGGCACAGGCACCGCGTTCGCCCGGGCGCCGGTGGCGTGCTTGGTGTCGGTGTCCGAGGGTCCCCACCCGTTCTGGGCGAACACCTGCGGGGTGTAGGTCTCCACGATCTCGGTGTCGCTCGGCAGCGTGAACCGGGTCAGCGAGGCGGTGGTGCCGTGGGTGCCGTGGCCGGTGGCCGGCTTCGTGCCGTAGCCCTGGTTGAACGTGATGAGGGGCCCGCGGGCGTCGACGCCGCGACGGTTGGACACCACGAGCTGGTCACCGACCGCGAACACGTCCTCGGGGTAGTAGTCCGTCGGCACGAGGCCGACGTAGCTGACCGGGTCGAGCGCGGTGGTGCCGAGGCGGTAGACCGCGATCGCGTTGGCACGGCCCAGGCTCACGAGCAGCCGCCCGCCGTGGATGGTGACGGCGTTGGGCGCGTAGCCGACCTTCGAGCCCTGCCACGGCGTGGTCGAGATCGTCTGGACGACCCGGTCGGTGGCGGTGTCCACCACGGACACGGAGTCGTCGTTGGTGTTCGCGACGTAGAGCGCGCCGTCGGTCGCTCGCATGGCGGTGGGGTGCAGGCCGACGGGGACCTGGCCGACAGGTGCGGCGGGAGCGGCGGTGTCGATGACGCTGAGGGTGCCGGTGGTGGAGGTGCCCCTCACCGGGTCGGCCGGGACCGCGGTGCCGTACGAGTCCTGCGTGGCGTCGCCCGCGACCGCCCGCCGACCGCCCTCGTTGCTCACGTAGAGCTTCGAGCCCGCGAACACCAGCTGGCGCGGGGCGACACCGACGGACCAGGTCCGCGTGACCGCGCCGGAGGCGGGGTCGAGGGCGACGACCGTGTTCTGGCCGTTCAGCCCGGCGTAGAGGGTCGTGCCGTCGGGGGAGTAGGTCAGGCCGGAGGTCAGGGCGCGGCGGCCCTCGACGTCCGGCAGCGACACCTTCGTCGGGCTGCCGAGGGTCCCGTCCGCGTTCACCGGGAAGCGCGTGAGTCCCGTTGCGCTGGGCATCCACAGCACGCTGCCGTCGGGGGAGTAGAGCGGGCTCTCCTGCCCGACGGTCCGGTCGGAGTAGCGCTGGTCGACACCGGCGGCGGTCCCGACCCGCCAGACCAGCTCGTAGGTCGACAGGTCGAAGACCTGCAGCGAGACGGAGCGGTCGTTGGCCGTGGCGGCCAGGAAGCGGCCGTCGGGGCTGACGGTCGATCCCATGAACTTCCCGTAGGGCGTCATCAACCGCTCTCCGAGCGGCTGGAGCACCTGGCCGGAGGAGATCTGCAGGCCGTCGGAGTACTCGGTGCCGACCTGGTTCTCACCGAAGCCGACGGTGGTGCCGTAGGCGACACCGCCGGTGACGGCCATGGTCACCACGCCGGCGATCACGCCGATCGGCCTGGCGCGGAGGAGGCGGCGTCGAGCCGGCCCCCCCACACGGTTGCGTGTCACGTTCATCGTGGTCCTTCCTCGTGCTTCTGGGTTGATGTGTCGAGCAGGTCGAGCGAGCCGTCGAGCTGCCACAGCGGGTTGGGCGCGTCGCCGGTGGGGGTGCGCACCTGGAAGAAGCCGTTGACCTCCTCGGGTCCGTCGCCGTCGGCGACGTACTTGCCGTCGGCGAGGACGTCGAGCTGGTAGATCGCGGTGCCGGTGGCGGTCGACCCGGGCAACGTCCAGCGGACGACGCAGCGCCAGTCCGAGCCCGGGCCCTCGTCGGCGACGCGGCTGCCGCCCTTGTCGCAGCGGGCGGCGGCCTGCAGGTCGTCCTCGGTCACCGCGGGGCGGTGGAGCTGCTCGGTCTGGAGGACGTAGAGGTGGGAGAACGACGTGGCGAGCTCCTTCTCGATCTTCGACGTGTCGATCCCCGAGCCGGTGGCGCCGGTGGCGGCAGCCACCGCGCCGGTGGTCAGTGCGAGGAGCGCGACGAGCGGGGCGAGACCCGCCACCACGAAACGGCTCCCGGAGCCGTCGTAGGCGAGGTCGGTGAAGTCGCGCCGCACGAACAGGCGGAACGCGAGCCAGGTCGTCAGCGCCGCCCAGGCGAGGCTCACCGCGACGCCGATCCAGAACGGCCCCATCTGGCCGGGCTCGGTGAGCAGGCCGCGCCAGCCGGTGAACGCGCTCACCGGCAGCGCCGCGCGGAGCGCGACCGGGACCGGCATCAGGGCAAGGCCCTGGAGGACCAGCGCCACGACGACCGGCAGCAGCAGGCCGAGCGGCGAGCGGCCGAGCGCCACCGACCCGAGGAGCCCGACGGCAGAGAACGCCAGGGTCGGGGGTACGACGCTGAGCCAGGCGAGCAGGACCGTGCGGGCGAGCTCGCCGGAGTCCATCAGGTGCCCGTCGAGCCCCGGCAGGGGGTGGCTGCCGACCGAGAGCAGCCCGCCGGCGAGGGAGGAGGCCGCCAGGGCGGCCACCAGCACCAGGATGACGGTGAGCGCGGCGAGTGCCTTGGCGGCGAAGATCACCTGCGGTGAGCGCACGGCGACGACGAGGTGGCGCCAGGTGCCGAGCCGGTCCTCCACGGCGAACACGTCGCCCGCGACGAGTGCGGTGAGCAGCGGGAGGACGAGCGTGCCCAGGAACACCAGCACGGCCAGCGAGCCCGCCCAGCCCGACTGGCCCATCCAGCGGCCGTAGAGCGCGTCGGCGGGCAGTGAGGTCTGCCGGCTGATCACGGCGGTGTAGATCGCGGGTGCGAGCAGGCAGGCCAGCAGCACCAGCCGCAGGCGCCACTGCGAGACGAGCTTGACCAGCTCGAAGCGGTAGGCGCTCCCGAGCGGGGCGGCGGTCGCGGCGGGCGCCGGCGTGACGGCGTCCAGCGTCGCGGTCGTCATCGGACCTCCTCCGCAGGACGTGGCACGTCGCCGCCGGTCGAGGCACCGGTCAGGGCCAGGAACGCAGCCTCGAGCGGTGGGACGACCGGGCCCAGCTCGCGGATCGAGATGCCGTCGGTGACGAGGCGGGAGACCAGGTCGTCCACGGCCACCTCCGGGCCGCGGACGACCAGCGCCCGGTCGTCGAGCCTGGACCCGCGGCCGTCCACCACCCGCAGCGACGGCGTACGTGCCGCGAGGTGGCGGGCGGCGGCGGGGTCCGAGGTCACCAGCTGGTAGTCGAGCTCGCCGCTCTCGGCGGCCAGCTTGCGGATCGGGCCGGTGAACACGACGCGTCCCGCGGCGAGCAGGGTCACCTCGTCGCACAGGGCGGCGAGGTCGTCCATCCGGTGGCTGGAGAGGACGACCGTGGCGCCGTCGTGCGCGAGGTCGGTGAGGACGCGGTGCACCTGGCGCTTGCCGGCGGGGTCGAGGCCGTTGGCCGGCTCGTCGACCACGAGCAGGCGCGGGTCGCCGAGGAGCGCGGCGGCGAGTCCGAGCCGCTGGCGCATGCCGAGGGAGAAGCCGCGGATGGGGTCGCCGGCGACATCGAGCAGGCCGACCCGGTCGAGCAGCGCGTCCACGTCCTGGGGCGGACGGTCCGGCCGCAGCCGGGCGATCGCAGTGAGGTTCTGCCGGGCGGTCAGTGTCGGGTAGAGGCCCGGACCGTCCACGAACCCGCCGACGGCCGCAGGCACGGTGACCGTGGGCCCGACGGGGCGGCCGAGCACCTCCAGCGACCCGGACGTGGCTCGCGACAGGCCGAGGAGGAGCCCGAGGAGGGTGGTCTTGCCGGCTCCGTTGGGGCCGACCAGGCCGTGCACCTGCCCTGCGTCGATGTCGAGGTCCACGCCGTCGAGGGCGATGACGTCGCCGAAGTGCTTGGTGAGGCCGCGCGTCCGCACAGCGGTCGCAGACATGGCCCACCTCCATCCCGAGATCGAGGTTGACGGCGGACCGATCGGTCGCCCGTCGAGGACGCTAGGAGGCGTCGGTGGACTGCGCCGCACGGGAACGCGAACGATGCGCGAACGCCGCGGGTGCGTGTCGACCGCTGCGACGCACCCGTCGCTCGCTGTTCCCCTCGGGGATGCTGACCGGCCGCTCGCGCCTTCCGTAGGCTGGGCACCAGAGGGAGACGTGGTTGGACGACCGCATCGTGGAGGAAGGGACAGGCATGCGACGAGTGACCGCGCGAGAAGAGTCCGACCGGGTGACCATCGAGGTCGACGGAGAGCTGGACACCGTCGCGAGCCACGACCTCCGGGCCGCCATGGTTCGATTCGCCGACCAGGCGCGGACACTGACCTTCGACCTGACCCGGGTCGCGGGCGTCGATGCCGACGGCGTCCGCGCCCTCGAGTGGTGCTCCAGGCTCGCGGTCGAACGCCGGACGGTGCTGCGGTGGTCCGGGTGCAGCGGCCCGCTCCTGGACGCGCTCAGGTCCGGCGAAGGTCGGTAGCTGGGCGCGTTCACCTTCGACCCGTATCTTCACGGCTCGTGGACGATGACCGGGACCTGGAGTTCGAGCGTGACATGGTCGAGCGGCTGCTGTCTGCCACCCAACGAGTCATCGATGCCGTGTCCGCCGACTTCGCTGCCGGGCTCGTCCGCGACGTGGAGGGCAGGCTCGGCCGGGATCTTGCTGAGCATGGGGTGTTGGCCATGTCGGAGGAGTGGATGGAGGACACCGTGGCCCGGATCCGGGCCGGCAAGGCGGTGCGCCTGCCGACCGTCGACGAGCTTCCGTAGCGCCTGGACCAGCCCTCGGGCGGCCCGGGCTCGGTCCCGCGTCCCGCGCTCGGGTCAGGGCGTGGACTCGAAGGGCACCCGTTGCCACGAGAGGACGTCCTCGGCACCTGGCCGGTTGACGGTCACCTGCAGGAAGTTGGTGTTGTTCGCCTCGCCATCGACGGTGATCCGGGTGAGGTTGTCGGCGGAGCCGCGCACGTCGTGGATCTCCAGCCAGCGTGAGCCGCCGGCAAGGGGGCGGTCGACGTTGTGGACATGGCTGTCGCCGTCGAAGAGGTAGACCTCGCCGTCGTAGGTGGAGGCCTGGTCGATGAGCGCCTGGACCAGCGGCCGGAAGGCGCTGACGTCCCAGGTCGGCTGGTAGGACGGGTCGAACATGTCGGCCTGCTGGAAGATGGCGACTGCTCGTGCCTGGGTCTGTCGTGCTCGAGCGAAGGTGTCCTCGACCTGCCGGATGGCGGCGGCCATGCGGGCGGACTCCTCGGCGAGCTGCTCCGACGTCGGCGCGGCGAGGCCGAGACCGGCCCACGGAGCACGGCCGTTGTTGCTGCCGACGACGTGGATCGTGGCCATCTCGATGCCGCTCGCGCGCAGTGCCTGGTTCTCGGGGAATCCCAGGTCGGCTTGCGTGGCGACCTTCCTCGGCCGCGCGCCGAGCGTCTCTCCAGGCACGTCGAAGAAGGTCTCGCGGAGGGCGTCGAGCCGCTCGAGGGGCTGGTACGCCCCGGCGGCGGGTCGGTGGCAGTCGGTCCATTCGTTGTCACCTGGTGTGTAGAGCAGCGGCATCTCGAAGCGGTCGAACTGGGTGCGGATCATCGTGTTGTACGAGTCGGTGCAGGGGGACGAGCCGTTCTTGATGTCACCGACGTGGAAGGCGAGGTCGAGGCCGGGCTGGACGTTGATGCGGTCGACCCACCGCGGAAAGGCCGCGACCTGGGCGGCGCCATAGGGGACGTCGCCGATGACGGCGAAGCTGGTGCTCGACGGCTTGTCCTGGCCGGGCGCGGCCACGCCGGGGCTGGAGGTGGTGAGGGCGAGGGCGACGGCTGAAGCGCATGCGGCGGCTGACGTGCGGAGTGGACTCATGGTCTGTTCCTCTCGCAGGGCGGTGACCGGGACCGCGGCACGGATGTGAACAGCAGGTGGCCATCCATCGACGGAAGCGGGGGAGGGCGGCAGCGGACCCTGCCCAGTCGAGCCATCGTCGTAGCCCGAACGGGCTACGACGCGCAACCACGGAGCGAAACGGACCGTCGGCGTTGGCCGGACGTTCATGTCGGACAGGTGGGGCGTTCCCCATCGAGCCCAAGGATCTGAGCCGTTCACCAGCCGGCGACACGTCGGGGCAGTGACGCCACGTCTGCAGTCTCTCGGGTCGTCTTGAAAGATCGTCGTGACCACCGTTCCTGCCCAGGACTCCGTCCTGCCCTCCGCCGGGGTGCGCCCGCGGCGGCTCGCCCGAAGGGCGACCGGCGCCGACCGCGTGTTCGAGGTCGGTGCTCGCACCATCGGGGCGACCGTGCTCGTCGTCACCGGCGGCATCGGTGTCTTCCTCGCCTGGCAGTCCGTGCCCACCCTGCAGCGCTACGGCTGGGGCTTCTTCACCGAGAGCGCCTGGCAGCCCGAGGCCGACGTCCTCGGCATCGGGGCGGTCCTCGTCGGCACCGTCTCCGTCGCCGGCGTCGCCATGGCCTTCGCCTTCCCGCTGGCCGTGCTGACCGCGCTCTACATCAGCGAGTACGCCCCGGCCGGGCTCAAGCCGACCCTCGTGTCGCTCGTCGACCTGATGGCCGCCGTCCCTTCGATCATCTACGGGATGTGGGGCTACTTCCTCGTCATGCCCCACGCGGCGGCGCTGAGCCTGTGGCTGCACCAGCACTTGGGCTGGATCCCGCTGTTCGCGGTCGAGGCCGACCGGCACGCCGCGGTGTGGGACCAGTCGCGCTACATCGGCAGCGCGTTCTGCGCCGGCATCGCAGTGGCGATGATGGTGCTGCCCATGTCGTGCGCTGTCATGCGGCAGGTCTTCTCGCAGACGCCGCCGGGGGAGAAGGAGGCCGCCCTCGCCCTGGGTGCCACCCGCTGGGGCATGGTCCGCTCGGTGGTCCTGCCCTTCGGTCGCGGCGGCATCATCGGCGGGACGATGCTGGGCCTCGGCCGCGCGCTCGGCGAGACCATCGCGGTCCTCCTCATCATCTCGCCCGACTTCGTGATCAAGCCGCGGATCCTCGAGGTCGGCACGAGCTCGGTCAGCGCCCTCATCGCCGGCCGCTTCGGCGACGCCAGCGCCGCCCAGCTGTCCGCACTCCTCACTGCCGGCTTCGTCCTCTTCATGATCACGCTCGTCGTCAACACGCTCGCGGCGATGATCGTCGCTCGCAGCCGCTCCGGCGCTGGGACGGACGCATGACGACGACCCAGGAGCTGCACACGACGGGCACCACCCATCTGCCGCACCGCGACCTCGACGCCCCGCCGCCGGTCCCGCGGCCGGGCCTCGGCCGCCCGACCGCGGAGGATCAGTTCACCGTGGTGGGCGCCTGGGTGGGCGCCTTCGCGCTGTCGTGGGTCATCACCCAGCGGCTCCTGCCCCTGGGCGGGGTCGCGTGGCTGCTGATCGGGTGGTTCGTCCTCGGCCTGCTGATGAGCGCGGTGACCACCTCGCTCACCGGACGCCGGGTCGACGTGGTCGACCGGGTAGTCAGCGGCATCGTCACCTCGGGTGCGCTGGTGGTGGGCGCCGCCCTCGTCAGCACCGTCGTGTTCGTGGTCTACCGCGGGTGGGAGCCCCTGCTCCACCTCAACTTCTTCGTCGACGACATGTCGGGCGTCGGTCCGCGGGACCCCTTCGACAGGGGCGGCATCGGCCACGCCATCCTCGGGTCGGTCATCGAGCTGGGCATCGCGATCGCGATCACCCTGCCGCTCGGCATCGGCACCGCGGTCTTCATGACCGAGGTCGGCGGCCGCTTCGCGGTCGTCGTACGCACCATCGTCGAGGCGATGACCGCACTGCCTTCCATCGTGGCGGGCCTCTTCGTCTACACCGTGCTCATCGTCGCGATGGGCTTCCCGCGGTCCGGCTTCGCCGCGGCGATGGCGCTGTCGGTGATGATGCTGCCGATCATCGCCCGCGCCGCCGACGTGGTGCTCCGGGTCGTCCCCGGGGGCCTGCGCGAGGCGAGCCTGGCGCTCGGAGCCAGCCGCTGGCGCACGGTGTGGCACGTCGTCCTTCCGACCGCCCGGCCAGGCCTGGCCACCGCGCTGATCCTCGGCGTCGCCCGCGGCGTCGGCGAGACGTCGCCGGTGCTGCTCACCTCCGGCGCGGCGAGCTTCCTCGTCACCAACCCGACCGACGGCGTCATGAACTCGCTGCCGCTCTACATCTTCACCGGTGCCCGCAGCCCGGAGCCGCTCATGATCGAGCGCGCCTTCGCCGCCGCCACCGTCCTGCTCGTCCTGGTGCTGGCCCTGTTCATCGTGGCCCGCCTCGTCGCCCGCCCGCCCCGCGCCGCGAAGCGCACCCCCGATCGTACGACCCGCGCGAAGAGCGCACCCGTTGAGGAGTCCTGATGTCCCGACCGCTCCGTCTCGCCGCCGCTCTTCTGGCGCTGAGCATGCTCGCCCTCCCAGTGCTGAGCGCTCCGGCCCAGGCCGACGACGGCTTCGGCAACGTCCAGCCGCGCGCGGCCTACGCCCAGATCGAGGGCTCCGGCTCGACCTGGTCAGAGGTGATCGTCCAGCAGTGGATCTCCGACGTCGACGCGCTCGGCATGAAGGTGACCTACAACGGCGGCGGGTCGTCGCAGGGTCGCAAGAACTTCGCGCAGAACGTCACCGACTTCGGCATCTCCGAGATCCCCTACCCGGGCGTCGACGAGTTCGGGAACGCCGACAACAGCAACGGCCGCGAGTTCGCCTACCTGCCGATCGTCGCCGGTGGCACCGCCTTCACCTACCAGCTCAAGATCGGCAACGAGCTGGTCCGCAACCTGCGCCTGTCGGGAGAGACCCTCACCAAGATCTTCACCGGCCAGATCACCGACTGGTCCGACCCCGCCATCACGGCGGACAACAACGGCCGCGCCTTCCCCAAGCTCGCGATCACCCCGGTCGTCCGCTCCGACGGCTCCGGCACCACGGCGCAGCTGACGACGTGGATGGACGCGGAGTACCCCTCGATCTGGCGGCCCTACTTCGGCAAGAGCGGCTACACGTCCTACTACCCGCGCAAGGGCCGGATGCTCGCGCAGTCGGGCTCGGACCAGGTGATGAACACGATCTCCGGGTTCGCCGGCAACGGCACGATCGGCTACGTCGAGTACGCCTACCCGCTCAACAAGGACTACCCGGTCGTCAAGGTCCTCAACGACGGCGGCTACTACGTCGAGCCCACGCAGTACAACGTCGCGGTGGCGCTCACCCAGGCGCGCATCAACGAGGACAGGTCCTCGCCGATGTACCTCACGCAGATCCTCGACGGCGTCCACAACGCCCAGGACCCGCGCGCCTACCCGCTGTCCTCCTACAGCTACATGATCATCCCGACGGGCGCGAGCGACCAGCGCATGACGACCGCGAAGCGCCAGACCCTCGGCGACTTCATGTACTACTCGCTGTGCGAGGGCCAGGCCAAGGCGGGCCCCTACGGCTACTCGCCGCTCCCGCTCAACCTCGTCCAGGCGGGTTTCACGCAGCTGGCCAGGCTCAAGGCAGCCGACCCGGCCGTCGACATCGAGAACCGCGACGCGACCCGCTGCAACAACCCGACCTTCGTCGCGGGCGACCTCAAGCAGAACAAGCTCGCGCAGATCGCGCCGCAGCCGGCCGCCTGCGACAAGCAGGGCGAGGGTCCGTGCGGTACGGCGACCGGCACCGGCGAGCCGTCCACCGACGGCGAGCAGCCGACCGAGGCCGCGACCGAGGACGGCACCGCCACGGGCGACAAGAACGGGAAGAACGGCAAGGCCTCCGCGAGCGGTGAGGTGCCGGCGGCCAGTGAGGACCTCGGAGCCGTCGACCCCGCCACCACCGAGGTCGACCCCGTCACCGGCGAGGCGGTGAGCGCGGACGGCACGACTGCGGCAACCGCCGGCACCGGCGCCACCTCGGACCCGATCTACGCGACGCCGACCGAGCTCTCCGCCAGCCGCCCCGGCGACGGGCGCGCGTTCGGCGCCCTCGCGGCGCTCGAGCTGCTGGCGCTGATCCTGGTGCCGGGCCTGCTCATCGCCCGTGGCGTACGCCGTCGAGGCGGCGCGCGATGAGACTGCGCATCCTCGGGACCGCGGCCGTCGTCTTCGCCCTGGGCCTGCCCGTGGTCGGCACGGTCGACACAGCCGGGGCCGCACCGGACGGCACCACGCCGGCGTACACCCAGACGAAGCACCTCACCCGCTCGATCATGGTGCAGGGCCAGCAGATCGAGATCGACGCGCGCGACGTGACAGTGACGGCCGACCGCACCACCGAGCTGCGTGGTCGCGAGCGCGTCAACATCTCCTGGACCGGCGCCCACCCGACCGGCGGCAGGGCCGCGAGCCCGTTCGGGGAGAAGGGGCTCCTGCAGGAGTATCCCGTCGTGATCCTGCAGTGCCGGGGCCTCGACGACCCGAGCCTGCCGGTCGACGAGCAGCTGTCGCCGGAGACCTGCTGGACGTCCTCGCGTGCCCAGCGCACGCAGGTGGCCGACGACAGCGAGGCCGCCTGGCGCCACGACGCGTTCGCCAGCGAGGCGCAGCGCGGCCAGAAGCACGGCCTCGACCCGATCCCCGCCGAGTGCAACGACGTCCCGAGCTTCTCGACGCGCATCACGCCGTTCCGCGCGGCGAACGGCACGGTCTACCCCAGCTGCACCTCCGAGACGATGCCTCCCGAGGCGGCGGTCGGCGCGGCCTTCCCGCCTGCCGAGCAGGCGGCCTTCAGCGACGCCGAGGGCAACGGGCACGCCAAGTTCGAGGTGCGCTCCGACATCGAGAACGAGTCGCTCGGCTGCTCGGACGAGGCCGCCTGCTCGATCGTCGTGATCCCCATCGAGGGCATCAGCTGCCTCGACGAGGACCCGGCCTGCTCCCGCGGGGGCCAGTTCGAGGCCGGCTCCAACAACTTCTCCAACCAGGGCGTGGACCTCACCGCGTCCCCGATGCTCTGGTGGTCGGAGTCCAACTGGCGCAACCGGTTCTCGATCCCGATCACGTTCGGCCTCCCGCCGGACGCCTGCACCGTCCTCGACGACCGCGCGCCGACCGGCTTCTACGGCTCCGAGCTCATGTCGCAAGCCACGCTCCAGTGGTCGCCGGCCTTCTGCCTGGACAAGGAGCGCTTCAAGTTCCAGCACAACAAGATGGCCGACGCGGCCGGCTTCACCCTCGCCGAGAACGGCGGTGGCGCCGCGGCGTTCGTCTCGAGCAAGCACGAGGCCAAGGGCACCGACCCGATGGCCTACGCGCCCACGGCCGTGACCGGATTCTCCATCGGTTACGTGATCGACCGGCCCGGCAACGCGGGGGAGTACACCGACCTCAAGCTCAACGCGCGGCTCATCGCCAAGCTGATGACCCAGTCCTACCTCGGCAGCGAGCTCGGTCGAGGGCATCCGGGCATGAGCGCCAACCCCGTGGGCATCAACCTCGACCCGGAGTTCCAGGCCCTCAACCCGGGACTGGACACGATCACGCGCGAGGCCGCGGCGACCCTGCTGTCGCTCTCGGAGTCCAGCGACGTCATCCAGTCCCTCACCGAGTACATCGCCCAGGACCGGGCCGCGATGGACTTCGTCGACGGCAAGCCCGATCCCTGGGGCATGCGGGTCAACCCGGGCTACGAGAAGATCGAGCTCCCGACGCCCGAGTGGCCGCTGCTCGACAACTACGTCCCGGCGACCAACGACGAGTGCCGCCAGCAGAACCCGACGCCGTACTTCACGCAGCTCGCGGCCCCGGTCAACTCCATCCGCAAGATCGCCGAGGCGATCCTCGATGCCTGGCCCAACGTCCAGACCCGCTGTGAGCGCTCTGCGGTCACCGACCCGTGGAAGATCGGTCGCGTCGACCGTCAGGGTGTCGGCACCCGCTTCATGTTCGGTCTTGTCAGCATCGGCGACGCCGAGCGGCTCGGTCTCGACCAGGCCAGCCTGGCGACCAGGAACGGCTACGCCTCGCCGACCACCGCGGGCCTGAGCAGGGCGCTCCGCCTCGCCGAGCCGAGCAAGGGCGGCGACGAGCCCTTCGCCCTCGACATGGCGCAGCTGGTCAGGAACGACGCCTATCCCGGCACGATGGTCGTCTACACCGCCGCTCGTACGGCGAACCTGCCGCAGGAGCAGGCCGACCAGGTCGCGCAGTTCATCGAGGTCGCGACCAGCGAGGGCCAGGAGGAGGGCTACGGCAACGGCGAGCTGCCGCCGGGCTACCTCCCGCTGCGCAGGAGCGGCGTCACCGCGCCGTTGTGGAGGCAGGCGCAGTCCGTGGCCGCCGCGATCGCTGAGCAGTCCGGCGCGACCGAGGAGCCCACCGACGGCGCCAGCGAGGGCGACGGCACGACGGGGAGCGACGTGGGCACCGACGTCGGCACCGCCGGGCCCGGAAGCGTCACCGCCGTCGGTGAGGCTCCGACCGCCGACGACGGCACGGGCAAGGGTCCCGGCAAGGGCGCGGGCCGGGGGAAGGGCAGCACCGGTGAGGACGAGACCGACACCGAGCAGGAGCCCGTGGCCATGCCGCCGACGACCGAGGTCGCCTCGCCCGTCGCTCAGCGCGTGCTGCCGCTGCTCCTGGTGATCACGCTGGCCAGCGCGATCGCCGCCAACCTCGTACGGCTGCGCCACCTGCGCGGGAGGCGGGCATGACCATGACGACCCAGCGCCCGGCGGCACCGACCGCCCACGCGTCCGCACCCGCGCCTGCCCGGCGTCGGCCCTGGCGACCCGCCCCGCGGCGTACGCGGTCCGCTCGCCGCCCGGTCGCGCCGGCCCCGGCCGATGACATGTGGTCGGTGATCTCGACGACCTCGCTCATGTGCTGCCTCGTGGCCGGCTGGATGGTCGCGCAGATGCTCTACCTCGGTGGTCTGTCGCAGGACCGCGCCCAGGACGCGCTCTACGAGCAGTTCCGCGGCGAGCTCGCTGCGGCGACCGCTCCGATCGGGCCGGTGGTCGAGGTCGGCGCCCCTGTCGCGACGCTCTCGATCCCGCACATCGGCCTGGAGCAGGTGGTGGTCGAGGGCACAGCGTCGGGCGACCTCCTCGTCGGGCCCGGACACCTGCGCAACACCGTGCTGCCCGGCCAGCGCGGCACGTCGGCGGTCTTCGGTCGTGCCACCACGTACGGCGCCCCGTTCGCCCGCATCGGCGAGCTCGATCCCGGCGACCAGGTCAACGTCACGACCGCCCAGGGCTCGACGCGGTTCCGGGTGATCGGCGTACGCCGTGCCGGGGACCCCCTGCCGCAGCCACGCCCCGAGGACGCCGCCCGGCTGGTCCTGGTGAGCGGCGAGGCGAGCGGCTCGCGCCTGCCCGCGCTGTCGCCGGGGCGGGTCGTCTACGTGGACGCCCAGGCCGACGAGGCCTTCGACACTCCCGCGGGCCTGCCCCGCGCGGTCCCTGAACCGGAGCAGGCGATGGGCACCGAGTCCGGAGCGGTCATGCCGCTGCTGACCCTGTGCCTGGGGTTGCTCCTGGCGTTGACGCTCGGCGTCATCGCCGCCCGGCAGCGGTTCTCCGCCGCCCTGGTCTGGGTCGTCACGACACCCGTCGTGATCGCCGTCGCCTGGCTCACCACCGACGTGGTCATGCGGCTGCTGCCCAACCTGATGTAACCGAAGCGACCTGCTCCACCCGTCAAGGAACCACCCAACGGATCCACCCGAGACAAGGAAACCAGAATGTCTGTTCGCAGGCTCCTCGCGGGCGTGGCCACCACGTCCATCATGGCCACGGCGCTCGCCGTCGCCGCTCCGGCCCAGGCCGACCCGGCCTTCATCCCCGATGCCGACGACATCGTCGGCGTCGGCTCCGACACCACGATGTACGCCGTCAGCTACCTCGCCGACGGGCACGCCGGTGTCGCGGGCTACAACGCCGGCAACCCCGCCCAGCGCCTGGCGTCGTTCGACGCCCGGACCTTCGACGCCAGTGGGACCCAGACCAACTCCGCCAACGTCACCCTGCGTGCCGGCTCGGCCCCGATCGTGCGCCCCAACGGCTCCGGTGGTGGCAAGAGCCTGCTCTACGGCGCCGGCAACAACCCGGACGTGAGCTTCGCCCGCTCGTCCTCGGGCAACAACGCCAACGAGACCGCCGCGAACCTGCAGGCCTTCCCGTTCGCCAAGGACACGCTGGCCGTCGCCACGGCCCAGACGTCCAACGCCCCGGCGTCCCTCACGCCTGCGCAGATCGTCGGCATCTACGAGGGCTCCATCACCAACTGGAGCGCCGTCGGTGGCGCTGCGGGCGTGATCAAGCCCCTCGCCCCGCAGACCAGCTCGGGCACCGGGGACTTCTTCAAGAAGGAGCTGGACAAGATCAAGGGCGGCACCGTGACCTATGGTCCGTCCGTCACGTTCGTGCAGGAGCACGACGACTCCCCGATCAAGGCCGACCCCAATGCGATCGCCCCGTTCTCCGTGGGCCGCGCCGGTCTGCTCGGCACCCTGCGCATCGAGGGTGGATGGCAGGTCGGACGTGCGCTCTACAACGTGGTGCGCCAGGCCGACGCCGGTAGCGCGTGGGCCCAGGGCCTCTTCGGCCCCAACGGCTTCGTGTGCTCGCCCGCCGCGACCTCGCTGATCCTCGACGCCGGCTTCGAGCAGCTCCTCTCCTCGTCGCAGGGCGGCAAGTGCGGCGTGGCCACCACGACCGCGACCGCCGCGAGCGACCTGCTCACCGCCAAGGTGAACACCACCACCGCCGTCACCGGCACCTCCGCGAGCGCCGGCGCCCTCTCGCTCACCGCCGCCATCGGCGGCGGCGGCACGCTCAAGCCGCAGGGCGTCGTGTCGTTCGCGGTCGACGGTGTCACCAAGGGCAACGGCGTCGTCACCGGTGGCAAGGCCACGCTGAACCTGACCGGCCTGAGCGCGGGCGCGCACAAGGTCAAGGCGACGTTCGTCCCGACGGGTGCGGCCTTCAACGGCTCCGCGTCGCCCGACGTCGACGTCACCGTCAAGGCGGCCGACACCGTCGTCCCGGCGCCCGCCAAGGCCACCACCGCGCTCGCTGAGACCTTCAAGGCGAAGTACGCCAAGGGCGCTGTCATCAAGGGCAAGGTGAAGGTCAAGGAGTCCGCGACCGGCGCCGCCACGGGCAAGGTCGTCATCAAGCTCGGCAAGAAGATCGTCGGCAAGGGCACGGCCAAGAACGGCGTGGCCGTCATCAAGCTCACCAAGCCCCTCAAGACGGGCAAGAACAAGCTCGTCGCCCAGTACGCCGGCAGCTCGGCGTTCGCCGCCTCGAAGCTCAGGTTCGTCATCACCATCAAGGGCTGACCCAGCCCGATCGAGCTGGGGCGGGCGGCGCGCTGACACCCGCCCGCCCCCACCTCGTACCCCCGCCGTCGTCACCCCGTCCTCGCCAGAAGCCGAAGAAGAGCCGCCATGACCCAGTCCACGATGCCTGCACCCGCCCCGTCGTACGACCTGCAGGGCACCGGCCCCGCCGCCCTCGAGGCGCGTGACATCACCGCCTGGTTCGGCAGCCACCAGGTCCTCGACCGGGTCTCGCTGACCATGCCGGCCTCCGGGATCACCGCCCTGATCGGGCCGTCCGGCTGTGGCAAGTCGACGTTCCTGCGGATCCTCAACCGGATGCACGAGCTGGTGCCCTCCGCGGCCCTGGCAGGCGAGGTGCTGTTGGACGGCGAGGACATCTACGACCCCCAGCGCAAGCTCACCGACGCCCGCCGCGCGATCGGCATGGTCTTCCAGAAGCCCAACCCGTTCCCGGCGATGACGATCCGCGAGAACGTCATCGCCGGCCTGCGACTGACCGGCACCCGCGTGGGCAAGGCCGAGAAGGAGCAGCTCGTCGAGGAGTGCCTGGTCCGCGGAGGCCTCTGGAAGGAGGTCAAGGACCGGCTCGACAGCCCCGGTGGCGGACTGTCCGGAGGTCAGCAACAGCGCCTCTGCATCGCCCGCTCGCTGGCCATCAAGCCGCGGGTGCTGCTGATGGACGAGCCGTGCTCCGCACTCGACCCGACCTCGACCCGGGTGATCGAGGAGACGATGAAGGACCTCGCGCAACAGGTCACGATCGTCATCGTCACCCACAACATGCAGCAGGCGGCCCGGGTCTCGGACACCTGTGCCTTCTTCCTTGCGTCGCAGGGCACGCCCGGCGTCATCGTCGAGCACGGTGACACAGAAGCCATGTTCACCAGCCCGCAGGACCAGCGCACCAGCGACTACGTCAACGGCCGCTTCGGCTAGCGCACCGGCCGCCGGGGCCGCCCGCAGCCTCGCCTCAGTCGAACTGCCTCAGGCGTAGGTCGACGCCGTCTCCACCAGGACGTCGTGGAGCGCCAGCTCCGCGGCGCTCCGCACGCGGCCGGAGCGGTGCGCGACCAGGATCCTTCGGGACGGCGCACTGGCGCCCAACGAGATCACGCGTACGTCCGGGTGCTGGTTGACGGTCGCAGTGCGGGGTGCGAGGGCGATCCCCAGGCCGACGCTGACCATGGCCTGCGCTTCCTGGTAGTCGTTGGCCTGGAAGGCGATGGTGGGGGAGAAGCCGGCGGCGACGGCGCTGCGTTCCAGCACCTCGACCACAGGATGCCCTCCGGCCCTGATGATCCAGGGCTCGTCGGCCAGGTCCGCCAGGTTGACCGTCCTCCGACGCGCCAAGCGGTGGGTGGAACCCACCAGGAGCACAGTCGGATCGGTGAAGAGAGTGGTCAACACCAGCTCCTCGCCCTCCACCCGGTCCCACTCGTAGTCCCAGAGGAACGACATGGCGACCTGGCCTTCCTCGAGCATGCGCACCAGGTGCGCCTCTCGACCACTGCTGATCGTGAGCGTGATGTTCGGGTAGAGCTCGCGGTAGCGGCGTACGGCGAGCGGAAGGAACGAGCTGCCGACGGTGGGGAAGGTTCCCAACGTGACGCTCCCGCGCCGGACACCTGCGACGTCCTGGAGGTCTGCTTCAGCGGCCGCCAGCTGTCGCACCACCTTCCTGGCGTGGGTGGCGAGCACGAGCCCTGCGTCCGTCGGCGTCATGCCCCGCGCGTGCCGGTCGAGCAGCGGCTGGCCGGCTTCGCGCTCCAGGCGCAACAGCTGCTGGGAGATTGCTGACGGCGTGTATCCCAGTGCGCTGGCCGCACCGGTGACCGATCCTTCCTCCACGATGGCCAACAGGACCTGAAGTCTCTTCACGTCGAGCACATGGTCCAGTGTGCATGAAGCAGTGCTTCATGGCCATGCAGTGAGGTCGATCACCGCTTGAAGCGGCAGGGAACTGCCGAAGGTGGGTCGTCCAAGCGGGCCACCATGAAGTGATGCTTCACGGGACTGTTCGAACTGGCGATTGTGCTACACGTCACTGGAGCGCAACCTGTGTGGGTCCGGAGTGGCCGGACGCTCACACCAGGAGGCCTGATGCGCGAGATCGACGCGACGTGGATGCGGGGAGGCACCAGCAAGTGCTGGGTCTTCCGTCGCGACGACCTGAAGGTCCCTGACCTCTCCGTCGACGAAGTGTTGCTGCGCCTCTACGGCAGCCCGGACCACAGGCAGGTGGACGGTGTCGGGGGTGGGACGTCGACGACCAGCAAGGCGGTCATCCTGGCTGCGTCGACCGACCCGGACGTGGACGTGGAGTACACGTTCGCCCAGATCGGGATCGAGGAGGCGAAGGTCGACTGGGGCAGCAACTGTGGCAACTGTTCCGCTGTGGTGGCCTCCTTCGCGATCCGCGAGGGCTGGGTCGACCCGGGCGCGGACGAGACCTCGGTCCGGGTCTTCAACACCAACACCAACCAGCTCATCGTCCAGAGCGTCCCGACCCCGGGCGGTCACCTCGACGAGGGGGCCACCGAGCACATCCCGGGCGTCCCCTTCCCGGGCGCTCCCGTGCGGATGGGATTCGTCGACCCCGCCGGCCGAAGCACCGGGCAGCTCTTCCCGTCGGGCCGCCGGCGTGACCGGCTCTCCGACGCCGTCGGCGGCGTGACCGTGACCCTCGTCGACGCAGGCGCGCCCGTCGTCGCCGTACGTGCGTCGGACGTGGGGGTCCGGGGCGACGAGGACACGGCCGTGCTCGATGCGATGCCGGGACTGCTCGCGCGCCTCGACGCCGTACGCCGGGAGGCCGGCGTGCTGATGGGCCTGGCCGCGACGCCGGAGGAGGTGGCTCGGGCCGTGCCCAAGCTGGCGCTCGTCTCCGACGCCCCGTCGGACCGGGGTCAGGAGACCGACCTGAGCGTCCGGATGCTGTCGATGGGCCGCTTCCACCCCGCAGTCCCCGTCACCGGGTCGGTCGCGCTCACGCTCGCAGCGGGCGTTGCCGGGACCGTGGTGCACGACCTGGTCGCCCCTGACGGGCCGGTCGAGGGCCTGCGACTCGCGACCCCGGCCGGGTGTGTGACGACCTTCGTGGAGGACCACGACGGCGTCCCCGTCGTCGGGGTCGTCCGCACCTACCGCCGCCTGGCGAGCGGGACCGTGCTGCTGCCCGACCCGCCGCTCCTGCCCTCGGCTTCTGCGTGACCACCCGAAACCTTGACATGACGGGCCTCGAAGAGGCTCGCTTCACCTGGAGGAACTCATGACCCAGCACGTCGAAGAGAAGGACGTGGCGGCCAACAGCGACGGAGGCCACGTGCCCACGCAGGAGCCCCAGGACCCACCGGACCGCGCCGCGCCCAGCCCGCGGCTGGCCGCCGCGGTGGTGGCGGGGTTCACTGCTCTCGCGGTCGGCGTCTCCGTCCTCGGCGGTGACCTGCTCAACCCGGCGGCGTCCACGACGGACGGCGACTACTCCGGTGAGACCGTGGAGATGATGATCCCGCTCGCCGAGGGTGGCGGCACGGACACGTGGGCACGGTTCGTCGCGACCGAGCTCACCCACGAGGTGCCCGGCTCGCCCGGGCTCGCTCCGGTCAACGACGACGGCGGCGAGGGCATCCTCGGCACCAACCACTTCATGAGCTCGGCCCGCACCGACGGCACGGAGGTCCTGGTGAGCACCGCGTCCACCGTGGTGCCGTACCTCCTCGACATGCCGGCCGTGCGCTACGACTTCGCCGACCTGCGCCCGATCCTGGCCAACGGCACCGGCGCAGTGGTCTACGCCCGGGCCGCAGCCGGCGTGAAGAGCGTGGCCGACCTCGTCGACCGGGACAAGCCGCTGGTCTTCGGCGGCATCGCAGCGACCAGCCTCGACCTCACCACCCTCCTGGCCTTCGACATGCTCTCCGCTGACGTGAAGTCGACCTTCGGCTTCGAGGGCCGTGGGCCGGTCAACCTGGCGCTGCAGCGCGGCGAGGTCGACATCGACTACCAGACCACCCCGTCCTACGGACCCGCTGTCGAGCCGCTGGTCGAGGACGGCACCGCGGTGCCGCTCTTCTCCCTCGGCCAGGTCGACGAGTCGGGCGAGGTCGTGCGCGACCCGAACTTCCCCGACCTGCCCACGGTCGTCGAGGTCTACCAAGAGCTCTACGGCGAGCAGCCCGACGCCGACGCGCTGGAGATCTACCGCGCGATCCTCGCGTTGACCTACACCTACCAGAAGGCGCTCTGGGTGCCCGAGGACACTCCCGACGAGGCGCTCGAGCTGCTCCGCTCGACCGCCGAGGACATGGGTGAGGACCCGGAGTTCGAGAAGGCCGCTGCCGAGGTCCTGGGCGGCTACCCGATCGACGCCTCTCCCGACCTGGCCGAACGCATCGGCGAGGCCTACCGCGTGGACGACTCCGTCCGCGAGGACGTCCTCGACCTGCTCGAGACCGACTACGACATCACGATCGACTGAGGAAGCCACCATGACCGACGCAGCCTTCTCTGCACTGGCCTCCCTGGCCGACCCCTCGCTCCTGCTCATGCTCGGCGTCGGCGTCGTCGCCGGCCTCGTCATCGGGCTCATCCCCGGCCTCGGCGGCACCGGCGCCGTGGCGATCCTGCTCCCGGTCACCTTCGGGATGGACCCCGAGCCGGCGCTCGCGATGCTCATCGGCGCCCTCGCCGTCGTGCACACCTCCGACACGGTCGCGGCCGTCCTGCTGGGCGCACCCGGCTCGGCGTCCGCGAGCGTCACGATGCTCGACGGCTACTCGATGGCCCGGCAGGGGCAGGCCAAGCGCGCCCTCTCGCTGGCCTTCCTCTCCTCCATGGCCGGCGGCCTGATCGGCGCCGTCGGCCTCACGTTGGCGATCCCGCTCGCGCGGCCGCTCGTGCTGTCGTTCGGCAGCCCCGAGCTCTTCATGCTGACCATCCTCGGCGTCTCGCTGGCAGCGGTGCTGTCCCGGGGCAACGTCGTCAAGGGCCTCACCGCCGGCTTCCTCGGCCTGCTGCTGGGCCTGGTGGGCACCTCGCCGACCACCGCGGAGGAGCGCTTCTCCTTCGGCTCCCTCTTCCTCAGCGACGGGGTGTCGCTGGTCGCGGTCGCGCTCGGCATCTTCGGCCTCGCGGAGATCGCCAGCCGCGTCGGCCAGCGCCGCGTCGCCGAGCAGCCCGTGGAGCTCACCGGCGGCTGGGGCTCCGGCATCCGTGAGTGGCTCACCCACTGGACCCACGTCGTGCGCGGCGCCCTGATCGGGATCTGGGCCGGCGTGCTGCCGGGCGTCGGCGCCACCGCCGGCACCTGGCTGGCGTACGGCCAGGCGGTCGCGACCGCCAAGGACAAGCGCAAGTTCGGCAAGGGCGACCCGCGCGGCATCGTCGGTCCCGAGAGCGCCAACAACTCGGTCGAGGCCGGCGACCTCATCCCGACCTTCCTCTTCGGGATCCCCGGCGGCGTGCCGTCCGCGATGCTCCTCGGGATGCTGCTCACGTACGGCATCCAGCCGGGCCCGGCGATCGTCACCGATCACCTCGACCTGATGTACCTCATCGTCTGGGCCTTCGCCATCGCCTCCGTGGCCGGCGCGTTCCTCTGCTTCCTCGCCACCGGCACGCTCGCGAAGCTCACCCGCGTGCCCTTCGCGGTGCTGGGCCCCGGCCTGCTCGTGATCATGCTGCTCGGTGCGTTCCAGGAGGGTGGCCAGGTCGGCGACCTGTGGGTGATGGTCCTGCTCGGCGTCATCGGCTTCGTCCTCAAGGCCACGGGCATGCCTCGCGCGCCGTTCCTGATCGGTTTCGTGCTGGCGATCCCGATGGAGCGCTACTACTACCTGACCGCCAGCCTCTACGACGGCGCGTCGTGGATGCTGCGCCCCGGCGTGCTGGTGTTCGCCGCCGTGCTCGTCGTCCCGGTGCTGTGGTCGCTGCTGAAGAAGCTGCGCGGCACCTCGGGCCAGGCCGACGACGGCCACCGCGACGAGCACGAGGGTCCCGACGTCGACGTCGACGACCTCGAGGGCTCGATGGCGGGGACCACCTGGTCGGCCGCCCTCGCGGTGGCCGCGGTCGGCGTCTTCGCCGGCGCGCTGTGGGTCAGCGGGTCGTTCTCCGACGAGGCCCGGCTGATGCCGCGACTGGTCGCCACGTGTGGCCTGCTCGCCGCCCTCGTGCTGGTGTGGCAGGAGGTCAAGGTCCGGCGGACCGCGGCCGGGCGGCACGTCCCGGAGCCCTCCGACGAGCCGGTCGGCACCGGCGGGTCGACCTTGCTCGCCACCCGCGTCGAGCCGGCCGTCGACCAGAAGGCCTTGGTCCGCGCCCACGACCTCCGCATCGCCGCGCGCACCTTCACCGCGATGGCCGCGTTCCTGGTGCTGGTGATGCTGGGCGGCTACCTGGCCGCGACGCTCGTCTTCACCCCGGCGTTCCTGCTGTACGCCGCACGCGCCCGGCTCCGCACGACCATCGTCTACACCGTGGTGCTGGGACTGGTCCTGCTGTCGCTGCCGTCGCTGCTGCCGGTCGACCTGCCCATGGGGCTGCTCCAGTGACCGCCCGCCGGCACCCGACCACCACCCACCTTCTCCGAGAGGAACGCCCATGACCGTCGTGGTCGCCTATGCCGACACCCCGCCCGGGCACGCAGCCGTGGACGCAGCGGTCGCGGAGTCCGCCCGCGATCAGGAGACGGTGGTGCTGGTGCCCGCGGTCCGGGGGGAGGCGCCGCCCGAGGTCGCTGACCTCGAGCGCCGCTGGCCGGCCGCGGCCGGGCGGCTCGAGGTCGAGCGCGGCGACCTGGGCGACCCCAGCGACGCCGTCGTCCAGGTGGCGCAGCGCCTCGACGCCCGGCTCGTCGTCCTCGGCCTGCGGGCCCGTACGCCGGTCGGCAAGCTCGTGTTCGGCAGCACCGCGCAACGCATCCTGCTGGACGCGACGTGCCCCGTGCTGGCGGTGAAACCCGTCGCCGACCGGGTCAGCCCTCGCCCGCGATGAGGTAGCCGTCGCCCTGCTTCTGCAGCTGGAGCCGCCCCTGCTGGGTGGTGGTCCTCCCGGAGGTGGTGGCGTAGTCGATCGTGTAGGTCACCGTCATCGTCCGGGGGTCGGCCGCGACGTCGTACGCCCTCGCCGAGCTGATCGTGCTCCAGAACCCGGAGTAGCCGTCGAAGCCCCCGCTCTGGGCCTGGAACTCCGGCGTGAGCATGGCGAAGGTCGACTCGGGGTCGGAGGTGACCTGCGAGAAGTAGTCCTGGACGAAGGCCCGCATGGAGGCGCGGGTGCCGGCGCGGCTCGGCTCGGGACTCGGCTCCGTCCCAGGCGGGTCGGTCGTCGGCTCCTCGGAGGCGGTCGGCTCCTCGGAGGCGCTGGGCTCCTGGCCCTGCGTCTCGCCGGACGTCTCCGCCGCGGGCTCCGAGCCGGGGTCGTCCTCCGGCCACAGGAGCCATGCGCCCACCCCGGCCAGCAGCAGGAGGGCCAGTGCCGCGGCCACCCAGCCGACCCGCGGGCTCCGTGAGCGGGTCGGGCCCGGGACCGGTGCTGGGACGGGAGTCGGGCTCGGGGTCGGGGTCGGGGTCGGGGGCTCCACGTCCTGGGTGCCCATGGCCACGGTCGCGTCCGCGGCCGTGTGGTCGGCCTCCGAGGTCGCCGTGCCGGACTCGCCCCGGGCGATGCGCTGCAGCTCGTCGCGCACCTCGACCACCGGCCAGCGCTCGTGCGGGTCCTTGGTCAGCATCCCCGCCAGCAGCTCGGCCAGCGGGTGGCCGTCGGGCAGCCGCGGCGGTTCGTCGTGGACGATCTTGTAGAGGCCGCCGAGCACGTTCTGGCCCATCGTGTACGGCGCTCGGCCGACGACGGCGTGGAAGAGGGTCGCGCCCAGCGACCACACGTCGCTGGCCGCGGTCGCGGGCCCCCCGGACGCCACCTCCGGCGCGAGGTAGGCGGGCGAGCCGGTGACGAGCCCGGTCCTCGTCAGTGCAGCGTCGTCGGCCGACCGGGCGATGCCGAAGTCGCCCAGCTTCACGCGATCGGCGTCGTCGACCATGATGTTGCTGGGCTTGACGTCCCGGTGCACGATCCCGGCCCGGTTCGCCTCCACGAGCCCGTCCGCGGCCTGCGCGACGATGCCGGCGGCGCGCCTGGGCGCGAGAGGCCCCTCCGTCGCGACCAGCTCGGCGAGCGTGCGCCCCTCGACGAGCTCCATGACGAGCCAGTAGCAGTCGTCGTCCTTGACGAGGTCGAGGATCGACACCACGTGGGGGTGGTTGATGCCGGCCGCCAGACGCGCCTCCCGCTGGGCGCGGGCGACGTCGTCCTCCGTGGTGCCCGGCAGCAGCCCCATGCGCTTGATGGCGACCGACCGACCCAGCACCTCGTCGTGCGCGAGGTGGACGACGCCGGCACCTCCGCGTCCGATCTCGCGCTCGAGCGTGTACCTGCCTGCAATCACGTGTGAGACGCCCCTTCCGTGGCTTCGCTTCAGGTAAGCACGTCGAGGGCGATCCCCGCACACCCGTGGGGACCAGACGCTCGCCCGGCGCGCGACGGACCTTCGGCCCTGTCGCCATCCCGGCGCCGCCGCGAGCATGGGGTCATGGAGAGGCGCGGGACGAGTCATGGCTGACCGCGGAGGGGCTGCTGCCGGCGGCGGGGCGATCTACGGGCTGGGGATCTTCGGGGCCCTGGTCTACTTCTGGATGGCCGCCGACGGCTTCTGGGAGCACGCGTACGCCGTCTTCCAGGGCCTGTTCTGGCCGGCCTACCTCGTCTACGAGGCCTTCCAGGCGCTCCGGGGCTGAGCCGGCCGGCGCCCGAACACCTGAGAGGAAGGTGGAAGACCATGCACACGAGGACGTGGCACGTGGACGTCAACCTCTACGAGAAGGACGGGCGCACCCGGGCCGAGGCGGTCCTGCGCACCGACGCCGGCACCGAGCTGCGGCACGTCGGCGAGGCCCGCAAGAACCCACGCGACCGGGACGTGCCGGAGATCGGCGACGAGCTCGCCACCTGCCGCGCGCTGGCCGGCCTCGCGCACGACCTGCTCGACGCGACCGTGGGCGACGTGGAGGAGAACGACCCCTCGCCGGGCGAGGCGCACATCCGGATGGACTGACCGGCCCTCACCGGTCGCGGACCCGCAGCACCCCGCGGGCCCCGCGCTCGGCGTCGACCATCACGTGGCTGACGAACGGGTAGTCGCCGGGCTCGTCCAGCACCAGCTCGACGAACCCGCCCTGCGCCGGCAGCAGGGGCAGCACCTGGGCGCCACCGCTGCGTGACGGGCCGGACCGGCTGCCGAGCTGCCACGCGCCCTCGGAGAACACGGTGTCGAGCTGCCCGCCGACGACGTGGAAGGACGACGCGCGGCTCGGACCCGCGTCCAGCACCCAGATCCGCACCCGCTCGCCGGTGCGCGCGAGCAGGGGCTCGTGCGCGTACTGGTCGGGGTAGCCGTTGAACACCACGGCGTCAGGGTCCTCGGCTGCGACCTTGTCGAGGTCGGCCACCGCGCCGTCGGCACCGTGGTACTGCTCGGACTGCACGAGCACGTAGTCGCGGTCGACGGGCGGCAGGCCCGGCGGCTCGATCACCACGGCGCCGAAGAGGCCGTTGGCGATGTGGGCGGTCATCGGCATCGTCGAGCAGTGATACATCCACACGCCTGCCCGGCGGGCGGTGAAGCGGTAGGTCAGCGACTCCCCGGGCGGGATCGTGCGCATCACCTCCTCGGGCGCACGCACGCCGGCGTGGAAGTCGATGGAGTGGCCCATCGTGCCGTCGTTGACGAGGGTGATGACGAACCGGTCGCCCACACGTCCGTGCAGCACCGGGCCCGGTGCGGTGCCGTTGAAGGTCCACACCTCCTGCACCACGCCGGGGGCGACCTCGGCCTGCTGCTCGGTGACCCGGAAGGTGTAGCGGTGGACCCGTCCCGGGGCGAGCGGCGGCAGGACCGGGTCGTACGCCGCGAAGCCCGGCCCGGGGTCACCCGGCGCGTCCAGCGGTGCGCCGGAGACGGCCACAGCGAACACCATGCCCATCTGGCGGTGCCCGACGACCGAGCACCAGCCGTCGAGGTCCCGGCCGACCACGCCGACGTCCAGCACGGCCTGCTCGCCGGGGGCGATCCGCCCGGTGTCGGCGCCGGTCTCGAGGACGAGGTCGTGGACGTCGCCGGAGCTCTCGTTGCGCAGCGTGATGACCAGCCGGTCGCCCGCGGTCACCGCGACGCGGTCGGGGGTGAAGCGCATCTCCTCGGCGACCACCTCGACCTCCACGGTCCGACCGGTGGGCGCGACCCCCGCGTCGGCGGAGCTCGTCCGGCCCAGGGCGGCGGGATCGACGGCGCCGGCGACGGCCACGGCGAGCACGGCGAGGGCGACGCCGACGGCTGCGAGCCGGGCGTTCTGGCCGCGAGGTCGAACGGCGGCAGCGGTGGTCGCGGTGCCGTGGTGCCGCCGGCGCACGGCGAGCAGCAGGAGCGGCACGAAGCTCGCGAGGGCGCCGAGCACCAGCGCCGACGCCACGACGCGTACGACGCTGGGCACCGGCAGCAGGCACCACGCCAGTCCGACGTTGGCCAGCGCCACCCGCAGCGCGCCGGCCGAGTCGAGCGCACCGTTGGCGGCCCGCACCGCAGCGGGGCCGCCGCCGAGCACCACCGGCACGAGGTAGGACAGCGCGCCCAGCAGCACCTGGGCGACGAACCCGGCAGCGAGGTAGGGCGCGGCGTCGTGCAGCGCCCGGGACGCGTCGTCCCACCCGCCGCCGACCGCGACCCGCACCGCGACCACGGTGAGCATCGCCACCAGCCACAGCAGGCCGGCACCGACCGACCACGTGGGGAAGCCGGCCGGTGGCTTCGCCCGCGCCGCGTCCACCATCGGACGAGCGAGCACCAGGACACCGCCGAGGTAGGTCGCCAGGCCGATCGCGACCACGCGGGGCTGGTCCGCCCACGCCGCCGTCGCCACGAGGCCGATGCCCGCGACCAGCACGGGCAGGGCGACGCGCGATGCCTTCTCGGCACCGTCGGCGAGCCGCGTGCGCAGCATGGTCGGCCACAGCGTGACGAGCGTGCCCAGCACGGTGAGCCCCACCCACCCGAGGACGTTGATGCCCGCGTGGGCGATCCGCACGCGCGCGTCCAGGGGATCGGACAGGCCACGGGCGAGCCAGACGCCGAGCGTGGCACCGACCGGGAGCAGGGCGCCCGCGGCGAGGTAGTAGTGCACGGTCGGGGCGAAGCGTGAGCGGAACCTGCCGCGCAGTCCTCGCGCCAACGACACGACGTGCCCCACGACGGCCAGGGCGACCCCAGTGGCGCCGGCCAGGACGAGGAGCCAGACGTCGGTCCCGACCCCCACGGTGACGGCGAGGGCGCCGAGGTCGAACGTCGCCAGGCGGATCGACTGCTCCCGCCGCGGTGTCGCCGGTCCGCGCAGGAGGGTGTCGGCGAAGTAGCGGCTCCACACGAGGATCGCGTGGCCGGCGGCGCCGAGCAGGAGCAGGTGCAGCAGCAGCCAGCGCGCCTCGGGCACCCACCGGTGCACGAGCGCCACGACCACGGCCGCCAGCAGCCAGCCCACGACGGGGAGGTCCCGGATCGGCCAGAACCCGCGGGTGCCGGATGCCGGTTCGCCGGACCGGGTGCCGCCGGGGGACTGCAGGGTCGTCATCGCCCGACCTCCGGCTCGCGGTCGGCGGCCACGACGGCGCGCGGCGCACACGTGCCCACGAAGCCGAGCACCATGAGCAGCCCAGGTGCCTCGCTCACGGGAGGCTCACCACGCAGCCCAGGGTCTCGGGGCGCGGGCGCAGACCTGCTCCCTCCTGGCCCAGCACCCCCTCGACGAGCCCGAGGTGGACCGCGCACACGACCGCGGGATGGGATCGGGCCGCCTGGAGGAGGGGGCAGGCGTGCAGCGTCACGCGGTCGCCGCCCGGGCCAGGGGCGAGCTCGGGGGCGAACCCGGTGTGGGTGAGGGCCAGCAGCACGCGCTCCCGGCCGTCCTCGACCGCTCCGAGCTGGTCGCGGAGCCGCTCACCCCAGGCCCGGCCACCGCGAACGGCAGCGGGATCCAGGGTGCGCCCCTCGCCCGAGTCCAGCCCGGAGGCGAGGGCCATCGCGAGGGCGGCGTACTCCGGCTCGCGCGCGAGGTAGGCCCACGCGGGGCGACCGCGCCCGCCGCTCCTGCTGGCGATGCGGCTGGCGCTGCCGGCCGCCACCAGTGCATCGAGGTGCCCGCGCAGCGTGTTGGGGTGCAGGCCGGAGGCGTCCTGCAGCTCCGACAGCGTCAGGGCCCGGCCCGCGTCGCGCAGCGTGGACAGGACCCGCGACTGGGCGGCGGTGACACCCGGCTCATTTATTTCCACGGGATTCATTGTAGATTATTAGTGAACCGTTCGCCCACCCGAGGAGGCACCCATGTCCACCGTCACCATCGCCAGCAACCACGCCGACGCGGAGGCGGCCGAGAAGGTCGAGCAGCACCACGCCGAGATGGCCGGCCGTCTCGACCTGCTCACGGCCGACGTGGTGCGGGCGGCGCGCACCGACCGCGCCGAGGCCGCGCGGCAGGAGCTGCTGTCCTGGCTGCGCGACGAGCTCGTGCCGCACGCCACCGCGGAGGAGCAGACCCTCTACCCGGCTGCCGCGCAGATCACCGAGACGCGCCTCCTCGTCGAGGCCATGCTCGCCGAGCACGTCCTCATCCACCGTCTCGTGGCCGACCTCGAGGCCGCGTCCGACCCGGTCGAGGCGGCCGCGGTCGCCCGGGCCCTCGAGACGGTCTTCGACAGCCACCTCGCCAAGGAGAACGACCAGCTCATCCCGACCCTCGTCGCGACGCCGGACTGCTCGGTGGCCGAGATGCTCGAGGGGATGCACGAGCTGCTCGGTGGTCACGTCGACCACGGTGAGGACGACCACGCCGCCGAGGCCTCCCAGGGTGGACACCAGTGCGCCTGCGGAGGCCACGACGAGGCGGGCCTGCCCGAGCTCGACGCGCGCACCATCCCGCATGCCATCCGGCACGCGACGATCTTCGGCGCGCTGGACGGCCTGCGCCCCGGTGCCGGCCTGCTCCTCACGGCCGACCACGACCCGCTGCCGCTCCTGGCCCAGCTCGAGCAGCGCGCTCCGGGCGGCTACACCGTGGACTACCGCCAGGCGGGCCCGGACGTGTGGCAGCTCGAGCTCGCTCGGAAGGCGTGAGTCACGGCCCGGTCACGCCGCCGTACGTCTCGCGCGCGTGCTCGAGCGCGGCCACGTAGCCGGCCCTCTCGTAGGCCGCCTGGTCCACCTCGCGGGGCACCGACAGCCAGCCACGTGCCTCGTCGACCCCGGCGAAGCCCTTGCGGGTGAGCCAGTCGGTGAGCCCGTCGAGGAGGACGGTGGCGTGCTCGGGCCCGTGCCGGAGGAGCGATGACGTGGTCATCACGACGTCGGCGCCGGCCAACAGGTACGCCGCCACGTCCGCGGCGGTCTCCACGCCCGTCGACGCGGCCAGGGAGCACGTCACGTGGTCGTGCAGGATCGCGACCCAGGTCCGCGCGAGGGGCGCCTCGGCCGGGGTGGAGAGGGCGAAGCCGGGGCTGACGGTCACGCTCTCCGGGTCGACGTCCGGCTGGAGGAAGCGGTTGAAGAGCACCAGTCCGTGCGCTCCGGTGCGGTCGAGGCGTACCGCCATCTCGCCGGGCGAGCTGAAGTGCGGGCTGAGCTTGACCGCGACGGGGATCGACACGTGGGCCAGCACGCGCTCGAGGATCTCGACATGGCGGTCCTCCACCTGGCGGCCGGACGTGTGCGGGTCCCCGGGGACGAAGTAGATGTTGAGCTCGATCGCCGCCGCGCCCGCCTCCTGCATGGCGTAGGCGAACGTCGGCCACCCGCCCGGGGTGCTCCCGTTGAGGCTGGCGATGACGGGCACGTCCACCGCAGCCACCGCCTGCTCGACGAGGCGGACGTAGCGGTTCGCGCCGCCCGGCTCCGACGCCGTCGTCGACGGGAAGTAGGAGGTGGCCTCGCTGAACGCGTGCTCGTGCGCCTCCACGAGCAGCAGGTCGCGCAGCTGCTCGCGGTGCACCTGCTCCTCGAACAGCGAGGGGAGCACGACCGCGCCGATCCCGGCGTCGGCGAGGCGACGGACGTCACGGACGGTCGAGGTGAGGGGCGACGCGCTCGCCACGAGCGGGTTGCGCAGCGGCAGGCCCAGGTAGCGGGTGAACAGGTCCATGGGTCTACCTCCGTGCATCCGTGGCGAACCGCGCGGCACCGCGGCTCGCCATCTCCTCGTACGTCGCCCAGCGCTGGTCGACAGCCTCCTGGGCCAGGGCCAGCAGGCGCTCGGCCTCGTCGGGGTCGGCGTCGCGCAGCATCCGGTAGCGCAGCTCGCGGTAGAGGTAGTCCTCGAGCCGGATGCGGGGCCGCGGCGAGTCGAGCTGGAACGGGTTGCCGCCCTTCGCGCGCACCGTCGGGTCGTAGCGCACCAGCGGCCAGTGGCCCGACGCCACCGCGCGGTACTGCTGGTCGAGGCCGTCACGCATCTCGATGCCGTGGGCGATGCAGTGGCTGTAGGCGATCACGATCGACGGCCCGTCGTAGGCCTCCGCCTCCCGCAGCGCGGTCAGGGTCTGGTGCGGGTCGGCGCCCATCGCCACCCGGGCGACGTAGACGTTGCCGTAGGCGATGGCCTGGAGCGCGAGGTCCTTCTTGGCCAGGTCCTTGCCGCCGGAGGCGAACTTGGCCACGGCGCCGAGCGGGGTCGCCTTGGACGCCTGCCCGCCGGTGTTGGAGTAGACCTCGGTGTCGAGGACGAGGACGTTGACGTCACGCCCGCTGGCGAGGACGTGGTCGAGGCCGCCGGCGCCGATGTCGTAGGCCCACCCGTCGCCACCGACGATCCACACGCTGCGTCGCAGCAGGTGGTCGGCCACGCTGCGCAGGTCCTCGGCGGCAGGTCCGGTCACCCCCTCGAGCCGGCGACCCAGCTCGGCCACGCGGTCGCGCTGCGCGGTGAGCGCGGACTCGCGGACCTGGTCGGCGTCGAGGATGGCGTCGGCCAGCTCCGGGCCGACCTCCTCGCGGAGCTCGGCCAGCCGGGCGCGCGCGAGCGCGGTGTGCAGATCGGCGGCGAGCCGCAGGCCCAGGCCGAACTCGGCGTTGTCCTCGAAGAGGGAGTTGGACCAGGCCGGTCCGCGCCCCTGCGCGTTGCGGGTCCAGGGGGTCGTCGGGAGGTTGCCCCCGTAGATGGACGAGCAGCCCGTCGCGTTGGCCACCGTCAGCCGCTCGCCGAAGAGCTGGGTCAGCACCTTGAGGTACGGCGTCTCCCCACACCCCGAGCAGGCTCCGGAGAACTCGAAGAGCGGCAGCAGGAACTGCGTGCCCCGCACGGTGCCGAAGTCGACGCGTGCCCGGTTGTTGACGGGCAGCGTCTCGAAGAATGCGACGTCCTGCCGCGCCGGCTCGAGGATCGGGTCGAGCTCGGTGAGGTTGATCGCCTTGCGGGTCGGCTCCCCCAGGGGACTGACCGGGCAGGCCTCGACGCACAGGCCGCACCCGGTGCAGTCCTCGGCGTAGACCTGCAGCGTGTAGCGCGAGCCGGGGAGACCGACGGCGTCGAGCGGCGCGGACGCGAACGACTCGGGCGCGCCGCCGAGCAGGCTCTCGTCGTAGTGCTTCGAGCGGATGACGCTGTGCGGGCACACGAAGCTGCACGTGCCGCACTGGATGCAGGTCTCCGGGTCCCACAGAGCGACCAGGTCGGAGATGCGCCGCTTCTCGTACGCCGTCGTCCCGCTCGGGAAGGTGCCGTCGACCGGCAGGGCGCTGACCGGCAGCGCGTCCCCGCGCCCGGCCATCATCTCCGCGGTCACCGTGCGCACGAAGTCGGGCGCGTCCGACGGCACGGGCGGGGCCAGGAGGTGCCCCTCCACGCCGTCGGCGGGGACGGGGATCTCGTGGAGGGCGGCCAGGGTGGCGTCGACGGCCGCCTCGTTGCGTCGTACGACCTCGGTTCCGCGCTTTGCGTACGTCGTCCGGATCGCGGCCTTGACCTCGTGGATCGCGTCGGGGCGGGGGAGCACCCCCGAGATCGCGAAGAAGCAGGTCTGCAGCACGGTGTTGGTGAGCCCGGGGAGCCCGGCCTGACGGGCGACGCGGTCAGCGTCGATCGCGAACACCCGCAGGCCCAGGTCGCGGACCTGCTGCTGCACGGTCCGCGGGAGCGCGCCCCACACCTGCTCGGGAGGACGCGGGGAGTTGAGGAGGAGGGTGGCGCCGGGCCCCGCGGACCCGAGCACGTCGACCTTCTCCAGCAGGCCGATGTCGTGGCAGCCGACGAAGCCGGCACGGGAGACGAGGTAGGGGGCGCGGATCTCGTGCGGACCGAAGCGCAGGTGGCTCACCGTGACACCGCCTGACTTCTTCGAGTCGTAGACGAAGTAGGCCTGGGCGTGCACGTCCGGGTCGGAGCCGAGGATCTTGATCGTGTTCTTGTTGGCACCCACGGTGCCGTCGGACCCGATGCCGTAGAAGACGGCTCGCAGGGTCTCGGGCTCCTCGATGTCGAGGTCGGCGTCCCAGGGCAGGCTCGTCCCGCCGACGTCGTCGGTGATGCCGATCGTGAAGCGCGACCGGGGTTCCGGCGTCGCCAGCTCGGCGAGGACCCCGGCGACCATGCCGGGGGTGAACTCCTTGGACGACAGGCCGAAGCGCCCGCCGATCACCAGGGGCAGGTGCTCGAGCGAGCCGCGCTGGTGGGCCTCCGCGAGGGTGGCGGCGACGTCGAGGTAGAGGGGCTCGCCGTGCGAGCCCGGCTCCTTCGTCCGGTCGAGCACCGCGATCCGGCGGACAGTGGGCGGCAGCGCCGCCACGAGCTCGACCGAAGGGAACGGGCGGTAGAGGCGCACCTGCACCACGCCGACGCGTTCGCCGCCCGCGACCAGGTGGCGCACGGTCTCGCGGGTCGTCTGGGCACCGGAGCCCATCACCACGACCACGCGCTCGGCCTCGGGGTGCCCGGCGTACTCGACGACGCGGTAGGCCCGGCCGGTGTGCACGGCCAGCTCGTCCATCGCCGCCTGCACCACGCGCGGCGTCCGGGCGTACATCGGGTTCACCGTCTCGCGCGCCTGGAAGTAGACGTCGGGGTTCTGCGCGGTGCCGCGGATGAACGGGCGCTCCGGGGTCAGGGCCCGCGACCGGTGCTCGCGGACCAGCTCCTCCGGCACCATCGCCCGCAGCACGTCGTCGTCGAGCAGGTCGATCGTGTTCATCTCGTGCGAGGTGCGGAAGCCGTCGAAGAAGTGGATGAACGGCACCCGGGTCCGCAGCGTCGCCGCCTGCGCCACCAGTGCGAGGTCGTGCGCCTCCTGGACCGAGCCCGACGCCAGCAGTGCGAACCCGGTCTGGCGCACGGCCATCACGTCGGAGTGGTCACCGAAGATCGACAGTCCCTGCGCCGCCAGGGACCGGGCGGCCACGTGGAGGACGGTGGAGGTGAGCTCGCCGGCGATCTTGTACATGTTGGGGATCATCAGGAGCAGGCCCTGCGATGCGGTGAACGTCGTGCTCAGGGCCCCGCCCTGCAGGGCGCCGTGGAGCGCGCCGGCCGCGCCGCCCTCGCTCTGCATCTCGATCACGGTCGGGACCGTCCCCCAGACGTTGGTCCGGCCGTGGCTCGCCCACTCGTCCGCGAGCTCGGCCATCGTCGAGGAGGGCGTGATCGGGTAGATGGCGCACAGCTCGTTGAGCCGGTAGGCCACGCGGACCGCTGCCTCGTTGCCGTCGATGGTGGCGCGCACCTCGCTCACCCCTCCGGGACCATCTCGATGGCGTGCACCGGACACTGCCGGAAGCACGCGCTGCAGCCGGTGCACCTCTCGTAGTCGAACTCGTAGCGCAGGCCGACGCCGAGCTTGACGACGGCGTCCTCCGGGCAGGCGCCCAGGCAGCCGTCGCACTCGAAGCAGTTGCCGCACGACAGGCAGCGGCCGGCCTCGAAGGCCGCCTCGTCCGGAGTGAGCCCGGCGACGACCTCGTCGAAGGCGAACACGCGGGCCGCCGGGTCGAGCTCGGGCTGGTGGCGACGGTCGTGGTCACCGAAGTACCAGGGGTTGAGCAGGTCGAAGCCCGCGACCGGGTGCTTGTCCGCCTCTGCCCACGTCCCGCCGCGCAGCCAGGCGTCGATGGTGCGGGCCGCCCGCTTGCCGTGGCCGACACCGACGGTGACGGTGCGTTCGCTCGGGACCGCGTCGCCGCCGGCGAAGACGCCGGGAGCGCCGGTCATCAGCGTCATGGGCGACACCTGCACGGTCTCGTCGACGACCTCGACGCCCGGGACGGTCCTCAGGAACCCGGTGTCACTCTCCTGCCCGAGCGCGAGGATCAGGGTGTCGGCGGCCAGGGTCTCGAACCGTCCGGTCCCGTGCGGCTGGCCGTCCTCGTCGAGCTCCTGCACCTCGACGGTCAGGTCGTCCTCGCCCATCGAGGAGATCGTGCGGAGCCAGTTGATCCGGATGCCCTCCTCCTCCGCGTCGGCGGCCTCCTCCTCGTGCGCGGGCATCTGGTCGCGGGTGCGCCGGTAGACGATGAGGGTGTCCTCCGCCCCGAGGCGGCGCGCCACACGTGCGGCGTCCATGGCGGTGTTGCCGCCGCCGTAGACGGCGACCGTGCCGCGCAGCGGCTCCTGCTCCCCGGAGGACGCGTCGCGCAGGAAGCTGACGGCGTCGAGCACCCGGCTCGCGTCCTGGTGGGGGATGTCGACGCGCTTGGAGAGGTGGGCGCCCACGGCGACGAAGACGGCGTCGAAGCGTCCGGACGTGCGCTCCTCCTCGAGGTCCGCCACGCAGTGTCCCTGCTCGAACCGCACGCCGAGGTCGGCGATCCGCTGCACCTCGGCGTCCAGCACGTCCCGCGGCAGCCGGTAGGTCGGGATCCCGTAGCGCATCATCCCGCCGGGCCGCTCGCCGCTGTCGCGCACCGTGACGTCGTGGCCGAGGCGCGCGAGGTGGTACGCCGCGGACAGTCCGCTCGGACCGGAGCCGACCACCAGCACCCGCTTGCCCGTCGGTGGCGGGGGAGGGGCGAACGCCCAGCCGTGCTCGATGGCGAGGTCGCCGAGGTGGCGCTCGACCCCGTGGATCGACACGGCCTCGTCGAGCTCGGCGCGGTTGCAGACGCTCTCGCACGGGTGGTAGCAGACCCGGCCGTGGATCGCGGGGAACGGGTTGTCGTCGGTCAGCTGGCGCCAGGCGTCCTCGGCCCGGCCGGCCTTGACGAGCGCGAGCCAGGCCTGGATGTTCTCGCCCGCCGGGCAGCCTGCGTTGCACGGCGGCAGCAGGTCGACGTACACCGGCCGCTGCGAGCGCACCGGCCCGGCACGCAGCCGACCGAGGCCCAGTGGGGCGGGTGGGGTGAGGTCACGATCGGGTCCTGGCACGGCTGATGCTCCTCCGTCGTCTGGTTGCCACGGTTCCCCACACGCGCAGTGCGGCGTAGGGGCGAAAGTCCGCTGTGCGCCCGGCGGGAGGTCCCGTCACCCGCAGGAGGGAGGAGGGGAGGGGTACTAGCACCATCGGACATCTCGCGGCTCGAGCGGCCGCGCAGGACGCTGGTCCTACCCACCCAGGAGGACACCATGACCAGCACCAACATCAGCACCGTGACGGCGAGCACGGGCCGCGCGATCGCCGCCGCCCTCACCCTGTCGGCCCTCGGCCTCGTCGGGGCGGGAGCGACCTCGGCCTCCGCAAGCGACGATGACGACGACCGCGTGCTCGTGACCGGGCGCTGCAGCGCGGGCGCCGAGTGGAAGCTGAAGGTCAAGCCCGACGACGGGCGCCTCGAGGTCGAGGGCGAGATCGACAGCAACGTGGCCGGCCAGCGGTGGCGCTGGACCCTGCGCCACAACGGTTCGGTGAGCGACCGCGGTGTCGGCACGACCACGGCGCGCAGCGGGTCGTTCGAAGTGGAGCGCAAGGTCGTCGACCTCGCCGGCACCGACCGCATCGTGTTCCGCGCCGTGCGTGACGGCCAGACCTGCCGCGGTGTGGTCAACTACTGACCTCACCGGAGGTGGAGCCTGATGCGTTGGCTGACGAATCCCGTGGCGCAGTTCCTGGCCACGGGATTCGTCACGCTCGTGGTCGTGGCCCTCGCGACCAGCGCCCTCAGCCGCCAGGCGGCTGACGAGGAGGCCGTCGCCGACGCCCGCGCGCTCACCCAGGTGCTCGGTCGGTCGGTGGCGCAGCCGGACATCCCGGAGGGCCTGGTCGCCGGCGACGCCGCCGCCATCGACCGGCTCGACCGCACCGTGCTCGACCGGCTCCTCGTGGGAGACGTACGCCGGATCAAGGTCTGGGCGGCAGACGGCACAGTGCTCTACAGCGACCGGACCGAGCTGATCGGGGCGGTCTACCCGCTCGGCGAGGACGAGCTGGACGTGATCACGGACGGCGGGACCGACGCCGAGCTGTCCGACCTGACCCGTCCGGAGAACCGCTACGAGCGCAGCCTCGGGGGCGACCTGTTCGAGGTCTACACGCGGATCCGGTCCCCGGAGGGCGATCCCCTCCTGTTCGAGGCCTACTTCACCGCCGACGAGCTCGGCGAGCAGCGCGCTGCCGTCCTCGACCGGTTCCTGCCCATCAGCATCGGCGCGCTGGCCGCGCTCGTCGCCCTCACCACGCCGCTGATGCTCCTGCTCAACCGTCGTCTGTCCCGGTCCGCGCGGGAGCGGGAGCGGCTGCTCGAGGCCGCCGTGCGCGCCTCCGACGCCGAGCGCCTGCGGATCGCGCGCGACCTGCACGACGGCGTCGTCCAGGACCTCGCTGGGTCCTCGATGGCACTCTCGACGCTGGCCGCGCGCAGCGACGGGCGGCTCGCCGAGGAGCTGCAGGACGTCGGCCGCTCGCTGCGGGTGAGCATGCGCTCCCTGCGCTCCCTGCTGGTCGAGATCTACCCGCCCGACCTCCACACCGCCGGCCTCGCGGCGGCGGTGCAGGACCTCGTCGCACCACTCGCGGCCGAGGGCGTGCACGTCGACGCGGACATCAGCGGCGACGAGGACGCCTCCGACGCGGCCGTGGCGCTGGTGTGGCGGGTCGCCCAGGAGTCGGTGCGCAACGTGGCCCGCCACGCGCGGGCGAGCCGGATGTCGCTGACGGTCCGCCGCGAGGCCGACCTGCTGGTGCTGGAGGTGGTGGACGACGGGGCCGGGTTCGACCCGGGCGCCACGGCGGGCGACGAGCACTTCGGGCTGCGCGCCGCCGGGAGCCTCGTCCGCGAGCACGGCGGCTCGATGGAGGTGGACTCCTCCCCGGGCTCCGGCACGATGGTGAGGGTGGAGGTGCCGCTCGCATGATCCGTGTGGTGCTGGCCGACGACCACGCCGTCGTACGCCGCGGGCTCGCCGGCCTGCTCGAGTCCACCGACGACCTCGAGGTCGTCGGCGTCGCCAAGGACGGCCGGGAGGCGATCGACCTGGTGCGTGAGCACCGCCCCGACGTGGCCGTGATGGACCTCCAGATGCCTGTGCTCGACGGTGTCGAGGCCACTCGCGCCATCCTGGCCGAGGACGTCGGCACGGAGGTGCTCGTGCTGACCTCCTTCTCCGACCACGCGCGGATCGACGCTGCCGTCGAGGCCGGCGCGGTCGGCTACCTGCTCAAGGACGCCGAGCCCGAGGTGCTGCTCGACGGGATCCGTGCCGTGGCGCGGGGTGAGTCGCCGCTCGACCCGCGAGCGGCCCGCCGGCTGCTCTCGCGCTCCCGGGTCGCCGTCCCCTCGGCCGCGTCGACGGTCCCTGACCTGTCACCGCGCGAGACCGAGGTGCTCCGACTGGTGGTGGCGGGCCTGCTCAACAAGCAGATCGCAGCACGCCTCGGCATCACCGAGCGCACGGTGAAGGCGCACCTGACGTCTGCCTACCAGCGCATCGGCGTGGCCGATCGCACCCAGGCCGCGCTCTGGGCGCAGCGGCACGACCTCTCCTGAGGTCTACCCCTCGCCGGCGATGAGGTAGCGGTCGTCGAGGCGCTGCAGCTGCAGGCGGATGCGGTCGGTGTCGCGCCTGCCAGACTTCATGACGTAGTTGACGGTGTAGCCGACGGTCAGGTCGGAGGGGTCGCTGCTCACGTCGGCCAGCTCCGCCGACCGCACCTGGCCCCACCACCCGATGTAGCCCTCGTAGCCGCCGCTGGCCCTCTGGAACTCGGGCGTCAGCTGGTCGAAGGCGGCGCGGGGGTCCGAGGTCACCGTCGCGATGTAGGAGGTGATGAACGAGTCCATCTGCTTGCGCGTGTCCTCGGCCGAGAGCGCCGGCGTGCTGGTCGTGGTCCCGGCAGCGGTCTCGGTCGTCTCCGAGGCCTGCGACGACTGCGCGGACCCCTCCGGCAGCGCCTCGGGGGTGCCGCGCCCGGCCCACACGTACGCCGCCGCCACTGCCGCGACCGCAGCCACGGCTGCGAGGGCGATCCACGCCCAGCGCCGGTGGTCGTGGTGGTCGCGCGGCGCGGCTGCGACGGGCGTCGCCCGCAGGGTGGGCAGGGCGCCGGTCCGCTCCGGCGCGGGCACGGCGACGGGGGCCGCGACCACGGTCGTCTGCTGTCCGCGCGACAGGCGGTCGAGCTCGTCGCGCACGCGCGGCATCGACCAGCGCTGCTCGGGGTCGTGGGTCATCATCACCGACAGCAGCCCCGCCATCGGGTGGTCCCGGGGCAGCCGGGGCGGGTCCTCGTGGACGATCTTGTAGAGCGCCCCGATGAGGTTGTCTCCCACGTCGTAGGGCGGCTTGCCCGTGACCGCGTGGTAGAGCGTGGCACCCAGCGACCACACGTCGCTCGCGCTGGTCGCCGACGAGCCGGAGGCGACCTCGGGAGCGAGGTAGGCCGGTGAGCCGGTGACCAGGCCGGTCTGCGTGAGCGAGGCGTCGTCCTCGGAGCGGGCGATGCCGAAGTCGTTGAGCTTGGCCGTCCCGTCGGAGATCAGGATGTTGCTGGGCTTCACGTCGCGGTGGACGATGCCGGCGGCGTGCGCCTCGACCAGCGCGTCCGCCGTCTGTGCCAGCAACCTGGCCGCGTCGCCGGCCTCGAGGGGCCCGGCCGACCGGACGCGCTCGCTCAGCGTCTCGCCGTCGACGTACTCCATCACCAGCCAGCGGACGTCGTCCTCGTCGACGAGGTCGAAGACCGACACGACGTGCGGGTGGTTCAGCGCGGCGGCGAGCCTGGCCTCGCGCTGGGCCCTCTCGAGCTCGACGTCGGGGGTCCCGGGGACCATGCCGATGCGCTTCATCGCGACCTGTCGGCCGAGCACCTCGTCCAGTGCGAGGTGCACCGTGCCCGAGCCGCCGCGTCCGATCTCCCGGTCGAGCCTGTACCTGCCTGCGATCACCTGCGGTCCCTCCTCCGTGCTCGCCCTAGGCTAGTGCCCGACCCCCAGCCCGACCCCACCCGAAGGAATCCACGTGACGACCCCCAATGTCCTCGACGAGCTGGAGTGGCGCGGCCTCATCGCGCACTCCACCGACCGCGACGCGCTCCGCGCTGCGCTGGGCGAGGGGAGCGTCAAGTTCTACGTGGGCTTCGACCCGACGGCACCGAGCCTCCACATGGGCAACCTGGTCCAGCTGGTCACCGCACGACGCCTCCAGGACGCCGGGCACACGCCCTACATCCTGGTCGGCGGCGCCACGGGCATGATCGGCGATCCGCGCGACTCAGGCGAGCGCACGCTCAACTCGCTCGACACCGTCAAGGAGTGGACCGAGCGGGTGCGCGTGCAGGTCTCGCGCTTCGTCTCCTTCGAGGGGTCCAACGCCGCCACGACGGTCAACAACTACGACTGGACGGCGTCGCTGTCGACGATCGACTTCCTGCGCGACATCGGCAAGCACTTCCCGGTGAACCGCATGCTGGCGCGTGACACGGTCAAGCGCCGGCTCGACTCCGGCATCAGCTACACCGAGTTCTCCTACGTCCTGCTGCAGTCGATGGACTACCTCAACCTGTTCCGCGAGCACGGCGTGGTGCTGCAGTTCGGCGGCTCCGACCAGTGGGGCAACATCACCGGCGGCGCCGAGCTGGTGCGCCGCGTGGAAGGCGCCCACGCCTACGGCTTCGCCACGCCGCTGATCACCAAGGCCGACGGCACCAAGTACGGCAAGACCGAGGGCGGGGCCTTGTGGCTCGACCCGGAGATGCTCTCGCCCTACGCCTTCCACCAGTTCTGGCTCAACGTCGAGGACGAGAAGGTCGGCGAGCTGCTGCGCATCTTCACCTTCCTCTCGCGCGAGGAGATCGAGGACCTCGAGAAGCAGACGGCCGAGAAGCCCTTCCTGCGCGCCGGGCAGAAGCGCCTGGCCGACGAGGTCACCGCACTCGTGCACGGTGCCGAGGAGGTCGAGCACGCCAAGGCCGCCGCGGCCGCGCTGTTCGGCGGGGGAGACCTCGCCGGCATCAAGCCCGACACGTTGGCCTCGGCGCTGCGCGAAGCCGGGGGTACGACGATCCCGGCCGGCGAGCTGCCCGGGATCCTCGACCTCCTGGTCGCGGCCGGTCTCGCCAAGAGCAAGGGAGAGGCGCGCCGGACGGTCACCGAGGGCGGGGCCTACCTCAACAACGTGCGCGTCGAGGACCTGGAGCTGCGCCCCACCGAGGACGACCTGGTCGCGGGTTCGTGGCTGGTGCTGCGCCGCGGGAAGAAGAACTTCGCGGGCGTCGAAGTGGCCTGACCGCACCCCGCGACACGCCCTCCCAACCGCCCCACCAGCACCAACAGGCCTCTGACCTGCGAAAACACTGATGTGCTCGCGGTCACACCGTCTCGATTTGCGCGATCCCAGCCATCCGCATAATGTTCTCTTTGTCGCCAGGGAGCGGCGGGGAACAAGACCGGTCAGGTCGGGTTCCCGGCCCCGGGCAGGACAACCCGAAGCGGTCATCGGTCACGGTGACACCACCGGGTCAGAGTGACACAGGCGAGGATTTGCAACGTCTGAAAGTCACTCGCTACGTTTGACCAGTTGCCCCACGCAACCGAGATCCTCACCGGATCGCGATGTGGGTGCGTCTGATACTTGAGAACTCAACAGTGTGTTTGATTAGTCGACGAATTAGTTTGTTATGCCCCGTTGGCATCATGTGGAGCTTCGTGTGAAGCGTGGTGTCGCGGTTTCTTTGACAATGATT
>Ga0209909_100124_pt1 | contig 131771 bp, 124 predicted proteins | sample FECB22metaG_FD_188302 | JGI IMG/M metagenome (GOLD analysis project Ga0209909, IMG submission 188302) | Cyanobacterial communities from the Joint Genome Institute, California, USA - FECB-22 (SPAdes) (version 3) | ecosystem: Environmental > Aquatic > Thermal springs > Hot (42-90C) > Microbial...
GGCCCGCCGGGTGCCGGTCCGCGCCCGGCCGGCGCGCCGCTGCGTTCCGGCCGGCCTGGCCCGGTCCCGACCGGCTTCGGCGGTCCCCGCCGGCCGGGTAGTCCCGGCCTCGGCATCCCGGCCGGCCCGCCGCCGGACGCGCCCGCGAAGCTCACCTTGCGTCCGCGAACCGGGCGCGACGACGACCGGCGTGGCAGCCTCGGCCCCGATGCGAAGAAGGGCGGCGCGCCCGTGCCGCCGCGGAAGAGCACGCTGTCCGGCCCCGGCCGGCGCGAGGGCCGCATTGACATCGGCGCGGCGATCGAGGGCGAGGACGAGCGCACGCGCTCCATCGCCTCCATCCGCCGTGCCCGCGAGCGCGAGCGGCGCCAGCAGGAATTGGCACGCCTGCGCTCCGGCACGGAGCGCGTGGTGCGCGACGTTGTGGTGCCCGAGACCATCACCGTGCAGGAGCTGGCGAACCGCATGGCCGCCCGCGGCGGCGAAGTGGTGAAGTCGCTGTTCCGCATGGGCGTGATGGCGACGCTCACGCAATCCATTGACGCCGACACGGCGGAGCTGGTGGTGCAGGAGTTCGGCCACCGCGTCCGCCGCGTCACCGAAGGCGACGTGGAGCTGGGCCTGGAGGGCACGGAGGACGAGGCGGAGGAGCTGCTGGCGCGTCCGCCCGTCGTCACCATCATGGGCCATGTGGACCACGGCAAGACGAGCCTGCTGGACGCACTCCGCCAGGCCGACGTGGCCGCGCGCGAGGCCGGGGGGATCACGCAGCACATCGGCGCCTACCAGGTGGCGATGGACGATGGCAGCCGCGTGACCTTCATTGACACGCCGGGCCACGAGGCCTTCACGGCGATGCGCGCCCGCGGCGCCGGCGTGACCGACATGGTCGTGCTGGTGGTCGCGGCCGATGACGGCGTGATGCCGCAGACGATCGAGGCGATCAGCCACGCCCGCGCCGCGAACGTCCCGCTGATCGTGGCGATCAACAAAATTGACAAGCCCGGTGTCCGTCCGGAGCGCGTGCGGCAGGAACTGCTGCAGCACGAGATCGTGGTGGAAAGCCTCGGCGGCGAGACGCAGGAGATCGAGGTCTCGGCGACGCAGAAGACCAACCTCGACAAGCTGCTCGAGGCGATCACGCTGCAGGCCGAGATCCTCGACCTCCGCGCCAACCCGGATCGCGCCGGCGAGGGCACGGTGATCGAGAGCAAGCTCGATCGCGGCCGCGGCCCCGTTGCGACCGTGCTGGTGCAGCGCGGCACGCTGCGGCAGGGCGACATCGTGGTGGCCGGCGCCGAATGGGGCCGGGTGCGCGCGATGCTCGACGACAAGGGGCGCCAGGTGAAGGAGGCCGATCCCTCCGTGCCGGTGGAAATCCTCGGCCTGTCCGGCGTGCCGGCGGCCGGCGAGACCTTCGTCGCGGTGGAGGACGAGGCGCGCGCCCGCGAGATCAGCGAGTTCCGCACCCGCAAGAACCGCGAGAAGCAGGTCGCCGCGATCTCGGCCGGCCGCGGCAGCCTCAACGACATGCTCGCCCGCATCCAGGCCGGCGCGCAGAAGGAGGTCGCGGTCGTCGTCAAGGCGGACGTGCAGGGCAGTTCGGAGGCGATCTCCGTCACGCTCGGCAAGATCGGCAACGACGAGGTGAAGGTGCGCGTGCTGCTGAGCGCGGTGGGTCAGATCACCGAATCCGACGTGCAGCTGGCGAAGGCGTCGGAGGCGGTGATCGTCGCCTTCAACGTTCGCGCAACGACGCAGGCGCGGGAGCTGGCGCAGCGCGAGAACGTGGACATCCGCTACTACTCGATCATCTACCAGGTGGCGGACGACATCGAGACGCTGGTGCGCGGCAAGCTGGCGCCGGTGCAGCGCGAGAAGTTCCTGGGCTACGCGCAGATCCTGCAGGTGTTCGAGGTCAAGCGCCTCGGCAACGTCGCGGGCTGCCGCGTGACCGAAGGCGTGGTCCGCCGCGGCGCCGGCGTGCGCCTGCTGCGCGACGGCGTGGTGATCCACCAGGGCGAGCTCTCGACGCTGCGCCGCTTCAAGGATGACGTGCGCGAGGTGACCAGCGGCTACGAATGCGGCATGGGCTTCGCGAACTACAACGACATCCGCGAGGGCGACCAGATCGAGTGCTACGAGACCGAGACGGTGGCGGCCACGCTATAGCCACTCGCCGCAGAAGCCCTCTCCCCCCGCAGGGGGGAGAGGGTTGGGTGAGGGGGGCGCGCACGACGAAGACCGCGTTCGACGCCCCGGATGGTCCCCTCACTCAACTACTCGACGCCCACCGCCTCCTCACTCAAGCCGCGTCGTAATCCAGCGCGATCCGCGCCCCCTCAGCGCGCGCCTGGCACGTCAGCACGAAGCCCGCCTCGATCTCCCAGGGCTGGAGCGACCAGTTCGTCTCCATCCTCGCCGCCCCCTCCGTCACGCGGGCGCGGCAGGTGCAGCACATCCCGCCGCGGCAGGACCAGGGCAGGTCGAGCCCGGCGCGGAGGCCGGCTTCCAGCACGGTGTCGCCGGCTTCCATCGGCACGTCGCGGGTGACGCCGTCGAGCGTGATGGCGGCCGTCGCGGCCGGCGCCGCCCCGCGCTCCTCGTCCAGCGGGGCCGGCCGGGCGGCGAGGGCAGGCGCGAAGCGCTCGACATGGATGCGGCCCTCCGGCACGCCGAGCGCGGTCAGCGCCGCCGTCGCGGCCTCGGGCAGCGCGGACGGGCCGCAGAGGAACGCCGCGTCGAGCGTCGCGGGGTCGAGCAGGCCGGGCAGCAGCGCGCGGATGCGCTCCGCGTCCAGCCTTCCATGCAGGGCGGCAAGCTCGTGCTTCTCGCGCGAGAGGACATGCGTGACCGACAGCCGCGACAGGTGCCGGTCCTTCAGATCCTCCAGCTCCGCGCGGAACATGATGTCGGCGGCGGCGCGGTTGCCGTAGAGCAGGACGAAGCGGCTGTGCGGTTCGCGCCACAGCAGGCTCGATGCGATGGACAGGATCGGCGTTATGCCACTGCCGGCGGCGATGCCGAGGACCGTGCGCGCCGGCGCGGCGGCGTCGGGCATCAGGCCGAAGCGCCCCTCGGGCGGCATCGCCTCGATCACGTCGCCGGCCCTCACCTCGTCCACCAGCCAGGCGGAGACGCGGCCGCCGCGCACGCGCTTCACGCCGACGCGCAGCGCGCCCTCATGCAGGCCGGCGCAGATGGAGTAGCTGCGGCGCTGCTCCCCGCCGTCCATCACGCGACGGATCGTCAGGTACTGGCCGGGCGTGAAGGCGAACTCCGCATGCGGCGGCGGCCGCAAGGTGAGCGCGACGGCGTCCGGCGTCTCGCGCGCCACGCCGGTGACCAGCAGCGGATGAAAGCGGGCGTTCATCTCAGTGGCAGCGGAAGTTGTCGAAGGGCTCGCGGCAGGCGGTGCAGCGCCAGAGCGCCTTGCAGGCCGTGCTGCCGAACTCGGAGAGTTTTTCGGTCTCGGTGCTGCCGCAGCGCGGGCAGGGGACGGCGTCGTCCTCGCCGAACAGCGCGCGGCGCGACGCGCGCGCGGGCGGCGGCGCGATGCCGTAGGCGCGCAGCTTCTCCCGGCCGGCCTCGGTCATCCAGTCGGTGGTCCAGGCCGGCGAGAGCACCAGGCGCGTCCGGGCGGATATGCCGGCCTCGGCCAGCGCCGCCTCGACATGCAGCGCGATGGCGTGCATCGCCGGGCAGCCGGAATAGGTGGGCGTGATGTCGAGCTCGACCGTCCCGGCGGGCGTGACGCGCGCGTCGCGGAGGATGCCGAGATCGGCGATGGTCAGCACCGGAATTTCGGGGTCGGGGATCTCCGCCGCGATTGCGAGCGCCCTCTCGCGCAGCGGCTCGGCGCTCACCAACTCGCCCCGGGATAGGCGCGCTGCAGGTGCTGCATCACCGCGAGCATGTGGCCGAGGTGCTCGGTGTGGATGCCGCGGCGGCCGCCGGCCTGCATCCGGCCGTCCTCCGGGCGCCGCAGCGTGGCGGCGGACAGCACGCGCGCGACGGTCGCGTCCCATTCGGGGCGGATCGCGGCGGGGTCGGGCAGGGTGCCGGCTTCGATCAGCGCGGCGTCCTCCGCCGCGAACATCTCGCCGGTGAACCGCCAGAGCCGGTCAAGCGCGTCCTGCGCGCGGCGATGGCTCTCCGCCGTGCCGTCGCCGAGGCGGATCAGCCATTCCCCGGCGTGGCGCAGGTGGTAGGCGGCCTCCTTCTCGGCCTTGGCCGCGACGGCGGCGATCGTCGCATCCGTGCTACGCGTCGCCGCCTGCCACCAGGGCAGCGCGTGCGCGGCGTGCAGGAACAGGCGCGTGACGGTCAGCGCGAAGTCGCCGTTCGGCTGCTCCAGCAGCAGCAGGTTCCGGAAGGCCGGCGCGTCGCGCAGATAGGCCAGGTCGTCCTCGCTCCGGCCCGCGCCCTCCATCGCCGCGGCGTGCCCGTATAGCGCGCGGGCCTGGCCGAGCAGGTCGAGCGCGACGTTGCCGAGCGCCAGGTCCTCCTCGAGCATCGGCGCGTGACCGACCCATTCGGACAGGCGATGCGCGTGGACCAGCGCGTCGTCGGCGCGGGCGAGGACGGCGCGGAGGAGCGGGGTCTCAGCCAGGGTCAGGCTGGTCATCACATGTGCCCGACCTCGTCCGGCACCTCGTAGAAGGTCGGGTGGCGGTAGATCTTGTCCGCGGTCGGCGCGAACAGCGCGTCCCTGTCCGACGGATCGCTCGCGGTGATCGCCGCGGAGGGCACCACCCAGAGCGACAACCCCTCGCCGCGCCGGGTGTAGGTGTCGCGCGCGGCCTGCAACGCCATCTCGGCGTCGGGCGCGTGCACGCTGCCGGCGTGGCGGTGCGCGAGGCCGGCGCGCGCGCGGATGAACACCTCCCAAACCGGCATCATGGCTTCGGGCATGGTGCGCCTACTCCGCGGCGAGCTTCTGGGCGTCGGCGCGGCGCGCCTTCCGCTTTGCGGCATGGGCGAGCGCCGCCTCGCGCACCCAGGCCCCCTCGGCATGCGCCTTGTTGCGTGCTTCCAGCCGCTCCCGGTTGCAGGGGCCGTTGCCGGCGAGGACCTGGCGGAACTCCTCCCAATCTATCTCGCCGAACCGCCAATGCCCGCTCGCCTCGTCGAAGCGCAGATCCGGGTCGGGGAAGGTCAGCCCGAGGTAATGGCCCTGCGGCACCGTCGCGTCCACGAATTGCTGGCGCAGCGCGTCGTTGGTGAAGCGCTTGATCTTCCACCGCATCGCCGTGTCGGTATGCGTGCTCTCGGCGTCGGGCGGGCCGAACATCATCAGCGACGGCCACCACCAGCGGTCCAAAGCGTCCTGCGCCATCGCCTTCTGCTCCGGCGTGCCGCGCGCCAGCGTCAGCATGATCTCGTAGCCCTGGCGCTGGTGGAAGCTCTCCTCCTTGCACACGCGCACCATCGCGCGCGCATAGGGCCCGAAGGAGGTCCGGCAGAGCGGGATCTGGTTCATGATCGCCGCGCCGTCCACCAGCCAGCCGATCGCGCCGATATCGGCCCAGGTCAGCGTCGGATAGTTGAAGATGGAGCTGTACTTGGCCTTGCCGCTCAGAAGCCCGTCCACGAGCTGCTCGCGCGACGTGCCGAGCGTCTCCGCGGCGGCGTAGAGATACAGGCCGTGGCCGCCCTCGTCCTGCACCTTCGCCAGCAGCGCGGCCTTGCGGCGGAGCGAGGGCGCGCGGGTGATCCAATTGCCCTCTGGCAGCATGCCGACGATCTCGGAATGGGCGTGCTGGCTGATCTGCCGCGTCAGCGTGCGGCGATAAGCCTCCGGCATCCAGTCATTCGGCTCGATCTTGTCCTCGGCGGCGACGCGCGCCTCGAAGCGGGCGAGGCGGTCCGCGTCCTCGACGGCCGCCGGTGCGGCATCCTTCTGGTTCAGCGCCTGGGTGTACATGCCGCGCCTCCTCCAACAGGCCCGAGATATGTCACGTCCTGCGCTGTCTTCAAGGAAATTCGGTAACGCATCGCGCGGCAGCGAAGCGGTCCTGACCCACGGCCGGCGGCAGCGCGCCCGCTTCGTTCCGCCCCTCCGAATCCAGCCAGGCCTCCGCCGCCGGGGCGAGGCGTCGGTAGAGCGCGGCGGCCAGCCCCCGCGCGGCCGTGCCGGGCCAATCCCCCGGCAGCAGGGCAGCCGGCAGATGCGGGTCGCGCAGCACCAGGCGGCGCCATTCATGGACCAGCAGCAGGCGGAGCGGCAGCGCCTCCCTGGCCGGCACGGCGGCCTCGCGCAGCGCCCCGAAGCCGTCGAGGAACCGGCCGTAACCCTCCGCCAGCGCCTCCAGCGGCCAGGCGCGGGCCGCCAGCGCCGCTGCCTCGGCCGTCACGCGCGGCGTCGCCACCAGCACGGGAACGCCGCGCGGCAGCGTCTCCGTATGGCCCGTCAGGCCCAGCATGGTGCCGCCCGGCAGCGTCCCGAAGCCGGAAGCGGCCAGCGCCTCCCGCGTCGCGGGCTCGGCGAGGAGGACGAGGCGCAGCGCGCCGTCCCAGGCGGGCGGGCCGTCCGCGTAGATGCGGGCCGCCGCCGCCCCGAAGCTCGCCGCCCCGCGCGGCCCGAGCCGGTAGTAGGAGAGCCGGCCCACCCGGTTGCGGACCAGCCAGCCCTCCTCCGTCAGCCGCGACATGGCGGTGCGGACCTGGCCGGGCGTGAAGGCGAAGCGGTCCAGGATCGCCTGGAGGGAGCCGAGCCAGAGCGAGCCGCCGCGCGGCACCACGGCGTCGCCCCAGGTCGTGACGATGAAGGAGGCGGTGCGCGGCGTGCCCGTCCGGGCCAGCGTCGCGGCGAGCGGGCTCGTCGTCATGCCGGCGCAGACTTGCCCTCATCCCGCGCGAAGGGAAGGCGCGCCTTGCGCCCCGCGCGGCCCGCGCCACATCGGCGGCGCCATGACGCATGACCGCCCGCCGACGCAAGCCGCCCCGCTCGACGTCCCGGACTGGCTGGTGCGGGAGCTGCGGTCGGACCATGCCGGGGAGACCGGCGCCGTGATGATCTACCGCGGCATCCTCGCCGTCACGCGCGACCCTGGCCTGCGCGATTTCGCGGCCCGGCACGGCGCGACGGAGAGCGGCCACCTCGACCTCCTCGAACGCCTCCTGCCACCGCGGCAGCGCTCGGTGCTGCTGCCGATCTGGCGCGTCGCCGGCTGGCTGACGGGCGCGCTGCCGGCGCTGTTCGGCCCGCGCGCCGTGCATGTGACCATTGATGCCGTCGAGAGCTTCGTGGACCACCACTACCAACAGCAGCTCGACCGGCTGGATGCGGAGAGGGTGTTCCCGCAGATCCGGGCACTGCTCGCGCAGTGCCAGGAGGAGGAGGTGGAGCACCGCGACGAGGCGCGCGGGCTGCACGGCGGCAGCCCCGGCGTCGCGCTGCGCGCCTGGGGCCGCCTGGTCGGCGCCGGCTCGGCGGCCGCGGTGATGGCCGCCAAGCGCGTCTAGGACCCGCCGGCGAAGGTCAGGCGACGGCCTGCGGCCGCAGCGGGTCGGGGATCCGGAAGTCGGCCGGCGGCTCGAAGTCGCGCGCCGCGCCACGCGTGGCGGAGAGGCCGCCCGGGAAGGCGCTGCGGTTGGCGTAGGCGCGTGTCGCGGCGCGCCGGGCTTCGCGGTCGCCCTCCTCGGTGCGCAGCGATTCGGCGCAGACGAGGTCGAAGACGGCGACGCTGGCGACGGACGCGATCGCGGTGACGAAGCCGAAGACGCTCGCCCGCGGCGCGCCGGCCAGCAGCGTCGCCACGTCCAGCGCATCGCCGGCGGCGCGCGCGGCGATCCAGGGGCGGCGGTCCGTGGCGGTCAGGATGCCGATGCCCGTCACGATCTCCCGCACGCCGTAGGCGCGCAGCAGGTTCTCCCCGCCGCGCAGGCCGAGCGCGCGGGAGAGCGGGCGCGCGGCTGCGATTTCGAACAGGCCGAGGCCGATCGAGAACCAGCCGAGGCCGCCGGCCATGCGGCCCGCGGCGCCGCGGGCGGGGTGATTCGCGCGATGGGTCATGGCTTCAGCACCACCTTGACGCAGCCATCCTGCTTGTCGCGGAAGGTCTTGTACATGCCCGGGCCTTCCTCCAGGCTGACGGTGTGGGTGATGACGAAGGAGGGGTCTATCTGCCCCTCCTCGATGCGGCGCAGCAGGTCGTCGGACCAGCGGCGCACATGCGTCTGTCCCGTGCGTACCGTCAGGCCCTTGTTCATCAGGATGCCCGTCGGGAACTTGTCGGACAGCCCGCCATAGACGCCGGGCACCGAGAGCACGCCACCGGGGCGGCAGAGGTAGATCATCTCGCGCAGCACGTGGATGCGGTCGGAGGTGAGCATCATCGCCCCCTTCACGCGGTCGTACACGCTGTCGAGCGTGGCGGCCGCATGCGCCTCCATGCCCACCGCGTCTATGCACTTCTCCGGGCCCTTGCGATCCGTGAGCGCGTCAATGCGCTCCATCACGCTCTCCTCGTCGAAGTTGATGGTGATGGCGCCGTTCGCCTTCGCCATCGCCAGGCGTTCGGGCACGCGGTCTATGCAGATCACCTGCTTCGCGCCGAGCAGCACGGCGGAGATGACGCACATCAGCCCGACCGGGCCGGCACCCCAGATCGCCACGGTGTCGTCCGGCTGGATGTCGCACTGCACCGCGCCCTGCCAGCCGGTCGGCAGGATGTCCGACAGGAACAGCACCTGCTCGTCGGTGAGCGTCGAGGGAACCTTGATGTGCGTCTCATCCGCGCAGGGCACGCGGAGGTACTCGGCCTGGCCGCCGGGATAGCCGCCGGTGAGCTGCGTATAGCCGAACAGGCCGGCGGCGCGGCGGCCGAAGATCTTCTCCTGCAGCGCGCCGTTGCGATTGGTGTTCTCGCAGAGCGACCAGTTGCCGCGCTTGCACTGCCAGCACTGGCCGCAGGTGATGTTGAAGGGAATGACGACGCGGTCACCGACCTTCAGCTTGCCTCTCGACTCCGGCCCGACCTCCACCACCTCGCCCATGGTCTCGTGGCCCATGATGTCGCCGGACTTCATGGCGGGGATCACGTTGTCGAACAGGTGGATGTCGCTGCCGCAGATGGCGCAGGACGTGACCTTGATGATCGCATCGCGCGGGTGCTCGATCTTCGGGTCGGGGACGCTGTCGCAGCGTATGTCCTCTTTGCCGTGCCAGACCAACGCGCGCATCGTCGTCTCCGCTCGTGATACGGGCCGAACACGGCGGAACGCGGACGGTTCCGCCGGCAGGCAGCGGCAGATGGAGGCAGGAGTCGCTGCGCGGCCGGTTTGACGGCCGCGCCGCCGGGCGCCATCTCCCGTGCATGCTCAGACGCATCATCCTCGCGCTTTTCCTCGCCGCCCCGGTGGCGGCGCAGGAACGGTTCGTCACCGTCGCGTCCACCACCAGCACGGAACAATCCGGGCTGTTCGGACACATCCTGCCGGCCTTCACGCGCGAAACGGGCATCGCGGTGCGCGTGGTGGCGCTCGGCACCGGCCAGGCGCTCGATGTCGGCCGGCGCGGCGATGCCGACGTGGTCTTCGTGCATGACCGCCGGGCGGAGGAGCGCTTCGTCGCGGAAGGCTTCGCCGAAGCCCGGCAGCACGTGATGTACAACGACTTCGTCGTGGTCGGACCGGCCGCCGATCCGGCGGGTGTCGCCGGGCTACGCGACAGCGCGGAGGCGCTGCGCCGCATCAGCGCGGCGCGCGCGCCCTTCATCAGCCGCGGCGACCGCAGCGGCACGCATGCGGCGGAACTGCGGCTCTGGGCGATGGCCGGCGTGGACCCGCTCGCCGGCCGCGGTGCCTGGTATCGCGAGGTCGGGCAGGGCATGGGGCCGGCGCTGAACACCGCGACGGCGGCCGGCGCCTACCTGCTGACGGATCGCGGCACCTGGCTCGGCTTCCGCAACCGGCAGGACCTTCGGGTGCTGGTGGAGGGGGATGCGCGGCTGTTCAACCAGTACGGCGTCATGGCCGTCAGCCCGCAGCGCCATCCCCACGTGAAGGCGGCCGACGCCCGGCGCTTCGTGCACTGGATCGTCTCGCCGGCCGGCCAGGCGGCGATCGCGGGCTACCGGATCGGCGGCGAGCAGCTCTTCTTCCCGAACGCGGCGGCGGCGGAGCCGGGCGACTAGACCTCGGCTTCAACGAAGATGCGGGCGACGTCGCCGCCCCAGCCGCGCTCGAGCCGGTTGAGCCAGCGCTCCGCCTGCGTTACGCCGCTCGCCGCGATCTCCTCCAGCGGCGCCAGGTAGATCTCCTCTCCGAGTCCGCGGGCGCGCAGCCCGTCGCGGGCGATGGCGATTGCGTCCCGCGCAATGTCGCGCAGGCTCCGGCCGCGGATGGTGGCGGCCAGCGCGCGCCGCGGCGCTGCCGCACGAAGGGCGCGCAACTCCTCCACCGTCCAGCCGCGGATCAGCGCGGCGGCGGCCTTCTGCGCGGCGGCGTCGTAGAGCAGGCCGGTCCAGAAGGCGGGCTTGGCCATCAGCATCGGCACGCTCCCCGCATCCGCGCCGCGCATTTCCAGGAAGCGCTTCAGGCGGACGTCGGTGAACACGGTCGTCACGTGGTCCGCGAAGTCGCCCATCGTCGCGCGATGGCCGTCCAGCGCATTGCCCGCGCGGCCTTCCATGAAGGCGCGGAACGGGATGCCGGCCGCATCAATCCAGCGCCCCTCGCGCATGATGAAGTACATCGGAACGTCGAGCACGTAGTCGGCGAAGCGCTCGAAGCCGAATCCGTCCTCGAAGGCGACGGCGGGGATGCCGGTGCGGTCGGGATCGGTGTCGGTCCAGACGCGGCCGCGGAGCGAGAGGAAGCCGCTCAGCTTGCCTTCGAGAAACGGCGAGTTGGCGAAGAGCGCGGTGGCGAGCGGCTGCAGCGCGAGCGAGACGCGCAGCTTCTCCACCATGTCCGCCTCGTCGCCGAAATCGAGGTTCACTTGCACCGTGCAGGTGCGCAGCATCATGTCGAGGCCCATGCCGCCGACCCGCGGCATGTAGTTGCGCATGATCGCGTAGCGCCCCTTTGGCATCCACGGCATCGCATCGCGGGGTGCGAGCGGGTGGAAGCCGAGCGGGGCGAAGCCGAGCCCGAGCGGACCAGCCACCTCGTGCACCTCGCGCAGATGCGCCATCAGCTCGACGCGCGTCGCGTGCAGGTCGGGCATCGGCGCGCCGGACAGCTCGAACTGCCCGCCGGGTTCGAGGCTGACGGAGGCGCCGTCGCGCTTCAGGCCGATCGGCCTGCCGCTGTCGAGGATCGGCTCCCACCCTTGCGCGGCGATGCCTTCGAGCATGGCGCGGATGCCGCCCGGCTCGTACGCCGGCGGTGAGAGGTCATCGCGCCGGAAGCCGAACTTCTCGTGCTCCGTGCCGATGCGCCAGGCATCGCGCGGCTTCGCCCCGGCGGCGAACCAGCCGGCGAGCTGCTTGCGCGACGTGATCGGCGTGAGGTCGGCCTCGCCGGGGTTCGACATCGTGCTGGCGTTCTCTATCCCGGTGCGGCCCAGTCCCCGACGACCGCCTGGAGCGCCGCGAGACCCGCCACCACCGCCGTCTCCGCCCGCAGGATGCGGGGGCCGAGGGTGGCCGGGACAACAAAGGCACGCCGGCGGAGATCGTCAAGCTCCGCCCCCTCGAACCCGCCTTCCGGCCCGACGAGCAGGGCCAGCGGGGGTGCCAGGCCCGCGACCGCCTCGCGCAGCGGAGGTGCTGCGCTGCGTTCCACCGCGACGATCAGCGGCGCGGCGTCCCACGCATCGAGCACGCGGTACAGCGGCTGTGCCTCCGCGACCTCGGGCACGGACAGGCGCTCGCATTGCTCCGCCGCGGCGCGCGCGATGGCGGAGAGCCGCGCGGCGTTGGCGCGGTCGGCGACGGTGCGGCGGGTGAGCACGGGCTGGATGCGCGTGGCGCCGAGTTCCGTCGCCTTCTCCACGGCCCAGTCCATCGGGTCGCGCTTCAGCGCGGCGAGGAGCAGGCGCAGCTCCGGCTCCGCCGCGGGCGCGCGGACCCGCGGGCCGATGCGCAACGTCGCGCGGTCCTTGCGCAGCCCGGCGAGGACGGCGTCGTGCTCGCCGTCGCGCGCGTTGAAGACGCGCAGGCGGTCGCCGGCGCCGCGGCGCAGCACGGTGCCGAGGTGATGCGCCTGCGCCGGCGCGGCATCGAGCTCGGCGCCTTCCGAGAGCGGCGCGTCGAGGTGGAGGCGTGGGATGGACATGCGGCTGCTCCGCCCGCTTGTATGCCGCATGGCCGGCCACACGGATATCCGCGCAGGCGGCTGGGTGGCGCGGCTGCCGCCAGCCTGGCGCCCCTTCGCGCTGCTCGCGCGCTTCGACCGGCCGATCGGCGCCTGGCTGCTGGTGCTGCCGGGCTTCTGGGCTTTCGCGATCGCGGCGCCGACCTGGCGCGCGGGACTAGTCCTCGCGGCGCTGTTCCTGATCGGGGCGCTGGCGATGCGCGGCGCAGGCTGCGTCGTCAACGACCTGTGGGACCGGGAGCTCGACCGCCAGGTGGAGCGCACGCGCGGGCGGCCTCTGGCCTCGGGCGCGGTCACGCCGATGCAGGCGCTGCTGTTCCTGGCGGGGCTGTGCATCGTGGGCGCGGCGGTGCTGTTCTCGCTGCCGACAGCGGCGATCCTCGTCGGGCTGGGCTCGCTGGTGCCGATCGCGCTGTATCCGCTGGCCAAGCGCGTGACGGACTGGCCGCAGGCGGGGCTGGGCTTCGTGTTCTCCTGGGCGGCGCCGACCGGATGGGCGGCCGCGACCGGCGGCCTCGCGCCGGCCGCCTTCGCGCTGTGGGCGGCGGCGTTCTGCTGGATCCTCGCCTACGACACGATCTATGCGCACCAGGACCGGGAGGACGACGCGGTGGTCGGCATCCGCTCCACCGCGCGGCGCTTCGAACACGCGCCGCGCCGCTTCGTGGCGGCGTGCTACGGCGCGGCGCTGGCACTGCTGCTGCTGGCGGGATGGCTGGCGGGGCTTTCGTGGTGGTTCGCGCCCGCGCTGCTGCCGGCCGCGGCGCTGCTGGGCTGGCAGGCGGCGACGCTCGACATCCATGACCCGGCGCGCTGCCTGGCCCTGTTCAAGCTGAACCGGGAGGTCGGGTTGCTGGTCGCGCTGGCCTTCCTCCTCGGCCGCCCGTGAACGCCGAGGCGTTCATCGCCGCGCACACCGCGCTGTCGCGCGCGCCACTGGTGCCGGAGATCGCGCTGCACCTGGCGACCGAGATCACGCCGATCTGGCAGGCGAGCGAGGCCTGGCTGCAGGCGCGCGACATCGAGCCGCCCTTCTGGGCCTTCGCCTGGCCAGGCGGACAGGCGCTGGCCCGCGCGGTGCTGGACGGCGTGGTGCCTGTCGCCGGGCGGCGCGTGCTGGATTTCGCCGCGGGCTGCGGGATCGCGGCGATCGCGGCGGCGATGCGGGGCGCGGCGGCGGAGGCATCGGAGCTCGACCCGCTCGCTGCCGCGGCGATCCGGCTGAACGCCGCGCTGAACGGCGTCACCGTGGACGCGCTGGCCGAGGACGTCGTCGGCGCGGCGTGCCGGTGGGACGTGATCCTCGCCGGCGACGTCTGCTACGAGGCGCCGATGACCGCGCACATCCTGCCCTGGCTGCGCGGCATGGCGGCGCGCTGCGAGGTGCTGGTCGCCGATCCCGGCCGCGCCTACCTGCCCGAAGCGGGCCTCCAGGCAGTCGCGCGCCACGCCGTCCCGACGAGCCTGGAGCTGGAGGACCGCACGACCCGCGAGGTCACGATCTACCGATTGCTGCCGTGATTCCGCCGCGTCGCCCGGTGCAGGATGCCGCCATGCGCGCGATCCTCCTCCTGCTGCTCCTCGGCTGCGCGCCGGCGCTCGCCCAGACGGAGCGGCGCTACGAGTCCGGTGGCCGCTACCTCGGCCGCGCGGAGCGCGACGGCGACACGACCCGCTTCTTCGACGGCAGCGGCCGCTATACCGGCCGCTCGGAACGCCGCGGCGACACGCAGCGCCACTACGACGAGGCCGGCCGCTACACCGGCCGCAGCGAGCGCAACGGCGACACGACGCGCGACTACGACCGCGGCGGCCGGTACGAGGGCCGCAGCGAGCGGAACGGCGGCACCACCCGCCGCTACGACGGCGCCGGCCGCTTCGAGGGCCGCAGCGAGGCCGGCGGCGACACCGTCCGGCAATACGGCAGGGGTGGCCGCTACGAGGGCCGGATCGAGTCGCGCTAACCTTCCGGCAATCGCCGCTGCGCTAGTGACATCCGCGGCGGGCTGCGGCCCGCGCCCTGTCACCGAGGAAGGCTGCCCATGCGAACGCTCACCACGTCCATCCTGGCCGGCGCCGCACTCGCCGGCCTCGCGCTCTCGGCCGTCGCGGTCGCGCAGGCGCCGCTGCCGGTGGTCGGCCACAAGGACCGCACCTACAGCGCGGACCTCGTCAGCGTGCGCCAGGGCGGCCAGGTGCGCTTCGACAACGATGACAACGTCGCCCACAACGTGACGGTCCGCGACCCCTCCGGGCGCCAGCTCGCCTGGATCATGCTGAAGCCCGGCGAGCACACGGATTTCACCTTCCAGGCCGCCGGCGACCACGGCATCACCTGCGCCGTGCATCCGCGCAAGCGCATGACCGTCCGCGTCTCCTGACCGCCCGCGCAGGTCGCCCGCCATGTCCATCAGTTGGAAGATCCTGCTCGCCAGCCTGTGCTCGGCCGCGATGACCGTCGCCGTCGGCCTCGTCGCGCTGGGGAGCGAGCGGCAGCTCGCCGACCTCGCGATCCGGATCTACGACCAGGCGCTGATGTCGGTGAGCCACGCGCGCGGCGCGGAGGCGCGGTTCGCCGTGCTGCGCGGCGAATACCTCCTCGCCGCCTCGCAGCCCGGCGGCGCCTCCGACGCGGCGCGCACCGCGCTCGGCCGCGGGCTCGCGCCGGTGGTGGACGACCTGGAGGTGGCGACCGACCGCGCGACCTCGCCCGAGAGCCGCGCGAAATCGGCCGAGCTGGCCGCGCTCGTCGGGGCCGCGGCAGCCGCCGCCCGCTCGGCCCCGGAGGAGGTGCTGATGCGCCTCGAAGCTGCGGCCGCCGAATTCGACGCGCTCGTCGAGGCCTTCTCGGCCGACGGCGCGCTCTACCGCGCCTCCGCCGAGGATACCGCGGCGGAGAGCCTGCGCTCCACCCGGGTCGCGATCGCCGTTGCGGTGCTGCTCGCGCTGCTGGCGAGCTTCGCGCTCAGCCGCGCGATCGTGCCCGCGCTTCGCCGCGCCGCCGCGGTGGCGGATGCGGTGGCGGAAGGCCGCCTCGACACGCCGGTCAGGGCGCCCGCGCGGGCCGGGCGGAGCGAGACCGGGCGGCTGCTGCATGCGCTCGCCCGGATGCAGGCCGCGATCGGCGCCGACCGCGAGCGCATCGCCGGCCTCGCCGCGGCGGAGGAGGCGGCGCGGGCGGAGGCGTCGGCGGCGAAGCGGCGCGGCCTCGAGGCGATGGCCTCCGCGGTGGAAGGGGAGGCGCGCATCCGCGGCGACGCGTTCCGCGGACGCATAGAGGCGGTGACCGGCAACGCCGAGGCGATGTCGGGCTCGGCCACCGCCGTCGCCGCGACCAGCGCCGCCGTCGCCGAGGCCGCGCGCCGCTCGCTCGACAGCGCGGAGACCGTCTCGCGCGCCGCGGGCGAGCTCGCCGGCTCGATCGGCGAGATCTCCCGCCGCGTGTCCGAAGCCGCCTCCGTCGCGCGCCGCGGCGTCGCCGCCGGCGAAGCCGGCAGCCGGACCATCCATAGCCTCGCCGAGGCGGTCGGACGGATCGGCGAGGTCGCGCGGCTGATCGGCGACATTGCCGGCCGCACCAATCTCCTCGCGCTCAACGCCACGATCGAGGCGGCGCGCGCCGGCGAGGCCGGGAAGGGCTTCGCGGTCGTCGCCGGCGAGGTGAAGCAGCTCGCCGCCCAGACCGCGCGCGCGACCGACGACATCGCGCGCCAGGTGGGCGAGATCGGCGGCGCGACGCAGCGGGCCGTCGCGACCGTCGGCGAGATCGCGGCGACTATCGGCGAGATTGACGGCGCCGCAGCCGCGATCGCCGCCGCCGTCGAGGAGCAGGATGCGGCGACCCGCGAGATCTCGCGCGCCGTGCAGGAAGCGGCCGAGGCCGCGCGCCGCGTCTCCACCGGCATCGCGGAGGTCTCCGCCGCCACGGCCGAGACCGGTGACCGCGCGCGCGGCCTGCGCGGCGACGCGCAGGAGGCGCGCGCCGCCGTCGAGGACATGCGGGAGGCGATCATCCGCCTCGTCCGCACCGCGACGCCGGAGGCCGCATAACGCTATCGCGTCGCAGCCTCCAGGAAATCCAGCAGCGCGCGCAGGTCGTCAGGGTTGTCCACGCGCTGCACCGGCATCTTCGTCCCCGGCGTGACCGTGTCGGGGCCGCGGGTGAAGAGGTCGGCGACGGTCTCGCGCGTCCAGGTGATGTCGCCGCGCGCGAGGCGGTCGGAATAGGCGTAGCCCGGCACGCCACCCATGCGCCGCCCGAATAGGCCGTGCAGGTGCGGGCCGGCCATGTTCGCCGCCTCGGGCGTCAGCGTGTGGCACGCGGCGCAGGCGCGCCAGACCCGGGCGCCATGCGCGTCGGCGCCGGCCGGGATTTCGGCGGTTGCCTCGCCGCCGAGCGGGCCGATGGGGCGCCCCGTCGCCGCATCCCAGCGGCGCACGCGGCGGTCGGCGCCGCCGGTCCAGAGGGTGCGGCCATCGGCGGCGAACGTCGCCGACCACACGGGCAGGCCAGGTCCTTCAAGCGTGTGCAGCAGGCGCAGCGAGGCGGCGTCCCAGATCGTCACGCTGCCGCCGAGTGAGGCGGCGGCAACCCGCGATCCGTCGGGCGTCACGGCGAGCGCGACGACGGGGCGGGTGCCGGCCTCCGTTTCCCGCACGCTGCCGTCCGGCGCCACCAGGCGCAGCGCGCCATCCACGCCGCCGGTGGCGAGCGTGCCGTCCGGCAGCGCGGCGAGTGCATTCACCGGCAGGCCGAACTCGGCGAGGGTGGCGGGCGGCGCGCCTTCGGGCCAGAGGCGGAGGGTGCCGTCGAAGCCGGCCGTCGCGACCGTGCCGTCCGGCCGGAAGGCCACTCCGTTGACGTTCCCGCGATGGCCGTCGAGCACGCGCGCGGCGCCATCCGCCAGCGTCCAGACCCGCGCGGTACCGTCCCAGGCGGCGGAGGCCAGGTGGCGGCCGTCGGGTGAGAGCGCGAGGGCCACGACGGGTTCGGTGTGGCCTTCCAGGACGCGATCGGGCGCGGCCCCCGGCCGTGCGGGCCAGAGCGCGATGCGCCCGTCCTCGCCGGCCGAGGCGAAGCCGCCGCCCGGCAGCGGCGCGAGCGCGTTCACCGCGCCGGCATGCCACCGCATCACCGCGCGGGCGCGGCCCGACTCCGGGTCCCACAGGATGACGGACTGGTCGAACCCGGCCGAGGCGAGCACGCCGCCCGAGACCGCCAGCGCCCGCACCGGGCCGCCATGCACCGCCTCCTGCGCGCGGGCCGGGGCGAGCGCGAGCAGGAGGAGGAGAACGAGGCGGCGCATCCCGCGCACCATGCCGCAGCGACGGGCGCGCGCAAGCCGGGACCGGGCTGCCCGGCCGGGCACGGCGGCGCTACGCTCGCGGCGCACGGGACGGGAAGCGGACCATGGCCGGGGTGCGGGACGAGGTCGCGTGGGCGCGGCTGACGGCAGCGGAGATCCAGTCCCGGGCCGGCCCCGCGACGGTGGTGGTCATCCCCGTCGCCTCGGTGGAGCAGCACGGACCGCACCTGGCGACGGGGGTGGACATGTGGCTCGCGGGCGAAGTGGCGGAGCGGGCGGCGCGCAAGCTGATCGCGGCAGGCACGCCGGCGCTGGTGACGCCGTGCATCTGGAGCGGCCTTGCCGAGCACCACATGGCGTTCGGCGGGACGCTGACGCTGGACGTGGCGGGCTTCGCGGCGGTGGTGGGCGGCGTCGCGCGGTCGGTCGCACGGCACGGCTTCCGGCGCATCGCGCTGCTCAACGGCCATGGCGGGAACGTCGAGGCGATCGCGACGGCGGCGATCGAGCTGACGAAGGCGCTCGGCGTGCCGGTGGTGGGCGCGACGTATTGGCACGCCGCCGCCGACCTGTTCGGCGCGATCCTGGAGACGCAGGCGAACGTCCAGCACGCCTGCGAGGCGGAGACGGCGATGATGATGGCGGTGCAGCCGGATTGCGTGCGCGCCGAGGCGATCGCGCGCGCCGTGCCGAAGCGGGCCGTGCCGCCGGCGCCGCCGGGCTTCAAGCGTCACCGGAGCTTTGCGGAGATGACCGACACCGGCGTCATCGGCGACCCGCGCGCGGCGAGCGCCGGGAAGGGCGAGCGGCTTCTTGAGGCAGCGGCGGGGCGGCTGGCCGAGGAGCTGGCGCGAGCGGAGTTGTGGAGCTGAACGCTACAGAATGAGGTCGCTCGCCGAGAGGCGGGCGGCGGTCAAGCCGGCCAGGAACACGCCGTCGCCGCCGCCGAGGTCCACCGTGATGCCGCCCGCGCCCGCGGTTGCGCGCGCCAGCACGGCGGCGGCGTCGAGGCCGAAGCCGGTCAGCGTCAGGCGGTCCTGGCCCGGCGCGAAATCCTCGATCCGGTCGAAGCCGTCGCCACGGCGCAGCACGAAGCTGTCCGCGCCGGCGCCGCCGATCAGGGTGTCGTTGCCGCCGCGGCCCTCGATCACGTCGCCGCCGCCGGCGCCGTCGAGCAGGTCGGCCCCGGCCCCGCCGACCAGCAGGTTCGGCGCGGCGTTGCCGATCCCCGTGCGGCCGGCGGTGCCGAGCCGCAGGATTTCCACCCATGCCGGCAGCGTGACGGCCGCCGTCGTCTCGATGAGCAGCGTGTCCAGGCCGCCGCCGGCCTCCTCGATCACCAGGTCGGCGACGGTGTCCACCACGAAGCGGTCATGGCCTGGGCCGCCGACCAGCGTGTCGGCGCCGGCGCCTCCGATCAGCAGGTCCGCGCCGTCGCGCCCGTCCAGGCGGTCCGCGCCACCGCCGCCCACCAGCATGTTGCCGGCCTGGTTGCCGAGGAGCGTGTCGGCGCCGGCCCCGCCGACCGCGTTCTCGATCAGCGAGGCGGGGTTGGCCGCGTGCAGCAGGCTGTTGAAGACGTTGCCGCGCGCCGTCGCGCCGTCGCGCGTGTCGAGCACGGCCAGCTGCGCGGCCGAGAGCACGGACCAGCCGCCAGGCGCGAGGTCCACGTTCACGCCGCCCGCGTAGTTCGAGAGGTCGTAGGTGTCGGTGCCGCCGCCGTCCCAGACCGTCAGGAACACCCGGTTCGCGCCGGCCGCGCCGTCACCGGGGCGGCCCTGGCCGATGCCGTCAATGAAGGTCTCGCCGGTCGCCGCATCCCAGCCGTAGCGCGTATCGCCGGCGCGAAGCGTGTAGTCGGCGCCGTACAAGGCCTGCAGCGCGGCGATGTCGAGCATCATCCAGGATTGCGGATAGTCGTAGGCGCCATTGGTGTAGCCGGTGGTCGTCGAGGCGCCGGTGCGGGACCGGTACGACATGACCGTGAATTCCAACCCGTCCGAGGCGATGGGCATCGCCGCGAAGCCGTTCGACGATTCGTGCGCGTGCTTCAGGCCGAGGGCGTGGCCGATCTCGTGGATGGCCGTCGCGAAGCCATAGCTGCCGAGCCGCGGCGTGTCGAAGCCGCTCCGGCTGCCGAACCAGACGTCGCCGCCCTCCCGGCCGTTGGGATAGTAGGCCCAGGCGGTGGAAGGGGCGGAGGACCGGGCGATGCGCATATCGGCCCAGGCGTCGTCGCCCGTCTCCATCAGGGCGAGGTTGGTGAAGCCGAGGACGGAGGCACCGGGCGAGCCGGGGCCGACGCCCGCGGCGTCGCCGAGCAGGATCCTGCGCACGGCATCGCGCATCGCAGGGCCGATTGCGGCAAAGCCTCGCGCGGGCTCGGAGGCGCCGTAGAAGGATTCGTAGTCGGCCGAGCTGTCCGGGAAGGCGAAGGAGACGGGGTCTCCGGAAGACCAGGCGAATCCGCTCATCAACCCGTCGAGGCGGGCGTCGCCGGTGGAGACCAGGTGCAGCCGCGGCGCGGTCGGCTCCGGCGCATCCGCGCTGAAGCGCGTGGGCGCATCCGCGCGGTAGCGCGAGGGCGCTTCAAGCCCGTCGTAACCGTTGCTGCCTGAAGCCAGGCATTGCCAGCACATCTGGGGGGGTGTGTCGCGGCAGGTCCGGCGTGGCGGCCCGGATCATCGCGGGGCCTGCCTCCGCCTCCTGCGGGACGCGGGGCCGCGCGCCGGCGCGCCCTGCAATCCCAAGAATGACGCACGGCGGTGAAGACGGGGTGAACGCGGGTGGCGTTGAACGGGCCGGCGTGCCGGGCTAACCAGGGGGCGGCTGGGGCGTCGCCAAGCGGTAAGGCAGCGGTTTTTGGTACCGCCATTCCCAGGTTCGAATCCTGGCGCCCCAACCAGCTCTTCCCTGAGCGTTCAGAACGCCGCGGCTGGTGCGCGAAGAGCCTCAATGCGCGGGATGGGCAACGACACGGCGCGGTGTGCGTTGCCCACCAGATCCTGCAGAAGCCGCGCCGCGGCGAGGCGGCCGGACATGGCGGCCATCGGGATGCCCGGCCCCGGATGCACCGATCCGCCGGCGCAATAGAATCCGGGCAGCCGGGTGGCGCCGCCAGGCCGCGCGAAGGTGGCGGTCGCGCCGTGGCCGGCGCGACCATACAGCGCGCCGCCCGTCGCGGGGAACAGCGCGTCGAAGCCCGTTGGCGTCGTCGCGACCGTCGCGTCATCGGGCAGCGCCATCTCCAGCCCGCAGGCGCGGAGCAGGGCGAGGCTGCGGGCGGCGAGGTCGGGAAGCTCCGCGTGCAGGTCCGCGCTGTCGCCATCGGGCGGCGCGTTGATCAGCAGCAGCAGGCGCTCGGCCTCGCCCTCCGCCACCTCGCCGGTGCCGCGGTCCTGCGCGCAGAGATAGACGGTGGGCGCGGCGGCGATCATGCGTCGGCGGAAGACGGCGTCGAACTCCTCGGTATAGTCCTCGGCGAAGAAGACGTTGTGGTGGAGCAGCGGGAAGCCGGCGGTGGGCACGCGCGCGCACCAGGTGACGGCGGAGAGAGAGCGGGCGCGGTCCGGCGTGTCCGGCACGGCGCGGCGCGGTCCATCGCCCAGCAGCCCGCGCGCCAGCGCCGCGGCATCGCCGTTAAAGACGACGGCGTCGGCGGCGATGCGCTCTCCGTCGGCGAGGCGCACGCCGGCAACGCGCCCGCCCTGCACGACGATCTCCGCGACGTGCGCCCCGAAGTGGAAGCGAGCGCCGGCGCGCTCGGCCAGCGCCTGCATCGCCGCCGCCACGCGCACCATGCCCCCGCGCACCAGCCACACCCCGTCCTGCTCGACATGCGCGACGAGCATGAGCGTCGCCGGCGCCTGGAAAGGCGAGCAGCCGCAATAGGTCGCGTAGCGGCCGAAGAGCTGGCGCAGTCGCGGATCGCGGAAATGGTCGCCGAGCGCCGCCCACATCGTCCGCCACGGCGCCGTGCGCCACAGCGCATCCAGCCGGTGCCAGCCGACGCGGCGGATCAGGTCGAGCGGCGAGGGCCGCTCGCTGGCAATGAAGGGGCCGACGAGGGTGCGGTGGATGTCGGCGCCGCGCGCGCAGAAATCGAGGTAGCCGCGCGCCTCGGCCGCGCCGGCGAAGTCGCCGATCGCCGCGGCGGAGCGCGCGGTATCGGCGAAGAGGTCGAGCCGTCCGCCCGCACGCCAGGCATGGCGCGCGAGGGTATCGCCGGCGACCAGCTCCAGCCGATCCTTCAGCCGCTCGCCGGCATCGGCGAACAGCCCCTCGAAGATCCAGCGCATGGTGAAGACGGTCGGCCCGGCATCCACGCCGGCGCCGCCGGCCTGCACCTGCCGCATCTTCCCGCCCGCCGCCGCGGCGCGCTCCAGCACCGTCACCTCCGCCCCGCCACGCGCGAGGTCGGCCGCCGCGGCGAGGCCGCCCATCCCCGCGCCGACCACGACGACGCGCGGCATCTCAGGCCGCCTGGGCCAGGCCGGCGCGCCGCTGCCGCGCGGCGCGATCGAGCGCGGTGCGGTGCCAGACGATGATGGAGACGCCGACCGCGAGCGGGATCGCCCACATGCCCGGATGCAGCGCGAGTTCCGGGAAGATCCGCACGGACCCGAACGCCATGAAGGCCGTGTAAACCGAGATGCCGGCGCCGACGAGGCCCTTCAGGTGCTCCTTCAGCCACTCCTCGCGCGTCGGCGCGGGCTTGCCGAGGTGGTGCAGGTTCGTCCAGCCCGTCGCGATCCCGACCACGGCGATCGCCATCATCAATGGCTGGCCAATGATCCAGCCCTGCACGGCGCAATTGAGCGCGGCGCCGAGCAGCAGCCATTGCAGCCCGAGGTTCAGCCGCGTCCGGTTCAGCGCCTGCCGGCTGCGGTTCCGCACGACCAGCCAGCCATACCAGGCGAGGTTGATGGTCAGGATGGCGGTGTGCAGCATCATGTGGCCGAACATCCCGCGGATGAACGCCGCGTCGAACCGGTCTTCGAGGTGCGGGTGCGTGCCGAACGGGTCGGCCAGCGACATCAGGCTCATCGCAAGCGCGAAGCCGCCGGTCAGCAGCAGGGCAATGGTGAAGACCTTGCCCCAGCGCCGGTGATTGACGCCGCCCTTGCGCCCGATCACCGGCACCCAGAAGGCGATCGCCCCGGTCAGCCCGGTGACGATGTGGGCGGCGACGAGCGCGTGGAAGACGAGCAGCTCCATCGGGGGTCCCTGCCGGCGAAAGTGACACTGCCACTTGACACATCAGGGTGTAAAGCCGCGCAATACCGCCACCGAAAGCGCGACAGGACCGCGATGACCGACGCGCCCACGATCGAGGACGCCTCGGCGCGGCACAGACCCGTGACGCCGTTCACGCCGCCGCATCCCGCCCCGCTGCCGGCGCTCCTCTCGCTGTTGCGGGCGATGGCGCGCGGCGACGGCGACCTGCTCTCCCTGCTGCCGGCCGAGGCCTATCGCATGCCGATCGGGCCGCTCGGCTATTCCCGCCGCTCCATCGTGGTGGTGAACGAACCGGCCCTGGTGCGGGAGGTGCTGTCGGACCCGAACGGCATCTTCCCGAAATCCGACCTCATGGTGCACGCGCTGGAGCCGCTGATCGGCGACAGCATCTTCGTCTCCTCCGGCGCGACCTGGCGGCGCCAGAGGGAGATGATTGACCCCGCGCTCTCGCTGATGCGCGTCAACCGCGCCTTCCCCGCCATACAGGCCGGCTGCGCCGAAGCGGAGGAGATGCTCGACCGGCACGCACGGGACGGCACCCCGCTCTCGCTCGACCTGGCGATGAGCCATCTGACGGCGGACATCATCTGCCGCACGGTCTTCTCGACCACCTTGCAGACGCAGACCGCGCATGACGTGTTCGAGGCCTTCACCGCCTTCGAGCGCAGCGTGGCGCAGGTGGAAATCCGCCGCCTGATCTGGGACCGCGCCTGGACGCGCGCGCCGCAGAAGGACCACGTGCTGGAAGCCTGCCGCAAGATCCGCGCGCATCTCGGCGCGCTGCTCGACACGCATTTCGCGGCCGGCGCGTCCTTCGACGACATCGCGAGCGCGGTGATCGAGGCGCGCGACGACCTCGGCGGGAAGGCCTTCACGCGGGAGGAGCTGATAGACCAGCTCGGCGTGTTGTTTCTGGCGGGCCACGAAACCAGCGCGAGCGCGCTGACCTGGGTGTTCACCCTCCTCGCGACGCAGCCCGCGCTGGTGGCGCGGCTGCGGTCTGAGGTGGAGGAGGTGACGGGCGGCGGCGCGGTGCTGTTCGAGCACATCAAGCGCATGGCCTTCACGCGCAACATCCTGCGCGAGACGCTGCGCCTCTACCCGCCGATCACCTTCCTGCCGCGCGTGGCGAACGAGGCGACGCGGCTTGGCGGCTACCGGCTGAAGCGCGGCGCGCTGGTGATGGTGGCGCCCTGGGTGCTGCACCGGCATCGCCTCTACTGGCGCGATCCCGACCGCTTCGACCCGGACCGCTTCGCGCCGCACCGCGAGGGGGAGCTGGTGTCGGGCGCCTATATCCCCTTCGGGATCGGGCCGCGCATCTGCGCCGGCGCGGCCTTCGCGACGATCGAGGCCACGCTGCTGATCGCGCGGCTGTTCCGTCGCTTCGACTGGACGCTCGACGCGCCGGACCGCATCCGGCCCGCCGCGCGCCTGACGACGCGGCCGGTGGAGCAGGTGATGTGCCGGGTCAGGCCCGCGTGACCCCCGTGTAGGCGGCGCCGATGACCCGCACCGTCCTCCTCACCCTCGGCCGCCTGCCCAAGGCGCTCGACCTTTGCCGCAGCTTCGCGCTGGCAGGCTGGCGCGTTGTCATCGCCGAACCGCACGCACGACACCTCTGCGGCGCATCGCGCGCGGTGGCGCGGAGCGTGCAGGTTCCGGCGCCGGCAAATGGCAAGCGCGCGTACCTCGAAGCCTTGGCCCAGGTTGCGCGGGATGAAGGCGCCGGCCTCGTCGTGCCGGTCTCGGAGGAGGCGATGCATGTCGCCTTCCTCCCGCCGCTGCTGCCAGGCGTGCGCGTGCTGACGATGCCCGCCGACCTCGTCCTCCCGCTGCACCACAAGGGCGGCTTCGCGGAGCTGGCCGCCCGCGCCGGCGTGCACGTGCCGGAGACCCACATGCTCGGAAGCGCGGAGGCCGACGCGCTCGGCGAGCGCGGGCGCGTCGTGGTCAAGCCCGTCCATTCCTGCTCGGGCCGCGGCGTGCGGATGATCCCGCGCGGCGGGGTGCTGCCGGAAGCCGATGCGCCCGCCGTCGTGCAGCGCTTCATCCCCGGCGAGGAGTTCAGTACCTGCACGCTCGCCGCGTCCGGCCGGGTGCAGGGCACCGCGGTCTATCGCGGCACGCTGATGTCAGGCTCCGTCGCCGTCGCCTTCGAACGCGTCAGCCATCCGGCGATCGAGGAATGGGTCGCGCGCTTCGTCGGCTGGCTCGGCTGGACGGGCTTCATCTCCTTCGACCTGCGCGTGGACCCGGAAGGCCGCGTCTTCGGCATCGAGTGCAACCCGCGCACCACCAGCGGCCTGCACTTCTTCGACCCGCGCGACCTGACGCCGGCAATCCTGGACCCCGACGCGACGCTGCGCTTCCGCTCAGCGACCCGGTTGCAGCAGGTCTGGTCGTGCCTGACGGAAACGCAGCTCTCGCTGTTCCGCGACCGTCGCCGCTTCGGCCGCAACCTGCGCACCCTGCTGACCACGCGCGACGCCTGCTGGAGCGCGCGCGACCCGATGCCGCTGCTGACCATGCCCGTCACCGCCTGGCCGATCATGCGCGAAGCCGCACGGCGCCGGGTGCCGTTCGGTGAGGTCGCGACCCTCGACGTCGGCTGGTTCGAAGGCGAGGTGCCGCCTGTCAGCGCAGCGGCCGCGGCACCCGAAACGGCAGCATCGCGAACATCGCCGGCGAGCTGAAGCGGTCGAGCGAGAGGCTCTCATGCATCGCCGGCGCGTCGTGCCCGAGCAGGCGCGTGTGGATTTCCGACCGGGCGTAGAACGGCGCGTCGGTCAGGGTGCGCGTCACCCGCGCCGACCCCTCGGCCCGCGTCGGCCGGCGCAGGCGCCAGAACGTGCGCGGCAGTTCGGTGTTCGGCGGCGGTGTGAAGTCTGCCAGGCCCCCGTCATCCGTGGCGCGCAATGCGAGCGAGATCCTGCTGCCGTCACGCCGCTGCGCGTTGTAGAGGATCGCGGTCGCGTCGGGCAGCATCGCCCGGCACCAGTCCCACTCCCGGAAATCCTGCTCCAGCGGCGCGCTGCCGGCGTTGGTGTCGAAATACGCGGCGCCGGACCAGCGCAGCGGCGGGCTTTCCAGCGCCACCTCCACGCGGGAGCGCGGCGCGATGGGCTGCCACTGGTGGCGGCCGTCGGAATCCAGCGTGAAGCGGCGCGTGCTCAGCGCGGTGGGATGCAGGCGGACCGTGCCTCGAAGGCGGGAGGGGATGGGCGCCGTCACCTCCTCGATGCGGACGGTCAGCGCCGTGCCGTCCCAGGCGAGGCTGCTCGGGCCGATCGCGAGCGTATCGGCGTCGCGTCGCAGCGCGATGCGGCGCCGGTCGGTCATCGCCCAACGTGAGGGCGCGCCGTAGAGCGCCACGTTGAGGCAGCAATGGTCGTGCGGATCGCCCCCGCCGCCGCGCCGCGCGAGCGCATACCAGGGCGAGAAGACGGTGCCGATGAAGGCGATGATCGTGATGCCGTGGCGCCCGTCATCCGACAGCGCGTCGAGGTACCACCACGCATAGCCTCGCGGCGGCACCGGCTGGTCGAAAGCCCAGTCCCTCAAGGCGCGTAGCCCATCACCTGCGCCGCGGCGAGGCGGCCGGAGATCGCGGCCATCGCCACGCCCGCACCGGGATGCGTGCCGCTGCCGGCGAGGAACAGGCCGGGCAGCTTCGTGCGCGCGCCGGGCCGACTGAACGCCGCCTGCCAGCCATGCACGGCCGGGCCGTAGAGCGCGCCGCCCGCACCCGGGAATCGAAGGTCGAAGTCGCCCGGCGTGGTCAGCAGCTCGGCCTCCGGCCGGCGATGGATGTCGAACCCGGCGCCGCGCAGCCGCGCGAAGGCCCGGTCGCCGCAGGCCGCGATCTCGGCCGGGGGCAGCGGCCGCAGGTCGGCGCGTGCCGGCGCGTTCACGCTGACCAGCAGGCGCTCCGGGCCATTCACTGCCGGCAACCCCTCCGCGCGATCCTGCGCCCAGAGCGTGACGGTCGGCGCGGCCGGCAGGCGGCCGCGGTAGCCGAGCTCGGCGTATTCCGCCTTGGGGTCGTCGGCATGCACGACCGTCTGCAACGCCGGCGCGGCGCCCGCGGTCGAGGCGCGCGTCGCCCAGGTGATCGCCGAGAAGGAGCGGCGGTCCGGCGGCAGCGGCTCCACCGCGCGCGCGGCGGCGGCGCCGAACAGCCCGGCGCCGAGCGCCGCCGGATCGGCGTTGAGCACGACGGCACGCGCGGCCAGCGCCTCGCCATCGCGCAGGCGCACGCCGGTGCTGCGGTCGCCGGCGACGGTGATCTCGCGCGCCTCCGCGCCGTAGCGGAAGGCAGCGCCGCGGGCGCGGGCGAGCGCCTCCAATGCCTCGGCGAGCCGGGTCGTGCCGCCCTCGACGACCCAGCTGCCGGCGGTCTCCACATGCGCGATCAGCATCAGCGTCGCCGGCGCCCGCATCGGCGAGGAGCCGACATACGTCGCGACGCGCGCGAAGACCTGGCGCAGCCGCGGGTCGGCGAAGTGCTCGCCGAGCGCGTCCCAGAGCGTGGCGAAGGGCGACACGCCGAGCTGCCCACGCAGCCCCGCCGCCGCCAGCGCGAGCGGGCCCGGCCGCTGCGCGCGCAGGAACGGCTCCTCGAGCGACTGGTGGATGCGGCGCGCGCGGTCGCGGAAGGCGCGGTAGCCCCGCGCGGCGGCCGCACCGCCGAACCTGCCGATCGCCGCCTCGGCCGCGCCCGCCTCGGCCGGCAGGTCGAGCCGTGCGCCGTCCGACCAGGCATGGCGGCCGAGCAGGGATTGGGGCAGCAGGGTGACATGCGCGCCGAGCTCGCCGCCGGCGTCCCGGAAGATCGCCTCGAAGACCGGGCGGAGCGTGATCAGGGCCGGCCCGGCGCCCACCGCGCAACCATCCACCTGCACGTCGCGGATCTTGCCGCCCGGCCGCGCGGCGCGTTCCAGCACGATGACCTCGCGGCCGCGCGCCGACAGCAGCGCCGCCGCGACGAGCCCGCCGATGCCGGCGCCGATCACCACCACGGGCTCCGTCCGTGCCGCCATCCCGTCACTCAAGGCGGCGGCCCGCGCATGTGTCAAGTCGTGCTGACAAGGCACTTCGTATACAAGTGGCAACACATCGCTTCGCCAGTGTCATCGCTGGTTGACGTTGGTCGGCCGACGCATCAAATGACGGGCGGGCCGGGACTCGCTGCGCCCCGGACCCGCCCCGGCCATCCCGGCCGGCGACGATCCGCCTTCAGACTGGACCGTGTCTCATGACCCGCGTCGCGATCACCCAACCCGACATCACGCTCGTCCTCGACTGGGAAGGCGTCATCCGCGACGCCTCGGTCGGCGCCGCCATCGCGAAGGAGGGCCTGGAAAGCTGGGTCGGCCGCCCGTGGACGGACACCGTCGGCGACACCGCCGGCGAGCAGGTGCGCCGGCTGGTCGAGGATGCCCGGGCCGGCAGCCTCTCCGCCTTCCTCCAGGTCACGCAGCATTTCCCCTCCGGCCTCGAACTGCCGATCGAGTACACCACCGTCCGTCTCGGCGGGCAGGCCGGCCTCGTCGCCGTGGGCAAGAGCCTGCAGGCCGTGCACGAATTGCAGTCCCGCCTGGTCGCGGCCCAGCAGGCGCGCGAGCAGGATTACTGGAAACTGCGCGAGATCGAGACGCGCTCCCGCCTGCTGTTCGATGCGTCCTCGGAAGCGGTGCTGGTGATCTCGGCCTCCGACCTCCGCATCATCGAGGCGAATCCGGCCGCCATCCGGGAACTCGGCCTCGCGCCGGGTTGGGATTTCGCGCAGGAGGTCGCGCCGCGCGACCGGGCGAGCTTCCGCGAATTGCTGGCGCGCGCCCGCGAGCATGGCCGCACCCCCGGCGTGCTGATGCACCTCGGCGCCACCGACGCACCATGGCTGGTGCGGCTTTCCATGATGGCACGCGATCCGGAGCCGGGCTTCCTGATCCAGCTCGCCCGCGCGACGCCGGAGCCGAACCGCGCCCTGCCGCGCGCCGTGCCGCCGCGCACCGACGAACTGCTGGAAGCGCTGCCCGACGCCTTCCTGGTGGCGGATTCGGAAGGCCGCGTGCGCCGCGCCAACCGCGCCTTCCTCGACCTGGCCCAATGCGCGACCGAGGCGACGGTACTGGGCGAGCCGCTGGACCGCTGGCTGGCCACGCCCGGCAGCGACGCCGCGGTGCTGCTGCGCACGCTGCGCGAGCACGGGGAGATGCGGCTCTTCGCCACCACGCTCACCGGCATCCTGGGCACCGAGCTGCAGGTCGAGATTTCCGGCACGGCCAGCAGCAAGGGCGGCCCGCTGGCGATCGGCCTGCTGATCCGCGATGTCGGCCGCCGCCAGGCGCCCGACGACGGCGCCGGCGAGGTGCGCGCGGCGCTCGGCGGCGTGCTGCGCGACATGGGCCGCCTGCCCCTGCCGGTGCTCGTGCGCAACACCGCGGCCGTGGTGGAGCGCGCCTGCATCGAACAGGCGCTGCGCGACGCCGGCGGCAACCGCACCGCCGCCGCCGACGCACTGGGCTTGAGCCGCCAGAGCCTTTACGCCAAGCTCGACCGCTACAGCTTGGGGGATGCCGAGGCGGTGACTGGATGAGCGAGACGCGGCCCGCCTCGGCGCGTGGGGACGCGCCGGGCTTCGGCGAGGCCGACCTCTCCAACTGCGAACGCGAGCAGATCCACTTTGCCGGCTCCATCCAGCCGCATGGTGCTCTGCTGGTCGTGCGGGAGCCTGACCACGTCGTGGTGCAGGCCAGCGCCAATGCCGGCCGCATGCTGGGGCTGGACGGCGTGGTCGGCCGCAAGCTGCGTGACCTCGGCGGCGACATGGCCTCCGCGATCCTGGCGCATACGCTGGAACCGCTGGACGGCACCGCCGCCGCGCTCCGGCTGCACGCGGGCGCGTCCAATGCGGAATTCGACGCCCTGCTCCATCGCCCGCAGGGCGGCGGCCTCATCATGGAGCTGGAGCCCGCCCTGCCGCAGCCGGACATCGCGCGGCGCGTCGAGGCGGGGCTGCAGGCCTTCCTCTCCTGCTACGCGCTCCGCCCGCTCTGCGAGGAAGCCGCGCGCGTCTTCCGCGACGTCGCAGGCCATGACCGCGTCATGGTGTACCGCTTCACCGAGGGCGGCGACGGCGAGGTCTTCGCCGAGGCACGCCGCCCGGATCTCGAAGCCCTGCTCGGCAACCGCTATCCGGCCTCCGACATCCCGCAGGTGGCCCGCCGGCTCTATGAGCGGAACCGGCTGCGCGTGGTCGCCGACGCCTCCTACACGCCGGTGCCGATCGAGCCGCGGCTGAACCCCCTGACCGGCTCCGACCTCGACATGTCACTCTGCCTGTTGCGCAGCGTGTCGCCGATGCACGTGCAGTACATGCGCAACATGGGCACCGGCGCGTCGCTGGTGTGCTCCGTCATGGTGGGCGGGCGGCTGTGGGGGCTCATCGCCTGCCACCACGATACGGCCCGCCGCGCGCCCGTCTCCGTCCGCGCGGCCTGCGACCTGCTGGCCGAGGCGCTCGGCACCCGGATCGCGGCGCTTGAATCCTTCGTGCAGGCGCAGGCCGAACTCTCCGTCCGCCGGCTGGAACAGCGCCTGGTCGAGGCGATCTCCCGCGACGGCGATTGGCGGACCGCGCTGCTCGACAGCCCGGCGACGGTGCTGCAGCCGCTCGGAGCGCATGGCGCCGCGCTGTTCTTCGAAGGAACCATCCAGACCCTCGGCGTGGTGCCCGGCACCGCGGCGCTGCACGACATCGCCGCCTGGCTCGACACCCGCGGGGGCGGCGTCGTCGAGACGCATTCGCTGCGCGTGGATGTGCCGACGCTGTCGGCGACCACGGCGGTGGCGTCCGGCGTGCTCGCGGCGCCGATTTCCACGGCGCCCGGCGAGTACCTCGTGTGGTTCCGGCCGGAGCAGCCGCGCACGGTCGTCTGGGGCGGCAACCCCGCCAAGGCGATGGAGGTGCGCGACGAGATCGGAACCATCTCGCCCCGCCGCTCCTTCGCCAAGTGGCACCAACTCGTCGAGGGTGCGTCGGAGCCGTGGTCCGCGAAGGACCTCGCGACGGCGCGGCTGATCGGCGATTCCATCAGCGACGTCGTCATCCAGTTCCGCTCGGTCCGCATGCTGATCGCCGAGGACCAGCTCGCGCAGGTCCGCCGCCAGGTCGCCGGCGCCGGGCAGCCCGTGATGATCTGCGACCCGCGCGGCGCGATCGGCCTGGTGAACGACGCCTTCGACCGGCTGGTGCCCGCGCTGCGCGGCGTGCGGCCGCGGCGGATCGAGGACCTCGCGCCCTTCTTCGCCAACCCCGCCGAGTTCCGCCGCCGCGTGCACGACCTGTTCGAGAACCGCCACTCCTGGAGCGGCGAGCTGCGGCTGGCGGATGAGGAAGCCTCCGGCCGGCCGCTGCTGCTGCGTGCCGACCCGGTCTTCTCCACGCCCGACCGCGTGCTGGGCTTCGTCTTCCTGTTCAACGACCTCGGTGAGCGCAAGGCCGCCGATGCGGCGCGCCGGCGCTTCCAGGACGTGATCGCGGAAAGCCACCGCACCCGCGCCGGCTGGCTGGACCGCCACGCCGACCTCGTCTTCCAGGGCATCCTCGCCTCGCTGGTGGAAAACGCGCAGCTCGCGGCGCTGGAGATCGCGGAAGGCGTGGATGTCTCCCGCATGCCGGGCATGCTGGAGAGCGTGCGCGCCTCCGTCTCGCGCACGCAGGAAGTGCTGGAGATGCTGGCGCGCCAACTCGGCACGGCGAAGCCGGAGTCCTGGGACGAAAGCTGAGTTGGACATCCTGGCCGGCGGCGCCCGCGCCGCACTGCGCGCCGCAACCGACGCCGCGCATCTCCGCCTGCACGCGCTCCCCGCCTTCGCCGCGCTCGCCGAGGGACGCATCGCGCTGCCCGCCTATGCCGCGCTGCTCCGCCGCACGCTCGGCTTCCACGCCGCACTGGAAGCGCGCCTGACGGAGGCGCCGTCGCCGGCCGGCCACGGCGTCGAGCCCGCCGCGCGCCGCCGCGCGCACCTCCTGCGCGCCGATCTCGCCTGGCTCGACGCGGCCGGGCCACCTGTGGAGCTCGCGCCGCTCCCGCCCCTGGCCAGCGCCGCCGAGGCCCTCGGCGCGCTCTACGTCGCGGAGGGCTCGACGCTCGGCGGCCGCCAGCTCGCCCGCGCGCTCGACGCGCTGCTGCCGCCCGGCCCCGACGGCCGCCGCTTCCTCCTCGGGCATGGCGAGGCGCATGGCGAGATGTGGCGCTCGCTCTGCGTTGCGATCGAGCGCTGCGGCGCGAGCGCGGACGGACTGGCCGGGATGGTCAGCGGCGCGATCGCGACATTCGCTGCGTTCGAGTCGTGGTTCACTGCCCCCTCCCCCGTAAACGGGGGAGGGCCGGGGTGGGGAGAAGCGAGAGGCGCGCCCTAACCCTCCCCCATCTACGGGGAATGCAACGACCCCTCTGCCCCGTACAGCCACCCCAGCGTCTCCCGCCACTCCTCCTGCGACTTCGCGCCCATGATTGCGTTGCGCAGCGCCGCATGCGCGCCGGCCGGGTGGTACACGTGCTCGCCCACCGCGCGAGACTGCAACTGCACCCGCGCCGTGCGCAGCACGCGCCGCGCGTTGTAGTCGCGCAGCGCCGCCTCGATCCCGTCCCCCTGCAACAGCGACGCGGCCAGGCACACCGCATCCTCCATCGCCATGCACGCACCCTGCGCGAGGTACTGCATCATCGGATGCGCCGCATCGCCGAGCAGCGCCACGCGCCCCTCCACCCAGCCCTCCACCGGATCGCGGTCGCACAGCACCCAAAGCCGCCAGTCGCGCCCGTGCCGGATGATGGACTGCGCAATCGGATGCACGTGGCCGAACCCGGCGAGGACCTTCTCCTCGCTCACCGGCTTGCCGGCCACCGGCTCCGGCGCGTCGTTGTGGTAGGTGACGACGAGGTTGAAGGTCCGCCAGCTCTGCAGCGGGTAATGGACGATGTGGCATTTCGGCCCGGCCCACAGCGTCGCCGCGTTCCAGCGCAGCTCCTCCGGCATGTGCTCCGTCGGGATCACGCTGCGGTAGGTCGTGTGGCCGGAGACGCGCGGCGCGCCGTCACCCACCATCTGCCGCCGGATGTTGGACCACAGCCCGTCCGCCCCGATCAGCGCCGCGCCGCCGACGGATTCGCCGTTCGCCAGCATCGCCGTCACGCCAGACCCGTCCTGCCCGTAGCGCACCACCTCGGCGCTGGTCCGCAACGCGACGCGCGGATGCTCGCGGCACGCCTTCAGGAACACGCCGTGCAGGTCGCCGCGGTGGATCACCGCATAGGGGTTACGGAAGCGCGCGCGGAACTCCGGCCCGAGGTCCACGTGGCAGATCTCCTCCGCCGTCAGCGCGTCCATCAGCCGCAGCCGGTCCACGTAGATCGCCATCGCGCGCGCGGTGTCGCCGACGCCGAGCGCGTCGAAGGCGTGGAAGGCGTTGGGGCCGAGCTGGATGCCCGCGCCCACCTCGCCGAGCCGCGCCGCCTTCTCCAGCATCTGCACGTCGAAGCCCGCGCGCGCCAGGCCGAGCGCCGCCGCCAGCCCGCCGATCCCGCCGCCCGCGACGAGGATGGGAAGGCTCATTCCGGCTGGATCCCCGCCTCGTCCGCGATGCGACCGTTCTTCGCGTTCTCCTCCGCCAGGAACGCCGCGAAGCGCGCCGGCGTGTCGGTGACGAAGGGGTCGGCGCCGAGTTCCGCCAGGCGCCGCGCGATGTCGGGCTCGCGGCCGATCTCCCGCAGCCGCTCCGCCGTCCCCTCCGCGAGCGGCGCCGGCAGCCCGCGCGGTCCCCATACCGCGTACCACAGCGTGAAGTGCAGCCCGGGCAGGCCCGCCTCGTCCACCGTCGGCACCTCCGGCGCGGCCGGGCTGCGCGTCGGCGAGGTCACCGCGAAGGCGCGCAGCCGCCCGGCCCCCACCAGCGGCTGCGCCGAGAGCAGCGGCGCCACCATCAGCGCGACGTTGCCGGCGACCACGTCGTTGATCGCCGGCGCGGTGCCGCGGTAATGCGCGACGACGGCATCCGCCGCCCCCGCGCGCCGCTTCAGCCCCTCGCCCGCCAAGTGCGCCATGGAGCCGGCGCCGGAACTCGACAGCGTGTAGTGCCGGGGATCACGCCGCATCGCCTCGACCAGCTCGGCCAGCACCCGCGCCCGCGATGCCTCCGGGTGGCCGACGATCAGCAGCGGCGCGGTGGCGACGCGCCCGATGCCGGTGAAATCGGCCATCGGGTCGTAGCTCAGCCCGCGCACCACGCGCGATCCCATGATGTGGATGTCGGCGTTGATCAGGAAGGTCTGGCCGTCCGGCGCGGCGCGCGCGACCTCCGCCGCGCCGATCGTGTTGTTGCCGCCGGCGCGGTTCTCCACCACCCAGTTCTGTCCGCTGCCCGCCGACAGCCGCGGCGCGTAGAGCCGGCCGATCAGGTCAATCGCGCCGCCGGGCGCGGCCGGCACCACCAGCCGCACCGCGCGCCCCTGCGCCCGCGCCGCCGGCGCGGCGAGCGCCGCCAATCCAGCCGCCACCACCGCCCTGCGCCGCATGCCGTATCCTCCGCATCCTTGCGTCGAGGATGGACGACCACCTCTTGCTGTCAACCGAACCCGCCGTGCTATGCCGGCCGGGATGGACCAGGGGACCGAACTCTCGAAGGTCAAGTCGCGCATCCGCGCGCTGGCCGCGCGTACGGTGGACCGCGGCTGTTCCGAAGCCGAGGCGATGGCCGCGGCCGCCAAGGTCGGCGAATTGCTGGAGGTCTATGGCCTCTCCATGTCGGAGGTCGAGCTGCGCGAGGAAGCCTGCGTGCAGCGCGTGATGGTGTTCGACGATCCACGCCGGCAGGCGATGGGCTGGCTGTTTCCCGCGCTGCTGCGCTTCACCGAATGCCGCGGCTGGACGGTGGGCCGCGCCGACTATGTGATCTTCGGCCTGGAGCCCGACGTGCAGATGGCCGAGTACCTGATGACCGTGATCGCCGGCGCGCTGGCATGGGAGGAGGCGCGCTTCCGCGGCAGCGCCGAATACGCGCGCGCCCGCGCCGCCCCGCAGGCCGTGCTGCGCAGCTTCCGCATCGGCTTCGCCGACCGCATCGCCGCCCGCCTGGAGGAGCTCGGCGCGCATCGCCGCGCGACGGAGGCGGCCGCGCAGACGCAGGCCGCGCGCAACGGCAGCTCCGGCACTGCCCTCGTCGTGCTCAAGGAACGCAAGATCGAGGACGGCTTCCGCGCCCTCGGCGTGCGCCTGCGCACCGTCACGCGCAGCACCGTCGTGCGCGACCGCGGTGCCTATGGCCGCGGGCGGGAGGCCGGCGGCCGCGTCGGCCTGGACCGCCCGGTCGGCACCGACGCCACCGCCCGCCTCCCGCGGCGATGAGCCGCAGCGACGCAGCGGCGCGCCGTCTCTACGCCTGGGAGGACGCGGTGGTGGCGCCGCGCGACCGCAGCCTCGTCCCCTTCGCGCAGCTCCAATCCCTGGTGGACCACGTCTGGGCCGCCGAGGGGCTGCGCTGGCCCCCGCGCGTGCGCCCGCTTCCGAAGCAGGCCCGCCGCACCGTCGCCCGCGCCACCCGCACCGCCATCGAGGCGCCCGCCGAACTCCCCAGCTGGGTCCTGCTCCACGAACTCGCCCACGCCATGACCTCCGACGTGGACGGGTCGAATGCGGGCCACGGCCCGCAATTCGTCGCAACCTATGTCCGCCTGCTGGTGCGCTATGCGGGCGTGGACCGCGAGATGCTGGACACGACGCTCGGCAACTACGGACTCACCGCGACGCGCGACTGATACCGACTGGCGCAAGTATTGACCCGTTTGCTGTCGCCCCCGCGAAAGCGGGGGCCCACCTTCCCGCCGTCCCGACACACGGCGCGGTGGGTTCCCGCTTTCGCGGGAACGACAGAGAATGGATCAGGAATTATGCCGTTCGGTATGAGGGCGTGAATATCAGGCGGCCAGCAATTGCTGGACGCGACGATCGAAGATGCGCGCCCGCTCGCCGGCGAATTGCGGCCTGGGGTCCATGCGATACATGTAGGCGTAATCCACCTCCGTCATCCCGGGCACGCGGATGTTCCGCAGCTCGGTGGACGGTATGTCACCGGGAAGCATGCTCCGAGCCTTGACCGGGAAGCGCCGGAACCAATCCTCTTGCGGGCTCACGACACGCAGATCCAGCGGCGTCACGCCGGCCGGCAATGGAAGTTTCTGGAACACCTTGAGCAGCCGATCGAAGATCCAGCGCGGGCCCTTGCTGTCGAGCATCGGCGTCACCAACGCATAGCTCCAGATATCGGCCTCGTGGGAATACACCCAGGCCGCGCCGACCGCGCAGAAGCCGATCTCGTCCGTCAGCCGCAGGATTTCGGCGCCCGCGTCCCGCCGCGCCGCATCCATCCTCACCTCGTCAGCAGCCATGACACCAACCCTGCTTCCCCGGCCGCCCACACCATATCGGCCGCGAGCGTCTCAGGAAAAGGCCGCGGGTCGTAGCGTGCCTCGTTCGACCAATCCTTGGCGACGGCCCAGGCATGGCCGAGCGACGTGGCGCCGTTCACTTCGTGCAGCAACTCGGCCTGAAGAGACGCTTCGATCATCAGGCGCCGGAGGTCGTGGACGTAGAGCTTCGGTCTGTCCTGACGATCCGGCCACCTGTTCAGCCCTTCCCGGCGCATGATGCACGCCTTCAGGGCGCACTCGATCGCGAAACCGGCGTGGTGATAGGCCTGTTGCCAGTGGCGGGCCGAGGCGAGCAGCTTCGCGACGGCCAGTTCGTCGCTCGCCTTTCTCGCCCAGTCGGCGGCCGTCGGGTCCAGCGACCCGTCGCCGGTCACGTCCCAGCGCTGGCTACCTAACCCTCCCCCTTCTTCCCCGCCGCCTGCAACGCTTCCACCTGCCGCCGCAACCGCTCCACCTCCGCCTGCAGCGCCGCCACCCGCGCCGATTCCGGCACCTCCGGCATCTCCTGCCCGGCACGGAAGGGCGCGAACAGCGTCATGGCGCGCTCCATCATCGCCATGTTCTGCTTGCCTACCTCCTCCAGGTTCGCGAAGGGCATGAAGCCGCCCATCGTCTGCTCCACCGCGCGCCGCATCTGGTCCTGCTGGCGGGAGAAGGCGCCCATCACGCTCTCAAGGTAGCGCGGCACCAGCGACTGCACGCTGTCGCCGTAGAAGCCGATGATCTGGCGCAGGAAGCTCGTCGGCAGCAGGTGCCGGCCCTTGCTCTCCTCCTCGACGATGATCTGCGTCAGGACGGAGCGGGTGATGTCCTCGCCGGACTTCGCGTCGTACACCACGAAATGCCGGCCCTGCCGCACCATCGCGGCTAGGTCCTCCAGCGTGACGTAGGACGATGATTCCGTGTTGTAGAGCCGGCGGTTCGCGTATTTCTTCACCACGACGGGCGGGCTGGTCGGGGTCTCGGCCGCGTCCGCCGGGGGGAGGGTGGAATCCTGTGACATGGCTGAGCCTTCCGCGCGGCCGTCCCCGCCGCCTCGCACGATCCTATCACGCCGTATGCCGCAGCGCGAAATCCCGCCCCGTATGCCCCCGTGCCGCCCCGCGCTACTGATGCCGGATGACCGGGGACTCCCCGCAAGCCGACGACCTCGACCGCCTGGCCGAGGACTGGATCACGCTCTGGCAGAGCGAGATCGCGGCGCTGGCCGCCGACCGCGAGACCGCCGAGGCCTGGTCCGCCGCGACGGCCGCCTGGGCGGCGCTCGGCGCGGCCTGGCTGCGCGCCGCCGCGGCACCGCCCTTCGGGCGCGCGCATGAGCGCGCGGCGCCGCGGCCCGCGCCCGCTGCCGCTCCACCTGATGACTGGCGCAGCCCGGGGAATGGCGGCGATCGCGGCGACGATGCCCTCCGCGCCCGGTTGGCCGAGCTGGAGCGACGCCTGGCCGATCTCGAAGGGGGGCCGCGAGGAACTCGACCTGCTCCGGCAACGCGCCGAAGCGGCCGGCCACGCGCCTGAGGCGCTGCGCGCCGCGATCCTGCGCCGCCTGCTGCGGGAGGACCGCGCGACGCTCGCCGGCATCGCCGCCTATCGCAGGCATTCCTACACGCGCGACCTGCCGGAACAGCCGGTCGCCTGGGCGGAGGGCGGCACGCGCCTGCTGGACTACGCGCGGCCCGGCGCCGAGGGCCCGCCGGTGGTCTTCGTCCCCTCCCTCGTCAACCGCGCCTACGTGCTCGACCTCGCCGAGGGCCACTCGACGCTGCGCTTCCTGGCGGGCCAGGGCGTCCGCGCATCCCTGCTCGACTGGGGCTGGCCCGGCGAGGCCGAGCGCGCCTTCACGCTGACGGACTACGTGGCCGGCCGCCTGGAACGCGCCCTCGCCGCGCTGCCCGGCCCCGCGGTGCTCGTCGGCTACTGCATGGGCGGCCTGCTCGCGCTCGCCGCCGCGCTCCGCCGGCCCGATCGGGTCGCCGCACTCGGCCTGCTGGCCACGCCTTGGGACTTCCACGCCGAGGATGCCGACCGCGCCGCGGCCGCCGCCGCGCTGCTGCCGGGGCTGGAGCCGCTGATGGCCGCGACCGGCACCCTGCCGGTGGACGCGATCCAGGCGCTGTTCGCGATGCTCGACCCCTGGGGCATCCCCCGCAAGTTCAGGACCTTCGCCCGCCTCGACCCGGCCTCGCCCCGCGCCGCGCTCTTCGTCGCGCTGGAGGATTGGCTGAACGACGGCGTGCCGCTCGCCGCCCCGGTGGCGCGCGAGGCGCTCGGCGGCTGGTACGGCGCGAATACCCCCGCCCGCCTCGCCTGGCGGATCGCCGGGGCACCGGTGGACCCCGCCGGCGCGCGCCTGCCCGCCTTCGTCGCCATCCCGCACCGCGACCGCATCGTGTCCCCCGCCTCCGCCCGCGCCCTGGCAAACCGCCTGCCGCAGGCGACGGTGCTTGAGGCGGAGGCCGGGCATGTCGGCATGGTTGCCGGCTCCTCCGCCGAGACCGCGCTCTGGCGCCCGCTGCTGGCATGGCTCCGCCGCTTGTCCTGACGCGGTCGCCGCAGCAGATTGAGGCCACCGCCAGCCCAGGGAACGACAGATATGTCCGAAATCGTCATCGCCTCTGCCGCGCGCACCCCCGTCGGCTCCTTCAGCGGCGCCTTCGCCACCGTCCCGGCCCACACCCTCGGCGCGGTCGCGATCGGCGCCGCGCTGTCCCGCGCCGGCGTGAAGGCCGAGGAGGTGGACGAGGTCATCCTCGGCCAGATCCTGACCGGCGCCGCGGGCCAGAACCCCGCCCGCCAGGCCGCGGTGGCCGCCGGCATCCCGGTGGAGCGCACGGCATTCGGGATCAACCAGCTCTGCGGCTCCGGCCTGCGGGCCGTGGCACTCGCCGCCCAGCAGATCGCCACCGGCGACGCCGCGATCGTGGTCGCCGGCGGGCAGGAGAGCATGACGCAGGCGCCCCACGCCGCGAACCTCCGCGCCGGCCAGAAGATGGGCGGGCTGGAATTCACCGACACGATGCTGAAGGACGGGCTGTGGGACGCCTTCCACGGCTACCACATGGGCACCACCGCGGAGAACGTGGCGCAGAAGTACCAGCTGACGCGGGAGGAGCAGGACCGCTTCGCCGCCGACAGCCAGCGCAAGGCCGGCGAGGCGATGAAGGCCGGCCGCTTCCGCGATGAGATCGCGCCCGTCACCGTGAAGGGCCGCAAAGGCGACGTCGTGGTCTCCGACGACGAGTACCCGAAGCCCGACACCACCTTCGAGGTGCTGCAGAAGCTCCGCCCCGCCTTCAGCAAGGACGGCACCGTCACGGCCGGCAACGCATCGGGCATAAATGACGGGGCCGCGGCGATCGTCGTGATGTCGGCCGAGGAGGCGCGCCGGCGCGGCGTCACGCCGATGGCGCGCATCGTGAGCTGGGCGACGGCGGGCGTGGACCCCTCCATCATGGGCACCGGCCCGATCCCGGCGTCGCGCAAGGCGTTGCAGAAGGCGGGCTGGAGCATCGCCGACCTCGACCTGATCGAGGCCAACGAGGCCTTCGCCGCCCAGGCCTGCGCGGTGAACAAGGACCTGGGCTGGGATCCATCCAAGGTGAACGTCAACGGCGGCGCCATCGCGCTCGGCCATCCGATCGGCGCGTCCGGCGCCCGCGTGCTGACGACGCTGCTGCACGAGATGGCCCGCCGCGATGCGAAGAAGGGCCTCGCCACGCTCTGCATCGGCGGGGGCATGGGCGTCGCGATGTGCGTGGAGCGCGGCTGACGCGCGCTCAGACCACACGGCGCCACAGATGACGCCGTCTCGCCGACATCGGGCGAGACGGCGCGTTATCCTCGTCACGCTGCTCGTTGCCGGCGTCGCCCTCCCGGCCCATGCGCGTGGAAGGGTGCCGACGGACTGGATGTCCTCGGACATGACGTTGGGCGTCCTCCTGCTCCTGTTCGTGTCTGGGGCTATTGGCGCGGCCTGGGGCGCGCGGCGTCCGGAGCGGGGAGCGTTGATGGGCTTCGCAGCTGGCGCCTTCGCCGGCTTCGGGCTGCTGTTCGTCGGCGTCGTCGCGATGGAAGTCCTGCGCTGAGCCGCCCGCGCCGGCAGTCGCGCTCTCGCGAAGCGTTGAGCGCCGGCACAACCGCCCCGCGTGCCATCCTCCCGCCCGGAGCCCACGCCCGGGCTCTGGGAGGGACCGTCACATGACCCACGCCACCGCCTCGCGCCGCGGCATCCTCGCCGGCGCCGCAGCACTCGCGGCCACGCCCGCGCTCGCGCAACGCCGCTACGGGGACGACGCGCCGCCGCAGCGCTACCCCGATCCCGACATCGTCGCGCTCGATCCGCGCCGCTTCACGATGACGCTCGGCAACAGTGCCATCCGCCGCGTCCACACCGGCATGATGTGGGCCGAGGGTCCGGCATGGCACGCCAATGGCCGCTTCCTGATCTGGTCCGACATCCCGAACGACGAGGCGCTGCGCCTGACCGAGGAAGACATGAAGGTCAGCCGGCGCTTCCGCAGCCCGTCCGGCTTCTCCAACGGCAACACCTTCGACCGCGAGGGCCGGCAGATCGCGTTCCGGCACTTCAACCGCGATGTCGTGCGCTACGAGCCGAACGGGCGCGTCACCGTGCTCGCCGCGCGCGGCCCGGACGGGCCGTTCAACGCGCCGAACGACGGCGTGGTGCATCCGGAGGACGGCGCGCTGTGGTTCACCGATCCCGGCTACGGCGCGCTGATGAACTACGAGGGGGAGCGCGTGCCGGAATCCGCCAACTCGCCGCGGCCCTTCATCAAGGAGGCGGTGTACCGGATAGACGCGCAGAGCGGGCAGGTGACGAAGGTGGCGGACCAGCCCTTCAAGCCGAACGGCCTCTGCTTCTCGCCCGACTACCGCACCTGCTACGTCGCCGACACCGGCGCCAGCCACTATCCGGACGCGCAGCGGATCATCTGGGCTTTCGACGTGGACGGCCCGCGCCTTCGCAACCCTCGCACCTTCGCGAGCATGGCTTTCGAAGGGAAGTCCGGCATGGCCGACGGGATGCGCACGGACGAGCGCGGCAACCTCTGGTCCTCGGCCGGCTGGGTCGGCGACGGGTATGACGGCGTGCACGTCTTCGCGCCGAACGGCGACCGCATCGGCATGATCAAGCTGCCGGAAATCTGCTCCAACGTCTGCTTCGGCGGCGCGCGGCGGAACATGTTGTTCATGACGGCGAGCCAGTCGTTGTACGCGGTGCCGGTGGAGACGCGCGGCGCGCACTTCTGTTGAATGGATTGGGGGCGCTGGCGATGGCCCCCACCTTTCCCAGCGTTCGGCGCCTTCGGCGCCGAACGCCCCGCGATTACGGGGGAGGGAGCATCACCCATTCATCAACGCGTCAATCGCCGACTGCGCGAGATCGGCCGAGCCCGGCGCGGTCTCGACGGTGCGCAGCTGGGTCCGCACCTCGACATGTGCGCGGGCAGGCGGGGTCTCGCCGGGGACCATCGCCTTCAGCACGCCTTCCACCTGCTGCAGGTGCTGGATCGCGCGGCGGATGCGCTGGCCGGTGAGATCCTGGAAGGCGCAGGCCTCGAAGATCGCGTTCACGCGCTCGACGATCGCCGGCGCGGCCGCCGGGTCGCGGCCGCCCGACATCCAGTCGCCGATCGCCTCGGCGGCTTCCATGATCGTCTCGGCCGCAGCTTCGGTGACCTGGACGACCGCCTCCAGCTCCAGCCCGCTGCTGCGGGTGGCGGCGGCCGGCACCGCGATCACCTGCGCCACCTGGTCCTGGACCCGCGCGATCTCGGCGGCCAGGCGCGTCTCGCCCATGTCCGCCAGCTCGACGCCCGCATGCACCTCGGCGCTCAGCTCGGCGATGCGGCGGTCGAGGAAGCCGCGCAGCTCGGCCAGCCGCGGGTCCAGCTCCGCCCGCAGCGCGGCGCGGAGAGCGTCGTCGGGGAGCGTCGGTCCGTTCATGGCAGCGGCATCGCACGGCCGCGGTGAACGCGGCGTTGACGCGGATCACGCCTGCGCGCCCGCCAGGACACGGCGCCGCACGCGGACCGCGCCGGCCGGAATCGCGGCGAAGACGTCCTTCTCGGCTTCTGCGATGATCACCCCCGCCAGGCGCGGGCACAGCACGCGGCCGAAGCGCTCGAAGGCGGGCAGGGCGGAGCGCACGACCCGCAGGCCGTAGGGCGGGACGAAAAGCGCCGTCTCCCGCCGCTCCGCGCGGAACAGGTGGCGGGCGAGAAGCCGTTCGATCTGGCCGCGGGAATACGGCTGGCCGTGGCCGAAAGGCGTACGTTCCAGGTGTGCCCACATGCCGACCCGGTTGGGCACCACCAGCATCAGGCGGCCGTCGTCGCGCAGCACGCGCCAGACCTCGCGCAGCAGCCGGCGGGCGTTCTCCGCCGCCTCCAGGCCGTGCACGAGCAGCACGCGGTCGAAGCTGGCATCGGGGAAGGGCAGGCGCTCCTCATCCGCCACCAACGCATCGCTGCCGGGCGGCAATGCGAGCGCGCCGGGCAGGTGGGCCGGCACCAGCCCGATGCAGCGCTGCGCCTCGGCCCTCCAGAGGCCGAGGTAGGGCGCCGCCCAGCCGAGCCCAAGGACCGACTGCCCGGGCAGCGACGGCCACAGCGCTGACAGGCGCGCGGAGACCAGCCGCGCCGCGATTTCGCCGCTGCGTGACGCATAGAAGCCGGCCAGGGCTTGGACCTCGGTCGTCATGGGGGTGATATAGGGGCTTCGGACGCCGCTTGGGACGGCCGATTCCACGGGAGGCACGGATGGCGCTGCGGGTCGAGGCGGTTCCCTGCCTCCAGGACAACTACCTCTGGCTGCTCAAGGACGGGCCGACCGGCGCGGTCGCGATCTGCGATCCCGGCGAGGCGGGGCCGGCGATCGCGGCGGTCGAGGATGGCGGCGGGCGGCTGGACCAGATCCTGCTCACCCATCACCACGGCGACCATGTGGACGGGGTGGCTGGGCTGAAGGCGCGCTTCCCAGAGGCCAAGGTGGTGGGCGCCGGGCTGGACGCGGCACGGCTGCCGCCGCTCGACATCGTGGTGGCCGAGGGCGACACGGTGACGCTGGGCTCCGCGCGGGCGGAGGTGCTGCACCTGCCCGGACACACCACGGGGCACATCGCCTTCCACTTCGCGGCGGACCATGTGCTGCTCTGCGGCGACGTGATCTTCGCGCTGGGCTGCGGGCGGCCGCTGGAGTCGGGCGGGATGGAGGCGCTCTGGCATTCGCTGCGGCGCGTGGCGCGGCTGCCGGGCAACACGCGCATCTGCTGCGGGCACGAATACACCGAATCCAATGCGCGCTTCGCCCTGCACGTGGACCCCGACAACGGGGCGCTGAAGGCGGAGGCGGAGGCGGCGGGCGCGCTGCGGGCGGCGGGCCGGCCGACGGTGCCGACGACGCTGGCGCAGGAGCTGGCGGCCAATCCCTTCCTGCGCGCGAAGGACCTGGCCGAGTTCACCGCGCGCCGCGAAGCCAAGAACCATTTCCGTTGAGGACCACGAGAGCATGATGAAGCTGCACCACGCCCCCGCCAGCCCCTTCGCGCGCAAGGTGATGGCCTGCGCGATCGCACGCGGCATCGAGGCGCGCATCGAACCCGTCCCGACCAACCCTCATGTCTCGCCGCCGGAGCTGCTGCGGGTGAACCCGCTGTCCAAGATCCCCTGCCTGATCACCGACGACGGCACGGCGATCTACGACAGCCGGGTGATCTGCGCCTACCTGGACACGATCGGCGAGGCGAACGCGCTGTTCCCGACCTCCGGCACGCATCGCTGGATCCGCGTGCATGTGATGCACGCGCTGGCCGACGGCATCGCGGATGCGTCCGTCGCGCGCCGCGTCGAATCGGCAAAGCCGAAGGAGGAGGCGCGCGACGCCTTCATGGCGCGGCAGAAGGCGGCGGTGGATCGCGGCCTGGCGGCGCTGGAACGTGACCCGCCGGAGGGACTCTCCGACATCGGCGCGATCGCGGTCGGCTGTGCGCTCGGCTACCTCGACTTCCGCTTCGCGCAGGAGCCGTGGCGCGAAGCGCATCCGAACCTGGCCGCCTGGTTCGCGCGCGTGTCGGAACTGCCGCCGCTGAAGCGCACGCCGACCGCGTGATGTGCACGGACCTGCGGGATGCGGGGCTGGACGCGGCGTCGGTGATCCGCGCGTTGCGCCTGGCGCCGCACCCTGAAGGCGGGCACTACCGCGAGGTCTGGCGTGACGCGCCGGAGAGCGGTGGGCGCGGCGCGGGCACGGCGATCCACTTCCTGCTGCATGCAGGAGAGCGCAGCCATTGGCATCGCGTGGACGCGGCGGAGCTGTGGATCTGGCAGGGCGGCGGGCCGCTCCTGCTGTCGCTCTCGCCGGACGGGGCGCGGGTGGAGCGGGAGCTTCGGCTGGGGCCGGACCTCGGCGCGGATGAGGCGCTGGTCGGCGTGGTGCCGAAGGGCTGGTGGCAGGCGGCCCGGCCGGCGGCGGATCGCTGGTGCCTCGTCGCCTGCACCGTCAGTCCCGCTTTCGAGTTCGCCGGCTTCGAGCTGGCACCTTCGGGATGGGAGCCGGGCGCGTGAGCACCTCGCTGGCCTGGGATGAGAGATACACTGGCGGAGACTTCCAGTTCGGGGAGGCGCCGAACCGCTACCTCGCAGGGCTGCGCCCCTGGTTGGCGCCCGGCATGCGCGCGCTGGCGCTCGGCGACGGCGAGGGGCGGAACGGCGTCTGGCTGGCCTCGCAAGGCCTGCTGGTGACGGCGCTGGACTGGTCGGCGGTGGGGATGGCGAAAGCGGCGCGGCTGGCGGAGCGGCGTGGGGTGTCGCTGACGACCGTCGTCGCGGATGCGGCGGCCTGGGACTACCCGGGCGGCGGCTTCGAACTCGTCGCCTGGATCTACCTGCACCTGCCGCCGGCCGATCGCGCCGCGGCGGCGCGCGGCGTGGTGCGCGCACTGGCGCCCGGCGGGCTGCTCGCGCTGGAATGCTTCACGCCGGTGCAGGCGGGGCGGCGGAGCGGCGGGCCGAAGGACGTGGCGCTGCTGTGGTCGCGGGGGATCGTGGAGGAGCTGTTCGGAGGCCTGGAGGTGCTGGAACTGCTGGAAGGCACCGTCGCGTTGGATGAGGGGCCGCGGCATCAAGGGCAGGCGGAGGTGGTGAGGGCGCTGTTGAGGAAACCGTAGCGGACTGTGAAAAGGCGCCGAACCGGGATCCTACCCAAAGTCGGTCTATGGTGCTGATCTAACACTGAAAACCTATGTGCGGGTGGGGTTCCGATCGGCGCCGATCAGGATCCCAATCTGCAGCCGACATTCGTCGTGAGATCAGAGACTTGCGGCCGGCTTTCAAATGGGTCCCGGTTCGGCGTTCATGCACACCGCATCGCCGACCGCGGCCAGGACGCCCAGCAATTCCGCGCCTCGGGCCTGAACTTGGTGATCGCCGCCATCATCTACTGGAACTCCACCTACCTCGCCGATGCCGCCGCGCATCTCGCAGGCCGGGGCGAGCCGTCCACGGCAATGCTGGCCCACACCTTGCCGCTCACCTGGGAGCACATCGGCTTCTCGGGCGACTTCCTCTGGGACCGCGCCGCCGCCACCGCAGGCCGCCGACGCGCCCTCAACCTCAGCGCCATCACACCGCCGCATGACCAGGTTCACCACACATTCACCCATCGCGTTGTGTTCCTGACAACCAACGCTCTGCCCTCCACCACGGCGCGGCCGGCCTGCCCGGTATAGTTGCTGGGCGTGTCGGTGAGGTCGAGGAAGGTCTCGGCGCCGGAGCCAGTGAACGCGAAGAACTCGATGGCGTCCTCGTCGCTGTTGACGCGCAGCAGGCGGAGCGCCTGGCCGGCGTAGGTTCCGGGCGTGTCGGTCAGCGCCAGGAAGTCGGTCGCAGCCGCGCCGTCCGCCCCCAGCAGGACTAGCGCCATGCCGTCTGTGTGCCATCCGTGCGCATCAGCGCTGCGCTGCCGGCGGGGACGACGATCGACGCCGTGCCACGCTGGACGGTGATGTCGTCGGTCGAAGTCGCATCGTCCACGCTGACGAGCGCATAGCGTTCTACCATCGGCAGGGTGACGGTGAGTCCAGCGACGGTGGCGTTGATCACCCGCACGCCCAGCGCCTCGCGATACTGCGCGACCGTCAGCGTGACGTTGCCGGCTGCGACATTCGCGACGAAGGTGGCGGTGACGGCGCTAAGCGCTTACTTACGCAGCACCGGGCATCGCCGCCCGAAAGCCCTACGATGACAGGTCTCGCCGAGGACCAAGATTCTGTCCGTCGGCGGATAGGGTGGCCGGAATCGGATAGCCGGCGCGCCAGCCCGCCGGGCCTAAATCCGTCTCGGACACTGCGGAGGCGAACGATGAACACCCAAAACATGCAACGCAGGGACCTGCTCGCACAGGGCGGCGCCGCGGCCCTCGCCGGCTTGGCTCTCGCGCATATTCCTTTTCCGACGCGGGCTTTCCCCAGTCGACCGGGCGAGGAGGTGCTGACCTGGCTTGACCAGCCGGCCGCTAATCCCGCGCCCGACGTGGTTCGCAACCTCCTGCGGTGGGAGGATCTGGACTCCTGGATCACGCCGAACGAAAGGTTCTTCGCGATCGGGCATTACGGCTGGCCCACCATAGACGAGGCGACGTGGAAGCTCGACGTCGCCGGCCTTGTCGGACGTCCGCGGTCCTTCTCGCTTACCGAGATCAAGGCGCGGCCGCGACATGACGTCGTCTTCACGCTGGAGTGCAGCGGCAACCACGGTGAGCCCTTCTTCTTTGGCGGCATCGGCAATGCACGCTGGGCGGGAACTCCGCTCGCCGCGGTGCTTGAGGAGGCCGGGGTGCTGCGGGACGGCATCGAGGTGGTGTTCTTCGGTGCCGACGCAAGCGACGAGCCGGTGCGCACGGTCACGACGCGGCAGCATTTCGCCCGCAGCATGTCACTCGCCGACGCCATGAACCCGGCGAACCTGCTGTGCTGGGAGATGAACGGCGCCCCGCTGCCCCAGGCCAACGGCTTCCCGTTGCGGCTGATTGCGCCGGGCTGGTACGGCGTCGCTAACGTGAAGTGGCTAGAGAGGATCGAGGTCCGCGACCGGCGCTACATGGGGCGCTTCATGGCGCGCGACTACGTGACGCTTCGCGAAGAATCGCAGGGCGGGCGGATGGTGGGGGTGGAGACGTCCGTCGGCCGATCGCAACTCAAATCTGCACCCGCAAAGGTGACGCGGCTGGACGGTCGGCATCGCATCGTTGGCGCCGCGTGGGGCGGCGACATTGCCCGGGTCGAGGTGTGCATCGATGGCGGCGCGTGGATGCCTGCCGTCATAGACCACAGCGGCGACGGCGAGTTCGCTTGGAAGGTCTGGTCGCTGGATTGGGCAAACCCCACGCAAGGCGAGCACACTATCACGTCGCGAGCGAGCGACCGGGCGGGACACGTCCAGCCGGCTATGGATGACCCGTCGATCGCCAATAAGCGCACCTACTGGGAGAGCAACGGCCAGATCACGCGGCGCGTCCGCATCAGTTGACCGCGTCAGCTATGCCTGCCGTGCCGCGTCGCTGCGGCACTACGTGACCCGCCGTCTCACCGCATGCACCGACAGCGGCGTCGCGGCGAGGTGCATTGCCAACCTGCCTCGCCTGAATCTGCGGCGGCGACCGCTACCGCTCGCGGCCCCGAATCGAATTGCAGGAAGGTGCGGTTCGGGTCATTGCCATAGCAGACGAGCCCAAACGTGCCGCTTGGGCTGCACAGGACACGAAACATGTGGCCGGGCGAGACAGTGATGGTTTCCTCCTGCACGTCGATGGTTTGATCCGCCGTGCTGCCTGGATGCGAGGCGGTGCCTTCGATGATGGTGTCCCAGGTCTAGCCGCCCGCCGCGGAGCCGCCTTGCCCGTCATGCAGCACTCGCGCCCGCACGCGCGCCGATCAAACGCCGGCCGGCACGGTGACGATGCTGCCGGTGGGGCTGGAGGCGTTCTACGCAGCGCCGCGCTTTCGCGCCCCACCGACAACCTCGATCACAAGCTTCCGCAGCACGGCCGGCCCGAAGCTCTCCACGTTGTGCGCGATCTCCATGAAGGAGCGCGGTCCGCCGATCACCTCGCTGGCATAGTGGGTGTGGAGGTCGGGATCGGCATCAAGGATCGGCAGGCCATTGATCACAATGCCCGCGCCGAGTGCGTCGTCGCGCGCCTCCGCCGCAGGCCGGCCGTCGTTGCTGCGGCCGTTGCCGGAGATGTCCACGACGTGGCGGGTCGCACCGTAGGGCGCGCCGGCCAGCAACCGCGCCGAATAATCCAACGCACCGCTGATCGAAGTGAAGCCCGGGATCGGCCGCGGCGCGCGACGCAGTGCGTCGGCGAAGTCGCGCGCCGTGCTCGCGTCCTGCACGATCGTCCACGGCACAGTCAGGTCCTGCCGGTCCTGGCTGGACCATTCCACCGCGGCGAGCGCCACACGGCCGACGAGCCCGTTCCGCACCGCTTCAACGAACTCGGCACCTTCGATGGCGCGCGCATGTCCTTCGCGTTGCATCGTCAAGCGCTCGTCGCTGAGGCTGCCCGAGGCGTCCATCGCGAGCACCAGTAGCACATCCACGTAGTTGGGTGTCACGGCGCTGGCCGCCGTTTGAGTTGCCGTTGCGGTCAATCCGGCCAGGAGAGTTCTGCGCAGCATGGTTGCTCCTCCGTCCTGCGAAACCGTGCAGGAGCGGCGGGGCGCGCCACTATCCATTTTCGGCCAGCGCGGTTCGCGCATGGCCAGATTTATCGTGCCGTCGGATTACCGGCTGCCTATCGTGTGTTCGCAGGCGACCGTCAGGAGCGAGAACGCATGGCGCCGGACGATCTGGATATGCTCCCCGCAACGCCGAGCCGCGTCGTCCCGAACGACGTGCGGCTGGCGATCGCCCACATGCGGGACAACGTCGCCGGCCACGTCACCGCGACCGAACTGGCGCAAGCCGCCGGCGTCACTGGGCGCACGCTGCGCCGGCATTTCGTCGAATTCCTGGGCCAACCGCCGCTGGTTCACTTCCGGCGCATCCGTCTGGCGGCCGCGCGCGCCGCACTGCTGGCGGCCAACGGCGACGCCGGCACCGTGACCGAGATCGCGTCACGGTTCGGGTTCGCTCACTTCGGGCGGTTCTCCGCCGACTACCGGCGCCAGTTCGGCGAGCTCCCCTCCGCGACACGCGCGCGCGGCAAGGCCGCGGCTGCGCGGAGCATCTGCCTTGCCCCGCTCGACCACCCCCACGATCGCCGGCAGGCGCCGTCGATTGTCGTGTTCACCTTGCGCACGCCGCCTGGTCTTGTGGAGGAGCGGCTGTTCGCGGAGGCGCTGGCGGAGCACCTCGCCGCGATGTTGACGCGCGCGCACGGGTTCTCGGTGCGCTTGGCACGGCAGACTGGCGAGCATGGTGCGGCAACGCGCGCCGCGAGCGAGCGGTATTGCCTGAGTGGGCATGTCACGCGGCCGGCCGCAGGCGGCGTGCGCGTCGTCGCCCATCTCACTGATCGCGCGGCCGGCGATGTCCATCTTTGGGGCGATGCCTTCGAAGGCGTCGCCGCGAACTTGCCGGCGCTGCACGCGCGCGTCGTTGAAGCGGTCGTCCGCGCGATTCGGCCGAGCATTGAGGAAGCGGAGATCGAGGCGGCACGGCGCAAGCCGACGCAAAACCTGCTCGCGCGCGATCTCGTGCTGCGCGCAATGCCGCTCGTTCTGGCGGCGGATCCGGCCAGCGCGGCGCGCGCGCTCACGATGCTGGAGGATGCGATCGCACTGGACCCGGACGACCCGGCGCCGGTCGCGCTCGCGGGTTGGTGCCGCATGCAGTTCGTTCTCTACCACACCGTTGACGACTTTGACGCCGAACGCGCGCGGGCGCAGCTTCTAGCCGACCGCGCTGCGGCGCTTGACCCGCTCGGCGACCCGCTGGTGCTGACCGCGCGCGGCGGCGTGGCGTTCATGGCACGCCGTCGCGGGGAAGCGGATGCACTGCTAGCGCGCGCGCATGCCATCGATCCCGGATTTGGCTGGGCGTGGGAGCGGCGTGCATGGGTCTGCACGTGCCAACGGCAAGCGGTGCCGGCACTGGCACTGTTCCAGCGTGCCATCGCGCTGAAGGGCAAGCGGACGCCGATGACGAATTGCTTCGCTGGGATCGGAACGGCGCTGTTCGACGCCGGGCGGTACGAGAAATCGGCTTGGTGGGTCGCGCGGGCGATGGCGGAGAACCCCGGCGCCGTGTGGTTCAACAGGCTGCTGGCGCCCCCCCTCATGATGCTGGACGAGCGGCGAATGGCGCGCGGGTCGCTTGATCGGCTGCTTCGCGCCTATCCTGACATCACACGCAGTCGCATCTGCGCGTCGCTTCCTAATCCGGCAGTAACTGAAAGGCTTCCGCCCGACAAGAGCCTCGTGTCGCTTGGGCTGCCGGCGTGACCAGGGGCGCCGCGCGCGGCACCCATCGCGCCTTCCTCGATGCGATGCAGGCCAGTCGCCTTGGCGACACCGAGATCCAAGTGATAGGTCGGATCGGCGACGGCATCGTGCGCAGCGGCGCCGAGCGAACCCTCTTCCTGTGTCTGCTCAGCGGCGACCGCACAACCATCACGCCCGCGCGCGCGCCTACGTCGCCGGCGGGAAGGCAGCGCCCGGGGCTGGGTCGAGCCCGAGCACCGACGCCTCGTGCCGCACCACATGCCGTATTAGGCGCAGCGCCTGATACCACTTGTCCTGCTCGGCCACCGTCAGCGCGCGGTCCAGCAGCTGGCGCGCGATGTTCGAGGTGGTCGCCTCCTGGAACTCCTCGATGAGGCGGTGCGCGTCGGCCATCGCGGTCTCGCGCCCCGACCGACATTCCCCAAACGGCCGGTTTCTAGTGCTACCTATATGCAACCCAACAAGGAGACCATGAGGATCTGTGGGGCCGTCAGGCGGCCGCAGCCCCATCAGCGCCGCCGGTGTTGTCGTTGGCCATGCCCGGGTACCAGCGCTCGAACAGCGGACGGAGCGTGCCGTCAAGGGCGCGGGTGCGGGTCTGCGGCAGCAGGTGTGTGAAAAGGCGCCGAACCGGGACCCTACCCAAAGTCGGTCTATGGTGCTGGTCTGTCACTGAAAACCTATGTGCGGGTGGGGTTCCGATCGGCGTCGATCAGGATCCCAATCTCCAGCCGACATTCGTCGTGAGATCAGAGACTTGCGGCCGGCTTTCAAATGGGTCCCGGTTCGGCGGTCATGCACACCGTAGCGGACGCAGATGCCCCACCCCCGGCCAGCCTGGACGTGCGAAGTCAGCGCGCCCTTGCGGCGATGATGCCGCCGCCGGCGACCATCAGTGTCGCGAGGCCGACGCGCCAGGACATCGTGCCCTCCCCCGCGGCGATCAGCAGCAGGGTGGAGGCCACCGGGACGGCGTAGGCGAGGGTGCCGAGAAGGCGCGGGTCGCCGCGCTTCATGCCGCCATCCCACAGGAAGAACGCGGCGCCGACCGGGCCGAGGCCGAGACCCAGGATCGCGAGCCACTGGCGCGCATCGGGTGCGACGGTGCGCTCGAAAGCCAGGTGCAGCACGGCAGCGAGCGCGGCAGTAGCCAGGCAGAAGCCGGCGACGGCCTCGGTGGGCACGCGGGCGAGGCGCGGCGTGCCGGCGGTGACGGAATAGACGGACCAGACGACGGCGCAGCCGAGCGCCGCGACGAAGCCGGTGATCGCCTCGGGCGGGAAGGACGCGCCCGGCCCGACGAGCAGCGCGCAGCCGGCCACGCCGAGCGCGACGCCGGCCAGCCGCGCCGGACCCAGGCGCAAGCCGCGGATGGGTGCCGCGAGCAGCACGATCAGCAGCGGCCAGAGATAGTTGATGAGGTTGACCTCGACGGCCGGCGCGAGGGCGAAGGCGAGGAAGTAGAGCGCGTGGTAGCCGAACAGCCCGCCGATGCCATGCGCCCAGGCGAGCGGCGGCTGTCGCAGGGCGCCCACCCGGCCTCGGGCGAAGACGACGAGCAGGCCGATGGTGCCGCCGACGGCGAAGCCCATGGCGGTGAGTTGCAGCGGCGGGATGCCGCCGGCGAGGCGGGAGAGGAGCGCGAGGAAGGCCCAGAGGACCAGCGCGCCGCAGCCGGCGAGGGTGGCGGGGGACATGCGGTGCGAGTGTAGCGCCAAACCCCGCACCCCGGCCCTCCCCCGCGAGGGGGGAGGGAGTCAGGTGTCGAACGCGGCATCCACCGGGACGCGCAGCGCTTCGGCCAGGCGGTTCGTCTCGGCGGCCATGGCGACCACGGCGAGGAGTTCGCCGTACTGCGCCTCCGTCATGCCTTTCGCGCGTGCGGCGGCGGTGTGGCTGGCGGTGCAGTAGGCGCAGCCATTCGCCATGCTGACGGCGGCGTAGAGCATCTCCTTCACCAGCGGATCGAGCGCGCCGGGGGCCATCACCTCGCGCAGGCTTTCCCAGGTGCGGGCCAGCGTGGGTGGATGGACGGCGAGCGCCTTCCAGAAGTTGTTCACCTCCGCGACGCCGCGCGCGGCCTTGATGGCGTCGTAGGTCGCGCGGACCTCTGGCGAGGCGTCGTCGTGCTGGACCAGTTTCGTCATGCGGCGCGCCCCCGTGTTGCGCGCGCAGGATGCACGCGCGACGCGAAGGCGTCAGCGATTCGTGCGGCCGGTGCGGCCTTCCGGCACGCCGCCGGTGCGGCCGACATCGTTCATCACGTCGCCCTCGCTGGTGTTCTCGCCCTCGATGACCGCCGGGTCCGTGCCGCGGCCGAAGGTGCCCTTGCTGCTGCCGATGCCGGGGTTGCGGTCGTCGTCGGAGGGCGGGCGGGGCACGTCGGCGCCGGGGCCGTCGCGACGCTCGGCCTCGGTCTTCGGATGCTTGTTGGTGCTCATGGCGTGCCTCCTGAAGCGACGCCAACGGTCAGGGCGCGGGCGCGTTCCCGGTCAGTTCGGGAGCGGCTTGTACGGCAGCGGGCGCAACAGCGTGCCGTAGGTCTGCATGTCCCGCCACACGCCGCCCGTGACATAGGGGTCCTCGGCCCAGAAGCGCCGCGCGGCGTCGTGGCTGGCGTGGCGCGTGACGGCGACGGAGCCGATCATGCGGCCCTCCGGCGCGTCCAGGATTGCGCCGCCGAGCAGCAGCGTGCCGTCGCCGGCCAGCGGCTGCACGCGCGCGAAATGGGCGGCGCGCACGGACATGCGGCGATCGGGCGCACCGGGATCGGTGCCGTCCATGGCGATGGTGACGGTGTGGCTGCGCGGTCCGGGCATCGCGCTGCCGGGCGTCGGCCAGGCCGCGTAGGGCAAGGGCGCGATGCGGAACGGGTGCGTGGCGATCCGCCGCCATACGCCGTTGCGCGCGAAGGGCTCGCCGGCGAGGTAGGTGTCGAGCCCGGCCTGGTCCGGCACGTCGAGCACCATCAGCGATCCCAGCGTCTGCGCGTTCTCGTCGTGCAGCGGCAGGCCGAGGGCGAGGCGGCCGGCCTCCGCCTCCCCGGTGATGAAGGCGACGTGTTCGTCGCGCGCCGCGAGGCGGCGTTCGGGCGCTTCGGCGTCGGTGCCGTCGAAGGCGATGATGATGAAGGCCATGTGTTGCCCCCCGGAATCTGCGCGCGGAACGCCATGACGGGTTCCCCCCACCCTGACCCTCCCCCGCGAGAGCGGGGGAGGGAACACGAGGTCAGTACATGTGCTGGCCGCCGTTGATGGAGAGCGTCGAGCCGGTGATGAAGTCGGCGTCGTCGGCGGTGAGGAACACCACGCCGCGGGCGATGTCCTCCGCGGTGCCGAGGCGGCCGCGGGGGATGCGGGCGACGATCTTCTCCAGCACGTCGGCGGGCACGGCGCGCACCATCTCGGTGTCCACGTAGCCGGGCGCCACCGCGTTCACCGTGATCTGGTTGCGCGCGCCTTCCTGGGCGAGCGCCTTGGTGAAGCCGTGGATGCCGGATTTCGCGGCGGCGTAGTTCACCTGGCCGAGTTGCCCGGCCTGGCCGTTGACGCTGCCGATATTGACGATGCGGCCGAACTTGCGGGCGTTCATCCCGTCCCACACGACCTTGCACATGTTGTAGCAGGAGCCGAGGTTGGTATCTATCACCTCGTCCCAGCCCTGGCGGCCGAGCTTGCGCATCATCGCGTCACGGGTGATGCCGGCGTTGTTGACGAGGATTTCCACCGGGCCGACCTCGGTCTCGATGCGCTTCACCGCATCGGCGCAGGCGTCGAAATCGGCGACGTTGAATTTGTAGCACCGGATGCCCGTGCGCTCGGTGAAGGCCTGCGCCGCCGCGTCGTTGCCGGCATAGTTGGCGACCACGGTCCGCCCCGCCGCCTTCAACGCTTCGCTGATCGCGGCGCCGATGCCGCGCTGTCCGCCGGTGACGAGTGCCACGCGTGCCATGGACCGGATCTCCCTGAACGTTGCTCCCGGCGGGCTTGCCTCCGCCTTCGCGCCATTGTCGCGCGGGGCGCGGCGAAGGGCAAACCCGCGCTTCAGTCGGGGGTTGCGCCGGATTGCCGCACGACGGGCGCCCAGGCCGCGACCTCCGCACGGACGAAGGCCTGCGCGTCGTCCAGGAAGACGCGGCCGGGCTGGGTCGCCGTCTCGGCGAAGCGGCGCTGCACGCCCGGCGCGGCCTGCGCGGCGCGGACGGCCTCGGCCAGGCGTTCCAGCACGGGGCGCGGCGTGCGGGCCGGCGCGGCCAGCCCCGCCCAGCCATCGGCGTTGAGCTGCGGCATCCCGAGTTCGGCGAAGGTCGGGATCTCCGCGAAGTCGGCGATCCGCGCGGGCGAGGAGAAGGCCAGCACGCGGTACGCACCGGCCCGGATGTTCGCGCTGGCGGCCGTCAGGCTGTCAATCATCGAGGGGACGACGCCGGCGATCACGTCGGTCGCGGCCTGCGCGCCGCCGCGATAGGGGATGTGGGTCAGCCCGATCCCGGTCGCCTGCGCCAGCCGCAGCCCGAGCAGGTGCGGCACGGAGCCGACGCCGGAGGTCGCAAATTCCAGCCCCTGCGGCCGGCGGCGCGCCTCCGCTACGTATTCCGCAACGCTGTTCGCAGGGAAGCGCGGATTGACGACGAGGAGGTAGGGCGTGCCGAGCAGCATCGCGATGTGCGCGAAGTCGCGGTCCGCATCCCACTGGATGCGCTCGCGGTAGAGCGTGTTGCCGATCGCCATGCCGGAGATGGTGGAGAGCAGGATCGTGTAGCCGTCCGGCGCCGCCGCCGCGACCAGGCCCGTGCCGAGCGTCGCGCCCGCACCGCCGCGGTTCTCCACGACGATGGGCTGGCCGAGGAAGCGCGACATCTCGTCCGCCATCAGCCGGCCGATGATGTCGGTGGTGCCGCCGGCGCCGAACGGGATGACGAGCCTGATCGGGCGCGATGGCCAGGCGGGCTGGGCCGCTGCCGGCACGGACAGGGTTGTTGCGGCGATGCCGAGCAGCTTGCGGCGGTTGAGCATGGTGTCCTATCCCCCGGTCGTCCTCGTGCGACGCAGTTGTCGCTGTCACGCGTTGTCCTGTCGAGGGAGCGCGATCACGAGGTTTTTACAATCCAAGGTTGAGTTTGCGCGCAAGCGATTGCATCTTCACGCCACCGTGATTTGCGTGGCATGAATCCGGCCGTTCGCGCCGCTCCCGGTGTGGGGACTGTCCCTATGATGGAAATGGACATGCGTCTGAAGACCGAGGCGGCGACCGAAGGCAAATCAACGGATCGCTCCGCGCTGCTGCTCATGCTGGCCTATATCGAGGCGGAGTGCCGGCGCCTGGGTGCCGATGCGGCCGCGCAGCACGCGGCGATGGCTGCGGCGCTGGTGCCGCATGGCGGGGCGCGGCTGGGCGCCGCGCTGCACTGAGCTACCCGCGGCGGAGCAGGAACAGCCCCTGCTCGCCGAACAGGTTGGCCAGCCAGGGCGAGCGCTTCCAGGGGGAGCGCAGGCCCTTGTCGTCCACCGCCAGCCAGCGTTCCACCACGTAGCCGTCCTGCCCGCACAGCGCGAAGAAGTCGCGGATGGTGCAGGGGTGGATGTTCGGCGTCTCGTACCACTTGCGGTCCCAGGTCTCGTTGTCCGGCATGCGGCCGGCGGTGAGCAGCTTCCAGCGGAGCTGCCAATGGCCGAAATTTGGGAAGGAGACGATGGCGAACCGCCCGATGCGGAGCATCTGTCGCAGCACCTCCCGCGGGCGTTCCACGGCCTGCAGCGTGCGGGACAGCACGACGTAGTCGAAGGCGCCGTCGGGATAGAAGGCGAGGTCGGCGTCGGCATCGCCGTGGATGACCGGCAGCCCGGCCGCGACGGCCTCGGTCGCCTCCGCCATGTCAATCTCGATGCCGCGGGCATCGGCGGACTTCGCCTGGATCAGGTGCTCGATCAGCGCGCCGTCGCCGCAGCCGATGTCCAGCACGCGCGCGCCGGGGGCGACCATCTCTGCGATGAGGCGGAGGTCGAGGCGCATGTTCTTCGCGACGAAGCGGATTTCCTGCGGGGCGTCGGGCATCAGGCCCCAACCTTCGCCGCCGCCCCGCGCAGGAACCCCTCCAGCGCCCGGTGGAACACCGGCTCATCCAGCAGGAAGGCGTCGTGGCCCTTGTCGGTCGCGATCTCCACGAAGGAGACGTTGGCCGCCGCCGCGTTCAGCGCGCGCACGATCGCGCGGCTCTCCTCCGTCGGGAACAGCCAGTCGGAGCTGAAGGAGACGACGAGGAAGCGCGTGTTGGATCCGCGGAACGCGGCGGCGACGTCGCCGCCGTGGTCGGAGCCGAGGTCGAAGTAGTCCATCGCGCGGGTGATCGTGAGATAGCTGTTGGCATCGAAGCGGTTGACGAAGGTGCTGCCCTGGTGGCGGAGGTAGCTCTCCACCTCGAACACGTCCTCCAGGAAGGTCAGCGCGCTGGCGCCGCGCAGCCGCCGCCCGAACTTGCGGCCGAGCGCCTGTTCCGAGAGGTAGGTGATGTGCGCGACCATCCGCGCGACGGAGAGACCCTTGGCCGGGATGCGCCCGTCCTCCCAGTAGCGGCCGCCCATCCAGTCGGGGTCGCCGTGGATGGCGGCGCGGCCGACCTCGTCGAAGGCGATGTTCTGGGCGGAGTGGTAGGTGGCCGTCGCGATCGGCGCGGCCGCGACCACCATGTCCGGGTAGGTCGCCGCCCATTCCAGCACCTGCATCCCGCCCATGCTGCCGCCGACCACGGCCAGCAGCTTCGCGATGCCCAGGTGATCCACCAGGCGCTTCTGCGCGCGGACCATGTCGCGGATGGTGACGGAGGGGAAATCGGTGCCCCACAACCCGTCGCCGTCGGGCTTCGGCTCCGGCGGGCCGGACGTGCCCATGCAGCCGCCGAGCACGTTGGCGCAGATCACGAAGTAGCGGTCGGTATCAATCGGCCTGCCCGGCCCGACCACGGCATCCCACCAGCCGGGCTTGCCGGTCAACGGATGCGTCTCCGCCACATACTGGTCGCCGGTGAGCGCGTGGCAGACCAGCACGGCATTGCTCCGCGCGGGGTTCAGCCGGCCATAGGTGCGGTAGGCGACGTGCAGCGGCGCGACCACGGCACCGCAATCCAGCGCGAGCCCGTCCTCGAAGGTGGCGCGCTGGTGGGAGAGCGGCTGGATGGGGGCGAGGGCTTCGGTCATCCCTGGGGTGGCTTCCGGGGCGCGAAGGAATAGGCGCGGCGGTCCGGGCGGGCAACCGCTGCCTTGGCGGGGTCCGTTGCGCGGTCTATGCAACCGGGCGGACCGTCATGCCCGATATCTCCACCTCGATCGCCCCCATAGTGACCGCGGACCGCGAGCTGCTGGCGCTTCGCGCCGAGATTGACGCGCTGGACGACGCGCTGCACGACCTGCTGATGCGGCGCGTGGACGTCGTCGCGCGCCTGGCCGCGAGCCGCGCGAAAGGCGATGGGCCGGCGCTGCGGCCGGGGCGGGAGGCGGCGATCCTGCGCCGGCTGCTCGCCCGCCACCGCGGGCCGCTGCCGCGCGAGGGGCTGGTGCGGCTGTGGCGGGAGTTGCTGGCGGCGACCACGGCCCTGCAGGCGCCGATGACGGTTTCCGCCTGGCTGCCTGAAGAGGGAATAGAGGTGCTGCGCGCCCATCTCGGCCTGGCCGCACCGGTGACGCGCTGCGGGAGCGCGGAGGAGGCGCTGGCCGCCGGCACCGCGCTCGTGGCGCTGCCGCCCGCCGGACGATGGTGGCTCGATCCCATTCCCGCCCGCCTCCATGTCACGGCGCGGCTGCCGTTCCTGGGCATTGGCCCGACCGTTCTCCTCCTCTCCCCGGCACCTCCCGACGCCTCCGGGGACGACCGAAGCCTGTTGCGGATGCCGCCGGCCGCCGTTCCGCCGGGCGCCACCGAACTGGCCCGCGCCGGCGATTTCGCCCTGGTCGAGCTGGCGGGCGAGGTCCCGTCCGGCGCCACCGTCCTCGGTGCCTATCCCGCTCCTGTCACCCCGCAGGTTACGCCATGACCGTCATGCCGCGCCCGTCCATCCTCTCCGTCGAACCTTATGTCGGGGGCGAGTCGAAGGTCCCGGGCGTCAACCGCGTCATCAAGCTGTCGTCGAACGAGGGCGCCTTCGGCCCGCCGCCCGGCGCGATCCGCGCGATCGCCGAGGCGGCGCGGGAAGCGCATCGCTACCCCGATGGCGGCGCCACGGCGATCCGCGAGGCGGTCGGCGCGCGCTTCGGGCTGGACGCTGCCCGGATCGTGATGGGCAACGGCTCCGACGAGCTGCTGGCGATGCTGATCCTTGCCTATGGCGGGGAGGGGACGGAGCTGATCATGTCCGCCCACGGCTTCATGATGTACGACCTCACCGGCCGCTGGGCCGGCTGCCGCGTCATCAAGGTGCCGGAGCGGGACCTGACGGCCGACGTGGACGGGCTGCTCGGCGCGGTCGGGCCGCGCACGCGGCTGATGTTTCTCGCCAACCCGAACAACCCGACCGGCAGCATCCTGCCCCAGGCGGAGGTGAACCGGCTGCGGCGGGAGCTGCGGGACGACGTGCTGCTCGTGCTGGACTCGGCCTATGCCGAATACGTCACACGGCCGGATTACGACCCGGGCGTGGGGCTGGTGGATACGACGCCGAACACGGTGATGTGCCGCACCTTCTCCAAGATCTTCGGGATGGGCGGCATGCGGCTGGGATGGGCCTATGCGCCGCCGGCGATCGTGGAAGTGCTGGGGCGGGTGCGCGGGCCGTTCAACGTGAATGCGGCGGCGATGGCGGCCGGCATCGCCGCGCTGGCCGAGCCAGGCTGGGTCGAGCGCAGCGTCGCGCACAACGCCGAATGGCGCGCGAAGGTCTCCGCCGCGCTGGCCGCGGCCGGGCTGAAGGTCTGGCCGAGCGAGGGCAATTTCGTGCTGGTGGATTTCGGCAGCGCGGCGCGCGCGAAGGCGGCGGATGCGCATCTGCGCTCGCGCGGGCTGATCGTGCGCGCGATGGGTGGCTACGGCCTGCCGCAGACGCTCCGCGTCACGATCGGCACGGCCGAGGAGAATGCGCTGGTGATCGAGGCGCTGACGGGCTTCGCGCGTGACCAATGACAATCGGCTTCCCGACGGCGTCCGCAAGGCGCCGGTGTTCGAACGGCTCTGCCTGATCGGGGTCGGGCTGATCGGCTCTTCCATCGCGCGCGTGGCGCAGCAGCGGGGCGACATCGCGCGCACGGTGGTGGCGCATGCGCGGTCCGACGGCACGCTGAACCGCGTGCGGGAGCTCGGCATCGCGGACGTGATCGAGCCGGACGCGGCGAAGGCGGTGGCGGGCGCCGACGCGGTGATCTTCTGCGTCCCCGTCGGCGCCTATGCCGAGGTGATGCGGGCGGCGGCGCCGCACCTGGCGCCGGGCGCGATCATCACCGACGTGGGGTCCACGAAGGGGAGCGTCGTGCGCGACCTCATGCCGATGCTGCCGGCGGGCGTGCACCTGGTTCCCGCGCATCCGATGGCCGGCACGGAGCATTCCGGCCCGGATGCCGGCTTCGCCGAGCTGTTCCAGGGGCGCTACACCATCCTCACGCCGCTGCCCGGCACCGACCCGGCCGCGGTGGAGAAGGTGGCGGAGTTCTGGCGCCGTTGCGGCAGCATGATCGAGACGCTGGACCCCGCGACGCATGACAAGATCGTTGCCATCGTAAGCCACCTGCCGCACCTGATCGCCTTCACCATCTGCTCCACCGCCGACGACCTGGCGGAGGAGACGAAGGAGGCCGTGCTGCGCTTCGCCGCCTCCGGCTTCCGCGACTTCACGCGCATCGCGTCGAGCGATCCCACGATGTGGCGCGACGTGTTCCTGAACAACCGCGAGGCCCTGCTGGAGATGCTCGGCCGCTTCACGGAGGACGCGCATGCGCTGGGGCGCGCGGTGCGGTGGGGGCAGGCGGAGTATATCGAGGATCGGATCAAGCGCGGCCGGAAGATCCGTCGCGGGCTGATCGAGCGGCATCAAGCGTGAGCGCCTCTCCTCCCCCAGTCACGGGGGAGGGCTATTGCACCGGTGTTTCGGGAACGCCCCCCGCCTCGATCGCGGCGCCCGCGGCGAAGAGCAGGTCCTCCCGGTAGCGGCCCGCCAGCAATTGCACGCCGACCGGCACGCGACCGACCAGGCCGGTTGTCACCGTCAGTCCCGGCAATCCCATCAGCGGCAAGCCGATCTGCGTCAGTTGCGCCTCCATCACGCGGCGGAAACTCCCGGGGCTCTCGACATCCAGCAGGTCCGGGAAGGGCAGCTCCGCGGAAACCGGGGAGAGCGCGACGGGGTAGCGTTCGAAGAAGCTCATCCATTCGCGCACGAAGCCGACGCGGGCCTGCAGCGCGTCCATGAAGCCGAACAGGTCGGGCTCCGGGCAGAGCTCCTGCATCTCCGCGAAGACGAAGCTGGCGTCGGGATCGCCTTCGGCCTCCAGCGCCTTGTTCAACCCGCGGCGACTCTCGGCGAGCCACAGCATCGCCTGCAGGCGCGCCGGCTCGCGCAGCGGGGGCAGGTCGGCCTCCTCGACCTCCCAGCCGGCGGCGGTCAAGCGGCGCGCGGCGTCGCGCAGCGCGAACTCGACCTCCGGCACGGTGGCGAGGCCTTCGGGCCGGATGCAGAGCGCGGCGCGCTTCGGGGCGGGCGGGCCGGCGAAGGGCATCCCGACATACCAGGGCTCCCGCACGTCGCGGGCGGCCATTGCTTCAAAGGCGAGTTTCACATCGGCGATCGTCCGCGCGATCGGGCCCGAAACGGCCATGAGCTGCCCGCCGATATGGCGATCGGGGAAGGCGGGGTTCCAGGCCGGTATGCGTCCGAGCGTCGGGCGCAGGCCGTGCACGCCGCAGGCATAGGCCGGGTAGCGGATGGAGCCGCCGATATCCGTGCCGTGCCCCACCGCGCCGATGCCCGCCGCGACCGCCGCCGCGGCGCCGCCGGAGGAGCCGCCCGGCGTGATCCCGTGATCCCACGGGTTCTTCGTGTGGCCGTGCAGCGAGTTCCGGCAGAACCAGCGCAGCGAGAAGGCGGGCGTGTTGGTGCGGCCCAGCAGCACCGCCCCCGCCCTGCGCAGGTTGGCGACGACCGGGTTGTCCTCCGTCGCGACGTGGTCCTTCTGGATGCGCAGGCCGTTGGTCGTCGCGAAGCCCTTCTGGTCCACGTTGACCTTGATCGTCACGGGCACGCCGGCCATCGGGCCCGGGGCGTCGCCGCGGGCGATCGCGGCGTCCACGCGCGCGGCCTCGGCCAGCACCTCCTCCGGGCGGTGGTCCACCACCGCGTTGAGGGCGGGGTTGGCGGCGTCGAGCCGGGCGAGGGCGTCGCGCGCGACCTCCGTCGCGGAGGCTTCGCGCGCGCGGACGAGGGCGGCGATCTCGGTCGCGGGCAGGCGCCAGAACCCGCTCATGCGCCACTTCCCCCGAAGCGCGGCTCGCGCTTCTGCATGAAGGCGGCCTTGCCCTCCTCGTGATCGCTCGTGACGAAGCAGGTCGTCTGGAAGTGGCGCTCGTTCTCCAGCGCGCGGTCGAGGCCCTCGGCCAGAATCTGCTTCGTCAGCGCGACCGGCAGCGAGGCCTGGGCGGCGAGGAACCGCGCCAAATCGGTCGCGGCGGCGAGCGCCCCGCCCTTCGGCACGACGCGGTCCACCAAGCCGATCCGCTCGGCCTCCGGTGCGACGAGCTGCGTGCCATACAGGAAGAGCTGCCGCGCGCGGCCGGCGCCGATGCGCGCGGGCAGTGTGAAGGGCAGGCCGAGATCGGCCATCAGCCCGACCTTGCCGAAGCCGGCCATGAAGCGCGCATCCTCCGCCGCGACGATCGTGTCGCAGGCGCAGGCCACCGAGAGGCCGGCGCCGACGCACCAGCCCTCCACCGCCGCCACGATCGGCACGCGGCCGGCGACCATGAGGCGGATGATCCGGTGCGTCTGGCGCATGCGCTCCCGCCCCGTCTCGACGTCCCGCACATCCATGCCGGAGATATCGCCCCCGGAGCAGAAGATGCCGCCGGCGCCGGTCAGCACGATGGCGCGCACGCCGGTATCGTCCTGCGCGGCTTCGAGGATGCGGAGCAGCTCCACGCGCAGCCCCATCGCCAGCGCGTTGCGCCGCGCGGGGTAGTCCAGCGTCAGCGTCAGCACGGCGCCGTCGCGCGCCTCGGCCACGCGCATGGTCATGCTGCCAGCCTCGCGCCGGTCTTCGCCTGCGCCTCCTCCAGCGAGACGCCGGGTGCGAGGTCCCGCACGACAAAGCCGCGGCCGGGCACCACGTCCATCACGCCGAGGTTGGTGAACACGCGGCCGACGCAGGCCATGGCGGTGAGCGGGTAGGAGCAGCGCTCCACCAGCTTCGGCCGCCCTTCCTTCGTCGCGTGGTCCATCACCACCCAGAGCCGCTTGGCACCCGCCGCCAAGTCCATCGCGCCGCCGACGGCAGGGGCGGTGTCGTTCTCGCCGGTCGCCCAGTTCGCGATGTCGCCGTTCTCCGCCACCTCGAAGGCGCCGAGCACGCAGAGGTCAATATGGCCGCCGCGGATCATCGCGAAGCTGTCGGCGTGGTGGAAGAAGCTGCCGCCGGGGCGCAGCGTCACCGGCTGCTTGCCGGCGTTCACGAGCCAGGGGTTCACGGCGTCGGGCGCCGGCGCGGGACCCATGCCGAGGATGCCGTTCTCGGAATGCAGGATCACCTCGCGGTCCGGCGGGACGTGGTCCGCGACGGTCGTCGGGATGCCGATGCCGAGATTGACGAACCAGCCTTCCGGGATGTCGGCCGCGACGCGGGCGGCCATCTGCGTGCGGGTCCACATGCCATCAGCTCCAAGGCGCGCCGCGCGCAACCTGCACGACGCGCTGCACGAAGATGCCGGGGGTGTGCACGCCGTCCGGCGGGATGTCGCCGAGATCGCGGATGTGGTGCACCTGCGCCACCGTCAGCGCGGCGGCGGTGGCCATCACCGCGTTGAAGTTCCGCCCGCTCTCCCGGTAGGTGAGGTTGCCCCAGCGGTCGCCTTCCCAGGCCTCGATCAGCGCGACGTCGCCGCGCAGCGCGTGTTCCAGCACGTGCGGGCGGCCGCCGAACTCGCGCGCCTCCTTGCCGGCCGCGAGCTTCGTGCCGGCAGCGGTGGGCGTGTAGAAAGCGGGGATGCCGGCGCCGGCGGCGCGCATGCGCTCGGCCAGCGTGCCCTGCGGCACGATCTCCAGCTCCAGCTTGCCGGCGCGATACAGCTCCTCGAACACGGTTGAACCGGCGGAGCGCGGGAAGGAGCAGATGATCCTCCGCACGCGGCCTTCCGCCATCAGCCTGGCGAGGCCGACCTTGCCGGCGCCCGCGTTGTTCGCGACGACGGTGAGGTTGCGCGCGCCCTGCTCGATCAGGCCCTCGATCAGTTCGTCCGGCTGGCCGACCGCGCCGAAGCCGCCCATCAGCACGGTCGAGCCGTCGCGGATGCCGTCGAGCGCCTCGGCAATCGTGCGGACGATCCTGTTGATCATGGCGCCGCCGGCCTCCTCCCGCCGTGTGCGGGAGGAAAGCCGATCGGGCGGGCGGCGTCCAGGGCGCGCGTCAGGTCACGACGATGTCGGCCGCACGGACAGCACACCGTGACTCACGACGACTTCGTTGCGCTCGGCGCATCGCGCGCGGACCGCGAAGCCGTCCTGCCGTTCCCAGAACTCCGTCCGGATTGTCTCGCCGGGGAACACCGGCGCCGAGAAGCGGCACTGCATGCGGCCGAAGCGCGCCGGATCGCCGCCGCAGGCCAGCCGCAGCAACGCGCGGCCGACGACGCCGAAGGTCGCCAGCCCGTGCAGGATCGGGCGCGGGAAGCCGGCGCGCGCGGCAGTTTCAGGGTCGCTGTGCAGCGGGTTGTGGTCGCCGTTCAGGCGGTAGAGCAGCGCCATCTCCGGGCGGGTCGGCAGGTCGAGCACCGCGTCCGGCTCGCCCTCCGGCTCCGGCCCAGGCTTGCGCGCGGGACCGGACGGGAGCGCCTGTCCATTGGCGAAGCCGCCATCGCCGCGCAGGAACGTGCTCTGTTCCAGGGTGGCGAGCTTGACGCCCGTCGCGGCATCCAGGATCACGCGCTCGGAGTAGAGGATCGCGCCCTTGCCGGCGCCACGGTCCATCAGGCCGGTCACGCGCGAGCGGCCGATCACCTCGCCCTCGACCGGCAGCGGCGCGTGCAACTCCAGCGATTGCTCGCCATGCACCAGGCGCAGCGCGTCCACGCCGGTGCGGGGATCGCTCAGCCAGAAGCCGGGATAGCCGAGGGTGACGGCCATGGTGGGCAGCGCCTGCATGTCCGCGCCTTCGGTGACGAAGCGCAGGTCGCGCTCGTCCATCGGGTCCTGCCCGCAGCCCAGCGACAGCGCGTAGAGCGCCGTGTCCTGCCAGCGCAGCGTCTGACGTGCGTCCGGGATGGGAAAGTTCAGCAGCGTCTCGGCGTGGATCGGCATGATCAGCCCCCATCCGCCACTGGGTCCAGCTCGATGACCGCGTCGGCGGCGAAGGCGCCGCTGCCGGCGGGCAGGACGAGGAGCGGGTTGACCTCCGCCGAGCGCAGCCGCGGGCCGGCGGCGGACGCGAAGCGCGACATCGCGGCGATGGCGCGGGTGAGCGCCGGCAGGTCCGCCTTCGGTCGGCCGCGCGCGCCGTCGAGCAGCGGGAAGCCGCGCAGCGAGCGCACCATCTCGCCCGCCTGCTCCTCGGTGACCGGGCAGCGGCGGAAGGCGACGTCGCGGAACACCTCGACGAAGACGCCGCCGAGGCCGGCCATGACCACCGGGCCGAAGACGGGGTCGCGAATCGTGCCGAGCACCATCTCGACGCCGCCGGTGAGCTGCTTCGCGATCAGCACGCCGTTCACCCGCGCACCGGGCGCGCGTTCCGCGGCCCGGGTGGTCAGCGTGGCGAAGGCGGCACGCACTGCGTCCTCGTCCGCCAGGCCGAGGATCACGCCGCCGATCTCGCTCTTGTGGAGGATGTCGGGCGAGAGGATCTTCGCGACGACGGGGAAGCCGATGCGGCGTGCCGCGGCGGCGGCGGCCTCGGCATCGGTGCAGGCGGCTTCCGGGGCCATCGGGATGCCGGCTTCGGCCAGCAGCCGCTTCGCCGCGGCCTCGTCCGGTGCCGCGTCGGGCAGGGTGACCGCGGGCAGGGCGACGGGCGCCGGCGCGTCGCGCGCGAAGGCCTCGCCGAAGCGGCCCATCGCGGCGAGCGCGACGACGGCGCGCGACGGGTCTTCCATGACCAGGAAGCCGTCGGCCTCCCATTCGCGCACGCGCTCGGGCGGGGCGAGGATGGAGAGGACGAAGAGCCGGTCCGGATGGCGTTCCAGCACGGCGCGCAACTCGGCGCGCAGCCGCGGCGCGATGGAGGGGCTGGCACCCCATTGCGTGAAGAAGGCGATGAGGCTGGTGTAGCCGCCATCCCTCGCCATGCTCTCGGCGAAGCGGCCGACCACTGACATGTCGTTGAAGGCCTGCGCGGTACAGTCCACGGGGTTGCGCGGACTGGCGAAGGGGACGAGGGCGCGCAGCCGGTCCTGCGCGGCTTCCGGCATCTCCGGCATCGGGAGGCCGGCGGCTTCCGCCGCGTCGGCGATCAGCACGCCGGCGCCGCCGGAGATCGTCACCACGCCGAGCGTGTTGCGGGCGGGGTAGATGCGTTTCCCGGCGACGTAGCAGACATCCAGCATTTCCTCCGTCGTGCGCGCACGATGCACGCCGAGCTCGGCCAGCACGGCATCCATCACCCCGTCGTCGCCGGCGATGGAGGCGGTGTGGGAGCGTGCGGCCACCGCGCCGATCGCGCTGCGGCCGACCTTCATGAGCGCCACCGGCTTGCGGGCAACACGCGCGGCGTCCAGCGCGGCGGCGAAGCGGGCGCCGTCGCGGATGCCTTCGGCGTAGGCGGCGACGACCTCCACTTCCTCGCTCGCCGCCATCCATTCAATCACGTCGGCCAGCGTCAGGTCCGCCTCGTTGCCGGTGGTGACGAGGACGGGCGTGCCGATGCCGCGGTCGCGCGCGGCGGCGAAGAGGTGCGTGCCGTAGGCGCCGGACTGGCTGGCGATGCCGACGCGGCCGGGCAGGGGCCAGCCATTCTCGAAGCTCGCGGAGAAGATCGGGAAGTAGCCGAGCGCGGCGTTGAACAGGCCGAGGCAGTTCGGCCCGACCAGCCGCATGCCGTGCGTGCGGGCGGCAGCGACCAGGCGGTCCTGCATCGCCTGCCCCTCGGCGCCGACCTCGGCGAAGCCGGCGGTGAAGACGATCGCGGCCTGGCAGCCGCGCGCGCCGAGCGCCTCCGCCGCAGCGATCGCGGCCTCGCCGGGGACGGCGATGATGGCAGCGTCGGGCGGTTCCGGAAGTCCGGCGATGTCGGCGAAGGCGGGGATACCCTGCACCGTCGCGCGGTTCGGGTTCACCGGCCGGATCGCGCCCGCGAAGCCGCGCGCCTTCATGTAGGCGAGCGGCCGTCCGCCGATCCGCGTCGGGTCGTCGGAGGCGCCGACGATGGCGATGGCGCGCGGGCGCAGCAGCGCGTCGAGCGGGTGGGGTTGGCCGTCCATGCGCGCAGGGTGGGCGCCTGCGCGTGAGCCGCCAAGCCCTACAGGGGCCTCGCCGGCACGCCGCCGACGCGCGCGCCGGCCGGCACATCGGAAGCGACCGCGGCGCCGGGCGCGACGATCGCCTCCGCGCCGACCGCGACCCCCGGCCGGATGACGGCGCCGGCCCCGACGAGCGATCCGGCGCCGATCCGCACGCCGCCGCAGATCACGCTGCCCGGGCCGAGATGCGCGGCGTCCTCCACGGTGCAGTCGTGCTCCACGATCGCACCGGTGTTCACCAAGGCCAGGGCGCCGAGCGCGGCGTCCGGCCCGACCACCGCGCGCGCCATCACCTGCGCGCCCGGCGCAACCTGCGCGGCCGGCGAGACGAGTGCGGCAGGATGGATCACCGCAGGCAGCGCGAAGCCGCGGTCGCGGCAGAGCGCCCCGAGCCGGGCGCGGGCGCCGTTCGCACCGATCGCGACGACGGCGTTCTCCAGCCCCTCCGCGCGCAGCCGGGCGAGATCGGCGACCGTGCCGAGCCAGGGCGCGCCGAGCACCGGGGCGTGGCGCAGGTCGTCCAGCACGCCCGCGACCTCCGCACCGGCGGCGCGCAGCGCCTCGATCACCGGCTTCGCATGCCCGCCGCCGCCGATGACGACGACGCGCATGGCCCGGCCGTCAGATGCCAGGCGCGACGATCATGCAGGCGCCGCGGCCGCGCAGCCGGTCACAGGCGCCCTCCGCCGCGCCACGGTTGGCGAAGCCGACGACGCGCGCGCGGTAGAGCGTCGTGCGGCCCTGCGCGACCCGCTCCACAGCGGTCCGTGCGCCTGCCGCGCCCATCTGGTCGCGCGCCTGCCCGGCCGCGGCGCGGGCCAGGTTCTCGGAGGCGAAGGCCCCGACCTGCACGGCCCAGGCGCCGCCGGTCTGCGGGGCGGGTGCTGCGGCGCGGGGCGGAACCGCCAGCGTGCCGGCATGCGCCTGCGGGACGAGGCTGAAGCGCGGCGCCGCGGCCAGCGCGACCGGCGCCGCCGGCCGCGCGGCCGGCGGCGGCGCGAGCGTCTCCGTGCGGATCGTGCCGGGGTCGCCGGCGCTCACCACCGGGTCCATGCGGCCGACGATCGTGGAGGGGCGGTCGCCCGCGCTCTCCACGGGGTCCATCCGCCGCTCGAAGTCGCCGGGGCTGGCGATCGGCGCCATGCCGATGACAGGGCCGATGACCGGGCCTGCGGAGGCGAGTTGCGTGCGCCGCGGGGCGAGCGGCGCCGCGATGGCGCTCGTGCTGCCATCCGGAATCGGCTCCATCCGCACCACCGGGCCGGGCGGAAGCTGCGCGACGCGGATGCCTGGATCGGTCGCCTGGCGCTGGTCGCGCAGCGCGAGCATCGTCGCGGGATCCCCGCGGCGCGGGCCGCGCGGGATGTCGGTGCCGATATCGGCTGCCGCATAGACCTCCGGCGCCGCGCGCCGGTTCGGGCTGGCACCGGCGATCCGCGGGCCGATCCGGCCGACGTAGTTGCGCGTCTCGTCCGGCAGGCCGCGGCTGCCCCACAGGTAATCCTCCAGCCGCCGCGGCCCGGCATTGTAGGCCGCGAGGAAGGCGGGCGAGCCGTACAGCTCATACATCTCCCGCACGTAGGCTGTGCCGGCCATGATGTTGTCCCACGGATGGTACGGGTCGCCCCCCAATGCGTAGCGGCGCGAGAGCTCGGCGTAGGTGCCGGGCATCACCTGCATCAGCCCCATCGCGCCGACGCGGGACGTGGCGGATTGCCGGCCGCCGGACTCCTGGCGCATCACCTCCCGGATCCAGCGTTCCGGCACGTCGAAGCGGCGCGACGCCTGGGCGATCCACGGGCCCCACGGATCGGAAGCGGGGCCAGGCGGGTCGTAGCTGGCGGGGCGCGGCCACTCGCTGCTCGTCGAACTTCCCGTCACCGCGCCGCGTTGTGCCGTTCCGCCGCAGGCCGCGAGCGCGCCCACCAGCACGCACGCCATGATGGGCCTGGCGCTCCGCGCGAGACGGGACCGGGTCATGCACATACTCCGTCGGTTTTCGGGTGCGCTCCCCGAGGCCCGACCCCCCCGATGCGCCGACCGTCCCCAACGGTCGGATGCACCCCGGGCCTTCCCCGACGTACGTCCCGTCGTTCAGCAACAAGTACCTTGGCCTTGTGTGCCGCGCTTCGCACCGCACCTTCGGGCCGTACCGCAAGTCCAAGAGATCGAAGCCCTAGACCAGCCGGGCCAGCATAGGCAAGGACCGGAAGGTGGCAGCAACATGGCAGGATGCGCCGTTCGCATGCCACGGGGAAAAGGTGCAGAATGGTAGGAGACCCCGGCAGGCCCGCCTGCCGCCAGTTGGAGGACACACGCGCGATGCGCCCGACGAAGTCACTGCTTCCCATGCTCGGCGCGCTCGCGCTGATCGCGGCCGTGCCGGCCTGTGCCCCGCAGAACACAGGCAGCACCGTCTCGGCCCGGTCGCTCGGCGGCGCGGCCAGCGTCTCCTTCGGGACGATCGTCGGCAGCCGGCCCGTGACGGTGGCAGGCGGCGGCAGCGGCATCGGCACGCTCGGCGGCGCGGCGGCGGGCGGCATCGCCGGCAGCTTCATCGGCGGCGACTGGCGGTCGAACGCGCTGGCCGGCATCGGCGGCGCGCTGCTCGGCGGCCTGGCGGGCACGGCGGTGGAGCGCGGCGTGTCCAGCGGCACCGCCATCGAGTTCATCGTGCGGGAGGACCGCGGTAACGACATCGCCGTGGTGCAGACGAACGAGGAGGCGCTGCAGGTCGGCGACCGCGTGGTGATCAGCCGCGGCGACCGCGTGCGTCTCTCGCGCGCCGCGGGCAACGCACCGCCCCAGGCCGGCTTCGCGCCGCAGACCTATGGCGGCAGCGTCGCGCCGGTCTCGGGCTTCGGCGACCGCAAGTAGTTCACTGGCGGCCGCGCCAGCCTGCCACCAGGCGCGTGACCCATCCCTGCACCGCCCGGAGGCGCGCGCGCCGCCCGGGCGGGAACAGCTCCGGCCGGTCCATGCGGTCGAGCAGCACCTCCGGCGGGCAGGGCAACTCGGTCACCGGGTCCACGCAGCGCGGGTAGAGGATCAGCGCCCCGGCGACGAGTTCGTCCACGGTCAGCTTCCGCCGCGGGCCCGGGGGCATCGCGCGGTCCTCCGTCAGGCCCAAGCCCGCGTAGAAGGGCAGGCCCCAGCAGGTGACGGGCACGCCGCGCAGGATCGCCTCGAAGCCGGTGAGGGAAGTGAGCGTATGCACCGCATCCACCTCGCGCAGCACCGCATCCATCGGTGCGCCGGCGATCACCTGGTCGGCGAGCCCGGCCAGCACGGCGCGCGGGATGCGGCCGCGGCGGAAGCCGGCCTCGATGTCGGGATGCGGCTTGTAGATCAGGAAGGCGTCGGGCGCCGATTCGCGCACGCGGCGGAGAAGTTCGAGGTTGGTGCGGATGCCGGCGCCGCCGAGCCGGACGGAGGCGTCGTCCTCCACCTGGCCGGGCACCAGCACGCGGCGGCGGCCGGGCGGGGCGGCGATTGCGGGCCCGGGCGCGCGCAGGTTGTACTTGGTGATGTTGCGCGCGACGATGGCGGACCGCAGCGCGGCGGCGCGGGCCAGCAGCGCGGGGTCGAAGGCCGCCGTGCGCAGCAGGCGTTCCAGGTCGCTCTCGCGCGCCGGGTCGAAATGCGGCCCGCGCGAATCCAGCACGAAGGACGCGCCGGCCCGGAACGCGGCGCCGAGGCCCGCGGAGCGGATGAAGCCGTCCTCCAGCCACAGCAGCTCGACCCCCGCCGACTCGGCGCGGCGGCGCAGGTCGGGCGGGGCGGAGGCGCTCCAGGCCACGACCGCGCCGCCGCGCGCCCGTGCCGCGCGGATTGCGTTGCCGGCGCGGTTCCGGAACTCGGGCGGCGGGCCGGAGGAGGCGAAGAGCGCCTCGGCCCGCGCGCGCTTGTAGGGATGCAGGCCGAGGCAGACGGCGACGCGGCGGCCTTCCGCTTCCCGCTGCTTCCACAAGCCGAGGAGATCCAGCGCCTCCTCGATGCCGCAGGGTATGCCGTGGAACGGATCGGCGCAGCGCGTCGCGCTCAGCAGGGCGGCCCAGGTCGCGAGGCGGTCGGCCCCGGCCAGCGGGCCGTCGCATACGGCCACGCCGGCCGCCAGGGCGAGCAGCGCCATGTCGCGCGAGGCGCCGCGCAGCCCGGCCGCGGCGTCGAGCAGGGTCCAGGGGTCCAGCGGCGGCAGGGCGTCGGATGCGGTCGGGGCGTCGGGCCGGAAGGGGTCGCGCGCGCGCAGGACGGGGCGCCCGCCGGCCTCACCGGGGCTGCCGGTGCCGAACACCACCAGCGCGGACCGCGGCGGAACACCGAGCGCTTCGACTCCGGGATCGGGTAGCCCCGGCGGGGCGCCGATTCGCCCGGCGACGAGGCGCGCCAGCACGGCCTCCACGCCGCTTGTATCAATCGCCGGCGAGGCCAGCGCATCGCCCACAGGATCGGCCGGCTCGCCGAGCACCAACGCGACGGGCACCTCCCGCCCCGCCAGGCGGGCCGGGCGGAAGGGGCCCGGGGCGAAGGGAAGCGGGCCGTCATCGGGCCCTGAGACCACCTCTCGCCCCGGCCAGAAGGCCGGCAGATGCGGCCAGGCGCGGAGGAGGCCGCCGGGCAGGCAAAGCGGGGGAGGGCACGTTTCCGGCACCGGATCACCCGACCAGGCAGCCCGCCCGCGGTGGGGCTTCCCCGGAAGGGTTGGTATGTAACTGTGGCGCCGCGACAACCGACGGCTGCGATCCGTTCCGTTCCGTCATACCGTTTTGCCTGCCCCTCACGGTTCCGCTAGTGTGAGTTGTGATGAACCGCAATGCCTCCCCGCTGCTTGTGCAGCGCCGCGCCTTCGGGCTTCGCACGGCGATACCGATCGTCGCGCTCGCCCTCCTCGCCGGGTGCGGCAACCTTCGCCTGGGCGGCACGCCGCAGGCCACCGTGGCGGAACCGCCGCCGCCGCCGCAGGACCCCGTCGCCGCCTTCGCCGCCAACGCGCAGCCGGGCAGCCAGTCTCGCGTCACGCTGTCCGGCGGGCAATCGGCCAATGTGCGCATGGTCCGCAGCTACGCCGCGGCCAGCGGGCGGGAATGCCGGGAAGTGATGGTCGGGACCGGGAATGCCGCCCGGCCCCAGCTCGTGTGCCTTGCGGAGTCGGGCGGCTGGGCGCCGGCGCGTCCGTTGCTCCGCGGCAGCGGCCGCCCGTGAGCGCCGCGGGCTGGTCCAACCCGGTTGCGACGCCCGGGGATGACGTCTCGCGGACGATGCGCGGCTTCGCGGTCCAGGCCCGCGTCGTCAATGCGCTGCTGATGCGCGAGATGCAGACGCGGTTCGGCCGCAACCAGCTCGGTTTCCTCTGGCTGTTCCTGGAACCGCTGATGCTCGCCGGCGCGATCGCCGCCATCAAGGTGATCAGCGGCATCGGCCAGCACTATCCGGGCATCCCGATCTTTGTCTTCGCCCTCGCCGGCTACCTGCCCTACTTCACCTTCCGCGCCATCGTCGGCCGCGCACCCGGCACGCTGCGGTCCAACATGACGCTGCTCTACCATCGCCAGATCCGCCTGCTGGACGTCGTGCTGGCGCGCCACCTGCTGGAGATGGGCGCGGTGCTGGGCGTGATGACGCTGATCGTCGCCGGGGTGGCGATCTGGGGCGACCTGCCGCCGCATTCCATCCCGACCCTGCTGACCGGCCTGGCGCTGCTGTTCCTGTTCGCGCATGGCCTCGGGCTGATCGCCGCCGCGGTTTCCGCCGCGTCGGAAATCGCGGAGCGGCTGATCCACCCTCTCGTGTACCTCTCGCTGCCGCTGTCCGGTGCGCTGATCGCACTGCACTCCCTGCCGCCGCAGCTGAGGGACATCCTGCTTTGGAACCCGCAGGCGAACATCCACGAAATGGTGCGCGAGGGCTTCTTCGGCCACCTGCTGCCGAGCTATTACGATGTCGGCTACGTCGTGTTCTGCGTGGCCGTCGTGAACCTGCTGGGCCTGGCCGCGCTGCGCGCGGTGCGGCCGAAGCTAGAATTCTGATGGCGTCCGATGATCCTGCTGGACGACGTCACGAAATTCTACAGCGTGCGCGGCCGCGGCCGCCGCTTCATCCTGCGCAACGCGACGGCGGTGATCCGGCCGGGCGACCGCCTGGGCATCCTCGGGCGGAACGGGGCGGGAAAATCCACGCTGGTGCGGCTGCTCGGCGGCGTGGAATACCCGAGCGCCGGCCGGATCGAGCGGCGGATGACGGTGTCCTGGCCGCTGGCGCACGGCATCGGCGTGCACGGGTCGCTGACAGGCGCGGACAATGCCCGCTTCATCGCCCGCATCTACGACCGCGACCTGGACGAGGTGGTGGATGCGGTGAACGACTTCGCCGAGCTCGGCAACTACATGGACATGCCGATCAACACCTATTCGGCCGGCATGATGTCCCGCCTGCTGCTCGGCCTGTCGCTGGCGATGGATTTCGACTGCTACCTGATCGACGAAGCGACGAGCGTCGGCGACCAGCGCTTCATAGACCGCACGCAGGCCGCGCTCGAGACACGGCTGCACGACCGGGCGCTGGTGATGGTCAGCCACCACGCCACGCATATCCGCACCTTCTGCCGCACCGCGGCGATCCTGCACAACGGCGCACTCACGTTCTTCGAGGACCTCGATGAAGCTATCGCCACCTACGAGGCCCTCTGAGCCGCTGGCCGCCAGCGGCATCACGCCGCCTGGCGCGACCCGGCTGCCGGAGGCCACGCGCCGCCGCGGCGCGAAGCGGCGGCTCGGGCTGCGGCACTGGTACGCGCTGCTCGTGCTGCTGCCGACCGCGCTGGCGGCGGTGTATTTCTTCGCCTTCGCCGCCGACATCTTCGAATCCGAGTCGCGCTTCCTGGTGCGCAACCGGGCCGGCGGCGGCGGGAGCGCGCCTGCCATGATGGACGCGGCCGGCGGCCGCACCGGCGGCCTCGCGAACGTCTTCGCCGCGGCCCGCCCGGGCGTCGAGGAATCGCGCGCCGTCGTCTCCTACCTCGACAGCCACGCGGTCATCACCGCGCTCGGCCGCGACCTCGACCTCGCCGCGGTCTGGCGCCGGCCGGAGGCGGATGCGCTGGCGCGGCTGTGGTGGGAGGAGCCGCAGCTCGAATGGCTGCTGTGGTACTTCCGCCGGCGCGTCGCGGTCGAGTTCGACGCCGAGACGGGCGTGCTGCGCCTGCGCACCCACGCCTTCCGCCCCGACGACGCGCAGGCGCTCGGCCAGCGGCTGCTCGCCCTGTCGGAAGACCTGATCAACACCTTCAGCGCGCGCAGCATCGCCGACACGATCCGCGCCGCGCAGGCAGACGTGGTCACCGCCGAGGGACGCGTCCTCGCATCCCGCGAGGCGATGATCGCCTTCCGCGAACGGGAGCAGGCCTTCGACCCCGCGCGCACGGCTGCCGGCGCGATTGACACGATCGGCCGGCTGGAGGCCCTGCTTGCGCAGACGCGCGCCGAGTTGCAGGAGCGCCGCTCCTTCATGCGGGCGGACAACCCGCAGATCGGCGTGCTGAACAACCGGATCGCCGCGTTGCAGCAGCAGATCGCGACGGAGCGCGGCCGCATGACGCGCGGGCAGGAAGCGCTGACGCAGCAGGTCGCCGGCATGGAACGGCTGGAGCTGGAGCGCGTCTTCGCCGATCGCCAGCTCGCCTCCGCCACCGCCTCGCTCGAGGAGGCGCGGTCCAACGCGCTGCGGCAGCAGGTCTTCCTGGTGCGGGTCGCCGATCCGCAGCTTCCCGAATACCCGCTCTACCCGCGGGCGTCCTTCAACACCCTGACGATCTTCGTCAGCCTGTCCGTGCTGTTCGGCATCGGCTGGCTGCTGGTCGTCAGCGCGCGCGAGCATGCAGCCTGACATGACGAACCGATACCTTCCGCTCCTCCTCGGCGCCGCGCTGCTGGCCGCCGCGCCGGCGGCCGCGCAGTTCTTCCCGGGCACCGGCAGCCGCACGCCCGGTGCCGCGGTGCAGCTTCCGCCGGGCACGCAGGGCGCGGTGACGGCCCCGGGCGCGCAGGCGGTGCCGACGCTGCCTGCCGTGCCGCTGCTGCCGCCGGGCGTCGGCACAACGGGCGTCATCGTCCCGGGTGCGTCCGGCGTGGACGCGCTGCTGAACCGCAACGACCCGACTCAGACGCTGCGCCAGGGCGCCGCCACCGCGGCCGAGGGCGGGCCGATCGCGGTCGGGCCGCTCGGCGATCCCGGCCGCATGGCCGGTCCGGCCACCGCGGTGTTCGGCGCCACGCTCTTCACGCGCGGCGTGCCCAACCCGACCGAGGCACCGAACCCGAACTACGTACTGAGCACCGGCGACCGCGTCTCCATCACCCTCTGGGGCTTCGTGGAGGGCAACGTCATCGCGGCCGTGGACAACGACGGCAACATCTTCATCCCGCAGATCGGCCCGGTGCGGATCGCCGGCACGCGCGCCGGCGACATCCAGCGGGTCGTCGAGGCGGAGGTGCGCCGCGTCTATGCGCAGCAGGTGCAGGTCTATGCGAACGTGCTGTCCACCGGCTCCGTCGGCGTCTTCGTCACGGGCTTCGTGCGCACGCCCGGACGCCACCTCGGCGCCGGGTCGGAGAGCGTGCTGGATTACCTGGCCCGCGCCGGCGGCGTGGATCCGGGCCGCGGCTCCTACCGTGACATCATCGTCCGCCGCGGCGGACGGGACGTGGCGCGGGTGGACCTCTACCGCTTCCTGCTGACCGGCGCGCTGCCGAACCTCAGCCTCCAGCAGGGCGATACGATCATCGTGGCGCCGCAGGGCGCGATGGTCGGCGCCGACGGCGCGGTCCGCAACAACTACCTGTTCGAGGTGTCGGGCCGCGCGATGCAGGGCAGCGAGCTGGTGCGGCTCTCGGCGCCGCTGCCCTCCGCGACCAACGCGGTGATCCGCGGCACCCGCGCCGGCCAGCCCTTCGCGCGCTACGTCACGGTGCGGGAACTGGCGAACGTCCAGCTGCTGGACCAGGACACGGTGAGCTTCATCACCGATGCGCCGGCGCCGACCGTGCGCGTCTCGATCGAGGGCAGCCGGATCGGGCCTTCGGTGCTGATCGCCGACCGCGACACCTCGCTCTGCACGCTGCTCGACTACGTGGAGGTGGACCCGCGGCTGGCGAACACGCGCGGCGTGTTCCTGCTGCGACCGGGCCTCGCCGCGCAGCAGATGCGCACGATCAACGAGGCGCTGGACCGGCTGGAGCGGCAGCTCTTCCTGACGATCTCGCCGACCACCGGCGTCGCGGATATCCGCGCTTCGGAAGCGAACCTCGTCGCCAACTACATCCAGCGCGCCCGCCGCACCCAGCCGGAGGGCCGGCTGGTGGTGATGGACCGCACCGGCCGCTGCGCCGACGTGCGCCTGCAGGACGGCGACACGATCGTGATCCCCGAGCGCGTGCAGACCGTGCTGGTGAGCGGCGAGGTGCGCGCGCCGCAGGGCGTGGTATGGCGCCCGAACCGCACCATCGCGGACTACATCGGCCAGGCCGGCGGCTTCGCGGAACGCGGCGCCGACAACCAGGTGATGATCCGCAAGGCGAGCGGCGAACTGATCCTGGAGCCGACCGAAGGACCGGAGCCCGGCGACGAGCTGATCGCGCTGCCGCGTCTCGACCCCAAGAACTTCCAGATCGCCCGGGACCTTCTGAACCTGATCTTCCAGACCGCGCTCTCGGCGCGGGTGTTCATGAACTGACTGCGGCTCCCTCCCCCGCATTTGCGGGGGGGGGTCGGCGCTAAAGGTGTCGGACGCCGAAGGTTGGCGGGGCGGGGGAAGCCCGCCCCCCCCGCTTTGTACCGGCTGGCGCAAGTCTTGACCCGTACCCTGTCGTCCCCGCGAACGCGGTGACCCCAACTTCCCGCCGTTCCGACACGCGGAGCGGTGGGTTCTTGCTTTCGCGGAAACGACAGGAAATGGCTCAGGAATCAAGCCGTTCGCTATCACACCACTTCCGGCCAGACGAAGCTCAGCCGCTCAAGGAAGCCGAGCCGTGCGAGCACGTCGTCCGGCGTGCAGGCCATCACGGCAACCACGCCGATACCCACCTCCTCGCCGGGCTCGGCATCCGCCCCGATCACCACCTCCGCGATTTCCGCCGCCGCGGGCACGTCGAGCGCGACGACGGGGCGCGTGCCCGGGGGCACGTGCACCGCGACCGGCGCCGCGCCCCCGAGCCGGAACGTGACCTCGCGCGCCGTCTCCGCACCGCGCAGCGCCAAGTGCAGCCGCAGCGGGGCGGCAGCGCGTCCGGGCAGCGGCAGGCGTAGCACCGCGCGGCCCGGCCGCGTCCAGCATCCCCAGCTTTCCGGCGCCTGCCAGCCCGCGCCGTCGCGCAGCATCTCCGCCCAGGCCATCGCGGGCTGCGGATGCGGGGACTCGATCGCGCCCAGCCGATGCACCACGCCCAGCGCCGGCGCGGGAAGGATGCGCGGCCGCGGGGGTGCCGCGGCGAGAAGGCCGTGCAGGTCCTTCGCCACCGCGGACCAACTGCGCAGCCGCAGCCCTGCGGCGATGCGGGCCTCGGCAGCGCGGCGGAACGACGCGTCGAAGCTCAGCCGCTCCACCGCCGCGGCGAACTCCGGCTCGCTGCCGGGCGTGACGAGCAGCGCGAGGTCCTGCCCGGCCTCCACGAGGCCCGAATGGCGCGGCGCGACCACCGCCTTGCCGGCCGCCAGCGCCTCCGTCACCGGCAGCCCCCAGCCCTCGTGGCTGGAGTGATAGACCGTGAACAGCGCGCCCGCGTAGAGCGATGCGAGCGCCGGGTCCGACACGTCGTCGAGCCAGGTCACGCGATCCGCCGGCACGCGGCGCAGCAGGTCCAGCACCGGCGCCGCATCGAAGCCGGCGCGCCCGACGAGCAGCAGCCGCGGCAGCGCCGCGCCGTGGCGGCGCAGCAGGCCGAGCCAGGCGTTGAGTACGAACAGGTGGTCCTTGCGGCTCTCGATCGTCGCGACGAACAGCGCGTAGGGTTCCGCGGCGATCTCGGCCGCGCGCGGGTGCGGCGCGCCGACCGGTGCGGGCGGCGTTGCTGCGTCCGGGCGCAGCACCTCCACCGGTGCGAAGGGAAGCGGCGCAAGCGCGTCGGCCGCGATGCGGGTCACGTCGCGCCGCGTCGCGTCGGAGACGGCGAGCAGCAGGTCGGCCTCGATGCCGAGCACCGAGATCCAGCGCGCGAAGCTGGCGGAATGCGCGGGCTCACCATGTTCAGGCGCCACGACCGGCCCGGCATCATGCACCAGCGCGGCGTAGCGCAGGCGGTGGCGCGCGCGCGCCACGCGCACCGCACCGTGATAGCCGGGCAGCCACCAGGAGGAGCCCGGGTTCATCAGCCACGCGTCGCGGGGGAAGGCGAAGTCCGGCGCGGCCTCCAGCAGCGCCTCGGCCGCGGCGACGGCCTCCGTCCAGCGCGGCTCCTGCGGATCGGCGCCGCTGCGGGACAGGCCGGCGAGGCGCCGGAACATCTCGACCGGCAGCTCGCGCCACGTCGCGCCCGCCGGCCGGAAGACGACCAGGCGCGTGCCGGCGAACACGGAACCCGAGGCTGTCGCCGCGGCGGCGAGGCCGAGCTGCACGCGCTGGATGCCGCTCGGCGTGCGGGCGACCCGGAACCAGGCGAGCAGGTCCGACAGGTCCAGCACCACTCCCGCCCCGGCCGGCATCGCGATGCCGAGCAGCCGCTCCGCCTCATGCCACGCGGCGTCCCCGGACGGATCGAGTTCGAGCGACCGCGCATACGCCGCGCGCGCGCCGGCCGGGTCGCCCGCCAGCTTCAGCGCATGCCCGATCTGAAGCTGGAGGTCGGCATCACCGGGCATCCCCGCCTCGGCCCGGCGGTAGGAAGCGAGCGCGCCGGCCGGGTCGCCGGCTTCCTTCACGCAATGGCCGTGCTGCACCCAGATCGGCCAGGCCTCCGGCACGCGCGCGAGATACTTGCCGTAGGCCTCGGCCGCCGCCGCCCAGTCGCCCGCGTCGCGCCGAGCATCCGCCTCCGCGAGCAGCGCGCGCGCGCCGTCCATCCCGCGCCTCCCCGCTTCAGGTGCGGCCGTAGGTGTCCTCGATCCGCACGATGTCGTCCTCGCCGAGGTAGGGCCCGACCTGCACCTCGATGAGCGTCAGCGGGATCATGCCCGGGTTCTCCAGCCGGTGGACGCAGCCGAGCGGCAGATAGACGCTCTCGTTCTCGCGCAGCAGGATGCGCTCCTTGTCGCGCTCCACAACCGCGGTGCCGGCGACCACCACCCAGTGCTCCGCGCGGTGGAAGTGCTTCTGCAGGCTCAGCTTGGCGCCGGGGCGGACGATGATGCGCTTCACCTGGAAGCGGTCGCCCTGCGCGACGCCCTCGTAGCTGCCCCAGGGCCGATAGACCTTGCGGTGCTCCGTCGCCTCCCTCCGGCCGTCGGCCTTCAGCCGCTCGACGAGGGTCTTCACGTCCTGCGCGCGGTCGCGCCGGCAGGCCAGCACGGCGTCGTCGGTGACGACCAGCACGACGTCCTCCAGCCCGACGACGCCGGCGAGGATGCCCTCCGACCGGACGAAGCAGTTGCGGGAGCCGATGACCGTCACCGGCCCGACCGTCGCGTTGCCGTCCGCGTCCTTCGCCGCGATGTCCCAGAGCGACCCCCAGGACCCGACATCCGACCAGCCGGGATCGCAGGGCACCACGGCGGCCAGCCTGGTCCGCTCCATCACCGCGTGGTCTATGGAGATCGAGGGCGCGGTGGCGAAGGCGGCGCCGAGGCGGACGAAGCCGAGGTCGCGCGCCGCCTCCGCCACGCCGGCGCGGGCCGCCAGCAGCACCTCCGGCGCATGGGCCGAGAGTTCGGCGAGCAGCGTGCCGGCGGTGGCGACGAACATGCCACTGTTCCAGAGGTGCCGGCCGTCGCCCGCCATCGCGCGCGCGGTCGCGGCATCCGGCTTCTCCAGGAAGCGCACGACGGCCAGCGCGCCGTCCGCGCCGGGCACGGCACCCCCGGCCTCGATGTAGCCGTAGCCGGTCTCCGGGCCAGTCGGGCGAATGCCGAAGGTGGCGATGCGGCCGGCGCGGGCGGCGGCCGCGGCGGCGTCGAGCGCCTTCAGCAGCGCCGGCACGTCCGTCACCGCCGAATCGGCCGCCATGATCCAGAGGATCGCGTCGGGCGAGGCCTCGCCGACCAGCACCGCCGCCGCCGCGATCGCCGCGGCGGAGTTGCGGGCGGCCGGCTCCAGCACGATCCGCGCATCCTCCCGCCCGATCTCGCGGAGCTGTTCGGCGACCAGGAAGCGATGCGCCTCGCCGCAGACGATCACGGGCGGCGCGAAGCCCGGGCCGGCGGCGCGGGCCGCCGTCTCCTGCAGCATCGTGCGGGCGGAGGCGAGCGGCCAGAACTGCTTGGCGTAGCCCTCGCGCGAGAGCGGCCAGAGCCGCGTGCCGGTGCCGCCGGAGAGGATGACGGGCACGATCGGCTGGGCAGGCGACATCACGGGACTTCCCAAAAACGGTCTTCGCGCGCCCGGGTATGTCGCAGCGCCGTGGAAAAAGAAAGGCGAGCCGCGCGCCCCTCACCCCGGCGCGACGAGCGCGCCCGCCGTCGCCTCCGCCGGCATGGCGCGGTCGCGGCCGGCGCGCTTCGCGGCATAGAGGGCGGCGTCCGCGGCCTCGATCACCTTGCCGATCTGCTCGCCATGCTCGGGCCAGGCCGCGACGCCGATGGAGACGGTGACCGGCGGAAGCGTGCTGTCCGTCCGGTCGCGCATGCCGCGCACCATCGCGCAGATCTCCTGCGCGCGGAGCATGGCGTCCACCGCCGAGCAGTCGGGCATCAGGATCATCAGCTCCTCGCCGCCGTAGCGGCAGCCGACATCCATGCGCCGCAGCCGCGCCAGCAGCATCGCGCCCACCTCCCGCAGCACCGCGTCGCCGGTGGTATGCCCGTAGCGGTCGTTCACCTGCTTGAAGTGGTCGAGGTCGAGCATCAGCACCGCGATGGAGGCGCCGCGTCGTTCCGAATGCGCGGTCATCCGGGGCAGCGTCTCCTCCAGGAAGCGGCGGTTGTAGAGGCCGGTCAGCTCGTCCCGCAGCGCCTGGTTCCGCAGCTTCTCCCGCAGCGCGAGGTTGGCGAGCGCGAGGGAGACGCCGTCCGCCAGCGCCTGCGCCAGCTCCACCCGCGCGCGCGGCAGCGGCGCGGCCGCGCCGTCGAAGAACTGCAGCACGCCATAGACCTCCCCGCGCGCCTGCATCGGCACGCAGAGCGTGCAGGCGGCCTCGTCGCCGGCGTGGTCGCAGCGCAGCCCGTCGCCGACGCCCCGCCCATGCGGCCGGCCGCGCTTCAGCGCCCAGCAATCGGACGGGGTGAAGTGCTCCGGCAGACCCTGCGGCAGGCCCCGCCCGCCCCAGAGCCCGAGCACGTCAATGCGGTCGCGGGAGTTGTTGAAGACGTAGAAGGCACCGGAGAGCTCCGGCAGCAGCTCCTCCGCGGTGTGGGAGACGACGCGGCGGATGTCCTCCGGGGAGAGGCTGCTCTGCAGCAGCTCGCCCATCCGGAACAGCGTCGCGACCTGGTGCCCGCGGCTCACCATTTCGGCGTTCGCCTCCTCCGCGGTGCGCCGGCGCCGCGCGAGCAGGCGCAGCGCGCCGAGCAGCATGGCCAGCATCGCGAGCGACGAGGCGCCGATCGTGGCGAAGCCGATGACCTGCCCGCGTACGAGTCGCTCGTTCAGCAGGGCGAGTTCCGTGCGGTGTGCGCCCGCCATCTCGGCCAGCCTCGCGCGCAACGTCGCCTTGGCGCGCGACATGCCGCCCCCGGTCGCGACGTCCACCGCCCCGCTCGGGCCGGACGCCTCGTTCGCGGCTTGCACCTGGTCGCGCAGCCGCAGCACGTGTTCGAGCAGCGCACCCACCGGCGCGAGGCCGCGTTCCAGCAGCGGCGCCTCCAGCCGCCCAGCAAGCTCCCGGCCCGTCTCGGACAGCGCGGCGGTCGCCCGAACCATGGCGTCGCGGTCCTCCTGCCGGCCGGCGAGGATCCAGAGGCGCTTCGCGGCCTCGGACTCCGCGACGAGGGTGGCCAGGCGCTGCGCGTCCTCGATCTGCTCGCGCAGCACGACGGTGCGCGCCATCACGTCCATGACGTGGCGGTGGCTCGCCGCCGCGGCCGCCGCGCCGAGCGCGCAGACCAGCAGCAGCCCGACGGTGATGAGCCGTGCCGGCGGCAGGCGGAGGGTGGGGAGCTTCGGCATGCCCCATCACATCACGCGGCCGGTGAAGCGCGCGTTAAGCGGGCCGTTGCCGGGCCTTCCGGCGGCGGCTACGCATGCTGTCCGAACGGGCCGCGCAAGGCCCGCCACAGAGGGGAGGCGCCGCGCCATGACCATCTTTCACCCGTCCCGGGCCGTGCCGCGCCGCGCGGCGCTGCTCGGCCTCGGCGCCGCGTCGCTCGCCGCGCCGGCGCGCGGCCAGGCCCGCTTCCCCGACCGGCCGGTGCGCCTTATTGTCCCCTGGGGGGCCGGCGGCACCACCGACATCCAGATGCGCGCCATGGCCGAAGGCGCCGCGCGCCGCCTCGGCCAGCCGGTGATCGTGGAGAACAAGCCAGGCGCCGGCGGCGTGCTGGGCCCGCAGCAATTGTTGCAGGAGCGACCGGACGGGCACGTCCTCGCGCAGATGCCGATCAGCGTCTTCCGCCACCCGCAGATGGCGCAGCGGGCGCTGTTCAACCCGCTGGAGGACTTCACCTACGTCATCCACGTGACCGGCTACCTGTTCGGCATCGTGGTGCGCGCGGACGCGCCCTGGACGACGCTCGGCGCCTTCCTCGACCACGCGAAGACGAATGCCGGGCGGGTGAACTACGGCACGCCCGGCGTCGGCACCTCGCTGCATATCACCATGGAGCAGATCGCCGGGCTGCGCGGGATAGACTGGACGCATGTGCCCTTCCGCGGCTGGGCGGAGAACGGTCAGGCGCTGCTCGGCGGGCAGATCGAGGCGAGCGCCGACAGCTCCGGCTGGGCGGAGCTGGTGCAGGCAGGACGGATGCGCCTGCTGGCGGTCTGGAGCGCGGAACGCGCGAAGCGCTTCCCCGAGGTCCCGACGCTGCGCGAGAGCGGCCTCGACATCGTCTCCGCCTCGCCCTATGGCCTGGCCGGGCCGAAGGGCATGAACCCGGACCATGTGCGCGTGCTGCACGACGCCTTCCGCGCGGCGGTGCTCGATCCGGCGCATCTCGCGGTGCTCGAACGCTTCGACATGGCGCCGTGGCTGATGGGGCCGGAGGAGTACGCGGCCTTCGCGCGGCGGACCTATGCCGAGGAAGGCGAGATGATCCGCAAGATGGGCCTGCGCCTCTGAAGGCCCGTTGCGGGTGATCAGCCCCCCGGCTCGGCCGCCGGGAAGCGCAGCTCCGCGACCGTCCCCCTGCCGTCCGGCCCGCGCCGGCGCGCGAAGCGGCCGCGGAGCTGCGAGGCGAGCGCCCGCAGCAGCCGCGTGCCGAGACCCGCCCCGCCGGCCGGCTGGGCCGGCGGCGCGTCCTCCACCTCGCCCTCGGGCGGCAGGCCGATCCCGTCATCGGTGACGGCCAGGACGTAGTCCTCTCCCTCGCGGGCGAAGCGGATCTCGACCGTGCCGGGGCGCTCCTCCGGGAAGGCGTATTTCAGCGCGTTCGTTACCGTCTCGTTCAGCACGAGGCCGAGCGGCACGGCCCGTTCGGCCGACAGCGGGTGCGCCTCCGCCCTGCTGGTCAGGTGGACGGCCCGCAGGCCCTGGCCGAAAAGCGCGGATTCGATGTCCTGGCTGAGGCCGGCGACGAACTCCCGCGTGTCCACCATCGGCCGCTCGGCACCGGCGCCGAGCCCCTCGTCGAGCGAGAGCCGCGCATGCACGCGGGAGAGCGCGAGGGCGTGGTCCGCCGCCTCCCGCAGCGCCTCGCGCGCCACATCGGACGGCGCGCTGCGCGCGCGCAGCAGCAGCAGGCTGACAAGGGAGCCGAGGTCGTTGCGCGTGCGGTGGCGGAATTCGCGCATCACCAGGTCGCGCGCGCGCTCGGACCGGAGCAGGTCGTCCCGTGCCGTCTGCAGGCGCGTGATGGTGCGGTGGAGCGATTCGACCACCGTCGTGATCGCGCCCGCGACGAGCAGGAACAGGCCGAGCGCCACCCATTCGCGCGGCCCTTCCAGCGCGAACCGGCCGACCGGCGGCAGGTTGGCCCAGACGGCGAGCAGCGCGGAGAGGGTCGTCGCGACGATGCCGGAGCCGTGGTCGAACAGCGTGCCGCAGATCAGCACGGCGACGAGATAGTGACCGAAGGGCGAGGATGGCGCGATGCCGGGGTCGAGGAGCTGCTGCGCCGCGAAGATACCGAGCACGATCAGCACGGTGACGAGATAGCGCGCGGCGACCGGCAGAGTCCGTGTGCGATCGAGGATCGAGGCAAGGCGCGCGCTGACCGGCATGAGGGCTGCAACGGCCGGATCGGCGGCCGGCTCGCCGGCTGGCCGGAACGTGAAGCCCCTACTCCCCTTGCGGGCGATCGTTGCGGAGTATCGCGAAGAAGTGTCGCAACAGCGATGAACTCTCGCCCTCCCGCACGCCGCCGACGACCTCCGGCGCGTGGTGGCAGGTGGGCTGGGCGAAGATGCGGGCACCGTGTTCCACGCCGCCGCCCTTGGGATCGTAGGCGCCGAACACCAGGCGGCGGATCCGGAACAGGCTGGCGGAAGCGGCGCACATCGCGCAGGGCTCGAGCGTGACCCAGAGCGTAGCACCCGGCAGCACCTTCTCGCCGCTCGACGCCGCCGCGGCGCGGAGCGCCAGCATCTCGGCATGTGCGGACGGGTCGCCGCGCGCCTCCACCTCGTTTCCGGCCCGCGCGAGCACCGTGCCGGCGGCGTCGGTGACCACGGCGCCCACCGGCACCTCCCCGCGCGCGGCGGCGGCGCGGGCCTCGTCCAGCGCGATCTCCATCGGGGTCATGCCGGATGCTTGCCGCGACACGGGGCGCAGGTCTAGCAACGGGCCATGCCCGACCGCCCCCTGATCGGCCTCACCCTGGATGCGGAGCCGGCCGGCGGCTGGTCAAGGCTGCCCTGGTACGCGCTGCGGCAGAACTACTTCTCGGCCGTGATCGCCGCGGGCGGGCTGCCGGTCGCGCTGCCGCACGATCCGGCGCTCGCGGCGGAGTATCTCGACAGGCTCGATGGCCTGCTGGTGACCGGCGGCGCCTTCGACGTGGACCCGGCGCTGTGGGGCGGCGGGGCGCCGCATCCGAAGGTCACCCTGAAGCCCGGGCGCACGGATTTCGAGCTGGCGGCGGTGCGCGCGGCGCTGGCGCGCGACACCCCCGTTCTCGGCATCTGCGGCGGGCAGCAGCTCCTGGCCGTGGCGTTCGGCGGCACGCTGGTGCAGCACATCCCGGACCAGGTGCCCGGCGCGCTGGCGCATGAGCAGCCGAACCCACGGACCGAGCCGGGGCACGAGGTGGAGGTATGCGGCGGCACGCTGCTGGCGTCGGTGGTCGGTGCGAAGCGGCTGGCCGTGAACAGCGCGCATCACCAGGCGGTGGCGACGCCCGGGGCGGGCGCGGTGGTGAACGCGGTCGCGCCGGACGGCGTGGTGGAGGGGATCGAGCATCCGGGCCACCGCTTCGCGCTCGGCGTGCAGTGGCATCCGGAATACGCGGTGGACCCGCGCGACCCCGCCATCTTCGAGGCCTTCGTGCGGGCGGCGCGCGGATGAGCGAGGACGACGATCCGAAGCGCGGCGAACGCATCGCGAAGTGGCTCGCGCGGGCCGGCATCGCCTCCCGCCGCGACGCGGAGAAGCTGATCGCCGAGGGCAAGGTGAAGCTCAACGGCCGGACCGTGGAGACGCCCGCCACCTTCGTCGCCGCCACCGACCGCGTCGCGGTGGAAGGCAAGCCCGTCGCCGCGCCGGAACGCACGCGGCTGTTCCGCTATCACAAGCCCGAAGGGCTGGTGACGACGCACCGCGACCCTGAGGGCCGGCCCACCGTCTTCGGGAAGATGCCGCCCGGGATGCCGCGCGTCGTCTCGATCGGCCGGCTGGACATCGCCTCCGAAGGCCTGCTGCTGCTGACCAATGACGGCGAGCTGGCGCGACGGCTGGAACTGCCGTCGAACGGATGGCTGCGCCGCTACCGCGTGCGCGTGCACGGCCGCGTGGAGGAGCGCGCGCTGGCCGGGCTGGCCAAGGGCGTCACCGTCGAGGGTGTCGCGTATGGCCCGATCGAGGCGGGGCTGGATTCGCGGCAAGGGTCCAACGCCTGGCTGACGGTGAGCCTGACGGAGGGCAAGAACCGCGAGGTGCGCCGCGTCATGGCGCATCTCGGCCTGCAGGTGACGCGGCTGATCCGCGTGGCCTACGGCCCGTTCCAGCTCGGTGCCCTGCCGCGCGGCGGCATCGAGGAGGTGCATCCGCGCATCCTGCGCGAGCAGCTCGGCATCGGCGAGAAACCTGTGCGGCGGCGCGAGCGGGCCGAACCGGCCCCAAGGACGCTGCCAGAGACGCCGCCCGAGCCGCCGCCTGCGGGCGCCCGCTCCATCCCCCGCGCTCGCAACGCCGCGCCGCGCCGGCCGTCCCGTGCTGCGAATCATCGCCGGTCGCCATCGCGGCCGTAGGCTCGCCGCGCCGAGCGGCGAGGCGACGCGCCCGACGGCGGAACGCGTGCGCCAGGCGCTGTTCGATGCGCTGTGGCACGCGCCCTGGGCCGGGCGCGAGGTGATCGAGGGGGCGCGCGTGCTCGACGCCTTCGCCGGCACCGGCGCGCTGGGGTTGGAGGCGCTGTCGCGCGGCGCCGCCCACGCCACCTTCATCGAGCCTGACCGCGCCGCGCTCGCCGCGTTGCGCGCCAATTTGGCGGCGACGCGGGAGGAATCGCGCGCCCGGATCATCGTCGGCGACGCAACCCGGCCGCCGCGCGCCGACACGGCCTGCACCCTGCTGTTCCTCGACCCGCCATACGGTCAGGCGCTGGTGCCGCGCGCGCTGGGCGCGCTCGGCGCGGCGGGCTGGATCGCCCCCGGCGCCCTGGTGGCCGCCGAGGTGGGGCGGGCCGAGGCCCTCCTCCACCCGGGCTTCGAGACGCTGGACGAACGCGTTCACGGTGCCGCCAGGCTGGTCGTGCTGCGCGCCGTCACGCCGCCCACCTGACGCGGCGCGTCACCGCCATGACGACCGACAGCGCGAGGAAGAGCGCGAGCGTGCCGGCGAGCAGCGCGTAGCTCTCCAGGCTCAGCACCACGTGCAGGAAGGCGAAGAGCGCGGCGAGCACCGCCGCCATGCCCGCCCCCACCGCCCAGCGGCCGGTCGTCGCCGCCGTGTAGGCCGAAGCCTGCGCCACCACCGCCGCGGCGCTGACCGCATAGGCGATGCCGAAGCCGAGCGGCTCTCCGACTGCCAGCAACAGCAGCGGGAACAGCACGACCGAGGCGCCGAGCAGGCCGTACTGCACCGGATGCAGGCGCAGCTTCGCGAGCGTCTCGAAGATGCCGACCGTCACGAAGGTCAGCGCCAGGATGAAGAAGGTGTATTTCGACGCGCGGCTGACCATCCGGTACGTCGGCACCGCTTCCAGCAGCTCTACGCCAACGGTGTTGGGCGTGCCGGAGGTGCGGCAGACGCCGAGGCTCCGCCGGACGAGCGGCAGGCGCGTGCCGGTGTCCCACGCCGCCTCGAAGCGGTCGGCCTCCACCTGGCTCCGTACCGGCAGCTCCGCCCCCGCGAAGCTCGGCGTGGCCCAGCTGCCGGAGACGGCGATGCCCGCCCGGCGCGCCAGCGGGACCAGGTGCAGCCCGCTGGAGCCGCGCAGGTCCATCTCCAGCTCGACCGCGATCGGCCGCGCCGGCGGGCCGTCCAGGCCGAGCGGCCAGCGCAGCGCCTCCTGCGGGCCACAGAGCGCGTGTTCGTATTCGGCCTCGCCCGCCTCGATCACGCGGCCGTCCATGCGAATCGGGGGTGCGAGGCCGGCGGGGCGCAGCTCCGTGCTGCCGGCGAGGAGGTGCGCCTCGGCCCACAGCAGCTCCGCCTCCGGCACGTCGGGGACGACCACCTCGGGCACGGTGAAGCGGCCGGTGAAGCCGAGGCGCGCGGCATAGACCGTCGCCTCGAACAGGCCGCGGCGCCGCGTCTCCGGCGCCAGCGCGGCTTCGGCGCGCAGCTCGGTCGGCAGGACCGCGACCGCGCCGCGCCGGTGCACCATGACGCCGTTCGCGTCGCGTGAGACCGGCGCGCGCCAGGGGACGACGAGCACCGGGCCCATCGCCGTCTGCGGCTGGCCCCAGCTGTTGCCGATCTCGCGCTTCACGCCCTCGCTGCGGGCTTCGCGTTCCCCGATGAGGTCGGCGATGAGCCAGTGCGGGACCAGCAGCGCGAGGAGGATCGCGGCGATCGCGATGATGCGGCGATTGGCGGCGCCGAGCAGTGCGGAGGCCGGCGCGGCCTCGGGAAGCGTGGCGGACATTGTGCCCTCTCAGGATGCGGTTGGCGCCGTCATCCTCGGGGGATCGTGTGCAGTGCCTTGCCGCCGCGCTTGCAGAAGGCGCGGAAAGTTGGTGCAAATCCCGTGCAGGGCGCGCATGCCGAAGATTCTCATCGCCGACGACGATCCGCATATCCGTGACGTGCTGGCCTATGCGCTGGCGCGCGAGGGCTTCGCGATCGCGCAGGCCGCCGACGGCGCAGCGGCGCTCGCTGCCGTCCGATCGGAACGGCCGGACCTGGTCATCCTCGACATCGTCATGCCGGAAATGGATGGCACGGAGGTCTGCCGGCGGCTGCGGAAGGACTCGTCGCTGCCGGTGATCTTCCTCTCCTCCCGCGACGACGAACTGGACCGCGTGCTGGGCCTGGAGCTCGGCGGCGATGACTATGTCACGAAGCCCTTCAGCCCGCGGGAGGTGGTGGCGCGGGTGAAGGCGGTGCTGCGGCGGCCGGGCGGGCCGGTGGCCGAGACAGGCGGCGCCATGCGGCGTGGCGCGCTGACCCTCGACGAGGAACGGTTCGAGGCTTCCTGGGCCGGGGTCCGGGTGCCGCTGACGGTGACGGAATTCGCGATCCTCCGCGCGCTCGCGGCCTCGCCGGGGCGGGTGCTGACGCGGGAGGCGCTGATGGGCGTCGCCTATCCCGACCGGCGCGTGGTCAGCGATCGCACGATGGACAGTCACGTCCGCCACATCCGCGCGAAGCTGGCCGCGGCGGGCGGCGATCCGATCGGGACGGTGCACGGGCTGGGTTATCGGTTCGTGGTGGGGTAGGGCCGTGATCGCTGCCCCCCCACCCCGACCCTCCCCCGCGAGCGGGGGAGGGAGAAGGTTACGCAAGCCGCGCATACGGACGGTGCTGCTCGCGGCGAGCCTGCTGATCCTCGCGGCGCCGCTCGGCGGCATCTGGCTGCTGCGGATCTACGAGAGCGCGCTGGTCCGGCAGACCGAGACAGAGCTGATCGGGCAGGCCGCCTTCATCGCCGCGTCCTACCGCACGGCCTGGGCCGGCCCTGGCGCGCCGCCGCCGGTCCCCGGGCCGGAAGGGCAGTGGACACCGCGGCCGGCGACGCTCGACCTCGCGCGCGACCGGGTGCTGCCGCCCGCGCCCGCCGCAACGCGCGGCCCGCCACCGGAACCGCGCGCGCTCACCGCCGCCGCGGCGCTCGGCCCCGTATTGGCGGAGGCGCAGCGCGTGACGCTGGCGGCGATGCGCGTGCTGGACCGGCAGGGCGTCGTCGTCGCGACCAGCCGCGAGGAATTCGGCCTGTACCTCGCCGCGCTGGAGGAGGTCGGCGTCGCGCTGTCCGGCAATCCGGCGGCCGTGCTGCGCACCCGGCTCGTCTCGCCGGATCAGCCGCCGGGCATCACCGGGATCAGCCGGCCCGCGGCCTTCCGCGTCTTCGTCGCACAACCGGTGACCGAAGGCGGTGCGGTGATCGGTGCGGTCCTGCTCTCCCGCACCCCGCCGAGCATCGGCCAGGCGCTGCACGGCAAGCGATGGGAGATCGGCGCGACCGCGGCGGCGTTGCTGCTGCTCGCCGCCGGAGTCGCGCTGTTCACCGCCACCACCGTCAGCCGCCCGATCGGCGCCGTCACGGCCGAGGCGCGCGCCGTCGCTGCGGGTGGTGCTCCTCCGCCGGGCCGGGTGCGCGGCAGCGCGGTGCGGGAAGCCGACGAGCTCTCCGCCGCGATCCGCGCGATGGCGGAGACGCTGCGGCGCCGCGCCGACTACATCGGCGCCTTCGCCACCGAGGTCAGCCACGAGTTCAAGACGCCGCTCGCCGCACTTCGCGGCGCGCTGGAGCTGCTGCAGGACCACGCCGCGACGATGACGCCGGCCGAGCGCGAAAGGTTCGTCTCCGCGTGCATCGCCGACGTGGACCGGCTGGACCGCCTCGTGCGCCGGCTCCTCGACCTCGCACGCGCCGAGGCGCCCGGCCCGCGTCCGCCCGCATCCTGCGACGTGGCGGAGGTGGTGGAGGACGCCGCCGCGCCGTTCCGCGCCGCCGGCCTGAAGGTGACGGCGGACCTCATGCCTGCGCGCGCCGCGCTGCCGGCGGAGGCGCTGCACGCCGTGCTGGCCAACCTGTTCTACAACATCCGCCAGCACGCCGGCCCGGGCGCGTCCTGCACGATCCGCGCGGAGCCGGGTCCGGGGGCGGTGATCGTCACCGTGTCCGACGACGGCCGCGGCATTTCCGAGGCGAACGCGCCGAGGGTATTCGACCGCTTCTTCACCACCGCGCGCGAGGCCGGCGGCACCGGCCTCGGCCTGCCGCTCGTGCGCAGCACCCTGGAAGCCGCGGGCGGTTCGGTTTCGCTCGCGCGGACGCGCCCCGGCACCGCCTTCCGCCTCACCCTTCCAGCCTGACCCCGAGCCGCCCGTACATCTCCCGCAGCCGCCACTCGTATGCCGCGTTGTCGAACAGCGCCGCCTGCCGCGGCCCGCGGGCGGAAAGCTCGGCGCACAGCTCCGCATCGCGGTCCAGCGCGCCGATCGCCTCCGCCATCGCGCGCGTGTCGTAGGGGTCCACGAGGATCGCCGCCTCGCCCGCAACCTCCGGCAGCGAAGAGGTGTTGGAGGTCATCACGGGCGTGCCGAGATGCATCGCTTCCAGCACCGGCAGGCCGAAGCCTTCGTAGAGCGAGGGGAACAGCAGCGCCCGCGCGCCGCGCACCAGGCTGACCAGCAGGCGGAAGGGCGCGTAGTCCAGCAGGATCACCCGGTCGCGCAGCTTGCGTACCAGGTCCAGGACGCCCTCGTGCGGCCCTTGCGGGTGCATGACGCGCCGATCATCCTCGTAGAGCAGCGCGAGTTCCCGGTGCGCGTTCCAGTCCTGGCGGCCGCAGATCACCAGCGGGCGGGCGGAGCCGGAAGCGAGGTACGCCTCGATCAGCCGGCCGACGTTCTTCTTCGGCTCGATCGCGCCGTAGAACAGGAAGTACTCGCCCCAGTCCAGGCCGAAGCTTCCCTTGACCTCGGCGCGCGCCATCGGTTCGGGCTTGCGGGCCAGGCGCTCCGGGATGTCCACCGCCTGGTAGGTGACCGTGATCCGCTCCTCCGCGAGGCCGAGCAGCGACATCATATCGCGCTTCGAGGCCTCGCTGACCGTGACGACGTGGTCCGCCTCCGCCGCGATCCGGCGGAGCATGCGGTAGTGCCGGCGCTTGTTGTCCAGCGTCGCGTAGGGCAGGCGCAGGGGCACGACGTCGTGGATCGTGTAGATGTTCCGCGTGCCGGGTATGCGGATCGGGACCGGGTAGGTCCAATGCATCAGGGCGGGTGCATCGGGAAGCCGCACCGACGCGAAACGCTTGAACACGCCGTGCGTCAGCGTCGCGGCACGGAACAGGTCCGGCACCGTCCAGAGCCGGTCGAAATGCGGCAGGCGGGCGTCGAGCGCGGTGCGGATCACGCGGTCCGCGACCGGTACGCGGAGCGCGGTGACCCCGGCCCGCAGACGCAGCACGCCGCGGATGTCTTCGCTCTTCCGACGGAACCCGGAAAGGCGCGACTCCCGCGGGTCGAAGAAGGTGACCTCGCGCAGGACGGGGTCCTCTACCTTCGCCATGCGCTGCCCATAGAGTACGCCGACTTCCGCCCCGATCCCGCCGAGGCGGTGGGAGAGGTTGCGCGCAAAGGTCGCGACCCCCGTCCCCTGATCCAGGGCGAGGTTGTAGGCGTCAATCCCGACGAGCGGTCTGATCACGCGTGAAACTCTCCCGGCGCGGTCACCGGGCGCCGGCACCGGGTTAGGGCAGAACACGCGCGCTTGGAACCGGCGCTGCGTACGGCGTTTGCTGGCATTGCGGGTTGCAACCGCGCGCAATAATCAACCACAGCGCGATTCATTGCTAGACGGCAGCGAGTGTTCGTGCGTTCAGTAGCGCGGCGGAAGAAACGGTCATGTCCACCCTCGACCAGCTTCGGAACGTGCTCGCGGCCCCGCGGCGCCGCGGGTCCGTGCTTGCGTCCGCGCTGGCCTGGTCGGCGGTGCTGCTCCTGCGTGCCCTGGCGGCGGTCATCCTGCTGAGCCCGCTGGTCCTCCTCGCGGTGCTGCTTCTGCGCTGAGCGCACGCCACCCGATGTCCTGCCGACAGAACCCGCCCGGCCAGTCCACACGGTCCACGGCGGCATACGCGGTAGCGCGCGCTGACGGCAGCGCGGTGCCGAGCGCGCCGACAGCCAGCACGCGCCCGCCATCGGCGAGCAGCGCGCCGTCCGGGCCGCGCGCCGTCCCGGCGTGGAACACCTGGGCACCTGGCACCGCCGCTGCGGCCTCCAGGCCGCGGATCGCCGTCCCCTTCCGCGGGGCACCGGGATAGCCTTCCGCCGCCATCACCACGACCAGGCTCGGTCGCGGATCCCAGTCCAGGGCGTGGCCGGCGAGCGTCCCGTCGCAGGCTGCGAGCAGCGCCGCGAGCGGGTCCGACCGCAGCCGCAGCATCAGCGCCTGGCATTCGGGATCGCCGAAGCGGACGTTGAACTCGATCAGCTTCGGTCCCTCCGGCGTCAGCATCAGGCCGGCGAAGAGCACGCCGCGGAACGGCGTGCCGCGGCGCGCCATCTCGGCCAGCGTCGGGCGGATGATGCGGTCCATGACCTCCGCCTCGACCCCCGGCGTGAAGGCGGGCGGGGGGGAATAGGCGCCCATGCCGCCGGTGTTCGGGCCGGTGTCGCCTTCGCCGACGCGCTTGTGGTCCTGCGCGGCGGCCATCGGCAGAGCGGTGGTGCCGTCGCACAGCGCGAAGAAGGACACCTCCTCGCCGGGCAGGAACTCCTCGATCACAACCGATGCGCCGGCCTCGCCGTGCACGCGGGCTTCCATGATCTCGGCGACCGCGGCCTCGGCTTCCGCGACGCTGGCGGCGACGACGACGCCCTTGCCGGCAGCCAAGCCGTCCGCCTTCACGACGATCGGCGCGCCGCGCGCGCGGAGATGCGCGCGCGCCGCATCGGGATCGGTGAAGCGCGCCCATCCGGCGGTCGGCACGAAGGCGGCGTCGGCGACCTCTTTGCAGAAGGTCTTGCTGCCTTCCAGCCGGGCGGCGGCGGCGGAGGGGCCGAAGCAGCGGAGGCCGGCAGCCGCGCAGGCATCCGCCAGGCCGAGCGTCAGCGGCGCCTCAGGGCCGGCGACGACCAGGTCCACCGCCTCGGCGCGCGCGAAGGCGACGAGGCCGGCAATGTCGGTGACGGCGACCGGGGCGCAGGTGGCGATCTCCGCGATGCCGGGATTGCCGGGCGCGCACCATAGCGCCGTCAGCAGCGGCGATCGCGCAATGGCCCAGCACAGCGCATGTTCCCGGCCGCCGCCGCCCACCACCAGCACGCGCATGCCGAGCTTTCCCGCAACGAGGCGCGCGGCAGGTTCCGCGCCGGCGCCCCTTAGCATAGGGTCGCCGCATGGACACTGCGGTCGGCAACGTACCCGAATTCAGCGTGTCGGAAATCTCCGGCGCCGTCCGGCGCACCATCGAGGGCGCCTTCGGCCGCGTGCGCGTGCGCGGCGAGATCACGGAGTGCAAGCGCTACCCCTCCGGCCACGTGTATCTCTCGCTGAAGGACGAGAACGCGAAGCTGGAAGCGGTCGTCTGGCGCGCCTCCGTCGCGCGGCTCTCGGTGCAGCCCGAGAACGGCGTGGAGGTGATCGCGACGGGCCGGCTCACGACCTATGCCGACCGGTCGAAATACCAGCTCGTCATCGAGCGCCTGGAATATGCCGGCGAGGGCGCGCTGCTCGCCCGGATCGAGAAGCTGCGCCTGCGGCTGGCCGCCGAGGGATTGTTCGAGGAGGGACGAAAGCGTGCCCTGCCGCCGCTGCCGCGCGTGATCGGCGTGGTGACGAGCGAGGCCGGCGCGGTGATCCAGGACATCCGCACGACGGTCGCGCGCCGCTTCCCGCGCCACATCCTGCTCTGGCCCGTCCCGGTGCAGGGAACCGGCGCGGCGGAGCGCATCGCGGCCGCGATCGCGGGTTTCGGCGCACTGCCGCCGGACGGAAAGGTGCCGCGGCCGGACGTGATCATCGTCGCCCGCGGCGGCGGCAGCCTCGAGGACCTGATGGCCTTCAACGAGGAGGTCGTGGTGCGCGCCGCGGCGCTCTCCCCGATCCCGCTGATCTCCGCGGTCGGGCACGAGACCGACACGACGCTGATTGATTTCGCCGCGGATCGCCGTGCGCCGACGCCGACCGCCGCGGCGGAGCTGGCGGTGCCCTCCCGCACCGACCTGCTCGCGTCGCTGGACGCGATCGGGGCGCGGCTGCGGGGTGCCGCCAGCCGCACGGTCCGCGCGGCGGAGGCGGTGCTGCTGCGCCTGGAACGGCGGCTGCCCGACATTCCCGCGCGCGTGCTCGACTACCGCCGGCGGCTCGACGAGGGCGGCGAGGGCCTGCCCGCCGCGCTGCGCGACTTCGTCCGCACGAAGCGCGACGCGCTGGCGCGGCTGGCCGTGCCGCATCCGCGCGCGGGGATCGCGGCGCGGCGCCATGTCGGCGCGTTGCTCGATGGCCGCGCCGCCGCCGGCATCGCGCGCCGCGTCGTCCGCGCCCGCGGCGCGCGCGCGCTGCAGGCGTTCTCCGCCGCGCCCGTGCTGGCCGGGCTGCGGGAGCGGGGGGCGAAGCTCCACGGCCTGTCGCGCCAGCTCGAGGCGCTGTCCTACAACGCGGTGCTCGCGCGCGGCTTCGCGATGGTGCGCGACGAGGGTGGTGAGCCGGTGGCGCGCGCGGCCGAGGTGGCGGCCGGCGCGCCGCTCTCGATCTGCTTCGCCGACGGCGCGGTGAAGGTGCTTGCCGAGGGCGAGCCGCCGAAGCGCGTGCGCCGGCGGGGCGCGGAACCGCAGGGATCGCTGCGGTGACCCCGGATTGCTGCTCCGAGGATTCGCGCGGCAACTTCGCCTGCATCGGGCTGCCGCCGCTCAACCGGCGCATCGTCCTCGCCGCGCCGGCGCTGCTGCTCGGCCGCGGCGCGGCGGGACAGGCCTGGCGCGGGACGCCGGCGCAGGGTGCGCTGCTCGTCGGGCAGGCGGCGCCCGGCACGCGCATGGTGCTGGATGGCCGCCCGGTCCGCGTCGGGCCGGGGGGCGAGTTCGCCTTCGGCCTCGGGCGCGACCACGGACCAGCAGCGACGCTCTCCGTCACGTCGCCGGGCGGTCGCCCGGAAGCACGAACCCTGGCCGTCGCGCCGCGGCAGTGGGACGTGCAGCACATCAGCGGCCTGCCGCCCGCCCAGGTCACGCCGGACGAGGCGGCGTTGCGGCGGATCACGGCCGAGCGCGAACGGCTCGGCGCCGCCCGCGCCGCCGACACGGCGGGCACGGATTTCGCCGAGCCGCTCGCCTGGCCCGCGGGCGGCCGCATCAGCGGGATCTTCGGCAGCCAGCGCGTGCTGAACGGGCAGCCGCGGCAGCCGCATTACGGCCTGGACGTGGCCGGCCCGGTCGGCACGCCGATCGCCGCCGCGCTGCCGGGCCGCGTAACCCTCTCCGGCGATTTCTTCTTCTTCGGACAATTGCTGGTGCTGGACCACGGGCACGGGGTGAACACGCTCTACGCGCACCTGTCGGAGCGGCTGGTCGGGGAAGGGGAGATGGTGGCGCGCGCCCAGCCCATCGCCCGCATGGGCGCCACCGGCCGCGTCACCGGCCCGCACCTGCACTTCTCGCTGTCCTGGTTCCAGACCTGGCTCGACCCCCAACCGCTGCTGCCGGGCTAGCCCCTCTCCCTCCCACGTTCACGGGGGAGGGCCGGGGTGGGGGAGCAACGAGCGCGCGTCACCTGGAACAGCGCCGCGCCCGTCGCGTTCGCTCTCCCGAGGAGACCACACATGCCCGACGCCTTCGCCACCTATCCCAGCCTGCGCGACCGGCCCGTCCTGATCACCGGCGGCGCCGCCGGCATCGGGGCGGAGATGGTGGCGCAATTCTCGCAACAGGGATCGAGGGTCGCCTTCCTCGATTTCGACGATGCCGGCGGCCGCGCGGTGGCCGAGGCGACCGGCGCGATGTTCCTGCATTGCGACCTGCGCGACATCGCCGCGCTGCGAACCGCGATCGGCCAGGCGAAGGCGCAGATCGGCGACATCCTCGTCCTGGTCAACAACGCCGCGCGCGACGACCGGCACGGGCTGGAGACGGTCGAGCCCGAGTACTGGGACGAGCGGATGGCGACCAATTTCCGCCACATGTTCTTCTGCGCCCAGGCCGTCGCGCCGGGGATGCGCGCCGCGAAGTCGGGCTCCATCGTCAACATGGGCAGCGTGAGCTGGATGAAGGCGCAGGGCGGGATGCCCGCCTACACCGCCGCGAAATCCGCCGTGCGCGGCCTGACCCGCGGCCTCGCGCGCGACCTCGGCCCGGACGGAATCCGCTGCAACGAGGTGGTGCCGGGCTGGATCTTCACCGAACGCCAGATCGCACTCTGGGCGAATCCGCAGGCCGAGGCCGACAACCTCGCGCGGCAATGCCTGAAGGAGCGGCTGTATCCGCCGGATGTCGCGCGGATGGTGCTGTGGCTCGCCGCCGACGACAGCCGGATGGTGACGGCGCAGCACTTCGTCGTGGATGGCGGCAGCGTCTAGCCGAGATCTTTCCAGAAGAACGCCGCCGCTTCCCGCCGCGCGCCGTCGGCGGAGAGCGCGTAGCCCGGCACCACGCCGAACCGAGTCCAGCCGAGCGAGAGGTAGAGCGCGTGCGCCGCGCCTCGCTTCTCGGTATCCAGCGTCAGCAGCGTGCGGCCGGCGTCGCGCGCCAGCGCCTCCACGCGCCGCATGAGCGCCCGCCCGATGCCGAGGCGTCGCGCATCCGGGTGCACCAGCAGCTTCGTCACGTCGGCGCGGTGCGGCTGGTTCGGCTGCGGCGCGGGCGCGAGCTGCACCGTACCGCGCAGAAGCCCGTCCGCGCGCGCGACCAGCAGCCGGCGCTCGCCGGCCGCGAGGGCCGGGAGCACGGCGCGCCGCCACCACGCTTCCGACTCCGCCATGCCGAAGGGCAGCACGAAATTGACGCTCGCGCCGCCCGCGACGCAGGCGTGCAGGACCGCGGCGAGCCCCGGCAGCTCGCGCTCCGCGCCGGCCGCGTCCAACTCCTCGACGACCAGGTCCGTCGTCATGGCGCGGCGATCGCGACGACGTAGCGCGCCGGCTCGCCGCCGGCGGCATGGAAGCGCGTCGGGCCGCGCAGCCGGACGCGCACGCAGTCGCCTGGCCGCAAGGTCCAGGCCGCGCCCGCATCGGCGAAGTCCAGCGCGCCCGACAACAGCAGGACGTGCTGCTCCATCCCCGGCACCGGCACGGCGTCGTACTCCACCGTCGCGCCCCCCGGCAGCTCGCCCTCCACGAGCTCGATGCGCAGGCCGGGGCCGGGCGGCGAGGCGGCGCGGCGTCGGAAGCCGGTGTCCGGGTCGGTCCAGGCGGGCTGGTCCTCGCGGCGCACCAGCGCCGGCGCTTCGCCCTCGGCCGCTGCCATCAGGCGCGACAGCGTCCAGCCATGCGCGGCGCAGAGCCGGTTGAGCTGCGCCGCCGTCGGGCTGATCTCGGCCCGCTCGATGCGCGAGAGCGTGGCGCGGCTGATGCCAGTCCGCGCCGCGAGATCGTCGAGCGACCAGGCGCGGTCCTGCCGCAGGGTGACGAGGCGATGGGCCAGTCGCGACTCAATGTCGGAGGTCTCTCGCATACGAGAAGTATTCTCACATATGGGAGGCGCTCTCAAGCATTGCCCTGCACGAACGCGATCCCATGTGATATTGCGAATCGCTCGCAACTTGCCGCGCCGGCCTCACGCGCTACCCTGGAACCCTCATGCCCGACAGCCTCACGCCGGTCTCCGGCTCCCTCGCCGCCCTGCTCGCCCGCGCCTCGGTCCCCGCGCGCCTGCTTCGGGATCCCGGGCCGGACGAGGCGGCCCTCGATCTCGCCGTCGCCGCGGCGCTGCGCGCGCCGGACCATGGTGGCCTTCGCCCCTGGCGCTTCGTGAGCTTCACCGGCGCCGCGCGGGCCGACCTCGGCGACATCCTCGCCGCCTCGCTCGCCGCGCGGGACCCGGCGATGCCGGCGGAGCGCGTCGAGCTGGAACGCGCGAAGCCGCTCCGCGCGCCCGTGGTGCTCGCCGCCGGCGCCGCGCTGCGCCACGGCCACAAGATCCCGGTCTGGGAGCAGGAGGCCTCGGCCGCGGCGGGGGTGATGAACCTGCTGAACGCGCTCGATGCGCAGGGCTTCGGGGCGATCTGGCTGTCCTCGCCCGCGCTGCGCGACCCGGCGGTGAAGACGGCACTCGGCTTCGAGGAGACCGACGCGCTGCTCGGCTTCGTCTATGCGGGGACCACTTCCGAACGGCCGGCGCCGTCGCGCCCCGATCCGACGGGGTTCCGCCGCGCCTGGGCTGCCGGCTGAGGGCAGCGCCTACCGAGCCGGCAGCACGCGCCGCAGGAACGCCGCTGCTGCCTCGATTCCACCTGCGGCGCCGATCTCGTTGTGCCCGGCCTCCGGCGCCTCCCACACCTCGAGGGGTGCCGTCGCGGCGGCGGCCAGCGCCCGTCCCATCGCCGGCGGCACCAGCGTGTCGCGCCCGCCCTGCAGGACCAGGATCGGCGCGCGCACCTGCGCGATGCGCGACAGGCTGTCGTAGCGGTCGCGCAGCAGCAGGCCGGAGGGCAGCAGCGGGTAGTGCCGCCGCGCCAGGTCCAGCATGCTCGTATAGGGGCTCTCCAGCACCACCGCCGCGATCGCCTGCGGCTGCTCTGCCGCGAGCCGGATGGCGACACCGGTGCCGAGCGATTCGCCCCACAGCACCACGCGATCCGCCGCCACCCCTTCGGCCCGCAGCGCGGCGAGGCCTGCGCGCGCATCCTCGATGAGGCCCGCTTCGGAGGCCGCGCCGGGATTGCCGCCGAAGCCGCGCCACTGCACGAACAGCGCACCCCAGCCCTGGCGCTGGAAGCGCGCGACGCGCGGCGCCCGGTGCGCCAGGCTGCCGCCATTGCCGTGCAGGTAGAGCACCACCGGCGCGTCCGCCCGCGCCGCCGCGACCCGCCAGCCGAGGATCGCCAGCCCATCGGCGGTGCGGAGCTGCACCGCCTCGACTCCGGACAGGCCGAGCTGGGGCGGCGAGGGCGGCGCCGCGGCATCGGGGAAGTACATCATGCGGTCCTGGAACGCCCAGATCGCCGCCCCGGTCCCGCCGACCATCAGCAGGGCGCCCAGCGCCAGGCCGAGCAGCGACACGTCAGCGGCGCCGCAAATTAGTCGCGCGGACCAGGCGCCAGCACCTCCCGCTTGCCGACGTGGTTGGCCACGCCGACCACGCCCTCCTTCTCCATCTGCTCGATGAGCTTCGCCGCCTTGTTGTAGCCGATGCCGAGGTGGCGCTGGAGGAAGCTCGTGCTCGCCTTGCCCTCCCGCGTCACCAGCTCCACCGCGCGGTCGTAGAGCGAGGCTTCGGAATCCGTGTTGCCACCGAGCATCCCGGGCGAGAGCACGGGGCCGTCATCGTCGTCATCCTCCGTCTCCGTGACCTCCTCGACGTAGGAGGGCTCGCCCTGGCCGCGCAGGAACTCGACGATGCCCTCCACCTCGGCATCGGCGACGAAGGGGCCGTGGACGCGGCTGATCCGGCCGCCGCCGGCCATGTGCAGCATGTCGCCCTGGCCCAGCAGCTGCTCCGCGCCCTGCTCGCCGAGGATGGTGCGGCTGTCTATCTTCGAGGTGACCTGGAAGGAGATGCGCGTCGGGAAGTTCGCCTTGATGGTGCCGGTGATCACGTCCACCGAGGGGCGCTGCGTCGCCATGATGACGTGGATGCCCGCCGCCCGCGCCATCTGCGCCAGGCGCTGCACCGCCGCCTCGATCTCCTTGCCGGCGACGATCATCAGGTCCGCCATCTCGTCAATGACGACGACGATCATCGGCAGGGGTTCGAGCGCGAGGGCCTGGTCCTCGAAGAGCGGGCGGTTGGTCTCGGGGTCGAAGCCCACCTGCACGCGGCGCGTCAGCACCTCGCCGCGGCCGCGCGCGGCCGTCACCTTGTCGTTGTAGCCCGCGATGTTGCGCACGCCGAGCTGGCTCATTGCCTTGTAGCGGCGCTCCATCTCGCGGACCGTCCACTTCAGCGCGCCGATTGCCTTGCGCGGGTCGGTGACGACGGGGGCGAGGAGATGCGGGATGCGGTCATAGACCGACAGCTCCAGCATCTTCGGATCAATCATGATGAAGCGGCACTCGTCCGGGCTGAGCCTGTAGAGCAGGCTCAGGATCATCGTGTTGATCGCCACCGACTTGCCCGATCCGGTGGTGCCGGCGATCAGCAGGTGCGGCATGCGGGCGAGGTCGGCGATCACCGGCGCGCCGCCGATATCCTTGCCAAGGGCGAGGTTCAGCCGGCCGGGGTGCCGCACCCAGTCCTCGGAGCCGAGCAGTTCGGTCAGCAGCACCGTCTCCCGCCTTGCGTTCGGCAGCTCGATGCCGATCACGTTGCGGCCGGGCACAGTCGCGATACGGACGGCGGTCACGGACATGGAGCGCGCGATGTCGTCCGCCAGGCCGATGACGCGGGCGGATTTCGTGCCGGGCGCGGGTTCCAGCTCATAGAGCGTGACGACCGGGCCCGGCCGGATCTCCGCGATCTTGCCGCGCACGCCGTAATCCTCGAGCACGGTCTCCAGCATGCGCGCATTGCCCTGCAGCGCCTCCTCGGAGGGGCCGGCGGCGCGGCGCGGCGGGGGGGCGGTCAGCAGGTTGAGCGGCGGGAATTGCCAGGTGCCGCCCTCGGCGAGTGGCAGGCTCTGCTGGCGTGCATCGGCGGCGGCCTTGGGCGGCGCGGCGCGCTCGGCGACCTTCGGCGGCGCCGGCTTGCGGAGCGCCGGCGGGGGCGGAGGCGCGATGTCCGCGGCGCCCGGCTCCCGCGTCACGACCGCCACGCCGAAGCTCGGCTCCTTCCGGCGGAGCACGGCGCCGGGTTCCGGCCCGGCTTCAGCAGCGGCGTCGGCGCGGCGCAGGACCTCGGCCAGCGGCACCGGCGCCTCCCGCCGGCGGCGGAGAGAGTCGAACGCGGCCCGGAACGGCCAGGCGATGGCGCGGGCGGCCGCGTGCCCGCCGCGCGCCACCACGCCGGATCGCCTTGCGCCATCCGCCGCCGAGCCGGCGAGCCGCCCCGCGCCGCTCGCCGCGACGAGTGCCGCCGAGCCCGCTGCCCGGCCCGCCCGGCCCCATTCGCCGAGCGTCAGGCCCATCGCCACGAAGGCCAGCAGCGCCGTCGCCCCGAGCACGATGAGGTAGGCGAAGCCGGCACCCACCGGCCCGAGCAGTGCGCCGAGCCAGGCCAGCGCCGCATCGGCCAGCGGTGGCCCGGCGGCTCCGGCCGGGCCGGGCGGGGCCGGCACGCCATCCGGCAGCGGCAGCAGCGACAGCGACGCAGCGGCCAGCGGCAGCGCCGCGAGCAGGCAGGCCAGCCGAAGGGCGAAGGGCGAGAGGCCGCGATGTGTCGCGAGTCGCCATGCCCAGGTCAGCGCGCAGCCGACCGGCAGCCACGCCGCGAACCCCACGGATTGCAGCAGGACGTCCGCCAGATGCGCGCCGGCCGGCCCGGCAAGGTTCCGCGCCTCCCGCGCCGTCGCGGTGGACCAGGACGGATCGGCCGGATCGTAGGTGGCGAGCGCCACGATGACGACGAGGCCGGCCAGCACGAGGACCAGCGCGGCCAACTCGGCCAGCCGGCGCCGGATCGCGGCCTTGACGGCGGGCGAGGCGAAGCGGCGTCCGGCGGCGGCGAGGCGGTCCCCGACCGCTCCCGGCGTCGCGCTGCGTCCCTGGATGGCGCGCGGCATGGTGTCCCACGTCGGTTGAGGCGAGACGGCAGGTCTACACCGGAAGTCCCTTGATTTGCACGCCTCTCCTGCCCCGCAGCCTTCCCGCAACGAACAGTTGCCCGGCCGGCGTGTTCATTCGGCTTCACCTGCACAAGGAGCCGAATATGTCCGACGTCACCACCTCCGGTCGTCCGCTCGCCGTCGTCACCGGCGCCTCGTCCGGCATCGGCCTCGAACTCGCGAAGCTCTGTGCCCAGCACGGGCACGACCTGGTCATCGCCGCCGACCGCCCGATGGAGGATGCGGCCGCCCAGCTGCGCGTCGTCGCCGCGGTCGAGACGGTGGAGGCCAACCTCGCCACCACCGAGGGCGTGGACAAGCTGACCCAGGCGATCCGCGGCCGCCCGGTCTCCATCCTCTGCGCGAATGCCGGGCATGGGCTGGGCCACGCCTTCCTCGAGCAGGACTGGAACGACATCCGCGGCGTGATTGATACCAACATCACCGGCACGGTGTACCTGCTGCACCGGCTCGGCCGGCAGATGCGCGATGCCGGTTCGGGGCGGATCCTGGTGACCGGCTCGATCGCCGGCTACACGCCGCAGCCCTTCCAGGCCGTCTATCACGGCACCAAGGCCTTCGTGGACAACTTCACCATCGCCTTCCGCGAGGAGCTGAAGCCCTCCGGCGTCACCGTCACGCTGCTGATGCCCGGCGCGACGGAGACCGACTTCTTCGAGCGTGCCGAGATGGAGGATACCAAGCTCGGCAAGATGAAGAAGGACGACGCGGCGGACGTCGCCAAGACCGGCTTCGACGCGATGATGAAGGGCACGGCGGACGTGGTGCACGGCTTCGGCAACAAGGTCTCCACCGCCATCGCCGACGTGATGCCGGCCGAGACGACGGCGCGCATGGCGGCGAACCAGGCGGCCCCCGGCTCGGGCAAGAAGTCGGCCTAGCCGCACGCGCCGGCCGCGCCTAACCTGACGGCGCGGCCGGAACGGGGTCGCGCCGCGCCGCGTCCGCCGGCCCCGTGACGAGGACATCCATGGCAACCGGCCTGCTCGCCCTGCTCGACGACATCGCCGGGATCGCCAAGCTCGCCGCCGCGTCGGTGGACGACGTGGCGGCGCAGGCGGCCAAGGCCGGGGCGAAGGCTGCCGGCGTGGTGATTGACGACGCGGCGGTGACGCCGCGCTACGTCACCGGCCTGGCCGCGGCGCGCGAGATCCCGATCGTCCGGCGCATCGCGATCGGGTCGCTGCGCAACAAGCTGCTCTTCCTGCTGCCGGCCGCCCTCGCCTTGAGCGCCTTCGCACCCTGGGCAATCACCCCCCTGCTGGTCCTGGGCGGGCTGTTCCTCTGCTACGAGGGGGCCGAGAAGCTGTGGGAGGCGGTGGCCCCGCACGCCGCGCACGGCCATGAGGCCGCCACGGGCGCCGCGCATACGGACCCGCAGGCGCTGGAGGACACGAAGGTCGCCGGCGCGATCCGCACGGATTTCATCCTGTCGGCCGAGATCATGGCCATCACGCTGGCCGCCGTCTCCGAATCCTCTCTCGTCATGCAGGCTATCGTGCTCGCCGTCGTCGGCGTCGGGATCACCTTCGCCGTGTATGGCGCGGTCATGCTGATCGTGAAGGCGGACGACGCGGGGCTGGCGCTGTCGGCCAGCCGCTCCGGCGCGCTGCGCGCGGTCGGGCGCGGGCTGGTGGCGGCGATGCCGCCCTTCCTGAAGGTGCTCGGGATCGTCGGCACGGCGGCGATGCTCTGGGTCGGCGGCGGCATCGTCATCCACGGCCTCGAGGAGTTCGGCTTCGGCGCGATCGGGCATGCCGTGCACGACGTATCGGAATGGGCGGGCGGGGCCGGCGCGGCGCTGGGCTGGCTGGCGGGGGCGGCCGTTTCGGGCGTGTTCGGGATCCTGCTCGGCGCGCTCCTCATCCCGCTCGTGGAGCACGTCGTGACGCCGGCGTTCCGGGCGCTGCGGCCGGCGCGCGGTTGAGGCCCGCGGACCGACGCTATAGAAGGCCGCCCCAAACCCCCCAATATCCGCCGGAACACCCCCGACATGCCCGCCTGGCAGTACGTCTATGTGATGAAGGATCTCACCAAGTCCTATCCGGGCGGGCGAGAGGTCTTCAAGGGAATCACCCTCTCCTTCCTGCCCGACGCCAAGATCGGCGTGCTCGGCCCGAACGGCGCCGGCAAATCCACGCTGATGAAGATCATGGCCGGGCTCGACACGGAGTATGGCGGCGAGGCCTGGGCCGCGGAGGGCGCGCGCGTGGGCTACCTGCCGCAGGAGCCGCACCTGAACCCCGACAAGACCGTCGGCGAGAACGTGATGGAGGCCTTCGCGGAGCTCTCCGCGCAGCTCGCCCGGTTCAACGAGATCTCCGACAAATTCGCGGAGCCGATGGAGGATGAGGAGATGAACACCCTCCTCGCCGAGCAGGCCGAGTTGCAGGAGAAGATAGACGCCGCCGGCGGATGGGAGCTGGAGCGCCGCATCGAGATCGCGCTGGATGCCCTGCGCTGCCCGCCCTTCGAGAGCCCGGTCGGCCACCTGTCGGGCGGCGAGCGGCGCCGCGTCGCGCTCTGCAAGCTGCTGCTGGAGAAGCCGGACCTGCTGCTGCTGGACGAGCCGACCAATCACCTGGACGCCGAGAGCGTCGCCTGGCTCGAGAAGACGCTGCGCGAGTGGCAGGGCGCCGTGCTGGTCGTCACGCATGACCGCTACTTCCTGGACAACGTGACGAACTGGATCCTGGAAGTGGATCGCGGCCGCGGCTTCCCCTACCAGGGCAACTACTCCGCGTATCTGGAGCAGAAGCGCAAGCGCCTGCAGCAGGAAGAGCGGGAGGAGAGCACGCGCCAGCGCCAGCTCGCCCGCGAGCAGGAATGGATCGGCCGCTCGCCCGCCGCGCGGCAGGCCAAGTCCAAGGCGCGCATCACCGCGTATGAGGACCTGCTGGCGAAGAGCCAGGAGAAGGGGCTGGGCGAGGCGGAGATCGTCATCCCGCCCGCACCGCGCCTCGGCAACCTCGTCATCCAGGCGGAGGACCTGCGCAAGGGCTACGGCAACCGACTGCTGATCGAAGACCTGGACTTCAAGCTGCCGCCCGGCGGCATCGTCGGCATCATCGGGCCGAACGGCGCTGGCAAGTCCACGCTGTTCAAGATGATCACCGGCGTCGAGCAGCCGGATGCCGGGACGCTGACGATCGGCGACAGCGTGAAGCTCGGCTACGTGGACCAGAGCCGCGACAGCCTGGATGACAACAAGACCGTCTGGCAGGAAATCTCCGACGGCATGGACCAGATCACCATCGGCAAGCGCAGCATCGCGTCGCGCGCCTACGTCGCCGCCTTCAACTTCAAGGGCGCGGACCAGCAAAAGCGCGTCGGCATCCTCTCGGGCGGCGAGCGGAACCGCGTGCACCTCGCGAAGATGCTGAAGCGCGAGCACAACGTGCTGCTGCTGGACGAGCCGACCAACGACCTGGACGTGGACACGCTGCGGGCGCTGGAAGACGCGCTGGAGGAGTTCGCCGGCTGTGCCGTGGTGATCAGCCACGACCGCTGGTTCCTCGACCGGCTCGCCACGCACATCCTGGCCTTCGAGGGCGACAGCCACGTCGAGTGGTTCGAGGGCAACTTCGAGGCGTACGAGAACGACAAGCGCCGCCGCCTGGGCGCCGCGGCGACCGAGCCGCACCGGATCAAGTACCGGCCCCTGGCGCGGTGAACGGCGCGCTACTCTCCGCGCCGCGCACGCTGTCCACCGCGCGGCTCTCCCTGCTGCCGCCGGGGCCGGAGCACCTGCCCGACCTCGTGCGGCTGAAGGCGGATGAGCGCGTCTTCGGCCACATGCTGCACGGCGTCCGCAGCCCCGAGCGCACGCGCGAGGAGCTGGAGGACGACATCGAGTTCTGGCTCGTCCGCGGCTACGGCACCTGGAGCGTGTTCGAGCGCGCGAGCGGCGGGTTCCTCGGCATCTGCGGGCTGATGGAGCGGCCGGACGGCCGCGGCGTCGCGCTGCGCTTCGCGCTGTGGCCGGAGTGCCGCGGCAAGGGCTTCGCCCGCGAAGCCGCCGCAGCCTCGCTGGAATTCGGCCACCGCGCCGGCCTGCCCCGCATCATCGGCGTGGCGCGCGAGACGAACGCGGCATCGCGCGCCGTCATGGCCGACATCGGCATGCGCGAAGCCGGCGTGTTCCGGCACCAGGGCCACCGCATGGTGCTGTTCGAGAGCCTGCGGTAGCGCGCGTCAGGCTTCCGCCGTCACCGCCATCCAGCACACCAGCCGCAGATCGTCGGCGCGTACGGGCGGCAGCGGCGCGGCGGGTTCGGCGCGTTCCAGCCCCGTCGCCAGCACCCACTCCACCAGCCGCGCGCTGCGTTCGGAAGGGAGGCCCTCTCGGTCGCGGAACTGTTCGCGCAGCAGCGCTTCCTCCCGCCGCGGCCAGGGCGATTCCAGCACGTCGAGCGCGCGCACGGTTTTGCCAGGATCGAGCGCGCGCGGCGGGTGCGCGCGGATGAAGGCCGCCACTTGCCGGTTCAGCGGCCGCACATGCGGCTGGAGGTTGGCCGGATCGGTGAGCAGGTCCCACTCCGCGAGGATGTCGTCGCGTGCGGCGGCCCAGAAGGCGAAGACTCCGTCGCCGAGAGCCTCCGGCATGTCGCGCGGCGTTGCCTCGGTGCAGTCCACCAGGCGCAGGCACGTGCCGATTTCGCGCTCGATCCGCGCGGCCGCGGCGACGCGCCAATTGGAATCTGCCGGAACGAAGCGCAGGAAGCTGCGCAGCCCGCCGGCCAGCTCCACCTCCGCGCAGAACAGCACGCCGGATCGCGCGCCCTTTCGCAGGCCGCTGCCGGCGCGGCCAGGCAGGCCGGTGATCGCCTCCCGCCCGGCATCCAGTGCGGCGCGCAGGCGCTGGCGGTATTCCTCGCCGGTCTGCGCGGCCGCTTCGGTGCCGCCTCGCTCGAATAGCGCGGCGTCGCCGCCGGCCAGGCGCTCGATCTCCGATCGTGCCTCGGCGAAGACCTGCGCGCCGTCGCCGCCGCCCTGCAGGGGCGACGTCGCGACGCCGATGCTCTTCGCCGCCTGCGCCAGCTTGTGCAGGATGCGCGCTTCCAGCGTCAGCAGCGCGTCCAGCCGGTCGGCCGGGAAGACGGTGCGCAGGAAGACGCGCGGATGCGGGCTGCCGATGCGGTCTATGCGGCCGTGCCGCTGCACCAGTCGCATGGGGTTCCAGGGCAGGTCGTAGTTGATGATGTTGCGGCACTGCTGGAGGTTCATGCCCTCCGCCAGCACGTCGGTGGTGATCAGCAGGTCGAAGAGGTCGTGCTGGCCGGGCGGCGGATCGCTCGATTCCGGCGCGAAGCCCCAGACGGCTTCGCTGCGCGTCGTCGCCTCTTCCTCCAACGGCGTGCCGGCCACGGCGACGATCCGGCCGCGATATGCCGCGAGGCGCGGGTCCGCGGCAATGCGCGCGTCCAGCGCCGTGCGCAGCCAGGCGACGGTGTCGGCGAAGCCGGAGAACAGCAGGACCTTGCGGTTGCGCTGCTCGTGCAGCGCCGTCGCCGCATCGGCCCGCGCGGCTGCGGCAATCGCGGCGAGTTCCTCGACCACCGCATCGAGCTTCGGGTCCGGCGCGCCGTCCAGCCGCGAGATCAGGCCGGCCAGGATAAGGCGATCGCGCGCGACGGCGGTGCGCAGCGCGGCAACGTCGTAGCCGGCCGCGTCGCGCGTGCCGGGATCGGCCGCCAGCAATTCCTCGAACCCCTCCTCGTCGGGCGAGAATTCGCGCAGTGCGCTGCTGCTCGCGATGACGCCGCGGCCCAGCGCATCCAGGAAGGCGTCGTGCTCCCGCAACATGCGCCCCAGGCTGAGGCGGAAGGCAGCGGTCGAGGACTCGAAGCGCTTCAGCAGGCCGGAGCGCAGCAGACCCGCCGCGGCCTCGGCCGAAGGCCCGTCCTCCTCTTCCATCTTCAGGAGGAACGCATCCGGCGCGTAGCGTGCGAAGGAGAGCACCTGCGCACCGTTCACCGGGTCCAGCGCATCCGCCACCGCGTCGAACAGGCCTGGCGCCCGGTCCAACTCGTAGCGCACGGTCAGCGCGACCGCCTTCGGGAAGAGGATCGGGCGCTGCACGCCATCCGGCCCGCGGATGGTGTCGCCGGCGTAGTGCCGCTTCACGAAGGCCCGCGTGCGCTTGACCGTCACCGCGTCAATGACGGGGTAGAGCAGGTCCGGGCTGAGGTCCGAGGGATCCTCGGCCGCCGCCGCGCGGAACAGCCGGCCGATGTCCACGATGCCCTTCGCCGCCAGCGCGCCGTCGCTGCGCAGGAAGTACAGCATCAGGCGGTAGAGGTCCCACAGGCTGTTGTTCACCGGCGTCGCGGTGAGGAGCACGAGGCCCTTGCGCGGGCCGGCGAGCAGCCGGCGCAGCACGTCCGCGCGGTAGGGCGCATCGGGGTTGCGGTAGTTGTGCGCCTCGTCCACCACCACCAGCGCGTAGTCGCGCAGGTCTCGGTCCAGAACCTGCCGCGTGGCGGCCGGCCGTCGGACGGGGTGGTGGAACTGGCGGTCATAGGCCAGCTCGTCGTAGGACCGCATCTCGACGCGGCGGCTGATGTCGTGGTCGCGGAGGAAGCGCTTCCACGTCGTGTCGCGGAGCGCTGCCGGGCAGATCAGCAGCGCATCCTGGAAGTTCTGTGCCGCCGCCTGCAGGATCGCGCCGGCGATGAAGGTCTTGCCCAGGCCCACCTCGTCCGCGACGATGACGCCGCCGTGTTCCCGCAGGATGCGCTCCGCGCGCCAGACGCCGTGCTTCTGGAACTCGGTCAGCCCGATCTCGCCGGCCTCGCGCGTTTCCTGGTCCAGTTCCTCGCCGTAGAGCTGGAAGAGGATGCGCAGGAACACCAGCCAGGGCGGGAAGACCGCCTCCGGCTCCTCGAACAATGCGGCGAGGTCGAAGGGTTCTGCCTCATCCCAGAGACGGTCATACCAGGCGCGCGCCTGTGCGAAGACCGCGGCATCACGGTGGCGCAGGTTGAGTTCGAGGTTGGTCATCAGCCCGGCGCGGGTCAGGTTGGAGGAGCCGACGACGATCGCGGGATCGTAGCCATCCAGCAGCATCGCCTTCGCGTGCAGGAAGGCGCGCGCGTAGAGCCGTGTTTCCAGCTTCCCGGTGCGCAGCATGCGCGCCATGGCGCGCAGGTGACCGCGGGATTCGGCGGTGAAGGGCTGCCGGTCGCGCTCCCGCCGCAGGCCGGCGTGCAGCAGCTTGAGGCCTTCCGCGACCTCCCGCTTCGCGAACGCGGCTTGCGGCGGATCGCCGGGGCGGCGCATCGCGCGCCAAGCTTCCGGTGCGGGTTCCGCGCCCAGCAGCAGGCGCACGCGCGCGGCGCGGTCGAGCTGCGGCGCGAGCACGCCGAAGCCGGCGGGGCTGACGAAGGCGGTGGCGATCGCGATCTCCGCCAGCGCGGGCGCGTCCTCCGCCAGGCCGGATGCGGTTGAGGCGGCGGGGACCGTGGCGCGCAGCGCGGCGAGCAGCGTGTTGCCGTCGAGGTTGGTGATGAAGTCGGGCGGGGCGGTCATGCGGCCTTGCACGGTAATGGGGCGGTCATTAGCTTTCGGTCATGCGCGACACGGTGGATATCACGCTCTCTGTCGAACCCGAAACGGCCCGCATCCTGGCCAATCCGGAGGTGCGGGCGGTGATTGCGACGGAGGTGGACCGTCTGGCGCGCAGGCACGCGGCGGATAGTCTCATGCGTGCGGTCGCGGCACTGAAGGCCGAAGCGCACGCGCGCGGCCTGACGGATGAGATCGTGGACGAGGAATTGGCTGACTGGAATGCCGAGAGGCGTGGGCATCAGCCACCTCCGATCGCGTGATCGTCTTCGATACCTCGACGCTGGTCGGTGTCGCCATCCGGAAGGATGGGACGCCGGGCGAGGCGCTTGCGCACGCTCTGGCGCGCGGTGCCGTGGCGGTCTCCGGCGCCATGCTTGACGAGTTGCGAAGCGTGCTGGGACGCCCACGCCTTGCCCGCTTCGTGACACACGAGGCAAGCGAGGCGCTCCTCGCGCAGCTTGCGGCATCTGCGGTCCTGTTCGAGCCCGTGGTCCGCGTGACGGAATGCCGCGACGCCAAGGACGACAAGGTGCTTGAGCTGGCGCTTGCCTGCCAAGCGGACCTGATCATCGCGAGCGACGACGACCTTCTTGTGCTCGATCCCTGGCGTGGCGTGCGGATCGTGACGCCGCGGGAATACCTGGATCTGGTCGGGGCCGCGTAGCTCACGCCAGCCCCCGCAGGATGTGCAGCGTGCGGTCGCGGCGGGCGGACCAGGCGGCGCGGTCCTCGACGCGTGGCCAGTCGTGGAAGGTATCGAAGATGTGGGAGAGCTGGTCCGGCGAGAGGCCGTAGAGGCGCGCAACGACCGCATCCAGCTCCTCGATCATCGCCTGCTTTTCTGCCGCGTTGAGCGGGCCGTGCGCGGCGCCGACGGCGGCGGCCCAGTCGGCGAAGCGTTCATCGGGCGCGGCGAGCCGGCCGGCGAGCGCGACGGCGCGCTGCCAGTGGCGGCTGTTGCGGGGCGGGCGGGGGATGGGGAGGAAGTTCAGGACGAAGTAGGTCAGGTGGTTCTCGACGAGCCGACGCGCATACCAGTCGAGCGGCAAGGAGCAGAGCACGCCGAGCAGAAAGGCCTGATCCTTTTCGTCTCCGGACGGCCAGAGCAAGTGCGGGGCCTGGTGCGCGCAGAAGCGGCGCGGCGGCACCAGCGCCGCACGAACCGTTCGGCTATCCGTCGCACGTGTCACATCCCGGAACGCGATGCGCGCTCGATGGCAAGCAAGCGAGCCCATGTCCCGAAGATACGTGATCCCGATGCCGGCATAAGGCGATTGCGCGTTGCGCTTCGCGCTGCGCAGGCGCTTGTCGTAGAGATGACGCATCGGCACGTCCGGAACCGCCCAGGCAAAGTAGGTGCCCGGTCCGCGGTCGGGCTCCCAGATGTCGAAGCTCTCTCCCTTCATCACGGGCCACAGGCCCTTGGTGCTCTCCGGGTTGACGATCATGAGGCCGCGGTCGGAGGTCGCGTTGAGCTCCTGCTCCGGCCTCGCATGCCATTCGCCAGCAGCCTTGCGGCCAAGAGGTGGCGATAGCCGCATCGCCGAGAACACCTCTGCCGCGCGCTCGGACGGGAAGAGTGGAATGCCGGCCGAGGCTGTCCAGCATAGAACTTCTGCCTTTGCGAACCGGCTCGCCGGCGCACGCAAGCCCACCTGCATTTGTTCCAGCGACGCAAAAGGCCCGCGCAGGGTAATGCTGGCCGCAGCGGGCACGCCGCGGCGCGCGGCAAGGAGTGCGATCGTGAACTGCTGGTGCACCTCCTCGAACACCCAACGCGCCCTGTTCGTAAGCGTCGTGATCTCGACACCAGCGCTGCCGCCGAACATCGCGCGCCGTAGGTCTTCCAACCCGGGCGTTACCAGCGCCGCACGCGGCAACACGGCACCGAAACAGCCACCCTCACTCGCCGCCAGCTGCCAGAACCTCCACGCGAACGCCCTGTAGGTGTCCGCGTGGCCCTTTCCCATCCCAGGATACGGTCCAGCGAGCAGCGCGTCTCGCTCACGCTCTGCTGTCGCTTGCTCCTGCACGAACTCGGCCTGCAAATCCGGCCGCTCCCGCGGCAATCGCTTGAGCCTGCCTTCCCGATCCGCGGTGCCGAGCCCGCGAAGGCCAGGGAAGTGGCGCGCCCAGAAGGCATGCACCTCCACCATGGGCTTCTCCCACGGCGGGTTCCCCAGGATCACGTCGAAGCCCGGATTCCGCCGCAGGAACACCTCCGGGAACGCCACCGGGAAGTGCAGCGGCGCCAGCCCATCCAGCACCTTGCGCGCCGCGGCCAGCGCGGGGTGGCGCTGGATGCGGGGTTGCTCTTTCGGCCAGGTCTCGAACTGGAACCGCACCTTCTCCGGCGCGATCCCCGCGCCGACGACGATGTCGCACAGCGCCTTTGTCGGGCCGAGCGCCACCTGCGCCTCGCGCATCGCGTCACGAGCGCGGGAGATGTCGGCGATCGTCGTGTCCATCAGCCTGGCGCGGCGGCGCAGGGGTTCCTCGGCGGGGCCGAGCAGGCTCTTCGCGTCCACCGGGAACAGCGCCATCCCTGCGCCGGCGAATTTCTCCTCCAGCTCCCGCACCGTCGCCACGCCGACCAGTGCGTTGCCGGTGACCAGGTGGTCATCCAGCAGCGCGAGCGGCAGGCCGGGGACGAAGCTGTGCACCCACAGCGACAGCCGCGCGAGGTCCACGGCCAGCGGGTTCAGGTCCACGCCGTAGATGCAGCGCAGCGCGATCTGCCGGCGCAGCAGCGCGTCGCGGCTGATGCGCAGCGTCTCGGCGAGCGGCCCGAGCGCGCGGGTCGCGGCCTCGCGCAGGGATGCCAGCTCCGCCTCCACGCCGGGCAGCGGGCGCCCGACCAGCAGGGCGGAGAGCGCGCCCTCCACGCGATCCATCGCGGCGACCAGGAAGTGGCCGCTGCCCATGGCGATGTCGGCGATGCGCAGGTCGAAGAAGGCCTCGGCCGCGTCGCGGTCGTCCAGCGCGGCCAGCCGGCGTTCATGCGCGGCGAGCGCCGGCATCAGCGCGGCGTCCAGCAGGTGATCCACCGCGAAGCCTGGCGTGAAATAGCTGCCGGAGGATTTGCGCGCGCCTGATCGGTCGTGCAGGTACACGCCGCCCGCCGGCACCGCCGCGGCCTCGCCGGTGCGCGCGGGGACGTACACCTCCTCCTTGCCCTGGCGACGCAGCGCGAGATCGGTGTCGGCGACTGCCAATTCGGATTCCAGCAGGCCTTCGTAGATCGTCCCGAACTCCCGCACGCGCAGGCTGCGGAAATCCACGGGGCCCTGGCTCGGCCGGCCGAGGTCGTGCGATTCGTCCAGCAGCAGCGCGGCGAGGGCGGGGATGAACACCGCATCGGGCAGCGCGATCCGCGCCAGCTCCGCACCGGCGGGGGAGATCGCCGCGTCCGTCTCGAACAGCCGCCCGCCATAGGCCGGCACGCCCCAGCCGGTGTTGCCGTCGCGCACGGCGTCGAACAGCAGCGTCACCTCGGCCCAGGCCGCCGCATCTGGGCCGGGCGCGACCCCGGCTTCGTTGATGCGCTGCGCGCGCGTCTTCAGCGCGCGGTCGCGATAGCTGTCGTTCGTCGCATAGGGCAGCAGGTCGCGATCCTCAGCGTACGCGACGAACAGCAGCCGGAACAGCGTGGTCAGCGCCATCGCGTAGGTCAGGCGCAGATCGTCCGGCGCCGGCGCCAAAAGCCCGCGCGCATCCGCGATACCTTTTGCCAGCAGCGGCACGACGCGGTCGTAGATGCGGTCGCGCAGGCGCTCGGCGAGGCTCGCGGCGAAGCGCTTGCTGTCGGCCAGCAGGCGTTCCACCGTGCCGCCTTCCGCCAGCGCGGGCGCCGAGAACACCAGCCACAGCAGCGCCGCCTGGTCGGCGCGCAGCAGGTCCGTCCGCACCTGGATCCAGGTCTGCGCCCGCGCGCGGCTGCCCACGCCGATGCCGTGCGCACGCGGATAGAGGCGCACGCGGTCGCGCTGCACCATCACCACCCAGGGCAGGCCTTCGTCGTTGGCGCGCGAGAAGGCCCAGTCGAGCGGCGCGACACCCTGGAAGCGCGGGGCGCTGACCTCCTCGATCTCCTCCGCGCGCAGCAGCACGGCGACCGCGCGCTTCTGCGCGCCTACGCTCAGCACGTTCGTCGTCGCGTCCAGCCGGTCCACGCCGAAGCCGAGCGCGGCGAGCAGCGCGGTGCCTTCCTTTCCGCGCGCGGCGCGGGCGCGTTCGGCGGCGTCCGCGGCGCCGGGCAGGCTGGCGTGGTCCCGCAGCACGTGGTCGGTCAGCAGGCCCTCGTTGCGGAAGCCGGGCAGGGCGGTGTCGGTCTGCAGCGCAGGCAATGCATCCTGGAGGTAGCGCAGCGCCGCGTTGCGGTCCGGCTCCTCCAGCGCGCGGCGGCAGACCTGCTCGGCCTGCGTCGCCTGCATGGCGAAGACGCGCGGGTCGTCGCCGGCGGGGCCGCAGATCGTCGCGTCGGCGCCGTGCAGCGCGACGGCGAGCAGCGGCGCGGCGCGGTTCGCCTGCCGCTCCTTCCAGGCCTGGCGCAGCACCCGCGGGCGCGGCGGCGCCGGCGCGTGCAGCACCATCACCTCCAGCATCGGGTTCCCCTGGCCGAGGAACACGCCGGCGAGCGACATGCCCTCGGGCAGCGCGATGCCGCGGGGGTGGATGGGATCGAGGTCGGCCAGGAAGGACGCGGCGGCCAGCGTGGTCATCGTCCGACCCTGCCCGGCTTCGGCGTGCGTGTCGCCCCGCCGCTCACCGCGCCATGGCGTCCCGCATCCAGCCTGGCGGAAGGCCGGCGACGAAGGCGGTGCGCAGCACGGCGAGGCGCGCGGGCGTCAGGCCGAGGGATTCCGGGCTGAAGAAGCGCTCATCCGGGGTGTGGAACAGGAAGGCCTGCGCCTCGTTCGCCATCACCTCCTCCAGCGCGGGGTCGTAGGAGGCGCCGGCGAGCACGGCGCGGAACAGCACGCGCTCCGGCTCCGTCAGCATCTCCCGCCAGAAGCGCCAGACGTGCTCGGCATAGGCGGGCACGGTGAAGAACTCACCGTGCGACAGCTCGTGCCGCAGCATCGCGGCGCGCGCGCGGGCGTCCAGCCAGGGCTCGACGCCGGCATGGGGGACGGAGATCACCGCCTGCGTCGCGTCCGGCCGCAGCCAGCCGAGGTCGCGCAGCAGGGCGCGCAGCCGACCCTCCTCCGCGGTCAGGGCGATGCGGTCGCGGTCGGCGAGGGCGAAGAAGCGGGCGAGGTCGGCGGCGCGGTAGTTGTGGCCGTAGTAGAAGGTCTCGGCCGTGGTGCCGCCGGCGCGGATCGCGGCGTCGAGGGCGGCATCGTCCAGCACGCGGTCGCGCGGCAGTCCGGCCTTCTCCACCAGCGCGGCGACGCGGTTGAGCATGCGCGCTTGGCCCGGCAGGTCGGGGAAGTCGAGCACGAGCACGGCGGGATTCGGCGCGAAGCGGCGGATGGCGAGGTCCGGCGCGCGGTTCGCGAGGATTTCGGCCTCGGTCGCGACGGGGATGTCGAGCCGCGCCGTCGCGGGCGGGGGCGCCGGTGGCGGGACGCCCGGCCGCAGCAGCACGAAGGCCGCGATGCCGGCCAGGGCCAAGGCGGCCGCGCCCAGCACGGCGAGGCGCAGCCCGGTGCGGCGCCGCACGGGCCGAAGGCGGACGGTGTCCTCCTCGCCGTGCGGCGGCATCACGCGATGGTCAGGCGCCGAGATTGACGACCTGCACGCGGCGGTTCCGCGGCTCGTTCACCTCGTCCCCGGTGGGCACCATCGGCTGGCTCTCGCCGAGGCCGATCGCCTGCAGCCGGTCGGCGGCGATGCCGTGGCGCGACGTGAGGAACTGCACGACGGCGGCGGCGCGCCGTTCGGACAAACTCTGGTTCAGCGCGGTGCTGCCGACCGTGTCCGTGTGGCCTTCCACCCGGAAGCGGAAGCCGGCGAGATCGGTGCTGCCGAGCGCCTTGCCCAGCTCGTCGAGGGTGCGGACCGCCTGCGGAGTCAGCTCCGCGGAGCCGGAGGCAAAGGTGACGCTGAGGTTGACCGAGGGGGCGGATGGCGGGCGGGCGACGGGCGCCATCGCCTGCGGAGCCGGCCGGAGGGCGGGCGGCGGTGCGACGCCGGGCACCGCCGCGGACGGCGGCGCGACGGCGGCGGGCTGCGCCGGGTCGGTCGTCGCCGCGGGGGCGACGGGGCGGATGCCGCGCGTCGGCCCGCCGAGCAGGTTTCCGCCGGGGCGCAGCGCATCAATGATCTGCTGCGAGCTGGGATTGCCCTGCGCGCCGGCCGTGCCGGGGAGGAGGGCCGCGCCGAGCAGGAGCGCGATCGGGAAAGCGTGCCGCATGGGGTGATGTCCCCTCTGTCCTTGTTCCACCTGAGGATGAAAGCACATCGCGCGAAGGAAGTCAGCTTGGCAGGCAGCCGAGATTGCGCATGACCGGAATCATGCCGCCGCGGCTGCGGTCCAGCGCCTCCGTGACGCGGCCGCGGTTCTCGTCGTCCAGGCCGGTGGCCAGTTCCCCGGCCCATGCGGAGGTGTCGCCACCCTCGCCGCGCAGCGCCCGGCCGGCCACGTAGAGGTCGGGGATCGAGCAGGCGAGACCGGCGCCGATCCGCGGGCTGGCGAGCGCGGACGAACGGTTCAGGTTGTCGGTCACCGCCAGGCGGCGGGCCAGCGCCTCGTTCAGGCGCAGCGCCGCCTCGCCGACCGGCGCGTCGGGGCGCGCGACGAGGGTGGCCTGCCGCGTGCCGACCAGCATCCCCGCCAGCTCGGCCGGATTCTCGCGGGAGGAGACGGCACCGGGCGCCTGCAGCAGCGCCGCGACCTTCGCGGGGCCGCGCGCCATCATCCCCACCACCGGGCGGTAGAAGTCGGGCGAGAGCTCCGCCTTGCCGGCGGCCACCTGCACCTCCAGCACCACGCGGTCCTCCGGCACGGTCAGGCCGAGCGTCAGCTCGCGCAGCGCGGCGTCGCGCGCGGCGGGGGAGAGGCGGCGGGCGCCGCGGAGATAAACGTCGTGGCGCAGCGTGCGGGCGCTGCACATGTCCTTCACCAGCTCCCGCATCAGCGGGTCCTCGAAGCGGTCGTGGATGATGCGCTGCGGGCCGCTCATCACCAGTTCCGGGAAGTTCTCGACGAGGCTGGAGGAACCGACCCAGTCGAGCCGCGCCTCGGCCAGCGCGCCGGCGACATCGGCGTGCCAGCAGGGCTGCCAATGCGCGTTCATGAACTCATGCGCGAGGTAGGTGCCGGAGAGGCTGGTGAGCTGCTTGAACCAGCCCGCCAGCTTCGGGTCGGCGGTGAGGGACTGCGCCTCCGCCGCGGCAAGGTCCTTCACGATGTCGAAGCCGGCCTGCGCCTGGCGGTCGCTGCGCATCGCCAGCCGCGTGCCGGCTTCGCGGGCGAGGCGCTGCATGGCGAGCATGCCCTGCCAGCCCGGCAGCGCGTTGTAGCTGACATGCGCGACGCCGCCGGCGCGGAGCTTGGCGCGCAGCAGGCGGACGATGCCGGCGCGGACGGCTTGCGACACCCAGCTCCAGACGCCGTGGAGGGTGACGATGTCGGCATCCGGCAGCGCGGCGGCGGCCGGGCTCTCGGCGAAGGTGGAGAGGTCGGCCTCGATGAAGGTGGCGTTGTCGAGCCCGGCTTCGCGCGCCAGGTCGCGGGCGGCGGCGATCTGGGCGGGGTTGAAGTCAATGCCGGTGACGCGCCAGGACGGGTTGGAGGCCGCGGTGATCAGCACGCCGATGCCCTGGCCGCAGCCGAGTTCCAGGTAATGCGCGCCCTCCGCCGGCACCGACCAGGCGACACCGCAGAGCAGCGAGGCAAGCTTCAGGTTGTTCGGCGACTGCTCCCGATAGTAGCCGTGCTCGTAGTCAATGTCGGTGACGTATCCGTCGCCCCAACCCGTCATGCCAATGCTCCGGTGTGCTTGAATGATTCGACGACTTCGGCCTCGAAGACCGCTTCGCTGCCGTCCGCGGCGCGGCGGGGTGCGGGCAGCCAGGTGTTCCAGCCCAGGCGCGGCGCGGGATCGGCCGCGGCGTCCAGGCTGAGCGCGGGGACCGCATCCGCGGCCAGCACGGGGTTCACCGCGAAGCCGGTCTCGACGCCGAGGAAGGCGCGGATGAGCGAGACGAGCCGCGAGAGCGCGGGCTTGTCGGGCAGCAGCGCGTCGAAGGCGGGGCCGCTCAGCGGGCCGAGGCGGAGGACGACGCGGGCGGAGGCGTCCCAGGCGCGCACCCCGATCGCGGCATCCACGCCGAGGCGGGCGTGGCGCCCGGTGCCGAGTCCCACGCCGAGGCGCGTGCGCTGGTCGGGGGGCAGGGAGAGCCAGGCGCCGGCGAACTGCACGATCTCGACAGGCTGGCCGAGCCAGTCCGAGACGAGGGCGCGCAGGCGCTCGGCGGATCGCGGGCGCATCGCGAAGATGCCGGCGTAGTGCATCAGCGGATCGGCGCCGGTTTCCAGGCGATCGGCCAAATGCGGCGTGCCGTGGCCGGCGAAGGCGAGCAGCACGGCCTCGACGGGGTTGCGGTCGCCCTCCCCGCGCAGCGCCGCCAGGTCGGCGGCGCGGTGCAGGCGGTACTTCGTGCCGGAGGCCGCGAAATGCGCGATCAGGCGCTGCGCGAGGGTGTCCAGGAACTCGGGCAGGGCGCGCGCGCGGCCGCGCACCTGCTGCACGACGGCTTCGGAGTAGTGGCGCGGCAGCACGCCGGACGGGCCGGTGAGGCCGATAAGGCCGAGCGCGAGGGCCGGCGGCGCGTTCTCGCGGCCGGGCGAGAGGCGCAGCACGTCGCCGGGCGGGTAGCCGAGGCCGTGCGGCGCGTGGAAGCGCGCGGCGTCCGAAGGTTCCGGGGTGGCACGGTCGGCGCAGAGCAGCCGCACGGCGGCGTCGAAGGAGAAGCGCTCCGGTTCCGCGGCCAGGCGTTCGAGGGAGGAGGTTTCCGTCACAGCAGCACGCGCCAGCCCGCGCGCGCCGGCCAGGACGCGGCGACGCCGGACGCGCCGCGCAGCACGGTGCGGGTGCGGACGAAGGAGTTCACGCTAGCATGAAGTGCCAGGAAGCGGTCGAGCACGGAGGCGAGCACGTAGAGCCCGCCGGTCTGCCAGCCGCGCCCATCGAAGGTCAGCGTGACGTCCAGGCCGCGGCAGAAGGAGCCGCCCATGCCGCGCGGGCCGGCCGGCAGGCGCGCCGCGCCGGGCGTGGCCGAGACCTCCAGCAGCGACGCGATGGCGGCGCGCGTCTCGGCGGAGTCGCGCAGGTCGTGCAGGCGCAGCACCTCCCGCAGCGCCGCCGCGCCGTCCGCGCCGCCGACGACGGAGAGATGGCCGAGCGAGAGCTGGGAGACGAGCTGCCAGGCCGTGCGGTCCTGCAGCTTGCGGCGCAGCGTCGGCGTCGGCGCGGTCATCGCATGGACGCCGGAGACGGCGGTCGCGCCGTCCACCAGCTTGAGCCCGGGCCGGCCGCCGCCGAAGGGGAGTTCGGTCGGCAGGTCGCGGTTCAGGCAGAGCGCGTCCACCGACAGCACGGCATCCCGCGCGCGCCGGGGCGCCAGGTCCGGGTCGTGCGGGGCCAGGTGCATCTCCGTGCCCGCATCCGGCGGCGGCGCGGCGCGGCGGACGACCGCGTAGGAGCCGCCGGGCGTGCCGGGTTCGGGGTCTGCGTGGGTCAGGCGATGGAAGGGCCGCCAGGGGCGCGTGCCGCCATCCTGCAAGGGTTCGCGGACGCGGGTCACGGACCAGATCTCGGTCGCCATCGGGCGGCGGGAATCCGGGACGACGCGGTATTCCACCGCCGTGTCGTCGAGGCGGATCGGCTCGCAGCGCTGGGGGAAGATGTTGACCAGCGGCGTGCAGCCGAGCGCGAAGCTCTCCGCATCCACCGTGCGTTCGAGTTCGGGCACGGCGCGGGAGAGCCAGACGAAGACGTCGAGCTTGTTGCCGGCGCCGACGAGCGTCTTCGCCTCCATCCGCGTGAGGTCGAGGAAGAGGAACTTCTCGGGGAAGCCGAAGTATTCCGAGAGCAGGCGGAAGCCGGCGAAGCCGCGCGCGGGCCAGGGCAGCAGCGCCTCCTCCGGCGCGAAGCCGACAGGCTCGATCGCGTCGGGGCCTAGGATCACGGGGCGCGTGTCCGACGGGCCGTCGGCGTAGGCCACGGAGATCGCGTGGGCGCAGAGAAGCTCGTGCAGCGCGGCCGCGCCGGCGCCGCGCAGGAACAGGCGGATGCGGTCGGCGCCGAGCTTGGTGAAGGTGACTTCCGGCGTCAGGCCCTTCAGCGTGATCCGCAGGCAGGCCACGGCACCGGCGGCGAGCGGGTTGGCCGGCGCATTGATCGGCAGGCCGGAGAGGCGGGCGTTCTCGATCTCCACGGGCAGGACGGTGACGGGATAGGCGGTGCGGTAGCGGCAGCGCTCGCCGCGCACCGGCTCGGTATCCACGGTCAGGCCGGCGGCGAGCACCGCCGGGTTCTGCAGCGCTGCCTGCGGCGCGAGCCGCGCGACGAAGCAGGAGGGGAAGGGCGCGAGGTAGTGCGGGTAGAGCACGTCGAGCAGCGCGTCCGTCAGCTCCGGGAACTGGTCGTCCAGGCGGTGGTGGACGCGCGCGGCGAGGAAGGCCGCGCCTTCGAGCAGGCGGGCGACGTGCGGGTCGTCCACGCTGTCGGGGGAGAGGCGGAGCCGGCCGGCGATCTTCGGGTGCGCGACCGCGAACTCGGCCGCGAGCCGGCGGATCGCGTCGAGTTCGCGGTTGTAGTAGGGGAGGAGGGCGTCAGACATGGCGTGCGACGGCCCCGCCTGAAATTCCGCAACGCGCGCGGCCCCCACCCGCCGGCTTCGCCGGCACCCTCCCCCGCTGCGCGGGAGAGGGAACGGCGGCGCAACCTGCTCCCTCTCCCGCAACGCGGGGGAGGGTTGGGGTGGGGGCCGCGCGTCGCTCGGAAGCGGCCTGCGACCACGCCCGCGTCAAACCCCCGTCTCCCGCACCAGCACCTCGTCGCGCCCGGTATCGAGCAGCGTGTCGAAGCCCACCGGCTCCGGCGCCGGGTCGGCGTCCAGCAGCGCCTCGATGCGCAGGCGCAGCGTGCCGGTCAGCGTGTCCTCGGCTTCCAGCAGGTGGACCTTCAACGACAGGAAGCGCGGTTCGAAGCGGCGGATCGTGTCCTCCACCTCGCGGCGCAGCGATTCGCGGCGGGTCGGGTCGCCGAAGGCGCCTGCGGCGAAATCGGGCAGGCCGTACCCGACGGGCGACTGCGCCAGCTCGCGCAGCGACGGCGGCCAGGACTGCCAGCGGCGGCGCGCGTTCAGCAGCGATTGCAGGTCGCGGCGCACAGACGCGCGCAGGGCGTCCAGCACCTCCGCGTTGGAGAGAACGCGATCGCGCTCCCGGTCCGGCGCGTCGTCCAGCAGGCGATCGAGCAGCGGAAGCTGCGCGCGCAGCTCCCCGCGGTCGCGCCGGCCATTGGCGGTGCCGGACAAGCCTAGCGCTCCGCGAAGGTCAGGGTTTTCAGCTCCATGACCGTCGCGGCCTCCTCGCCGACGAGGAAGGTGCGCTGGCCGAGGCCGCGCACCGGCCCGCCTTCCGGCCCGGACCAATCCGTGGAGCGGCCGAGCAGCAGCGAGGAATCCGCCGCCCCCTCCGGCGCCGCGTAGGTGACGGGGATGTACACGTCGCCATCCGGCCCGTCGTTGACGGACATGGAGGCGCGGCGGAACAGCAGGTCGCGCGGGCGCTTCGGCGCGTGGAACTCCACGCTCGCCACGCGCTCGACCGGAACCCAGTAGTATTTGCCGGTGGTCGTCAGCACCTCGAAGCTGCCGGCGAGCAGGTCGTCCGCGTCGCGGAAATCGTCGAAGGCGGCGTCGCCGTGGCGGCCGCCGACATGCGCGCGCGCGGCTTCCGCCTCCGCGGCGAGCCGCGCGGCTTCCGCGGCGTCTCCTCCGCGCAGCGCGACCAGGCCCGCCAGCGCCGCGCGCTGGTGCTCAGTCGGCTCGCCCAGGAACTCCGGCACGCGGCCGTCGCGGAAGAGCTGCCGGCGCGCGATCTCCGCACGCAGGAGTTGGCGGAATTCCGCGACCGCCACCGCGGCGGAGGGGTCGAGATCGGCCGCGGCGTCGAGGATGACGTCCGCGCGTTCCGCATTGCCGGAGAACGCGAGCATCTCCGCCAGCAGCACCCGCGCGCCGAGGTCGGTCGGCGTGCGCTTGAGCGCGGCGGAGGCGGCGGCGACGGCTTCCGGCAACTGGCCGGCGTGGAAGAACGCGCCGACCTCGCCGGGGCGTGGGGCAGTGGTGCTCATGGGCTGGTTCCTCTGCGGCCTGGTGCCGAGATCTCGGTCAGCAGGATAAAGGTGGCGGACACGTCGTCGAGCTGGTGGTGCGGGCGGAGATGCACGGTGGCGCCGAACACGCCGGGCTTGCCCGGCTTCTCCTCCACGCCGATCTTGCCCTCGGCCAGCGGATAGCGCGCGCGCTGCTCGCCGGTGGCGTTGCGGTTGGAGTTGACGTAGCGCTGCAGCCAGGTGTGCAGGCGGCGCTGGATGTCCGCCGCGGTCTGGAAGCTGCCGACCATGTCGCGGCCCATGACCTTCAGATAATGCGCGAACCGCGCGGCGCAGAGCAGCGCGTTGACCTGCGCGGAGAGCCGGGCGGAGGCATCCGCGGCCGCGGCGTTCGCGCCGACGTGACGCGCCGGCGCCTGGAGGCTGCGGACGGCGCCGAACACCATCTCCTCGCCGTAGGGCAGCGCGCAGACGGGGATGAGGCCGGCATCCACCAGCGCGCGTTCCTGCCGGTCTGTCAGCGAGATCTCGGCGGAGACGCGCGGCCAGGCGTGTGGCGGGCCGGACTGGAAGGTTTCGCGCGGCAGGTGCTCGACCAGGCCGCCGCCGGGGCGGTCGGTCTCCACGCCGCGGACGTCGGCGGGCCAGCCATGCTGCGCGAAGGCGCGGCAGGCGGTGGCGGCGAAGGCGTAGGTGGCCGACATCCAGACGCGCTGCGGCCAGTCCTGCGCGCGTTCCGTGTAGCGGAAGCGGTCCACGCGCGCGGGGTCGTCGCGCCAGGGCGGGCGGGCGAGCAGGCGCGGCAGGGTCACGCCGATGAAGCGCAGGTCGGCGCGGCTGGAAAGCCCGCGCCAGCGCGCGTGCTCGCTCCGCGACAGCGGGGCGGTGACGTCCTGCACGGCCTGCAGCTCCGGCCAGCCATCCACTTCCAGCAGCGCGGGATGGGCGGACATGACCACGGGCGCGAAGGCGGCGGCGCCGACCGCGGCGAGCGAGGCGACGGCGGAGACGTCGTCGGTCGGTGCGCCCGGCGCGGGGCGGTGGCGCATCTCATGGTCCACGATGACGATGCCGTAGGGCTCGCCGCCGGGCATGCCGAACTCGTCCTCGTAGATCAGCCGGAAGGTGGTGCTGCGGTCGAATTCGGGCGCGCGTTCGAGGTCGCGGCAGATCTCGGCCCAGGTGGCGGGGAGGACCCGGACCTTCACCTTGCGGCCGGGCTCGATGCCGTCCACCAGCCAGAACAGGCCGCGCCAACTGCCTTCGAGGCGGGTCAGGCGGGGGTGGTGGAGGATGGCGTCGAGCTGGCGGCCGATCAGCGTGTCCAGCGCGGCGATGTCACGGTCGAGCGCGCCGCGCAGCGCGTCGCGGTCGAGCAGGAGCTTCGCTGCGCCTTCGCCGAACCAGTCGCGGACGGCGTCGCCGGGCTTTCCGCCGCGGGCGAAGCCGGCGAGGCGCGCGGCGGCCTCCGCGTGCTTGTCGGTGAAGAAGGCACCGGCGAGGACTGCGTCGCGCAGCGGCGGGCGAACCGGTGGCGGTTCGGCCGCTTGCGGCGGGGCGCGCGAGGGGCGGAGGACGATGGTTTCGTCCACCTGGCTATGTCCGGTCTCAGCGATCGTGGGATGTCAGGTCGTGCATGCGAGGCCCCCTCTCCCCGACCCTCCCCCGCGAGGGGGGAGGGAGAAGAGCGGCATCACGCCTTTTGCGGGATGCGGGCGACCATGCGCATGGAGGTGGTCAGTTCCTCCATCTGCAGCCAGGGACGCATGTAGGCGACCGCGTTGTAGGAGCCGGGCTTGCCCGGAATCTCCTTCACCTCCACGCGGGCCTCGCGCAGCGGGTAGCGGGCCTTCATCTCCGGGCCGGCGTTGACGTTGGAGTTGACGTAGTTGTTGATCCAGCGGTTCAGCCACTTCTCGCAGTCCGACGCCTCCATGAAGGAGCCGATCTTGTCCCGCGCCATCACCTTCAGGTAGTGCGCGAAGCGGCTGGTCGCCATCAGGTACGGCAGGCGGGCGGAGATGGCGGCGTTCGCCGTCGCTTCCGGCCGGTCGTACTTCTTCGGCTTCTGCACGGACTGTGCGCCGAAGAACACGGCGTAGTCCGTGTTCTTGTAGTGGCAGAGCGGCAGGAAGCCGAGGTTCGAGAGCTCGAACTCCCGCCGGTCGGTGATGCCGATCTCGGTCGGGCACTTGCTGTCCGCGTCGCCGTCGTCGGAGGTGAAGAGGTGGGTGGGCAGGTTCTCCACCTTGCCGCCGCCCTCGGCGCCGCGGATGGCGACGCAGAAGCCGTATTTCGCAAAGGCATCGGTGAGGCGCGCGCCCATCACATAGGCGGCGTTCATCCAGCAGTACTCGCCGTGGCCCATCGGCTTGGCGGCGCCGGTCACGTTGTCCGCCGGCGCTTCCTCGTAGCCGAACTCCTCGATCGGCTTGGTGGCGGCGCCGTAGGGCAGGCGGGCGATGACGCGCGGCATGACGAGGTTGACGAAGCGCGCATCCTCGCTCTCGCGGAAGGACCGCCACTTCATGTATTCCGGCGCGTCGAAGATCTTCGCGAGGTCGCGCGGCTTCGAGAGCTCCGTCATGTCGTTGAAGCCGAACATGCCGGGCCCGGCGGCCGAGATGAAGGGCGAGAAGCCGGCGGCGGCGACGTTCGACATCAGGCGCAGCGTCTCGACGTCGTCCGGGTGGTTGGTCCACTCGTAGTCGCCGATGAGCGCGCCGTAGGGCTCGCCGCCCGGCGTGCCGAACTCGTTCTCGTAGAGCTTCTTGAAGAGCTGGCTCTGGTCGAACTCGACGGCCTTGGTCAGGTCGCGGGTGAGCTCGCGCTTCGGGATGTTCATCACGCGCAGCTTGAGCGAGGTGCTCGTCTCGCTGTTCTGCACGAGGTAGTGCAGCCCGCGCCACGTGCCTTCCAGCTTCACGAACTTCGGGTCGTGCATGATGGCGTTGAGCTGCGCCGAGACCTTCGCATCAATCGCCTGGATCGCGCGGTCGAAGGTGCGGGAGAGGTTCTTGTCGAAGGTGACGGTGCCGGCCAGCGCCTGCTGGACGAGGTTCTTCACCAGGTCCTGTGCGCGGTCCGGCTCCGTCTGCTTCGTCGCGGAGACGACCTGGTCGAGCAGGCCGAGCGAGCCTTCGGTGGTGGTGGCGCCGGCCGGCGCCGAGGCGGTCTGCGACATGGCTCAGCCTTCCTTCTTGTCGAGGCCGAGCTCGGCCGACAGCTTGTTCATCTCGGCCTCGTTGCTCAGCACCTGCTCGAGCAGCGTCTCGAGCTCCTCCGAGCGGTCCACCTTGGACATGAGGTCGCGGAGCTTCGCGCGGGTCTCCAGCATCGCGGCGAGCGCGGGCACCTGCTGCGCGACGCGGGCGGGTTCGAAGTCGTCAATGGATTTGAAGGCCATCTCGACGGCCATCTGGCTGCCGTCGCCGGCCAGCGTGTTGTCCACCTTCAGCTTCAGGCCCGGGTTGAAGGAGGCCATGACGTCGTTGAAGTTGTCGCGGTCAATCTGGACGAACTTCCGCTCCGTCAGCGGCTTCAGCGGCGCGGTCGGGTCGCCGGAGAAGTCGCCCATCACGCCGACGACGAAAGGCAGCTCGCGGACGACTTCCGCGCCCTCGGTCTCGACCTCGTAGGTGATGTGCACGCGCGGCTTGCGCACGCGGTTCAGCTTGTCGTGGATGCTGGCACTCATGGCGCGGACCCTCTCATTGGCCTTGCTGGTCCGCTGAGTCGGAGGCCGCCGAAGCCGGCGCCGCGCCGAAAGCCCTTCGCGGATTGGGATGATGCTAGGAGGTTCCACCTGTGCGGGTCAAGAAAGCGTGTAATGCCAATCGCAAGTAGATCGCGGAAATCCGACGCAATCGTAATGTCAGGATGCCGCGTCGGCCGGCTTGATGCCGAGCGAGACGAGGATGGCGGACCGCGCCGCCTCGTTGGGCACGAGCTCCACGAGCAGGTCGGGCCAGGAGAGGCGCGCGCGCCGAACCGCATCCTGCAGGGTGTAGGAGAGCGGGGAGTTCGGCTCCGTCTTGCGGAAATACTCGGCGATCTCGACGAGCTGGCGCAGCATGTCCTCGCGCGAGCGGCCCGGTCCCGCGCCGCCGGCGCGGGGAGCAGCGACGCCGTCCGCTGTCACCGCGGCGGGATCATCAGCGACCACGTCGGTGACGTCCTCGACTTCGGGGGGGGCGAATTGTGCGACGACCTCCGCCATGTTGCGCAGGAGCGACAGCACGCGGCCAGTCGAGGGGCCGTCGCGGCCGGCCAGCCCATCCAGCGCCTCGCCCATGCCCTGCCACGCATTCATCGCGTCGGAGAGCGTGCGGCGGAGGCGGCCGAAATGCGGGGCGCCGGCGGCGCGCGCCTCCTTCTCGACATCGGCGAGTTCCATCGTCCCCGCCTTAATTCGCTGCGCCTTCCGCGCGGCGTCGGCGATGGCCGCGAGTTCCAGGCTGCGCTCGTACTGCCACCAGCCGAAGGGCGTGCCGTCCGGCCGGTTGAACAGCGGCAGGCGCCGCAGGGCCGGCATCAGCGTGCCATCGGTTTCCGCGCCGCTGAGGCCTGTGATGGGCGCGACGCGCGTGATGATCCCGTCCTCGTCCGGCAGCGGGAAGACGCCGTCCCAGAAACGTTCGCCCAGGCCCCGCAGCAGCAGCGCGCCGGCGGTCAGGCCGGGAAGGCCGTGCAGGCGCACCAGCGCCTCCGTCATCCAGGCGGCGACTTCCAGGTCCTTGCTCTTTTCGGTCAACGCCGTCTTGGAAAGCGAGACCACGGTTTTCCACTGAGTGGGCGTGACCGCCTCCTCGTCGCCGAGCGACTCCGCGCGCCGCTCCGCCTCGCGCGCCTCGGACCGTGCGTCGCGCAGGCGGAAATACGGGGATTGCGCCGAGAAATCCTCGCGCAGGTCGCCGCCCTGCGGCGCGTCGCCGGCAATCGGGGCGAGCAGCGCATCGAGGTCGAAGCCGTCCGGAAGAGCCGGGGCGGGTACGTCACTGGGCATCGGGCTGCGCCTTCAGCCGCTGGCGCGAACACGCCCCGCGGCACGCTATCGTTGCTGGACGGGATGGGTCATTATCACATAGGGTTGTAGCGCCAAAGGGGGACCGGATGGCCGCCGTTGATCTGAAATCTCTCGTCGGTCGCCTGAACGACCCCTGCCGCCGCGCGCTCGAAGCGTCGGCGGGGCTGACGCTGTCGCGCAGCCACTACAACGTGGAGATCGAGCACCTGCTGCTCGCGCTCGCCGACCGCACGGACAGCGACTGCGCGGCGATCATGAAGCACTACGGCGTGGACACCGCGCGGTTCGCCGCCGATCTCGGCCGCGCGCTGGACAAGCTGAAGACCGGCAATTCCCGCGCGCCGAGCCTCTCGCCTGAGATCGTCGAGCTGGTGAAGCAGGCCTGGCTGCTCGGCTCCATCGAGCTGAACGCGGCACGGGTGAGGACCGGCCACATCATCCTGGCGCTCGTCGCCGACGAGACGCTGGCGCGGCGCGCGCGGGAAGCGTCGGGGCAGTTCGCGCGGATTCCGGCCGATCAGCTCAAGCGCGATTACAACGCGATCTGCGGCAACACGCCCGAATCGCAGGCGGCAGCGCCCGCCGCGGCGGCCGGCGCGGAAGCGGCGGGCAGCGATGCGCCCGGTCCCGGCGGCGGCACGGCGCTGGAGCAGTTCACCACGGACCTGACGGCGCGCGCGAAGGCCGGGAAGATTGACCCGATCCTCGGCCGCGACCTGGAAATCCGGCAGGTCGTGGACATCCTCACGCGGCGCCGCCAGAACAACCCGATCCTCACCGGCGAGGCGGGCGTCGGCAAGACCGCGGTCGTCGAAGGCCTCGCGCTCCGCATCGCGTCGGGGGACGTGCCGCCGGCGCTGAAGGACGTGGTGCTGCGCACCCTCGACCTCGGCCTGCTGCAGGCGGGCGCTGGGGTGAAGGGCGAATTCGAGAACCGGCTGAAATCCGTCATCGAGGAGACGAAGGCCAGCCCGAAGCCCGTCATCCTGTTCATTGACGAGGCGCACACGCTGATCGGCGCCGGCGGGCAGCAAGGCCAGAACGACGCGGCGAACCTGCTGAAGCCCGCGCTCGCCCGCGGCGAGCTGCGCACCGTCGCCGCCACCACCTGGGCCGAATACAAGAAGTATTTCGAGAAGGACGCGGCGCTGACCCGCCGCTTCCAGACCGTCAAGGTCGAGGAGCCGACCATCCCGCTGGCCGTCGCGATGATCCGCGGCCTGGTCGGCACGCTGGAGAAGCACCACAAGGTCCGCATCCTGGACGAGGCGGTGAGCGAGGCGGTGAAGCTCTCCGCGCGCTACATCCCCTCGCGGCAGCTGCCGGACAAGGCCGTCAGCCTGATTGACACGGCCTGCGCGCGCGTCGCGATGAGCCAGGCGGCGATCCCCGCGCAGATCGAGGACCGCCGCCGGCGGATCGAGCTGATTGACACCGAACTCGGCATCATCGGGCGCGAGATGGCGGCGGGTGCCGACTTCACCGCGCGGCGCGACGAGATCACGGCGGAGAAGACCCGCGCCGCGGCGGAGCTGGTCGAGCTGGACGCCCGCTGGGAGAAGGAGAAGTCGCTCGCCTCCGAACTCGCCGAGTTGCGCATCGTGGTCGAGAACCCGGACGATTCGGGCGACAAGGACGCGATGCGCGTCAGGCTCGCCGCGCTGTCGAAGGAGCTGCGCGAGATCCAGGGCGAGGCGCCGCTGGTGCATCCCGTGGTGGACGGCCAGGCGGTGGCCGAGATCGTCGAGAGCTGGACGGGGATCCCCGCCGGCCGCATGCGCGGCGACGAAATCCGCACCGTGCTGAACATGCGCGAGGCGATGGAAGCCCGGGTCGTCGGCCAGCCGCACGCGCTGGAAGCGGTGGCGCAGGCGATCCGCACCTCCCGCGCCGGGCTGACCGATCCGCGCAAGCCGATCGGCGTGTTCCTGATGGTCGGCACGTCCGGCGTCGGCAAGACCGAGACGGCGCTGACGCTGGCCGAACTGCTGTATGGCGGCGAGCAGAACCTGACGACGATCAACATGACCGAGTTCAAGGAGGAGCATAAGGTCTCCCTCCTCATGGGCAGCCCGCCCGGCTACGTCGGCTACGGCGAAGGCGGCATCCTGACGGAAGCCGTGCGGCGCAAGCCCTACTCCGTCGTGCTGCTCGACGAGATGGAGAAGGCGCATCCCGGCGTGCAGGACATCTTCTTCCAGGTGTTCGACAAGGGAAACATGAAGGACGGCGAAGGCCGCGACATAGACTTCAAGAACACCGTCATCATCATGACGTCGAACGCCGCGACCGACCTCATCACCAAGCTGACCGCCGATCCCGAGACGATGCCGGACGCCGACGGCCTGGCTGCGGCGCTGCGGCCGGAGCTGATGAAGAGCTTCAAGCCCGCCTTCCTCGGCCGCGTCACCATCGTCCCCTACTTTCCGCTCCCCGATGCGATCATCAAGAGGATCGTCGGGCTGCAGCTCAACCGCATCCGCAAGCGGGTGCATGACAGCTACCGCGCGGGGTTCGACTGGGACCCGGCGCTGGTGGACGCGATCGCGGCGCGCTGCACGGAGGCCTCCTCCGGCGCGCGCAACGTGGAGAACATCCTCTCGCGCACTCTCCTGCCGGAACTCTCGGCGGAGGTGCTCGCCCACCTGGCGGAAGGCCGTCAGGTCGGTGGCATCCGGGTCGGCCTCGCGCCGGATGGCGGCTTCACCTACGCGGTCGAGGCGGCGTGAGGGTTACTGGGGCAGGCAGGAAAGGGACAGATACATGGCGATCTACTTGAAATACGGCGACATCAAGGGCCAGACGACGACCGATGGGTACGCCGACTGGATCACGCTCGGCTCGGCGCAGATGGGCGCAGGGCGCGGCATCGGCTCGGCCAAGGGCAAGGGCGCGAACCGCGAGGGCAGCGAGCCGTCCATCAGCGAGATCACCGTGACGAAGGAGTGGGATGCCGCCTCCTCCTCCAAGCTGTTCGAGGAGTCGGTCTCCGGCTCGATGGACCGGAAGGTGGAGCTGCACTTCACGACCACGTCGGGGAAGAAGCAGGAGCCGTTCTTCATCGTGAAGCTGACGGACACCGGCATCTCCGGCTACTCGCTCTCCTCCGGCGGCGAGGGCAAGCCGACCGAGAGCGTCTCGCTGAACTTCTCGAAGATCGAGCTGATCCCGAAGGTCGTGGACGAGGCTCTCGGGTCGTCGGACGGCGAGAAGGTCTCGTTCAACCTGACGACGATGAAGGCGAACGCCTGAGGCGTTCCCGTCGGGGGGATGGCGAACGGGTCGGCCGCGAGGCCGGCCCGTTCTGCTTTTCCGGGCGGTACCGCGCCTCCGCTTTTCCGGGCGCTACCGCGCCACCGTCTCCAGCACCCAGGCATCCGCCGCGAGGCGGGCGCCGCGGCGCCGCGCGTTCTCGATCGCGGCGCGGAGGTCGCGAAGATACGCTGCCGTGTCCTCGTCGTCCGGGCGCGGCTTGTCGAACAGCGGCACCGAGGACGCGACGGCGATGATTATGTCCGTCCCGTAGGGCGGGCTGACCGCCCAGGCCGGGCCGCCGATCGAGGGATCGCCGAGCCGGAGCGTGGCGCCGGGTTGGAGCTGCCGCGCCGGATCGGTCGGCGTCGGGTGCAGGTGCGCGAGCGTCCCGTCATGCACCAGGAAGGACACCATCAGGTAGGCCGGGAAGTCGGGACCGGTGAGGGAGACCGTCACCAGTTCCCCGTCGCGCAGCCGCGTCTGGTTGCTGGTGAGCGAGACGGTGAGCGCGCCGGGTGAGCCGAAGGCCTGCGCGGCCGGGCGGATCGCGTCGAGCGCGGCGCAGAACGGGCCGTCGAAGCTGTTCACGCGCCAATCGCGCGGCACCGTGCCGGCCGCGTTCGCGACGGCATCGCGCAGCGCACGCTCCGGCGCGCCGCGCGAGACCACGCCGCGCAGCGTCACGCGATCGGCTGCCGCGCTGCCCGAGACCAGCGAGCAGGCGACCGGCGGCAGGGCGGCCGCGAGGGCCGCGCGGATATTCGCGGCCGAGGGCAGGGCGGCGGGCTGCGGTTGTGGCTGCGGCGGCGGCGGCGTCACCGGGGCGAGGGCGAGCGTCTGGGGCGG